>Ga0207419_1000004_pt1 | contig 294635 bp, 252 predicted proteins | sample ElkSloMetagenome_4_FD_184723 | JGI IMG/M metagenome (GOLD analysis project Ga0207419, IMG submission 184723) | Hot spring microbial communities from Elkhorn Slough, Monterey Bay, USA - MD2A (version 2) | ecosystem: Environmental > Aquatic > Marine > Intertidal zone > Estuary: Microbial mat ...
TAGTAGTACAATTGATAAAACGGGCCCTCAGATGAGAGGCCCGTTTTTTTTTGAGGTATAGTAGCTTTTTTCTAAATAAGTCAAAACCATGATCTAAATAAAATTATTTAAGGAGTTTTGGATTTCTATTTGAATGAGTGGTTATTGTCTGGATCAAGCTAACCTGCTCATTGAAAAGCACAATCTTTTGAATACTTTCACTAACAAACAACCCCCCCCCGCCTATGCGTTGGTTTTAATGATAGTTATGGTTGTGTTTAAATTGCAGCCTTATCTTTTGTATAAGTCGAAGGCAGCTCCATAGTACATAACGCCTCTTTATCTTCGTGAAGCTCGTGCTGAATCACTTCTCCGAAATAGACTCTATGATCTCCCATATTCATGCTATTCACTACTTTACAGGTCATATAACCTAAAGTTCTCTCTACAATAGCTTGTTCGTTTTTCTTTTGGAAGGGAACACCATTAATTTTGCCATCATCTATCGTAGATTTTGAAGCAAACTTTTGTACATACTCTTTGTGGTCTTTAGACAATATATGTACTGTAAAATGACCACTATAGTCTATAGTTTCATTAAGATCACTCGCTTGCCCTACAGCTACTGAAAGTATTTCTGGTGAAAAGGATACCTGCGAAACCCAATTTACAGTTCCAGCCGCAACGTAGTCTTTTTCTCGTGTCTTTAAATTATCTGCTTTTTTTAAGGCGGTTAGGATATAATATCCGTAGGTCATTTGTTTACTCAATTCACTCATAATTCTTGTTTTAATTTTTAATTAGCAAGTTGTCTTTTTGCTAAACTCTGTGTATTTGAAACAAAGTTTAGAGAAAAAATGACAACTCTTTTTTTTTTCTTAAATGTAGGATATCATTCATAGTTGGGCTGTTAAGAAAATGGGAAGATTAAGGTAAAACCCCCTTAATTCTTTTGACTACCAGTGTTTGACCCTTGCATCTCAGTGAGATCTGCAATTTCATAAAATAAGTCTGGAACAAAAGATAGAATCAATATGCTAAAATTAGTTAAAATACTACTTTGTTATACATAGTACTGTAACAAACATAGAATTACGACGTCTACTCAATATAAACATAATCTAAAACCCTAAAGCAATGAGAACATTAGACAACAACAACTTATCAAAAAGAGTAAAAGACACCGTTTCGTTTAATTGGAATTCAAAGAGACGGTACAGATCAGGATTTAGCTATTAACTTTTAAAACTTTTACACATGAGAAGCTTAGACAGTAACAACTTAAAACGAAGAGCAAAGGACACCAATGGATTTCATTGGAATTTGAAAAGACGTCATAGAACAGTTACTAATTAACCTTAACATCTCAATTCAATGAAAGCGTTTAAATCAAGTAACCAGCATCGCAGAATAGAACCTGACAAAGCCTATAATGCTGGTTTTATCAAACAAGAATTACGATTAGGATTTAGAATGTGTACACACAGGCCTCTAGGCAATCTTAACATGTAGAACAAATGAAATTGCTAAACTTCAATGGCTATTGAGGAATAGCAATTTTTTAATAAGAATTAATTCAAAATTGTTTAGGAAAGTATGATTCTGAATTCACACACTTGCCTGTAAAACTTTAGTTTATAATATGAATCGATACGCATCACTAATCAATAACTAAATTTTTATTAATTTTTTTATTATATTTGTATTTAATTAACATTAAAAACGAGCATAATGAAGACAATACTACTTTTAATTTCTTGTTTGTTAATTTCTATTCCAGCAAGCAGCCAATTATTTCAGAAAAACTTTGAATATTCTCAAGGTAATTTTTCAAATGCAAATTTGAGCCAGGTTAATGATGGGACTAATGACGTTATTGTTGCTAGCAACTTACTTTCAGCAACCGCTCCTATTCCAGTTCTTAAACGACTTCAGGACGATGGGACTTTAGTCTGGTCAAAAACTTACGAAGACACTTCACTGGCGAATGCACGATTTTTTGATATCGCTAATTATTTTGATCTCATTTTCGTAACTGGATCTATTGATGTAAGTGGAATTAAAAAAGTATTTACTGCGAAAATTGAAGCTCAAACTGGTGACATTTTAGAGGATAAGTACTACGACATTGTCAACCAAAGCTTTCATTCAACCGGCTTTAAGGTTATCATTTCTGAATCAGATGCTACTGGAAACTCTACTGCCGACCCTGGCTTATTAGTTACTGGATATTTCAGCAGCTGTTTTTCGTTAGATTCCAGCTGCAGCCTAAACATCGGATTCGCATTACGTACGGATTTAAATTTAAACACACTTTGGGCAACAGAAGTAGATTCTCCCGTCTCTGGCAATTTAGACTATGACTTCGTGAATGGTGCTGTAGAAACAAATGATGGTTTTGTACTTACAGGAAGTTCTACAGGTGAACTTAATAATAATATACAGGCTGGCGTTCTCGTTCACAAAATCGATTTTGAAGGTAATTTCATCTGGGATAATAGCTACATTTTTGGTAATTCAAGAGATTTAAGTGTGGATGCTTATTACGACTCTGCAAGTGATGATGTTTTTATACTAACTAATTTTTCCAACTTACATCATTTCGGAGTGACTGCAGTAGGTAATTCTAACGGTGTGATAGACTCTGCTAATTCCTGGTACGTCAACGAAGACAACTTCAATTTAGATTTTTACGGTTTCTCTTTATTAGAGTCACTCACAAGCCCAAACAACTTGACAGTTTATGGGTATCGAAGAGATTATTTTGATGGCACAAATAATACTCAATCAAACATTATAATTTACGAATTTGATAAAGCAACAGGAAATGAGGTTGGCGTGAGTTATCAATACTTAATACCATTCCAAGAAACCCTTACTGATGATTACAATTTATGGAATAGTCAATTACCTTTGATTTACTATCCAGACATGGCTATAATAGATTCGGATGCTACTACGCCTATCCATTATACTTTAGGGTATAGAGAAGGATCAACATCTGGAGGAGGGCTTGACAATATTGAGTTTATAAATATTGACGCACAAAAAAGAAATGAATGTGATAATATCGTTATAGATTACACTAGAAATGCTCTCGGAAGTGTAGATTTTATTCCAAATGTCACCTCTGCTCAGGTTCCAACCACTGATAATCTTATGGCTTTTGTTGATAGTACTATTGCATTGAGTTTTGATTCATGCAGCGACCCTCTATCAACAGAAGAGCAGCAGTACAAAGACCTCAAATTATATCCTAATCCTGCATCGAATTATATTTTCATCAACAGTAATGATAGTCTTGAAATTCAAATTATAGATATGAGAGGTAAGAAAGTTTTTGAATCAGTATTTGGAAACAATGATAACGGGATTCACGTAGGTAATCTAAGAAGTGGTATTTATTTTGCAAAACTTAGATCAAGTAATAATTTCATCAAAATTGTGAAGTTTATTAAAGAATGAAAAGTTTTTCATTAACTATAAATAGGAAGCCACCTTATTAAGAGGTGGCTTCCTAGCTAAAACAAAAATAGAAATGTGAATTAATATAAGAAGTTTAAAGCTGTAACATCATTAGAATTAAACTCTCCATCTTCATTATTACTAAAACACGCTAGCATGACTGAAGTTGGGTCGAATCCTTGTGGAGTTCCAGGGATATAATTCGCCCCTACACCTGCAGTACCTTCGTTAGTATTTTGTCCACAACTCTGTCTGCTAAAGTAATCGGTGTGTCTAAAACCTACAGAATGCCCGATCTCATGAGTGATCACGTGTTCAATCACATTGGTATTAAAATTACTTAGTCCAAATATTTGAACAAATTTAAAAGGATTTCCTCCACTTGGGAATCCCGCAGAACCTCCGCCTCCACCAGGATTGTTAACGGTGTTGTTGTAAACTACCATGTCCTTATTTTGGAAATTGGTACCAAAGGTCAAACTAAAATTGATATCAAGATTGAGACGATTATAATTATTAACAGCCCACTGCAAAGCTGTTCTCTCAGAAGAAGTTAGAGCCTGGCTTCCTCCTGTATAGCCTATTATAGTTATAGTACCTGGACTTACTAAGGCATTGGTGCTGTATTGTTTTTGATGGATGTTATCGTAGCCATCAAAATTAAGTTTCTCTAGATCTTCAGGGAACATCACAATGTCACCTTCTACACGAATTACATCTCGTTTTTCACCACCAGGAAGGACCATTTGTTCCTTTTGAGCACCGATAGGACTCAAGTGATTTTTAGAAATTAAGTCTAGTGTTTTTTGGTCTAAATTAGTTGGGGTTTTAGAAGTATTGACTCCTAAAACAATTTTTTCTGAATCGTCAATTTGATTCGTATCTGCAACCTCGTCGGTTAGTGGTTTCTCATTTTCACAGGAAGCAAAAAGCAATCCTAAAATGGCTGGAACAATAAATAATCTCTGTAATTTCATAATATTTAATTTAGTTAGTTACACCTGCGCAAGTGTTCGTTAATATTGCTCCAAGTTCATTTTAAATGTCTGTAATATAAAATTAAAGTTAATTATTAACTTTGGTTTAACTATTGATTAACGTTTTTAAAGCTTCAGAATCGATTTTTGAGCAATGCTATGCGTTATAAACTTTTGAGATATAAACCAACTAAGACATTTCATAAATACATGTTCAAAATGCTGTAAATCTATACATTAGGTATGTTAAAAGGAATGTATTGATTTGAACTCTCAAATTAATATGAATTATTGTTAGCTTTTAAAACGTACTTATACTCAAAAACAATTGAGGTTTAAGCATTAAAATTCAATTTCTAGATAAATTAAATAGTAATCCTAGTTTAAGAAATGAAAAAGCATCAGTAGAACTTTTAATCATTTTAAGGAATTTATTTTATTTACCAGAGAATGTTATTAAGTTTTAGGATAGATTTAAAAGAATTGGAATAGTAATCTTTTAATTTGGTCTTGAACTTAAAAATACAATACAATGAAAATTCAATCATATTTATCTTTTAAAGGTCAATGCCAGGAAGCCTTAGATTTTTATAAATCCATTTTTGGCGGAGAAGTCATCAATAGACAAACCTATGAGGATAAAAAAATGGATATTCCGGAACACTATAGACCAAAACTTCAGCACGCTGAATTAAAAGGTGATGGTTTTCACATCATGGGCTACGATGCATCGCCAGATACCCCTGTAACAGATGGTACCAATATTCAGATGAGTATCGATTTAGACACAGCTGACAAGGCAAAAGACTTATTTAGCTCGTTATCTAAAGGCGGTAAAGTGCATACAGAATTCCAAAAAACAACCTGGGGCGCACACTATGGGCGCATCACCGATCAGTATGGCATCAACTGGATGATTAACGCCAAGTAATGTCAGAAATCAACAGTCTTTAAGCGCAGTTTCACTGCGCTTTTTTTATGCCTCAGTAGGTGATTTACGCTTCAACTTAATGACTGTCACTTCAGGCCATATCCCTACTCGTCCAGGATAAGCGAGGTAACCAAATCCCCGATTCACATTGATAAACCGTTGGGCATTTTTATACAGTCCTGCCCACTGCTCGTAGCGATATTGAACAGGACTCCATTTGAACCAGCCCGGAATTTCAATGCCGAATTGCATCCCATGCGTATGTCCACTTAGGGTGAGTTGAACATCTTTCTCATGATGTTTAATAACTTCATCCCAATGAGAAGGATCATGACTCAACAGAATTTTAAACTCTTCGGCACCGATGCCCTGCGAGGCTTTTTCAAAATCGCCGGCTTTTTTAAATCCGCCTTTACCCCAATTTTCTACGCCTATCAAATGAAGCTTATCCTCTCCTCTTATTAATTCACGGTTCTCATTTCTCAGCAAATCCCAGCCTAGCTCTGAATGAACTTTTATAAGATCTTCAAAATTTTCTTGCTTTTGAGTCTGACTCTCAAAATTATAATAATCGCCATAATCGTGATTACCCAGTATAGAATACACCCCGTCTTTAGCTTTTAATTGAGAAAAAACAGAAGTCCAGGGCTGCATTTCTTTAGCTAGATTATTAACCAAGTCTCCAGTGAATAAAATAGCATCAGAATTTTGCTCGTTAATAAGGTTTATAGCATATTCAATCTTTTCTTTATTATCAAAACTCCCGCTGTGGATATCGCTAATTTGGGTGATTTGATACCCATCAAAAGCTTTTGGAAGATTTTCAAATTCCAACTCATAGGCCAATACTTTAAAGTTATATTTTCCCTTAAACATACCATAGAGAAGAGATAGAAATGGAATAGCTCCTAAACCCAAAGCAATCGTGCTAATGAATTTTCGACGTGAAGGCAGATTATCTACAGAAGAAGTAAATAATTTTCGGTATAGGAAAATGAAGAACCTCACGATATCTTCCCCAAACATCATTACAATAATGCTGAGTTTTAAAGCCATGAGGCTTAAGAAGAATCCAATCATATAAGCTCTAAATCCCGTCAAGGAACCATTAGGCGTCGGCTGATAAAAAGAATAGATCATCAAGCCCACGACAATGAGAGTTACACCTACGTAAGCTGATAGACTCCACCAAAATTTAAAAAGTGTTTTAAAGGCCTGGAAGGCATAGACTTCCAACGCTAGCAGAATGGCAATAGTAATGATCCACCGCATCTTTTTTATGCAAATATAGAAGTCGGCGTGTCTTTAGAGTTCAATTTGGATTAAGTTTTAGACGAATTTATACTGATTTCAAATCTGCCAGATACAATGTACAGAAGACAACTTAAATTCATCTTAAATTGATGATGTTAAGTATTGAACTCATTCAGCTAGTAACTCACCTCAGGGGCAAGAGAACGCAATGAAAAATTAATCATATACGCATTACTGTTTCAGATCAATAAAATCATCGCCAAGTCTTATAATAGAGTGTTCTGAAGTAATGTCAATTGTGTTGGAAGCATTTTTTTCATCACCAGACGCAAGCATTTTTGAAGATGTATTATCTCTACTGGGCGGCGTTTCAAAATTGATGTTATCGTGTATATGTTTTGTGGTATGGCCGTAAGTGGTTAAGCTATAGTCTGAGTTCTCTGGATAAAAAAGATTGAGTTCTGAATATTCCATATTCATCTTGAACAAGCCAAAATTTTGATGGAAATTATGGATCCAAAACTTACTATTAAAGTCTTCGATGGATACCTTCTTTCCTATTTCTCCAATTTCTAAATCAGAAAATTCACTTTGAATTGTGACTGAATCCAATTCTGCAATTCTTACTTCTCTAACATTATCAAAGAAGTAGTTTCCTCCTTTCAAGGCCTGAATTGAAATTTTACCATTATTAAGCGTGATCGAATTTGATGGGTTAGAAATAGCTTTGAATTTAAAACTACTATCCTCTGATACAATTTTAACTACTGAACTAAGGTCTAAGTCGAACTTTATATTGGAATCATCAGCTGAAATCACATAGTCTAATCGATCTGGTACTTTGATGTAATAATTGGTTTTAATCATTTTAACCTCATTAATATCAATATTTTTCTTGTTGCCGTTTTCATCAATTTCTTTATGCCTTTTTAAAAAATTTTCGACGCTATTTTTTTTGGATAACTTAATAAGGGTCAAAATATCTTGTTTCGATTTTCTGTTTACTTTTGAAGTATCTGTAGATTTTTCATTCTTATTTAGTTCTAAAACCAACCCATTTTGGAAACTAAGCGCAGTACCCGAAAAAAAATTGTCACTTCCTGCCTTAAAATTGAGTTGATTCCCATCAATTTCAGAAGTAATATTTGCGTTTTTCAAAATAGACTCAATTTCTTTTTTAGTGTAATTATTGAATTGAATAGAGAAATCAAAATGAATCCTGTTGTCATTCGATTTTTCAATTACTACAGATGAATTATTCAAATCTAGATCCAAAGTCTCAAAATCACCTGCATCAAAACTCTCTTTATATACTTGATAAGTTTGAGAATAAATAATTAATGGTAAAAAAGCGATGACGATTAAAATTTTATAACACAGTTTCATGATCTTCTAGTTTTGAGTTAAGTATTTTGATATGGTTCTGGATGTCTTCCAGTAATTTCAATCTTGTTTGAAGATTATCAATCAAAGATTGAATGATGATCGTATGATCTGGATTGGACTTAAACTGGTTTGATAGATGATTGTAATCCTTATTTAAGTCTTCAAGCTTATTTTTAAAGCGTTTTATCAACGTGCTGTCATTTGTTACTAAGGTGAACTCTATCCATTCCTTTTCAATAGATTTCATGTACTGTTTTTCAATGGAATTCATTTGAGAAACCAATGGGTCATTTTTAATAATTTCGTTCCCTGAATTATTAATGCCGATCGATGTTCCTATGACAAGTAGAGCAGAAATAGCCACCTTAAAAATGAATTTAGGTTTCACTTTAGTTTTATTGCCTCTTAACTTTTTTAAAAATTGATCTCTGTGATTCGCGGGAAGCTCTCGAAGATTATTTCCTTCATCTTCTTCAAAAAGTTGTCTAATATCCTGCTTCATTATAATAAGATTTTAAGGTATGTTTTAAGGCTTTTTTTCCTCGATGCAAATAAGTCCTTGAAGTCTCTTTCGGTATTTCTAATATTTCAGATATTTCTCCGTGGTCATAGCCTTCAAGAAGATAAAGCTTAACTACCAGTTTATGTTCATCTTTCAGATTGTCTATTGCTTTTAGGACTTGATCTTTGGTGATTTGTGAGTCAAAACTCCAATCATCGTTTGGTAGTTCTACTACTTCAACATCTATATCAGCGAACAGCATTTTTTTCTTTTTAAGCGCATCCAAACATTGATTGATAATGATTCGCTTTAGCCAGGATCCAAATGACGATCTTGGCTCGTAGGTTCCAATTTTCAAAAAGGCCTTCAGGAAACCTTCCTGCATAGCATCTTTAGCATCTTCTTTATCATTTAAATACCTTAAGGCTACATTGAACATAGCCTTACAATAAAGATCATAAATCTGCATTTGAGCCAGCTCATTCCCTCTTTTACAAGCTTTAATAAGATTTTCAGTTTTTCCTTGCATGATTTGATGTTCGCCTTCACTTATAAAAACGACAAAAATCCTTCGTCGTTTCAAAAATAAATTTAAAACATAGTAGGCTAGAGAAAGATAGCTTAAACAGTGTGGATAGTTAATTTAAATTCTATCGTAAATAACATTTTCACTACTGATTATTTAATAATCTTTACTGCTTGCCTTTCTCATAATCGGGGAGTTGGATAAAAAGTACTCCATACTCTCCGTGGCTCCGGGGTTTATTAGTCTAAGATTCAGCTTAAAGTATGCATATTTTATATTGAACTCATACCGCTCTTAGCTCACCACAAAGGCACAAAGTACACAAAGTTTAGTCTCAATGCTCTCCGTGGCTCTGGGGTTTATTAGTCTAAGATTCAGCTTAAAGTATGCATATTTTATATTGAACTCATACCGCTCTTAGCTCACCACAAAGGCACAAAGTACACAAAGTTAAGTCTCAGTGTTCTCCGTGGCTCAGTGGTGAATTGAATAGAGACCCATTATTTATTAATTGTAAAAATTTATTCCATACAGTTTTCAACTCTACAAAGCCAAGAACACACAATGCTTAATCTCAATAGTTAAATTTTGAAATTAGAGTTTAAGTCCAAACAAACACCTGTATCCATTTTGGCTAGCCCATATTTTCAGTTAAATTTACATGCAACAAAAATTTACTTATGGCTTCCAAAAAACGACTGTTTCTCGTTGATGCATATGCAATGATCTTTCGCGGGTATTACGCCCTTATCAAAAATCCAAGAATAAATTCCAAAGGCCAGGACACTTCAGCTATCATGGGCTTTATGAATTCATTATTTGATGTTATCAAACGTGAGAATCCAGACCACCTGGCAGTTTGTTTTGATAAAGATGGCAGCAAGGAACGCAAGGAGATGTATGAAGACTACAAAGCCAACCGGGACGAAACCCCCAAAGTGATCAAAGAGTCTATTCCTATCATTCACGATATTCTGCATGCGATGGAAATCCCAGTGGTGGAAATTTCAGGTATGGAAGCCGATGATATCATTGGTACTCTGGCCAAACAAGCCGAGCAACAAGACTATGAGGTCCATATGGTGACTCCAGATAAAGATTTTGCCCAGTTGGTTACTGAAAATATCTTCATGCAACGCCCAGCACGAATGGGCAATGGTGTAGAAAAATGGGGTATTCCTGAAGTTCAAAAGAAATTTGGCGTGGAACGCCCAGAACAAGTCATCGACTTTCTCGGGATGATGGGTGATTCTGCCGATAATATTCCAGGCTTACCTGGTGTAGGCGAAAAGACCGCCAAGAAATTCCTAGAGCAATTTGGCTCTATGGAGGCACTGCTAGACAATACCGACCAACTTAAAGGCAAGATGAAAGAAAAAGTCGAAGAGAATGCTGAACTCGGTCGATTATCAAAAAAGTTAGCCACTATTTTTACAGACTGTGATGTCACCTTTGATGAAGAGAAGTATGAAGTCTCCCCTCCGAATGTGGAGAAGGTGCTTGAGATTTTTAAAGATCTAGAATTTAGACGTTTGACGGAGCAATTCGTCAAAATGTACAACAAGGGTGAAGCTGAAGCAGAAGAGTCTTCCTCCTCAAAAGGTTCCTCAAAAACCGCAGGTGCAGGTCAGTTTTCTCTGTTTGGCAATGACACTGACGCGTCTAATGTGGATCCGTCTGACTTCGATGGCTATAAAACTTTAAAAAATACAGATCACCATTACCAGTATGTGAAAGGCCATATGTCCGTCAAATTGTTTATGGACAAACTGATGAAACAGATTTCGGTTTGTTTTGATACTGAAACCACCAGCCTCAAAACCCTGGATGCAGAGTTGGTAGGTATTGCTTTTTCCTGGGAAGCTCATAAAGGCTACTATGTGGCTTTCCCAGAGCAACAGGAGGAAGCGCAAGAACTAATAGAGGTGTTGAGGCCATTCTTCGAATCGGAGGATATCGAAAAAATTGGTCAGAATCTTAAGTATGATATAAAAGTCCTCGCCAACTACGAAGTCAAAGTAAAAGGCCCTCTGTTTGATACGATGCTGGCTCACTACATCATCAACCCGGATATGCGCCACAATATGAATATCCTGGCCGAGACCTACCTCAACTATTCCCCTCAACCCATCGAAGATCTGATCGGTAAAGGAAAAAAACAAAAGTCGATGCGCTCGGTAGACCTGGAAGACCAAACTCAATATGCTGTAGAAGACTCTGACGTCACTTTTCAACTCAAAACCTTCTTTGATAAAGAATTAAAAGAAGCTTCCAATCAGCCTTTATTCAAGGACATGGAAATACCATTACTCAAGGTCCTCGCAGCTATGGAACTCGAAGGTATTAATCTGGATAAGTCTGCTCTGGAAAACATTTCAGAAAAGCTAAATGAGGATATCGAGCGTTTAGAACAATCGGTGTATAAAGAGGCTGGAGAAGAATTCAACATAGGCTCACCAAAGCAACTAGGAGAAATTCTTTTTGGTAAATTGGAAATCGCTAAAAAGCCTAAAAAAACTAAATCCGGACAGTATTCTACCGCAGAAGATGTATTGGCAGAATACAAAAGCGACCATCAAATTGTAAGGGAAGTACTGGAATGGAGACAGTTGTCTAAGTTAAAAAGCACCTATGTGGATGCTTTACCTAAGCAAATTCACTCAAGAACCAAACGCGTGCACACTGAATTTATGCAAACGGTGGCCGCTACTGGTCGTTTGAGCTCCAACAATCCCAACTTGCAAAACATCCCAATCCGTACCGAACGTGGGCGTGAAGTACGGAAAGCCTTTGTACCCAGAGATAAGAATTATGTCTTGCTGGCTGCCGATTACTCCCAGATTGAACTGAGAATTATTGCGTCCTTAAGCCAGGAAGAAACCATGATCGAGGCCTTTAAAAATGGAGAAGACATCCATGCTTCCACCGCTGCTCGGGTGTTTGATGTCGATATTGAAGATGTGACTCGAGAACAGCGAAGCAACGCCAAAACGGTGAATTTTGGGATCATCTATGGTGTTTCTGCCTTTGGCTTGAGCAATCAAACCGACCTCAACAGGACTGAATCCAAGGAACTGATTGAAACCTACTACAAAACCTACCCGAAACTGAGGGATTATATCGACGATCAGGTAGAATTTGCTAAAGAACACGGCTATGTCAAAACCGTAATGGGCAGACGTCGCTACCTAAAAGACATCAATGCCAAAAACAACGTCGTGCGCAGTGCCGCCGAACGCAATGCAGTAAACGCGCCAGTACAGGGAAGCGCCGCCGATATCATTAAAGTGGCCATGATCAACATTTATGAAGCAATGGAAGAAAAAAACTTTAAATCCAAAATGCTTTTGCAGGTGCATGATGAATTGATCTTTGATGCGCACAAGGATGAGCTGGAAGAGCTAAAAGCTTTGGTCAAAGACAAAATGGAAAACGCCTTTCAACTTGATGTTCCTCTGGATGTCGATATGGGAACTGGTCAAAACTGGCTGGAAGCGCATTAACAACATACCCCGAGGCAAAGCCATCGGGGTATCTCTATTTTTATGGGACAAGGTTGTCACCGCGGACCTGCCTGCGTTTCGCTCCGGAAGGCAGGGACACTAAGGTAGCTGAAAATTAAACGTTTTATCTTAAGTTCGTTGACTTAACTTTGCGTTCTCAGCGTCTCTGCGGTAAATAGAAGTCTCTATAGCCAAGTCTTTAAAATGTTAAAATATCCTCGTAATGATAACTTTCTAGCTGAGGATAGATAAGAAGACAAAAATTTTTACTTTATTTGAATAAATTAAAACATTTTATTATGAAAAAAATCAAAATTTTAATCTTACCCCTTTTGTTATTAATTCTAGGTACATATCCTAGTTCTGCTAACAAAAGTTTCGATTCTACAACTAATGTAGAAGAAAGGAAAATGCAAAAGGTGTTAATTGAAAGTGACTTCAGTTGTTTAGACCTTTATGACAGCATGATAGCACAAATCAAAAATAAATATTCATATTATGTATTTTCAGCTGCTATGTCTGGAGGTTCGGGATCTAATAATCTTCAAGTTTATCAATGCTGGCTAGAGATACAAGGTGCATTATTACAATATGACCTATGTGTTGAAACTGTTAGAAATGGAGGAATTCCTATCTTTTCATTACCTGATAACGGTTTTTAAATTTAGTAAAAATCTGCTGGTTATCGTTTTTTTAAAAATATAATTATTAATACTAAATTTATAAAAATGCTCCTACAAATTAGGAGCATTTTGTCTTAGTTTGACCTATAGATAAGTTAACCTACTATATTCACAATCTTACCTGGCACAATAATCACTTTTTTGGGTGTTCTGCCGTCCAGTTGTTTTTGAGTGCGCTCATCGGCCATCACGATTTCTTGGATTTCGTCTTTACTGAGTTCCAGCGATAAATCCATGGTAAAACGCATTTTTCCATTAAACGAAATCGGATAAGTTTTAGTCTCTTCTTTAAGGTAGTGTTCGTCAAACTTAGGATAAGCTACCTCAGAAATACTCCCCGAATGTCCTAAACCTTCCCAGAGTTCTTCCGCAATATGAGGCGCATAAGGTGAAATCAATATGGCTAAGGGCTCCAATACTTCTCTGGACTTACATTTCTGCTGAGTGAGTTCATTCACACAAATCATAAAGGTAGACACCGAGGTATTAAAGCTAAAGTCTTCAATATCCTGAGTCACTTTTTTGATGGTTTTATGTAAAGTTTTTAAAGACTCCTTACTCGCAGGCTCTTCAGAAATTAGAAATCCTGGTTCTCCCCTTTGGAGGGAGTTAGAGGGGGAATAAAGTTTCCAAAGCTTTTTCAAAAAATTATGCACCCCCGAAAGGCCAGCGGTATTCCAGGGCTTAGCCTGTTCTATAGGCCCTAAAAACATTTCGTAAAGTCGTAAACTATCAGCACCGTACTCATCACACACATCATCTGGATTGACCACGTTGAATTTGGATTTGGACATTTTTTCGACTTCACGGGAAACGGTAAAATCCTCTCCCGACCTCCCCAAAGGGGAGGAGTTGGCTTCGTAAAGCTTTCCGCTGCTTAAAATAAATTCAGCTTCGCTAAATTCTGGACGCCATTTTTTAAAAGCTTCAATATCGAGTTCATTTGAAGTGTTGACTAATGAGACATCTGCGTGGATAGGCGTAAATTTCAATAAAATTTTATATAAATCTAAGTCATCAACATTATAGCTTTGAATTATACTTTTTAAACTTATAAATTTATCATTATCGAAATTTGCTTTAAGTTCATTTGTATACTCTAAATCAATGTACTTTTTTGAAATTAAAATAGTTGGAAGTTTTTTAAACAGTATCTCGTAGATCTCAATGTTAGTTTTTGTATAATCGCTATCAACAAAAATCTGAGGATCAAAACGATAAACAAAAGCACTCTCTCCCAGAATCATACCTTGATTGATCAGCTTTTTAAAAGGTTCATCAACTGGAAGAATGCCTCTATCGTTCAGGAACTTCGTCCAGAAGCGTGAATACAGCAAATGCCCGGTCCCATGTTCGCTACCGCCAATGTACAAGTCCACGTTGTTCCAATAGTTTAGAGCTTCCTCAGAAGCGATATGACTATCTCGGTTGTTTTGCTCTTCCATATAACGGAAGAGGTACCAGGAACTTCCCGCCCAGCCTGGCATGGTATTGAGTTCTAATGGAAAAACCGTTTTGTGATCGATCTTATCATTAGACACTACTTGATGAGCTTCTGTATCCCAGGCCCAGTCGTTTGCTCTACCTAAGGGTGGCGCACCATCTTCGGTGGGAAGGTATTTCTCCACTTCGGGCAACTCTAGCGGCAAGTGTTGTTCTGCTATCATTTTTGGGAGTCCGTTCACGTAATAGACCGGGAAGGGTTCTCCCCAATACCGCTGTCTGGAAAACACCGCATCGCGTAATCTATAATTGGTTTTTTTCTCACCAACGCCCTTATCGGCAAGCGCTTCGATGGCTTTGGGGATGGCTTCTAAAGCCCCCAAACCATTGAGAAATTCTGAGTTAGCGATTTTGGTCGCATTGGATTTGTCGGTGTGGGCTTCTTTGGAAATATCGATGCCTTCAAACACATTCGGAATTGGGATTCCAAAATGTTTGGCAAAATCATGATCTCGTTGATCTCCACAAGGTACTGCCATAACCGCTCCTGTTCCATATCCCGCCAATACATAATCACCAATCCAGATCGGTATAGGTTCCTGAGTGAGTGGATGCTCGGCATAAGCACCGGTAAACACACCAGAAATGGTTTTGACGTCGGCCATACGGTCGCGTTCACTTCGTTTGGAAGCTGCTTTCACATAGGCTTCGACTTCCTCTTTCTGCTCAGACGTTGTAATCTGACTCACTAACTCGTGTTCTGGCGCCAGCGTAACAAAAGAAACACCGTAAATGGTATCGGGTCGAGTGGTAAATGCCGAAATCCTCTCCCCCTGCCCCTCTCCGAAGGAAAGGGGATTAACTTTACCCTTATCATAAGAAGGTAATTGATCAAGCTTGGTTTTTATTTGATCAAGAACTTCATCTATATTTCCAATGACTTCTTCGTTATTAAAACGGATAACTTCAAAACCTTTTTTATTTAAAAATAGTGTTCGTTCCTCATCATAGGCTTTGGTTTCATTATGATATCCCCCATCAACTTCAACAACCAAAGATTTTGATAAGCAAACAAAGTCTACAATATAATCACCAATGAGATGTTGTTGTCTAAACTTATATCCTGATAACTTTTTACCTCGAAGTTGTATCCAAAGAATTTGTTCAGCTTCAGTAGGGTTTTTGCGATTTTCTTTTGCTTTTTCAATAAGCAAATGTGAATTATTCCCTCCAGTCATATAGCCTGGCTTTGCTTTCTTTTCCCCTTTGGGGGAGGATAGGATGGGGAATTCTATTAGTGCTCCAACCGATTTTCCGATCCAGTTTCTTTGGGTTTCTTTAAGGCTCTCGGTCCAATCCAAATCCTCTAGGCCAGAAAGTAGTCGCTCGGCAAAAGCAGAAATTCGCATGCTCCATTGTTTCATTTTCTTTCTGACTACGGGATGTCCTCCACGTTCGGAAACTCCGTTCACGATTTCATCGTTAGCTAAAACAGTCCCCAGTGCCGGACACCAATTGACTTCTGTTTCGGCTAGATAGGTAAGTCGATAATTTAAGAGGAGACGTTCTTTATCATCATTGGAAAATCCCTTCCAGTCTTCAGCTGAAAATGAAGCGGTATCATCATCACAAACCGCTTTTACTTTGGAATTCCCTTCGATTTCAAAAATGGAAATCAACTCTGAAATCGGCTTGGATTTTTGTGCTGCTTCATCGTACCAGCTCTCAAACAATTGTATAAAAATCCATTGCGTCCACTTGTAATATTGAGGGTCGCTGGTACGCACCTCCCTACTCCAATCGAAAGAGAAGCCAATTTTGTCGAGTTGCTCTCTGTAACGCTTGATGTTGGTTTCTGTCGTTTTAGCGGGATGTTGCCCGGTTTGGATAGCATACTGCTCGGCAGGCAGACCGAAGGAATCATAGCCTTGCGGATGCAGAACGTTATAACCACTGTGTCTTTTATAACGCGCATAGATATCACTGGCAATATAACCCAGAGGGTGTCCTACATGTAAGCCTGCTCCAGAAGGGTATGGAAACATATCTAATACATAAAAAGGTGGCTTAGGCTTGCCTTCAAAATCCTGAGGCTGCTTAGCCTTGAAGGTCTGGTGCTCTGCCCAGTAGGCTTGCCATTTTTGCTCTATTGCTTTATAATCGTATGCCATAGTAAGTCTGCTTATTTACAAGTGGCAAAACTAATATATATGAGCTTAACTCGTAAGTCTAAGGGAAATTAATAATAGGTTTTAGACGGTAGACGGTAGACGGTAGACGGTAGACGGTAGACGAAATTGAAAATTATGAATTCATAATTTTTAATTAGCAACTAAAACCGGTACCCAATGTAAAAATCACCTGCTGCTACAAATTCATTAGGGCTATTTCCTAATAAATTCCTACCGATACCTAATTTGATTTCAAAGAGTACGCCTGAGGAGTTGATCCACTTGGAGCCAAGAGAAAATCCAGGAGCCACGTCGAAAAATGAGTCTCCCCCAATAAATTCTCCAACACCATCTTGTGCAACAAAGACTTCATTGTCTTCGCCAGAGTAAAAGAAAGAAAAAGCTTCAACAAAAAATCGATGACCTTGAAACTCTGAATTTTTTCCAAAATAAAATCTATAGTAAGGACTTACACCAAATTTTTCATTTTCGATAGCATCATCAAGATTGATGAAAAGTGAAGCTCCAAAGCCTGAACGAGGGGTATTGATGTATTCGTAACTCAGGTCGAGATAGCCTCCGGCCAAAAGCTTAAAAGCCCCGAGTCTTAACTCGTGAATTTTCTCGTAGTTGGCTTTTAATGAGAGGTCCTCTGCTATGCTATCTTGTTCATTTTGTGCAAAATTGATAGCGAAACAAAAGGCTAATATTAGAGTCAAATAAGTTTTCATAATAAGTAGTATAGATAGCTTGAGCTAAGATAGTCTAAAATCTGAAATTTAAATTTAAAATTTTGAATTACTAATTATGAAATGACATTGCTTTGCGCTCTCGATAGAAGTGGAAACCCCATGAGCCTATTTTTTTAAAAGTTGAACTGATAGGAGCTTGACCAAAGGAAAAGCCTCAAAGCAGTAACAACTTTAAAAAATAGGTTCGTGGAGTTGTAACGGATAGCGGGAAGAAGCGCCCGTAAAATTAATCTTGGCCTATGTCGTTATAATGCTATAGTTTTATATTTTTACCAAAATTTAAAGTGTGGCTTCATCTTTTGAAAAGTACCAAAAACGGCGATTGATTACCTCCTATTTTTCGGTGGTGATCAGTATTGCTTTGGTTTTGTTTCTTGTGGGATTACTGGCTTTATTGGTCCTTAACACCAAAAAAGTTGCAGATCATTTTAAAGAACAAATCGCCTTGTCTATCTACCTTAAAGACACGGCCAAGGAGGTAGAAATCGACCAACTTGAAAAAACTTTGGCCTTATCGGAATATACCAAAGACATTGAATTTGTTTCTAAGGAGGAGGCTGCAAAAGACTACAGCAAAGAAATAGGCGAAGATTTTATGGAATTTTTGGGGTATAATCCCCTGCAAAATTCAATTGATGTCTACTTTAATGCAGACTACGTCTCCGAAACCAAAATTGCTGAGATTTCTAGAGATCTGGGCGAAAAGGACTTTGTAGATGAAATCATCTACGATAAACCTCTCATCGCTTTGCTGAATGATAATATTAAACGATTGAGTTTTTGGATTTTGGCAGTGAGTGGATTGCTTACCTTTATTGCTGTGCTATTGATAAACAGTTCCATTAGACTTTCGGTGTATGCCAAGCGGTTTACAATCAAAACTATGCAGATGGTGGGGGCGACTAAGCGCTTTATACGCCGCCCATTTATTTTAAAGAGTGTAAAACTAGGCATTATTGGTTCTTCGATTTCCTTAATTGGTATGGCTGTAGTCCTGTACTACCTGGACAAAAGTTTTCCTGAGCTAAACCTGATCAGCGATGAAGTTTTACTGGCGGCTATTTTTGCCGGGGTTCTCGTGCTTGGAATCTTGATATCCTGGCTGAGTACCTTCTTTGCGACTCAGCGCTTTTTGAATTTAAAAACTGACGAATTGTACTACTAATATGGGAGAAAGTAAACGTAAAAAAGAGGCAAAGGCAAACGAGAAGTTTATCTTCGAACGAGAGAATTATAAGTTTATGATCATTGGCCTTGCTGTCATTGCTCTTGGATTTGTTCTCATGGCTGGTGGTGGAAGCGATGATCCCAACGTATTCAACCCTGAGATTTTTAGCTGGAGACGCATCCGGCTTGCACCTACCGTTGTCCTGATTGGTTTTGCCATAGAAGTTTATGCTATTTTATTGAAGCCTAAATCGGCCAAGTAATGGATGTATGGGACGCGGGTATTCTCGGGATTATCCAGGGTTTAACGGAGTTTCTTCCAGTTTCTTCCAGTGGGCATTTGGAATTGGGTAAAGCCATTTTAGGCGACGAAAGTCTCCCTAGAGAATCGTTACTGCTTACTGTAATTCTTCATTTCGCAACCGCACTGAGTACTATAGTTATTTTCAGGAAAGATATCGGTGATATCTTGAAAGGCTTATTTTCTTTTCAATGGAATGAACAGACTCAATTTTCTTTAAAAATCATCATTTCCATGGTTCCCGCAGCTTTAATAGGCTATTTTTTTGAAGCAGAAATGGAACTTCTGTTTGGAGAAAATTTAATCTTAGTCGGATTCATGCTCATTTTTACAGCACTTCTGCTTTGGCTCACCGATAAAGCCAGAGTTACGGGGAAAGCAGTCTCTTATACCAACGCTTTTGTGATTGGAGTAGCTCAGGCCATTGCCATTTTACCTGGGATTTCCAGAAGTGGCTCTACCATAGCAACATCGGTATTACTTGGTAACGACAAGTCTAAAGCGGCTCGGTTTTCATTTTTGATGGTCATCCCCCTTATTTTGGGAAAGATTGCAAAAGACATTAGTGGTGGAGAAATCTCCCTGGAGGATACCAATATGCTCATTTACGGAGTCGGTTTTACGACTGCTTTCATTTCTGGATTATTTGCCTGCACCTGGATGATTTCCATAGTGAAACGCAGCAAACTTAAGTATTTCTCTATCTATTGTTTTGTAGTTGGTGTAGGTGCCATCATTTTTACACAAGTAAATGGATAAATTGACACTAGAACATATCAAAGAAGGACAAGTCTTATTGTTTGACAAACCTTTAAACTGGACTTCCTTTCAGGTGGTCAATAAAGTGAGATGGCTAATCAAACAAAAGTTCAAGCTTAAAAAAATAAAAGTTGGCCATGCCGGAACCTTGGATCCTCTGGCGACTGGCCTGGTTATTCTATGCACTGGAAAGGCTACTAAAACCATTGAATCTTTGATGGGACAAACCAAAATATACACAGGTGAATTTACCCTTGGTGCCACAACTCCTTCCTATGATATGGAAACTGAGATTGATGAAAGGTTTGAGACTTCTCATATCGACCAAGACTTAATCGATAAAACTTCAAGGCAATTTCAAGGTGAAATTATGCAGAAACCTCCCGTATTTTCTGCCTTAAAGAAAGAAGGTAAGCGCCTCTATGAATATGCCAGAAAAGGAGAGGAGGTAGAAATTCCTAAGCGTAAAGTGTACATTGATGATTTCAAAATCACAGCTCATCACCTGCCTAAACTTAATTTTGAAATAAAGTGCAGTAAAGGGACTTACATTAGGAGTTTAGCCTTTGACTTTGGGAAAGCTTTGAATTCTGGAGCTTATTTATCTGAATTAAGACGAACCCATATTGGCGATTATAAGGTTGAAAATGCTCTATCTATAGAGGATTTTGAAAAGTTATTGAAGGACTAATTGGCTGCTCTGAGACAATTCACGAGATCTTCAGCAATATTTTTGCCTTTGTCCTGATTGTACCATTTCTGTAAGGTTACTTTAAATTCATCTCTTAATTTTCCGAATTCTGCTTTTTCTTTGGCTACCAGGTCTGCCGCTTCTTGAGGACGTGGCCCCCAGGTGAATAGCAATTGGTCTTTTTCCAGATCGAAGGCGATTAACTTAGGAATGGATTTTCCACCGTTGGTCAAAAATTCGCTCATCAACTCATCGTTTTCATCTCTTAAAATCAATTTAAAGTCGATTAATGGATTATGGTCTGCTATTTTTTTCATGATAGGAATCACAGGCGCAGCATCACCACACCAGCCTTCGGTAATGACCAGCCAGGTTTGCTTTTGATCAACCTGCTCTATTTTTTGAATTTGATCTGGAGTCAATTCTGAGGTTTTTTCCCAGCGTTTCATTCGGTTAAATCCAAGCTTGGAATAATTGAGGTAAGCCTCATTTTGTGTATGACCGGTTGACTTCCCTTCCTTTAAAAGACTTTCTATAAGCTCTTTATATTCTGTATATGAAAGCGTATGGTCTAAATGCTTTTTAATAATTTGGAGTTTATGCTGTTCTGACATAATCGTATGTTTACTTAATGAATCAAAATCAATTTTAATAAATCATGACAAAAGTAAGGTGTGACTGGTGCAATAATTCTGAAATCTATGTGAAATATCACGATGAAGAATGGGGTGTTCCTGAGTATGATGACCATAAACTGTTTGAAATGCTGGTGCTCGAAAGTTTCCAGGCCGGACTGAATTGGCTTACCATTTTAAAGAAAAGGGAGCACTTCAGAAGTGCTTTTGATGGATTTGACTATAAGCTGATTTCAAAGTATTCAGATTATAAAGTTTTAGAATTGCTTCAGAATGAAGGTATCATCAGACATCGTGGTAAAATTGAAGCTACAATTCAAAACGCAAAAGCATTTCTCAACCTTCAGTCTGAATTTGCTTCCTTTTCAAATTACATCTGGGCCTATGTGAACCATCAACCAAAATTGAATTCTTTTAACAGCCTAGACCAGGTTCCTGCTCAAACTGAACTAAGCCAACGTATTTCTGAAGATCTTAAAAAAAGAGGTTTTAAATTTTTGGGCCCCACTACTGTTTATGCCTTTATGCAAGCTACAGGACTGGTGAATGACCATGTTATCTCGTGCTTTAAACATAAAAAAAGCGCCTAATTGCTTAGGCGCTTTGAATTATAAATCATATTTTTTAGTTAGTTGCTAACCAATTGAGTGTTAAGTTTATCCCAGGTACTCACCTGTACAATCCTGTTGTTATCATAATCTACCTCAGATAGCGTTCCATCATTCCAAAAAAACCACTTACCTACTTTATTACCTTCATCATAAGTTGCTTTCGCAATTTTATTACCATCCTTATCGAAGGATTTCCATTCTCCGTGTAACTTATTTTTTAAAATATATCCTACTTGGTGAACCTCACCAGTTTCATAATACATAGTCACCTTTTCTAGATCTCCTACTTTTTCTTTCTTCACAAGGTTATTTTCTGTCTGAGCAAAAAGTGTAAAACTCATTAAAAATACCATGACTAGTGTGCTAAATGCTTTCATATCTCTTTTATTTAACTCCAAAGATACATATTATTTACATTCTAAACACATTTAGTTAACATTAAATTTACATATCAAGGCTAAACCCTTATAAATCATGCGTTTTTAATGAAAAAATTTAATCACATTAATTGAACATATTCGTAAAAATTTTCATTGCTTAACTTCATTAAGACCTCTAACTTCTTATTTTTGCAAATCATTTCAGAAATCAAAGCGCATGTATAGAGATCACAATAACAGCGAGTTAAACCTCAGCTCTGTCAATAAAAAAGTAACCTTATCGGGATGGGTGCAGAAGATAAGAGATAAAGGATTCATCATTTGGGTAGACCTTAGAGACCGGTATGGCATAACTCAACTTGTATTTGATTCTGAAAGAACATCTTCAGAGATCATGGAGCAAGCCAGAAAGTTAGGAAGAGAGTTTGTGATCCAGGTAGAAGGTGAGGTTTTGGAACGCGAATCTAAGAACGATGCGATCTCTACAGGAGATATTGAGGTCTTAGTAGAAAAACTTACTGTATTGAACGCTTCAGAAACTCCGCCATTCACTATAGAGGACAAAACAGACGGAGGCGAGGATTTAAGAATGAAATACCGCTATCTGGACATCAGACGAAATCCGGTTAAAAATAAACTAATCTTCCGAAGTAAAGTCTCTATGGCCGTGAGAAATTACCTGTCTCAACAGGACTTCGTGGAAGTCGAAACGCCATATTTGATTAAGTCGACTCCAGAAGGCGCCAGAGATTTTGTAGTACCGAGCCGTATGAATACCGGACAGTTTTATGCCCTACCTCAATCTCCTCAAACCTTTAAACAATTACTCATGGTTGGAGGCTTGGATAAGTACTTTCAGATCGTCAAATGTTTTAGAGATGAAGATTTGAGAGCCGATCGCCAGCCAGAATTTACACAAATTGACTGCGAAATGACTTTTGTTGAGCAGGAAGATATCCTAAAGACGTTTGAGGGCTTAACCAGACATTTGCTTAAAGAGATTAATGGAGTCGACGTCAAAGAATTTCCTCGAATGACCTATGATGAGGCTATGCGAAAATACGGAAACGATAAGCCTGATATTCGCTTTGGGATGGAATTTGGTGAACTAAACAGCGTTGCTCAACATAAAGATTTTAAGGTATTCAACGAAGCTGAATTAGTTGTCGGTATTGCTATACCTGGCGCAGCATCGTATTCCAGAAAAGAAATTGATAAACTCATCGACTGGGTTAAGCGCCCACAGGTAGGAGCAAAAGGTATGGTCTACGTCAAATACAATGAAGACGGGAGTTTAAAATCTTCTGTAGATAAGTTTTATGACGAGAACGACCTGAAAGCATGGGTAGAAAAGACCGGAGCAAAACCGGGAGACCTTATATGCGTTCTATCTGGAGACACCAATGCAACTCGAGCACAACTAAGTGCTTTGCGCATGGAAATGGGTCATCGTCTTGGCTTAAGAAAGCCAGATGAATTTGCTCCACTTTGGGTAATCGATTTTCCACTTTTAGAATGGGATGAGGACACTCAACGTTATCATGCGATGCACCATCCGTTTACCTCACCTAAAGTTGGACAGTTACCGCTTTTAGAAACCAATCCTGGTGCTGTAAAAGCCAATGCCTATGATTTGGTGTTAAATGGAAATGAAATCGGCGGAGGCTCCATCAGGATTCACGACCAAAAAACTCAATCCAAGATGTTTGACTACCTTGGCTTTACGAAAGAAGAAGCAGAAGCTCAGTTTGGATTTCTGATGAAAGCCTTTACATACGGTGCTCCTCCGCACGGGGGAATTGCCTTTGGACTGGACCGACTCGTCGCTATTCTTGGTGGGCAGGAAAGTATTAGAGATTTTATTGCCTTTCCAAAAAATAATTCGGGTAGAGATATCATGATAGATGCTCCGGCACCTATTGATGAAGAGCAACTTAAAGAGCTGGATTTGAAATTAAGAAGTTAATTAGAATGTTGAATGACCATTAGATGAAATTTAGCCGAACGCATTTGTTATCATCTATTACAGCTTGGCTAGAAAAGCACCTAACCAAGCAGCAATTACTGATTTTAATAAGTGCCGTTGTAGGCTTGTTATCAGGCCTGGTCGCAGTGGTCATTAAAAACCTTACCTATTTAATTCAATCCTGGTTGGGTGGCGGGTACATTTCCAACTACCACAATGCTTATTATTTTGTGTTTCCGGTTTTAGGGCTACTCTTGGTTTACTTATTTTCAAAATTTATTTTAAAAAAAGAAATAGGGCAAGGCATATCCACAACCCTTTATTCCATTTCCAGACGAAATGGATTTATGAGAAAGTTCCAAAATTACGCCTCGATCATCACCGCACCCATCACCTTAGGTTTTGGTGGATCTGCTGGTCTGGAAGCCCCTACAGTTGTATCTAGTGCAGCAATTAGCACCAGTTTTTCTAAATTTTTGAATCTTACTCAGGCGTCAAGAACGCTTATGATTGGATGTGCTGCAGCCGGAGCCATGTCCTCAATTTTTCAAGCACCTGTCGCTGGAATCATATTTGCCATCGAGATTTTTAGTTTGGACTTGACTTTGGTCTCCATGATCCCATTACTGGTAGCCTCTGTCTCTTCTATTCTTACTTCCTATTTCTTTTTTGGTTCTGATATTATTCTCCACACCCAGCTAGGAGAAGCCTTCGAGATTAGTGATGTCCCTTTTTACATCGCCCTGGGAATTTTTACTGCCATAGCCTCTATCACTTTTACTAAAGTTTATATCTACACTTTTAAGAAATTCAATGCCTTTAAGAGTAAATTCAATAAAATTTTGGTTGGTGGTCTTATTTTGAGCGGAATTTTGTTTTTAGTTCCCCAAATTTATGGAGAAGGTTATGTTTCCATCAATGAATTATTGTCTGGAAATAATGCCCTGGTTACTCAAAATAAGCTGTTCCAAGGAAAAGACTTAACCTGGATGGTGATTGTGTTTTTACTCATTCTTGTCGTCTTTAAAATGATAGCCACTTCGGTAACCATTGCAGCGGGGGGTATCGGTGGGATTTTTGCACCAGTTCTCTTTATGGGAAGCATGATTGGTCACTGTTATGCTCTCGTCATCAATAGTCTGGGCATCACCAAAAACCCAGTCTCTTTGAGTCAATATACTTTGGTTGGTATGGCGGGTTTGATTGCTGGAGTGATGCATGCACCGCTTACGGCAATTTTCTTAATAGCTGAAATTACCAGTGGATACAGTTTGTTTATCCCATTAATGATTACAGCGGCTATCTCTTATGTCATAACGAGTCAGTTTCAACCTAATTCCTTATACACCATGGAATTGGCAGAACGCGGAGATCTTGTGACACATAACAAAGACCAGACGGTCTTAACCTTAATGGATATTCATCAGGTCATTGAAGATAATTTTAAGGTATTAACGATCGACATGAATCTGGAAGAAGTGGTCAATGAAGGAGTGATTAAGTCCAAACGGAATCTGTTTCCGATTGTTGACGAAGACCATGTGTTCAAAGGCATTATTCTTCTGGATAACATTCGTACCATCATGTTCGACAAAACTTTATATCAGGAAATGACCGTCACAGATTTGATGGAAAATGCGCCAGATGTGATAGAACTCAATGATTGCAGAATGAATGACATTATGAAAAAGTTTCAAGATACCGATGCCTGGAATTTACCTGTGGTAAGAGATGGAAAGTATGTAGGATTCATTTCAAAATCAAAGCTTTTAACTGCTTACAGACAAAAATTAATTGAAGTAACCGTTTAAAATTATAGCATGAGAGCCCTTATCAAACTTGTTTTTTTACTAATCGCTGCTGGCTTTGGCATAGGGATTTATTTCAAGATGTACGGCGATAATCTTGTGGGTGAGCGTATTATTGGTATAAGTGTGCTGGCAAGCGCATTCATCTTAATGCCACTGTTTTTAGCTCATCGATGGAAAGGAAAGCGTCTTAAAGATTACACTTTAACCAAGGAAAATATGGATCGAATGAATAAAAAAAATAAGAACAATACTTCTGAGGATCAGGACAGAAAGGATAGCAATTAAAAATGATTGTATTTCATTGAAAATGATTCAATTAAATTTGAAATATTTTATCAAAATGCGTACAACACATTAATTTTAATTACATTTGTATTATATTATTAATTATTATTATTTATTATGCAAGGTAAAGTAAAATTTTTCAATGAGTCTAAAGGTTATGGATTCATTACAAACGACGAGACAGGAGAAGATATTTTTGTTCACGTCACAGGACTTAACGGAGAAACTCTAAACGAAGGAGACGAAGTTGAGTACACAGAAGAAGAAGGAAGAAAAGGAATGAACGCTACAGATGTACGTTTGATCTAATCATATAAACATTTTTTTTTCAAAACCTTAAAACGCCACTCTTTCGAGTGGCGTTTTTGTTTTAAAAAGCTTTCTTAAATAGAAGCATTGATTATTGCTTAACAATTTTGAAGGTTTTTGTGCCCTGGTCTTTAGTGATTAAATTCATGAAATAAAGACCTGAAGTAAGATTTCCAATTTTGATTTTATCTTCAATTTGATTGAAGGATTCTATTAATTTACCCTGAATATTATAGATTTGAACTTGCTCAATTTTTAATTGAGTAGGATTTGAAAAGTTTATAACGTCTTGAATCGGATTAGGAAATATTGATAGCGGATATATACTTTCAAAATCCTCAGTATTTAGGTTACAGGTTGAAGAAAAAGAGAATGTTCTTACACCACCAGCCAAAATTGTCCATGTGTCGTAAGGGAAATTGTCTGAACTGGCAGCATCTGGATCATTAACTCCTATACAAACTGGCCAATCCTCCTGGCCTCTGGGAAAACCCTCAAAATTCAATTCCAAAGTGATGTTTTCATAATTGAATTCGGGATTATTCAAAAAAATAGATTTTATATCTATCTGACTCAAATCTACGTATTCCAAATTTTCAAGATTACTTAAGTCTAAACTTTCTATAGTTATGTTTATAACATCCGCAGCAGGGTTAGTCATATAAATTTCCCTAAGATTGATATTTTCGTTCAAGAAACCTGACTTACTTTCATCACCAAAAAAGTCGAAAAAAACCGTATTATTGAGATTAATGACTTCAAGCGCAGAAAAATCTTCAATGCCTGTAAATTCAGTTATATTATACTCTGAATTTAATGAACTAAAATCTAATGCGGTTAAGCTTTCTATATCTGCGGTCGAAACTTGACCATTGATGGTGGCATCTGAATCTATATTGAGATCGATTAAAGCCTGCTCAAAATTCTGATCTGGGATGCTTGTTATTTGTGCTTGTGAATAAGCAAAACACAACAAACTAAGAATTACTAAAGATGATAATTGTTTCATGATGTAAAGTTTTGGTTATAAACAGTCTAAGTTAGCTATAATAGTCCAAAACAAAAAACTCCTTTAAGTTAATAAAGGAGTACATTATAAAGTCTTAAGAATAGAGATTTACTCTACAACTTCCGCGTCTTCAGTATTATCGATAAGAACCTGGCCTCTGTAGTACAATTTACCTTCATGCCAGTGTGCTCTATGAAACAAATGCGCCTCACCTGTTGTAGTGTCTGTAGCGATTTGTGGCATCTTTGCCTTGATATGAGTTCTTCTCTTATCTCTTCGTGTGGTCGATATTCTTCTCTTTGGATGTGCCATTGCTCAAATATGTATTATTTGTTTAGTAATTCTTTTAATTTATCCCAACGAGGGTCTGTTTCCTCTTCTTTTTCTTCTGAAACTGATTTCGGTTTTAACTCTTCTAGCTTTTCAAGAATATCCGATTGGATAGAACCATCTTCTACACCTGGGTGAATTCTTTTAGCTGGTAAACCTAAAATTATACCTTCATAAATATATTGCTGAACTTCTACTTCATGCTCCCCATGAGGTAAAACCAAAAGCTCTTCATTATCATCATCATAGTCTTCACCAAATTTTACAACCAAGGATAAGTGATTATCGATAGGTTGATCGTAAGGCTCTAGTGAAACATCGCAATTGATGTTAACCGTACCCGTGAAATCAAATTCCAATTCGAGCATGTTGGCCTTTTTAGTGAATTCTAAGTCGACTTTTACGTCGGCGGTGTTGAATTCCTGAAAATCAAAAAGATCAAAGAACGCATTATCTATCTCATAATCAAATCTGTGCTGTCCTTCTTTCAACCCTACGAAAGGGATGGCATACGCCTTAAACTTCCTCATAAAGCATCAGTTTTGAGCCTGCAAATATATTAAAAATTAATAATATTCAATACTTTAATCGACAATGATTTTTATAAGGGGTTTTTAGTCAGTTGAATATATTCCATCCTGTTTTTAAAAATAGAAATCGACATGTAAATAGCCTGGGTGAATGAGTTACCATTAGCAAGGCCTTTACCAGCGATATCGAAGGCAGTGCCATGATCTGGAGAAGTTCTTATCCTATTGAGGCCCGCAGTAAAGTTGACGCCGTTACCAAACGATAAGGTCTTAAACGGTATTAAACCCTGGTCGTGATAGGCTGCAATTATAGCGTCGAAGTTGGCGTTGTTTTTTGATCCAAAAAAACTATCTGCCGCATAGGGTCCAAATACAAATTTACCACTGTCCACCAGTTTTTTGATAGCGGGCTTCATGGTCTCGTCATCTTCGTCCCCAATAACTCCTCCATCTCCAGAATGAGGGTTAATGCCCAGAACCGCAATTTTGGGCTCTCTTATGCCAAAATCCTTTTTTAAAGATTCGTAAATGGCGGTAATTTTCTTATGTATGCTCTCTTCCGTAATTTTAGAAGACACGTCTTTTACGGGAACGTGGTCGGTAAGCAAACCTACTTTAATGTGATCTGAAACCATAAACATTAAACTGTCACCTTTGAGTTGCTGAGCCAGGAAATCTGTATGCCCAGGGAAATTAAACTCATCAGACTGTATGCTATTTTTATTGATAGGCGCTGTTACCAAGGTGTCGATATCTTTCTTAACTAGGGCTTTAGTAGCAGCTTTTAAAGATTTTATAGCATAGCTTCCTATCGTTTTATCTTCTTTCCCAAAATTGATCTTGACGTTTTCTTTCCAAACATTAACCACATTGATTTTACCCTCGATGGCATCTTCAGCTTTAGAAATGCCGTGGTATTGTAATTTGATTTTGAAATGATTTCCAAAAAAAGACATCATCTTCGAATTTGCAAATATAACGGGGGTAAATAATTCTAAAACACGTTGATCTTGAAGTGATTTCAAAATGATTTCAGGTCCAATGCCATTCATATCTCCAATACTAATTCCAACTCGAATATTCGAACTCGTTTTCATAAAAATCATCTATTTTTGTCGTAAACAAAGGTAATTAAATAATCTACAATTATGTTTACAGGAATTATTGAAGAAGTTGGAAAGGTCTCTAAAATTGAGACGAATGGAGGGAATATAGATTATACCATTCAGGCTGATCTTGCTACGGAATTAAAAATAGATCAAAGTGTTGCTCATAATGGTGTATGCCTTACAGTTGTTGACATTAAAGAGCGAAGTTATAAGGTAACAGCAATTGATGAAACCTTGAATAAAACCAACCTAAAGCATTTACAAGAGGGGCACCTTATCAATCTTGAGCGGGGCATGAAAATGAACGCCCACCTCGACGGACATATCGTACAGGGACACGTAGACCAGGTGGCTACCTGCGAATGTGCAGAGACTAAGGATGGAAGCTGTGAATTTACATTCTCCTACGACCCTAAACTGATGAACGTGACGATAGAAAAAGGCTCTATTACGATTAATGGTGTGAGCCTCACCGTTGTTAATTCAAAATTGAATGAATTTAGTGTGGCTATCATCCCATATACTTATGAACACACTACTTTTAAAACTTTAAAGAAGGGCGATGTCGTCAACTTAGAATTTGATGTCATCGGGAAATACGTCAAAAGATTGATGGAAATGCACTCCTTATAAATTACTCGTCCAGTGACACATCGTTGATCAGTACGTTGAAAAGATCTGCTTTGGATTTGAGCAGTTTTTCAAACACTTTAATTTCTTTTAGCCTGGAGTTTATAAGTTTTACTTCCCGGGAGTTGATTAAAAAAACCGAACTTTCACCGAAGCTAAATTTACGTTCTTCAGCCTTCAATAGTGTTGAGGTATCTCGTACAATAGACTGGAATGTGTTAAGCTGGCTGATGTAAGAGAGGATTTCACTTCGAGTTGCTTGTATTTTGTTTTGAAGTTGAAGCGTTTCAAAATCAAGATCTAGTTGGGCTTCGTTCACTTTAATTTTGGCCAGCTTCAAATCTCCTCTTTCTTTTCTTAAAAATAGCGGAAGCCTAAAGAATATTCCTGCCTTATAGTCTTCGGTATTGAAGTTTTCAAACTCTCCTACACGCTCGTTGATAAAATTATATTCTAAATCTAATTGTGGTTTCAACATTTCTGCTTTTAAACGCTGATTCACCTCCAACTGATCTATCTTAAAGTCCAAAGCCCTAATTTTAGGATGCTCCTCCAATACAAAATTCTCAAGTTGAAGCAAATTAGTACCTAAAACAGGATCTAAAGAGTTTTCGTCTAAATCCTGCGGAACCACAAAAGGTCCTAACTCTAAAGGAATAAAGTCTTCAAACCACAAAAAATTGGACAACGCTAGCCTGCTTTTGATCAACTTCAGGTTGGCCTGTTCCAAACTTAATTTTCTGTCTTGAACTGTTATGCCTGCTTCAAGTGTATCTATAGTTGGAATATCTCCGGCTAATGCACTTTCCTTAATACCTTCAAAACGAACTTCTGCCCTATCCACAAAATTATCGAACAAAGACACTTCTCGGTTGGCCAGATACCAATCCAGATAAGCCATGACAGCTTCAGATAGTAATTGGTTGAGCCGTATGTCCCGTTGTGCCTGACTAAGATCCTGCATGATCTTAGCTTGCTGAAGATCTGCCATTCTTTGATTGATGAATAGACCTTGCCCTACAGGCACAGAAACACCTGCACTGTAAAGACCATCATCCGGAACTACGTTCTGAGGATTTAAAAACGACCCCTGGTTTTGCTCAAAACCTGCTTTCACTTCAATACCATACCAGGTTGGAATTTTAAAAGTGGAGTTGAGAATATCGTAATAATCTGTACCTTTAAACTCCTTATTCTTCCAATCTACCGTCACCTTAGGATCGAAAGCGCCTCGGGATTTGAGCAACTTGGCCTGCGCCGCAGAAATTTCAAAATTAGCCAATTGTGCAATAGGGTGATACTCCTTTACATAAGCTAGGAATTCGTTTAAACTAAATACGTTTTGATCTTCTGCTAGTCGGGCGTCTTGAGCTATTCCTGGCAGAGACCATAGAATACTGATCACTAAGATAAAGTTGCGAATCATTTAGGTGTATTTTGATTCTTATCTGCGCTTTTATTAGAGTCTTTTGGCTTATAGTAATCTGGTGGAAATCCATTGATCTGTCTCCATATTTCATACCATACGGGAACGTCGTTGAGCAAGGCCAAAGTTTTTGCTCCAGAACCTGCTCTTACCACATCTGGCCATTCTTTTTCTTTAGGATCTTCTTTAATTAAAACTCTGAATTTACCCTTTTGAGGATCCAAGGTTCTGGAAACTGCTACAATTTCGCCCCCATAGGTTCCATAAGACAGGTTTGGCCATCCAGAAAAGAAGATAGCAGGCCAGCCATCAAAAATAATTCGAATAGGTTCGCCAGGATGTAAAAGCGGTAGGTCTATAGGGTCGACAAAAGTCTCTACAGCCAGCTCAATATCTAATGGCATTATACTTACAATCTGAGTCCCTTCTTTAAAAGTCTCTCCTATTCCACTTTGCAAAACTTTATTGATAAAGCCAGACTGTGGAGCTTTGATGTAGCGCATATTGGATCTTACAGAAAAATTTGTAAAGTCCGTCTCCAGTTTTGTTCGCTGTGCTTCTGTATCATACTGACCAGAGAGTGCAGAAAATTTATCACTTTCTGCTTTAGAGATTTTATCCTGGTAACTTGCCTTGATGCTCGATATCTCAATCTTTGCATTGATGACTTCATTCTTACTGGCATAGAGCTTATTCTTTTGAGAAACAATTTTGGCCTGACTGTTCTGCAGCTTTAAGCGTTTAGCCTCAAGATCTGTTACAGCCTTTAAGCCTTCTTTTTCAAGGCTTTCTGTCCGTTCAAACTGTCGCTCAGCAATCGTTAGCTGTGTTATCGCAGCCTCAACTTCAATACTATCACTTTCTACTTTCAAATTGGCCTGAATAAGCTTGTTTCGAGCTTGTTCTAATTTCAATTTACGCTCTTCTTTCAAGGCTTCAATTTGAAAGTTTAGGGCCTTTACCTTTTCACCATAAGATTCTAAAGAATAATTTTTAGCCGTAATTTGAGATTGTGCCCGTTGGAGCAAATCCGGATCAAAAAATTTGTCTTTTATTTCTGAAATATGAAGTATGGTGTCACCCTTTTCTACGATTTGTCCTTCCCTGACGTACCACTTTTCGATTTGGCCTGCGATTGCAGACTCGATGGATTGAGGCCTTTGATTGGGTTCTAAACTCGTCACAAACCCCCGTCCTTGAACAATTTGTGTCCAGGGTAAAAATAAGATGGCTAACAGCACAATTCCAAATACCGTCATGATCTTATTGAACGTAAGAAAACGGTCTTTGTGCGTTGTGAATTGCATTGATTTATATTTAGATAAATCAATCTTTTCATTCAGTCTGAGTTTTGATATATCTAGCATATTATTCTTTTGTACTTAATTCACCTTCGTCCATAAAAAAGGTTCGGTTGCATTTTTCTTTCCAGATCTTATTATTGCTCACAACCACCAGAGCCCATGGCCTTTCTGGATTGGTGAGGAACTCTATGATTTTCTTAGATTCACCTTCCTGTAGGTCTTCAGTTGGATCCTTTAAAACCAGAAGCTTTGGCTGCGAAGCTACTGCTCTGGCAATCATGATTTTTTTGTTTACAGTATAAGGCAACTGTCTACCTTCAGTATAAATTGTGGTTTGTATTCCTTTTTCCTGAGATTTTACAAATTTCCTAAGATCTAGCTTATCGATCAAAAACTGAACATACTCCATAGATATCTCGGGATTATTTAAAGTAATATTTTCAAGAATCGTGCCTTCAAAGGTTTTATTACTAGGGAAATAATGCCCGGCAAAATCTCTGAAATAAGTTAAATTGATGTTTTTCAGGTTGTACTCGTTTACGATGATATTGCCTTCAATTTCATTTATTAGGCCTACTAAGACCCTAAGTAGGGTTGACTTGCCCGACCCAGGTGTTCCATCGATTAAAATCAAATCTTTTGGATGTATGGTAGCGTTGATATTTTTTAAAATCACTTCATTGCCAATCCTTAAACTTACATTTCTATATTCAAAGACAAAACTTTCCTGTTTATTAAAGGGCTTATCACCAGCCTGATCCTCAATAGGAATATCTGTAACTCGTCCAAGCTTTTCTATTCCGGCCAGTAATCCATAAAGATCTTCCAAACCTTTAATCAGCTTTTCTACCGAGGTGATCATCAGTAAAATCACAATTTCAGCAGCTACAAACTGACCGATATTCATCTGTTGATTAATAACTAAAAGTCCACCTCCTACAAGTAAAGCTGCAGCGACAAGAACCTTAAAAGCAATCATTTTAAAAAACTGGAATCGCAATACACGAAAATGCCGTTCTCTGGCATTGAGGTAATGAAGACTGGTATCGTCATTTCTCTTAGAAGAATAGGAAAAACTCTCCGACACCTTAAATCCTTCTATACTTCTTGCTACTTCTTGGATCCAGTGAGCCGTTTTATATTTATAACTGGACTCGATCAAGACTTCTTTCACACCCTCGTTCAGGGATAATTTGAAAATGATATAAAAGAATAAAATGATTAAGAAACCAAAGAATACAAAAAATGGATGGTAAAAAGAAAGTAAAATCAATCCAAACCCTATTTGTATGAACGCTGCAGAAAAGTCTATAAGCAATTTAGGCAGAGCTTTTTGTATTGTCATCACATCAAAAAAACGATTGGCAAGTTCAGGGGGGTATTCATTCTGCAATGCAGAATACTTCATTTTAGGAAATCTGTAAACCAGCTCGAAAGAAGACCTGGCAAAGATGCGTTGCTGGAGATCTTCACCGATTCTTAGCTGCATATATCTTAGAATTCCTGCAAATGCTACTGTAAATAAAACAATGCCTATAAGTAAAATTACAGAGGCATTGAAACTTCCGCCAACGATGATGTTTACGATGGCCTGAATACCAAGAGGTAATCCTAGCTCGACAAGTCCCGCAAAAACAGCGTAGAAAATGATTTTATATACAGACTTGCGCTCAAGTGTGAGCAGTCTCCACAACCTTACCCAAGGTGTTCTAGTATCTCCATTTCCAGCCATTTGTTATTGCTTTAAAGTTTTGGTCAATAAATTTTCGTAAAATAAGTATAAATTATCTTCTGAATGACAATCTGTAAGACTATGAAAATGTTCTGATAAAAAATATTGGTTCAAAGATCCTTCAATTATCATCGAAGATAAGCTGTTGCTGTAAGAATACGATGCATTTACATCATTAATTAGTTCAGAAATTCTCAAAACCAGACGCTTATAAATACTAAAGTAGCCTGCTTTGTTTTGTTCGTCCACGTGCTTATTGTGATAAGCTTTTACAAATTCAGAATTAATGATGTGACGCAATTTGGCACCATCCAATTTAAAAGATGAATAATTGAGTTTTGGTGTACTAAAAAGAACTTCTACTGCCTTCATCAATCTTTGCATACCAGCATCCATGCTGTTGGTTTCCATGACGAGCTGAAATTCCATAATACCCCAATATAGCGATGAAAGGTAAAGCAACAGACGCTGCTTATTTTCAAAATACCTGTAAATCGAACTTTCAGTAGACCCTATTTCTTTAGCTAATTTTTTGAAATTGAATTCCTCAATCCCGTGCAGATCGATTAAATCTATGCTTGATTTAATTATGTTTTGACCTAATGAGGAACTCTCCGGGTCTTTCAGATAAAGACTCGAATTGATATCAACTCTAAAATTAGATAGTAGATTATGCATTTAATATTATATTAAACGCAAATGTAATAGTAAAACTATCAATAAAAGCTTAAGTCAAGCATTTTCGATCCTAATTAAATGTTAAATAAAATGAGTTCAATTACATGCAGACACCCATAAATTGAGTACTTTGGCTTTAATTTTATTGTGCAAATGAAGTTAAAACTCAGATTTAAGTCCAGACCTAAACGCTTTCAGCACCGAAGCAAGAGCTGCCTTAATTGCGGACATGCTTTGGATATTTCCGAACGCTACTGCTCGTTTTGTGGACAAAAAAACTCAACTAAAGCCTTAACGCTAAAAGAACTTTTGATTGAATTTTTTGCAGGAATCATTGCTTATGATTCAAGGTTTAGGAAAACAGTATCTGCTTTGATCTTTAAACCTGGGAAAGTCAGTCGAGATTATGTAAATGGAAAACGTGTAAGCTATGTAAACCCTTTTCGATTTTTTATCAGTACTGCTATTATCTTTTTCTTGGCCATCAGCTGGATCAATCAAGATCAGCTCAATAGCCTTGAAATCATTTCAGATAAAACTACATCTGAATCTGAAGAAATTACTAATTACGAATTCGATTTTGACAGTGAAACTCCTGCATCCAAACTTCAGGCCTATATTAATGAACAACCAAGTTCGAGTTTCAATGAAGCCATCAAAACGACGGGTTTAGAAGATAATTGGACCAACCGAATTAAATTTGATTTCCTTTTAGGCTATTACAGGCTAAAAGAAAATCCGAAGGGGTTTGTAAATTTTCTCCTCCCAAAGCTTCCGTTTTTTTTATTCTTTTATATTCCTATACTTAGCCTTTTCAGCACACTCGTATATATACGAAGAAAAATTCCTTATGCACATCATTTAGTTTTTAACTACAATCAACAGGCTATCTTTTTGATTTTGCTATTTTTTGCACTCCTTATCGATTTTTTAGGCTTTGGGGTTTGGTTTTTAATCTTTCTGATCTACTTATATATATCTATGAGGAAATTTTATGGACAGGGAGGATTTAAGACATTGATCAAGCAACTTATTCTTATCAACAGCTACCTTCTGACAATTTTTATAGTCATAACACTTATGGCTATTTCAAGCATTGTTTTCTTTTAAAGATAAGACTGAAAACATATAGGCAATTTCTCTACCTATATCCATGGCCCGTTCTACATATTTGTCATTTTGAAACTTAGTCCCATCAAAAAGTTTTGGATCATCATAAGGTGTTGAATATCTGCGATCTGCTCCTGGTATAAAGGGGCAATTTTCATCGGCATGTGAACAAGTCATGATGGCCAAAAAGCCAGATTCGGGATTTTCGTCATGATCATAAAGCTTTGAGAAGCATCTTGTAATTGAGTCCTCACCAAATTTTAGATCATAAACTGGATTACTCCCAGTCGACAAAGCATCGATTTTAAAACCTAAAGTCTTTAAAGCTACTATAGTATGGGGATGAACAAATGTTACCTCAGTGCCACCAGAAAAAGCTGATAGATGAGAAGAGAATCCATAATACTCAGCTAATACATTAGCCCAAATTTGACCGAAATGACTTCGTCTAGAATTGTGGGTGCAAATATAAATTAGGTTTGCACAACCCCTAGATTCGATCTGCATATGCATGCCTTTAGCAATACTATTTAAAATCTTTTTTCTTTCTTCTGAAATGAGTTCCTGCTGACTTTCAAATCCCTGGCAGAGCTTATCAATTTTATCATACATAAGTTTAAAGTTATAATGGTTCACCTTCACTTGCTTAATAACGCCACTTATTAGCAATCGCCACTAAAGACAACATCACAGGCACTTCTATCAGTATACCAACAACCGTTGCCAAGGAGGCTCCAGAATTTAAACCGAACAAAGAAATAGCCACAGCAACTGCCAACTCGAAAAAATTACTAGCTCCAATCATGGCAGAAGGGGCACATACACTATGCTTCAATTTGATATAGCGACCTATAAACCAGGTGATAAAAAAGATGAAGTAAGTTTGGATAATAAGTGGTACTGCAATTAATAAAATATCAAAAGGCTTGTTTATGATCGTGTCCCCCTGAAAAGCGAAAAGCAACACCAAGGTAGTAATCAGCGCAATAATTGAAACAGGTTTTAGCTTGGGTAAAAATACGGCATTGAACCAGGCCAAGCCTCTCTTTTTAATCAGGTATCTGTTTGAAATATACCCGGCAGACAGGGGGATCACAACAAATATAAGTACCGAATACAGCAGGGTATCGTAAGGTATCTTTACACTGGTGACGTCCAGGAGCAACTTCACCAGTGGTATGAATAAAACCAATAAAGTCAAATCATTTAGAGAAACTTGTACAAGTGTATAATTGGCGTTACCTTTGGTAAGATAGGACCACACAAATACCATGGCGGTGCAGGGAGCCGCTCCTAAAATGATCGCTCCGGCAATATACTGCTCAGCATCTTCTGGAGATAAGTACGCTTGAAAAATTTGATCTAAGAACAGCCAGGCAAAAAAGGCCATAGTAAAGGGTTTGACTAGCCAGTTAATCACTAAAGTAAGCCCAATGCCTTTACTATTTTTGGTAACGTGCTTGAGGGATGAAAAGTCGATCTGTACCATCATAGGGTAGATCATCATCCAAACCAAGATAGCAACTGGGATATTGACCTTTGAGACCTCCAATTCACTTAAAAACGCAATTGAATCTCCAAATAATCGACCCAGTATAATACCAATTAAAATAGCTAAGAGCACCCATAAACTCAGGTATTTTTCAAATTTCCCCATTATTGTAATAAAATATTTTAAGCTATACTCAGTTAGAAAGATTTATTATAGTTTAATAGAGTAAAATCGATAAAGCGTTTGCTTCATAATCTTCTTTGAATCTTGCACTCGATACAACACAACACGATATTTCGCGCCACTCGAGCTAATAAGTTACTAGAATCTAGTAATGTTTAGATTGCCAAAATCTCCATTGGTGTCTCATTAGCAACATTCAGAACCTGGAGCACATGCAGGTTCGTCCTTTATTGAAGATTCTGGGATTCCACACTTGTCTTTAGCCAAACAATCGGTGAGAGTACTTACAAGGTGAAAAGCACTATCTTTAAATTTGAGATGATACTTACCTATGGTGTCGCCCTGATACTCTACTTCTACCTCAAGTTTGTCGTCAATAAAAAGCTTCTTTTCTGAAAGCTGAATAATATTTTTTAATTTTCTAGGTTGCAGCCTATGGTCTATATCCTCTGCGTTCCAAAGTTGAAAGTTAACGGCTTTCTCGTGTCTTAAGGTACCACCACAGTCGATAAAATCTTTACTTACCTGGCCAACTTCGGTGACATGAAAATGAGAAGGAACCGTGCTTCCATCTGGCAGTTTGAATTCTAAAGAATTCATAGTCTCTAAGTGTTCCTTTACTTGTTTAAGTGTCATATATAAATAGTTAAGTAATTGGTTAGCAACAATCTTTTGAACTAGGATAACGATCGAACAGCTCATTAAAAATCTGTTTCAACTCATACCACTTATCTTCATTAATACAGTAGCAAACGGAGGTCCCTTCAATATTACCCTTGATGATTTCAGCGCTTTTCAGTTCCTTGAGATGCTGACTAATGGTGGATTGAGCAAGACCTAATTCTTCTACCAAATCCCCACAGATACAGGAATCTGATTTTAAAAGGTGTTCGAGTATAGCTAATCTCGCAGGATGGCCAAATACTTTAGCCACTTTGGCAAATTCATTTTGCTTTTCTGTAAATAGATCTGTTCGAGTAATTCCCATATCGTAATAATTGTATATTGCAATATTACGATAAATCTAAATCATTTTCTATTTTTGTTGAATTATTTTCAACTTATTTTATTTCTATAAGTCCTAGCAACGTAAACTTGCAAATTCAAAAATTTAGAGCTTTTATGATAAGGCATCTTCCCTGTCTTTTATTCGTTTTTTTAATCACATCTGGGTTAGCACAAAACCAAAAAAAACAATACCAGATCAAGAGAATAAATGAATCCGCTAAAATCGACGGTGAGCTAAACGATAGTGTTTGGAGAGATCTTGATGTAGCGACTAATTTTACTCAATTTACGCCTAACTTAAATCTCGCAGCAACATCAGATCGTAAAACTGAAGTCAAATTATACTATAACGATAAGGCTGTATTTGTTTCGGCAAAATTATACGATGATCCCGAAAAGATCATGAGTCAAAATACGATTCGAGATGAATTTGGTCAAACCGATTACTTTACACTGGTTCTAAATCCGAATAATGATGCTCAAAACGATACTCAATTTATAGTATTTAGCTCTGGGACCCAGGCCGATGCTTTATCTTCTCCAAGTATTGGACAGGATTTTGGCTGGAATGCCGTTTGGGAAAGTGCCGTCCAAAAAACTAGCTTTGGTTGGCAATTAGAGATGAAAATCCCCTATAGAACGCTTAGGTTTCCTAAAGCAGATATTCAAACCTGGGGAGTTCAGTTTCGAAGATACTTTAGACGAGAACGCTCAGAATATGCCTGGAATCCTATCGACAGAACCAGAGGTTATGAAGGTTTATATCATGGAGAAATGGTTGGTATTCAAGATCTAGAGCCTCCTTTACGCTTAAATTTATATCCATTTACGACAGGGATCGTAAATACTATTGGTGATGATACTTCGACTGATTTTAAGCTGGGGATGGACCTCAAGTATGGGGTTACAGATAACTTGACCCTAGACGCTACATTGATACCAGATTTTAGTCAGGCAAGGTTTGATGACGTGGTTTTAAACTTAGGTCCCTTTGAGCAAACTTTTGCAGAACAGCGCCAATTTTTTACAGAAGGTATAGACCTTTTTACTAAAGGCAATTTATTCTTTTCACGTAGGGTTGGTAGTGCTCCAATAGGAAGCGTGGAATTGGAAGATGATGAAGCTTTGATAAACAGACCGAGTGAGGTAGAACTTATCAATGCGATAAAGATGTCTGGAAGACTGAAAAGCGGTCTAGGCATTGGTGTATTCAATGCTGTTACAGAATCTACAAAGGCTACTGTGGTAGATACGCTTGAGAATATGCAGAGGCAAGTTGAAGTAGAGCCTATTTCTAATTATAACATTTTGGTGGTAGACCAGCAATTTAACAAAAACTCATCTGTGAGTTTGATCAATACCAACGTTACCCGTTCAGGCAGTGCCAGAGACGCCAATGTGACAGGAGCATTATTTGATCTTATCAACAACTCCAACTCATATAAACTTGCTGGAGAACTGAAGATGAGCCATATAAACAATATTAATGATGAAGTGACAGGCTTTAGTTCTGCTTTAGAAATAGCGAAAATAAGTAATCAATACCAGTTTGCTTTAGGTCATACTTATGCCGATGAAAAATATGACATCAATGACCTTGGCCTCTTGCTCAGAAATAACTTTAATAATTTTTCAGCAAATGCTTCGTATAGAATATTTGAGCCCACAGACAACTTTCAAAGCTATTCGCTAAGTTTTTCGTCTGTATATAAGCAATTAGCTTCACCAAATACTTATACTGGATTAGAATTAGCTGCAAGCTTTTTTGCTAATTCTTTACAACTAGATACCTACGGCTTCAATATTGGAATTGAGCCTGGTCGACAGTTTGATTATTTTGAACCCAGAGTTGATGGAAGGTTTTTTATCTACGAGAACTTTTCAAACTTTGGCGGTTTCTTATCCTCAAATTATAACAGGACTTTTGCCATCGATATCAGGGCTAATGCCAACACTTTTTTTGAAGAAGCTAGAGAGAGTTATGGGTATAACTTTAATGTTGAACCAAGAGTCAGATTCAATGATTATTTTTTTATGGTTTATGGATTTACTTATGACCAAAGAATAAAGGACAGAGGCTTTTCAAATTTCTTAGAACAGGAGCCTATTTTTGGCCAGCGAGATAGATCTATTATTATTAATAGCATTTCTGCCAACTACAATTTCAATCCGTTTCATGGTTTGAAATTACAACTTCGTCATTATTGGGATACTGTTTTGTATGATCGATTTATGTACAATTTAAATCCCAATGGGAGACTCTCAGAAAATAGAGACTTGCCCAAATCTGCCTTACCCAATAATCCAGATATCAACTTTAGCACCTGGAATCTAGACCTGAACTATTCATGGCAATTTGCGCCTGGAAGTTTTCTTACGGCACTTTACAGAAATCAGCTGTTTACCAACACAGATGCTGCTGCTGAAAACTTTGAAAATACATTTACCGACTTATTTAGACAGGATATTCAACATACCGTTTCTGTAAGACTTCAATACTTTTTTGATGTTAATACTGTAAAGTCAATGTTCTCGTCTGATAAAAGCTGATTATAAGTTCTCCGCTATTTCATAGAAGATAATTTGAGCCATCGACACAAGAATCATTCAGCTGTTTAGTACTTAACTCTTTACATAAAATTGATTGTCTTGTACTAACGATTCAAGTAGCCTAACTGTTAATCAACAATACTAGCTAAGTCTCTTTATATTAAATATTTAACCTTTAATTAATAGCCTTCAAAGGGTTATTTTTCTAATTTTCTGGTAAAATATAAATCATGAAATCATTTTTAAAACTTGGATTAGCTATTTTCTTCATAACCTCTTCGGTGGCATTAAATGCTCAAGATCAAACTCCAAGAGCTACCTCTGCTGAAGTCATGGCCAATGAATTAACACGTTTTGAAGTAGATCAACTAAAATTGGACGCTAAGCAAGCAAAAGATTTAAAAGAAATAAATTTTCTGTATGCTGAAAGCCTCTTGGAACTAAGAAAAAAAGCAGGTAAGGAGAACAGCAAAACAGAAGAAAAGGCTCTAAGAAGATCACATAACCTTAAAATCAGATCAATATTAAGTTCTGAAAAGTATCAACAGTACTTAGCTTTAAAAAGAGAAGAACGAAAAGAAGAGAAAGATAAATAAGAGTTTTTCAGTTTTTACTTTTTCTAGTCCATAGTTGGATTTTAAATCATCTTCAATCTCTTTATCGCTTATATCTGAAGCGATGAGTGCATTTTCCAAAACCTTATAGGAATTAGGTTGTTCTTGGTTTTCAAGTCGTATATTACTGCCTGTTTTATCCCAACTAAATTTGCCCTGTTCTTCTAATTTTTTCTGCCTTTTACCAAGGCAAAGAATCGTTTTGAGATAGGTGAAATTTGATTGAAGTTCTATTGAAGTCTGTATGCCTTCATATTTGCACAAGGAAGAATACCTTCGTAAACTCCAGCCCAGTCTAATGAATTCATACTGTTATGTTTATCTATAAAAGATTTTCCAAACTCAGCATCATTGTCTTGCTAAGGTGATTTAGTGGGTTATGACATAATTATGAGATGACCCAACTAAAAATTAATATGAAATATCGGATGGATTGAAGTTCTATCTAGAAAAGTCATCCAAGAGAGCCGAACTTCTACAAGTCTCCAAAACGTTAAGCTTTAGCTCTTTTCCGGGCAGGATTTTTAGATACCATAAACACTCCCAAAAATACTAAAATAGCTGAAATTACTTTTACAAAGGTTAATTGGTCTGCTCCGGATAAGATAGCAAAGGCAATGGCGATAACCGGTTGTAAATAAGTAAATACGCCAATGGTCGAGGCCGATAAGTGTTTTAGGGCAAACATGTTAAGAAGATAGGTTGTAAACGTTGTTCCTAAGACAACGAAGCCTATTCGCCATAAGGCAGAGAATGGCATATTGACCCAGTCTACTTCTCTAAATTCTGCCCATCCAATAGGAAGGTTGATCACAATGGCTGTCAAAAAAAGCCAGCGCATCAATGTAATAGGATGATAGGTTTTTGTAAGTGGTTTAGCTACAATTAAAAACATACCGAAGGATAAAGCATTGATGAGCAGCATCACATTTCCCAAAGGAATATTGGGAGCTCCCACCTGTTGCTGCACACCGAATAAAATTAGGCTTAAACCACCAAATAGCCCTAACAGAGCGCCGGTTCCTTTTAACAGAGTAATCTTTTCTCTGATGAGCACGGCAGACAACATAAATACCAAGATAGGTGTTATGGTAACAATAACTGAGCTATTGATGGGTGTGGATAGACTCAAACCTTTGAAAAAAAATAACATATTGAGTACCATTCCAAAGATTGCACTAAGCAGAAGTCTTGGCCAGTGTTCTTTTTTTATTTTTTCGTTTTTAATAAATAAACTGACTAACCAAAATAATACTCCAGCTCCTAAAACTCTAATGGTGATAAACCCTAAAGGTTTTACGTAATCGGGCATCAAGCCTTTGGCTAATGTGTGGTTAATTCCAAAAATTGTTGTGGCTACAAACGCTGCCAGAAGAGCTAAGACACGATTACTCATTAAAAAAGGACTTCAAAGCATCTACGGTTTGCTTTGCATTACCTATAAATAATTTTTTATTGTAAATAAAAATAGGCCGTTTTAAAAAGGTATAATGAGATAAGATGTATGATTTTATTTCTTCTTCTGAAAGGTTTTCATCTTTTAAGCCTTCAGCTTTATACTTTTGAGCGCGTTTGTTGAGAAGAAGCTCATACGACTTGGTTTGATTATACAAATACTCAAGTTCGTCTTCAGAAATATGTTCCTTTTTAATATCCTGGAGTTTCAGATCTTCAGGTAAATTCAATTGTTGAAGAATCTTTTTACAGGTATCGCAAGTCGAAAGGTAGAAGACTTTATTCATCGATATGGGTTTGTTGAGAATTTTTCTTTTTAAACGTTCTGTAAACAAAATAAAGAACACCAAATACTAAGATATAGGGAAATGCCATAAGGTATACAATACCGTCGTTTATGGCTTCTGCTTTCCCTTGATCTGCTTCAGTTTCTAACACAGCTCTACACATTGAGCATTGAGCAACAGAATCCCAAACCGTAAAGACTACAAGTACTAATGTAAGCACAATTTTTTTCATCATCATCTGCATTTATATTAATAATAGGGCAACATAAAAAGATAAACCAACACCCCGGTAACAGCAACATACATCCAAATAGGGAAAGTCCATCTTGCTATTTTCTTATGTTTTTCATACTCTCCTGTAAGACCTCTATACATGGTAAACAACACCAAAGGTATAATAATGGCAGAAAGAGCTATGTGGGTAATCAATATAAAAAAGTAGATATATCGCAAGGCACCCTCTCCTCCATAAGGTACAGGCTCATTACTGATCTTTGAGATTACGTAGCTAACCAGAAATAAAGCAGAAAGACCAAAAGCTGTAATCATAACATTCCTGTGAGCAATTTTTTTCTTTTGCCTTATAAATCGATAACCAAGAAATAAGAGAATAGCAGTCATACCGTTAATAATGGCGTGAAAGAATGGGAATGACCCTACTTCAAGACCTAGCAAATCATAACGCGTTGGTAAGTTCATCAATATAACAACTACAATAGGTACAATAACAGATAATCCTATAATGATAGGAACAATGGTTTTATCAGATTTACTTAATGTCGCTTTCATTTTAAAAGTATTTCTATGTCTTCAATCAAAATATCAATTTGTTGGCTCTCGTGGCTTTTTCCAGAAGTCTGGTCTCTAGGCACAGAACCCTGATAGAATATAATAGGATTGCCAGCTTCATCGGTTCTGCTTCTTAAGTAGCCTTCCTGGTCTATTAGAGCAAAAAACCCAGAGTGTTCAAAACCTCCTTCTGCAGCTGCATCTTGTCGAGCATAAATATTAAAACCTTTATTGGCCAGCTCATATATTTGTTCTTTATCGCCAGTTAAGAAATTCCAGTGTGGATGTTTTACACTAAGCTCTTCTGCATGCTCTTTTAAAACCTCTGGCGTATCATGTTCAGGATTTATGGTAAATGAGGCGATACCAAAATTCATATTACCATAAAAGGCATCCTGCACTTCGAGAAGGTTTTCGTTCATAATAGGACAAATCGTTGGACAGGTGGCAAAGAAAAACTCTACTACATAGACTTTACCGAGGTAATCTTCATTAGAAATAGTTTCACCGTCTTGATTTGTAAATTCAAATTCTGGTACTTTTTTGCGCTCACCTTCAATTTCAATATAGGCTAAACTATCTTTAGAATTTCTGCTAAGCATTTCACTTACTACCCAAATTCCGAAAACCAGAATCACAAGCGATATTCCTACGTAAGAGTATTTTTTCATTTCTATTTTTGCCTTTGCGCGTTATTCTTTTTCAAAGCAAATCTATATTCAGCTAAGATGATTTTTACATCATCATTCATTTTATCACTCACCTCTTTAAGATTACTCATATCGTATGCAAATTTTGTTCCTTCTTCTTCATCATCGCTTCGTCCTCTTAACTTCATTTTTTTATCTATGATGAAAGCATAGGGAGAGGACAATTTTTCATCCAGACTGAGGTCTGAATCAAGGCTTTTAAATAAGGCGCTAATTTTAGAATCTTCTAGTTGAAGAAAAAACCACTCAGAGGCCTCAGAGGTTTTATTAATTTCAGATTTGAACGTTGCAATATCTTCATCTGAATCCGTTTCCGTCACTGTGACAACCTGAAAATTATCGAACTCATGATAGCGGTCGTAAATTTTTTCTTTCATGTTGAAAGCATGAACTTTCCGCACATCAAAATTTTGACCGAAGAAGGTGAGAATAGTTATTTTATCATCGAATGTAATAGAATCTGTTTCAAAACTTCTTAAAACAGAAAGATCTTCGTTTAAGACAGGAAGTCTACCAAAGGAATTGATACCGCTAGAGAAGAACAAATAAGCTACTAGTGGCAGTACAAATAAGACAATGAGAACAATGTACTTTTTCATCAATTTGTTTTTTGCAAAATTAAAAAAGGCGGTTTCTTAAAAACCGCCTTTTGAACTATATTTAACCTTTAATTTTTAAAAGTCCCATGTGATATATTCGTTCTCATACACTTCTTGTATGTATGAACCTTCTATCAAAAGAATAGCGATCAAATAACAAATAAGAAAGACACCCGTCCAAACCACCACGCGCCTTAAACTTGCGGCTTCATGCTCCATGTGCATAAAAGCCCAAACAATGTAGTAAGCCTTAATAATAGTTAATATTATAAATATCCAGTTGAGAAGGGATATCGAGACTAGATCTGTGTCGACTAAAAATTCTGGTTTAAAAATCCCTAAAACCACCTCGACAATGGTTAGGATAGAAAGGATAATAAAAACTTGCCAGATTCTCTTTTTTGCTCCTGAGTGTTCGCCGTGAGTTGTATCGTGTGCCATTAGATATATATTCTAAAATTTTTAATTAAACCAAGTAGAAGAAAGTAAATACAAAGACCCATACTAGGTCGACAAAGTGCCAGTAAAGACCAACCTTTTCTACCATTTCGTAACTACCTCTCTTTTCATAAGTACCTATCAAAACATTGAAAAATATAATGATAAGAATCAATACGCCAGATAATACGTGAAAGCCATGAAAGCCTGTAATAAAGAAAAAGAATCCACCAAATAGAGGTGCACCATATTCGTTCTTTGATAAATTAGCACCTTCAATAACGCCGATCGCTGATTCATTAAGCTTAAGCAAAGATTCTTCACGATTTAGTACTTCCTTTTCTCCCTCTTCTGTAAGCTGCATTGTTCTTACTCGAAGATCTGGATTGGCTGCAAATCCTCTTTTAACATCTTCTATTTTTAAAGGATTATAAGATCCTTCAGATTCATACCAGATGCCATTTTTATTTTGATGCTCTGTTCTGATCCCAGGGGTAGGTGAAGCAAATTCATCTAAGGCTACTCGATTACCCTCTGCATCTGCAAATTGTAAAATTTTACCACTTCTAGTTTCTACAGCACCGTACTCACCACTAATAAAATTTGACCACTCCCAGGCCTGAGAACCTAAAAAGACAATACCACCTAAAATGGTTAACGCCATGTAAGTGACTACTTTATTCTTTTTCATCTGGTGCCCTGCATCTACCGCTAAAACCATAGTTACAGATGAAAAGATCAAAATAAAGGTCATTAATGCGACATAATACATCGGAGCATCCACACCGTGTAAAAACGGGAAGTGATTGAAGACCTCATCTGCAATTGGCCATTCATTTATAAATTTAAATCTTGAGAAACCATAGGCTGCAAGAAATCCTGAAAATGTAAGTGCATCAGAGGTGATAAAAAACCACATCATCAATTTTCCATAACTAGCTTTTAGAGGTTTTTCTTCACCCCCACCCCATGTTTTTCCTTCGGTACCTGTTTTCGCAACGGTAGTAGCTTCCATAAAAATCAAATATTAATGTTCTGCAAAAATAGACAATTTTCTTATTATCTAAAGAAATATAAAAACAAAAAGAGATAAAGCCAAAGCCCGTCGACAAAGTGCCAGAAGGTAACTCCCAATCGTAATCCCAACATATTCCCTTTTGAATATTTCTTTTTAAAATGATTATAAATTACAACCAATAACACAACAAGTCCAGCAACAACATGCACCACGTGTGCCAGCACCAACAGGTAAATAAAAGACATCGTAATACTACTGGCACTACCTGTGAAATAATAACCTGCTTCCACTATGTCATTGAAGCCAATAAATTGCATGACTACAAATAGAACTCCCAATCCAAAGGTTGCAAGTATTGTCATATTCGCTTTACCGGTATCACCTTCAGCGGTGAATTTTTTGGTCAAGTGAAATGTAATACTACTGATGAATATAACTACAGTACTCCAGATAAAAACATCAGGTAATTGGTAATCTGTAAGCCAATCTGGACGATTTTTACTTACGACGTAAGCACTCGTAAGCCCGGCAAACATCATTCCCATGCTTATGATGCCAAACCACATCATCATCATCCTCGCGCGTTTGTGTTTTTCGTCTAAAGCCATAATCTGATATATTTATCTAAAACGTAAATAATTTGTATTAATGTAATGTATGAAACACTTGCAAGCATGAGCTGTCGCGCTTGCTTTGTCTCTCTATGTTGAAAAAGTCTTATCGCATAATAAAGCATGACCAGACCAAGACCAAAGATCAACACCGCAGAAATAATCGAAAGTTTTAACTCTCCAGTCACTCCTAAAACGGGAACAACAGATACGATAAGCGTCCAAATGCTGTAGAGAACGATTTGAATTGCAGTTCCTTTGTCTCGTTTACCCGTTGGAAGCATAAAAAAGCCACCGTCTTTATAATCATCGTATAACCACCAGCCTAAAGCCCAAAAATGAGGAAACTGCCAAAAAAATTGAATCATGAACAAGGTTCCAGCTTCGATACCAAAAGAGCCTGTTGCCGCTACCCACCCAAGCATAAAGGGAATGGCTCCAGGGAAGGCCCCGACAAATACAGAAAGCGGAGTCATCGTTTTAAGTGGAGTATAAACACTGACGTATAGAAAAATAGATATTGCTCCAAACATGGAGGTAATCGGGTTGATTATAAAAAGAAGGGCAAGACCAATAATCGTCAAAATTGAGGCAATAGCAAAAGCTACATTTACACTCATAGACCCCGATGGAATCGGGCGATTCCTGGTGCGTTTCATCTTAGCATCCAGATTTTTTTCGATGATCTGGTTAAAAGCATTGGAAGCCCCAACCATGGCATATCCTCCAAGTGCCAGCAGAACCAAATTTCCAAAATTAAGATCGTCTACACCCAATAGATAACCTGCAATAGAAGAGAACACAACACTAATAGCTAGTCTAAATTTAGTGAGCTCTTTAAAGTCTTTTATCCAGGAAAATATATGTGTATAAACTAAGGAATCTGACAATACAAGAAATTTTTGCAAAGATACGGCTAAAAAGTTTTTTTGAGGAAACAGACGAAAGTTAATATTTACTAAGGTTTCCGTTAATAGTCGTAATACCAGTTGAAAATATCTGTTCTAAACCCAAGATTCAACCAAGTGGTATTTCTATCGGTATTGAGTGCTGTGTTTTGAGAAACATCCAGTCGCCTGTGAATCAAATTGAGATAAACCTTTAAATTGGTTGTGGGATTAACGATAAAGCCGGCTTCAAGTTCACCATAATAGGAGTTGGCTCGATTTCCCTGTCCGATAGTGATTCCTTCATCAGCGATACGTAAACGTTCATCTCCAAGCAGATTACTACCATAGAAAGGATCTGAATCTTCATTTGTCTCAAAGCCTCGCTCACCAAAAATCAGTTTAGCATGACCGTAAAGTCGATCTTTCCTGTATCTGGTAATGAATAGCAATTCTCTGAAATTTGCCCCCCATAAATGAGCCATAGACTGGTTGTCATTGGTATAATGAAGATTAAGCGTATTATGAGAATAAGTATAAGGCCTAACCTGATTATACTCCAACTGAAAAAATAAATTATCTACTTTAAAAGCATCGGCGTACTTGGCCCCTAATTGAAATCCAAACTTATTTTTCCAGCTTTTATTTCCGGCTGTGACATCATCTACAGAAAATTCATCAATCAAAAGCTGACCGTAAGTATTGATCTGATCTGTCCATTTATATTTGTAACTCAAGCCTATAAGTGACTTTCCCGATCGGGAACCGGTGCTGTATTCTACCATATTGTAAAATAAAATAGGATTGACAAAATTCCAGTCGAAGCCTCTATTTGGTTCACTTTCAAACAAAACAGACTCAAACAGCCCAATATTTAAGCGCTTATTGACATTATAACTCAGGTAGTGCGTTGCCATATATTTAGTAAGGAAAGCTCCGCCATCGGTCAAGGTGTTAGGATTTCTTAAGGAAGACCAGGTATTGGTGTATTTAAATCTCCAGAAGCTGGTATTGACTTTTACATACGCGTTAGGGCTGGCATTATCACTCAAAAACAAGGAACGGTATCCATCTCCAATAAAGTTATTTCCACGACCAAACTGCACATTTAGCCAGTCTGCTGCTTCATAGTTCAAATAGCCTTCTACTACCGGATAATCAAACCCATCTCTATAAGGTTCACCTATGCCACGTCCTGGAATACTGACCTGACTAGAGTTTCTTCTACCAAGATCAGTTGCCAGGTCATTGAAGTAATCTGCAAACTTTCCCTGGCTTTCATAGATAACGGTGAAAAAGTTGAGACGTTTACCTAACCCCCCTTGAAAAATTCCAGCTCGGGTATTATTATAAGTGGTAAAGTCTTCTTCAAAATCTCTCCCCACCTGAAGATCTGCTGCGATATCTGCGGTAAACCAATAATTTTCACCCTGGACTTGAACTGTATTTTCATTAAAAAATTTTCTTCCAAACCAAGACTCTTTATCATAAAATAAGGCCTGAGACTCTTCTTTGATATCGTAGTAAGACTTTACTTCTGAGTAACTATATGGTTTGGATGCCGTATGAGCATTAGTCCCAATCTTATTCATTTTTGGGGTAAACCGGCTATAGAATTCATGAGAAAGCGGAATATTGAGACCACTTTGGTACTGAGGATAGTTGAAATCTTTCAACTTTATGTCATCCATTTCATTCTGATAACTTTCCAAAGGTTTTTCTTGCTGAATAGCGCTTTCAGTATTAAAAGACTCTTCTGAAAGTGGTATTTGTAATGGCATTCTAAATTGAACATAGGTTGGTGATCCATTGTATGTCGCAGGTTCAATTTTTGGTAAAGCCTGAAACACTCGCTCTAGCTCATCGTTGAGCACCTGATATTCTGAATTGATGTATAATATCTGAAACTCTCCCTGACTATCAACTTCAAAAATAATGGTCGCAATACCCGAAAACTCTTCTTCAGCAATAATCTGCGGCTCATTATAAGTTTCAAAAATGAAAGACTTCAATTGTTCTCTAAAACACTCCCCTTGATCTTTTTTGACTACAGTTTCACATTGAGGAAACACCGGATAGTTTTCTGTTTTTGAAATGAAATTCTGACCGAAAATACTTACGCTAAAGAAAAATAACACAAATGAAAGCCTGTTCATAGAAGATGGAATATAAATCTCTGCAAAGATGATTTAAAAATAGCAATAAAAAAATCCCGAATCTAAGAATCGGGATTTGTAAATATATAGTATTAAATTCTAGTCTTGAACCTGGAATGTAATAGGAAGTGAATAAAGCACACCTACATTTTGACCACGCTGCTGACCAGGCTTCATCTTGGGCAACTTTTTAATAACACGTTCGCCTTCAGATTGCAATCTTGGGTGCGGAGCACGAGCTGCAACGTTTACGATGTTTCCTTTCTTATCAATCTTGAACTGAACATAAACTCTATTTACACCAGATAAGCCTAAATCTGCAGCTAAACCAGTATCAAAGTTTTTGTTCACAAATTGACTAATCTTTTTACTCATACATTGCTTACGCTGTTCGTTATTATCTAAGCCTTCGCAACCTGGAAAGATGGGCACGCTTTCAATTACTGCAAAAGGAACATCGCCTATCTCTTCTTCAACTTCTTCAACTTCTTCAACTTCAACAACTTCATTTTGATCAGTTTCAGTAGATTCTATAACAACCTCCTCTACTTCTTCATCGTCTTCAACGACCTCAATAACTTCCGGAGCAGGAGGTGGTGGAGGTGGTGGAGGTGGTGTTTTTTGAATTTCTGTAATCGGCACATCCTCTTCATCTAGCATGTCCAGATCAACCACTCCAGTATCAATGGCATCTCTATCATAAGTTTTCCATTCTATCATTGTTAATGTAATAGCAAGTACTACAACAAGACCAATTTGAAAAAACAAAAGACTTCTTCTGGAGAGATCTTTTTTTGGATTCTTTTTAGGTTCCATATTCTAATTTTAAATAGATTACTAAAGTATAAAAAAATTGAAATTTTCTTTCAATTTGAATTTATATTTTCAAAAATACTTTCTTTAAAGTATTCAAAACAGAAATAAGCCACACTTACACCAAGAATATTTACTAAAATATCTAAGACATCGAAAAGCCTGTAATCTGTTATAATTTCTTGAAATACCTCAATAATGATACCAAAACCTACAATTGCAAAGGAAATATACTTATTAAACTCTTTTGATTTTGAAGAATAGGCGATTAAAGCCAATAACCATACCGATGTAAGCAAAAAATAAGCTACAAAATGATAAAGTTTGTCTTCATATCTAACTTCAAGTTTTGGTAATTCACTAATGTCTGATAAAGACAAATAGACTATAAAAAAAGTACAAAAAATAGCAAAGAGCAGTAGCAGTTTGCTATTCAATATGAGTTTTATAAGTTTCTGCATCCATCAGCTCTTTTACCTCATCTTGATTTTGAATCTTAATTTTCACCATCCATCCCTGTTCGTACGGTGCTTCATTCACCATTTCTGGTTCGTCTTCCAACTCTTCATTGAACTCGAGTATTTCGCCACTTAAGGGTAAATATAGATCAGATACGGTTTTTACAGCTTCTACTGTTCCAAAAACTTCATCTTTATCTAAAGTTTCTCCTACAGTTTCTACTTCTACATAAACGATATCTCCAAGCTCGCTTTGTGCAAAATCTGTAATTCCAATAGTTGCAGTATCTCCATCAATTTTAACCCATTCATGGTCTTTGGTATACTTTAAATTTTCCGGTGTGTTCATCATCTATTTTTTTTAATTTCCGAAATTATATCTCAATGTTATTCCCGTTCTTATTGTAGTTTGAGGGAAAATCGTTGAAATGGCATTTTGCGAAAATACATGATCGTAGAAAAATAATGCCGTTAAATTCTTAGTAAATGCATAATCTGCTACAAAATTTATCGACCAAATGTCCTGACCCGAGGTAACACGGTTACTCAGCACATCCAAATTTCTTATAATAGTTTCGTTTCGTCTCAACGAAAGGTCTGCCCTTAGGTTCAAATCACTGCTTAAAACACGTCGATTTCCTTCAAACTGAGTTACTACAGTAAGATCTTTAACTCTATAGCCCAAACCTACTATGTACTCATCACCAAGCATTTCAGTTAACAGGTTATTATTAAAACTTAATGATAAAGCTCTATCTCTTCTCACTTCTGCAAGAATACTTACAGAGTTCTTCATTTCAAAATCTAGTTTTACCAAAGGGCTAAACTGCTCAATAAGGTTGACATTAGAAACAAACACCTCTGACCTGAAGTTACCGTTTTCATCGAGATTGAATTGGCCAAATGGATCGGTCCTATTAAACTCCAAATCTGATTGGAACTGGTTCACGGTATAAGTTGATGAATACCCATGTTGAATTGAAAATCGATTAAAGTTATCTCTAAACCAGTTCAACCTCATCAAGCCGGTATACTTGATGTTCCAGCCTGGAATAGGAATATCTCTCAATAATCCTAAGTCTTCACTTTCGGGATCTGAACCTGTATAAGCAGATATAAACGCCGGAAGCAGTACAGATTGGCTTGTCCTACCGTAACCCACTGGAAATCCACTATCATCTATATTATTGGGATCATTTAAGTCGATTCCAGCTTCATTTGCCAACCTATTAGCCACAATTAATCTATTTTCTCTAAATTTATTGAAGTTCTCAGAAAAATCTCTTGAACTGCTGCTAAAGGATGTACGGATCATATTTGTAGAGATGCTGAAATTTCCAAATGTATTAGGAATGATAGAATTATACTCCATGGTTTCAGGATCGACTCTAAAATTCTCTGTGTAGGTATCAGAATACATCCTATTCCCAATCAAGTCCACAGTAAATCCAGGTAATAATCTTAATCCAGCTTGAATGTCGAGACTTTGATTATCCGTTCTGGTGTATTGCTCATTAAAATCTTGATACATGGTGAGCCAACCCTTTCTTGCAGCTTCTCGCCTTACATCATTTTGGCTTCCAAAGGTAAAACCAGCTGTTGGTTTGAGTGTACCACCAAAACCAATATCATTTGTATACCCAGGTATAAAAATTCCCTTGGTATCGTTATAATTGAGCTGTACACGATCTAAAATAGTAAGCAATCCGATTGCCGTATTAAGCGCTTTATCTCCTCCACTGAGTTCTGATTTAGCATTTTGTTGCGCCTCATTCTGATCCTCATCTTCCTGCCCTCGAGAACCTTGACCTCTTCTTCGGCTTGCATTCCTTTTGATTTGGGATGATTTCTGGGCTTTCTTTTTAGTCAGACCTATATAAGAATAGAAATTTGACATATTCAAATTTCCATTGATTTGATGAGTCGCAGAATTTTGTACTGTATTTCCTAAATCTGGAATGCCTTCCAAACCTCTTAAAATTTCTGAGCCCTTTGTCCAAAGGAAATCTCCAGTATAAGAATACTGTGTCTGTATAAATTTTAGAAACGGAATTTTATTAAAAGGTAAAGTATAGTTCAATTGAAGCTGCTGATAATGTCTATTGGGAATACCCACATCAAAAAAATCATCAAAAACACCAATACTATTATCCTGCTCATTATTTTCATCGATATAGTTTCTAACAATGCGATTGGTAGAAGCATTAAAGTTAAAATTCAAGGCTTTAGTCAGACTGTAGTCTATAGCGTATTCCCAATCGAAGAAATAATTTCTTTGAAACAGTTTAGGCGTACCTATGCTTCCTGGTGGAAGATTAAATTCTCTGAATCTCAACTCGTTATACTGTCGATTAACATTTGCTCCTGCGGTGATACTGTTGGGCAGGAGATTCACATTAAAGTCTTTAAATATGGCAAAATAAGGACTCTCTAGAAGGCCGATATTTTCAAAAGGCTTTATTTCGAGGGGTTGAAAATTAAATCCATAGGTCAATGCTGCATCCACATTTTGATCCAAAGATTCACTAACTTCAAAGTCCCTATAATCGGTCTGATTATAATTAGCCGAAAGGGTAAAGTTTTCGATATCATAAGGCATCGGTGTCTTTTCGCTATTAGTTCTATCCTTTCGAAGTCCAATAATACTTATGCCCTGTCGCCTGGTGTAAGTCTCTGCCTGTTCTTCAAACTCTGCTCTATCTTCTGCATCTGGTGTATTATCTAATAAATTTTGAAGTTCTAAATCCCCAAAAACAGGATCGAACTGAGGTGTGATTAATTCTTCTCCTCTGCTATAATTAAAAGGTATTTTTACACCCCATTTTTCGGGTAAAATTTGACCAAGATTTAATCCGGTAACCACATCATATTGCTGAACATCCTCCCTGCTCCTTTGATTTGGACCTTGTTCAATAGCTCCAAATCCTATTGTTGATCGTCTTCCACTGGCAGAAACATTGGCAAAATCTGCAAAGTTTGTATCCATATTAAGCACTGCTGCCCAGCCGCCTTGGTTCTTAAGTCCTGATAATCTTAACTCATTAAACCAAACCTCTCCGGATACATTCTGATTACTTGAATTTTTCAGTCCAATCATCATAACTCTAACGTCACCAAAACTAGGATTACCTATAATACCCACCTTAAGTCCATCAATGTTGTTTGGATCTGTTATGATTTCACCACTTTCGTCAAAATAATTAAGTTCAAGGTTACTAAGATTATTGTTTCCAATAACTGCAGACTTGATTTGCTGCAATAAATCCAAAGGTAGATTAAGGTCATTTTCTAGCGGCCAGACTCCTCTTGGAGAAAAGTCTTGTGGGTCTGATACTTTTAGAGGGATCTCGATTTGGTAATAATTATTCGTAAAATCGATTCCCATTCTTATAAAGGCGGTTAGCTGATTATCTTGTAGCTGAGCACTTGGCGGAGCCAATGACTCTGCATGAAGGTACATCTCTAGGCGCTCGTACTGACGCATATCGATCTGATAGTTTTTGAAAACTCCTCTGGAATCCTCGCTTTGCAGATTACTCACTCTCAGCGCCAATGACTTTTCGTCCTCCCTAATTGCAACATTATTATTCACCAATTCTTCCCTTATAACACCTGGAGGAGTTACATAATTTGAGGTAATTTCTCGACTTACTGCTTCAACATTGAACTGAGTGTTACCAGTATTAGGATTCAACCCATCCGGCAGAATTGGTTGATCGTAAGTAAAATAGTCGCCTCTTACCAGTTCTAGAGTTCCGAATCTTAAAATCGTTTCTTGACTAAAATCAGTCATAAACATTCTCATAAATCTAATAGACCTCAAATCGCTTATACCGCCTACTGCAAATTCTTCGCTGGTTCTCAAAGGCACTCGGAATTGGACCCACCTTGCTTCAATTTCCTGTCCATTTTGAAGTGTAGTTACTACTTCCTGGACATCGGTGATATAGTCTGCGTCTATACCAGCCACCGAACTCGTGTTATTTTCAACACTCATGTTAGGGTAAACAGGAACTTCATATTCAAAGTAACTGTCTATGGTATTCATCGTATTATCTAAATTGACATCCTCTACATCAGGAAATGCAGAATTACCTCTATTGGTTTCCGTGACTTCTACAGGGTTGTTCCCTTCAGTTCCATTAAAATTTCTATAGCGATTCAAGATATCACCATCACTTTCTAAGTAATATTGATAATCATCATTGGAAGGATCTTCAAAATTTGCAAAATCTGGAAACTTTGCTACTTCGTCTAGGTTATCAAGTCCATCAAAACCAACATCTTGATTTAATCTTTCCTGACCCTCTGTATCAAAAGCATAAACTAAAGATTGGTTACTTGGTACTTTTGCAAAATTGGTTGATATTGTATTGGAATTACCTCCATCTTCTGGCAGACCATTTTCAAATTGTTTTCTACCATCTTTTAAAATATCTTCTGTAATGCTTCCAAAATTTAACACGACCTTACCTCCAGTATTCCCTGCATTTTCGGGATAAATAAAGGGGTCCATCACCCAAAACTCTACGTATTCTACGTTAGATTGTTCAAAGTCTGTGGTTTGTAAACCTCTCATAATCCCGCCAAAATTTTGTTCAGGATTAGGAAGTGTGTTATCATTGGATGCTGCAGGATTATAATTGTACATGCCCCTTTCTGTTGGTCTGTATACCAGATCTAGTGGGAATAAGGTTTGTATTTGGCCCGGAACAATGTCAACATTTGGAAATATTTCATTGATGAGGACTCGTCTAGAATAATATTGTGAAAGGTCTTCATCTGTAACATCCGCTGGGCGTTGAGAACTATAAAATATAGGATCTATTGTATACCAATTTAGTTTGGCCCTAAAATGATTTGTACTAATATCATTATTGGCGTCATAGGTTCCATTGAGGTCGTTAGGCCCTCTGTATCCAATAGGACTACTTGCTAGTTTCCAGGCTAATGGATCTATAACCGAAATCGTGGTTTGGGAACCTTCAAAATCATCCACATAACTCGTTGCTTCTCCACCAAAATCACTGGCCTGAGGAGTACCAGGCATCAGATAAGCAAACTCTCCCCTAAGAGAGAAGTTAGATTCTACGTCTGTATCGATATTTGGAAGTTGATTTACCATTCTGGTAAAAAATGGAACCGTCGTATTATAGTTGAAATTGATTCCGTAGATGCTATTATTTACTGGCTCGGTCCCGTAATCTGCTTTTTGTGTTACAGGTCTTTCGTTCAAGTTTAAAAAAGTTCCTCCAATCAACAGTTCCTCACTAAACCTGTGCTGCACGTCAACTCCTGTAAATCGCTTGGTTTGTCTTCCAAACAGAGCATTGTTTTCTGTAGATACCTGTATAGGGGTATCAGAAGCCAAAAGGGCATCATCTAAGATATTGACCCTGCCCAATTCGTAGTCTACGGTGTAATCTATACCTTCTTGAAGGGTTCTCCCTCCCGCTGTAACGATTACTGAACCTCTTGGCACATTGAATGCTCCTATTGGTATACCTCCAGTACTCGTAGCTTTGTAGCGACCAGACAATTGAAATTTATTCTGTTGTGCTCCATCCTGTTGTGCTTGAATTTTGGTTGTAGCATAAAGACTTCTAAAAACGTATTTTTCTTGATTCTCGTTATAGGTCTCTGGATTATTATAATTCTCAGATCCAGTATTGGGAGTTAAATCCAACTTATTGAAAAGATATTCTCCAAAAGGTTCGACTGTGGTAAATTTCAATATACCGTTTACTGGGTCAATGGTAATACCAGGAACAAAGTCAAAAAAACCATCCCCTCCATTCACAGGGTCATTATTGAGATTCAATTGATCGAGATCAAAAACCTGTAATAAGTTGGTCTCTTCGACGTCTTCTGGAAGTGGTGTTGCACTTGATACTTCCGTAATAAAGTTTACAGGCTGAGGATCTGAATACAGAATGTTGAATCTAAACCCATCTTGCTCTAAGCCAGATGCACCAAGGCTATAAAAGTTTTTCATCATCAAATCCCAGATAGGTTCTTGCACCAAAGTAATTGGGCTTTTTAGAAGTTTAACTATCAGATTTTGATTAAGCGCAATTTGCTCATCTTGTTGATTTGGATTTTCTTGTGTTTCGGTGCCTGGAGGCCCTCCATTTCCAAATTCTCCAACTCTAAACACCCGGCCATCTGTTGTTGTGTATTCAAAAGCTACTCCTAAAACTTCATCATTGTTTAAACGCTGATTTAAAGAAATATAACCTAATTGTGTGTCGAGATAATATTCATTGGGCTGAAGCTCTCTGGCATTTTCAAGTAAAGCATAATCACGACCTTCCGACACAAAGGTCTCTGCTGGTCCAAATCCCTGTTTTACAGTAGCTAAATCTCTAATTTCCTCTGTAAGCACAGACTGTGCTGAATTACCTATAGCATTAGGGTTAAATAAGTTATTTGAATTATTTGGCCTAGCATTAGGATTAGAAAGAAAGTTAGGAATAGGTGAAGCAATGGGGTTGCCTGCATCATTGAGCAAAAATCCAATATTTTCTGGATTGCTTTCACCCAGATCCTGCAAGGCAACTATATTTCTGGCATTGGAGGTAGTTTCTGAGTTATTTGTCCTGTTGGTTACCCAAACTTGTACTCGAGTGATTTGAATTCTACTATTGATAAATGGATAATTTTCTAAAGCTTGATCATATTGATCTCTGAAAAACTGTGATAGGAAAAAATGTCGATTCTCATCATAATCCAAAGCAAATTTATCAAAGTCTCGCACGGTACCACCACCCTGAATATTGACGCTTTGTCGCTCTGAATTTAATTCTGAAAATACACCCGTGATGGTTGTCTTACCAAACTGTAGCTGAGTCTTTACTCCAAATAAACTTTGAGAGCCCTGTATAAGTGAGCTATTGGTTGGCATTTGAACATTACCGACTTCTATCTTTTGAATTATATCATCTTCTGTAGGGGTATACTCCATTCTGATTTGATTCTGAAAATCAAACGTAGATTCTGTATCATATTCAGCATTGACCTGAAGCCTGGTCCCCACTGAAGCTTGCAAACTCATACTAATACGTTGATCAAAATCGAAAGTCAAATTACTCTGATTTCTTGGAGATAAAGCAGGGTTATCTTGCTTACTATACAAAATACCCATATCAACTGCCACGGAACCTCGAGGAATGACTTCTATCTCATTCCCCCCAAAAACCGATTGAAAAAAAGAATTATTGACGTAAAATATAGGAATTAAGTTCTTTTGATTCTCCTCATCGCCCTTACCGAGAGTAGCATCTGATTTTTGCTTGAAATATTGCTTCATTTGCTCTTCCAAAACAAGATTTTCAAATTCTTTTGGTGTCAAAACTAAAGGATACTTAGTATCGACTGATCCAATCTTTTCAGTATAAATATAGCGGTCCAGAACAGGATCGTATTCATATTTAGAAACTATACTCGAAGGGTTCGGCATAGTAACAGTTCCAAGCGTTGGACCTTCAGGTATGGAGTCTTGTTCCCCCTGAGCATAAGTATGAGATGCCAAGGACAATAAAAGAACTAAAAGAAGGAGGGTTTTATAAATTGTGTTAAATTTTTTAATTCTGAAGTTCAAGTGCTTTATAGATTTTTTAAGGCGAGTTTGATTATCTCTTCAACGTTTGCATGTGGGTGATTATTACAAATTTTTGAAATAATTTTACCAGATTGTTTCCTTGTGTATCCTAGAGTTTCCAATGCAGATAAGGCTTCTTCTTTATGGGCATTACCAGACGAGTTCACAATCTCTGTAAGTGAATCTGTTTTTTGAATTTTATCCTTAAGATCAAGAATAACTCGTTGGGCAGTTTTTTTACCAATTCCTTTGACGCTTTGTATGGTGTCTGCGTCCTCCATAGAAATCGCTTCAATAACTTCTTCAGGGGTTAAAGAAGAAAGCATGACACGCGCTGTGCTTGCGCCTATACCAGACACAGAAAGAAGTTGTCTGAACACTAAGCGTTCTTCCTTATCTATAAAACCATAAAGAGTATGTGAATCTTCTTTGACTTGGAGATGGGTGTAGATAGTTAATTGCTCTTCATCCTTTACACGAGAAAAGGTATGAAGCGAAATATTGACTTCATACCCAATTCCATTACAATCTAAGACAATAAATGTGGGGTTTTTTTCTAAAAGTCTACCTCGTAGTTGAGTGATCATCTTAACTAAAATTTAGGAATCAAATGTAATAAATTTAAGTTAAGATTTTAAAGGTTTATAGTTCTTTATAAGCTGCTGTATATCAGTGTTTTCTAAGCCTTTCGCTTTTTTTTCTGCTGGGCATCTACGACTGCAACAGCAGACATATTTACCATTTCATCGACACTCGCCCCAAGTTGAAAGACATGTGCTGGTTTGTTGAGTCCCATCAAAATAGGACCTATGGATCCTGCACTATTCATTTCTTTCATAAGTTTATACGTACTGTTGGCAGAATCCAGATTTGGATAAATCAATGTATTAACTTTTTTCCCATTCAACTTAGAGAAAGGAAATTTATCCATACGCATTTGCTTGTTAAGTGCAAAATCAATTTGTAATTCTCCATCCACGGCAATTTCTGGAAAATGCCTGTGAAGGTAATCTACAGCATCTTTGACCTTGGCAGCGTTTGGATTTTTGGAAGATCCAAAATTAGAATAGGATGCCATAGCCATAACAGGTTCAATTCCAAACATTTTTACAGTTTTTGCCGTCATCTGAGCAATTTTAGCCAACACGTCCGCATCAGGATTGATGTTGATCGACGTATCACTAATAAATATTGGACCCCGTTTGGAGTTCATTAGATTGGTTGCAGCTACATTGGTGACTCCACTTTCTTTACCGATCAACTCCAGGATAGGCTTTAAGACGGCAGGATAAGCTCTTGAGTACCCAGAAAGCATAGCATCAGCATCGCCATTTTCTACCATCATAGCCGCGTAATAATTACGCTCTCGTATCATTTTTTTGGCATCATAAAAAGTCACTCCTTTACGGCTTCTTTTTTTCCATAAGGCTTCAGCATAGCTATGTCTTTGCTTTTTTTCTTCGTCAGATTTTGGATCTATGATGGTGATATCGTCTCCTTCAAATTCGATTTCTGACATCAATTCCAGAATGACGTCACGGCGACCCAATAAAATTGGAATAGCTATTTTCTCATCATATACAATTTGTGCTGCTTTCAAAACATCGAGATGATCTGCCTCTGCATACACAATACGCTTTGGATCTTGTTTTGCTCTGTTCATCAGCAAACGCGTTATCTTATCTTCACTACCCATGCGCTCCAGCAGTTCTTCTCTGTAGGCTTCCCAATCTGTAATAGGATTTTGTGCGACACCAGACTCCATAGCAGCTTCAGCAACAGCAGGGGGGATTTCAGAAATAAGCCTAGGATCAAATGGCTTAGGGATGATATAATCTCTGCCGTAATTCAGACGTGTTTCTGCGTATGCGATATTGACCTGTTCTGGCACTGGTTCTTTGGCCAATTTAGCCAAGGCCTTAACCGCCGCCATCTTCATCTCTTCATTGATTTGTGTCGCCCTCACATCTAAAGCACCTCTAAAAATGTAGGGAAAGCCTAGCACATTGTTAACCTGGTTAGGAAAATCTGTTCTTCCTGTGGCCATAATAACGTCTTCGCGGGTATTTTTGGCAACATCGTAATCTATTTCTGGATCAGGATTGGCCATCGCAAATACTATTGGATTATCTGCCATTTTAGACAGCATTTCAGGCTTTAGTACCCCTCCTACTGAAAGCCCTAAAAAGACATCTGCATTTTCTATGCCTTCGTTTATATCTCTGACTTTCCTCGAGGTCGCAAATTCTATTTGCTTTGTAGACAGATCCTTTCTATCTACATTGACGACACCATCGCTGTCGAACATCAAAATATTTTCCTTTTTCACCCCTAGCAAAACATAAAGTTTTGTACAAGCTATGGCTGCAGAACCTGCACCAGAAACTACAATCTGAACATCTTCAATTTTCTTTTCAGCTAGCTCTAAAGCATTAAGCAATGCGGCAGCAGAAATAATTGCAGTTCCATGTTGATCATCATGCATTACAGGGATAGGTAGTTCTGCTTTTAATCGTTCTTCAATTTCGAAAGCTTCTGGTGCTTTGATATCTTCTAGATTGATTCCTCCAAACGTGGGCGCAATATTTTTGACAGTTTCAATAAACTCATCAATGTTTTTGGTGTCCACCTCGATATCGAACACGTCGATATCTGCAAAAATCTTAAACAATAAGGCTTTACCTTCCATCACAGGTTTTGAAGCTTCTGCACCAATATCTCCTAAACCCAATACGGCTGTACCGTTGGAAATAACTGCTACAAGATTGCCCTTGTTGGTGTACCGGTATGCATTTTGGACATCTTTTTCAATTTCTTTACAAGGCTCTGCAACTCCAGGAGAATAAGCTAATCCCAAGTCTCTTTGTGAAGCGTGTTTTTTGGTAGGAACCACTTCAATTTTTCCTGGTCTTGGCTTGGCGTGATATACTAAAGCTTCTCTTCGTTTTCTTGATGTGCTCATAAAATAAGGTCTAACAAATACAGCTCAATTATGCTGTACAATTCCATCAGCAAAGGTAAGCCTTATATGACATTTGAAAAGAAATACTAATGAATAATGACCCGAATGAATTTTTGGTCTATTGTTGTAAGGTGATGTGAAGCACGAATAAAAAACATCGACTAAATCAATCCATTCTCTAGTATATTAACTAGATTGAATATACTTCATATTGCGTTTTAAGCCTTCAAACTTTGTACGTTTAACGGCAGACTTCCTAAAGATATCATTAAAAACGTCCTTGGTAATTTCTTCCCATTCCTCCTTATTATAGCTTAATAAGTCTGGATGTGGATTGAATAAGGGTTCATTATGAGGCTTGCTAAATCGGTTCCAAGGACAGACATCCTGGCAAATATCACAACCAAACATCCAGTCTTCAAATTGGTTGTCGTAGCCTTTTGGAATTTCATCTTTGAGTTCAATAGTAAAGTAAGAAATACATTTACTACCATCTACCTTATAAGGCTCATAAATGGCCTCTGTTGGGCAGGCATCTATGCATTTGGTACAAGACCCGCAATGATCTGTAACAGGTGTGTCATACTCAAGTTCAAGATCTACAATCAGCTCTGCTATAAAATAAAACGAACCCGTTTGTTTTGATAATAAATTGGAGTGTTTTCCTACCCAGCCTAAGCCACTTTTTGCAGCCCAGGCCTTTTCTAAAACCGGAGCAGAATCTACAAAGGCTCTTCCATGCACCTCTCCAATTTGCTCCTGAAGGGTGTACATCAACTCTTTCAATTTTCCCTTGATCACATGATGATAATCTCTTCCGTAAGCGTATTTACTTATTTTATAGGTATCGTCTCTTTGAGTTTCTTTTGGGTAGTAGTTATACAATAAGGAAATTATACTTTTGGAGCCTTCTACTAGTTGGGTTGGATCCAATCGCTTATCAAAATGATTTTCCATATAGCGCATCTCTCCATGAGCATTCTTTTTCAACCACTTTTCCAAACGGGGGGCTTCTTCTTCCAAAAATTCAGCTTTAGAAATGCCACAGGATATAAAGCCAAGCCGCTTGGCTTCATTTTTAATCAGTTTAGATGTATTAGTTTTAAATGAAATAATATTAGCGTTTTGAAAATTTTACAAAGGCATTTTTTGGTTTTAGACTGATCAGCGGCTGAATTTCAATTTCAGGTTTGGCCTCTTCGATTTTATATTTTTTGAGTAACTGGTGTAAAGCTAAAGTGATTTCATACATCGCAAAATTATTCCCAATACATTTTCTGGGCCCTGCACCAAATGGGAAATAAAAATCACTTACACTCCGGGACTCAGCGAACCGTTTAGGATTAAATTCTGATGGATTTTGCCAATTGCTTTTACTTCTGTGAATCTGATGAACAGAAAAGAGTAATGTAGTATGCTTTGGAATCTCATATCCTTTAAATTCATCGGCTTCGATGTTCTGCCGATCGATAAAATATACTGGTGGAAATAGACGCATCGACTCTTCGATAACATGCTGAGTAAACTCACTCTCTTTTAGAATCTCAAAATACGACTTGCCTTCAAGTTTTTGAATTTCAGAATACAAGTCATCCTGAACATTTTGGTTTTGCCCTATCAATTGAACAGTGAAGGAGAGAGCATTCGAGGTAGTTTCATGGCCCGCTATAAATAAAATCAATATTTCATCTATTAACTGTTCTTCATTCATCTTGGATCCTTCCTCATCTGTAAGAGCCATCAACATATCTAAAAGGTCATTTCCTTCAGATGAAGATCGTTGTCTTCTTTTTATAATTCCAGATAGAAGCTCTCTGGCATCCTGACTTAGTTGAAGGTTTCGTTTGAGTTCTCCACTCAATAAAAACCACCATTTTTTGTAAGGCTGACGAAGTTCTTTCACCAGCATTTTTTGAGTCTCTTCTGTAATATGTTGTAATCTGGAAATCTCTTTAGAATTTATTGCGTCTCCAAACAAACTTTTGACTACAACCTTAAACGCCAAATCGTTGAAAATTGGAAAAATATCTATGACTTTATTCACTACTATACGCTCCAGCTCTTTATCAATAGCTTCAACCATGAGGTCTAAAAGGGTGTACAAATTTTTTCTGTGAAAAGCAGGCTGGATGAGTTTGCGCTGTGCTTTCCAGCTTTCACCTTCAGATGTGAGTAAGCCATGACCTACGTATTTTGCAAGATCCTTGGTCTGAATTTCAGTCTTTCTGAAATTCTTTTGATTATCTCTAAGAGCATAGATCGCAAAATCTGGATCTCTGGAAAAGACGACAGAATTTCCAAAACCCAGGTTTAATCGAAAAGTATCCCCTAACTTATTGAAGTTTTTTTGATGAAAAGGAAGAGGGTTTTTCAATATTCCACCGGCATGGGTGAAAAAATCAATAGATGGAACCTCTGGAAATTGCTTTAAAGTAGACATTTGGTAGCTTTTTAAAATAATCCGCCTTGCTTGTTCTCTCTTAACTTTCCAAGATGCTTATAGGCAGATTCTGTGACTTCTCGTCCACGTGGTGTTCGGTTGATAAAGCCTTTTTGGATAAGAAATGGTTCATATACTTCTTCTATGGTCTCTGCATTTTCACTTACAGCAGTTGCCAAGGTTGTAAGACCTACAGGACCTCCTTTAAATTTATCAATTATTGTAAGTAAAATTTTATTATCCATATCATCCAAACCAAAGGCATCTACATTAAGCGCTTTTAAGCTATATCTGGAAATTTCCATATCAATTTTACCGTTGCCCTTAATCTGAGCAAAGTCTCTTACGCGGCGTAAAAGTGCGTTAGCAATTCTGGGAGTTCCTCTACTTCTTCCGGCTATTTCAATTGCAGCTTCATCTGTGATGGCAACGTCTAGAATAGATGCACTTCTTAGAATTATATCGCTCAATAATTCAGTGGTATAATATTCTAATCGGCTGGAAATACCAAAACGGGCACGCATTGGAGAGGTTAATAAGCCAGAGCGGGTTGTGGCTCCAACAAGAGTAAAGGGATTCAGATTGATTTCAACACTTCTGGCATTTGGACCTGTTTCAATCATAATATCGATCTTAAAGTCTTCCATGGCTGAGTACAAATACTCTTCGACAACTGAGCTTAACCTGTGGATTTCATCAATAAAAAGCACATCTCTTGGTTCGAGATTCGTTAATAAGCCAGCAAGGTCTCCAGGTTTGTCGATGACAGGCCCAGAGGTAATCTTAATACCTGTTTCCAATTCATTAGCAAGAATATGAGCTAAGGTCGTTTTTCCCAAACCCGGAGGACCGTGAAAAAGCGTGTGATCTAGAGCTTCCCCCCTTAAGTTGGCAGCTTTGACGAAGACTTGTAAGTTTTCAAGCACATGGGATTGTCCAGCAAAATCATCGAAAGAGAGCGGCCTTAAAGCTCTTTCTACCTCTTGATCCTGATTGGAAAAATGATTTCCAGTAGCGTCTAAATTTTCATTCATAGTAACAAATATAAATAAAAAAGCCCCCAGGATTTTGAAATCTGGAGGCTTCTAACTTTATATTGAGGAATTATTCATTCAACTCTTCCTCATTGTCTTGGATAGGTACGTTTTGAGGCACAAAATCCTGACCTGCGATGATATAATCTGTCTCATCTTTATTCATTTTACTATAGTCATAAGACCATCTGTAGACTTTTGGGATCTCACCTGGCCAGTTACCGTGAATGTGCTCTACAGGTGTCGTCCATTCTAATGTTGTAGATCTCCATGGATTTCTCTCAGCTTTCTTTCCGTAGAACATTGAATGGATAAAGTTATAGACGAAGAACAACTGAGCCCCCGCAGTGATAAAAGCAAATACAGAGATGAGGATGTTTGTATCTGCTAAATCATCAAAGTAAGGAAATTCTGTAAACTTATAATAACGTCTTGGCAAACCAGCCATTCCTATAAAGTGCATTGGGAAGAATATACCGTATGCACCAATAGCAGTAATCCAGAAGTGGACGTATCCTAGGTTTTTATTCATCATTCGCCCAAACATCTTAGGGAACCAGTGATAAATACCTGCAAATAGACCATATAAAGCTGATATACCCATTACTAAGTGGAAGTGAGCAATAACAAAATAAGTATCATGGACATTAATATCCAATGTACTATCTCCTAGTATAATTCCTGTTAAACCGCCCGTAACAAAAGTAGACACCAGACCAATGGAAAATAGCATTCCAGGGTTAAGCTGGAGGTTACCCTTCCAAAGTGTGGTTATGTAATTAAAAGCTTTTACACCTGAAGGAATAGCAATAAGTAAGGTGGTAAATGTAAATACAGAACCTAAGAATGGATTCATACCAGATACGAACATATGGTGACCCCAAACTACTGTAGATAAGAAAGCAATGGCCAATATAGAAGCAATCATCGCTCTATAGCCAAAAATTGGTTTTCTGGAATTGGTAGCAATAATCTCTGACGTGATTCCGAGTGCTGGTAGTAGTACAATATACACTTCTGGGTGTCCTAGGAACCAAAATAGATGTTCGTATAGAACCGGTGATCCACCTTGATAAGAAAGCACTTCTCCCTGAATATAAATATCACTCAAGAAAAATGAGGTGCCAAAACTTCTATCCATCAGTAATAACAATCCTGCAGCCAATAAAACGGGGAAGGAAACGACACCGATAATGGCTGTAACAAAAAATGCCCAAATGGTAAGGGGTAATCTGGTCATCGTCATGCCCTGAGTTCTTAAATTAAGAACGGTAACAATATAATTAAGAGAACCTAAGAGTGAAGAAGCAACGAAAATAGTAATAGCTACTAACCATAGAGTCATCCCAAGTCCAGAACCACCGATGGCCTGAGGTAAAGCACTCAATGGAGGATAAACCGTCCATCCTGAGGAGGCAGGGCCTGCTTCTACGAAAAAGGAGGAAACAATAACTACACATGAAATAGCAAATAACCAGTATGAGAGCATGTTCATGAATCCTGAAGCCATATCTCGTGCTCCGATTTGAAGTGGGATAAGCAGGTTACTAAATGTACCACTCAATCCAGCTGTCAATACATAAAATATCATGATCGTACCGTGAATGGTAGAAAGCGCTAAGTAGATACTTGGATCCATGACGCCATCCTCACCAAACTTACCTAAAAGAACTTCGTAAATCCAAAAAGTTTCGTTAGGCCAAGCCAACTGTAATCTCATGAGCATCGACATAGCGATACCGATAAAACCCATTATAAGTCCTGTGATTAAATATTGCTTAGCGATCATTTTATGATCGGTACTAAATATGTACTTCTCTATGAAAGTTGGCTCGTGATGACCTTCCTCGTGTGCATGATCGTTAGCAAGTGGTTGTGCAGCTACTGACATATAAATTTTATTTATTTAATATTAATTTTGTGACTGAGCAGTTAATTCTCCAAAAGTTTGCTGCTCATTGATCCATTTTTGATACTCTTCCTCGGTTTCAACTACTATTTTCATTTGCATATTGTAGTGTGAAACCCCACATATTTTATTACAAAGTAAATAATATTCAAACTCATAACTTTTCTCGTCAGAATCTAAATTGTCATTATTTTTACGAATTTCGTTGATATTTCGAACTTTTTCAACCATGTATTCGCTATTTCGGATTTCTTTAGAAGTTGTTGTAGGCGTGAACCCGAACTGAGTAGTCATACCAGGAACAACATTCATTTGTGATCTAAAAAAAGGAAAATACGCAGAATGTAATACATCTTGAGATCTGAATTTAAATAAAACTGGTCTGTCTACAGGTAAATGTAATTCTGTCGTAATTATATCATCCTGAGCGTAGGAATCAGATTCATTTAGACCTAATTGATTTACACCTTCGATAAAACGAACATTTGCTTCACCTAAAGTTCCATCTTCGCCAGAGTATCGTGCTCTCCAGTCGAATTGATAAGCGTAGATTTCTACAACAAGAGTATCATCAGTCTCTTCTACATTCATGATTTCTGACCAGCTAAATAGTCCATAAATGATTAAGGCTGCAAGAGTAATTACGGGGATAATAGTCCAGATGAATTCTAACTTATCGTTATCGGCATAGAAAAGTGCCTTTTGACCTTCTTTCCCTCTATATTTATAAGCAAACCAATGAATCAAAAATTGAATAATGACTTGAACAAACATGATTAGCCCTAAAGAGATAAAGAACAATTGATCATAATCCTCTGAGTGAGACGATGCTCCCGGAGCATAAAATTTACTTAGCTCCCAAAAGGAATAAATCATCAATCCATATAAAAAGACAGTAAAGACAAGAAACATTTTTCCTTGTTTTTGGTTGTCTTTATTGTTCGCAATTTGGGAATCATCACTTTCAATAGGCTGTGACAACTTGAAGATTTTGGAAATCTGCCAAATCGTAATTCCGAGTAGAGCTGCGACTAATATTATAAGTAATGCGGTCATCTTCTATCTTTCTTTTAAATAATTTAGTAGTGAAAATGTTTGCTTTCTTCTAAGAAAGCGTTGTTTTTTACTGTCAATGGAGCTTTTGCTAGGGCATTGAATACTGTGTATATGAACAAGCCAGCGATTAACATAAGTGAACTTATTTCAGGTATGCCAATGAACCAGGATTCGCCTACTGTACCAGGCATAATCATAACAAAGAAGTTAAGATAATGTCCTAATAAGATTATGATGCCTGCAAATACAACAATCCAGTTGATTCTTTTAAAATCTGAATTTATTAAAATCAACATTGGTAAAACCCAGTTTAAGATCACTGTTCCAAAAAATAACAATGGGTAGTCTTCTAGTCTTGAAGCATAATAGGTGACCTCCTCTGGTATATTTGAATACCAGATTAATAGGAATTGTGAAAACCATAAATAAGCCCAGAAAATAGAGAATCCCATCATGAATTTTGCTAAATCATGAATATGGCTATTATTGACGATTTCAAGATAGCCTTTACCTTTTAGGAAAATTGTAACTAAAGCTATAGTGGTCACTGCTGATACCAAAATACTGGCCAGCACAAACCATCCAAACAGAGTACTAAACCAGTGAGTGTCTATACTCATGATCCAGTCCCAAGACATCATGGATTCTGTAACTATAAAAAAGACCAAAAACATAGCAGACAGCTTAAAATTACGCTTATGTAACTTTAAGTCGAAGCCATCATCCATTTTTCTGGAATTCTTAATGATGAACTTAGAAAATAAGATCCATCCTACAATATAAATAGCTGCTCTGATTAAGAAAAACGGTGTATTAAGATAAGCTGTTTTGTTCTGTATAATTTCATCGTGTGCTACAACTTCAGGATCCATCCAAACAAACAAATGATTGAGGTGAAGACTCGAAAGTATTAAAAGCAAATACACAATAATTCCACCAGGAACCAGGTAAGAGGCAATACCCTCCATGACTCTAAACAAGACGGGAGACCATCCTGCCTGAGCTGCATTCTGCAAAGCATAGAATACAAAAACACCTAGTGATATTAAAAATAAGAACAAAGCTGGTACATAAATAGCAGCCCATGGCTTATTGTGTAATTGATGGTAAAGATGCTCAGCATGCTCGTCGCCGTGTGCTTCTTCAGCAGCGTGGCCAGACTCCATAGCTACGCTTTCTCCACCATGAGACGCCTGGTCATTATGAAGCATTTCTTTTACCTCTTCAACAGAAGATGGTGCATCTATGAAACTGTAAACCAAACCTATAGCCCCTATGATAATAAGGATTAAAGAGAATAATTTTATTTTACTTGACATTGTGTACATAATATCTCAGCTATGTATTATAATTGTTCTTACTCTGATTCTGTTTCTTTTTCTGACTCAAATGCTCTAGGGTCTTTACCTTCTAGCTCATCTTTAAGTTGCATCACATAGTGATCTACCAGCCATAATTCTTCATTATCCATTTGAGAAGCATAAGAGCCCATGGTGTTGATACCATGCCACATGACGTGATATACACTTCCTTCTGTAATGGCTCTTCCCTGGTCATCATAACTAGGAACACCCAAAATTTTCTCGCGCTCAACTAAATAACCTTTACCATTACCCTTATCGCCATGGCAAGTTGCACAATAGATGGTGTACAATTGTCTACCCTCTGCAAGATTAGCTTCAGTATAAGGAAGAGGATTCTTTAATTCTTCTTTAGCTTTATCATAGCCTTCAGCAGAATCTTCATATTCATAGGGCGTGAAACCACGTGGAATTGAAGCTTCTTCTACCTGAAGGGCTTCCTGCTCTTCAGGAAATATCTCATATTCCCCATACGTATCATAAGGAACAGATTGGTACATATTAGGAAAATACTGATAGTTTCTTTCTCTTTTGTCTGAACAAGAGATAAAAGTTAAAGCTATAAGTAATATGGTCAACAAACTTTTCATAAACTTATTTATTATCTATTAATTTGATTTCAGCAGCACCGTTCTCATGAAGAACTTCTGCGATAGCCTGTACATTGGTTTCATTGACTGAAATCTCCATTAAAAATTTATCATCGGTGGTTCTAACGTCTGGATTTTCTGCTTTTTTGAAAGGCCATAGTTTACTTCTCATATAGAAAGTTATCACCATAAGGTGGGCAGCAAAAAACACTGTCATCTCAAACATGATCGGAACGAATGCTGGCATATTTTCCAGATAACTGAAACTTGGCTTACCACCAATATTTTGAGGCCAGTCCTCAATCATAATAAAGTTCATCATCCATGTAGCGACAGCTAGACCAACCAATCCATAAAGAAATGATGTAATGGCTAAACGCGTATGTGGCATACCCATAGCTTTATCCAAGCCGTGTACTGGAAATGGACAGAAGACTTCGTTTATAGTATATTTTTTTTCTCGCAATGCTTTAACAGCCTGCATCAATATATCATCATCTGTAAAAATCGCATGTAAAACTTTTGATGCCATTATGAGTTTGATTTAGAATTAAACTGTGCTGAAAAATCTGGTAACGGCTCTTGCTCTGGCTCATCGTATAACTTGGCGTGGTCACCTTTCTCAGCTCTTATGTTCTTATATTTTTCACCTGATGATTTCAAGATGGACTTAACTTCAGCTTGAGCAATTACAGGGAAGGTTCTTGAGTATAGAAGGAACAATACAAAGAAAAATCCAATAGTTCCTACAAATATCCCAATATCTACAAAAGTTGGTGAGAACATCGTCCAGGCTGATGGCATATAATCCCTATGCAGTGAGGTTACTATAATGACAAAACGTTCAAACCACATCCCAATGTTTACAACAATCGAAATAAAGAAGGAGAACATAATGCTTCGTCTCAGCTTAGGAAACCACATAAACTGTGGAGAGAATACATTACAAGTCATCATTGCCCAATAAGCCCAGGCATAAGGTCCTGTAGCTCTATTTAAAAAGGCATATTGTTCGTATTCAACACCAGAATACCAGGCCATGAATAACTCAGTGATATAAGCCACACCTACGATAGAACCTGTGATCATGATAACGATATTCATCAGTTCTATATGCTGAATTGTAATATAGTTTTCCAAATTAGAGACCTTTCTCATCACAATAAGGAGTGTATTTACCATGGCAAAACCAGAAAATACAGCACCTGCAACAAAATAAGGTGGGAAAATTGTGGTGTGCCATCCTGGAATCACAGAAGTCGCGAAGTCAAAAGATACAATCGTGTGTACAGATAATACCAAAGGCGTAGCAAGACCTGCTAAAACCAGAGAAACTTCTTCAAAACGTTGCCAGTCTTTTGCTCTACCACTCCATCCAAAAGAAAGGATTCCATAGATATGCTTTTGAAAAGGCTTTACTGCTCTGTCTCTTATCATGGCAAAGTCAGGGAGTAGACCTGTCCACCAAAACACTAGAGAAACAGACAAATAAGTAGATATCGCAAAAACGTCCCAGAGTAACGGAGAGTTAAAATTGACCCACAAAGATCCGAATTGGTTTGGAATAGGCAAAACCCAATACGCTAACCATGGACGACCCATGTGAATGATTGGAAATAAACCTGCCTGAACAACCGAGAAAATGGTCATTGCTTCTGCAGATCGGTTAATAGCCATTCTCCATTTTTGTCTAAACAATAAAAGTACGGCAGAAATCAAAGTACCGGCGTGACCGATACCTACCCACCATACAAAGTTGGTAATATCCCAGGCCCAACCAATGGTTTTGTTGAGACCCCAGGTACCTATACCTTCAGAGACAGTATAGACAATACAGCCTAAACCCCATAAAAAGGCGATGAGTGCTATCGAAAAAACAACCCACCATGATTTATTTGCCTTTCCCTCCACAGGTCTTACCACATCCACAGTGACATCGTGATATGATTTATCTCCTGTAACTAAGGGTTTTCTAATAGGCGATTCGTAATGAGACATAATTTAGTATAAATTTATTCCTAGTTAGTTGATTATGCTTCTGTTGTATTTCGGATTTTTGTGTGATACATCACATTTGGCTTAGTACCTAAGTACTCTAGCAAGTGATACATTCTATCCTCTTGTGTTTTCTCATATACAACGCTTTCTTTATCGTTGATGTCACCAAATACCATGGCACCATTATCACAGGCATTAGAACATGCAGTTTGAAACTCACCATCTTCTATAACTCTGCCTTCACGTTTGGCATCAAGAATTGTTTTTTGTGTCATTTGGATACACATAGAACATTTTTCCATTACACCTCGAGATCTCACAGTTACATCTGGGTTTAAAACCATTCGACCAAGATCATTGTTCATATGATAATCGAATTCATCGTTTTGGTTATATAAGAACCAGTTGAATCGTCTTACTTTATAAGGACAGTTGTTGGCACAGTAACGCGTTCCTACACAACGGTTGTACGTCATGTGGTTTTGACCTTGTCGTCCGTGAGCAGATGCTGCAACAGGACAAACCGTCTCACATGGAGCGTGATTACAATGCTGACACATCACAGGCTGGAAAATAACCTGAACATCTTCTGCTGAAGCTACCTCTAGTTCGCCGTAGGTTCCAATAGCACTACCTAAACCAGAAATATCATTTTTCTTTTCGTAGTCTTCTTCTATCGTATCTTCTGAAGAGTAATAACGGTCGATTCTCAACCAGTGCATATCTCTACTCTTACGGATTTCGTCTTTACCAACCACAGGAACATTATTCTCACTATGGCAAGCAATAACACAAGCTCCACAACCTGTACAGGCGTTTAAGTCTATAGATAAATTGAAGTGATGGCCGATAGATCTATCAAACTCATCCCATAAGTCTACATCTGGATTGGTCACTTCAACCTCTTGGTGGTTTAAAGAGACTTCTGGTGTAGGATTCCAGTGATGTTTATCTTTAGTATTAAAGATTTCGAGAGAGGTTTCTTTTACGATATCCTTTCTCCCCATCATCGTGTGGTGTAGTTGAACACAAGCAAACTCATGAACTCCATCAACAGCTTCTACACTCACCACTTGGTTAGAGTCAAAATCTTGATATAATGGAAATGCATTCACTCCGACTTGCATCTCTTCTTGAATAGCTTCTTTTCTACCATAACCTAAAGCGAGGCCTATGGAACCTGGTGCTTGACCAGGCTGAATGATCACAGGTAACTTTTCTAGTTTTTTATCGCCAAGAGTAAGCACAACATAATTACCATTAAGAGCACCATTAGCAACATTAGTGTTTTCTAGTCCAAGTGCTTCTGCATCTCTTCTGGACATTGTAACATAATTATCCCAGGATGTTCTTGTAACCGGGTCTGGCATTTCCTGTAACCAAGGGTTATTGGCATGCTCACCATCTCCAAGAGAAGTCTTAGTATATAAGGTAAGTTCTAAACCTTCAGCGTCTTTTCCAGACACAAGCTTTCTAGCTCCAGCAGAAATATTGACCGGAGTGGTCTCCACAGGGGCCGGCAAACTTAAATCATATTCGAAACTACCGTCATGCAAAGAAGCATTCCAAGACATACCTTCAAAAGTAGACTTGAAATTGTCCTTCACATACTCATAATATTTAGTTGAATTACCATTCAGCTTTAATAAGCAATCTTCGAATTGTCTTGTATTAAAGAGAGACTTAATTGTAGGCTGAATGAGGCTGAAATCTTTTTTAGTAAATCTCACATCACCCCATGACTCTAAATAATGAGGAGTTGCAGCTATAAATTTACAAAGTTTAGCCGTTTCGTCTTTTTTCATTGAAAAGCTAACGGTTGTATTTACCTTTTCCATTGCAGACACAAAAGCATCGGCATTCGGAAGTGAATATGCAGGATTAGCGCCTGCAATCATTAAAGCACCCACATTACCAGCATTCATTTCAGAAATCAAAGTATCGATTTTTGAATTTTGACCCTGGCGAATCAATCTTGGATTTTCAACATCCATGACCTGACTGTTTAGCTTTTCATTAATTTCTAAAGCCATTGCCTGAGCTTCAACCGATTGAAGACCGGTCACGAAAACTGAACCTTTAGCATTGGATTTTAATTGTGCTACCGCCTTGTCAACCTGGGATTGTAAAGCATCACTCAAATTAGTCGAAGCTACTCTTCCAACGATTTGGTTGTAAACCTCAACAAGAATTTGTTTTTGCAAAGAAGGCTTAACTGAAATTCTTTTATCGGCATTAGCACCACTAAGCGTCATATTCGCTTCAAACTGAACGTGACGGGACATTTTTCCATTTTTTGGCACTCTGCTTTTACTGTATCCAGAATCGAATGCTCCTCCCTGCCAGTCTCCTAAAAAGTCTGCACCGACTGAAACAATCATTTCAGACTTAGAAAAATCGTAATTAGGTAAAGCTCTAAATCCATATTTTGCTTCAAAGGCATCTAGTGCTGGCTCTTCTGAAATAGTATCATATACTACATGAACAACATTAGGGTATTTTTCTTGAAACTCCTTAATCAGCTTATCTGTAGATGGAGAAGCGAAAGTTTGTGTGACTAAGTAAGTTCTTTTATCCGAATTAGCTTTTAAGTCTGATTCAAGAGAAGAGAAAAACTCTGTCCAGGTGACATCTCTGTTTTCAATTTGTGGATTTTGAAGACGTTTGATGTCATAGAGGTCCAATACAGAAGCATGAACTCTTGCTTTACCAGCAGATAATCCCTTAGATTCCTTATTAGTCTCTATTTTTATAGGACGTCCTTCTCTGGTTTTTACTAGAATACTAGCAAAATCAAAACCATTGGCAATGGTAGTTGCATAATAATCTGAAACTCCAGGAATAATACGTTCTGGCTGGACGACATAAGGAATAGACTTCACTACCGGGCCTTCACATGCTGCTAATGATGCAGCAGCAGTACTAAACCCAACGTATTTTAAGAAATCCCTACGAGTTGTCTGGGAACTCTCCAATTTATCCTTATCACCTAAAAACTCATCTGCAGGAATATGTTCTGCAAATTCATTTTGTTCAAGTGCTTCAACTAAAGGACTGTCTTCCTTAAGCTGTTCCGCACTTTTCCAATATTTCTTTTCTGATGACATATTGAACTTTAATTTTCTGTATTAATATTAATAATGACACTTTCCACATTCCAATCCACCCATCTCAGCAGCTGTTAGCTCTTCGACATCATATTTTTTGGAAAGTTCTTCATGTATTTTTTCGTAGTATGCATTACCCTCCACCTTAATGTTGGTTTCACGGTGACAATTGATACACCATCCCATGGTTAGAGGAGCATATTGTTTCTGTATTTCATAGGTTTCAACAGGGCCGTGACAAGTTTGACAATCAATACCACCAACGGTGACGTGCTGAGAGTGATTGAAGTAGGCAAAATCAGGCAAGTTGTGTATACGTATCCATTTTACAGGCTTGGTTTCACCAGTATAAGACTGCGTAGAGGTATCCCATCCTGTTGCTTCGTAAAGCTTTTGGATTTCTGCATTATAATCGACACCATATTCCTCCTGGCCTTCTGCTTGAGTCTCTGGAGCCACCTCAGCAATTTGCTTGTGACAATTCATACAAACATTAAGCGATGGGATTCCAGAATGTTTAGACACTCGTGCAGAGGAGTGACAATACTTACACTCAATCTGGTTTTCACCAGCGTGAATTCTATGTGAATAGTGAATAGGCTGTATTGGAGCATAACCTTGGTCAACACCCACCTGCATTAAGAAGCCATATCCACCCCAGGCAACCGCAAGAAGCAAGAATACCACAGAAATTAAGACCAGAAATTGATTTTCTGCAAAAGCAACCCAGATCGGTTTACCTTTAGGCTTATCTGCTTTTACAGGAACTCCATTAGCTTCCGCAAACCTGTTTAAAGTTTTATTAACCAAGTAAAGAATTACCGATAAAACAAGTAATACAACAGCGAGTAGACCTAAAACAATTTCAGTAGAAATTCCACCCCCACCTTGTGCTTCTGCAGGAGCTGCTGCTGCAACATCCGCCTTAGGCTCTGGTTTTGGCTGCTCTACATAAGCCAAGATGTTATTCATATCTTCCTCGCTTAGCTGAGGAAAAGCGTTCATCGCTACTTTATTCCACTCTTCATATAATTGAACAGCTTGAGTATCTCCAGATTTGATCAACTCCTGGCTGTTCACAATCCATTTGTAAAGCCAATCCATGTCTCTACGTTCAGTTACCTTATGTAAAGAAGGTCCTGTAGCATTTTTGTAACGCTTATGACAAGCAGCACACAGAGAATTAAACATCTCCTTACCTTTAGCAGGATCTGCATTTGCGACCACATCGGGCACATAAGAACCAAATCCAGACTCACTCTCTTCTTGAGAACTTTCTTCTTTGGGTGCCTCGGCCTCACTTTCTTGTGAAAAAGTGGTTAAGGTGAAAAGCAATAAAAACACTAGGAAGAAATGTTTCAGAATAAATGGGCGTTCCATCGTCTTTTTCATATAATATTTATTAGTCTTTTTCAATGCGACGCCCATAAATACATAGGTTTAAGGCGTCAAAAAATTGACTACAAAAGTAACACTTAAAGAGCGTTTCTGGAATACCTACATATGTTAAATGGCAATTTATAATCTTTCTAAATTAGAATATGAATCTCTGACTATCGGTTTATCAGTACCTTTGTTCAAAATCTGTAATTATGCCGAAAAATTTTAACGTTTTAGCCCTAATCATATTCTTTTTTACAGCAACTTTTAATCAGTTTGCTCAATCCAAATTAACCTCGACTGAACTCTCAAAGGTTGATGAATTGATAAACAAAAAACATGAATTAGAATCCAATTACGAACTCAAAAGCACCTATAAGATTCAAATTTTTTCTGGAGCACTCGAAAAAGCTAAAGAAAACCAACAAACTCTGGAAGCTATGGATCTTAAGTTAACTTCCAAAATCGTATACCAAACTCCAAATTATAAAGTATGGATAGGAAGTTTCAGAAATAGAATTCAGGCCGATAGAGTTAAGGAACTCATAAGATCTGAATATCCCAATGCTTTGATTATCAAACCAGGTAAATAAGCTTATGTCGAAAAATCTTCAAATGTTTAAACTGAGTTGACCTAAAACTCGTAAATACACCTAAAGGGTTTTAATGAAAAATGATACAGCACTTTTAATTTTTGCGAGAACAGCTTCAGAAGAGAGTAAGCATAAGTCTTTCAAAGCATCAAGACCATTTTTTCAGCAACAAAATGCTACTATCTTAAGGTTGGCTAAATCTTCAGGTTTAACTTACTTCTGGATTGATGAAAACTATCAGATTGGGAACACCTTTGAAGAACGCTACTTAAATGCTAAACAAAGTATTTTTAATAAAGGTTATTCTAAAGTAATCTCCATTGGCAATGACGCTCCAGAATTAGAGTTGAAACACATCCAAAATGCAGTAGAGTCTTTACATCATAACCAAGTCTGCTTTGGGCCTTCCAGAGATGGTGGCTTTTACCTGTGGGGAATCCAAAAAGAAGTGTTCCAAAAGAATGTTTTTATCAATTTCTCCTGGAAGACCAATACACTTTTGGCTGAAATTAAAAAATACTTAAAGGTTCATTCAATACCAGCATCATACCTTGATATTCTCACTGATTTAGATCAGCGAAAAGACGCGTATTACTTTTTAACTTCTGTTTCTATTTCAGATCAAATCCTAAGCATTTTATTGAGAATGCTCGAAGATAGATCAACAGAAAGTCATCGCTTCGTCCCCTACTCCCCTCTCAACTATACTGAAGTATATTACAATAAAGGCTCACCTGTCTTAGCAGGTTAAGTCCATTCAATTACCTCTATTTACTAGTACTAATTTCCGCTTGAATATTTCAATTCGTAAAGAACTATTGTCTAAAAGATTTAGTCATACTGAACTTATTAGGCAAAGCACAAATTTTGAAATGCGGATTAATCTAAGTTTAAAATGAAATTATTTTTAATTGCCTTTTGGCAATTCGTAGTCATCACAATGTTTTCTCAAACCAATGTTTACAAATCCCAAGTCTTGGACAGTAATCAAAATCCAATTCCGTATGCAGCGGCTTATGAACGTGGTACTCAGAATTATGCAACAACAGATAGTGATGGGTATTTCAATCTGGAAACCAATGCCAAAGATTTTGTCCTTGAAATCTCTTCAATAGGTTTTAAGACTCTTACTATAGAAGTGAAGGACGGCCAACTTCAAAATAAAATTATACTAAAAACTTCGGAAGAACAGCTCAACGAAGTAGTCGTCACCGCATTGGGAATTAAAAAGGAAAAACGCTCCTTATCTTCTGCAGTATCCACCATAGAATCAGAACAGATGGTCAATGTACCGCAAACCAATATGGTTAATGGGCTCGCTGGCCAGGTTGCAGGAGTCCAAGTCAATAATGGATCCAGTGGTGTTGGTTCGTCCTCAAGAATAATTATAAGGGGTGAAAACTCATTAAGCGGAAGCAATCAGCCCTTATTTGTAGTAGACGGCGTTCCTATCAGCAATCAACAAATTACCAGTGACCTTGTGAATAATGGAGCCTTACAGGAAGTAGATTATGGTAATGGTGCTTCAGAATTTAGTCCAGATGACATCGAGTCCATATCGATTTTAAAAGGTGCTGGTTCTGCAGCCTTATACGGCACAAGAGCTGCCAACGGGGTGGTTTTGATCACCACAAAACGTGGTAAAAAATCTGAAGGGCTTGGCGTAAGCATCAATAGTAACTTTACGATCGAGACCTTATTGACTTTACCTGAATATCAAAATGAATATGGCGTAGGTTCTAATGGCCAGTACGCCTTCCAGGATGGCGTGAGTGCTGGTGTAAATGATGGTGCCATAAGCAGTTATGGACCACGACTAGATGCTGGCTTTATGATTCCACAATTTGATAGTCCTTCTACGGATATCAATGGTAACCCTGTAAGAGGTGGAGATGTGATTTCTCGTCGATTCCCAGATGGATCATTCACAGAAATAACACCAACGCCGTGGATTTCCAGGCCAGATAATGTCCGTGATTTTTTCAATACAGGCGTCACCTATCAGAATAATATTGCGATAAGCAAAAGAGGAGACATTGGAGGGATGAGATTATCCTACAGCAATTTACGCAACGAGGGCATTGTTCCTAACACAGACCTAAAACGGGATGGTATTTCTATAAGTCTGGATCAGCAACTCAGCGATAAATTACAGGTCAATACCTTTCTTAATTTTATCAATACGCGAAGTGGCAATCGACCAAATTTAGGTTACGGCTACGAAAATGTGCTTTACGGGTTCAACTGGACTGGGCGACAAACCAATATTGCTGCACTGAGGGATTACTGGCAGGCCGGGCAAACCGGACGACAACATTTTGACATAAATTACTTGTGGCTCACCAACCCGTATCTTACCTTATTTGAAAACACCAATAGTTTTGATAAAAACAGAGTTTTGGGAAATGCTTCTGCAACCTATGACTTTTCAGAACATTTATCCCTCAAGGTAAGGACGAGTATCGATACCTATGATGATCAACGGGAATTTAAAAGAGCTGTAAGCACCAATGCCAATCCGTTTGGCTCTTACAGAGAAGACAACGTTCGCTTTACCGAAATGAATTCTGATGTGCTACTGACGTATCAAAACAAATTCAATGAAGATTGGGAGTATACACTTACCGCTGGAGCCAACAGACTCGATCAGGAAATTCAGTATTCATTCTCTGAAGCTTCACAGCTGGCCGTACCAGAAATTTATACTTTAGCCAACTCCCGTTCACCATTGTTGAGCAATAGTGAGCAATTTGAAAAGCGAATCAATAGTTTATATAGCACAGCTAATTTTGCTTTTAAGGATGAACTTTACGCTGATTTTACATTTAGAAACGATTGGAGTAGCACACTTCCTTCAAACAACAATTCGTTCAGTTATTACTCAGCTGGATTAAGCTATATCGCCTCAGAACGCTTCAAGCTACCAGAATCCATCTCTTATTTAAAATTCAGGTTAAGTGCTGCTTCGGTAGGAAACGATACAGATCCTTTCCAAAACACACAAACCTTCAATTTAAACGGGAATTACGGCTCCAATTTTAGGGTCACAAATGCAACGGTCTTACAAAACACGAATCTGAGACCAGAACGATTAGATGCTTACGAGGCGGGGCTAGAAGCTTGGTTTTTGAAAGGAAGGCTACAACTGGATGCTTCTGTGTATCAAAACGTCAGTAAAGATCAAATTATCTCCAGACCCATATCTATAGCTAGTGGTTTCTCTAGTTTTAATGAAAATGGCGGGCAAATCAGAACACGAGGATTGGAGCTTATGCTTTCTGCTTCACCAATAAAAACAAGTGGTTTCCGCTGGAATACTAATGTGAATTTTAGCACTTTTAGAAGTATCGTTACCCAGCTTCCACAAGGCGTTGACCAATTTGTAACTGCCACCGCCAATGTGTTTGGCGGTAGTGGAGGCTCTAACACCGTATTCTATATCGCCAGGGAAGGTGGACAAGTTGGCGATATGTTTGGAACTGGTTTTGTTGAAATAGACGGGCAAACCTTGTATGATGCTAATGGCTTACCGGTTCAAGATCCAACTTTACGTAAACTCGGTAATTATAATCCTGATTTTTCTGTTGGCTTCAACAATAGCTTTTCCTTTAGCAATTTTGATGTCAATATTTTATTCGACTGGCGTCAGGGTGGAACCATCGTCTCAAGAATTAAAGCTCTTGGCAGTACCTCGGGCGTTTTGAGAGAAACCCTTAGAGGGCGAGAAGGCGGTTCTCCTGATACTGAATTTGCCGATGGAAATGGAATTGTTGGTAATGGAGTAACAAATGTAGGCACAGCAGAAAATCCTAATTATGTTCCTAATACAACGGCGGTAGCAGCAAGCACCTTCAATAATGCTTTTTATGATCGAGGAAACGAGGCCAGTGCTTTATATGATGCTTCCTATGTCAAATTAAGACAGTTGAGTATCTATTATACATTTCCTGATAAAACTGCTAAATCCCTGGGAACAGAGGATCTGAAAATTGGACTCATTGGCAGCAACTTGTTGCTGTTCACAGAAAATCCACATTTTGACCCAGAACTTAATGCCTTACAGGAAAGAAACATCGTTCAGGGTGTTGAAGATTTTTCTTATCCGTCTACCCGAAGTTTTGGTATCAGTTTAAAAACTAATTTTTAAGATCTCAATTATGAAACCTATACAAGCATACTTACTTTTTTTTATAGCTCTAGTGACTTTAAGCTGCACTGAGGACTTCGAAGAAATCAATGAAAATCCTAACGCCCCACAGGAGGTGAGTCCAGAATTTCTGCTTACAAATGTTATTTTTGAGCAGATCAATGAGCATACTTATAATCAAGGCTTAAGGCTCAACAATTATTTGACACAATTCAATGCAGATGTGGAATTTGAGAGGATAGATCGGTATGAACTAGGCAGCAATAGTGGCTATTGGGATCTGATTTTTGGCCTCTTGGCCGATCTTGAATCTATGAAAGAGTTACCGGGTTATAACGAAGCTTACGACGGCGTAGCAGAGATTTACAAAGTATATTTGTTTTCTCAGCTCACCGATATGTGGGGAGATGTACCCTATTCTGAAGCCATACAGTTTGATGAACTTAACTTTACACCAGTGTATGATACTCAGGAAGAAATTTACACCAATCCAAACAATGGCCTATTAGCTAGATTAGAAGCTGCTGCATTTCAACTCGAAACTACCAACGAGAGTATCCGCGGGGATATCATGTTTAATAATGATCTCAGCCAATGGGTGAAATTTGCCAATTCTTTGCAGGTACGTTTTCGCTTGCGTATCAGCGATAAATTTACAGATTTTGCCAAGCTTCAGGAACTCGCAGACGAAGCTCAGTTGATGCAGTCCAATGCAGATAATGCCGTAGTACCCTACTTAAGCGCAGCACCAAACCAATTTCCTTTATTCAATGCTTCGGAGGGCATTTATCAGGGTTTAAAAATGAGTAGAACTGTAGAAGTTCAACTTAAAGCGTGGGACGATCCACGGCTGGATGTCTTTTTTAAACCTACTCCAAAAAGCGTTCTAGACGGTAATCCGGAATTTAAGGGTCTCCAAAACGGCTTGAGTACTCAGTCCATAAGTGAAAATGGTATTGATCTTAATGATTTATCTTTATTATCAGACCGTTTCAGAACCATGCCCAATGGAGTTGATGCTCAAATAATGTTGTATTCTGAAGTCCAGTTGGCGTTGGCTGAGGCTGTAGAACGCGACTTTATTTCTGGCAACGCCAACACCTATTATCAAAATGCCATTGAAGCTCATTTTGAATATTATGGCGCTACAATTCCTAGTGATTACTTTATGAGAGATGCTATTGCTTTGAACGGTTCTACTGAAGATAATTTAGAAAAAATACTGACTCAGAAATGGTTGAGTCTTTTTATGATAGGTCATGAAGCCTGGTTCAATGTGAGAAGGACAGGAATACCAGCTTTGGAACCAGGCCCCGACAATTTCAATAATGACAGGTATCCCGTGCGCTATTTATATCCTGAATCTGAACAGGCGGTTAATAAAGAAAATTATGAGGCCGCCGTAGAACGCATTGGTGGAGATAATATCAATTCTAAGAATTGGTGGGAAAATTAAATGAACTATAAAATGAAATCAACAATGAATAAATTAGTAAAATACAGCTTTATTGCTTTGAGCTTTACGCTTATGTTGAGCTGCCAGGAAAGTAATAGTGATAAAGAAGAAAAGAATAATCTAAAAGACGAACCTGCCACTGAAAAGGAAAAAACTGAAAAGGACAACAAAAGCATATGGATAGATGCGGATGTTGCCGTAGGCATGGAACGCTATGGTCGTGAGGGCTACAGCGATGTTGATGATGGCTATGCCATTTTGCAATTATTTAAAGCAGAAAACGTAGATATAAAAGGGATGAGTGCAGTTTTTGGCAACACCAGAATTGATGATGCTTTTAGACTGTCGCAATACATGTCCTCTGAATTTGCACCTTATGATATTCCTGTCTACAAAGGAGCAGGAGAAGCTATAACTCTGGATTCCGTTGCAACTAATCCTGCTGTAGAGGCTCTCGCTAAACAATTGAAAAAAGAGCCCTTGCATATTTTAGCTATTGGCCCAGCTACCAACATTGCTACCTTAGTTTTGCTTTATCCTGAACTCAAATCACAAATCAAAGAAGTGGTTTTAGTAGCAGGCCGAAGAAGCCCAACGGCTTATTTTGAGATCGGAAAGCCTACTGTAAGACATGCGCCAGATCTCAATTTTGATCTGGATAATGACGCCTTCCGGGTCCTACTCGAAAATGATATTCCAGTCGTTTTATGTCCTTTTGAAATTTCCAATAAAGTTTGGATCACTCAAGACGATCTTGAAGCTTTGAGTGAAGGCAGTCCTGGAGCACAATGGATGGCCGAAAAATCTCAGCCCTGGATCAACCAGTGGAAAGCGATGGGTGAAGAAGGTTTTAACCCTTTTGATGTGCTGGCCAGCCATTATTTAATTGCTCCGAAGAATATTGTAAAAGAAGAGCTTTCGGCTCATCTTGAAATTCATCCTAACGACATGAAAATGAATGCTGAAGGAAAGCATTTTAAAAATTATTTGATCTGCAACTCAACTGAAGGAGCCAAGGTCACCTATTGCTATGATGTGGGTGAAAATTATCATCAAAAATTGATAAAAAGTCTTTTAAAATAAAATCATACCGTTGTGAAACATGTACAGGAATTAACCGCCGATAAGAACAGCTTGGAAAGCTACCTCAAAGGCCAAACCTGGCTGCAGCTAAATGAAAGTATTAAAGCCATAGAAATCCCTGGAGATGGTAATATGAACTTCACCATCAGAATCAAAACCAGTGATCGTAGTTTTATCATCAAACAAAGCCGAAATTACGTTGAGAAATACCCTCAGGTTCCGGCACCAGAAGAACGAGCGCTTCGAGAAGCAGAATTTTATCAGATGGTGGCAGAGCATGAGTCGCTAAGCCGACAGATGCCTCAGCTTAAAGGTGTAGATAAAGCAAATCATGTCCTCAACCTGGAAGATTTAGGTGACGGTGTGGATTACACTTTTCTATACCAGAAAGGAAATAGCATCAGCGATTCCGACCTGGAGCAAATCATGTCTTTTATTGCAGAATTGCACCGAAACGTTAATACCAAAACAACCCAAACCAGGCTACCTAATGTGGAAATGCGAAAGCTCAATCACGAGCATATATTTATCTACCCCTATTTGGATAACAACGGGCTTGATCTGGACGATATTCTCCCTGGTTTAAAAGCAGTGGGGAAGTCCTTTAAACAAGATGAAAACTTAAAACGAAAAGTAGAAGTTTTAGGAGAACGTTACTTAAAGGATGGTAACACATTGCTCCATGGCGATTACTTCCCTGGCAGCTGGTTAAAGACCGGAGGCGGTATTAAGATTATCGATCCTGAATTTTGCTTTTTTGGAGAGGTAGAATTTGAAATTGGCGTCACTTTAGCTCATCTGAAGCTAGCAGACCAACCAGAAACTTTGATCAAAAAAGCTCTTGGATATTACAAAGAACACTCAGCTATAGACGAATCGCTTTGTAGACAGTTTATGGCTGTTGAAATTTTAAGGCGTATCCTTGGTTTGGCTCAACTTCCTTTAAGTATAAATTTAAATAAGCGAGAAAGTCTATTAGAACAGGCCAGAGCTATTTTGACCACAGCTAGTGCAGGCAACTAAATTCAGGTAACTAAATTAGTGGAACTTAAATGAATCCTAAGGAGGTACTCAACTATTTGAAAAGTTGATAGTTTTGAAATTCAATTAAATCCACTGAAAACTAAATCAAAGTGAATTATAAGATCATTATTTTCATAAGCCTGGTGTTGGGACTTTCGCTTTCTGCAAATTCTCAGAGCAAGATCGATAAGACGCTTGAGCGCTATAATTCTAATTCTGTAGACTACATCAGCGTTGAGAATTTAATTCAGCTCAAAGCATCACATCCTAATGTGAAACTTTTGGACGCAAGAGAGCCTTCAGAATTTAGCATAAGTCATATTCAAAACGCTATTTATGCAGGTTACGACGATTTTGAATTAGAAAACATAAAGAATAAGATTTCAACCCAAGATACCATTGTAGTCTACTGCTCTATCGGTGTCCGTTCAGAAAACATTGGAGAAGAACTTCAGGAAGCAGGCTATGAACATGTGTATAACCTCTACGGTGGAATCTTTGAGTGGTTCAATAAAAACAACGCTATCTATGATCAAAAAGGACAATCCACAGAAAAAATTCATGCCTATAGCCGCTTTTGGAGTAAATATTTGAAACGCGGAGAAAAGGTTTATTAATGAAAGAACTAGTTATAGTATTTGCAAAAAATCCAGAATTGGGAAAGTGTAAAACACGCTTAGCCAAGAGTATTGGAGACGAAAAGGCCTTAGAGGTTTATAAGACATTATTGCGACATACTGCAGAAACCTTGACTGAGGTAGAAGCCGATCGGGTAGTGTTTTATTCTGAAAACATTCAACACCAAGACTTTTGGGACGATGATTTTTTTCAAAAGCAGGTACAGGTGGAAGGCCATTTAGGTAAAAAAATGCAGGCAGCGTTTAAGTGGGGATTTAGCCAAGGCTACTCTAAGATCTGCATCGTTGGCAGTGACCTGATGGATTTAAAAGCTACAGACCTTAACCAGGCCTTTTTGAAATTGGAAAGTCACGATGCTGTGTTTGGACCTTCAAACGATGGCGGTTTTTATCTGATGGGGATGACACAGCTATACCCTAAAGCATTTCTTAACAAAGCCTGGAGTACAGAAAGCGTCCTAGAAGAAACTCTAAAAGATTTAAAAAGATTACAAATTGCATTTCTCAAGCCTAAAACAGATATTGATTATGTGGAAGATGCCTTAAAACATGAGGAATTGAAAGCTATTATTGAGCAGCAGCCTCAGGAAAACAATCAAAAATCTTCTCTAAGTAGGCCTTTGTAAATTCTTCTGAGTTTTTTTGGTTCTGTCCCCAATTTATATAGTAAAAAGACATATCCATTGATCAAATTGACCTTCAACCAGGACCCCTTATCGTATTTTCTAGCACTTACCGTTGCCCTACTTTGTATTATGGTATAAGGTAATTTATGTTGACGCACGGTATCGGTTAGCTTAAAGTCTTCCATGATGCAATAGCTTTCATCATAGCCACCCAGCCTTTCAAAAGCAGACTTGGTAATGAACTGGGCTTGATCACCGGCACCGGCAAACATGCCGTCATTTTTAGTAAAATAACTGTTGATATTTAGCATCAAAGAACGGCGATCGAACCTGTAGGCGAAGAATCCAAATTGATTACCAGCATCCATAGCGCTTGTAATCTGTTCATAAAAATCATCAGGCAACTGAATATCCGCATGAAGAAATAATAGAATCTCACCTTTGGCTTTAGAAGCCCCAAAATTCATTTGTATAGCTCGGCCACTGCGTTCACTTTCCAAAAACTGAACCTTGTCGTAGGACTTACAAATTTCCAAACTTGAATCGGTAGTGTCTGGTGAATTAGCGATGATGATTTCGATAGGAAATGCTTTTGCTTTAGCCTCTAAAAACGTTAATTGATTGGGTAGGTTTTCCTCTTCGTTGTAATTTGGTATGATGATACTAAGCATACCTCAAAAATACGTATAAGCATGAAGATTATCCCGCTTTTAATCCTTTTTCTAAGCCTTTCAAGTTCGATAGCTCAAGAGCAAATCGACTATATCGAATGTTCACAAGAATTGCTCTCTCGTATTAAAAATAACGAGCCTATAGAAACGCAAATCGATATCTTATCGGCATCAAGTTTGGAGGAGTTGACCTCACAATTGACAACCGATGCTCAGAAAAAAGCCTTTTGGATTAATGTCTATAACGCTTATGTTCAAAAGATCTTGAGCGAACAGCCAGAATTGTTTAATCCTGATACAAGAGGTCAATTCTTTAGTGAACCTCGCATCAAAATTGCAGGCGAGCTTTTGTCACTTGATGATATTGAACACGGTATCCTAAGGAAATCCAGAATTAAATGGTCATTGGGCTATCTCAAAAAATGGTTTAACCCCGAATGGGAGCGAAAATTGAGAGTGAATAAGATAGACTGGCGCATCCACTTTGCCTTAAACTGCGGGGCCATCAGTTGTCCGCCGATTGCCATCTATTCTGCAGATGAACTTGACGAGGAGCTGGATCTTATGGCAACTGCTTACCTCAAGGAACATAGCACCTACAATGATGCTACACAAACAGTGAAAACAACGGCTTTGATGTCGTGGTTTAGAGGTGATTTTGGAGGCAAAAGTGGCGCCAAAGAAATTTTACATTCTTACGGTATTACCCCAGAAGTACCAGAAAGCATCGATTTCAAATCTTATGACTGGACCCTAAGTTTAGGCAATTATAAGTCGCTTTAAATCAAAGCATTTTTTCAAACAGAATATTTTAGCACTATGAAAGACAGACTCGATAAAACCGTAGCCTTTTTAGAAGAAAAGGGCTTTATCAATCCAGAACTTGGAATTATTCTGGGCACAGGTTTGGGCCAACTTATTGAGCAAATCGACATTGAAAAAGAAATCAGTTACAACCACATTCCTCATTTCCCCACCGCGACGGTAGAGTTTCATCAGGGTAAATTTATTTATGGAACTCTTGCTGGCAAAAAAGTAGTAGTGATGCAAGGGCGTTTTCACTTTTACGAAGGCTATTCTTTACAAGATATCACTTACCCTGTCCGCATCATGAAGCAGTTGGGCATACAGAAACTCCTGGTCTCCAATGCGGCTGGAGCCATCAACAAAAACTTCAAAAAAGGCGACTTGATGCTGATTGATGATCACATCAATCTACAGGGCGGATCGCCACTGGCTTTTAAGGGCGTATCGCAATTTGGAGAACGCTTTGTGGATATGCTGGCCCCTTACGATAAGGACATGAATTCTTCTTTAAAAGACATTGCTAAACAAGAGGGTATTACCTTACACGAAGGCGTTTATGCCTCGGTAGTTGGACCTCAGCTGGAAACCCGTGCCGAGTATCGCTATCTCGGTATCATTGGGGCTGACGCAGTAGGAATGAGCACCGTGCCTGAGGTGATTGTGGCCAATCATTTACAACTGCCGGTAGCAGCCATTTCAGTCTTAACCGACGAATGCGATCCCGATAATTTGCAGCCAGTGAATGTTGAAGACATCATCGCTGTAGCGAAAGAAGCAGAGCCAAAGCTGGTGAACTTGTTTAGAGGGCTTACAGAAAGTATTTAGGGCGTTTATTGCCTGCCATATAAATAAGGCAGGCATACAGGCTTTCGCTACAAGCCATAGGAGCAAAAAGCAAACTCTATAAGTCTGGCAAGAGCTTCCGATGGTCGCTTTGCCAGACTTTATCGTTAAAAAATGCTTTTGCACCTATGGGCTTTTCACTTCAATCCTTAACGCTTCACTCACCTGAATAAAAAAGACCTATGAGGTTTTAGAAACCTCACAGGTCTTAACAAAAGGGACTTACAAAACTTAAACTCACTACATTAAAAAGTTTTAAGTTTGCCATGACCAATATAGCTTAAATGATTCCTAAAGCCATTCTCAGCTTAATTCTATGTTTTCTTGCGACCACAGGCTTTACACAAGAAAAAAGCAACTCAGATGCGTTTCATGCAGATTACCTCTACGGCAGAATCATGCGGCATAGTCCTCAAATTTTGCATCTCATTCAAGGTCCAACACACGGGATGCTTTTCTCCTGGGAGCGAGAAACCTTTGGCGAAAAAGACTGGCAGCAGCTCTACAATTACCCGAGTTACGGGGCTTCTTTATTAATTCAGGATATGGGCGCACCAGAACTTGGTCGAGTCTATAGTTTACACGGGGAATACCGGTTCTTTTTCCTCAATCGAAAACTCAGCCTTAAAGCTGGTCTTGGTGCCGGCTATATCCCCAACACCTACGATCCCATAGACAACCCTAGAAACACGGCTTACGGGTCCTCTTTCACGGCTTCTGTTTTGTTTGGTCTGGAGTATCGCTTTCAGCGTCTTTTTGACTTGCCTTTGGATTTTAAAATAGGAAGCTTTCTGGTCCACTATTCCAACGGAAAAACTAAGTCTCCAAATACCAGTACCAATAATTACGGTTTTCAAGCTGGGTTGAGCTATAATCTATCCGATGAAGACAAAGAGTACAAATCTTCACCTTTAGAGCCTGTGGAGAAGAACTGGACCTGGGATATCTTAGCGGCAACGGGAGCCAACGATAGCGGCATCTGGGGAGAACCCAATGAAGCTTTTTTAACCGTCACAACAGCCATTAATAAAAGGCTTTCTCACCGCAGTGGTATCCGACTAGGTTTGGATGGATTTTTTACGCCTTCGGTGAAGTCTTTTATTCAATATCGGGCAGTAGCCTATCCTGAAGATAACCAGTTTCAGGGTGATGAAGACTGGAGACGAGTTGGACTGTTTTTAGGGCATGAACTTTATTTAGGGCAATGGAGTGTGATGAGTCAGGTAGGCTATTATGTGTATTACCCTATCGATTATTTGGATAGAGAATATCTTAAAGTAGGATTGAGACGCTATTTTTCTAAACAATTTTATGCGTCTTTAATGCTTAAATCTCATTATTCTAAAGCAGAGGCTATTGAATATGGCTTAGGCCTGCGTTTTTAAATTGAACAAGACACGATGAAAAAGCTTTTAATTTTTTCCTTACTCATTATCAGCCAATTAAGCTGCGACCCCGAAGCGGCCTTAGACTGTTTACAAAGCGAAGGAGAAAAAGAAACAAGAGATTTAAATATCTCTGATCTGAAACGAATTACAATTCGTGAAAATATTCGTCTCGAGATCACCTTTAGTGAAACAGATAGGGTGAAGGTTGTAGGAGGCAGACAGCATCTGGACCAGCTAAAAATTATTCAAAACGGAACTGAATTTGAATTCAAAGCAAATGGACTTTGTAAAACCGGATTTTCGGAGGCGCCTATTGTCATCAAATTACAAAGCTCACGACTGAACTATGTGAGAAACTCGTCTCAATTTGAAGTCATAAGTACAAACGTTTTAAAATTTCCCGAACTTAGCCTGATATCTGAAGATTCCAACGATTCTGAGGCACTCAACCTTGGAAATTTCACAATTAAAGTTGACAATGAAAGGCTCAATGTCGTAGGAAACGGCATCTCAGACTTCAGTATCAGTGGGAAAACTCAGCGCTTTAATTTTGGCACCTTTTCTGGATCTGGAACGGTTTTAGCGAGAGAGCTCGAAGCTGACATCGTTACCTTTTTCCATAGATCATTTCGTGATGCGGTTGTGAACCCAAGCCAACGTCTGGAAGGAGAGCTAAGGTCTTCCGGGAATCTCATCAGCACAAAAAAACCTCCACAGGTGGAGGTTGAAGAATTTTATACGGGGCGTCTTATTTTTGAATAAACATTTAGTCCCGAGTAACTTCTAAAATTTCAAACGTAATTTTTCCGTTGGGCACATCTATTTCGGCTACATCTCCAGCTTCTTTCCCCAAAAGTCCCTTTCCTATGGGAGAATCCACAGAAATTTTGCCAGATTTAAGATCTGCTTCGCTTTGGGCGACCAGTTTGTAGGTCATTTCCTGCTTCATCTTGGTATTTTTCAACCTGACTTTGCTATGGATAAGCACTTTTGAGGTATCCAATTGAGTCTCGTCTATCACTCGTGCATTAGCGACAACTTCTTCGAGTTTGGCAATACGCATTTCAAGCATACCCTGCGCCTCTTTTGCTGCATCATATTCAGCATTCTCACTCAGGTCTCCCTTATCTCTTGCATCTGCAATATCCTGGGAAGCCTTAGGCCTTTCTACATCTCTTAACTGATCTAATTCAGCTTTCAATTTTTTTAGGCCTTCCTCCGTGTAATAAGATACTTTACTCATAATCTCGACGTTTATATATAACAAAAAAGAATCCCGAGGTTTTCGAGATTCTGTGTAACAAATATAATATTTTTGTCTTATTTAAATTCTAATCTTCTAAAATTAATATGAGAGCTATCTTCCTATTTCTTGGATTATCACTTCTATGGAGTTGCGAGAGCGATGACAATGCAAGGCGAAACCCTAATTTGCTTAATATTAATGTGAACTTCGAAGTCAATTTGAATTTACCTCAATTCAACAACCTTAATTTTAGCGGCAACTCTGTTTTTATTCCTGGCCAAGGGAATTTGGGTTTGATTGTTGTAAATTCTGGAAGCAGTTTCTTAGCCTGGGATGCAGCAGATCCAAATTTAGTGCCCAGAGAATGCTCAAGATTGGTCATTAATGGACTCAATGCCTCTTCAAATTGCGACGAAGACACAAACAGCTATAGCCTGGTAACCGGGCAGCCTCTGCAAGAGGATTTACGTTTTCCTCTCTACGCCTACCGTGTTACCGAAAGCGATGGTGTTCTCCGAATTTTTAATTAAGTCGAAGCTTAATCTTTTCTGAATTTGGTTCAAAATTGACTTGACTTCCTTCTTCAAAATAGGATTGAGAATGTGCGAATATGGTTTGAGAATGATAATTAAGTTCCAGCAAAAAATGAGAACCTTTAAAATAAGAATGTTTTAACGTTCCAGTCCATTTAGCCCTTTCAGTCACATTCATTTCATGAGGAAATATTAAAATTCGGTCCTGATTTGTTTCAAGTTCAAATTCTTTAGAATCCAAAAGGTTTATATCTCCAAATAAGGACGCACAATACATATTTTCAGGCTTGTTGTAGACATGTTGCGTACTCCTAAAATCGATCGCTTGTCCTGCTTTTAAAATCATACACCAGTCTGAAAACGGTAAAACATCATCAGCATCATGAGTCGCAAAAATGCAGGTAATGTGTTCTTTTTTTAAAAATTGAAACAGTCTTCTTCGCAGTCGATGTTTGAGAAATTGATCGATATGACTAAAAGGTTCATCTAGCAAAATCAATTCAGGGGGATTGGCTAAGGCCTGAGCCAGTGCAACCCGCTGCTTTTGACCACCGCTTAAAGTCTTCACCTTTTGATCTTTGACGCCTTCAAGGTCAAAAATAGAAATCAATTCATCACTTCGTCTTCGATTATCTTCGGGAGTTTCACGAGACAAAAACTTTTGAATGTTTTCTTCTGCTGTCGTGAAAGGCATCAAATCAAATTCTTGTGATAGATGCTTAAATTTACGATAACCAGGCACCAGATTATACGCGGGACCTAAAACTTTATCACCTTTCCAGTAAATGCTCCCTTGATCGAGATCCATCAGGCCATATAAGGCCTTAATAAGGGTACTTTTACCACAACCACTCTCTCCAATAACAGCTAGATGATCTCCCTTTGCAAGTTCAAAAGAAATATGGTTAACTCCATCTCCACTGGGATAAGAATAGGAAAGTTCATCAACTTTAAGCATTTAGACTTTTTTTCAAAGTTAGCATAAAGCAAAAAGACCGAAGTCATGACTTCGGTCTTTAAAGTTAATTTAAAGTCTATTTTATTTTACAATGAGTTTTTTGGTATAAGTTTTACTACCAGACTCAACTAAAACAATGTACATTCCTGAATTTAAGGATTGAATATTAACTTGTTGATTTTCAGTTGAGGTTTGAGTCAAAATCAATTTACCCATCATATCATAAATATCTACTTTAGAATTAGATAAATCTCCATTGGTAAGGCTCAATTGGAAGCTATCTTTTGCTGGATTTGGATAAATACCAAAGGTATCAAACCCAAAACTATCATTAGATAATGTACAATTCAACTCTTCAGCTGGAGGTAAATCGAAAGCCTCGACCTGATCAAATCTGTTGTCTGAACTTCCTTGTTCTGCACTCCATCCAAGTCCTCTATTTGCAAAAACTTCCCAAATCAAACATTGATTTGCGCCATCATTGGCAAGTCTGTCTGCTTCAAGAATAGCATCTCTACCACTAATAAAACCAGGTGAACAAGACTGTAATTTCATTCCATCAATAACAAGTTGCATGTTGATGTTGTTACCACCGGTACCTGTATAAAGGTCAGAATCAAATCCATAGCGATCTATTAAAGCCCAGTTTAGATCCCAAAGCATCGTTGCCCAAACAAACCCTATTCCGTGTGGTAGGCTAATGTTTGAGTTGTTGGTTATTGCGTAGGTCGCTGGATTTATGCTTGTATCTGTAGTATATCGAAATGGTCTGATACCATTGCCATCAGTAGGCTGTAATACAGCATAAGTACCTATCCCTCTACCTTGAGTGGCAAGATCACTTTCTTTGATAGTCATCATAAGGCCTAGCCAGTCGCTCCAACCTTCACCCATTTGCTCATCATTGAATAAACAATTTGATGCAAATCGTCCTCCTGTAAGGCGATTGGAAATTCCATGACCGTATTCATGTGCGATTATACCATTGTCAAAATCACCATCAATTCGATATGGACCTTCATTAACTATAGTTCCAGAGACTATTTCAGCATTTTGAAGAGCTCCAATAATAGCCTCACCGTCAGATTGATTTACCATTATAGAAGGTATAGATATTGAGTTGGCAGCACCCTGCATACCTATTGGTGCTCCTGGAACGTTATTGACCATAATGACGGCAACAGCGCCTTCAGCTTCAGCTTTTTCAATTTTACTCACAAAACTACAAGAACCTCTTCTGATAACGGCAATTTTCTGATTTAAATCTTCTGTATTTATAAGGTTTTCACAGGCATCATTCTCATCTGGATTGTCATTTGAATCGACCACCAAAGTAAATTCAGCTGAAATTGGTTCTGATCCAATAATTGGCCCTATTTCTGCTTGAACTGCTGGATATGAGCTCTCTAGATTTTCTGACGCATCAATCCTTAATAAATCATCTGGCGGACCTGCCAAGTTCCATAAATACATCTGCATTCGAGGTCTAGAACCATCAGGGGGAGTTGCAAAATTAGCGTTGTTTACACCCCCGCCATCTTGAGCTTCTGCTCTTACATAGTCGTTACCATTTCCAGATCCAGTATAATTGGTTTGCTGGAAGTTACCTGCAGCCTCATCAAATCCATAATAAGCCCACATATCATGAATGATATTGTTCCAATAAAATAGATTAGTAATAGCCGCATCCTCATTTAGTTCTGGAGGTTGATTGAAATTTATAGGGAAGTCGAATACAAGCTCAACTCCACCATCTGGTGCATATCCAGGAACATTAGCATTACTTCTATCCTCGTAAGCATTAACATTATTTCCTCTTGTAATTGTAAATTCAGCACCCATGACCCCATTTGTATCGTGCCATCCAAAAGGCGAAAATTCTGAGTCTGCTGGATTATTGATTATTTCCCTTGATCCATGGTTAGGAGATTCTACTGGATAAGGATATACGTTATAAACTGCTCCATCTGCTGAAGAAAGATTCTCTTGTTGAGGTTGTGATCTCACAAAGGGAACACTTAATTTCCTGTCTGCTAAAGAAGAATGATCAAAATTACAATTTACAATCCAATCATGCTTTTCTAATATTCTCCCATTCAAAGCATCTACTCTCAAGCTCCACCAATGAGATCCATCGATCAAATGGATAGATAAGTCCCATGCTAGATGTAATGCGCCAGTTTCAGATTTATGATAAACAAGTCTTACAGGAATTTCATCTATAGATATACCTGAATTTGATAAAATTACATCGAAATTTGAATTTGATTTGAGTATAGATATTTGATTTGGTTGTCCAATTCCCAATTGAGTTGAAGCCACTACCAGCGCTTCTTTTGGGGACAATGAAGGGGATAAGTGAGTTATCTTTGAGCCTAAGTTGGCTTCAAAATTATATTTGGAGTACTCTACTTTATTTTCTCTTATCGCAAAACTTCCAATTGCATTGAAGACGGGTATACCTTTATAGTTTTGCTGGACATAAATTATGTCTGCATTGATACTTGCTGAAGTATGCTTAGAATTAAGTTCCAGATCTTCAAAATCGCTTGACATCAATTGATTTTGAGATTGTTTTTCTTCTAGATGATCCTTAATAAGTTGAATTTCATTTTGCGCAGTCACAAAAGAAAAACAACCACTTATTAACATTAAAAAAAGTATTTTTAGTTTCATGTGATATTAATATTAAATTTTTTAGCAACTTAATCATAAAAATCAGAAGCTTAAACTAACAAGTGTTAATATTTGAAACTAAAAAAACCACTCAATATGATTAGAGTGGTTTTTATTGTAATATAAGGACGATTAATTATTTAGCGTCAGCCCACATTGAAGTTTCATAATCTGCAACTTTGCCTTGCAAAATAGCCATATTTTGAGCTCTTGAAGCATTAGGGTCCATTTGAATTGCCTTTCCTTCAGGTGTATATACCATGTAGAAACCATCTTCCATAGAAGCCAATTTAGTCAATTCACCATCTTCTCCGATAGCATTCCATGTTTTGTTTTCCGGTGTGTAAACCATCTCTAAAGTGTTTCCTTTATTTTCTCCAGAAAGCACTTCTACAGTGAAATGATTTTTAGTCGCTGTCATCTTTACATCTTGACCTTCGATATTGGCGTATTGTACATCTTTTTCACCCTCTGCCATGGCGATAGGATTATCACCGGTCCAGAATTCTAATACATTGAAGAATAAAACATCTCCTGCTATGAATAGTCCATAAACTGGCACAATATTTAAAGCCCAAAAAATCAGGTTGTCCAAAAATTTGTTGTCTGTAAGTCCATCATTCCAATCTCTCAAAGAGTTGAAAGCACTAAAAGACCCTAAGCAACTCGTACTTAATAAGGTCATCGATAAGGCTCCGCAAATAAAAATTTTCTTTTTCATGGTGTTTTGGTTTTTTGATTTATAAGTACAATGTAACAGTAAATACAGTACCTGTGTTTTGACTAAACAGAAATTTAACATTAGGCTGTTTCACTAAGATGTTTAGCGCAGAGATAAGCACTGGTCCAGGCCGCCTGAAAATTGAAGCCTCCAGTAACAGCATCTATATCCATGACTTCACCTACAAAAAACAAATTGGAATACTTTTTACTTTGAAAGGTTTTAAAATCGATTTCCTTTAAATCTACGCCTCCGGCGGTAACAAACTCATCTTTAAACGTACTCTTCCCATTCACATGATAGTCTCCTGAGCACAATTCTTCGGCAAATAGTTGTATTTGGGTTTTGCTCATATTAGACCATTTCAACTCCCGTTCGAACGAGAGATGATTCAACAAACTTTGCCATAATCGTTTGGGTAAACCTTCTATTGGGTTAGTATAAATAAAAGTCTTCGGTTGGGAATCTTTTAAATCTTCCAATAAAGATTTGAGAGATTCAACATTATGCTGTGGCAACCAATTGATACGCATCTGAAACTGATGATTGAGCTCATAGAAGGTTCTAGCACCCCAGGCCGATAACTTAAGTATGCATGGCCCGCTCAAACCCCAGTGTGTAATTAATAATGGGCCTGAAGACTGTAAAGCCTTCATATTTTGCTTCGAGACCCCTCGATCTTTTGTTGTAAACACTTCCACAGCTGCATTAAGGCTTATTCCTGCGAGATCCTTTAAACGATCATCTTTTATATTGAAAGTAAACAGTGATGGAACAGGTTCTATAATTTTATGACCCAAAGTTTGAACAAGACGCCACATCTTCGGACTACTGCCTGAAGCGATGATCAATCGATGTGCTTTTACATGACATCCTTTTCCTTTTAATTCCCATGCATTGTCTTCTTGGTCTAAGTGAGTGATCTCATCTATGCCGGTTTTGGTCATAATTTGTACACCTAGCTTATCGGCTTCCACCTGAAAGCAATCTATGATGGTTTGGGACGAATCTGATATGGGAAAAACACGGCCATCTTCTTCAATTTTAAGTTCGACCCCCCGCTCTTCCAGCCAGCCAAACATATCTCCAGTCATAAACTGATGAAAGGGCCCTAGAAGTTCCTTATGACCTCGAGGATAATTGGCAGACAGTAGTTTAGGATCAAATTCAGCATGAGTGACATTGCAGCGGCCTCCTCCAGAAATTTTCACCTTGCTTAAAACCTGCTTTCCTTTTTCTAGAATAGTAACTTTAACGTCCGGATTTAAATTAACTAGATTAATTCCTGCAAAGAATCCTGCAGCACCACCGCCAATAATGGCTACATCTGTTTCCGTCGTTTTCATAACACAAAAGTAATAGAATAGAAACTTCTAATGCCAAAATACATCGCCAAGCTGCTCTTGAAATTTCTGCTCACTCAAATTGGAATCGAGGAACACTAAATCTGTTTGAGAAAGCGATTTTTGAATCTCGCCAAATAGAACTCTTTCTTCATACCTCACGTGATTTATGACAACCTTTTCAAATGCTTCTAGAGAGGGACGAGATGGACTTAAATTTAGAAATGCCTCTTCAATGGTTTTGTGGTTCTCTTTTAAAGAAAAAATGAGCTCAGACGTTTCCCCTAAACAATGGCTTAAGCAGGATTCTTCTTTTTTTAAATGCGGGTAGAGATAAGATTTATAAAACCAACGACAATAATTTAACATTCTTCCAGGGTCAATGTTTTTCTTAAAACCTTGTCTTAATTTAAACCCTAATAAAAGAATCTGATGGTGCTCTCTGCTGAGCGGCTGAAGCACCGGGTGTCGCTTTAGAGGAGTAGTCAATTTATCAATCTAATGACGATGCAATCTGTTTTGCTAAAAATTTTTGGCCAAAATCTGAGTTTAGATATTTCATGTCCTCAGAATTAGATAAAAAACCAAGCTCGACGGTGACCGCTGGACATTTTAAATTTTTCAGAAGGAAAAAATTGGCCGACTTCAGGTCTGAAGTTTTAAAATCTTTTCGTTTGAAAGACTCTAGAATTTTAGTTCCAAAATAAGATGACTTCATCGTATAATCGTTTTCGGCGACATAAACCTCAACTCCATTTCGTTCTCTATCATCAGAATAGTTAGCATGAAGAGAAATTACTAAATCTGGTGAAAGCGCTTCGATTTTTTTTACTCTATCTTGAAGTGACATGAATTGATCTTCAGTCCTTAGCAATATGACTTCCACATTTTTGTCAGAGCATAATTCCTTTAAATGCGAAGACACATCAGCTACAATTTGCTTTTCTAAAATTGAGTTGTTTTGGGCACCTGTATCTATTCCTCCATGACCAGCATCAATAACCACCTTTATCTTTTTAGGATGGGTAGGGTCTGCTGCTGCCATAGAATTAAAACTTAAGCAGGCAATAATAAATAAACAAAACATTCTCATATGACTTTCAATTTAAAAACCCTAATTTAAAAAAACTTTGAAAATTAAGGTTTCATTATGAAGATTTATTTTTAATTGTAAAGGGTAATTTGATTTACACGAGTCAAATTACCTGTTATGTACTAAGGATGAATTTTAAATACCAAAATAGATTTCTTAGTATTAAGTCCAGGCCATTGAAACATCTCCCATAAAAAAGCCTTAATCAAATACAGGCATTTTACCATGCTCAATATTAACTAAAGACTTAACTAAAATATAATTAAGAATTTTAAGTGATTAATAAAATTAGACCTTAAGTTACTTCGAGAACTGCAAATATAAACTTAGAGACTTTCCCCTTTTTAGTCGGGAAAAGCTTTCCGACTCTTCAAAACATTTCAAAATCCAATATTAAAAGGCCCCTCAATTAAGAGAGGTTTTTTCAAATACAAGCGGAGTTCTGATTGCTATCGGAACGAACTCTTTCACCTTCACTATAAAAACAAGAAAAGCCTTTGAATAAAGAGAGGCTTTTAAAAGTACGGGTACTTCGACAAGAGCTCAGTATAAACTACGAGACTCTTCTTAAATAAAAACCGAGCAATCTTTTCAAGATTGCTCGGTTTTAAAAGTACGGGAGGAGATAACACAAAGACAATAAATAGCATTAAATAACGCATTACCTCAAAACCCCTTATTTTACTGGTATTTATAAAAATCAATTAGTTAAATTGATTTAATCGCATTTAATTTGATGCAATTATTTAGTACAACTTTAGTACAACTATGCTACATTTGTACTAAATCAAACAAATATGGCAAGAGTATATTTCTTATACCGATCAAAGAAAGAAACAGCAGCATTAAAAGTAAGATTGCAGTTCAAAGAAGGTGATAGTAAGTTTTTTCAATTTGAATCAAACACACAAATACATACTTCAAGAAAGTTTTGGAATGAGACTTTAAAAAAGAAGCGTGGATTAACTGCAAGTGAGAAAAATGAAATAGCCTCTGTTAATAAAAAACTCTTAGAACTTGAAAAGTTAATAGTCGAAAGGTTTGAAATTGACATGCCTCAACCAGAGGATAATCAATGGCTAAAACAGGTTTTAAAAGAACACTATACTCCTGAGCAAAAAGAAAAGTTCTATCCTGTTTATTTAACTGACTTCTTCGATGCTTATGTAAGAGATAAAAAGGAACTAAACGATTTAAAAGAAAATCAACGGAAAAGAATTAATACTACTCGTAACAAATTAAAGAGAATTGAGAAAGAGCTATCTAAAAAGTATAAAATCAAAGATGTAAACGATGACTTTAAAATTAACTTTATACAGTATTCAGAGAGTAAAAAGTATTCTGTGAATACTCAAAATGGGGACTTTGAACGCATAAAAACAATTTGTCGATACGCCGGTCAAAGGGGAATTGAAACAAACCCAAGAATTAATGACATAGATTTTAAAATTAAGAAAGAAAAAGTTCCAAAAATATATTTTGAATCCCATGAAATAGAGAAGATCGAAAAAGTTAAGCTTAAACACAATTATTTAGAAAATGCTAGAGACTGGCTATTAATAAGCATATACTCAGGGCAAAGGATATCTGATTTTATGCGCTTCAATAAAGAAATGATTAATACAGATGAGAGCGGGCGTTCATTTATTGTATTTGAACAAGTCAAAACAAAGCATGAAATGTATTTACCATTAAGACCTGAAATAAAGGCCATATTAGACAAAAGAAAAGGTGAGTTTCCTCGACAAATTTCTGATCAAAAATATAACGACTACATAAAAGAAGTTTGCCAAGAGGCTGAAATCAATACAATATGCGAGGGCAAAAAACGAATTTGTGTTGAACCAGATAAGTCTAAGGCAACTAAATATGATTATAGGAATGTATTAGGAAAGTTCGAGAAATGGGAGCTTGTAAGTAGTCATATAGGTCGTAGAACCTTTGCAACTTTAAACTATGGTAATATTCCGACACCAGACTTGATGTATTTCACTGGCCACACAACTGAAAAGGAGTTTTTAAATTATATTGTTAGACCAGATTATGACAAAGCAAAAAGAGCTTTTGATAGTTTTAATACAGCTTCCAAACCAAAAGAAATACCAACTTTGAGTATTATTAAAAATGATGCTGTTAACCAATAAAAACAAGCTTATGAAAACTAAAGAGATAAACCAGAGCGAAAAAACTATTCTTGAAGCAATGGCAGAATTAAGGATAGAAGAAAATAAAGAATTTCAAAGCCATTTTAATGAGCTCTATACCAAATTAGATGCTAGATTTAATTCAGAATATAAGTATATAAATTTTAATGATAAAGTTGAGTTATTAGAAAGCTTCATAAGCCAAATAAATGAAGTTTTACAGATAGTCAATAATAAATCATTAAGTGAATTGAGCGAAAAAAATATTGACATCTTGAAGTCTAAGAGAGGTATTTATGAAAAAATCTTAAACGATCTTTATTTAAATAACGGCAAAGTTTCTAATAAAAGCAGCAAAGAGGATAATTCCAAAAAGGATTTTAAAGATTTAGTTAACAAGAGTTATAATTGGAATGATAATGAGATTGAAACCCTTAAACGAGAATTATTAGATAAATTCCAAAAAGATATAAATAAGGCATACAACAAAGGCGGAAAGGGTAGTAAGGAGCTTTTTAATTATGTAATTGCTTATTTAATTAAAAACAAAATAATAGATGAGGAAAATTTTAAGTTTACAGAATGCGTACAAGTCTTTGAAAAATTGTTTTTTGACCAAAAAGTTGAAAACTTTTATCCAAATTTTGTGAAATTCAAAAAAGAAATCAAAGAGAAAACAGGCTTAGAGATTAATAAATTGAATACAACAAACTATACAAAGGTTTTTAAGCCTAAAATATCTCAAATTTTAAATAATCATACCTTCCTCAGTAACCGTTTTGCAGTTGATTAATTATTTATAGTTTATTAATAAACTGAGTAAACTATAAACGTCTAATAACTAAATAAATAGCTTTAAATCACTACTAAATTTGCTCTAGTATTTAATTATAAAATATTGGAGTCATGAATTTAGAGCTTAATTACCCAGAAGATTTAAGAAACGACATTTCAGCATTGAAAAGTGAATTAGCTGAAATCAAATTAAATCTACAACCAAAAGACCCACCAAAATACCTTACCAGAAACGAGGTAGCCGAAATGTTGCAAGTTAACCTCAGCACAATTCACAACTGGACATCCAAAGGAGTATTGAAATCATTTCAATTAGGCGGAAGAATCTACTATCGAGCCAATGATATTGAGAATGCACTAGTAGAATTGAAAAAATAAAAAGGCATGGACAATAACAGCCAATGCCTTAATATTTTGAGAGATACTAAAGGCAAAGTTAGTAATAAACAATTGAAGTTTTATTTAGTCAATAAAAAGCAAGATGGATATATCATTGATGCTGCTTTATTGGCCGATCATCTTGAGGATGCAGGTTTCAGGACTTTAAATTTATATGGTAATTTTTTAATTGTGAAAGTTGAAAATAATATCGTTGAGGTTTACCCACCTCAAGAAGTATTCAACTATGTTTTAGACCAGATTAAAAGTGAAGATAACAACAAACTAAGGAGTGATTTTATCAACCAAGGAGAAAGGCATTTAATGAAAAATAAAGCCCTATTAGGTAGTCTAAAATCCCTTGAATTAAAACCGTATAAAGATGATATTTCTACAAGTCAACATTTCTATAACAATTGCATTGCTAAGGTCACAGCTGAAGGAATTGAAACGATTTCTTATTCTGAATTTTCTAAGAGTGAAAGATATATTCTCAAAGAGAAAATAATTAATAGACCTTTTGAAATTAATAAAAAGATAGTCTCAGATTTTGAATCATTTTTAAAACTGGCTACAAATTCACTCGGACACTTTGAAAGCGTTTGCAACTGTATAGGATACTTATTATGCGGTTATAAGAATCCCGCAAATGCTAAAGCAATAATTATTAGTGATTTGCTATCACAAGCTACCAATGAAGCTAATGGAAGGAGCGGCAAAGGTCTAATAATTAAAGCAATTGGCGAGTTAATAAATGTTGTTGAGTACAATGGCAAAAACCTCGACTTGAAAAAAGACAAATTTGTATATCAAAGTATTGACTTCTTAACCGCATTATTTGTAATACAAGACATTTCAAAAAGCTTTGATTTTGAAGATCTTTTTAGTCAGATCACTGACAAAATGGATATTCAGCGTAAACACGCACAAAAAATAATTCTCGATTTTTCGGACAGTCCTAAAATTGCTATTACTGCAAATTATACCATTCCACAGAACACAGATAGTTTTTCCGACCGTAAACATATGGTCATTTTAAACAATTATTTCAATGCCAACAACAAGCCAGAAAGGGAGTTCAAAAAACTGTTTTTTGTTCAATGGAACGAAAAAGAATTTCTAGCCTTTGACAATTTTATGATGCGCTGCGTTCAATCGTTTTTAAAAAATGGTTTAACAGATTATGATGACCCAGAATTAAGAAAACAAAATCTAATAAATAATACTTCAAAACATTTTGTTGAACTCATGGAAAGTAAATACAGCCTTTTGAACGAATACTATTTACTTAAGGGTTTAGCTGATGAACTTGAAATTAATACAAGCGAACCAAGCGTAAAAAGTCGTATTGCAATGCAATGGATAACAACATTTGCAAATGACAAAAATTTAAAAATTGACAAAAGACAATCCGCAGGCATTGTGAAATTTTGTTTAGCAAAAAAACTGTAGGGTTAATTCAAAAAACTGTAGGGATAACAACCCAATTGTAGGGTTAATTCTTGATAAAATGAAAAATACAAATTTCTGAATTTATAAAAATGAAGCTAAAAATATCAAAAAACCGATTTAACCCTACAAACTGTAGGGATGCACAAAAACAACCCTACAAACCTAATGCACCATAAATACAGGTGTTTTGATTAAAAAGTAGGGATAGTAGGGTTATTTTAAAAATATACGCATGTGAAAAAAAGAGTTTATATATAAAAGTAGTTTCTTACGATTTACCCTACTATCCCTACAAAAAGAAAGTAATTCATAACACCAGAAGCAGCAATTAAACAACTCTTTGCTGCTTCAACAAAATCAAATACAATGAGTAATTTAAAAATTGGATTCAAAGAAGATTCCTACAATAGTAAAATAGAGTTTATCAATACGGCAGCTCAAATATTTTTCGATGCAGAAAAGGAGCTAGAAAATCAAAAAGCCAAGGACATAAAAGCTGAAAGTCTCACTAACGGTAATTTTGTAAAAGCTTTGCATGAGTATCATAAATCACAGTATGAAAAATCCAGCTACAAAAATGACGGTATATCTTTTGAAAAGTTTCTCAACTTATTAGAGGTCAATACCAGCGAACTGGAAAAGCTAGAAGAAAGATTTAAAGCTTATCAAAGCCGTACGATTGATCTCTATGAAGTCAATACGGATTTTTACCAGTATTGTGAGCTTAACAAAATGAGCAACCACAAATTAAAAGCAGCACTAGAGAAAGCCCCCACAAAGAAATCTTATAGTGTTTTTGATTTATTCGAGATCAAAGGGAATAAAGTCAAAATAGACCTACCAAGAAAGCCTTTTGAGATTCATGCAATGGATAAAACTCAAATCCAACTTATGCACGATGTAACCGATTTCATAAGTAAGGCCAAAGCACTAGAGTTAAAATACAATGAAGTGAATCCACTTATAAAAAAATATTTAAGACCTCTTAACCCTAGATTTGGAGATACACCGGGCTTAAGCACAGACTTAAACACAATCGTTTTTGATTATCAAAAAGTGTTATCATTTAATATTTAATACCATGGCAGCAACTAAAAAAGTCAAAGTTTTAAGAGCGCATAATAATAGCGACCTAGAGCAGCAAATGAATGAATTATTAACCCAAGGTTATGAAATAACTAATACTTTAGCTATCGATAAGACCGAAACACTTTATACAATTATGAAAAAATAGCATTAAAGATTGTTCTTTTGTCTAGTTTGAAAAGCCCTGTTATATGTTTTGCAGGGCTTTTTTCACGCTTTAGCGTTACTGTGTTTAAAAATGGTTTTAAGTCCTTAGGAGAAGCCTAAATAACACTCGGTATAACAATTTTTGAAATGTGTGTGGGGTAAATGCAAAATGGAGTGCGTAAAGTATTGCTCTACAGGAAAAAAGCATTTAAAGTACCTTAATGTTTTTTCTTATAGCCAGTAAATAGAGAAGCATTAATCAGACAATAAAGATAAATTAATGCAATAGTTAAAAACGTTTATAGTTTTAAAAGGAGTTCAACAAAATTAATTTATATACCATTTGACTTATGCAGCTTGATAAAATAAATTATAGAAGAACTAGAGACAGTCTTAGTTACTGTTAAAATAATTTTTTAAAAACTATTTTTGCATTACATTAGTATAAAAATAAATAGTAATGGATTTCATAAAAGGTTTTTCTGACGTTTTAGATTCTTTTAGCAATACTCTTCCTAAGAGGAATAAACAGCTTGTAAATGAAAAATTTTTAGATAAGTTTTCCAATGAAGCTGACAGAAAAAAACTTGACAAAGCAGTAGAAAGGCTCAGAAATAATCCAGATATAAACTCAGAAAAGATTTCTTTATCTAATGATAGGTCTGTGACAATTATTGTAGATTAAATATTTTGGAATTTAATATTGCTTTAAGTACAATAATTTATTTACTAATTTTCTTATTGCCTGGTTTTCTATTTAGAAACTTTTACCACAGGTCTGCTCATAAAAAACAATTTAATAATGGAAATCTTTTCGAAAGGTTTCTTACTACTCTCCTGTTAAGCATATCAATTATATCTCTGCTTTTAATAATTTATAAAGCGGTTGATTATTTTTTTGGTTTTGAAGTTTACCAATCAATATCCTATAGTTCAATAGCTAACATCATTAATACTATAGGTGATAATAAACTCCCAGAAGAAACTGAAATAAATGAATTATACTTAGATTTTTCAACATTTTTTGCTTCTTTATATTTTTTCTCTGCAGTAACGGGCTTTTTAAGCTATTTTATTAATAATGAACTTAATATTTTCAAATACAGTAATTACTGGGAAAACTTATTTTATGGATATAATTTAAGAACAAACTCAAATGAAAAACATGCTTATACAATTGCTGATGTTTTAGTAGAAAATACTAGCGGCAATAGATTATATAGAGGTCGAGTAGAAGATTACTTTATAACTAAAGAGAACAAACTTGATACATTAATTCTTTCAAACGCTTTAAGATTTAAGAAGAACGGAAGCAAAGTTGAAGAGAAAAAAATTCCAGGACACATTCTATGCTTGAAATATGAAAATATCATAAATATAAATTTGACTAACATTAAGGAAAAGAAATCAAATATTAGATATTTTCAAAAAATTTCTCAAGCTTTAGCTATATTATTCACTTTAGTAATAATTGGGCTTGTGGTATTAATTTTTTTAGATATCGAAAACTTTATTGATTTATGGTATAAAAAAATTGCTTTCTCATTTATTTCAATTTTATTATTAGGTGTTATATATTCAGTTGTTAATAATAAAATTTTAGGTGAACTAAAAATTAAACTTTTTAAAGATAATTTAATTGTAATTATCTTTCTTTCAATATCTTATTTATGGATATTTAATTTACTATCATTTTGGTTAACATTTTCAATTAGCTTTGGATATCTGATGCTGCTAACATTCCTAAAATCTAGCTCAAAAAAAAATAAATAGCATTAAATTATTAGGATTCCATCTTCAGATACTTAATACAAAATAATTTATAAAAACACATTTATCTAAAGCTAAAGATAGAAGAGAAATATTTAATTAGTTTTTTGCGGTATAAAAGTATTTCAAATGAATAGGAAAGATATCGAATAATAGTGCTAAAATTAAACTGCTTTATTTTAAAAAAGCAAGTAAGTATGTAAAATTCATGAAACCTTGAAATTTATATAAGCATTTTAAAAAATCATATGATGACAAAAGAAATAGACCTATTTAGTAAAGACAAAACTATCTTCGAAAATAGAGTTTACAATGAACCGGTTAGATTAATTACTAAAGATGAGCCAGTAGATTCAATATCATTTCAAAATGTAATTTTCAATAAAGATATTTCATTTGATTTAAACCAAATTATTGAAGAGAGACTAACTATAAGCTTTCTTAATTGCTCTATTAAATCTTTTTCTGATTTATCACTCAGAACCATAAATTTAAATCTAGGCTTTAGAAGTTGTTTCGTTGGAAGCTTAAGAGTAGAATCAGGCAATATTAATTGGGTAGATATAAATAATTGTTTTGGAAATTTTTTTATTAATAAAGTTGAAAGCATCAACATTTCTTATACTGAAGAAAACATTTTTATAAGGCTATGGAAAAATATTAAAAGCCTTGAACAATTAAATATGTTACTGTCTTTTAAGACAAGATTTCATATAACAAACGTAAAAAAAATAAACATTTATGGTCATGAAATAGGGCAAAGTAAAAAAAACAAATTGATCAAGAATAGAAAACTAAGAAGTGAAGGAAAATACAAGAATTTTTTTCTGAATGATAATGACCTGAAAAACTTTAGGTTAAGACGTTACCTGTCTATGAAGGAAAAACAAAAACTAGATATTAACATTAGTCTGAATTATAATTTGAATCATGAACATGTAGAAACTTCAATTAGAAATTTAATACTGAATTCGATTACTTTAAAAGGCAAAACTAAAGGAGAAGTCCAGATTGATGATTGTTTTATACATCAAATTTATATTAACGGCTTTTCTCCAAAATCAGATTTTTCAATGCATAGTATTAAGCCTAGCATTGCTAGTGGAAAATTTGAAGTACGTAACTCCAATCTAGATAATACCTGGTTTAACGGTGTTAGACTTAAGGACTATTTTGTTGTTTTTCATAAATCATCATTTATTAATACAAAGTTTTCTTCTACTGTTTTTCCGTCTGTTAAAGAACTAAAGAATTCTATTTCATCTGTAAAAAATATACATTATCCTAAAAAAATAAAAAGTAGACAAGAATTTAATAGGGATATGTATGAGTTATTTCTGGAGCTGAATCAAGCATTTGATAAGAGAGGTAATTCTCATGAGGCTCAAAAAATGAAGTCAGTGGCTAATGATTTTTTATATGATATCGAAAGATGGAAACTATCTAAGTCTGATTTTTGGAACAATAAACTTGTTCTCGGACTAAATAAACTTACTAATTTTCATGGTATATCTATAAGAAATGCATTTATATCAGTAGCCAGTATTATTTGTTTTTTTCATTGCTTAAACCTAATAACATTTGAATCGATTAAATGGGGCTTTGATAGTTGGAGCAACTTATTTAATGTTATAGACAATAATATTCAGTATTTATTTGTGATCGCTAACCCAGCGCACAAAATATCATCTTTAACTCCAGAAGGTGAAATGACAGGTTGGACTTATACTGTTAGCTTTTTTTCAAGAATCTTTATTGGTTACTCATATTATCAATTCATCACTGCTTTCAGACGATTTGGTAAATAGCTGTATTATTCTGCATCTATAGTACAATTATAGTACATGTTCAAATCAAAAAAAGGCTAAACAGCTATATTTAAGCTATTTAACCTTTTTAAAAGTACGGGCGGAGAGACTCGAACTCTCACACCTCGCGGCACTAGATCCTAAGTCTAGCGTGTCTACCAATTCCACCACGCCCGCGTTAATTTTGCGATTGCAAATATAAAGAATAAATAGAACTTTCAAATCCTAATTCAAGAAAATATTTTATATTGTAAAAACTCAAATAAAGACTATGAATACAAGACCTTATATCGATAAGCATCAGCAACGTTTTATAGACGAACTTGTTGAACTTCTTAAAGTTCCATCCGTTAGCGCAGACCCCAATTTCAAAAAAGAGGTCTTAATGACGGCCGGTGCGGTTAAAATTAATTTGGAAGCTGCAGGTTGCGATCATGTTGAAATCTGTGAGACCTCTGGTTTCCCTATCGTTTACGGAGAAAAGATTATAGACGAAAACCTTCCAACCGTCTTGGTTTACGGGCATTATGATGTACAGCCTCCAGATCCTATAGAATTGTGGAACAGCCCGCCTTTTGAACCAGTTATACAACCTACAGACATCCATCCAGAAGGTGCCATTTTTGCACGTGGTGCTTGCGATGATAAAGGACAAATGTACATGCATGTAAAAGCCATGGAAGTCATGATGCAAACCGGTACACTACCCTGCAACATTAAGTTTATGATCGAAGGTGAGGAAGAAGTTGGTAGTGTAAGTTTGGAAGCTTTTTTAGAACATAATCGGGAAAAGCTATCCAACGATGTGATCTTGATTTCCGATACGGGTATGATCAGTAAAGATGTACCATCCATTACCACCGGACTTCGGGGACTTAGTTATGTAGAGGTAGAAATAGAAAGTCCTAATCGAGACTTGCACTCAGGCCTTTATGGTGGCGCCGTTGCCAATCCTATCAACATTTTATCTAAAATGATAGCATCGCTTCACGATGAAAAGAATCACATCACCATTCCTGGATTTTATGATAAAGTCGAAGATCTAAGCCAAGACGAACGATCTAAAATGGCTGAGGCTCCCTTCGACCTGGAAGAGTACAAGAAACACATCGGTATTTCAAATATCCATGGTGAAAAAGGATATACCACCAATGAGCGAAATTCCATACGACCAACACTGGATGTCAACGGCATTTGGGGAGGCTACACTGGCGAAGGGGCCAAAACCGTTATCCCAAGTAAAGCCTTCGCCAAAATCTCGATGCGCTTAGTTCCCAATCAGGATTGGAGAGAGATTACGGAGCTCTTTAAAACGCATTTTGAAGCAATTGCTCCTGATAGCGTAAAAGTGAACGTAAAACCACATCACGGCGGTCAGGGCTATGTCACTCCAATTGATGGTATTGAATATCAGGCCGCAGATCTAGCTTTTCAGGAGGCTTTTGGAAAACCAGCCGTTCCTCAGCGCAGTGGAGGCAGTATTCCTATTGTCTCTATGTTTGAACATTACTTAGGCAGCAAAACAGTCTTAATGGGTTTTGGTCTTAATTCTGATGCCATCCACTCGCCCAATGAACATTTTGGGATTTGGAACTACCTCAAGGGTATCGAGACCATTCCTTACTTTTATAAACATTTCACTGAACTGTATCAAAAAGAAAACCAATAGCATAAGGGCTTTACCCCTCCCCTCCTCATGGCTTCGGTATGGGGAGGGGTCGGGCTATCCGTTACAATTCCTCATGGCAAGCTAAGAAGTAGCAAACTTGTTCTTTAGCTTCCATTGGTCGCTAAGTCCAAATGCTCCATCTAAACCTTGCCCTTCCGGGATTTCCACTTCTATCCCTAAAGCTGTAAAAACACCACTGAAGATTCTAATAACCCACCAGTGTTTTAGCGCGTAAGAAATAGTGATTATTATGAAAGTAGAGGATAAGACATTACACGTTGACTTCAGTTTAATCTGCTCACCCAAGACCAACACAAAGTGATAAGAAAATTTAAACTAAGTATCAAAATAATTGAAAGTCAGATGAGGCTAAATAAAACATAAACACTAACGCCAGAAAAAAAGTGAAGTCTCCACAGAACTTAATTGAGTCTGGATAGCTTCAACCCAAAAAAATATCACTAAGATTTCATCTTTTGAGCACTTTTTATTCAAGGTTAGAAGCAGGCTTTGAAATAAAACTTACAATTGATTAATTTCTTTCAGAAACCCTATATTTGCAAAAAATTTTAAGACAGATGAGCAAATTATTGATCGTTGGAACTGTAGCTTTTGATGCCATTGAAACACCTTTTGGTAGGACTGATAAAATTCTTGGTGGCGCAGGAACTTATATTGCCTTAAGTGCTTCTCAGTTTGATGTTGAATCCTCCATCGTTTCTGTGGTTGGAGATGATTTTCCTCAGTCTTATCTGGATCTTCTAACCGATCGTGATGTCAATTTGGAAGGCTTGAACATTGTAAAAGGAGGGAAAACCTTCTTTTGGAGTGGAAAGTATCATAACGATATGAACACCAGAGATACATTAGATACTCAACTCAACGTTTTAGCAGATTTCAGTCCTGTAGTGCCCGAGGCTTATAAAGCTTCAGATATCGTCATGCTGGGTAACCTTCATCCTGCAGTTCAGTTAAGTGTCATCGAACAGGTCAATGATCCTAAGCTTATCGTTTTGGATACGATGAATTTTTGGATGGACTCAGAACTGGATTTACTGAAGCAGGTCATTTCAAAAGTGGATGTTATTACTATCAATGACGAGGAGGCAAGACAATTGTCTGGAGAATACTCTTTGGTAAAGGCTGCCAGAAAAATAAGAGATATGGGACCAGATTATGTGGTCATTAAAAAGGGAGAGCATGGTGCTTTGTTATTTCATAAAGAAGAAATGTTTTTTGCTCCGGCTTTACCGCTTGAAGAAGTATTTGACCCTACGGGTGCAGGCGATACCTTTGCTGGAGGATTTGTTGGCTACCTTGCAAGCACAAAAGACATTTCCTTTAGCAATATGAAAAATGCAGTGATATACGGGTCTAATTTAGCATCCTTCTGTGTTGAAAAATTCGGAACAGAGAAGATGTTGAATTTAGATAAAGAAGATGTAGAAAAACGACTTGAGAGCTTTAAGGCCTTGACTCAGTTTGAAATTAATTTAGCCTAACACCTATGGCCCTGAAAATTCAGGGTTTTTTTATAGTCGACAAGTATGAGTGAACTTATTAAACATGAGTGCGGTATTGCTACCCTAAGGCTTTTGAAACCTCTTTCTTATTACCAAAAAAAATATGGAAGTGCGTTTTATGGCATCAATAAGATGTACCTGATGATGGAAAAGCAACACAACCGAGGCCAGGATGGTGCAGGTCTCGCCAGTGTAAAATTAGATGTTGAACCAGGAAATCGATATATCAGTAGAATACGCTCCAATGAAGCTCAGCCTATCCAGGATATCTTTGCTCAAATCAATGAACGTATCAACAAAGAACTAGAAGTCAATCCTGGAATTATAGAAGATATCGACAACAGAAAAACAGACTTACCTTACTTGGGAGAAGTTTTTCTGGGTCACGTACGTTATGGTACTTATGGGAAGAACAGTATCGAAAGTGTTCACCCTTTTTTGAGACAAAACAACTGGATGCATCGAAATCTAATTGTTGCTGGTAATTTCAATATGACCAACGTCAATGAGTTGTTTCAGAACTTAGTAGAACTGGGTCAACATCCTAAAGAAAAAGCAGATACAGTTACGGTGATGGAGAAAATCGGTCACTTTCTGGATTCTGAAGTGAGAAAGCTTTATAAAAAATTAAAGGACGAGGGCTTCAACAAAAAAGAAGCTTCACCTCATATTGTAGAGCAACTAAAAGTGCACAAAATCCTAAGAAAATCCTCTAAAGACTGGGATGGTGGTTATGTGATTGCTGGCATGTTGGGCCACGGAGACTCCTTCGTGTTACGAGATCCCAACGGCATTCGCCCTGCGTATTATTACAAAGATGATGAAGTCGTGGTAGTGGCTTCAGAACGCCCTGTGATTCAGACAGCCTTTAATGTAGCTTTTGAAGATGTTCATGAATTGATGCCTGGAGAAGCTATCATCACCAAAAAAGATGGATCTGTTCATTTTAAAACTATACTGAAGCCCAAAGAGCGAAAAGCCTGTTCCTTTGAGCGTATATATTTTTCGAGAGGTAGTGACGCTGAAATTTATAAAGAGCGTAAAAATTTAGGCCGACTTTTGATGCCAGAGGTGCTTAAGGCGATTGATTATGATACCATGAATTCTGTGTTTTCATTTATTCCTAATACCGCAGAGACTTCGTTTTATGGAATGGTGGAAGCAGCACAGGACGAATTGAACCATCAGAAAAACCAGGCCATCCTCAAAGAAAAAGAAAGCCTAACCGATGAGCGACTTTCTGAGATTTTGAATCTGAGATTGAGAACTGAAAAGATAGCGGTTAAGGATGTTAAGCTTAGAACCTTTATTACCGAAGACAGCAGTAGAGACGATTTGGTAGCCCATGTGTATGATATCACTTACGGAGTAGTAAAGCCCACAGATAATTTGGTAGTGATAGACGATAGTATTGTAAGGGGAACCACCTTAAAGAAAAGTATTCTTAAAATGCTGGATCGCTTAAATCCTAAAAAAATTATCATCGTATCCTCTGCACCCCAGATTCGCTATCCTGATTGTTATGGTATCGATATGGCGAAATTGGAAGATTTTGTAGCTTTTCAGGCGGCTATTTCATTGCTCAAAGACAAAGGTATCTACCAAGAGACAATGGATGCGGTGTATCAGAAATGCAAAGACCAATCCCAGTTTGCCTCTCAAGCTAAAGAAAATCATGTGAAAGCTATTTATGAACCTTTCTCCTACGAAGAGGTCTCCGAACGTATTTCTATGCTTTTGAGCGATGAAAGTATATCCTCTGAAGTAAAGGTTATTTATCAAACTGTAGACAAATTACATGAAGCCTGTCCTAAAAATTTAGGAGACTGGTATTTTACTGGAGATTATCCCACCCAAGGCGGCAATAAAGTGGTGAATAAAGCGTTCATGAACTTTTACGAAGGGAAAAACGATAGGGCATATTGAATAAGTGAAATATACACGCAACCTTTTTTATTGGGTTGATATCTATTAACTGTCAATTAATACTTAATTTCGAATATTATTTACCATTTCTAATCTATATTATGCAAGATCATCAAACTCAATCTTCATCAGATGAAATCGACTTAGGGGTTGTTTTCGAAAAAATCAAATCCTTCTTTAAATCGATTTTAATCGGTATAGTTCAAATCTTTCAATTTTTCTGGAATCACAAGTTTATGCTTTTGGGGCTATTGGTTGTGGGTCTTGGAATTAGATATTATCTAAAATCTACAACAGATTCAACTTATGCAAATCAATTTTTGATAAGAACAAATTATAAAAGTACTGAATATGTATATAGTGAAGTAAGTTCAATTAATTCAAAAATTGAAACACAGGATAGTATTTTTCTAAGCAAAATATTTGGTGAGGATTATCAAAGGATTAAAGAAGTAGAGGTGACTCCAGTTATTGATGTTTATGGTTTAGTCAATGAGTCAGAAGAAAATAAAGAAACTTTTAAGCTTTTACTGGGAGAATCTGGAGACTTAGACTTTTTAGAGGAGGAAGTGAACATCAATGAATATCTAACTCATAAATTACACATCTATATAAAAGGTGAAGAAGGAAATGAAAGAATTTCAAGAAATCTTTACAACTATTTAGCTGATAATCCTTTTTATATTGAATTGAAAAATTCAACTATAGAAAACCTTAACGAGCAACTTAGAGAAAATAAATTAATACGTTCACAGATAGATAGCATAATCATTGAACAGAAGGGAATATTTGGATATTCAAGTGCAAATAAGAATTCAATAAGCTTCACAGGAAGTCAAGATCTTAAAGCACTTTTAGATCAAAAGAAAAATTTATTAAAAGATGATTTAGAAATTAAACGTCAATTATCTTCTGAAGATGATGTTCTCAAAATTATAAGTTTTTCGTATGGGATTTATGATAAAGAGAAGTCGTCTTCCTATTTAATTTTTCCAATAGCTTTCATAGGATTTTATTGTCTTTTCTTCTTTTTTATGTATTTGCGAAAATCAACTTTGCAATTTATTAAGAGTAAATAAGTCATTTACACAACTCAGCTTATGAAATCTAATCGAACTGACTTACTCAATTATTAATTGAATGGATAAAGTAAAAAATCTTATCGTTTTTGGTACTCGTCCAGAAGCTATTAAAATGGCTCCTTTAGTTAAAGCTTTTTTACGAGCAAAAGATTGTTTTGAAACAAAAGTTTGCATCACCGCTCAACACAGGCAAATGCTGGATCAGGTGCTTGATTTTTTTGAAATCAAACCAGACTTTGATCTTGACTTGATGAAAGCAAATCAAAACTTATACACTTTAACTTCAGACATTATCACTTCACTCAAGCCTATTTTGGAAGACTTTCAACCAGATTATGTATATGTTCATGGAGATACAACAACGACGATGGCAGCAAGCATAGCTAGTTTTTATTCTGGAGCTAAAGTATGTCATGTGGAAGCTGGTCTTCGAACTTTTGATATGCGCTCTCCATTTCCTGAAGAAATGAACAGAAGTGTAACCGGCAGAATAGCAGACTTTCATTTTTCTCCAACGGAGACCTCAAAGAAAAACCTGTTAAAAGAAAATATCGATTCAAATCATATTCTGGTTACTGGCAATACAGTTATAGATGCGTTAAAGTTTAGCAATGAAAAAGTAAATGCAATAGATTTTAATGACAAGGAAATAGAGTCAGTTAAAGCTATCTTAGACACCAATAAACGACTTATTTTAATTACTGGTCATAGACGTGAAAATCATGGACAAGGCTTTATTAATATCTGCAATGCCCTGAAGCAAATTGCTGAAGAAAATGAAGATGTTCAAATTATCTATCCAGTACATCTCAACCCGAAAGTACAGAAACCCGTTTATGGTATTCTTAAAGATGTTCCTAATATAAATTTAATTGATCCCTTATCATACCCTTCTTTTATCTGGTTGATGAGCCAATCTTACATTATTATTACAGATAGTGGAGGTGTACAAGAAGAAGCACCAAGTTTGGGTAAGCCTGTTTTAGTGATGAGAGATACCACGGAACGTCCAGAAGCTGTAGAGGCTGGTACTGTTTTACTCGTAGGAACGAAAACAGATAAAATTATTAATCAAGCGAATAAGTTACTTAATGACCATAATTTTTACACCAAAATGAGCATGCTCCATAATCCTTATGGTGATGGTAAAGCTTGTGAGCGAGTAGTGAATTATATAAAAAACCTCTAATTATGAAAATGAATACTGAAGTTGTAATGATTGGACTTGGCTATATTGGTCTTCCAACAGCAGCTTTAATTGCTCAAAGTAAAACTCCTGTTCATGGAGTTGATATCAATCCAAATGTAGTCAATACCATTAATGAAGGGAAAATTCATATTGTAGAACCAGATCTTGGATCTGCAGTATCAGAAGCTGTAAGCGAAGGCTATTTAAAAGCTGATACAAAACCAGTTAAAGCAAATACATATTTAATCGTTGTGCCCACTCCTTTTAAGGCAAAAAATGAGCCTGATATTTCTTTTGTTGAAGCAGCAACAAGAGCGATTATTCCTCTGTTGAAAGAGAATGACTTATATATCATTGAATCCACATCACCTATCGGTACAACTGAAAAGATGGTAGATCTGATATACCAAGAGCGTCCAGAATTAGAAGAAAAATTGAACGCTGCCTATTGTCCCGAGAGAGTTCTACCAGGAAATGTGATGTATGAATTAATTCATAATGATAGGGTAATTGGAGGAATTGATAAAAAATCAACAATCAAAGCTATTGAATTTTACAAGCAATTTGTTAAAGGTGACCTACATAAAACGAATGCTAGAACAGCAGAAATGTGTAAGTTAGTTGAAAATTCATCTCGAGATGTTCAGATTGCTTTTGCTAATGAACTGTCTTTGATTTGTGATAAAGCAGGCATAGATGTTTGGGAGTTGATCACACTAGCTAACAAGCACCCTAGAGTAAATATTCTACAGCCGGGTTGTGGAGTAGGAGGCCACTGTATTGCAGTAGATCCTTATTTTATAGTAGCGGATTATCCTATGGAATCAAAAATTATAGGTGCGGCAAGAGAAATCAATAATTATAAATCCTTTTGGTGTGCAGAGAAAGTACAAACAGCAAAGCTTGAATTTGAACTTAAATACGGGCGTAAGCCGAGTATCGCAATCATGGGGCTAGCTTTCAAGCCAAATATTGATGACTTAAGGGAATCTCCAGCAAAATATATAGCACAGAAAGTACTACAAAATGCCAACAACGAAGACTATTATATTGTAGAACCTAATATAGAATCACATAATATATTTAAACTGACTAATTTCAAAACGGCTGCTGAACAAGCAGATATTGTAGTTTTTTTAGTTGCTCATAAAGAATTCAAAACTTTAAATCTATCAAAGGATAAGTTGGTTTTAGACTTCTGTGGAGTCATGAATGAAAATTGAAAAATCGATAATTAGATCCTTAATAACTAAAGACCTTCTTGAATATTATTTCATGAAAGCGATAATCTTGACTTAATGACCAAAGAGTTAATTGGAGGCGATTTCTGACTGGGGTTTAAAAAAATACTCAAAATGAAAGGAATAATTCTAGCCGGAGGTTCTGGCACTAGGTTGCATCCATTGACACTTGCTGTCAGCAAACAATTATTGCCCATTTATGATAAACCGATGATTTATTATCCGTTATCAGTACTCATGCTAGCCGGAATTAGAGAAATATTAATTATATCAACACCTCACGATCTCCCAAATTTTGAAAGGCTACTAGGAGATGGAAGTCGCTTTGGAATAAAATTATATTATAAAAAACAACCAAGTCCAGAAGGTTTGGCTCAGGCTTTCATCCTTGGTGAAGAATTTATTGGTGCTGATGATGTGTGTTTAGTACTCGGTGATAACATCTTTTATGGAGCTGGATTACAGAGCTTATTATCTAATGCTGTAAAAAGGGTTAAGGAAAAGCAAAAGGCAGTGGTGTTTGGAAACTATGTTAACGACCCTGAGCATTATGGTGTAGCCGAATTCGATGAAAATAAAAATGTTGTCAGTATAGAAGAAAAGCCCAACCAGCCTAAATCCAATTATGCAGTGGTCGGTCTTTATTTTTATCCTAATTCAGTGGTTGAAATTGCTAAAGAAGTTAAACCATCAAATCGTGGTGAGTTAGAGATTACATCAGTTAATCAAGCTTATTTGAATCAAGAGGATCTAAAAATGCAAATTCTAAGCAGAGGCTTTGCGTGGTTAGACACAGGAACACATGAAGCTTTAACTGAAGCAACTGAATTTGTGAAAGCAGTAGAGAAGCGTACAGGCTTAAAAATTGCCTGTTTGGAGGAGATTGCTTTGAGAATGGGAATGGTAACTAAAGGGGAAATTTTTAAACAGTCCAAAAATTTAAAGGGAGATTATTACAAGTATCTTTTAAAAATTTTGAATTAATTGTTTAGGCCATTATTTTTATTTTCACAATTTAATTCATTGTTAAAAAGAGTATCATGAAAAACGGTATAAAATATTTAGAATGGGATAGTCTTTTTTTTGATAAAAAAATTGGTCAAATTACAATTGAAAGTGAACTTGATATTCTTCAAGAAGATAAAAGTAAGTATGATCTAATTTATGTGTTCAGTAAAAACGGTGAGTTGAACTTGAAACTAGTTGATAAAAAAGTTATTTATTTAATTGATGATTTGATAAGTTATAAGGATGAGATAAATAATATTGAATTATTTCAAGATAGTCAAAATAATCATGCTGATTTATTGAATCTAGCACTTCAAAGTGGTAAACACTCAAGATTTAAATCAGATTCTAATTTCAAAGATGAAGACTATAAAAAACTTTATACTGAATGGATTAAAAAATCTATTTCAAAGGATTTAGCTACTGATATTATTATTAAAAAAAGTAAAAATAAAATTATAGGTTTTGCAACACTAGCCCGGAAAACTGATGAATTAGCAGATATAGGTCTTGTTGCTGTTGATTTTGCTTATAGAGGAAGAGGTTTAGCTAAAGAAATAATAATGAATACACTTAAGCTAGCTGCAAGCCAAGGGTACAAAAAGATTCAAGTCGTAACTCAATTAGATAACAAATCAGCGAATATTCTATATAAAAAAGTTGGTTTTAAGAAAGATAACCTTTCATACATATATCACATTTGGAATAATGATAGCATTTAATAAACCATATATTTCTGGAAATGAATTTAAATACATTTCCGAATCTGTAAAGTCTGGAAAAATTTCAGGAGATGGAATTTTTACCAAAAAATGCCATTCATTTTTTGAAGAAACTTACGGATTTAAAAAAGTTTTATTGACAACTTCTTGTACGGATGCTCTTGAAATGGCTGCTATTCTTATTGATATACAGCCTGGAGATGAAGTTATTATGCCTTCCTATACCTTCGTATCAACGGCGAATGCTTTTGTCTTAAGAGGGGCTAAAATTGTTTTTGCTGATAGTCGTAAAGATCATCCTGGAATTGATGAGGCTTCTCTAGAATCATTAATTACAGAAAAGACAAAAGCTATTGTACCTGTACATTATGCTGGTGTAGCTTGTGATATGGATATAATTATGGATATAGCAAATAAGTATGGCTTGTTTATTATAGAAGATGCTGCACAAGCCATTGATTCCTATCATAAAGGAAGACATCTTGGTAGCATTGGACATTTAGCAGCTTTCTCTTTTCATGAAACAAAAAACGTTATTTCTGGTGAAGGTGGTATGTTGGTAATTAACGATGAGCGTTTTGAAAAAAGAGCTGAAGTTATAAGGGAAAAAGGTACAAATCGGTCATCTTTTTTCAGGGGAGAAGTTGATAAATATGGCTGGGTTGATTTGGGGTCATCTTTTTTACCGTCAGATATGATAGCAGCATTTTTATTTGCACAATTAGAGAATTTGCAAGAAATACAATTGAGGCGAAAGAAAATATGGGAAAAATATGATTTTTCGTTTAAAGGCTTTTTAGATACTCAAAAGAAAGTAAGGTTACCTCAAATCCCTGATTTTGCTACTAATAATTCTCATATGTATTACTTAATTTGCTCTTCTGCTCAGGAAAGGAAAGCCTTGTTAGTTCATTTAAAATCAAAAGGAATATTAGCAGTTTTTCATTACCTCTCTTTACATAAGAGTAGTTTCTTTGAAGGAAAATATAGCGGTCTAAATTTAACCGAGGCAGACAAATATACAGATTGTCTAGTGCGTTTACCACTGTATGTTGAGCTTGATATAGATGAACAGGAATATATTATAGAAAGTGTAAATGAATTTTACAAGAAAAAATAAGTTAATACATATTGCAAAGGATGAAAAATTTATCAATAGTGCTTATTGGCAATTTGAAAAAATCTTACCTAACCAAAATGTATTTTATATTTTAGTTGATAACCTTGATTCTTCTAAACTAAAATACTTAGGACTGAAAGAAAATATGGTTTTAATTAAAAATGATTTTGTGAGTATTAGAGATTTTTTAAAAGATATAGACTTATTTACTCACTTTATATTTCATGGGTTAGATTACAAAAGCAGCTATATATTTAATAGGCTTCCGAAAAATTCACTTCGCTATTGGATGCTTTTTGGGATAGAGTTTTACCAAAACAAGCATCTGTTTGATGCTAATAAATTATTAGGCGATAAAACTAATCTGCTATTCAAGGAAAGTCTTTCTAAATCAAGATTTTTAAAAGCTTTGATTAGAAAAAGTTATTACAGAATTATTAATAAAACTAATACTCCAGAATTAGAAATTAAAGAGTCTGTTGAAAACGCAGATTTTCTAGGAATATTTTATATGGAAGAATTCAATTTTATCAAATCAAGAATTAAAAATAAAAAATTAAAATATTTAAAATTTTCATATTATCCCTTAGAGAAAATGGTAAATGATCCAAAAGTATTTGTTTCAGGAAATAATATCTTACTTGGGAATTCCGCTAGTTATACGAATAATCATTTGGAAATAATAGATCTTTTGTCTAATCTGAACATCAATGATAAAAAGGTGATATGTCCTTTAAGTTACGGTGATAAATACTATGCCAAAATAGTTAATGCTGAGGGGAATAATAAACTAAAAGATTCATTCGAGGCCTTAGTTAATTTTTTGCCTTTGCATAAGTACAATGTATATTTAGAACAATGTGGTTTCGTAATAATGAATCATTATAGACAACAAGCTGTAGGAAATGTAATGGTTATGTTGTGGATGGGGGCTAAGGTCTTTTTGGATGATCGAAATACCTTATATAATTATTTAAAACGATTAAATGTCTATGTATTTGATATTAATAATGATTTAAATCAAAGAGAATTAAATTTACCTCTTACAAAAGAACAGCGTCTGCATAATCGAAAAATTTTACTTTTGGAATTGGGTGAAAATATACTATTAGAGGAATTGAAAACCTTTTTTATAAAATCTGTAAATAAGTGAATTTACGAAAGGCGGCTATTGGTGGAGCAAAATGGACGACTATCTCAACAATAACATTAGCTTCGGTAGGTCTTATTAAAGTTTCTGTTTTAGCTCGTTTTTTAGATGCTGAGGATTTTGGTTTAATGGCCTTGGTAACATTTGTACTTGGATTTATGAACTTGTTTATGGATATGGGACTTACTTCAGCTATTCTACATAAGCAGAATATAACACAAAATCAATATTCAAGTTTATATTGGATCAATATCATATTTAGCATTCTCCTATTTTTAGTAATCTTTTTAATTAGCCCCTTAATATCTGATTTCTATGAAGAATCACAACTTTCTGCCCTTATACAGTTGATGGGTTTTAGTATATTATTATCTGCTTTAGGCCGTCAATTTAAAACAATTGAAGAAAAACATCTAAATTTTAAATATGTTGGAATTGTAGATATTCTTGGAAGTTTATGTGGGTTAGTAGCTGGTATTTTATTAGCAATATGGGGCTATGGTGTTTATGCTCTAGTGTATGCTGCGTTAATTCAATATGGGATCTCAAATTTGATTTATTTCACAAAAGGTTTGTTTAATAGAGGCATGCTATTTCATTTTAATTTCAATGAAACTAAGCCCTTTTTAAGAATAGGCATTTATCAGGTTGGAGGTCAATTTGTGAATTATTTCAATAGAGATTTAGATATATTGCTTATAGGTAAGTATTTTGGTTCAGATATTCTGGGAGGATATAGTCTTGCAAAGCAATTAGTCCAAAGACCAATGCAGATTTTGAACCCAGTTATAACAAGAGTAGCAAGTCCTGTATTGGCTTTGATGCAAAATAACATGAGTGAATTAAAAAGAAAATTCTTGTACTTTCTAAATATAGTGGCAACCGCCAACTTTACTGCTTATAGTATATTGGCAATTCTCGCATACCCAACTGTCTTAGTCTTGTATGGAGATGATTTTACTGATATAGTAATTTTGGTCCAACTTTTATCATTTTATATGTTTTTAAGGTCAGTTGGAAGTCCAGTTGGTAGTTTAGTTATTGCAACAGGAAAAACCAAGTTAGAGTTTTATTGGAATTTATTAGTGTTAATTGTAATGCCAGCTGCAATCTTTATCAGCGTGAGTTTTTCTATAGAGATAGTAGCTATTTCTCTTTGTGTAACAACTTTGCTTCTACAAATCCCATTTTGGAAGTTATTAATTAAGAGGCTTTGCGGTGCAAGTCTGATTGAGTATTTAATTAGCTATATTCCAAAATGGAATAAATTATATTTAATTTTAAAAAATAATTAAAACGCTTGAGATTTTTTTTAAACACAATATTTATCATTTTATATATGTTACAAAGCACAAAGCAATTTAATATATTAATTCTTGGGTGCTTTATAATTTTATTATCTAGTGTATTTGTGTTGGATAGGAAAAAAGTAATATTACCTAAATACTTTATTTCAGCACTTTTAATTTATTTATTTTATTTATTAATAGGTTTACTGAATTGGCATAACAATATGCTTCTTGATATTAAATTTCAATTTTTTGCATTTGCCTTTTTTTTCTGTATGATTAACATAAGAACTAATCTTATAAAGCTTTTGTTTTATATAAATACCTTAGTTTTCATAATTTATGGATTATTATATTTTGATTTAATTCCAAATATATGGAATGATAACACATTTGGCTTTGGAGGACGAATCTATGGCCCTCCTATAATTTCAATTAACTTTTTGCTTTTTTTTTATTTATTGAACAATAAACCGTTTGATAGAAAACTTGTTTTTGCATCTTTGATGGGACTTATCTATATAGCCTTAACGACTAACTTTATGAACTTGGCTGTTTTCTTTGCTTTAATTTTATTGCTAGTTGTAAATTTTAAAAAATTATTGAAACCAGTATATATCATTTCATTTTTAATAGTAATTCTAATAGGTATTTTATATTTGAATTCTCCATTTGTGCCGGAGTTGGTATCTGCTAAAATGCAATATGTTTATCAGCCTTGGAATTACGCTAGCCTTAGGACAAGACTAGATGATTTGATTCAAATCTTAGATAAAGAAAACTTTGGAATTTTCAAGCAAATTTTCGGTGAAGGTTTTGGTACTAGTTCAGAAATTTATAGATATAATGAAGTGTCAGTTTCGTTGAGCGACACATTTATTTTTCAGGAAATTGACAATGGTTTTTATTATCTATATCATAGAGGAGGATGGTCATTATTGACATTATTTATTTTGGCTCACCTTTATTTGACTCTTAAAATAAGAGAGATTAAAGCAAAATTAGGCTTTATCGCTTTGGTTTTCATCACCTGCATTTTATCCATTCATTATTTTAATTATTGGTTCTATATGTTGATTCCCTATTTCATAATTTATAAGCAAGCAATGCCTATTAACATTAAGTTATAGATTTAAATAATCACTTTTTTCTTATCGTTCCAAAATTTATATTAAAAATTAATCTATCCTAGAATGAAAATACTTTATGTTATTCCAGATTTAAAGAAAATCTCTGGAGGACCTCTTACTCGAATAACAATGTTTAAAAAAATATTTTTAAACAATGATGGTTTAGTTATAGAGAAAGGGAACAAGCTTTCCAGAAGCATCAGGGCTCGTAAAATTGATTTTGTGTATGTGGAGTCTGCCACAAACAGGATAAGTTTAACTGATTTTATTTGTCTCTTCTTTTTAAGAATCTATTCGAAAAAAGTAATTGTTTTTATTCGTGATGTTTATATTGAACTTTTTCCAGAAGAATACAACACCCTGAGAAGTAAAATAACACTTGTATTAAATAGGCTAAGTAACCTTTATTTGGCTATAATTTCCACTTCTATGGCATTTCCAACAGAAAGGATGGGCAAAGTCTTTTTTGAAAAAAACAATATTTTCCCAAAGAGGGACCTCTTTAGTTTGCCGCCTGGTACCGCTTTAGAACGAAGAATTAGAGAAACTCCTAATTTTGAGAAAAAATTAGGTTTGCTTTATTTAGGAAGTACTAAATATAGTAATTCAGGATTTGATAATTTTTTAAAATTAAGTGAGATTTTTTCAGAACATTACAATTTCTTTATTCTTTCAGGCGACAGAGAATTGGTAGAAACCTTGAAAGAGAAACCAATAATCTTAAATAAAGTTGAGCATGATCAAATGATTAAATATATAGAGGATAATAATATAGCCTATGCTATCCACACACGTCCAAGAAATACTTATGATGATCTCACTTTTCCTATTAAAGTTTTAGATTTTATTAATATGCAAATGCCTTTCTTTACAGAAAAGCATTTGCCTTTAATTGATTTATTAGGGGATGATTATAAGTTATTTAACAACTTGAGAGAGCTAGATAATATTCATGAAATAATTCAAAATGTTTCTGAAATAGAGTATAAGAAAATGATGATATTTCTTTATGAAGTGAAATTGGAAAACACCTATGATGATAGATTTAAGAAATTATGTAGCCAATAATAACTGGCAAGATATCTTTTTTAAGACGTCTACTTATTTTTTTGTAGGCACCCTCCCTTTATTTTTAAATTTAAATACGATAGCCTTATGGATTTTTGCTTTGGGATCCATCCTAACATTTAAAAAACACAATGGATATAAGAATCTTAAAGAAAATGTTTATGTAATATTGCCAACTTTCATTCTCTTTTTATTATATGTTTTAGGGCTTTGGTTCTCTAAAGATGTAAGTAGGGTATTAAAAGATATTGGACGGGTAGTTCCTCTTGTAATTATACCTATGTTGTTATCTATGCATAGAAAGCAAGATTTTCACATAAAAAACATTTATAAATCTTTAGGTTATGGGCTCTTTTTAGGTATGTTAATCTGTTGGTACTTTATTGTAGAATCAATTTTATCAAAAGCAGATCCAACAAAACAAGCCTCTTATTTTTTTCAATGGATATACACAGATTTTAATCTAATAAAACCTTTAGGGGGTCACCCTAGTTATTTTGCAATTTTGATTGTTTTGTTTATAAGTGCCGTATCTTTCAGTAAAGAATTTAAAAGTTTTAGGAATAATAAGATAAAATTAGTTTTACTCTTGATACCTTTCTTTCTTTTCCTAATTGAAACAAGTAGTCGCATTGGTGTTTTGACTGTTTTATCTATTATTTTATATCATGCTATACGGCAAGTCAATTTCAAATTACTTTTTTCAGCTGTTGCTTTATTTTTTGTACTAGGTGTTTTATCAATTAAATTTGATTATTTGGGCTCAAAGTTCAAGAAAATGATTGGTCAAGATGGAGAAGTTTCGATTGAGCGAGTAGATCGATGGAGAGAAATCATTGATGTTTTTAAAGATAAAGAAAAGATATTGATAGGAGTCGGCTCAGGCGATGCTAGATCGATTTATAGAGAAGCTTATTCACAAGGTGGATTTGACCTAGCTTTAAAAGAGAATTATAATGCTCATAATCAGTATCTGGAATTTTTCGTGAGCAATGGAATAACTGGAGTATTTTTTTATCTACTAGTATTATTTTATTTTATTAAACAGACGCATAAAAAAGTTAACTCTATACATTTTTTTTTAATTTTTGTAATGTTTTCTTTAAGTGAAAGCTTTTTTGGAAGAAGTCAAGGTGTTATGATATTTTCTTTTTTTTACTCTTTTTTACTCCTATACTATACAACTTCAAAAGACATAAAATTTGCGAGATAAGTCTAAATTGTTTTTAATATCAAACATGTATCCTTCTAAACTTCATGTTAGATATGGTATTTTTGTACAAAATTTTGAAAAAGCAGTTGAAACTCACTATAATATTGAAAGAGTAGTTTTAACAAAGAAAGATAGTATACTCACTAAACTATTAGGATATGTTTTTCTATATATAAAAATATTCAGCTTAATTTTGAAAGCAAAAAGTGAAGATATTCTTTATGTTCACTTCCCATTACAAATTGCCCCCGCTTTATGGTTTGTGAATTTTTTCAAGAAAAGGTTAATACTCAATTTTCACGGAAGTGATTTGATATTCGAAAATCGGTTTACTATTTTTTTGTCTTTTTTTTTAATACCATTGATAAGAAAAAAACATATAGTTGTTCCCTCCGAATATTACCGAAAAAAAATCGTAAAAGAGTATGGTGTAAGGCCATATAAAATTTTTGTTTATCCTTCGGGAGGATTAAATTTAAATGTTTTTTATCCAATGTCGGTCAAAAAAAATAAATCTTTCGTACTTGGCTTCGTTTCAAACTTTATTACAAGTAAGGGTTGGAAAGAATTTTTAGTTGCAGTTGATAGAATTATAAAAAAAAGAATTATTAATAATATTGAAGTTGTTTTAATAGGCGATGGTCCGGATAAGAAAAAAATTGATCAATTTTTGAGTAAGAGTGAAATGAATTATAAGTTAATGTCAGGAATTTCGCAATCTGAATTAGCTGTAAAATTTAATGAATTTGATCTCTTTATTTTTCCAACTTACCGAGAAAGTTTAGGCTTAGTAGGACTAGAGGCTATGGCTTGTGGTACCCCAGTCATTGCTGGTAAAGTGGGTGGTCCCATGGGATATATTAAATCTGGTTTTAATAGCTTTTTGTTCAAAAAAAAAGATAGTGATGATTTAGTAGAGAAAATTTTGGAATATTATTTTCTTTCTTTTCAAGAAAAAGAGATTATTAAGTATAATGCTATTGAAACAGCAAGGCAATATGAAAGTAATAAGGTAAATGCCGAACTTTTGTTTTTTTTAAAAAGCCTAAATTAAATGAACAAAATTAATATACTAAGCATCAAAATCCACAACCTATCAATGGAGGAAACTTTGGATTTGGTTGATAAATCAATACAAAACGGAGAACATATTCATCATTCTGTGGTCAATGCTGGGAAGATAGTATTAATGCAAGACGATATACAACTTCGAGAGAGTGTCAACAGTGCAAATATTATAAATGCTGATGGGCAAGCTGTGGTTTGGGCATCTAAAATATTAGGTAAGCCATTAAAAGAGCGAGTGGCAGGAATTGACCTGATGGAAAGCTTAGTAGAATTAGCCAATCAAAAAGGCTATAAAATATACTGTTTGGGAGCGAAAGAGGAGATTGTTTCAAATGTAATTCAGAAGTACGAGGAGAAGTATTCTGAAGAACTCATTGCAGGTTACAGGAATGGCTATTTTTCTAAGGAAGAGGAACCACAAATTGCAAGAGAAATTACAGAAAGTGGTGCTCAAATTTTGTTTGTGGCCATTTCTTCCCCCAAAAAAGAAAATTTTTTATATGATCACAGAGAGACTCTTAAAAAAGTAAACTTTATCATGGGTGTTGGGGGGAGTTTTGATGTTATTTCAGGTAAAACCAAACGAGCACCCTTCTGGATGCAAAATATGGGTCTGGAATGGTTCTATAGATTTATTCAAGAACCTAAACGAATGTGGAAAAGATATCTGATAGGAAACTCCAAGTTTGTATATCTAACTTTAAAAGAAAAACTCAAGAATAAATCTTGAAAACCCTAAATTTGCATTCAATTCAGAAACTACTAAATCCATCTTATGAAAATAGCAGTCATCGGAACAGGCTACGTAGGTCTAGTCACAGGAACCTGTTTAGCAGAAAACGGGAATGAAGTCCTTTGCGTCGACATCGATAAAAATAAAGTTGACCAAATGAAAGCAGGTGTAGTTCCTATCTATGAGCCACATTTAGACGTTTTATTTGAAAGAAATATAGAAGCTGGGCGCCTTAATTTCACAACTGATTTAAAAGAAGGATTGAACTTTGGAGAGGTTATATTTCTAGCTCTACCTACTCCTGAAGACGAAGATGGTTCTGCCGATTTAAAATATGTCTTAGGCGTGGCCAAAGAGATAGGAGAATATATCACCTCTTATAAAGTGATTGTAGATAAAAGCACAGTCCCTGTAGGCACGGCTGATCTCGTTCACGATACCATCGCTAAAGCCTGCAAAACAGACTTTGATGTGGTTTCTAATCCAGAATTTTTGAGAGAAGGTTTTGCGGTAGATGATTTCTTAAAGCCAGAACGCATAGTGATTGGCTCTAGTAGTGAAAGAGCAACTGAAGTGATGCAGCGCTTGTACCAACCATTTGTAAGGTCTGGCAACCCTATCATTATTATGGATGAAAAGTCGGCAGAGCTCACCAAGTATGCTTCCAATTCATTTTTGGCGACGAAGATTACTTTTATGAATGAAATCGCTAACTATTGCCAAAAAGTAGGGGCTGATGTCGATAAAGTCAGGATAGGCATGGGAACCGACTCCAGAATCGGAAAGCGATTCTTGTTTCCTGGAATTGGTTACGGAGGTTCTTGTTTCCCTAAAGATGTAAAGGCTCTTCATAAATCGGGCAAGGACATCGATTATAGCTTTAAAATCTTAGAGGCAGTGGTAGATGTCAACGAAAAACAAAAAACGGTTTTATTTCCAGAGCTTTCTTCGTTTTTTGATAATGACTTGAAAGGTAAAACCATAGCGATTTGGGGTCTGGCCTTTAAGCCAGAAACCGATGATATTCGTGAAGCTCCAGCTTTATATATGATCGATAAATTGCTGGAAGCGGGAGCTAAGATAAAAGCCTTTGATCCAGAAGCCATGGAAAATGTGGAGCAGAAATATGGAGGTAAAATCAGTTTTGGAGAAGACATGTATGACGTAACTCAGGATGCCGATGCTCTTCTTATCTGCACAGAATGGAGTATTTTCAGAACACCGGATTATAACCGGTTAAAATCCAATTTAAGACATCCTGTTATATTCGATGGTAGAAATTTATACCCAACTGTTGAACTGGCTAAAGAAGGAATTCATTATATTTCCATAGGAAGACAGAAGGTATAAATTATGAAAAATGTATTAATAACAGGTGCAGCAGGGTTTTTAGGATCTCACTTGTGCGATAAGTTCTTAGAAGAAGGTTATAATGTCATTGGTATGGATAACTTAATCACAGGTGACCTTAAAAATATTGAGCACCTTTTCAAGCGAGATAGCTTTGAGTTTTATCATCATGATGTCAGCAAGTTTGTTCATGTTTCCAATGATTTAGATTACATTCTTCATTTTGCTTCGCCTGCAAGTCCGATTGATTATTTGAAAATACCCATTCAAACTCTGAAAGTGGGTTCCTTAGGAACACACAATCTACTGGGCTTAGCAAAAGCGAAAGGAGCCAGATTGTTAATAGCATCTACGAGCGAAGTTTATGGAGACCCCTTAGTTCATCCACAAACAGAAGACTACTATGGCAACGTAAATACAATAGGTCCTAGAGGAGTTTATGATGAAGCCAAGCGTTTTCAGGAATCTATTACGATGGCCTATCATCGTTTTCATGGGCTGGAGACCCGTATTGTTAGAATTTTTAATACTTATGGGCCTAGAATGCGATTGAATGACGGTCGAGTTATTCCTGCTTTTATCGGTCAGGCACTAAGGGGTGAAGACCTTACTGTCTTTGGAGATGGTTCCCAAACCCGTTCCTTTTGTTATGTAGATGATCAGGTCGAAGGGATTTATAGGTTATTGATGAGCGATTATGCAGACCCTATTAATATCGGAAATCCTTATGAAATTTCAATTTTAGACTTTGCCAAAGAGATTATTAAGTTGACAGGAACCGATCAAAAAATAATATTTAAGCCCCTGCCCAAAGATGATCCTATGCAGCGTCAGCCGGATATTTCTAAAGCAAAATCTATATTAGAATGGGAGCCGCATGTGGATAGAGAAACGGGTATGAAGTTAACTTATGATTATTTCAAATCTCTCAGCAGTGAAGAATTGAAGCGGAGTGAGCACAAAGATTTCACAGACCATAATAAGCGCTAAGAAATGGCAAAAACAGGACGCTATTCTGGTTTAATTAGGCCAATATCTTATTTTGTAGATATTGGTATTTTACTTTTACAGGCCTTACAATTCGAATTTGATTTACTGTTAAATCTGTACTTTTATCTTTACGTAGTTGTCACCTGGATTTTATTATCGCTTAAATCTAATTTCTATGAGGTCTACAGATATACTAAGATTACTAAAATCGTTTCTCTAACCATTCTACAATTTGTCATATTTACTTTAATTATTTTTGCATTTTTCGGCTACTTTTATCAATATGGTCGGGAGTCATCTCGAATATTCTTTTACTTAGGAAAATCGTTTGGACTTATTTTTTTAATTAAAATTTCCCTTTATTACTTATTGAAAAAATACAGAAAAGATCTGGGAGGTAACTATAGAATAACAGCTATTATTGGAAAAACAAAACGAAGTCGTCAACTCAATGCCTTTTTTAAAGAAAATCCTGAATACGGTTATAAATGTTTAAAGGTTTTTGATGTTAATCACGATAAGTTTGATTTAGACCAGGTGTATGAGTTTATACTTTCTAACGAAGTAGATGAAATTTATTGCTCCTTGGCAGAGTTACCTAATAAAACTTTAAATGCTCTGATTAACTTTGCTGATAATAATCTAAAAGTGCTCAAGTTTCTACCAGATAATAAAGACGTTTATTCTCGTAAGATGAATTATGAATACTATGGTTTTCTACCAATTTTATCCCTTCGTAAAATTCCACTAGACGACGCTCTAAATAAATTTTTAAAACGCTTATTTGATATTATAATAAGCCTGATTGTTCTGGTTGTAATTCTATCCTGGTTAACGCCCTTAATTGCTATTTTGATAAAAATTGAAAGCAAAGGAGGTGTGTTTTTTAAGCAAAAGCGTAATGGGTTAGATTATAAGGAATTTTATTGCTATAAATTTCGATCTATGAAACCCAATCCGGAAGCAGATCTTCATCAAGTTAGAAAGAATGATAAGCGAATTACAAAAATTGGTAGGTTTCTTAGAAAAACTAGCCTTGATGAATTGCCACAATTTTATAATGTTTTGCTAGGCGATATGAGCGTAGCTGGACCTAGACCTCACATGGTGAGTCACACCCACATGTATGCCGAAAATGTAGATAAATTTATGGTACGTCATTTTGTAAAGCCTGGCATAACAGGTTTGGCCCAAGTAAGTGGGTATAGAGGTGAAGTAGAAACAGACCAAGATATCATCAATAGGGTAAAATATGATATTTTCTATTTAGAAAACTGGTCTCTACTTATGGATATTAAAATCGTGTTTTTAACGATAAGGAATGCGATTAAGGGAGAGGAAAAAGCCTATTGATGTCAGATTTAGTATCTATAATAACTCCTGTTTATAATTCTGAAGCCTACATTTTAGAGACCTTAAAGTCTGTTCAAAATCAAAGCTATACTCACTGGGAGCATATTTTGATCGACGATAATTCCTCAGATAGCTCAGCAACAATAATTAAAGATCTATCAGAAAATGACGAAAGAATTAAACTTATTCAATTTAAAGAAAATCGCGGGCCAGCAGTTGCAAGAAATAAAGCTATAGAACTAGCTAAAGGGCGATATTTAGCATTTCTTGATGCAGATGATATTTGGTTTGATTTTCACCTCTCAGACTCTATCCAATTTATGAATACTAGAGGATATCAGTTTGTATTTTCCTCTTATAAAAGATCTAATGCACAGCTAGAATTTATACATTCAGACTTTATAGTTCCTAAGAAAGTTTGCTATACCGATATTCTAAAATCTAATTCAATTAGTTGCCTCACTGCTGTTATTGATATATCCCGGGTTGGTAAAAAATATATGCCGCTTATCCGAAAGCGACAAGATATGGGCTTATGGCTTAACTATCTTAAAGATTTTGAATTTGCTCATGGAATCGAAAAGCCTCATGCAATTTATAGAATGCGAGAAAATTCATTATCAAGAAACAAATTGAGCCTTATCAAATATCAATGGAAATTTTATAGACGGGTAGAAAATCTATCTGTATTGGAAGCAATTTATTATCTTATATTTTGGATTTACTTAGGTTATAAAAAATACAAATAATAAGCATAAAATATTTTAAAATAATTTATCTTGCTTTGATATGAGCTTAGTTAGATGAAATTAATTTTTACTATCATTTTTGGTCTTACGTTTAGCTGCTTTTCCTTTGCCAACCATCCTAAAATTGATAGCCTGAAGACTAAGCTGGCTGAAACTAAAGTAGATTCGATAAAAGTTAATCTTTATAATAAAATTGCGTCTGAATTTATAAAAGTCAATTACGATAGCATTTTGCCTTATGCCCAAAAAGCAAGTAATTTATCATCAAAAATCAATTTTCCAGTAGGAAAAGCCTTAGCGCTTAAAAATCAATCTATCTATTATTTCTACGCTGGAAACCAAGTTGAAAGCATCAACAGAATGCAAGCTTCGGTGAATCTACTCATTGAAATCGACAATGATTTGGAGCTGGCTAAGACCTATCAGAGCTTTGGAATACTTTTCAAAAACCAGGGGGAAAGTACAAAAGCATTGGAGAAATTTGAGCTTGCTGTAGACTTATTTCAAAAAGCAGGAAATCTCAAAGGTCAAGTCGATAACCTTATCAATTGTGGCAATGTCTACCAAAACCAGGCTCAACTTGATAAAGCTCTGGATTATTTCGACCAAGCCAAAACAATAAATAAAGACCTAAATGACCTTAACCTTGAGGCTAGTATCTTATCTGGTGAGGGTTTGATTGCAGAAAAGCAAGGAAATTTTGACATGGCCATTCAAAAATTGGAAGCATGCGCAATACTTTTCGAAGAATTAGAGGATACTAGAAATGTTTTAGGAACTTATAACAATTTGGCCAACATCTCCAGAAAACAAGGGAATTACCTTAATGCTGTACAAAATTTTGAAAAAGCGCTAGCATTGGCTGAAGAGATGAATAACCCTAGATTACAAGCAATCATCCTGAATAACCTTGCCAACATCTACCTTGATATTAACGATGATGATAGAGCGGCTTCATTATATAGGAAAGCCATTTCAATAACAAAAAACATAGACAAATCCACCTACGCCAGCTTACTCTCCAATCTTGCCATTATTCAAACCAGGCAGAAGCAATACAAAGAAGCCTTAAAATCCTTAGATAGTTCCTTAGCTATCTACAATGAACAGGGAAACCAAAGTTATTTGGCCAACACATTATTTCATATTGCCGATAATCACTTTCAACTCAACAATGTTTCAAAAGCAAAGCAATATTACTATGATGCTAAACGCGCTGCTGAAATGATGGGCGATAAGTATACATCTTTATTTATCTATCAAGGTCTTGCAGAAATTCATTTGAATCAAAAAGAATTAGATTCTGCATTTTACTATTCCAATAAAGCATTCATTTATGCTAAAGAAAATGAGGTTTTACCTGAAGCTTCATCAGCATCAGAGCTACTTTATAGGATTTATAAAGCAAAGGGCAATTACACAAAGGCTTTGGAACTTCTCGAAACCCATACCAAATTAAACGATAGCCTATTCGATCAGGAGAAGAGTAAAGCTTTAGGTAAACTTGAAGCAGAATTAGAGTTTAAAAACTTAAAAGAACAACTGGAACTCGAAAGAAAAAACGAGATTTTAGAAAACGAAGTCAAGGTCAATCAAAAAGAAAATTATATCACTGCCTTAAGCATATCTCTGTTAGCATTAATAGCCGTTATTTTTCTCTTACTCAAAATCAGAAAAGAGAAAATTAAAACCAACCTCATGCTAAGTAAGAAAAATTTAGAGATAAGTCATCAAAATAAGCAGCTCTACGAATCCAATCTGCAAAAAAGTAAGCTTTTTTCAATTATCTCTCATGATCTGAGAAGTCCTGTCAACAGCCTAAGTCAGATTTTTGAAATGTATAAAGCAAATCAAATCACAGAAGAAGAATTTAATTCGTGGATGCCAGAAATAAGCAAGAATTTAAATTCAACTCGCTTGATGATCGATAATTTATTATCCTGGGCTGGAGAATCTTTAAACGAATCTCAAATTGATAAAAAACACATTGATGTAAAAGCTGAAGTAGACGAGCTTAAGGACTTTTTTCATACTCTACTCAAAGAGAAAAAGATAACTCTTCAAAATAAGATAGATCATAATTTCCAGGCCTATATGGATCCTAATGCCATGAAATTGGTGTTGAGGAATTTGGTTTCCAATGCTATTAAATTTTGTAATCCAGAAGATTCAATCATCATTTCGGCGACAACTCAAGAGGGATTAGACAGAGTTTGTGTTCAGGATACTGGGGTGGGGATGCCTGCAGATGCTGCCAAAAAACTTTTTACAGATGCTAATATTTCATCCATAGCTGGTACTCATCAGGAACCTGGAAAAGGTATTGGGACCGTGCTTTGCAAAACTTTTGTAGAAGAAAACAACGGCAAGATCTGGGTAGATTATTCTGAAGAAGGAAAAGGAACCCGTATTTGCTTTGAAATCCCCACAGAAGACTAGCTCTTGACATTCCACATCTCTGATTTCAAATGTGATATTTAAAATTAACTCACCGATTCATTAACTAAGCCACTCAATACCTTCTCAGCAGTCAAATTTGACTAAGGCTTAAACCTATTACCTGAAACTTATTTTTAGGAATAATTTATAGCCTTGCAAAAGATTCTAAGAGGTACTTTCCTTAGCTTTGAGTAAATTCACTCTTAGATGCATAAGTTTACTGCAACCTATACCGATCTGTATCAAATCAACATGGCTCAAGTTTACTTTCAGCAGGGTAAACACAAGCATAAGGCTGTTTTTGATTATTTCTTTAGAAAGTTGCCCTTTAAAGGAGGATATGCTGTATTTGCAGGGTTAGGAACCTTGTTAGAAATACTTGAAGATTTTAGATTTTCAAAAGAAGACCTAAAATTTTTGAGTGACTATGGTTTAGATTCTGAGTTTTTAGATTACCTCAAAGACTTTAAATTTCAAGGCAGTATTTATAGCTCTCAGGAAGGTGATCTTGTATTTCCAACCAGACCAGTTCTTCAAGTCGAGGCAACTATGGTAGAGGCACAACTCATAGAAACCATTCTGCTCAATATTTTAAATTTCCAAACCTTAATTGCTACCAAAGCCAGGCGAATTAAAAAGTCTGCAGGAGATCAAAAACTTATCGATTTTGGGATGCGTCGAGCCCAGAGTTTGGGAGCCTATCATGCCAGTAGAGCAGCCTTTATAGGAGGTTTTGAAGCGACTAGTAATGTCGTTGCCGGCAAAGACTTTGGCATTCCAATTTCAGGAACCATGGCCCACTCTTTTGTGCAAAGCTACGATGACGAGCTCACTGCGTTTCAAGATTTTGCTAAAAGTCATCCACAAAACACCATTTTATTAATCGATACCTACGATACGCTTAAAAGTGGCTTGCCAAACGCCATCAAGGTCGGTCAGGAAATGAAAGCAAGAGGCGAAGAGTTTAAAGGCATACGACTTGATAGTGGTGATTTATCCTATCTAGCCAAACAATGTAGAAAGGAGCTGGATGAGGCTGGTTTGAATCATGTAAAAATTGCAGTGTCTAATCAGCTGGATGAATATGTTATCCGAAGTTTAAAAGACCAAAACGGTCCTATAGATGTTTTTGGAGTAGGGACTAATTTAGTTATTGGAAAGCCAGATGCAGCGTTGGATGGAGTGTATAAGTTGGCCTTTGCCAATGATAAACCTAGAATCAAACTTTCAGAAAATCTGGCTAAGCTGACATTACCTCACAAAAAACAAGTCTACAGAATCAGAAATGAGAAAGGAGAATTAATCGGAGCCGATGCAATCACCCTAAGGGAGGAAACCCAAATCGACCATATGAATCATCCTTTCGACAGATCAAAATCTTTGTCGTTTTCGAATTGTTCAGCAGAACCTTTGCTATCCAAAGTAATGGAAAATGGTAAGCGACTGGTCAAATCCAAGTCTTTACAAGATATCAAATCTTATTCCGAAAAACGATTATCAGAATTAACAGACGAGTTTCTTCGCTTTGAAAACCCCCATATTTATAAAATTGGGATTTCAGATCGATTGTTAGAAGAACGGGAGCGGCTTAGAAATCATTATAAAAATTAAATGCCATGAAAACTTTACTTATTGTAGATGCTCAACATGATTTCATGCCTGGTGGTAGCCTGGAAGTAAAATATGGAGATGAAATTATTACGCATATCAATCTTATTCAACCACAATATGATTTGGTGTTGGCCACTCAGGATTGGCATCCGCAACACCACATGAGTTTTGCCTCCAATCACGAAGACCATCACGCCTTTCAAAGCTTAAAGATTGATGGCTATGAGCAGACCCTATGGCCAGACCATTGCGTGCAGGGAACCAAAGGAGCCGAATTTCATCCCAAAATGAATACCAATTGTATAGAAGCCATCTTCAGAAAAGGAACCGATTCTAAAATCGATAGCTACAGCGCCTTTTACGACAATCACCATAAGAAATCAATCGGCTTAGCGGGTTACCTAAAGGATAAAGGATGTAAGAGCATCGACATTTGTGGGTTGGCTGGTGATATTTGTGTTTATTTTACCATCAAAGATGCTTTAAAAGAAGGCTTCAAGGTGAGGCTTATTGATCAAGCAACCAAAGCTCTGGATCAGGATAAATACCAGCAGCAGAAAGAAGAATTAAAAGGAGAAGGTGTAGATCTTGTTTGATTTATACTGAATTTGCCACTGCTAGCTTTGTGCATTTGAGATAGTCAGCTTTAGTGTTATTGTTCATTTCATCCAGCGCCTTGGGTATAAAGTTATAACTGAAGTCGGCGTGGAAAATATCTCAGATTTTAGATTTCTAATTTATCACCAAGTCACACACTCACCAACTCAATGACTCAATAATTAATTTTTCAGTTCAAAGTTGTGATTTCATCTCAGATAATTTAATTTTTGACCGGTTGACCAGTTGACCAGTCTTTGTTCTATTTTTTTTCTCCATGTCTTCTCTTTTCAATTTTTTAGTTTAAACTCACGACCCACGACTACTTCTGCAGCTTCTTAATCATCTTTTTAATCCTGTCACTGAGTTTTTCAGAAGACAGCTTTTCTCTTAAACGATCTGTGATGATAGGAAAGGAAAAGGGAGTGGGCTTTTGGCAAGATTTCCATATGATATCCTGAGTAGCAATACGTTCCAGCGCTTTTTGAAGTCGTCCTTGTTCCAGTGAATGTTCAAAAGTTTCTGTATAGGCTTGCTGGTACAGTGGATTATCATGGTCAAAATCCTTAAACACATCAAAAATCAACTGAGAGCTGGATTGCAAGTGTTTGTTTTTTATCAATTTATTAGGATAACCCGTAAAGACTAAACCAGCAATAACTGCAATATCTCTAAACTTTCTTCGAGCCATTTCTGTTGCATTTAAACTTTTGGATAAATCGTCCAGTAAAAACTCAGGGCTAAAGAGGTCATTATCCAGAACAGACTGCATGTCAACTGGCTGATCAGACAAGAGTTCAAACCCGTAATCGTTAAAGGCTAGAGAAAAGGAGATGGGCGACAACAAACTAATGCGATAGGCTAATAAACTTCCCATCGCCTCATGAACGAAGCGACCTTCAAAAGGATAGAAAATATGATGATAACCATCCCTGGTCTTGAAGGTTTCAATCAAAAACTGATGAGGTCTAGGCACGATAGATTCAAGTTTTTGACGCTCAAAAATCGGTTCCAGAGCGACGAGTTCCGGGCTTTTATTTTCGTCATCCTGATTGTATAATTCCTCCCGAAGAAGTTCACTCATTTGCGAGGTTAGTGTTAATCTTCCGCCCATCCAGCTGGGGACTTTGGAAGTTTTAGATTTAGATTTTCTCACCAGGACCTGCATCTGCTTTACCCGAACCAATTCCAGGTTTCTTCCTGCAAAGGTAAACACGTCCCCCGGCTTCAGTTTAGAGATGAACCATTCTTCAATAGAGCCAATAAATCCGCCTGTCATGTATTTTACGGTAAGCACTGCATCGCTCACAATGGTCCCAATTTGCAATCGATGCCGCATAGCAATACCCTTTCGGTTCACTTTAAATAAGCCATCTTCTTCAACTTCAACCTTTCTGTATTCATCATAGGTTTGCAAAGCTTCTCCGCCTTTGGTAATGAAATTTAAAGCCCAGTCCCACTGGTCTTCAGTTAGAGTTTGAAAGCAAAAAGTAGATTGGATTTCAGGGAGAATATCCTGTGGGTAAAAGCCATCGGAAACGGCAAGTGTGGTGAGGTACTGCACCAGTACATCAAAGCTGTTGAGATAGGGTAAACGGTCTTCAACAGTCTTGGTTGCTACTGCTTTCTGCAGCGCAGAGGCTTCAATTAATTCTATGGCATGAGTTGGTAAAAAGTAAATGACGCTGGTTTTCCCGGGCTGGTGGCCACTTCTCCCCGCGCGTTGCAAGAATCGGGCAACGCCCTTTGGACCACCAATTTGAATAATGGTTTCTACAGGAGCAAAGTCTACTCCCAGATCTAAACTGGAAGTGCAAACCACAGCTTTCAGGCTTTCGTTTCGGATGGCGCTTTCTACCCAAAGGCGGGTTTCTTTATTTATACTCCCGTGATGCATGGCCAGTTCCCCCGCAAATTCAGGGTGTTTTTCCAGAATTTTTTGGAACCAGATTTCGCATTGTGATCGCGTATTGGTAAACAACAAGGTCGTTTTGGAGGCTTTAATAATGGGAATAACCTCTTCTAATAAGTGCAGCCCAAGGTGACCTCTCCAGGGAAACCTATCCATAGTCTCGGGGATAATGCTTTGCACACGAATCGTCTTTTCGAGATCTGCTTTTACGAGCTTGGAATTTTCGAGAAGCTCAGGATTTACACCTAACAGGACTTCGCGAGCCTGATTCAGATTTCCGATGGTAGCCGAGATGCCCCAGATGCGAAGTTCAGGATTAATGGTTTTAAAACGCGATAAAGCCAGCTCCATTTGTACCCCACGCTTAGTCCCCAGGAGTTCATGCCACTCATCTACTACAATAGCTCTACAGTCTTTGAAGGTTTTTGGATAATCTTTAGAAGCTAGTAACAACTGAAGGCTCTCGGGTGTGGTGACCAAAAGATCTGGCATTTTTCTTTTCTGCTTTGCCCTTTCTTTTTGTGGGGTGTCTCCAGTCCGTATGCCAATACTAAGATCTAGCTCCAGGTCTTCAATCAACTGCTCGGCGGCCTGCTGTATTTCAATAGACAATGCGCGCAGGGGTGTAATCCATACGGCTTTTAGACTGGATCCTTTTCGTTTCTGTTCTGACTTTAGTTTTAAAATTTCCAAAAATATGGGGACCCATAGCGCGTATGTCTTACCGCTACCTGTAGGCGCATTCAGTAAACCATGTTTACCCTCTCCAAAAGCTTCCCAGGTTTCGGTTTGAAAGCGAAAGGGAGTCCAGCCCTTTGAGCTAAACCAATGTTTAAACAAAGATATATCTGCTGTTTTCGGCATACTTACAAACATAAGTATATTTCCACTTCATAACAGGACTTCTCTACAGTCATCATCAAAGTATATTTTAAAGATATTCAAAGAAGATTTAAAAATTAAAATTAACTTTACGCCCTAATTTTAGATCTATGAACTATTGCTTTTTCTTTCTGGCATTACTCGGTTTTCAGCTAAATTTTGCTCAGGAGTATCCAAAAAATTTACCAGACTTCGAACTTATCACATTAGAGGAAGAGACTTTTACTCAGTCAGAATTAGAAGGGAGTTCATATTCTTATTTCATCTATTTTAGTCCGACTTGTGGTCACTGTATAGATGCTTTTAAATTCTTAAATCTTAAAGCAAGTAAGGTTGGTGAAGCAGATGTTCAGCTTTATCCAGTATCGACCAACACCAAAGAATTAACCTTAAATTTCTTTGATGAGCATGCCTCCAGAATTTTCAATCTAGAAAACGTTTTTGTGTTGAGAGACGAGGATTTCAAATTTGCAGAATTGATGAATGTTGCTTCCTTTCCTACCTCCTTTTTGTACGATAACAGCGGCAAATTAGTGAAGGTTTACGAAGGAGAGGCAGAAATTCTTCTCTTTTTAAACGACTTAAAATAAGATTTCCACTTCCTCCATTTTTATAATCCTTTGCTTTAGACCTATCACAAGATTCTATCAAAATTAGCTTTTGTTAGAATCATTCGGCTTAATTTTGAACGTAATTTAGAGAAAAGCTTTTCTCTTCAGTTACAGATTCGAGTTTTTGATTTTTTCAGGTTGATTTGCAAAAATTCAGAATCGATTATTGTTTAAGTATTAAAACGAAATTATGAAAGGAGTATTAATGGTCAATTTGGGATCTCCAAAATCTACAGATCCTAAGGATGTTAAAACCTATTTGGGAGAGTTTCTGATGGATGAACGCGTGATTGACGTTCCTAAATTTTTCAGAACTTTATTGGTTAAAGGAATTGTCTTAAATACACGACCTAAAAAATCTGCTGAAGCCTATTCTAAAATCTGGTGGGATGAAGGTTCGCCTCTTATCGTATTATCCAAACGCCTGAGATCTGGCGTAGATGAGAAAACCAGTGTCCCCATTTCACTAGCTATGCGCTACGGTCAGCCCGATATTAAATCGGGTTTGCAGGAGCTACATGATCAAGGTGTAGATGAAGTGTTGTTGATGCCTCTGTATCCTCAGTTTGCGATGGCTACCACCGAAACCATTCTGGTTTTGGCAGAAGAATTAAGAAGGGAGCATTTTCCAAACATGACTTTTACCACTGTTCCTCCATTTTATAACCATCCAGACTACGTTACTGTTTTATCACGCAGTATAGGAGAAAAGTTAGATGAATTCGATTACGACCATCTCCTCTTTAGTTATCATGGTGTCCCAGAACGTCACATCAGGAAAAGTGATATTACCAACTCCCATTGTAAAGTCGATGGATCCTGTTGCCAAACGCCTTCCAAAGCACATCAGTTTTGCTACAGGCATCAATGTTTTGAAACCACGCGAGGTGTTGCAAAAACACTAGGTTTAAAAGAAGGGACTTACAGTACTTCATTCCAATCACGTTTAGGTTTTGATCCATGGTTGAAACCCTATACAGATAGAACTGTTGAAAAACTAGGCCTGGAAGGCACCAAGAAATTAGCTGTAGTTTCACCAGCCTTTGTTTCAGATTGTTTAGAAACCTTAGAAGAAATCAATATGGAAGCCAGAGAAATCTTTGAAGAATCTGGTGGAGATGATTTCATGTTTATTCCCTGCCTGAACGATCGGGAAGATTGGATTAAAACCTTAAGCCGTTGGGTGGACGAATGGGCCCATCAAAATGAAGAGGTAAAAGCATCATAAATGTCTAAAGTCAATTCTGAAGAACTAGGAAACAAACCCATTGGGCCCCTGCTTATTAAACAGGCGGTACCCGCATCCATAGGAATTCTTGTGATGTCCATCAATATTTTGGTGGACACCATTTTTGTAGGGAATTGGATTGGTTCTATCGGAATTGCAGCTATTAATGTAGTACTGCCCGTTTCATTTTTCATAGCAGCTTTAGGGATGGCCATTGGTATCGGTGGGTCTTCGATCATCTCCAGAGCCTTAGGAGCAGATAACGATAAGAAAGCTCAGAAAACCTTTGGAAATCAGATCACCATCACTTTGTTGGTGACCATTACTATGGTCATTATCGGCTTAACTTTCATCAATGAGTTGATCCCGGCATTTGGAGGAAAGGGAGATATATTTGATCCTGCTAAAATTTATTACAGGGTAGTCCTGTACGGTGTCCCTATACTAGCTCTAGCAATGATGGGGAATAGCGTCATCAGAGCAGAAGGCAAGCCTAAATTTGCTATGGTGGCCATGATCATCCCTTCAGTGGGAAATCTAATCATGGATTATGTGTTTATTCATATTATGGATTATGGGATGCTTGGAGCGGCATGGGCAACAACAGGTTCCTATATTCTGTGTTTGAGTTATATCGTTTGGTTTTTTCTCTCAAAACATTCAGAACTTAAAATCAGATGGTCAGACTTTGGAATCGATTTTGATATCCTTAAAGAAATAGGGGCTCTTGGTTTTGTTACACTGTCCAGACAAGCGGTGGTAAGTGTAACGTATCTACTGCTCAATAATATTTTATTTGAACTCGGTGGGGAATCTTCAGTAGCTTCCTATGCTATAATTGCCCGCATGCTGATGTTTGCCCTGTTTCCTGTTCTAGGAGTTACCCAAGGATTTCTCCCCATTGCGGGTTATAATTATGGAGCAGAACAGTATTCAAGAGTAAGAGAAAGTATCAACAAAGCTATTGGTTATGCTTCAGCAGTAGCTTTTCTGGTCTTTGCTTTGATTATGATTTTTCCCGAAACCATTGTGTCGGTTTTTACAAATAATGAGCAGGTGATCCAAGAAACACCTTCAGCCATGCGCTGGGTATTTGCGGCAGTTCCTATAATAGCTTTACAGCTAATAGGTAGCGCCTACTTTCAGGCGATTGGAAAAGCAATTCCTGCGCTTTTGCTTACACTTTCCAGGCAGGGGTTTATTTTTATTCCGTTAATATTGATTTTACCCAACTACTACGGTGAACTTGGGGTGTGGATTTCTTTTCCCCTTGCCGATCTTATATCGACTATCATTACTGGTTATTTCCTAAGACGAGAAGTGAAATCAAATTTAATCGTTGAAGATGAGGCTGAAATGAAAGCGACTTAGTCAAATAGTCTTGGAGTTGGAGAGTCTCTGAGTTGGTTAGTCTTTGAGTTCATGAGTAAAAAAGTCTATGTTCTTTTTTTAGAACGAGATTGTGAGTTTATAATCTATGTTCTTTATGAAGTCGCATAGGCCTAATAAATCTTCCAGTAATGATTATCTTTGATTTATAAACATAACTGCTACGAGTGGAATATAATTACATCAAGTCTTTGCATCTTATTTTTGTCATTACCTGGTTTGCGGGCTTGTTTTATATTCCCAGACTTTTCATTTACCATATTGAAGCAAGACAAAAACCTCAACCTGATGCAGACATTCTCAGCGATCAGCTTAAATTAATGTCTAAGCGGCTTTGGTATATCATCACCTGGCCTTCAGCAGTGCTGGCAACAATTTTTGCCGTATGGCTTTTAATTTTAGCGCCAGGTTGGTTGGAGCAAAGCTGGATGCACGTGAAGCTTAGCTTTGTTGTTTTGCTTTTTGCTTATCATATTAAAAACCATTTTATTTTTAAGCAATTTCAGAGAGATGATATTCGCTGGACGTCCAATGGCATGCGGCTCTGGAATGAAGGAGCAACGCTCATTTTATTTGCTATTGTCTTTTTGGTTATTCTTAAAAGTGCTATCAGTTGGGTATGGGGATTAGTTGGATTAATCGGCTTAGGAGTGCTGCTCATGCTTGGTATTAAATTATATAAGCGCATAAGAAAACGTAATCCCTCGGCCTGATGTTTAGCTATAGACGATCTTTACGGACCCGTATTTTCTTTTCTATGATCGCTCTTGTGGTAGCAGCCTCTATTTTGATTGCAGGAGTTACCATTTATCAATTTAAGGAAGAAGCAAAAGAACTCCATAGAGAAAAACTCAACCGCAAGGAGAACGCTATCAAAGCCAACATCAATTACGTTTTAAGAACCACCACGTATCCAGTGGATACAGAAAATCTCCCGTTAATCTTTAAAGAGAAGATTTACGAAATCCAGGATATTCATAATACAGAAATCAATATCTATGATTTAGAAGGCTATCTGTTGAAGTCTTCATCTGCTAAATTTTACATGGATTCTGTTCAAACCAGAATGGAACAGAATAAAATTGAAGCGCTAAAGAACTCGGCCCAAAAAAAATATATCGAAAATTTTAAAAAGGATGATCAAAATTATCAATCGTCTTATACATACATTCTCGATAATTATTTTAAACCCATTGGGATTTTAAACTTACCCTATATAGAAGATGATGGGTTTTTGGATAAAGAATTAAATGATTTTTTGATTTTACTCTTACAGGTTTACTTGTTGATGTTGATTTCAGCTATTGTTCTGGCTTATTTTCTTTCCAAATACATCACCAGATCTTTACAAACGATTAGTAAAAAAATCACTAAAACACGTTTTGATCAGGCTAATCCTAAAATTTCTTACGAAGAAATCAGTTATGAGATCAAACCATTGGTCGTAGCTTATAACCAAATGATCGATGAGCTTGAAGAAAGTGCCTTAAAGCTTGCCAAAACCGAACGCGAAGAAGCCTGGCGACAAATGGCCAGACAAGTAGCGCATGAAATTAAAAATCCGCTTACTCCCATGCGATTGAGCATGCAAAGCTTTGAGCGAAAATTCGATCCAAACGATCCTAATATTCACCAACGGGTTAAAGAATTTTCTAAGACGATCATTCAGCAAATTGATAACTTAAGTGCTATTGCAGGAGCCTTTTCAGATTTTGCCAAAATGCCAGCCCAGCAAAATGAAAGCTTAAATGCGGTTGAAATCATCAGGCTGGCGACAGATATTTTCAATGATAATAAAATCCAATTCACTTCAGAACAGGATGAGATCCTTATTAAATTTGACAGGAGCCAGTTGATTAGGATCATCACCAACCTGGTAAAAAATTCGATTCAGGCCACTGAACATTTGGAACAACCTCATATAGCGGTAAATATTTTCACCAAGGGAGACCAAGCCATCATTACGGTAGAAGATAATGGATGCGGTATCCCGAAAGACACACAAGAACGTATTTTTGAACCAAGATTCACAACCAAATCCAGTGGTATGGGATTAGGCTTAGGCATGGTTAAAAATATTGTTGAAACTTATAAAGGAGATATAAAATTGACCTCAAAACCTGATGAAGGCACTATATTTACCATAAAACTTCCAAAACTTTAATATATGACATTTGAAAATTTAAACGTCAGCATCCAAGACCGTATCGCAACGGTTTATATCGATAGACCCAAAAAATTAAATGCTCTGAATAGAGCAACTATTCAGGAACTCCACGAAGCTTTTAAAGCGCTCTTGAACAATGAAGAAGCCTCTGTAATTATTTTAACGGGAAGTGGAGAAAAAGCCTTTGTGGCAGGAGCAGATATTTCAGAATTTGCAGATTATTCTGTGGAAGAGGGTCAGGATTTGGCTGCAAAAGGCCAAGAGACGGTTTTCGATTATATTGCTAATTTTCCAAAACCTGTGATTGCCGCTGTCAATGGATTTGCTCTTGGAGGTGGTTTAGAATTGGCTATGTCTGCACATTTCAGAATAGCCAGTGACAATGCAAGATTAGGTCTACCTGAAACTTCATTGGGAGTGATCCCAGGCTATGGAGGTACTCAACGTCTGCCGCAACTTGTTGGCAAAGGACGGGCTATGGAAATGATCATGACCGCTGGAATGATAGATGCCAAAACCGCAAAAGATTACGGCCTGGTAAATCACATTACAAGCCTTGAAGAATTAATGCCGCTTGCCGAGAAGCTCGCTAATAAAATTTTAAATAATTCTATGCAAGCCATTTCAGTAGCCATTGAAGCGGTGAATGACAATTATAAAGACGGGGTTGATGGATTTAAAACAGAAATCAAAAACTTCGGTAAATCTTTTGGAACCGAGGATTTTAAAGAAGGAACTCAGGCCTTTTTGAACAAACGCAAAGCAAATTTTAAGTAATATGTTTCCCTTACAAAGACATCGCCGTTTAAGGCAAAATGAATCTATACGCTCTTTAATTCGCGAAACCCACTTAAGCCCCAATGATTTTATCGTCCCGCTTTTTGTCGTAGAAGGCAAAGGCGTAAAAGATGAAATTGCCTCCATGCCAAACTACTACAGGTTTAGCTTAGATCTCTTAACAAAAGAAGTGAAAGAGTTGTGGCAATTAGGACTTAAGTCTGTATTGCTGTTCGTAAAAGTGGACGAAAAACTTAAAGACAATCGTGGTGAAGAAGCGGTGAACCCTAATGGGTTGATGCAAAGAGCTATTAGGACCGTTAAAGAAGCGGTCCCTGAGATGCTGGTCATGACCGATGTAGCTTTAGATCCCTATTCAATTTACGGTCACGATGGTATTGTGGATCAGGGGAAGATTGTAAACGATAGAACTAACTCATTTTTGGCCCAGATGGCACTAAGTCATGCTCAGGCCGGAGCTGATTTTGTTGCGCCAAGTGATATGATGGACGGTCGTATTTTGGAAATACGCAGTGTGCTGGAAGACGCTCATTTTACTGATGTTGGCATTATGAGTTATTCGGCTAAGTTTGCCTCGGCCTTTTATGGACCCTTTCGTGATGCTCTGGACTCTGCTCCGGTAGATGCGAAAGATATCCCCAAAGACAAAAAGACCTACCAGATGGACCCAGCCAACCGGTCTGAAGCTTTAAAGGAAACCTTTGCTGATATTGACGAAGGCGCAGATATTGTGATGGTAAAACCTGGCTTATGTTATCTGGATATTGTGAGAGATCTGTCGAATGAAGTGGAAGTTCCAGTGGCGGTCTATCAGGTGAGTGGTGAATACGCGATGATCAAAGCAGCTTCAGAAAAAGGATGGCTAGATCACGATGAAGTTATGCTGGAGCAGTTAACGGCTATCAAAAGAGCAGGAGCTAGTATGATTGCCAGTTATTTTGCAAAAGATGCGGCAAAATTATTGTAAGTCACTAATTTTGCGCTTTCAAAAAATAATTGAATTTTCAATTCAGAATACATGATCAAAAACGACTTATTTTTAAAAGCTTTACGAGGAGAAACGGTGGAAAGACCACCAGTGTGGATGATGAGGCAGGCTGGGCGCTATTTGCCAGACTTCATGAAGCTCAAAGCCAAATACGATTTTTTTACCCGTTGCCGAACTCCTGAGCTAGCGACAGAAATCACAGTCATGCCGATACATCAAGTCGGGACCGATGCAGCGATTTTGTTTAGTGATATTTTGGTGGTTCCACAGGCGATGAACATTGAAGTAGAGATGAAACCGGGTGTTGGACCCTGGTTACCAAACCCTATTCGCGATCGAAAAACTTTGGATCAGGTGGTCGTGCCAGATGTTTACGAAGAATTGGGATACGTCTACGAAGCCATTAAAATGACCAAACAAGAGCTCAACGATGAGGTGCCTCTCATTGGTTTTGCAGGATCGCCATGGACCATTTTTTGCTATTGTGTACAAGGACAAGGTTCCAAAAACTTCGATAAAGCCAAAGAATTTTGTTTTACAGAACCTGAAATGGCTCACGAATTATTACAAAAAATTACCGATACCACCATTGCTTATCTCAAAGGTAAAGTGGAAGTTGGAGTAGACGCTGTTCAGGTTTTCGATTCTTGGGGAGGTATGCTGTCTCCTGTGGATTATCAGGAATTTTCCTGGCCCTATATCCAACAGATTATCGATGCGTTGAAGGATGAGATTCCAGTGATTGCCTTTGGAAAAGGCTGTTGGTTTGCTTTAGACGTGATGGCTAAATCTGGAGCATCCGCATTAGGTGTGGACTGGACCTGCTCTGCTAAAAACGCGAGATACTTTTCTGGAGGTAACATCACGTTGCAGGGTAACTTTGATCCTTCTCGTTTGTTTTCACCACCCAAAGACATTAAGAAAATGGTTCATCAAATGATCAATGAGTTTGGTAAAGACCGCTATATCGTCAATTTAGGTCACGGTATCTTACCAAATATTCCAGTAGAAAACGCCAAAGCTTTTGTGGAAGCGGTTAAGGAGTATAAATAAATTGTTTTCGATTTAAGTTCTAATAAAACCTGTGAGGTTTTGGAAACCTCTCAGGTTTATTCGTCAAATATCATGAATACTACAAAATTGCTTAAAAGGTTAGGAATCGGAATTTTAGTTGGAGTTACCTTATGTTTTTTAGGCTACGCTATTGGTCAATTTATTGGAGGTTGGAACAACCCTAGTTAAAACCTACAAAGGAAACTGTTTGAGTAAGCCTGTAGCAATGATAGGCCTTCGAACTGCTATTTCAGTAGTTTTTCCCATTTCCTATTAAGATTCACTTCCTCCCAAAATCCGCAGGAATTTCTCCCCAGGATTTAGTCTCCCATTTTAAGATGGGATTGTTGAAATTGTTTTTTTTCAACCACTCCTCGGCTCTGCCGATTAATTCGAAAAGTTTTTCATTCTTAGCGTTTTTAGACAGTTTGGTTTTACATTTTTTCTGTCGAATCCAAGACATCGCGATTTTGGAATCTGTATACACCGGCAAATCACTTTTCTTATCTTTTAGAAAAGCCAGGCCGTGCACCAAAGCCAGAAACTCTCCAATATTATTGGTCCCATTAGGAAAAGGCCCCATATGAAACAAGACCTGTTTGGTTTTTGTCACTACCCCCCGGTATTCCATTTTACCTGGATTCCCACTGGAAGCTGCATCTACAGCGATAGACTTCCACTCAATGCCTTCTGTTGAAAATGATTTTGATATCTGTTTTTTTTGCTTTTGATAACCAAAAAAGCCCATAGCATAAGCGTCCTTAGCCTCCTCCAGGCTTTTGAATGATTTATACTTGGCATTGGGGTAATTCTGTATCTTCAGCTTACACTCTTGCCAGCTAGAAAAAATCCCTGGCTCATAGCCCTCCCAAACTACATAAAATTTCTGCGGCTTTCCCATTCCGTGATTCAATTAAAATAACGACTCATCGCTAAAATTCAACACCTTATCAGTTTCTTTGCTTTAGCAACAACTGCATTTTTGATATTTGAATCAATAATAATAAAAATATTTAGCTATGGAGACCTTAGGAAACGAAAACAACAAAATGAACACTACTTATCAAAAGGCAAAAGACCAAGTAAGAGCACTAAAATCTTTCTACTTCAGCTTAATGCTTTTCACCATTGTAAATACAGGCCTTATTTACATCTGGTACGAATATTCTGGTCAGGGTTTTCAATGGTTCTGGTTTCCTCTCATTGGCTGGGGATTAGGCTTACTTTTTAAAGGCTTAGCCGCGTATGATATAAATTTCATGTTTGGTAGACGCTGGGAAGAGCGAAAGATAAAACAGTATATTGGTAAAGAAAAACAAAGTTATGATATTAGCGTAGATCGATCTGAAGCCTATCAAAATGCAAGAAAAAAAGTAGACAGTATTAAAGGATTTTATAGTCACCTGGGAGTTTACCTAATTGTCAATAGTTTTATCGTGACAGCTATCGTTTGGAATACAGGAATACACCTGTTTAGTTTTGCAGCCTTGTCAACTCCTTTCTTTTGGGGTATTGGACTTGCATCCCATGCGTTAGGAGTTTTTGGAGAAGATCTTTTCTTCGGCAAGAATTGGGAAGAACGAAAACTAAAAGAATTGATGGATAAAGAATAAATTATACTTAATAAACCTAATTTTGAAACTTCAAACCAATTAAAGTAAGCTATTCATGAAAGCCTTTCTTACACTTATCCTTATCCTAGTTTTTGGTCAACTGCAAGCTCAGGATGGATTCCTCATCAAAAATGTAAAGGTTTTTGATGGAGAGACTGTTTTTGAACGTACTTCTGTAAAAGTAATTGGCAAAAACATTGTTCAGATTTCTCCAGATTTGGAGAGAGATGAAAACCTGAGGTCTATAGATGGGCAAGGCAAAACTTTAATTCCCGGCCTGTCCAACGCTCACGTTCATGCTTGGTCTCCATTATCCTTAAGTCAGGCCGCTAAAGCTGGAGTTCTTAATGTCATGGATATGCACGGCATTGAGAACTTCCAGCAGAATATGAAAAAACTAAAGGACTCTACCAATTTTGCGCGCTATTATGTCGCAGGCTATGCTGCCACTGCTCCAGAAGGTCACGGTACTCAGTTTGGCTTCCCTGTGCCTACACTAGAATCTGCCAAGGATGCTAAAACTTTTATTACAGAAAGAGTTAAAGCGAAAGTGGATTATATTAAAATTATAGTTGAACCTTATAAAGCTTCGCTATCACATGAAACCGTGGCTGAAATCATTAAAGAAGCTCATAAGTCTAACCTCAAAGCAGTGGTTCATGTCAGCAAATTGGAAGATGGCCTCACTGTTCTGAAGAACAATGCTGATGCTTTGGTGCATATTTGGTGGGACAAAGAGATAGATTCGAAAGCACTAGTTAAGTTGACGAGGCAAAAGGACTTTTTTATTATTCCTACACTCCTCACCACCCTCAAAGCTTTTGAGTTTATGGGCGACAAAAGAGAAAACTACTTATCTAAAAAACAATTGCTTGCAGAAGTCAATAAACTTCATCAGGCTGAAGTTCCTATTTTAGCAGGAACCGATCCACCAAACTTGAATATTAATTATGGAACAGATTTATACAAGGAATTGATGCTCTTTAAAGAAGCAGGATTATCCAACATAGAGGTTTTGAAAACAGCCACATCCAATACAGCAGAAGCCTTCAATCTAAAAAACATCGGGTATCTTAAAGAAAATTATGTTGCAGATATGATTTTGATTGATGGAGACCCCACTGAAAAAATTCAGGACATCAATAATATAATGATGATTTGGAAAGCAGGCCAACTTGTTAAGCAAGACAAATAAAACTGAAGCTTTGGATTATGGTTTATTTTCTCGCTATAAACGATCTAATTAGAATCGATTAAAATCTTTTCTAAAACTTTAGGATAATGCTCATATTCGAGGGCATGAATTTTATCTTCTAATGAATTCAAGTTTTCATTATGTTCGAGATCGATTTTAAACTGAGCTATAATTTCCCCCTCATCATAATTTTGGTTGACATAATGAATGGTGATCCCGCTCTCTTTTTCTTTTTCCTTTAAGGTTTTTTTGAACACTCGCTCGCCATACATACCCTCACCTCCAAATTTCGGTAATAGCGAGGGATGGATATTAACTATTTTATTGGGGAATTCAGAAAGAAGAGCGTCTGGAATTTTTAATAAAAAACCTGCTAAAGCTATAATGTCTGGATTAATATCCCGAAGGACATCAAGCAAAGTATTGGACTCATATAAATCTTCTCTCTCAAAATGAATACACTTGATTTTAAGGTCATGAGCCCGCCTTAATACCCTTGATTTTTTGTTATTAGATAAAACATGAGAAACTTCTACTCCGTTATGATCTCTAAAATAATGATAAATATTAATAGCATTTGTCCCGTTACCTGAGGCAAAAATGACGATCTTTTTCTTCGGAGTTGATTCAGAATCTTTCATGTAGAAGTATCTTTATTTAAAATTTAGATAATTTCAAAACTAATTTATAAAATATTATTGTGTAAATTTAAACACATTTTCAGCTTAAAAACTTGTTTTAAACTAAAGTTTTATATTTTTGCGCACTGAATTTAAACATAAAAAATACAATCATGTCAGACATTGCATCAAGAGTAAAAGCCATTATCGTAGATAAGTTGGGCGTAGACGAAAACGAAGTTGTTACTGAGGCTAGCTTTACAAACGATTTGGGAGCAGATTCTTTAGATACAGTAGAACTTATCATGGAATTTGAAAAGGAATTCGACATTCAAATACCAGACGACCAAGCAGAAAACATTTCTACAGTTGGTCAAGCTATTTCTTACATCGAGGAAGCTAAAAAATAAATAGTCTTATTTCATGGAATTAAAGCGAGTTGTAGTTACTGGTATGGGCGCTCTTACGCCTATAGGAAATAATATTCCGGAATACTGGGAGGGGTTAAAGCACGGTAAAAGTGGAGCAGCCCCTATCACTTATTTTGATACTGAATTATTCAAGACTAAATTCGCTTGTGAAATCAAGAATTTTAATGCCAACGATTATTTCGATCGCAAAGAAGTAAGACGTTTAGATAGATTTGCCCAGTATGCCTTAGTCTCTTCAGATGAAGCTATTTTGGATTCTGGAATAGATCTTAACGTGGTCGATAAATATCGAGTTGGTGTCATTTGGGGTGCAGGAATCGGTGGACTTGAAACCTTCCAGAATGAAGTCATCGACTTTGCTAATGGGGATGGAACTCCGAGGTTTAATCCATTTTTTATCCCAAAAATGATAGCAGATATTGCCCCAGGTAATATATCCATTAAGCATGGATTTATGGGTCCAAACTATGCTACAGTTTCTGCCTGTGCTTCTTCTGCCAACGCTATGATAGATGCGCTCAATTATATTAGATTAGGCTATAGCGATATCATTGTGACCGGTGGTAGTGAAGCTGCTGTGACAAAAGCAGGTATGGGAGGATTCAACTCCATGCACGCTCTGTCTACACGAAACGACGATCCTCAAAAAGCATCGAGACCCTTTGATGCTAATAGAGACGGATTTGTCTTAGGTGAAGGTGGCGGTGCTTTGATTTTGGAAGAATATGAACATGCCAAGGCAAGAGGTGCTAAAATTTATGCTGAAGTGATCGGCGGAGGTATGTCCTCGGATGCTTATCATATGACGGCTCCACATCCGGAAGGAAAAGGTGTTGTAGCAGTGATGAAAAATTGTTTACATAATTCGGGCTTAAATCCTGAAGATGTAGATACTATCAATACACATGGTACATCTACACCATTAGGGGATGTGGCAGAGTTAAAGGCCATCAAGCAGGTATTTGGAGAGCATGCAAAAACGATTAATATCAATTCTACCAAGTCCATGACGGGTCACCTTTTAGGTGCAGCAGGCGCTGTAGAAGCCATCGCTTCTATTTTAGCAATGCAAAATAGCCTTGTTCCACCTACGATCAATCATGAGACTGCAGATGAAAATATAGATTCTGAACTCAATCTTACATTGAACAAGCCACAAGAACGGAAAATAAAAGTGGCCATGAGCAATACCTTTGGGTTTGGCGGACATAATGCATGTGTTGCTTTTAAGAGCTTGGATGAGTAGTCTATTACTTTTGAATGAAATTTTTTAATTATATACTTAATGAATCCCGTTCTCAAAGAGACGGGATTTTTTTTAAAAAGATACAGAAGATCGTAAAGGTTAAACCTACCAGTTTATCCATTTACAAGCAGGCGTTTACGCACTGTTCTCTGAAGATTAAAAACGATGAAGGCAATATCATCAGCTATGAGCGTTTAGAATTTCTCGGAGACTCTATTCTTGGAGCTATTATCTCCACTTATCTCTTTGAAAATGCACCACATGGCGATGAAGGCTATCTCACCAAAATGAGGTCGAAAATTGTGAGTCGAAAAAATTTAAACCTCCTCGGTGAAAAATTCCAACTTACAGAGCTTATCCAGTCTGAAATTTCTGCTGAAAAGCTTGGAAAAAACATCAGTGGAAATTTATTTGAAGCCTTGATCGGGGCCATCTATGTAGATAAAGGCTTTAAAGCTTGCGAAGAATTTATCTATAAGAAAGTTATTCGAGAAGATGTGGATCTGGCAAAGCTCGAGAAACGAGTGGTTAGCTACAAAAGCCTGATGATCGAGTGGTGTCAAAAAAACAAATTCAGTTTTGAATTTATCGTTGAAGATGATTTTGGTAAAGATGAAGAAAAACACTTTGCCGTCAAGTTACTCATCAACGACGAAATATCAGGAAAAGCTCGGGAGACCTCCAAAAAAAGAGCTGAAGAAAAAGCCTCACAACGGGCTTACTTTACCTTCCAAAACCACATTCATCCCTAAAATTCTTTCCACGAAAACGATTTCTTAGGCACTTAAACCTGATAATACCCACTCAGGTTTGATGCATCTTGTTTTGTTTCATATATTTACATAGATCATATTGAAGATTTGATAAAAAAAGACGTCTAAATTATTATCATGAAAAAAAGAAGATTTAATTTATCTGATTTTGACATTTGTGATTTTAAATTGATCGGTCTCCATTCTCAACACGAACCTCATAAAATTGCTTATTTTATCAATCTTGCTCTAGGCACAAATTTTAAAAGGTTAACCTATGATCTTGAACTTTTGAATAATGGAAAGTCTATGCATTTTCCAGTGTTTGAATTTTTTAGCAGAGAGTGGGATACAAAGTCCTATTTGGTCTGTAATAAATTGGAATTGGAAGAGAAAGTTGAATCCAGCAATTTATTTGAAACTGAAGATTATATCTCTTATCAATTTTTGCTAGAAGATTATAAACAAGTAGACTACTTATTAAAAATAGAAGATGAACTAGATATTTTTGATCCGAAACTGATTACTGATAAACTCATAAAAATGCATCAGATTTCAATGGCTTACGCCATAGATACGACCGCATTAAAACACCCCGAACACTTAATTTTAGACTAATGAAAGCAACTAAAAAGACAAAAATAGTATCGACTCTTGGACCAGCCACAAGTAAAAAAGAAGTCCTAAAGGACATGCTAGATGCAGGCGTCAATATATTTAGAATTAATTTTTCTCATGCCGATCATGAAGGCGTTAAAGAGAGAGTCAAGATGATTCGCGACCTAAATGAGGAATACGGGTATAATGCAGGCATTCTTGGTGATCTTCAAGGTCCTAAATTGAGGGTTGGTGTCATGAAAGATGAAGTCGTCGTAGAACCAGGAGATGAAATTACATTTGCGACTGGAAAAGAATTTGAAGGCACCAAACAGCGTGTCTATATGAATTATGATACTTTCCCACAGGATGTCAAACAAGGTGAGCGTATTTTATTGGATGATGGTAAACTGATTTTTGAAGTCATAACCACTGATAAGAAAAGTGAAGTCAAAACTAAAGTCATACAAGGAGGTCCTCTAAAATCCCGTAAAGGAGTTAACTTACCAAATACCAATATCTCGCTACCAGCTCTTACAGAGAAGGATGTTGAGGATGCCATTTTTGCCTGTGAACTTAAAGTAGACTGGATAGCCTTATCCTTTGTTAGGTTTGCGAGTGATCTTAAAGAACTTCAGAAAATCATAAAAAAACACAGCGATCATAAAATACCTATTATTTCTAAGATCGAAAAGCCAGAAGGAGTTAGAAACATCGATAAAATAATAGCGTATTGCGATGGTTTAATGGTAGCTCGGGGAGATCTAGGAGTAGAAATTCCAGCGCATGAGGTACCATTGATTCAAAAGCAATTGGTCCTGAAAGCTAAACAAGCTAGAATTCCTGTTATTATCGCGACGCAGATGATGGAAACCATGATTGATAGTCTTACGCCTACACGGGCCGAGGTTAATGATGTGGCCAATTCGGTTATGGATGGTGCAGATGCCGTGATGCTATCTGGAGAAACTTCGGTAGGAAAATATCCTGTACAGGTCATCGAAAAAATGGCTCAAATATTAAAAAGCGTCGAGAATTCACCACTGATTAACGTACCTCAGGAAGCACCACAGATTAAAACCAAACGCTACATTACAAAGTCCATATGCTATCATGCTGCTTTAATGGCCAATGAAATAGATGCTACAGCCATTTGTACATTAACCAACAGCGGATATACAGCTTTCCAAATATCAGCCTGGAGACCAGATTCTCATATTTTAGCTTTTACGTCCAACAAGCGTATCCTTACACAATTAAGCCTACTATGGGGTGTAAAGGCATTTTTCTACGATAAGTTCAGCAGTACAGATTCTACTGTAGAAGATATTAATTCTATTGCTAAATCTAAAGAGTATGTTGAAAAAGGAGACTATACTATCAATCTGGCTGCTATGCCAATTGAAGCTAAGGGAATGGTGAATACGCTAAGAGTGTCGCAAATTAGCTAAGGGATCTTTAAATTGTATTTTTAAAAAGCACTTCTAGTTCAGAAGTGCTTTTTTATGCTTTAATTTCAGAGCCTGCCAACACAATTACAAACTCCCCTTTGGGTTTTTTCTGTTCGAAATGACTGATAACTTCAGATAAAGTTCCACGGACGGTTTCTTCGTAAAGTTTAGAAATTTCTCTGGATACGCTTACCTGGCGCTCGGTTCCAAAATGCTCTGTAAACTGCTGAAGGGTTTTCAGCAATTTATAGGGAGATTCATAAAACACCATGGACCGGTCTTCATCGGCCAGGGCTTTCAACCGCTTTTGCCTGCCTTTCTTGGCGGGGAGAAAGCCTTCAAACACAAATTTATCATTTGGTAAGCCACTATTGACCAGCGCTGGCACAAAAGCTGTAGCCCCAGGTAAACATTCTATCTCTACACCTTCAGCTACACAAGCTCTGGCTAAAAGAAATCCTGGGTCTGATATTCCTGGCGTCCCAGCATCGGTAATGATGGCTGTATCTCTTCCATTCTTAATGTGCTTTACGACGGTAGCGGTCATGCTATGCTCATTATGCTGATGATAGCTTTGCATTGGTGTTTCTATAGCGTAATGCTTTAGTAAAATTCCACTAACCCGTGTGTCTTCAGCTAGAATAATATCGACAGAATTTAAGATGTCCACAGCTCTGTAAGTCATATCTCCTAGATTACCTATCGGCGTAGGGACCATATAAAGTTTAGCCATTAAACCTCAAATTTTCGTTCTACGATTTGCATAAAGCGCTCTTCGATAGCCTCTTTTCCCTCCCAATGATTATAATCTGGTTTTACTTTTGATTGTATAAATTGCTTGACCTCATCGTACGAGGACATCGTATTCAATTGAGAAAGCACCCGATTGTAATCGTCTGTGTTTCCTCCAAAAAGCTTATTGGTAAACGCTATCCTGTCGTTTAAGCCAATTTTGATGCTTTTCTTTAAACGATCATTCAAGGACCGCTTTTCTTGGTGTCTTGAATTTAAATTAGTTCTTATTTCGTCTGGTTTTAGAGGCTGAGATGTATCAGGCTGGGAAGATTCTTTTTGTGAAGACTCAGTATTTATGTCTGGCTGATCATCATTTTTAGTTTCGTCGGACCTTGGCTCAAAGTCGGGAAGATCGTCAAAATGAACTCCAAAACTCTTAAAATCATCTTCAGCAGGGCTTTCTCCTTTAGAAGATGGTTGTGAATCGTCTTTTTGAGACTCTTCATCAGTAGTTTGATCTTCTGAAGCTTTGTCTAAGGAAGATTTTTTATGACTGGCTAGTTTGGCAAATTCCTGCAACAGTAAGTCCACTTGCTCAGATTCAGGTGGCATTTGTGAAACAATATCTTTGATCTTTTCAGTATTAGGTTCAGAAATAGGTTCTGGATTATAATCTAAACCATCTGGAGATTTTAGGTGTCCACTATCTTCATCTATATCGCTAAATTGTTCAGAAAAAGCTTCTTTAAATTCAGTTTTTGAAATGTCAGATTTCAAACCTCCAAAATGAGATTCTGCAAAGGCTAAAATGCTCAGCTTCTCATAAAGCTCAGCAGTTTCCTTTTTCAATTGATGAATATCTGATCGGTTCTTCAATTTTAAAATGCGTTCAGCAAGACTTATCAATTCGTCTTCCAAGACTCTCTTCATAACATTTGTGATTTTCTTTTTTAAAGACCCTATTATTTTGCTAATTTTAGCCCTACTCTTTCTGAGAGGTCATCTTATTATTAACGCCCTAAATTACAAAATGTTTCTCGAAAACACTGTTAATCACAAAGAGCAATTTGGATGGATCGAAGTGATCTGCGGAAGTATGTTTTCTGGTAAAACTGAAGAATTGATCCGAAGACTGAAGCGCGCAAAGTTTGCCCGACAAAAAGTAGAAATTTTCAAGCCTCAAATCGATCGTCGGTATGATGAAGAGGAAGTGGTTTCCCATGACGAAAATTCTATACGGTCGACACCGGTTCCAGCTGCAGCAAATATTAGATTGTTGGCAGACAGTTGTGATGTGGTAGGTATTGATGAAGCACAGTTTTTTGACGAGGAAATCATTTCCGTATGCAATGATCTGGCCAATCGAGGTGTGAGGGTTATTGTTGCTGGACTGGATATGGATTTTAAAGGTAATCCCTTCGGGCCTATGCCTAATTTGATGGCTACTGCAGAATACGTTACCAAAGTTCACGCCGTCTGTACACGCACCGGTAACCTGGCTCAGTACAGTTTTAGAAAATCTACTAAAGAAGATTTAGTTCTTCTTGGAGAAACCGATGAATATGAGCCTTTGAGCAGAGCTGCATACTTTAAAGCCATGCTGAAGGAAAAGGTAAAGCATATCGACGTGAAAGACGCTGAGGAGTTTAACCAATCAAAACAAGCTGAGTAATGTCTAAAGTTTTAGAAACTCGCTTGGAAATCGATCTTGACGCCTTAGCCTCTAACTTTAAGTTACTAAGAAGTTACTTGAGCCCAGGCACTAAAATGATGGGAGTTGTGAAAGCTTTTGCTTACGGAACCGATTCTGTCCTCATTGGAAAACATTTGATCGCCTTAGGGGCAGAACATTTAGCAGTTGCTTATATTGAAGAAGGCGTGAGGTTGAGAAAGGCAGGTGTTAGAGTTCCCATACTGGTTTTCTATCCGCAATTAGAAGAGCTAAAAGATCTCATAGACTACCACCTCACTCCTAGCGTTTACTCGCATAGATTTTTGGAAGGGCTTTCTAAAGAGCTCACTGCTCATAAAGAACAATCATTAGAAATTCATCTTAAAATCAATACTGGGCTTAACCGGTTAGGTTTTGAGTTGACAGAGTTAGATACAGTCATTCAACATCTTAAAGCTGAACCTCACATAAAGGTTACGGGTGTCTTTTCGCACTTAGCTGCTTCTGGAAATAAAAATGAAGTTGAATTTACTAAGTCTCAGATTGCCAAATTTGAGGAGGCAAAATTATTTTTTGAAACTCACCTCAACAATTCATTTTTGAGTCATCTGTGCAACTCCAGCGGCATTTTGAACTTTCCTGAAGCTGAATTTGATATGGTTCGCGCAGGTATTGCCTTGTATGGTTATGGAAACAATCCAACTGAGCATCAAATGTTGAAAGCTGTTGCCAGTCTCAAGACCGTAATAGCTCAACTAAGGACCATCGAAAGTGGTGCTAGTGTGGGGTATGAACGGAAATTTAAGGCCGAACAAACTACAGACATTGCCACCTTACCTTTAGGCTACGCCGATGGGATTTCAAGACTATTTGGTAACGGAAAAGCTCAAGTATTGATTAATGGCACCAAAGCACCTATCGTAGGCAATGTATGTATGGACACCCTTATGGTGGATGTTACTGGTATCGATTGTAAGGAAGGAGACGAAGTAGAAGTCTTTGGGAAAAATCATACGGTGATCGACTTTGATATCGAACAACAGACCATACCTTATGAGGTCATTACCAGGATTTCACAACGAGTCACACGAGTGGTAGTTTAGCCAATTTTTATCCAATCCTAGTTTTATAGACTTTCTCATTCTTCTTCAATTTATAAATCTATTTTAAATTCAGGAAACTTATAAAGGCAATCAGAGTAAAAATCAGCTATTTTTTAATTGGTGATTTTTTCGGGTTAACTTTGTGGTGAATTCAAATTATGAAATCTACAGATCTCGACATACAAGTTAAAACGCTTCCAGAACAACCTGGAGTCTATCAATATTATGATAAGGACGACAGGATTCTATATGTTGGAAAAGCCAAGAATCTTAAAAAAAGAGTCTCCTCCTATTTTAATAGAGAACATGATAGCCATCGCATTGGCGTGATGGTGAAGAAAATAAAGAATATTAAGCACATCGTAGTCGACTCTGAGATGGATGCGCTATTGCTGGAAAATAACCTTATCAAAAAACACCAGCCGCGATTCAATATTATGTTGAGGGATGATAAGACCTATCCCTGGCTCTGCATCAAGAATGAACGCTTCCCCAGAGTGTTTCTCACACGACAGGTTATCAAAGATGGCAGTGAGTATTATGGCCCCTATCCTAGCATTAGAACAGTTAAAACACTTTTAGGACTAATCAAGGGCTTGTATCAACTCAGAACCTGCAATTATGATCTGTCCAAGGCTAAAATTGAGAACGGCAAGTATAAAGTGTGTTTGGAATACCATTTAGGCAATTGTAAAGGTCCATGTGAAGATCTTCAGGATGAAGAGGAATACCTCAAGCAGATTGAAGCCATCCGCAACATCGTCAAAGGAAATTTGAAAGATTCTTTAAAAGACTTTAAAGATCAAATGAATCATTTGGCGGGAGAAATGAGATTCGAAGAAGCTGAAAAGGTAAAACGTAAGATTCATACCTTAGAAAAATACCAGTCCAAATCTACAGTCGTTAATCCCAAAATAAACAACGTAGATGTCTTTTCAATTGTGAGTGATGAGGGCTATGGATACGTCAATTTTATGCAACTTTCTCATGGCGCGATTATCCGCTCGCATACTATTGAGATGAAGAAAAAACTGGACGAAAGCGATCCTGAACTCCTAGAACTTGGTATCACCGAAATACGTCAGCGCTTCGAGTCTAATTCACCTGAAATCTACGTCCCTTTTGAAGTGGAAGCTGGTGAGAACGTAAAAGTAACAGTTCCTAAACTAGGAGATAAAAAAGCAATTGTGGAACTTTCTACACGAAATGCCAAATATTTCCGCATGGAGCGCTTTAAGCAAATGAAAATCGTAGACCCAGACCGGCATACCAATCGACTGATGGCTCAGATGAAAGAAGACTTACGCCTTGGCGAAGAGCCTCGTCACATAGAATGCTTCGATAATTCTAACATTCAGGGTTCCAATCCGGTGGCTGCTTGTGTGGTTTTTAAAAATGGAAAACCCAGTAAAAAAGATTATAGAAAATTCAACATTAAAACCGTAGAAGGTCCAGATGATTTTGCCTCTATGGAAGAAGTGGTCTATCGGCGATACAGACGATTATTAGAAGAAGACGAACCCTTACCACAGCTGGTGATTGTAGATGGAGGAAAAGGTCAATTATCATCGGGGGTTACGGCCCTGGAACGACTTGGCTTAAGAGGAAAAGTACCAATTATAGGTATTGCTAAGCGATTGGAAGAATTATTTTATCCTGGCGATAAGTATCCACTTTACCTCGATAAAAAAACGGAAACGCTAAAGATTATTCAGCAATTGAGGAACGAGGCACACCGATTTGGTATCACCTTCCACAGAAATAAAAGAAGTAAAAGCGCTATTGGCACAGAATTAGAAGAGATAACGGGTATAGGAGAAAAAACTTCTATAGAACTATTGCAGCATTTTAGATCGATAACCAAAGTGAAAAAAGCCAGTCTGAAAGAGCTAGAAGAAGTCATTGGTACTTCAAAAGCCAACCTTATTTATGCTCATTATCATGCAGAAAATGAAACTTAACCTCCTTTTTTTACTTCTACCCATTCTTGTTTGGGGACAGCGTCTGGATCTCAATAAACTCGACAGCTTAGAAAGGTCTGGAAAGGACGTCAAAGTGGGTTTGGTCTTGAGTGGCGGGGGTGCCAAAGGACTTGCTCACATCGGAGTTTTAAAAGTAATAGAAGAATCTGGACTTAAAATTGATTATATCGGTGGCACAAGTATGGGGGCCATCGTTGGGGGTCTTTATGCATCCGGATATTCAACTCAACAACTAGACTCTATTTTTGAAACCACAGACTTTGGAAATCTTATTCAAGACAATCTTCCTCGAAGTGCCAAAAGCTTTAATGAACGGCGAGACTCAGAGCGCTATGTCCTCAAATTACCTTTCAATGATTTTAAATTTGGCTTACCTACTGGGATTTCAAAAGGACAGAATGTTTACAACTTATACGCACAATTACTATCTCACGTCTCAGAAGATGATTTTTCAAAACTACCAACACCCTTTTTCTGCATGGCAACCAATGTGGAAACTGGCGAAGTGGTGCAATTAGAACAAGGGGATCTAGCTACCTCCCTATCGGCTAGTGGCGCTATCCCTACCCTTTTTAGTCCGGTCTACATCGATGATATGATGCTTACTGATGGAGGCGTCCTCAATAATTTTCCTGTAGAAGAAGTAAAGGCCAAAGGTATGGATATCATCATAGGCGTAGATGTTCAGGATGGGTTAAGAACCAAGGAGGATCTGGTGAGCGGTATAGATATCTTGACACAGGTCAATAACTTCAGAACCATAAAATTGGCTAAAAGCAAAAGCCTGAAGACAGATGTTTATATAAAACCTGATATTGAGGAGTTTAGTGTATTATCCTTTGAGGAAGGTGAAACTATTATTGATAACGGTGAAATTGCTGCCAGAAAAAAATTAGATGAATTTCGGAAAATTGCAAGAGTACAAAACAGAGAAGCGACTAAGGTCTTCGTCAGCATTAACGACAGTATCAATATTGGAAATATAAACATCAAAGGCAACACCAACTACCCAAGAAACTTTATACGAGGAAAGCTGAAATTGGAAACGTTTGAAAAAACGAGTTTTAAGAGATTGAATGCAGGTCTCAATAACCTCTCGGCAACAGGCAACTTTGAAAAAATAAATTACTTACTTACAGAAAACGGAGAGCATAAAGACATTACTTTAAGAATCTATGAAAGCAACCAGAATACACAGCTAAAATTTGGGGTGCATTACGATCAACTCTATAAAACCAGCTTTCTGGCCAACCTAACTCAAAAAAGCCTGTTTCTAACCAATGATCTCGCTTCTTTAGATCTCATCATAGGTGATAATTTGAGATATAATTTCAATTATTACATCGACAAAGGAAGGTACTGGAGCATTGGAATAATGTCCAGATTCAATCAGTTTGAAGATGATATTGATTTTGAATTCTTACAACAATCGGTAGTTGTGAATAACCCCTTAAATCTCAATCAATTAAGGCTAAAAAATGAAGATTTCACCAATCAATTGTACGCAGAAACGTTTTTAACTCAGGATTTTAAATTCGGTCTTGGAGCTGAGTACAAACATCTTGAAGCAACAACAGAGACGTTTATAGAAGACCCAGAAGTGAGTGAGGCAGAAACAATCATACAGGAGAATGATTTATTTAGTACATACGGCTATTTAAGGATAGACACTATGAACGATAAGTTTTATCCAACATCGGGATATTTTTTTTCTGGGCAGATGAACATTTATTTCCCTGTATTTGACGATTATTCTGAATTTGCTATAGCAAAAGGTGAAGTTGGATATGCTCATCCTCTATTTAAACGAGTGTCTGGGTATATAGGCTCAGAGTTAGGATTTACAACCGGGAATGAAAACATTGCTGGATTGAACTTTTTCTTGGGTGGTTATGGCAATCAAACCATCAATAACTTTAGACACTTTCTTGGCTACGACTTTTTTACATTATCTGCCAATTCTTATATCAAAGGAATTTTACAATTGGATTATAACTTTTATAAGAAGAATCATTTGGTATTCACCGCCAACTATGCCAACGTCGAAGAGGATCTACTATCGACAGGAAACTGGCTAAGTGCTCCAGATTTTTCAGGATACGCTATCGGCATTGGTTCACAAACCATCTTAGGCCCGGTAGACTTTAAATACTCCTATTCTCCAGAGTCTGAGGAGAGCTTTTGGTTTGTAAGTATTGGCTATTGGTTTTAAAAATGCTCTAAACTTCATTAGGCTTTAAGAATTGTTGAGTTAATTCTTTCTCATTATTTCAGATTACATCAAATTTCACGATATTTGAATAAATCGTAGTTTATATGCCCTTCTATCACAAACTTGGGAAAATACCACACAAAAGACACACCATCTTTAAGAAACCAGATGGTTCTCTCTATCGTGAACAGTTGTTTGGTACTATTGGGTTTGACGGTATGTCTACCAACAGCTATCATGAGCACCATCCTACACAGGTAAAAGAAATTCTAAATCATAAAGATCTTACTCCTAAAATTGCGGTTGATACCAACCTCAAGTCCTATAAATTTCATGGTTTTAAAACCATACCTCAGCCCGATTATCTGGACAGTAGAACCACGGTTTTGCACAACGCAGATGTCAGTATTAGCTTAGCCGCTCCAACCGAATCTTCTAAAGATTATTTTTATAAAAATGCTGATGCAGACGAGTTATTGTTTATACATAAAGGAAAAGGTAAATTAAGGACTCATCTAGGTAATCTGGATTTTGAATATGGTGATTACTTGTTGATTCCCAGAGGTGTCATTTATAAAATAGATTTAGATACAGAAGATAATCGATTGTTTATTGTAGAATCAAGACGTCCAATCTATACTCCAAAACGCTACAGAAACCATTTTGGTCAATTACTGGAGCATGCTCCGTTTTGTGAAAGAGACTTAAGGCAGCCTTATGAGTTGGAAACCAATGATGAAACGGGAGACTTTCTTATCAAAGTGAAAAAAGAAAATAAGCTTTTTGACATGGTATACGCCACTCATCCTTTTGATGTAGTGGGCTACGATGGCTACAATTATCCTTATGCGTTTTCTATTCATGATTTTGAACCGATTACAGGTCGTGTGCACCAGCCACCACCAGTTCATCAAACCTTTGAGACCGATGCCTTTGTGGTGTGTTCATTCTGCCCTCGCCTGTTTGATTACCATCCTGAAAGTATTCCTGCACCATACAACCATAGCAATATTGACAGCGATGAGGTATTATACTATGTAGACGGTGACTTTATGAGTAGGAATGATATTGAAGCCGGGCATATCTCCTTACACCCTGCAGGAATTCCTCATGGCCCTCATCCTGGAGCTGTAGAACGAAGTATTGGACAAACTAAAACAGAAGAACTAGCAGTCATGGTAGATACCTTTAAACCCTTAAAAATAACTGAAGAAGGAATGGCTATTGCAGATGATAGTTACCATAAATCCTGGCTAGAGGATAAGCATTAGACGATGGCCCGCGTTAAGGATTGTCGTGGAAAGCTTTCTGAATCTAGCGCTAGAAGTCTTGTTGTGCTTGGCGACTGTAAGAAGCCAAAAGAACAACTCTAGACTTTCTAAGCTAGAGTAAGAAACTTGAAACAAAAAGCCTGACCCGCAAAGCATTTGCGGGAAACGCCCAAAACAAAGAGTAGAATTAGAATAGTCATGACCGACTAAGTTAAGAGACCACGGCGCTGATAGCCATGAAAGCGAAGACTTAAAGTTTTTTAATTTAATCCTATTTTGGTTTTGGAAATATATAGAAAAGCGAATTGCAAGGTCCATGAACTAAAAAAGAGTGAAAAGTACTATAGCTATTAAACTTTGAACTTTTTGAAAATTTAAATCGGACATTAATAACTTAAAACATACAATTATGAGTACAGATACCACCAGCCAAAAACTACCTAAAATAAACCCTAATGCAGAGGATTTTTTACCCATTTTAGGAACTGATTTTGTAGAACTTTACGTTGGAAATGCCAAACAGGCTGCTTATTATTATCAAACCGCCTGGGGCTTTCAACCTATTGCTTACGCCGGACTTGAAACTGGTAAAAAAGATACGACTTCCTATGTTTTGCAACAAGGCAAAGTACGTTTGGTGCTTACAAGCCCAATGAGTGAAGGTGGAGACCTTAATCGACACATCAGCAAACATGGAGATGGTGTAAAATTTGTTTCATTGTGGGTAGATGATGCTACCAAGAGTTTTGAAGAGACTGTAAAAAGAGGGGCTAAGCCTTACGCAAAGCCATATACCATCGAAGATGATAATGGAAAAGCAGTCATTTCTGGGATTCATACCTACGGTGAGACTATTCATTTGTTTGTAGAGCGTAAAAACTATGCAGGACCCTTTTTACCTGGGTATAAGGCCTGGACAAAAGCTTACAAAACGCAAGACGTAGGCTTGAAGTATATCGACCATATGGTAGGCAATGTAGGTTGGAACGAAATGAACAAATGGGTTGATTTTTATGCTGAAGTAATGGGTTTTGCACAGTTATTATCTTTTGATGACAAAGATATTTCTACAGACTATACCGCCTTGATGAGTAAAGTCATGAGCAATGGAAATGGACGTATCAAGTTTCCTATAAATGAGCCTGCAGAAGGTAAAAAGAAATCACAGATTGAAGAATATATCGATTTCTATAATGGTGCTGGTGTACAGCATATTGCTCTGGCTACCGATAATATTATAGAGACGGTAAGTGAATTGCAACGAAGAGGTGTTGAATTTTTAAATATTCCTGAGACTTACTACGAGACGGTACTGGATCGAGTAGGCGAAATAGATGAAGATTTGGCTCCACTAAAAGAGTTGGGGATTCTCATCGATAGTGATGACGAGGGCTATTTGCTACAAATATTCACAAAACCAGTGCTGGACCGACCAACCATGTTTTTTGAAATCATCCAACGTAAAGGCGCACAGTCTTTTGGGAAAGGAAACTTTAAAGCTTTATTTGAAGCTATAGAGCGCGAACAAACTTTAAGAGGAACGTTATAACATAACACTCAGGCTTTTAAGCGCACAAGCTTCAATCTCAGAAGTGAAGCTTGTTGTGCTTTTGCTTCATATGATAAAGTCCTCATAAAATAAAGGCATGTTAATTGATAATATTGAAATTTGAACAAACGTTATGTACTTATGAAACTTATTATCAACCTTCTAATTTTAAGCTTTACCGTTTTGGGTTTTAGTCAATCTGCTTACCAAGATGGAGAACTGCTCAACTTCAAAATTAAATACGGTTGGTTCAATACCAGCAAAGCTAGCTTGGAAGTGAAGAAATCAGAACTAGAAGGAAAACAAGTTTATCATATCATCGGAAATGGAAAAAGTGTAGGTCTTCTTGATGTTTTTTTTAAAGTAAGAGATCGCTACGAGTCCTTTATAACTTCAGATGAAGGCTTACCGCTAAAGTTTATCAGAGACATCAATGAAGGAGGATACAAAAAACATAAAGAACTGTTTTTTAACCATAACACTCATATTGTAGAAGTCTTAGATTTTAAACATGATACTAAGAACACATTTAAATTTATGCCTAGCTCTCAGGATATGTTATCTGCTCTTTATAAATTGAGAAATACTATTGATGTTGAGACTGTAAGTAAGGGGCAGGAATTCAATATCAATATGTTTTTTGATGATGAAAATTACGACTTCAAGACAAAAGTTCTGGGTTTTGAAACCATTGAAACCAAATTTGGAATGGTTAAGTGCATCAAAATAAGACCTTACGTGATGGCTGATCGTGTTTTTGAAGAAAGCGAGAGCTTGACCTTTTGGGTTTCTGCAGATCAAAATAAAATTCCTATCAAAATAGAAGCGGAATTGGCCGTGGGTTCGCTCACAGCTGAACTTGACGAATACAGAGGTTTAAAGCATCCTTTTCGAATTTTAATGAATTAATTCTTGTTGAGGAATTTGTACTGTGTAAACTTATGTTATGAATTCTAACCCTAAATCCTCTTATTATTGGTTTGTTCTTTATACCAAACCAAAATCTGAAAAAAAATTAGCTCAGCAACTGAATGCCGATGGCATTGAAGCTTATTGCCCCGTCCAGACTGAAGTTAAATACTGGAGTGATCGTAAAAAAAAGGTAGAAACTCCTTTACTAACTTCTATGATCTTTGTTCATCTTCAAGATAAAGATAGAAATCGAGTATTCCAAAGGAGACATGCTGTAAGATATTTGCACTGGCTTGGCAAACCAGCGAAAGTGACTAAGGAAGAAGTTGAGAGTTTAAAGTCTTTGGTAGAAGATAGTCAATATAAAAAACACAGGATGGATCTATTAAAACCAGGAGAAAAACTTGACATGACCCACTTAGGCTTTGAGCAGGTAGAAGGAACAGTTAAGTTTGTAAACGAACGCGAATGCTGGATGGTTTTAGAACAGCTAGGCTATGTTGTAAAATTTAAAAAACGATGAGCCTTCTAAAGCTTAAGATTAAGGCCAAACTGAAAAGCTAAGGCTTCAGCATTATAAACATTACCTAGATGGTTGAGACGATCTAAATTGGCAAACAAGTTGATTTTCCAAACGTCAAGGGCCACACCACCGCCAAAATTGGGTTGGTTGAATTGATCTATGCCGACACTAACTTTTAGATAGACTGTTTTCCAGAAACTACGCTCATACATAGCGTTGAGGCTGTAAAACACATTATTTGCACTCACCATACTAAACCCGTGCAAGCTCAGGGTTTGGTTACCCTCTTGTTTTTCAGCAGATTTTAATCTGCAGTTGCAGGAATTGGCTTTGCCCCCAAAATTATAGCTCAGTCCAAGATTAATTTTAGCCGGCTGCATATAGGTATAAGCATCACCTGAGGTTTCTGTAGGTAAATTTTGTTCAATTTCATCACCTAAGTTTTGGTAATAGGTAATTAAGTCATCCCCTTCAGAAAATTGCGGGAACTCTACAGGAAGTCCATCGTATTCAAAAAATCCCTGATAGGCATCTCTTCTCGTGTTTTTAGAAAAATGTATAAACCCGAAATCCAACACACTTGCGGTAAACTCCCAGCGCTCTGAAAAAAAATAAGATAAGCCAAAATCTAAACCTAAGCCATAATTGGATCCTAATAAAATATTACCTGGAGAGAGATTGCTCTCTCCCTCTAATCCCGTTCTATCAAATTTTAAATTTAAGTTGCTTATACTCTGGTCGAGAAGAATACCATCTTCTCCTGGACCAGTGTTGAATTGTCCTGTATTTTTTACCGACCTAATATTAACGCTAGAAGTATAAAGTTTTCCTCTAACTCCAAGATGAAGCTCATCGCTCATCTGTTGATTAACTCCTATATGAAATACAGTTTGTAAGTTGGCTCTAAAATTGATCTCACCAATATCATAACTTCGGTCCTGACCAGCATTTCCAAAATAAGCCAGTTCCATCAGGTCTTTAGGAAAATTGAAGACTCCATCACTTTCCTGATAAACCCCTGCTGAATAATAGCGGTTGTTATGGCTAAAGCCAAAATTTATGAGGTCAAGCTTTTGATTAAACGCTAGAAAATCTGTTGAGGAGATCTGCTCTAAGGACACTGCAACATTGGAATTGAAATCGTTGGCATTAAATAAATCATCAACGTTCAACACAGAATTACCAACAGAAGCATAGAGATTGGAAAGCGCTGGAACACCTATATGAAATTCGGTAGCTTGATAGGCAGCGCCAGGGTTTAGCATCAATGACTGTGGGTTATGCGTTTGATTGTATAGCAAATGCTTATCCTGCGCTTTAGCCTGAATAAGACAAAGTAAACTCCAGAAGACTAAGACATGTCTCATTCTCCTCCAAATTCATAGCTGCCTTCCACGACGCATTCCATACGCAAACGTCCTGAATTAGAATTGGAACTGGGTTGATTCACAAGTAATTCTGCTCTAGTACTCTTGGTGATGGATTCAAGCTGCTGAGGAGATAATGCTACGGAAAAGGTTTTTAGAGTAGGATTATCTACAGAGCCTGCAGGAATAGGCTCTGTCACTCTGAAGGTTACTATGTCATTGACATCAAAGAAAACAAAATTTATGGTCTGTCTTTGATTGATGCTGTTCTCTGCTAGGAACATGAATTGAAGACCAACAAGATTATCTGTGTTGAATTCTTCATTTAAGAAATTAATGTCGATAAAATCTATAATAGAATTTGGCACAGGAATAGAATCGTTTCCTACATTAATTAACTCAGCAGGATATTCTGCTTCAAATACATTAGCTTCAAAAACAGGAGCAAACTCAAACTCATCGGAGTCCAGATCTCTATCATCTGTACAACTTAAAAGTAGTAGAAAACATATCCATAAATACTTCATAGTCTTATAACATCTTAATTTCAGTCTACCCTAACCCTTACCTTCTTAACGACCACTAAACCACAAAATTGCCACTATTGGATTGTTAATTTAGAATTAGAGTCTCTCTAAATCAGGTTTATCTTTTCTATAGTCTGCTAAAGAATACCACTCGTGAGTTCTTCTATCATTTTTGTAATATTCTGCTTTCACAGGCTTACCGTCGACTTTATATAGAGCCAAACCCTCCTTATTACCTTGTTTTAATATGACAGTCTCAATTGTGTCTCCATGATAATAACGCCACCATGAAGTGGCCACTCCATCCTCGTAATGACCTTCTTTATGGAGTAAACCTTTTTCATCGTAATAATACCAGTAACCTGATCTTGTGTTACTCTTAAAGTTTCCTTTCGATTTGAGGCTACCATTTGGGTAATAATAAAACCAATACCTTTCTTTACTACCCTCCTCAATCCAGCCTTCAGCTTTGAGCTGGCCGTTGTCAAAATAATACTTTTCATAGGTCAAAGAGCTGCTTGTCATAATTATAAAAGAAAACAGGGCGAAATAGAGTTTCATTTTTAAATACCTACGAAAAAAAAATTCAAAAGGTTTTGAACCCTAAGTGTTTAATTCTCGTAACTATTTTAAAATATACATCATGAAAACAAAAATCATTTTATTAGCACTAGGAATGTTCTCATTACATGTTGCTGCGCAAAGTCCAGTTTCGGGATTTATGCAAAACTCTGGCGAAGGCGCAATTTCTTTGTCTTACAATTTTGAAAGTTTTGACAAGGTACTTCTAGTTCCATCAGAGATTGACGGAGTTCCTGTATTTAACGAAAAGTCACTTTCAAGCTTCAATCTTTATTCAGAAGTAGGTTTATCAGACCGATTTAATGTGACTTTGAGCATACCTTATATAGATGCTGAAGGAGAAGCCTCTCAGGCTGTTTTGGATGAAACTGGATTTGAAAATTCAAGAAATGGATTACAAGATCTTGGTATTCATTTGAAATACTTAGTAGCTCGCTTAGAATTAGGTCAAGGCAATTTAGATCTTATAGGATCTGTGGGAATAGAGACTCCCCTGTCTGATTATGAGGTAGACGAAGGTCTTCAATCTATTTTAGCCATCGGTAACGGCTCTACGCGATTCAACTCAATTGGTATAGCTACCTATAAATTGCAGAATGGTCTATTTGCCACTGGTCAGTTTGGATATAGCATTCGAAATAATGATGTTCCCAATGCATTGCTTTCTCAACTTAAAGTAGGTTATGCTGGAGCAAAAATTTATGGAGATGTCTATTTAGGCTCTCAAAAATCTACTTCTGGAGTCGATATTTTAGGCGAAGGCTTCACTGGTTTTTTCCCTGCTGCAGAGGTCAGTTATACTATTCTAGGAGCCAATGTTTACGTCCCTTTTGCCGACAAACTTGGAGCCTCTGTAGGAGTAGGTCAAATTCTTACAGGTAGAAATATAGGAAAAGCAACTGGAGTTTCTGCAGGTCTTACTTATTCATTTTAAACATATACATATCATGAAAAATCAAATATTAAAAATCGCATTTTTTTCTTTTTTAGTCATAGGATTTACTAGTTGCGAAAACGAATCCAACTTCGAAGATGAGACCCCTTCTATTGCAAACATTGCCGTATCCAACTCAGATTTTAGTACGCTGGAAGCTGCAGCTGTTCAGGGAGGACTTGCAGTTACTTTGAGTAACTCAAACCCTAATGATCCTTCTGGAAGCTATACTGTATTTGCACCTACGAATTCTGCTTTCGACAGGTTAGGGCTAAATGAAGAAACTTTAGGGGTCTTACAGGATGGCTTCTTAACCAATACATTATTATACCATACCTCTAATGGAGACTTACTATCAGGAAATATTGAAGCGGGTGCCTCGGCAAGTTCTGTATTAGGGATTAACCGACGGTTTATTGAGCGAGATGGTGAGTTATTTATCAATGGCTCAAAAATATTGGCAACAGACATTAACGCCAGTAATGGAACCGTACATGTTATCGATAAAGTTATGATTGCTACGGGTGGAGACATTGTACAGTCTGCCATAGCTTTACAAGATGCTAATGTGTTTATCAATCCTGAACTTACATTCTTAGTAGAAGCCGTACTTTATGCAGATTTAGCGGGTGCCCTCACAGCTTCAGAAGGCAGTCCTTCGTTTACAGTATTTGCTCCTACAGATCAGGCATTTATTAATCTTGGTGCTGCCTTGGGACTTACGTTTGAAGAACCAGCAGACATCAGGCAATTGCCACAAGAAACCGTACAAGCCGTTTTGCTTAATCATGTTGTTGCCAATGGTGGCCAGTTCACTTCAGAATTGTCTCAGGGAACTATCACTCCATTAGGAGGAGATGAGCTCACGCTTGGAGCTTATACCAACGGTGTGCTCACTGTACAAGGCGTGGGTAATGAAGAGCCTGCCAACATGGGTATTCCCGATGTTCAGGCAGTCAATGGAGTCATCCATATCGTCGATCAGGTTTTACTCCCAAATCTTTAAGAATTTCGTTTTGTTTATATTTTTAGTTCAGCAAACTGCGATGAAATCCATCGCAGTTTTTTTTTATAAATAATGAAAATTAGTACAGACTCCATAGATTCATTATAAAATTGAAACTGAGCTTTTTACTTTACACCATTCCTAAAGGACAAATACAATACTGGTTTTTCTGTTTTTTTGTCTTTGTAGTAAAGAAAATCATCACAGTTTTACTTTTGATTTATGTAAAAATTGTAGTTTTAAAAACGCTTAATTTGCATGTTATGACATTGTATTTACGAGTCTTTCTTTTTCTGTTTTTGACGATTCCTTCTCTGAGCTTTTCTCAGGAAATCACTTTAGATCATGGGTTTTGGGGATACAAATTCAAGCAGGGTGAAAAGGAGCTTAGCTGGAAGCAACTACTGCAGGAAACAAAAACTCACGAGGAGAGTTATGACCTTATTAAAAGAGCTCAATCTCAAAACACACTTTCTAGTATTTTTGGTTTCACTGGTGGGTTATTAGTAGGATATCCATTAGGGCAAGCTCTTGCAAATGGAGAGACCAACTGGACACTTATGATAGTAGGTGGAGCTATGATTACTGTTGCTATTCCATTGAGTTCAAGCTCTAAGAGGAATTTAAAAGATGGTCTTTCATCTTATAATTCGAGAAATAAAAGTTCAAATTCAAAAGAATTTTCTTCCAATCTGGAAGTAATCGGTAATGCCAGAGGACTTGGGATTAGAATGAATTTTTAAGTTGAAACAGTATCTTCTTATCCATTAAACCAGCCACATATTAATCTAAAAGTAACACATCACTTAGATGCACATATCTTTTTTCCATCCAACATCTAAAAAAATTGACATTATTTTGAAAATGAAACCTCTTTAATTAATAATTACAACTATAATCTTCAACTTTTACAATTAAAACAAATTAGAAATTTATGAATTCATCAACATTGAACCAAGAAACTAAAACCAAAAATTTAACTACTCCTACAAAAGTTGCGATAGCAAGAGGAGACGGAATAGGTCCAGAAATCATGGAGGCCACTTTAAAAATTCTAAAAGCTGCTGGGGCAAATATTGAGCCTCATGACATAGAGTTAGGAGAACAAGTATATTTATCTGGAAATACCTCTGGAATAAATTCTGATGCCTGGGATAAAATAAACGAAACTAAACTCATTTTAAAAGCTCCGATTACAACTCCTCAGGGAAGTGGTTTTAAAAGTTTAAATGTTACTCTTAGAAAATCGCTGGGACTTTTTGCTAATGTTCGCCCTGTACAGGCTTTATCTCCTTATGTCCCTACCCATTTTCCAAAAATGGACGTTGTTATTATTAGAGAAAATGAAGAAGATTTGTATGCTGGTATAGAACACAGACAAACAAACGATGTCTACCAATGCTTAAAACTCATAACCCGACCAGGGTGTGAACGTATAGTAAGATATGCGTTTGAATACGCAAAAGCTTACGGAAGGAAAAAAGTAACCTGTATGGTGAAAGACAATATAATGAAAGTAACCGACGGATTATTTCATAAAGTTTTCGATGAAATTGCTGTAGAGTATCCAGAGATTAAAAATGAAACTCAGATTATCGATATAGGTTCTGCAAGACTTGCAGCAAAACCAGAAAACTATGATGTAATTGTGACAGCAAATTTATACGGCGATATCATCTCAGATATAGCTGCCGAAATTGGAGGATCTGTAGGAATGTGTGGTTCTGCAAATATAGGAAAGAACGTGGCGATGTTTGAAGCTATTCATGGCTCTGCTCCAGATATTTCGGGACAAGGTATTGCAAATCCTTCAGGTCTCATCAATGCTTCAATCTCTATGTTGGCGCACATTGGTCAGACTTCAATTGCAAGTCAAATTAAAAATGCCTGGCTTACAACTCTGGAAGAAGGCCATCATCCTGCCGACATTTATCAAGAAGGAAAAAGCACTGCCAAAGTCAATACACAGGAATTTGCAGATCGCGTTATTTCAAATTTAGGTAAAACTCCAAGTCAATTATCAAAAAGTACTCTGGAAAAAGGCAGCGGGGAAATTGTGATACCTGATTATGTTCGTCAACCACAGAAAAAAGGCCTAGTTGGAGTAGATGTGTTTGTAGATTGGCAAGGAAGCAATCCTGATGAAATAGGAGATTCTTTATCCAGTATTGAGTCCACTGGACTAAAATTAAAAATGATTACAAATAGAGGGGTTAAAGTCTACCCTACTGGTATTAAAGAAACTTATTGTACAGACCACTGGCGATGCAGGTTTGTTGGGAAAAATTCATCTTCTATTGGTCAAAAGCCAAAATACGATAAGGTAGAATATGAAAACGTGATTGCTTTGTTATCCAAATTGGATCACCTCAAATTTGATGTTATTAAAACAGAAAATCTCTATGAATTTGATGGAAGTCGTGGCTTCTCTCTGGGGCAGGGAGAATAAGATTAGCACCTATTTATTAAATTAAAAACCGTGGGAGCGTAGTGACTTTGTTATTACGCTCTCTTTCGTTTTCAGGTTTGTAGTATATCAAATTATTAAAGGGCTAAATCTGATTTACTTTAGTTGTTTTGAAAGTTCTTAAAACTAATTAAATGAGAAAAGCGCAACCATCGTGGGAGAAGCTGTTAGATTTATCAGTTATAATTTTACTGCTGGAGTGGTCTATACATCAAAGATAGATGCAATAGATGAGTTTAAAACTCAAACTCATTAGGAGCAGTCTGGTCATAAATGATCATCTCTTTTTTCAATAAGCTTTTTTGAATGTTGACTATCTAGGATAAGATTCACAAAAAAATATCCCAAAAAGAAATACAGGTAGGACTACAACACTAATTCAAATAAAAAAGTCTGCATCCCTTATTTTTGGTAAGGGAGACAGACTCTTTAAAGTTGAAATTACTTATCGATTAATTTTTGATAAGTCGTTTATTTATTTCTAAGCCCGTAGAGGATTCGATTTTCAACATATAAATACCTGAAGGCTGGCTACTAAGATCAATCGTTGACTTTGTTGAGTCTAAAATAAGCTTACCGTTAATATCAAATACTTTTACAGAAAAAGGATCATCAATTTCAATTGTTACTTCACCAATCGTTGGATTTGGATAAATTTTAATGCTAGAAGACCTATCAAATTCTTCATTGCTTAAAGGGTCTTGAAACTCTACAGCACCAATATCTATAATAGCATTTACTACTCTCGGATTTTCTAGAACATCTTCTTCTGGAATATTAAAGCCAGAAGCATCTGGAATACCACTGTCTATTGAAGGCGATGTCTCTAACAAAGAAAAATCATTTGAAGATAAATTTGTAAATTCTGCATCGGAGTTTAATATATTACCTTCAACGTCTGAAACGTTTTCTGGAAAGCTTATATCATCGGTTAACGAATACTGCATTTCTATGACAGCCTCTCCAATAGTACCACCAGTTACAAAATTAGTTTCGTTATTTTGAACTATTGTATTGGTAATAAAAGTGTTTGCATCATCTTCAACTCTAATACCTTGAGAATTTCCAACTATTGTATTGTTAACAATGCTAACATTTCCAGCTCCCGTATTAAAAATACCAAAGTCGTCGTTATTATAGATTAAATTACCGATAAGGGAAACCTCAGAAAAACTACATTGAATCCCGGAAACCACTCCGCTTGCTCCGTTTGAGTTGTTGTAAATGGAGTTGTTTATACCATTTGCAACAGATTCAGAAATGACCACACCATTGATGCTATTGTCAAAAATCTTATTATTACTAAATTCAAATAGACTACTTACTTCGCGAATAAATAGACCTGTATTTCTGTTATTGCTTAAAGTATTATTCTGAAAGATAATTGAGCTTTTATAAATACTTACACCTCCTATAAATGCTGTAGTAGAATTAATTCCTGTAATATTTCTGGACTGATTAGAAAACTCCACAATACAGTGAGTCATCGAAGAATTAGGGCTTGAATTCTCATCGATTAAGATCGTTCCCCACTCACCATTATTATTTCTGGTAAAAAGAATTGGATTTTCGGGTGTACCATTGGCAATTAATTCGCCTTGAATTCTCAATACTCCAACATTTCCTTCTTCATAATCAAACCAAGATGCTGATGTTGAAGCGCTGGATCTTAACCTAACCTCTACACCAGCTTCAATGTTGAGTGTTTGGCCGTTTGGAACCACTGCTCTCCCTTCAACAATATAAGGGGAGTTAGCAACAGTCCATGTTCCGCTAACTGTTGCTTCGTCTTGTATCGTCGTTTGACCAAAACTATTAACAGTACAAAAGAAAATTAATACATTAAACAAGTAGAATTTTTTCATATTATTCAATATTAAATTAAAAAAAATTTATGCATTTTTTATGGGCAAATATCCTCTAATTAATCATAATAAACAAAAAATTGTAATAGGCTCATTAGTGTAAATGTATAGATGATTTATTAAGTCCTAATATCACATTCTTAAGACAAAGTACTGAGATTATTAACCTTATGTAGCTTATGTATCAAGTTGAAGTGCATTTAAAACCATGCTTTTTAGATTACAGTATGATATCAAACGCTGATAGTGTTCAAAAATCTTGTAGTGCTGGCCACTTTACTAAAGGAGTGAACCCAATTCTACTGGTATAAATTTTCATCTAGCAAGGTCTATTTGTGATAGAAAGAAATTAACATAATCTATAAAGGACGAATTTATGTTTAGACTCACCTCTGAAATCTAGGTATTAGGTCCTTTAATGGGGTTTATATGTAATCAGTCAGGTTTTACTTCCTAAGCTATAGTATTTTGGTTGTTGAGGTTGAATGCACTGCGGTGAAAATTTCCACAGTTTTTAATTAAAATCCCAATGTTGAAGTATAAATAAAAAATCCCGCTTAAAATCGATTTAAACGGGGATTATTCTTTGATCTTAGTTAAGATATTGAATTAAAACCTTAGGACCGGACGGCTTTTTCTATTGGAGTGTCTCCGTCGAGAATTTCAAAGATTTCATTCTCCTTCACACCATCTTCCAAAACTTCTACCAAGGTTTTTGCAACGTTAGCCCTGGAAATACTTTCAAAATCCTCGAGCTTTTCATTTAGTCGTATTTTACCAGAGCCTTCTTCGTTGGTTAAGGCACCAGGCCTTACAATTGTATAAGCCAATCCACTGTTTTGCAAATACTCATCGGCATTACCTTTAGCTTTAAGATACTCTTTTAAATCTTCGCTAATTTCAGGATTATCTGCACCCATGGTGCTTAGCATGACAAATTTTTTGGCTTTGGTGTTTTTTGCCGCGTCTATAAAGCCCTTAGCACCCTCTTGATCGACATCTATCACCTTTTTCCCTCCGGAACCTGCTGCAAATATCACTTTGTCGGCCCCTCTTACCTCTTCGTTAAGATCTTCCTCCAAATCACCAAGTACGGCGGCTACATTTTCATTTTCAAAATGCTCCTTTTGCTCCTGCTTTCTTACCAGTGCAATTGGATGGTAATGTTCTGAGGCTTTTAGCAAATCTATGATCAATCGTCCAGTGGTTCCATTTGCTCCAGCTACCAGGACATTTATTTCTTTACTCATAATATTATTGTTTTTTACAATATAATTTATGAATGTTGAGCATGAAAAGGATTAGGATAAGCTTATGATTATTTTGCCTTTAGCTCTGCCCGTTGCTAAATACTGATAGGCCTCTATGCTATCCTCAAAACTGTAGATAAGATCCACAATAGGTTTGATTTGTCCGTCCTGTACCATTGCAGTTATGGCATTGAGTTGATCGGCATTTGGTTGCATCCAGGTAAAAAAATAATCTGCAGACTTCGCCTGTATTTTTTCAGTTAATTCTTCGGGGAGTTTGTAGCCTTCAATACCCATCTGCTTGGCCGTTTCTTCACTTGGCGGACCGGCAATAGAAGAGACCTTGCCACCTTCTTTAATAATATCGAAGGCTTCGAATGTATAAGAATCTCCTAAGGTGTCGAATACAAGGTCAAGATTATTTGCAACCTCCTTATAATTTTCCTCAGTATAATCTATCACTCTATCGGTCCCCAAAGCCTTCACCCAGTCTACGTTTTTTGAGCTGGTGGTAGTATAGACAATAGCGCCTTTAGTTTTGGCATACTGAATCGCAAAACTGCCCACACCTCCGGAACCTGCGTGGATCAAGATTCGATCGTCTTTTTTGAGTCCAGCCTTCTCCAACGCCTGAATTGCAGTAAGACCTGCAAGGGGTAGGGCTGAAGCTTCTTCATATGAAATAGAGTCTGGCTTCTTTGCAATGGTATCGCTGCTCACTGTAACGAATTCTGCTACCGTTCCCATTTGCTCGTGCGGGACTCTGGCATAGATATCGTCACCAATTTCAAAATTTGTCACCTCAACTCCTTTTTCTACAATGACTCCGCTCACATCAAATCCAATCGTGACTGGTAAATCTAAAGGTACGAGGTCTTTTAAGTGACCCTGAGCTAGTTTATAATCGATCGGATTGAGTGCTGCTGCTTTTACTTCTACTAAAACCTCTTTGGATTGTAGGCTAGGTTTCTTGATGGTTTTAATGACTAAACTGTCTTTAAGCTCTCCGTATGTTGTGATTTGTAAGGCTTTCATGTGCTTATTGTTTAAATTAAATCAGAATGAAATAAGGTAGCATATTTTTTGGATTTCATTTGATAATCCAAACATCAAGTTAAAATGTAGGTCCAGGACACTTTCAAATTTACTAGCTTTAGTTGCTATTTTGAAGTGATACGGAAATTGATGTTGGACCTATAGTTGTTAAAACTTGACTAAACCAGTTTTAAATAAAAGATATGGCCTACAAGCTTGACAAGTTTGATCACCTTTAGGTTTTATTTTATTAGCAATTGAAAATAAACTTTACTCCTTTTTAGCATTGGCAACTTCAATTGCTTTTTCTATGACCTCATCTCGCCCTTGCCTCAATCCTTTAATTGTTGGGTTGACTTCAATATCAATTCTTACTCCTTTCCTTTGGGTCTCTGTTCCATCTGGATAGAGCACGCCATTGCCTGTCATGGTAGTTTTGTAACCACCTAAATAGTCAAAAACAACCACTTCTCCATCAGCTGCGGCAGTCTGATTTCCTATGGTGATGACATCGTCTGCAGTTTGGAAAGCCATGGCTGTAAACTCTGCTCGACTCAAAGAATTTTCATTGACCAGAAGTATGAATTTTCCTTTAAAGGCCTTACGACTGCTGTTGGTTTTAATATTATTTTTATACACAAATTTTCCAGGATAAGATAGGTCAGGTGTATATTTTTTAGCGAAGACTCTGCGTTCACTATTAAAATAACGGGTAAACATCCTGTACTTATTTTGAGGATATGCTCTTAAATCGACGATGATATAGGCTTTATCTTCAAATAATTTAAATATATCATCAAACTCTTTAAATGTAAATCTAGCGGCCATATTGATGTATCCTATATCTTGGCTTATTGATTTTGACTTGATTTGACGTAAATAGTTCAGATAATTGAAATCGCTAAAATCGTATCTTTTCGCATTGATTTGTAGCTCCTCTCCGTCTCTTTGAATGGTCAATTCAACTTCATTCTCTTCGCCGTGAGCAATCAAACTATAGGCTCTATTCATTTTATATCTCTGGTGGGAACCAGCTATATATTTCAATTTTTTTTCAGTTTCTTTCTCTATATCTAGACCATTTACCTTAAGAATGACATCACCTAATTTCAAATTATTGAGGGCTGCAATCGAATCACTATAAAAATCAGAAATTACTGCTCTGCCATCTATATGTGACACCATGACTGGGAGAAATTTCTTCGGCTGTTCATTGAAATTGATAGAGGCATGAGAGTCATCTAATTTGGCAACAAGTTCTTTAATTGAATTTTGATACTCACTTTTATTTTTAGCGTTTTTGAATTTGGGGATCATATCGTGTAAGACCGAATCCCAGTCTTGATCTGTTAGATATTTGTAAGGAAAAAAATATTCAATGATATTCCAATATTTGAACAAACCAAGCAGCCTGAATTCCTCATTAGGATACTCAAACCCTTCATATATTGGTTCATTAATAATCTTAATTTGACCGAGATATTCTGAGCTAACGTAGTAATTCTCTTTTAGATTTCTGTTGTCTTCAATGTATTTCAATTTTGAAGTAAGATGCTTGGTGAATAGTGTCGTATCCTGAGTCCAGGACAGATCGAAATTCTTGTCGAAATAGTCCTCTTCAGAATCACATCTTTTGCATTCATTCACCTCGCCAAGGCTTTCAATCCAATTAAGATAAACCGTTGATAGAGCAGGTTTATCGGATGCCTTGATCACTTGAGGAAAAATTTCAAAAAACTCCTGATCCCAATTATAGCTACCGCTACTCACTTGTGGATGATAGTATTTTAGAAACCCATACATTTTTCCTAGTGAACTTAATTTGTCAGTTTCTGAAATGGTCTGCTGAGCGAAGGAAGGCAAAGATAATAGAGCAACTATAATTGAGGCAAAGAAATAATTTTTCATACGTATTGTAATCTCGTGTAGTATAAATTGATGATTTCTCTCTTCAAAGTCGCTTTGATTACATAGCTCCAATTACAAAGGGAGTGCTAGAGTTTTCTGAATAATCTCTCAAAAACCCAGAGTTTTTTGATGTTAATATTTTTTCTGAAGTCTCCGCCACTCCTTTAAATCCATCATTGCAATCTACTTCAAGAATCAGATGTTTAATTATCCCGTCCTCGTTGAATTCTGACTTTGAATAATCTACCGTAATATTTTTTTTGGATTTAAATTCTGAGGCAATTTTATCGAGCTCCGCCTCAGTAGTGTTTTGGGTAATAATGAGAAAAACCCTTTCAGATGCTGTTGAATATTTTGTTTCGGACACTTTCATACAGCTTATGCTAAGAAGTGCAATTAATACTAAGCTTATATATTTCATTTTTCAGGTTATGGTTTTATGGTCTGTTTAATTCTATTCACAGGTTATTATATGCTTATCATTTCCTTTCCGAATGGGGTCAAAGCCAATGCCGCTAATTTGAAATGTTGCCTGGCGAAAGGTATACCAATAATGGTGATGGCAAGTATGATCCCAAAACCAATATGAGATAGACTAATCCAAAGGCCTCCTACTAAAATCCAGATCACATTCATTAAGGTGGACAGACAGCCACCAGAATTTGGAATTTCACGGGTGCCTTTTCCAAATGGAGATAAGGCCAGTCCTGCAAGTTTTAAGGTTTGTATTCCGAAGGGAATTCCCACGATCGTCAACATTAAAAGCAGACTGGCAATCACATACTCCACGGCTATGACTAAACCTCCAAACACCAGCCATATTATATTTCCAAGTAGATTCATTATTTTTTCTGAAATTAGTCTCAGTATTTTACTGAGAAGCAGTTTCTATTTAGGCTATACTATATTCAAACCTTTAAGTTATACCTTTTAATACCGTTCTTCTAATCAAATTACCTCAACTTAAAATATGAATGCTTTATCAATTCAGTATGAGTATGATCTTTAACATCTAGGTATAAATAAGCATCACTAGACTATTAACTACAAGGTTGCTCAAAACAGTTATTAAAGCCATCGGGGCAGACGGTTTCTGTACACGGCCCATCGTCTTCGGTACAGGCCGTAAAAGCGAGGGTGGTGACAAATAGAAAAGCAGCGAGGAGGTGGTTAGTTTTCATAATGGATAGTTCTTTGGGATTATTTTTTGCTTTGATAATGCTGGGTTATACTAGAGGTTGGCTTTAGCTTCACATGATTCATAAAATATTCTGTGAACCATTTTAAGTCATCCAATATATATTTTTCATTTTCGTCATCAAATCCAAGAATCTGATATTGTCTATCATTATCGTCTAATAAATAAAGATTTCCTTCATATGAATCTTCGGTAATTTGTTCAGCTGAAAAAATAAAGTCTTTAATATTTTTAGAATCAAAATTATATTCACCAAAATCGCCCTTTATTTTAATTGATTCTTTGTCAAGTGTTTTCAGATTTTCGTTTGCTTGCTTTTTGTTAGTTATTCGCGAATAATTAAAAAATCCGGTACCAAAAAGAAAAACTATTCCAGGAATTATTTTCCATCGATGACGTTCAAAAGAATCAATGCCTTCAACTATGATCAATAAAGATAATCCTGCTGCTATGATAACAGGTAAAGCAATAAGCCCGATTAAAGTCAAATAATCTTTTTTAGGTTTTCCAATAATTATTTTTCCATTTTCAATCGAATATGAAATTTTATGTCTTTTCAATTTAGATTCTAAAATTGAACTGTTCATTAGCCTTGTTATAAAATTTTAGATAACGTTTAGTATATGAAAATTAGGCGATTTCGAAGAACTAAACTTTCGGTTAAGCACAAAGTTTGATATGAGCCACAACCCTTGAATTTATTGCTGTTTTGCCTATTTTTTATATACATTGTTGTGCTTTCTTGCTTTTTATTAGAATGGTAAATCGTCTACGCTATCATCATCAATAGGTTCTTCTTCTATATTTTCAGATGCTTCAAGTTGGTCAATTGATGCATTGAACCTATCATAAATTCCAATTATTGTTTGTTCAATCAGAGTTAGCTTTTCAATATTGTCTTGTTGACTATAATCTTCAAACGTCGAAGTAAGTTGCAATCTCTTCGGAATTACTTGAATTAAATAGTCAATAACTGGTTTAAAATTGACATCATTAGAAACTGAAATAATAATTTCGTTTGTATCAATTGAGTCACCTGAAAACCCAATATTTAAATTATTCTCTTGAAATCGATTGTTTACTTTTATCATGAGTTGAGAAGTTTTTTAATGTTATATTTTCTTGATCTCATATCAAATATTGATTTTCCTCCATCAAGATTATCAATTATTAATTTTTGAAAATCTTTATTTTCTAAGAACAACTGCCTGTAAGAAATTTTACCGCTAGTATTCTCCGCCAAAATAATTGATTCTGCATCTCCATAGACAACAATTGAAGGATTGTGAGAGACTAATATTATTTGTTTTAAAAACTTGAAATCTCTTAACAAGTTAATTAAATCTTCATTTTTAAAGGTGTTACCTAAATTGTCTTCAGGTTGGTCTATCATTACAAGCTTGCACTTTCCGTTTTGTAAAATTGTTTTTAAATACATTTCTGCGTTGAATCCAGGCGATTTATTTTTTGAATTACCATTTTCACCGTAATCCAAATATGTGCTTGGAAAATCGTATTTGTTTGATATCTGACTCGTCTCTTTTTTGATTTTCTGTATGAGACGTTGCTCGGTATACTCAGCGTAATCTTTCAGATTATTGTTATCAATTGCAAGAACTAAATAATTTTCATAAATAGATTTTTCTATTTGCCCTCCATTTATACAATTGATAATACCTAGCCTTAACTCATCATTATCTTCAATTTCCAAAATCAGTTTTACGGATTCAGTAACTTCAATTTCTTCTTTGTTATTACACTTATAATTCTCTAAAACTTTACATGATTCATCAAACTCAACAGCTTGTCTGAATAATGTTTCACAAGTTGTTAATAGTGATTGTTTTCTGCTAAAAGCTTCTTTTTTTGCTCTTGAAGCGGATTCAAGGTTGTTGTTTTTTTCATCAATTACTTTTTTTATGCCATCAACGAAATAATCAATTGATTCTTGTGTTCGCTTCTTTTGAACAATTAATTCTTTTTTAGTTCCAATTAGGTTTTCAAAAGATTCAATTATTGTGTTTTCTTCATCCTCTAGCTCGAATATTTCGTCATTCTTGAAGTCAGAAATATCGCTTGAAATATTTTGTAATAACTCTTCTTTTTGTTCAAAGTCGATAATTTTAATCGAAGGTGTAAATTCCACAAAATGAAACTTATCATTTGTCATATTTTCAAAGTCTCCCTCATGAATTATAAAATCTTTTCGATAGGAAGAATTGAAGCGGTCGAATCTATTTTTAAATGTTTCAAACTCGGTTAACAATCTGTTTTTATTTGATTGTAATTTCTCCCTTGCTTCTGAAAGTTCATTTTCACGTCCAGAGTCAATAACTAACTCCTTTAAATCTCCTGTTTCAAAGTATTTAACAATGTCGCCTTGATTAATGTAAATCACTTCTTCATCGTTAAAAGGAAGTATAGATTGAAGAGTTTGACTATTTGAGGCTTTTATCCTAACTTCTGAATCATTGGCACCATACTTTTGGAAGTCATGTTTATAGTTCTCAATTTTTTTCCCAATGAGATTAAAAAGTAGACTTTTTCCAGATGAGGCTCCACCAATAATAACATTTAGATTAGGACTAAACTCTAGAGTACAATCATCTACGTCTTCTATCCCTTTTATTTCAATAGTAGAAATGTGCTTCTTTACATTTTTCAAGAGGTCGACTTCCTGTTGTTTTCTTATCCTAGATTGTGGGTCAATAAAAGCAAATCTTAATGTTTCGAACGTAGGTTCTCCTTTTAAACAATAGAATTCATGTGGAGCGCCATTTTTTGGATTAGGATACTCTTCACAATTGTGATTATCTGAGAAATTTATAAATGCTTCATCCTTCTTATTCTGAAAATCTAATTCTTTAAGTTTATCAAATTCTTGATGGTGACGTAACCTGTGTTTTTCTTTCACTTTCTCATGAGCACATTCCATTAATAAAACCATTTCTTGTGCTTTTCTAATGTCTGTACCTTTGTAGGCATCTATAATGTTCTTATGACCTCCTGCATGCGGTATATAGAAAAAATGGTATGGATGAAACAATTCAAAAATTTCATCTTCAGATATACTCCTTTCTTTTATATCTGTATCTGCGAAATGATCCTCAATTACAGTCGCAATTTCAGTTGCTTTTTCTGTCGTTGTTTCATCGAAAATTAGCAGCGTATGATAAGTTAAAAAACTATCATCATCTTGTTTCACTTTAATATCGAATTCACAGCCAACTAGTAGTACAGGATCTCCATCAGTAAAACTTTCATAGTATTTTTTGTAAGCTTCAACATTAATAATATTGTGATCTGTCAGTGAAAAAAGTCTAACTTGATTTTCAACTAATTTTTCTTTTAGAGTTTTGATGTCGAAGCTACCATCGTAATCGTTGGTTTTAGTCTTATTACTAAAATCACTGTGGATATGCAGGTCGACTTTAAACCAGTCAGAGTAAATTCTATTCATTTTTTATTATTGATGGTTTCATGCATGAAGCACAACTAGTAAATATCCTCAACAACTAGTCACTTTTTTAATATAAATGGTATCAGATTAATTTCTAGCTAAACATACACATTTAAATCCTAATAAATACGGTTGAGGATAAACTTATACGGATGTGATGGGAAAGGTCTTAAATGCGCAAGACATTTTTCTTTATAAGCCTGATTTACATTTATTTCTAATCTTCAATGATGGAGTGGAGTCAAACAATGTTCACCATCTAAAGCTTTAATTTTTTTCTTTTTCAGTTTTGAGTGTTGTGAGATATGCTTTAACAAGAATAGATGTATTTAGCAGCCAAAATGCCCTGTAAAACCAAATATTTATAGAATAGCCAAAAAAAGTTTTAGATTCAGTTTCGCTAAGCATTCCAAGAAAAAGTAACGCCGATAAAATTACACCGACTAGGAATAATGTCTTTCTTTTCATAGTTTTTCTATCTCTTGTTTAATTCTATTTCTACATTCAGATTATCTCTTGTTAAAATCACAGAGTTTGGTTTTCCATCTTTTATGTTGAATTTTAAGAAATTTGGATAGTCTATAATTTTAAATAATCCATTTTTCAAGTAAACCATTTCACTATCTTTTTTTCCTTTAAAATGTTCAAAGAATGGGGATTCCACATATAGGCGGTTATTTTTATCCAATATTTTGGCTTGCATTCCTTGTCCGTAAAGAAAGTCTTCATAAGTACCAGTTAAACTGACTTTTAGGTCATTGGATATTTCCTGTGTTTCCTCTTTTGGTAATTTTTTCTTCCAATTCATAAGAGATAAAAGTTTTATTCGAGTTTCGTCAATAACTGGAAAACGATTTGGTTTTTCTCCATTAGCAAGAAAAACAAAACCATTCCCATCTGTTGTAGTGGCAAAAATATCCCCACCAACTCCAGTATTGGAACCATTGCAGATAAACCAGTCGTAGTTGTCAAAACCAAAAGACCTTTGCCATCCATAACTCCAACCTCCAACTGCATCTTTCAAGGCTGTAACTTCTATTACATTTTTGGCAACATTATGAGAAATTACCTTGTTTTCTTTATTTCGTAAGGCATTTTGTATTTCTATGGTTATTTTGGCTAAATCTGTTGGTGTGGACCATAATCCTGAAGGTGCAACTTGCGGTGTTATTGGCAAACCTGTTTTTATAACCTTGTTGTCCTTGTCGTGAACAAGAGCGACATTCGTTAAAAATCCTTTTTGGTTGGGCTGAATCATTGTTGTGTTATTCAAGTCGAGAGGTGAGAATATGTATTCATCTGCAAGTTCCGCAATCGGCTTATTTAAAATGTCCTCTAATGCCATTTGAACTATAACATAACCGCCTCCGCTATATGACCAACTTGTTCCTGGTGTAAATAAAAACTCAATTTCTTTGTCATATCGTGGTAATTGCCCTAAAAGACTTTGTTTTAATGTGGGAATTGTATCTCCTTCGTAAAAGTCTGCAAAACCGTGTTGGCTTGTTCCAGCCGTATGATTTAAAAATTGTTTCCAAGTCGGATTTTTAATTTCAGTAAATTGGCTTTTGGGTAAATGCCAACGTTTAAGATAGTTGTCTATTGGTTCATCCAAATCTATTAACCCTTTTTCCTCTAGTATAAAACATAGAAGTGCGGTTATTGGTTTTGAAATTGATGCCGAAGAAAATGCCGTATTATCGTCTATTTTCTCATCAGAATTTGTTGATTTAGCTCCAAACTGGTTTGAATAAACTATCTCATAATTTTCAAACACCACAAGGCTAAATCCTGCAAGTTTATGATTTTCTAATTGATTGTCAATGTTTAGACTCTCAGTAAGAAAACTAAAATCTTTATGTTTTGTTATTTCATTTTTGTTTGATTGACAACTTGAAAATATCGCTGTAAGAAATAGTAAGTAAATAATACTTTTCATTGGTTTTTTCTTTTAAGACGATTAAGTTTTGATTGTGTTACGTGAGTTTGGGTATAACGATATCGGTTGTGAGTAGTTGCGTGGGTTAGCACGAAACATCGCAAATACACACCAAACTGAAAATCTGCGAGGATTTTCAGAAGTAGGCGAGAACAAGCAATAAATTATATACGGTGTTACCTTTAGTTTTTATTTTAGATAGATACCTCTATCTTTTAATTTTCCAAAATACTTTTCATATTGTTGAATAGCATAAATATCCATCATACCTCCAATATAATCTTGTACCTTTCTTTCCCATTTTTTTGGGTTCCTATAATTTGCAGGAAGTAAGACCATATCTCTATTATAATCTTTGTCGTTATATAATTCATAAAGTTTTGTCAGTACATGTTTACCCAATTGTTCGTATTCAATTATATCAGGTTGACGTTTAATAGCTTCAAAGGTTAATTTTTTCAGACCATGTACTAATTTACCTAGTTTTTTATATCCTAATTTGCCATCAACTAAATCAACATCACGAACAAATGCGTTAGCTAAAAGAGAAGTTAGTTCTTTTCGATATAGCATAGCAAATTCTTCTGATGATTCGTAAACTCTTGCTTTTTCTGCAAATTGTCTAGCTAAAACATTTAATTTTTTAAAATCTACAATAACTTCTTTGTATTCTTTTCTAATTGAGAATTCATATAGCAATTCATCAATAGTAAAATAGCCTAAGCCTAATGCATCTTCTAAATCATGAATGGCATAGGAAATTTCATCTGATAAATCCATTATTTCACAGTCAATTGTTTTGTGTTCTATATTATATTTATTTAGCCATTCATTAACTAACTTATAATCTTTGTTGTAGAGGAATTTTTTGTTTTTGATTTTTACTTCTTTTGAATTTTCATCTACTATTGTTTCGGTTTCTGGCTTGAAATATTTTACAACTCCAAGCATAGTTCTTAATGTCAAATTCAAGCCATTAAAGTCATGATGCCTCTCTTCAATTTGATTTAATATTCTAAAAGTTTGTGCGTTTCCTTCATAAGGATTTTTTTTATTTACCTTACTTAGAAAGATTTCTCCAGCATGACCAAAAGGCGGATTACCTATGTCATGTGCTAAAGAACAGCTCTGAATAGTCAAAGTGTCTTTCATCTTTAACTTTTTAGCGATTGTCTTAGCTACTTGTGCAACTTCATGACTATGAGTTAATCTATTTCTATAAAAGACTTGGCTTTTAGGTACAAATAATTGCATTTTACCTTGTAAGCGTCTGCAAGAAGATGAATATAATATTCTTGAATAATCTATATCAGCATTTGTTCTAAAATAATCAGTACTACCTGAATAACTGTTGTCTACTCTTATGTCTTTTACTCTATCGAGTTGAGATTCTCTATCTTTACAGTAGTCTAATAGTTCGGTTGATAACATTGTTGTTTAATTTACAGGAAACGGTCTCGTATAACCGTAAGTTACGGATTAATATGCGTTAATTTTCGGTTTAGCACTGACGCTCGCAATTCCCAGTGGATCCGGACGTAGTCGAATCCGCCGTAATTGCGGTTATATATTGTTGTGTTTAGTTTTTTATTCAATTATACAGCTTCTTCTTCAACTTTTACTAATTCGGCTAATTTCAACGCAACTTTAAACATCGATTCCTCATTTGTGTCAAGTCCACTTCTTGAACCAAGCAATGGGCTAACTTCACGAAGCTTTTCAAATGTTGTGTTATGGACTATTGGAACAAGTAAATCACGAGCTAAAAGAGCAGAAAGTTCTTTTTCGGCAATTCCTTCATTCCTTACTCGGTCAATAAAATTTGGTGTTACTAAAACAATTCCGATTCTTGAGTTCGCTAATCCTTTGTCAATTTCTCGTAGTAAAGACGAGCCTAATAAAACGTCCTTTTCACTAAACCATACTGACACTCCGTTTTCTTCGAGCAAATCGTGTAATTCCTTTGCCGAATCTTTTCGGTCATCCCAAGCGTGACAAAGAAAAACATTTCGTAGGTCTGGAATAACAGCACGTTTTTCAACATTCTCTCGAACTGGTGTTAAAGTCCTAATTTCAGCTGGTGTATAATAGACATTTGATGTAGGACTTGACCAACTTGCTTTTCTGGTTCTTGAACTTCCACCACTTGAACTTCCGCTTCCATAATTACTACGGTAGGATGAGTAAGGTGATGTGTAGGATGAATATGAGCTATATCCTCCTCGTCCTCCACAAGCTGGACAATTTGCTCTTCCGCTTGCTGTTCTGTGTCCTCTATAAGGTGCTGTACATCTTGCCATGATTTTCTTTATTTTTTATTGAATTCCGATTTTCGGAAATTAAACACAACTAGCACATATCCTCAACAACATGTGCTTTTTTGAACATAAATGTTATCGGTTTAATTTCCAGATAAACATACACATTTAAATCCTAATAAATACGGTTGGGGATAAACTTGTGTAGATTAAAACATTTTGAGGTTGCTAAAACTCGAAGCTATCTTCCCCACTTCAGGCACATCGCCAAACCCAGCTGGATCCTGAAGCTTTCTCAATTACGCTAAGCAGTGTATCGCAAGGCGTAAAGTCAACGCCAGCAAATTCTATATAAGTCTGGTTTATTGGCCTATGAGTGTTGCCTTGATCTTTTTCGCTTCTTCTAAACTAAAAGCTTTATTTGGTCTAAAATTGTCCAGACAATAGGTGATGGATGTCAAGCCTTTGGCTTGATCAAGATCATGTTCTACACTGGTTTTGGCGATAAGGTACCTAAACCTTAATTCCTCTTCTGGAAACTTTTGTATGGCAAATTCTAAAAATTCAACGGCCTCCTCTGGGCGGTTGAGCTTTTCAGTTAATAAGGCAAAAGGCCTGAGGAAATAAAAGGCATTTTTATAATACCCGTTGTCGAGTTGCAATTTCCAATTGATAAGGGCCTCTTCGTAAAATCCTGCAGATTCATAAGTTTGGGCTTTGTCAGAATACAAATGATCTTTAGAATAGAATGAATTTTCTTCACTGATGTCCAGCAGTTCTTTTACTAAAGCTTTGTTCTTACGTGAAGCCACCACTTCACTTAGATAAAAGAAGTCTTCCTCTTTCAGTTCACTTTTAATACCGTAAAACGCTGATTGCGTCGCTAGAATATCGTCTATATAAGCCTGGAGAGAGAACTGATCTTCTTTCATAGCTTCCTTTACCTCTGAAAAGTTGCGATACTCTGAAAAGACAAACATCAAGGCATCGTTTAAACTTTTAGGCACTAGATCCATATGTCCGGCCTCATAACTTTTAAATTGGCCTTTAAAATTCGAAGGAGCATTATTGAACACCGTATCGAGTTGTCTTCCTGTCTCTAATCTGTAGGGATCGTCTTTTGTGCCTGAAGAGACGAAATAAGAAAGTTGAGGTGAATTGGGAGTTATATACTCTTCTAAGAAGTCGATTTGCTCCTGAAGTAAATCTGGAGTGATCGCAATATAAGCCTGGAAGGGGCTTTCTGCTTCAGTGATTATTTCATTGACGAAGGTAGCGGTGTTGGAATGGCCGATAAGCACACTAAATCCTGAAGTGGAAAACCCCTGATCGATCAACGGGACAATTTCGTGGATTAGATGGTTTTTAAGGTTGTCAGAACCTTCCAAAAAGTCAGTAACTGGAATATTGACATTTAACCCATAATTAGGTGAGGTTTCATAGTTTCGGTCATTATGATACAGACTCACCACTATGGATTGAGGAATCACATCGTACTTCATTAAATAATAGGCATAACTACTGGTAATATGGAAAAGGCCGTAGCCATCTAAGGTGTAAATGACAGGATATGTTTTCTTTGCATCATAATTATCGGGGAGAACTATTTTGACTGTTCTTTCCTTTTCAAAAAAATCTGATGTCAACTTTTTAGTAATGGTATCAGATTGAAATTTTATAGCGTTTTGCCCGAATGAATATAAGCTAGCAGATATAAAAAAAACCAAGATCACCAAGTGAGAAAAGTGCTTCATAATTTATAGGATTGATTTCATTCGTCTAAAATAGGCTTTTATACTCTATGGTTAGAGATCGTCCTATTCTTTTTTAGCTATAGAATAATTAAAACTAATTTCTATTTTTACCAAAAATCAATGGAATGAAAGTAATTCTCAAGTTGCTAAAATGGTTGGTAGGCATCCTCCTTCTTGTTGTTATTGGACTTTACGCCACTGGATACGGTTATGTCCTAAAGGGTGTACGTGTGGTCTATCTCACTGGTCATGATACCGCCTTTATAGATGATTACCCCTATTTTGATAACCGCACAGTCGAACATGGAACTCCGCAACCCCTGCCTAAGCATAAGAATTACAATAGCGTTGACATGCCTGAAGCGCTGAAACAAACCCACGACACTTACGGTAGTGTGGCCTATTTGATTTTTAAGGACGGGCAGCTGTGGCATGAGTATTATGCTGAAGGCTATGGCCCCGACTCGCATACCAATTCCTTTTCGATGGCCAAAAGCATTACCACCATGCTTTTGGGTAAAGCCATTGAAGAAGGACACATTAAAGATTTAGACCAAAAAGTGACTGACTTTTTCCCTAACCTGAAAGGCGAATATGCCAGCCAGGTCACTGTGGGCGACCTGGCTTCGATGGCCTCTGGCCTCAATTGGGATGAGAATTACTATTCCCCGTTTTCGATTACGGCACAGGCTTACTACAAAAGCAATGTGAGAGAGTTAATTCTGGACTTATCTGTTGACGAACAACCTGGAAAGGAATTCAAGTACCTCAGCGGCAATACACAGCTCTTAGGCATGGTGATAGAAAAGGCAACAGGCCAAAATTTATCCAACTACCTTAGCGATAACTTTTGGAAACCTATGGGCATGGAAGAGCCTGCCTTTTGGCAGCTCGACAGTGAAGAAAGCGGCATGGAGAAATCCTACTGCTGCCTGGCGTCCAATGCTCGCGATTTTGCCAGAATGGGCTTACTGGTCATGAATGAGGGCCAATGGAACGGAAAGCAACTGCTTAACTCCAACTTTATTGACAAAAGCATACAGCCCCGCTTTGAAAACGACCCAGAATACGGGTACGGATTTTGGCTGGAAAAAATAGAAGGTCAGGATTTGTTTGTGATGCAAGGCGTTTTGGGACAATACGTCATTGGCGATCCCAAAAATGATGTGTTAATCGTTCGCTTAGGCCATCACAGAGCGTCTAAAACCGATAAGGCTGTGTTTCCCGCCGATTTTTATGAGTACCTGGATGGGGCTTATGAAATGATGCAAGTAAGACCGTAGTTGAAAGCAGAATTAACTTGTCAATTTTTCACTGCGAACTCAGCGCCTCTGCGGTTAAATATACACGATAATAAGTATTATTTATTCTGATTCACCAAATCCATTAAATCAACATCGTTTCCTAAAAGAACTTCCTTAGAATTGATACGGCCCGCAGGGGTGTCGTTCTCCAATTTTAAAACCCCTCGTGGGCACACTGAGGCGCAGATACCACAACCTACACAGGAAGATCTCACGATATTCTCTCCTTTTTGAGCATAAGCTCGCACGTCGATACCCATTTCGCAATAAGTTGAACAATTTCCACAGGAGATGCATTGCCCACCGTTAGTGGTAATTCTGAATTTAGAAAACAGACGCTGCTGAAAGCCTAAAATGGCTGCCATAGGACAACCAAATCTACACCAGACACGATTACCGAAAATGGGGTAAAAGCCTACACCTACCACCCCAGAAAAAATAGCACCAATCGCAAATCCATAGCTGGATCTTAAGGTTTCTGCTTCAAACACAAAGATTTTATCGGTCATCCCGGAAAAGTGAAGACCAATCAAAGCTAAAATCAGCACAAAAAAACCGATAGCTGCGTATTTGGCATCCTTTTGTAATTCCTGGCGCTTGTAAATCATCACCCAACTGAAAACTATCGTCAATAAAGTAGCGACGCTAATTAAAAACGCCGTTCCAGATAACCAGTACTGATCGGTCTTAAGATAAGAATACACCACAGCAGTTGTCGAAATCACCACAAAGACTACCACGGTATGCACCAGCCAACGCTCGAGCTTCCAGGCGTTTTGTGACTTGTCACTCAGATGGCGGAAGGGGTCGCCGGCAGTTTCAGCCAGACCTCCGCAGCCACACACCCAGGAACAGTACCAGCGTTTGCCGTATTTGTAGGTTAGTATGGGCGTTATCACCAAAATCGACAGCACTCCAAAAATCAGTAGTCCAATCCCAACTGAGCCCGCACTGATGAATTCATCGACCCGGTACTGTTCAAAGTTATAATAGTTCAGCGGCCAAATGTTGACCAGGTTATAGTAAGGCAGAGAAAAGTCGTCTCCATTGAGTCTGGCCATCACTTCCGGAATGATAAAGGCAAAGCCCAGCTGAAAAAACATCACCGAGAAGGTTCTGAGTCGCTGGTAGCGGTTATGCCGATATTTCCAAAGAAACTTAATTCCAAAGCCAAGAATAGCTAAAGTATATAAAGTCCCATAAACGAACCATTGGCTGGCTGGATTGCCACTTAAGGCTTTACTTAACGGATCGAACAGGGCCACAATACCCGTATTATCGCCTTCACTATTGAGTCCCAATAAACTGGGGTAAAAGTAAAGCACCACGTAAAATCCAGTCAGCAGTAGTCCCAGTAAGTATGCCCATAACCCACGATTGGTCAGCGACTTAAAATACACCCCATCATTTTTGATGCCTTCTGGCAAATGGGCGTAGCTGGCCTTACTGTACCAAACAATTCCTGCAGCTACCAGCCCTAAGGACAGACTCAGCCAAAATACTTTGGGTTGAAAACCGATCTCAAAAATAGACAACGTCATGATGAACAGACCAACTAAGCCTAAGGCACTGGATAGTTTTTGTTGAATCGATAAGGCCTCTGGCGCATTTCCTGTGACCGACATATTTACCTCTGTACTCATAATTTTTAGTTTTTAGACCTCACTGGTCTTAGAGACCCATGAAGTTTAGTTTTTTTTAAACCTCACAGTCCCCAAAGCTTTGGGGACTGTGAGGTCTGGTTCATATATTAATTTCGAACTTTAGCTTCTTGTCTTCTAAAGGCGTTGGCAATCTCACTTTCATAATGTTTATAAAACTCAGGATCGAAATTGGCTACAGCCAACTTTTCAATCACCTCATCTACCGTCGCTTTTTGGGTGAGCCAGTGGTCAAACACATCATGCCGTAAACGAATACCAAAGGTATTGATCCCTTTAAACTGTCGCGATTCTTTTTCGTATTGAATATGAATACACTTCTTACCATCTTCATGTTCCCAGTAGAAATCGGTATGCCCTTCAGGAGGCTCGGGGAATACCCAACCGTAGGTCTGGTATTCGATATCAAAAAATTTGGCAGAATTGAACCAATGGCCTGGCTTGTACTCCATAGGATTGCCACAAAGCGTCTGCGCCAGCGTTTCTCCCATCATTCGTCCGGTGTACCAGACCGCTTCAATGGCAGGTCTGTTGCCAATCGGTTCGCGCTGCTCAGCACAGTCGCCAATAGCGTAAACGTCGGGCTCATTGGTTTCCAAATGTCTATTCACCAGCACTCCGCGATTCAATTCGATAGAACTGTTGTTCAGAAATTCAACGTTGGGTGAGACACCAGGCGTAAGACCTACAAGATCACAGTCAACTACTTCACCAGTTTCTTTGATTTTAACCGCTTTCACTTTGCCTTGTTCATCGGTTAAAATTTCTTCGAGATTTGTACTAAGGCGAAGATCGATGTGGTGCTCCCGGATGTGCCTGTCTATGAGTTGAGCTTCTTCATCGGGTAGGACATTGTTCCAAAAGTGAGATTCTCTTACTAAAAAGGTTACGGGTATATTTCTGGTGGCCAGCATTTCGGCCAGCTCCACGCCAATTAAACCCCCGCCGACAATCACAGCACGTTGACAGACTTGGTTGTTGGGAGCCAATTCTTCTAGCTCTTCCAGGTCCTGTTTGCTCACAAGCCCGATGACTCCTTTGGCCTCCTGACCTGGCCAGCCAAATTTATTGGATTTGGAGCCACAGGCCATCACCAACTTATCGTAAGCAAACAGCTCTCCAGACGCCAGCTTTAGCTGTTTTTGGTCGGTGTCCACCTCAATCACGTGAGCCTGTTTGAGTTCCAGTCTGTTTTTTTTCCAGAACTTATCTTCATAAGGCTTGAGGTGATTCCATTTCATGTGCCCCATGTAAACATACATAAGTGCTGTTCTGGAAAAGAAGTGCTCACTTTCAGAAGAAATCAAGGTAATTCGTTTATCTGATAATTTACGAACATGTCTGGCCAAAGTCACTCCAGCAATTCCATTTCCTATAATAACGATGTGTTCTTGTTTCAAACCTTATTGTTTTTTGTGACTGTCATCTTCAGATGAACGTTGAATTTACTAAAGTTTATTCAAACTCAGCTGTTGACCTTGAGACTTAGTTATTGATGTGCTTTTCGTAAAAGCGATAGAGGTTTTCCGGAGAAGCTCCCATCCATTTTTTAAAATAAACCATCCAGAACAGCAGCTGCAAAGTCAAAACACCTTTGGTTTTGAACCTCCTGGCCGATGTCGTAATCTTTTCCTGAACCACATCAAAATCAGTTTGCTGATAGAGTGGTTTTAAAATTTCATGATCTTCATAGATCTTAAAATTTTCATTGTAACCACCCACCTTTTTAAAAAGCGAGGTTGCCACAAATAAACTTTGATCGCCACCTCTGCAGGATCGAGCTTTAAATTTTGTCATCCAGCTGATCAACCTTAGCCAGGGATGCTCACTTCTAAAAGACATTCTAAAACAACCTGCAAGATGTCCTTTTTCAACAGAGTCCACGATCATTTGTTCAAAATTTGGCGGCGGTAATGAGTCGATGTGCAAGAAATATAAAATAGTTCCTCTTGCCTTTCTCGCTCCAAAATTCATTTGCCTGGCCCTGCCTTTCTCACTGGTGTAGACTTTTATTCCTTCAATAGATTTTGCTTTCTCAAAAGTTTGATCTGTGCTACCCCCATCTATCACTAAAATGTCTGAGATTAAATCAGGCTTACCTATTCGTTGCTGAATTTGCCTGAGGTTACTTTCAACCACTTCAGCTTCATTATAAACCGGGATAATGATACTCAGCATTCCATCTATTGTTCATTCAACTTCCAGGAATAGTCCAGGTAGTCTATAGAGGCCTCTTCACTTAGGCTTACTTCTGCATAACGATTGATAAAGTCGATTACAGATTGCCCGTCCGATTCAAAATCGGAAGCATACCACTTAAAGATTTTTGATAATTTCACTTCAGAAGCAGATAACTGGTTTTTATCAGAATTTACAAATTCAACAGCAGCCTGGTCTAATTGTTGGTCTAATGTAGTTGCTAGAAAAGCTTCATCAGCAAGTTTCGGACAAGACTCAGACGCACAATTCACTGCAAAATGCACTCGGGGATCCCCCATTTTCAACAGCATTCCTTTTTCGATGTCGTCTAATGAATATTCTTTATCCCCAATTTTGGCAAAAGCGGTTGTAAACGGACTGCTAAAAAGCCCTCCGATTTTTCTTATGCTTTCCACTGGGTAATGCTTAACGATTAGTTTTACTGTAAAGGCATTATAAGCGTTGATCAAATACGCTTTCTTTTGATTTTTGGTCCAAGATGCTTCTGGCGGATTTTGGTCCAATAAACTTAAGTAAGTATCTAAGGCCTTTTCATTGCTTTTAAAAGCCTTATAATCAACGTTACCTTCGTTATCAACATGAGATTTCACTAGTTGATCCCACTGTTGATGTTGATGAATGTCCTGTGCAAATCCTGTAGGTCCAAGTGAGAAAAAAAGGCATATGGTAAATAGGTATTGTATAGTTTTCATCTTTTTTTTCTTATTTACGATAATTGAGACGGCAAAGTTCATTCTTCGCCGACAAACATCGTACAACTTATATCAAATTCAGAAGAAATTTAACAGAGAATTCATGGGATTCAAAATTGAATAGTCTACCAGATTGGTAGAAATTATATACTTTTGCCGGAAATTACATTCAAAAAATTATAACTCTCTGATATTTAGACTTAAAGTTGAAGTCAGATAGCTAGTTAAACGACAAATCAATCTGCCAATTCATGAACAACGACCATATAAAAGCCATTGAAGCGTCCATAAAAGGTGGAGAAGCGATTATGGAAATTTATAAAGAGGATTTTGATGTAGAATATAAAGACGATGCGTCTCCATTGACTCTGGCCGACAAAAAGGCGAACGCCATCATCATGTCTTTTTTGGAAACGACCTCTATTCCTATTATAAGTGAAGAAAATAAACAAATAGACTACGCCGAGCGTCAATCCTGGAGCCAGTGCTGGATTGTAGATCCGCTGGATGGCACCAAGGAGTTTGTCAAGAAAAACGGTGAATTTACCGTCAATATCGCTTTAATCGACCAGCAAAAAACAGTTTTTGGCGTCATATACGTCCCTGCGCAACGTTTGCTTTATGTGGGAGATGTAGCCTCTAAAAAAACCTATAAAGTCGAGGTACCTTCAAAGAATTATACGGTTGATGATCTACTGAAAAAGGCGGAGCTTTTGAAACCTAGTCAGAATTCCAATCCTATTCGGGTAGTGGGAAGCCGTTCTCATATGAACCAGGATACTCTCGATTACATAGAAGACCTTAAAACAAAATACAACAAACCGGTGGATATCGTTTCCAAAGGAAGTTCCTTAAAATTCTGTCTGGTGGCCGAAGGAAACGCAGATGTGTATCCTCGCTATGCGCCAACCATGGAATGGGACACGGCGGCTGGGCAGGCTATCTGTAAAGCTGTAGGTCTGGAAGTGATCAGCTTAGATACCAGCGAAGAAATGCTTTACAACAGAGCAAATTTACTGAACGGATATTTTCACGTTAAAACCGAATTATGAGCGAAAATATAGTCATTCACGATTATGATATTTCCAGGACGAAGCGAAATAAAGTCAATGGCCATGAGTCTTTTGTGCTTTGGTTTACCGGACTTTCCGGGTCTGGCAAGTCAACCATTGCCAACAAAGTGGAAGAAGAACTGTTTTATAAAGGTATCAGCACTTATGCTCTCGATGGCGATAACATCCGTAGTGGCATCAATAAAGGACTTGGGTTTACCAAAGAGGACCGACTGGAAAATCTAAGACGCATTGCCGAGGTTGGAAAATTATTTGTCGACGCTGGGATAGTGACTATTGCTGCTTTTGTGTCGCCTTTGATTTCGGATCGCGAACAGGTGAAACAAATCGTTGGCGAAAAAGATCTGATTGAAATTTTCGTTGACACTTCCTTGAAAGAGTGCGAAAAACGTGACGTTAAAGGGCTTTATAAAAAGGCCAGAGCTGGAGAAATCAAAAATTTTACGGGAATTGATGCACCGTACGAGGCTCCAGAATCCCCAGAACTTCACATCAATACTGAAACCACCCAAGTGGACGAAGCTGTCCAACACATCATTAGCTATTTAGAAGAAACCCATAGAATATAATTTCATGAGCACGTATTATTTAAATTACTTAGAAGAGCTTGAGTCTGAAGCCATTTTTATCTTAAGAGAAGTCTGGGCTCAATTTCAAAACCCAGTCATTTTATTTTCTGGCGGAAAAGACTCCATATTGGTCACGCATTTGGCCAAAAAAGCCTTTCATCCAGCCAAAATTCCCTTTGCTTTAATGCACGTGGACACTGGTCATAACTTTCCGGAAGCCATACAGTTTAGAGATGACTTGGTAGAGAAACTAGGGGTGAATCTGATTGTTGGCTCGGTTCAAAAATCGATTGACACCGGTCGCGTTGCCGAAGAAAAAGGAAAAAATGCTACTCGAAATGCCTTACAAATCACCACTCTTCTAGACACTATTGAAGAGCATAAAATCGACTGTGCGATTGGAGGTGGACGACGAGATGAAGAAAAAGCAAGAGCCAAAGAGCGTTTCTTTTCTCATCGTGATGAGTTTGGACAATGGGATCCTAAAAATCAACGCCCCGAATTATGGAACCTTCTGAACGGAAAGTACTTCGAAGGTGAGCATTTTAGAGCCTTCCCCATCAGTAACTGGACCGAAATGGACGTGTGGAATTACCTTACCAAAGAAGGAATTGAAATTCCTTCGCTTTACCTGGCTCATGAACGTGAGGTGGTGAAACGAAACGGCTCCTGGATTCCTAATTCTGAATTTCTGGTGTTGGAATCTAACGAAGACATCGTCAAGAAAAAAATACGATTTAGAACCCTTGGAGATATTACCATCACCGGCGGTATAGAATCTGAAGCGGATACGATGGAAAAAATAGTAGAAGAAGTGTCTACCATGAGAGAAACCGAGCGTGGTAACCGAAGTGATGACAAACGTTCTGAAACCGCCATGGAAGACCGAAAAAAAGACGGGTACTTCTAGGCTCTTTCAATTCAATACTTAAACTCTGATTACAAAACTGACTCAAACGATGAAAATAGATACAAATCAATTGCTGAGATTTACCACTGCAGGAAGTGTAGATGATGGAAAAAGCACGCTTATAGGACGATTACTTTACGACTCCAAGTCCATTTTTGAAGACCAACTCGCTGCGGTTGAAAGTTCCAGCAAGCAAAAAGGCATCGAAGGCGTAGACCTGGCCATGTTTACTGATGGTCTTAAGGACGAACGTGAACAAGGGATTACCATAGACGTAGCTTACCGCTATTTTACCACCCCCAAACGAAAATTTATCATCGCCGATACGCCTGGTCATATTCAATATACCCGAAATATGGTCACCGGAGCTTCTACGGCCAATGCTGCTGTCGTCCTGATCGATGCCAGGCACGGCGTCATCGAACAAACCAAAAGGCATACCTTTATTGCTTCACTTCTAAATATACCTCACATTATCGTGTGCATCAATAAAATGGATTTGGTGGATTATGCCGAAGCCACCTTCAATGGTATTGTGGAGCAGTTTGAGGAGTTTTCTTCAAAACTGTTGATCAAGGATGTGCGATATATTCCAATCAGTGCTTTAAATGGAGATAATGTGGTGAATCGCTCAGAAAACATGTCCTGGTTCCAAGGCTCACCAATGCTTCATGAGCTAGAAACCCTACATATCAGTAGTGATATCAACAAGGTAGACGCCAGACTTCCTGTCCAGACCGTTTTGAGACCTCAGCGAAAAGGATTTGAAGACTACCGAGGCTATGCCGGAAGAATTGCCAGCGGTATTTACAGAGTTGGAGATGACATCGCCGTATTACCTTCTGGATTTACTTCCAAAATCAAAAGCATTAATGCAGGTGAAGCTGAGGTGGAAGAAGCTTTTGCTCCTATGTCTGTGGCCATGACTCTCGAGGACGATATCGACATCAGTCGTGGCGATATGATTGTGAAAGTCAATAATCAACCTGAGCTCTCTCAGGAGTTTGATGTCATGTTATGCTGGTTGAATAATGCTCCTGTAAAACCAAGAACTAAGTATACTATCATGCATACGTCTAATGAGCAAAAAGCTGTGATCAAGGAAGTGGTGTATAAAATGGATGTCAACACCTTCAAAAGAAATGAAGAGGACAAAGATTTAAAGATGAACGATATTGCCAGAGTGAAGTTGAAAACATCTCATCGCTTGATGCTGGATAGTTACAGAGATAATCGAAATACTGGAAGCATTATCCTGGTTGATGAATCTACCAAAGAAACAGTTGCGGCGGGGATGATTGTTTAAGTACAAGGTATAATCTTGTCAGCTTATAATATAAGACCTCACGGGTTTTGAAAACCCGTGAGGTCTGCTTTTTTTTCAAGATCTCTAAGTTGCTCACAAGATTAATCTGACTTTAATTGAACGAAAATTTCTAGGAATTTATTATAGTTTTAATTCACCTTTCCCAAGTAACCACAGTTTTTAAGCTAACTTGATGTGATGGCTTATGTTCTATTCAGTTTAAAGTTATCTGAGGCAAAATCAAAAGAAATTAAGAGAGCTAATATTGAATTGTTGTTTGGAAAACTAAACTTAAAGTGATAAAGGAACATAGTGTTGACCTTAGATACTGAAACAAGTTCAGTATTACAACTAAAACAGACCTCACAGTCCCAAAGTTTCGGGACTGTGAGGTCTATACTTATTTCAAAACTTTTTTTTCTAAATAATTGAGAGACAACAATTAGATATTCCTTAACAAAGTCCTACTTTTGCAGCATCTAAAAACGTATCCCAAAAATGGCTCAAGAAAAAGGAATCAAATCTGCTTTAATTTCCGTATTTCATAAGGAAGGTTTAGAACCTATCGTCAAGACTTTAAATGACTTAGGGGTTGAAATTTACTCCACTGGCGGCACAGAAAAATTCATAAAGGATCTTGGAATAAATGTTATTCCTGTAGAAGATATTACCTCTTATCCTTCCATTCTGGGAGGGCGCGTGAAAACCCTCCACCCTAAAGTTTTTGGTGGTATTTTAAATCGGGGCGATAATACTCAGGATCAGGAAGAATTGAGATCTTATGAGATTCCTCAAATCGACCTGGTTATCGTAGACCTCTATCCGTTTGAAGATACCGTAGCCTCGGGGGCTGATGAACAGGACATTATAGAAAAAATAGACATTGGCGGAATTTCACTTATCAGAGCTGCAGCCAAAAACTTTAAAGATGTGCTTTGCGTGTCATCAAGAGCAGATTATGCTCCACTTCTTGATATTCTGAAAGCATCTAAGGGAAGCGTTAGCCTTGACCAAAGAAAGAATTTTGCAGCTAAGGCTTTTCAGGTGTCTTCACATTATGACACGGCAATTTTTAATTATTTTAATTCGACCGAAAACTTGCCATCACATAAACAGAGTTTCGAAAAAGGAAAAGAACTACGATACGGAGAAAACCCTCATCAGCAGGGCTTTTTCTTTGGAGATTTTGACAAAGTATTCGATAAGCTTCATGGCAAAGAATTGTCTTACAATAATCTATTGGATGTTGATGCCGCTGTCAATTTGATGTCTGAATTCACCAATGAAGCCCCCACGTTTGCGATTTTAAAGCATAACAATGCTTGTGGCCTGGCACAAAGAGATACGATACATCAGGCCTATACAGATGCTTTAGCTGGAGATCCTGTATCTGCCTTTGGCGGTATACTCATTGCCAATTCAGAGATAGACCAGGCGACAGCTGAAGACATTCATAATTTATTTTGCGAAGTCGTCATTGCTCCAAGCTTTAGCGAGGAGGCTAAAACTATTTTGACTCAGAAGAAAAATAGAATTCTTTTGGTTCAGAAAATCACTCAATTTGACGACAAAATCGTCAGAACCTGCCTGAATGGAGTATTGGTTCAGGACCGGGATAACAAGACGGATGGAAAAGCTGATCTTAAAACAGCAACTAACTTAACTCCGAATAAAGAACAAACAGAAGATCTGCTGTTTGCCTCAAAAATTTGTAAGCATACCAAGTCTAACACCATTGTTTTAACAAAAAACAAGCAACTTCTGGCTAGTGGAACAGGCCAAACCTCTAGAGTAGACGCTTTAAACCACGCTATTGAAAAGGCACTTAGCTTCAAATTTGATCTTAATGGAGCTGCAATGGCAAGTGATGCCTTCTTTCCGTTTCCAGATTGTGTAGAGATTGCCGGAAATGCCGGAATTACATCTGTCATCCAACCAGGTGGGTCGATTAAAGACCAATTAAGCATCGATTACTGCAATGAAAATAATATTTCTATGGTAATGACAGGAATCCGTCATTTTAAGCATTAAATAATTAACTTTATCCTTTATAAACAATACGCACATGGGATTTTTTGATTTTCTAACTGAAGACATTGCTATCGACCTTGGAACAGCCAACACCTTGATTATACATAACGATAAAGTTGTGGTAGATAGTCCCTCGATTGTCGCCCGTAATCGCCTGACCGGAAAAATTATTGCCGTAGGTAAGGAAGCGTCGATGATGCAAGGAAAAACCCATGAAAACATTAAAACTATACGCCCATTAAAAGATGGTGTTATAGCAGATTTTGATGCCAGTGAACAAATGATCAGTATGTTCATCAAGGAGATTCCTGCTCTTAAAAAGCGTTTGTTTACGCCTTCACTTCGTATGGTGATCTGCATTCCTAGTGGAATTACTGAAGTAGAGATGAGAGCGGTAAAAGATTCTGCAGAACGGGTAAACGGTAAAGAAGTGTATTTGATTCATGAACCTATGGCCGCGGCTATTGGTATTGGTGTGGATATCATGCAGCCTAAAGGAAACATGATTGTTGATATTGGTGGAGGTACAACAGAAATCGCCGTAATCGCTTTAGGAGGTATCGTTTGTGATAAGTCGGTTAAGATTGCTGGTGATGTATTTACCAATGATATTATTTACTTTTTGCGGACTCAGCACAACCTCTTTATCGGGGAACGTACAGCAGAAAAAATCAAGATACAAATCGGGTCTGCAACAGAAGACCTGGAAACGGCTCCCGATGACATGAGTGTTCAGGGTCGAGACTTATTGACTGGTAAGCCTAAGCAGGTCGATATTTCCTATAAAGAAATTGCAAAAGCACTAGATAAATCTATCTTAAGAATTGAAGATGCAGTTATGGAGACACTTTCACAAACTCCTCCTGAACTCGCCGCAGATATTTACAATACTGGAATTTATCTCGCTGGGGGTGGTTCGATGTTGAGAGGGTTGGATAAGCGATTATCTCAAAAAACAGACCTCCCGGTTTATATTGCAGAAGATCCTTTGAGAGCAATTGTAAGAGGAACGGGAATTACCCTAAAAGATCTAGAAAGGTATAAAGCTGTTCTTCTAAAATAGAGTTAAGCTATGCAGCAAATCTTATTATTTCTTATTAAAAATAAGACAGGTTTGGTGTTTATCATTCTTATGACTGTGGCTATGGGCCTTACCTTTAAAGCGCATACCTATCATAACAGTAAATTCATTTCTTCAGCTAATTTTATAACAGGAAATGTCCTTGGCACTTCAGAAGACATTTCTCAATATTTCGATTTGAAGACTCAAAATCAGATCCTTTCTGAAGAAAATGAGACTTTACGGAAACTCCTTTACAATTCCAACAGAGATCTTGACTCCATTTTCGAGCCTTTAGATTTTATAAGCGATAGTTTATATAAAGTACAAAAAACGACAGTCATCTCGAATAATTACGATAAAATCGATAACTTTTTATTGATTGAAGGTGGCATCAAAGATAGCATCAAGCAAGATTTGGGTGTGATTTCCAGCAAAGGGGTCGTAGGAATTGTGCAGGATGTAAGTCAGAATTTTTCCAGAATCATTTCAATACTAAACACAAATACGTCCATTAATGCTAAGTTGAAAAAAACCTTTCACTTTGGAACATTAACCTGGGATGGAAAAGATCCCAATGTGATGAGTCTTGTAGATGTGCCCAGGTCTGCACCAGTTCAAAAGGGAGATACCATCACTACCGGAGGCCGCTCCCTCGTATTTCCAGAAAATATCCCTATAGGTGTGATTGAAGACTTTGAGTTGGATGAAAATGTTGGTTACTATTCTATTTATGTCAGGCTTTTTAACGATATGACTAATCTAAAACATATCTACATTATTGAAAACACGAGGCAAGATGAAGCTTATGAATTGTTAAATCAGGAGCAGCCTTAGATGAAGACATATCTCATAAATAGCATTAGATTTATAGTTCTGGTTTTGGTTCAGGTGTTGATATTAAGTCATTTTGAAATTTTTGGCTATATCAATCCTTACATCTATCCACTCCTGATTATCTTATTGCCTTTTAATATTGGTTCTGTACAGAAGCTATTTCTTGCCTTTGCTTTAGGAATTTGTATTGATTTTTTTGAAGATAGCGGTGGAATTCATGCGGCGGCAACATTAACAATCGCCTACCTCAGGCCTATTTTGCTAAGAAATGCCTTTGGATTGAGTTACGACAACCAAACCTTAAGGTTTTATGATGCTCCTTTCAAATCCCGTTTTATTTATGTCTCCTTTATGATTCTTGTTCATCATACTGTGCTATTCATCTTAGAAATTTTTAGTTTTAATCATTTAATATACTTATTAGAAAAAATTATTTATTCTTCTGTATTCAGTATTCTATTAAGTATAATCATCTTAAATTTGATTCGAAAGAACAGTAAATGAGAAAGTTGCTCCCCATTATTCTAGTTAGTTTTAGTGCCTTCCTTTTTTTAATTCGCTTGTTTTATCTACAGATTCTTGACGAAAGTTATGATGAAGTATCTACAAACATTTCAGTAAGGAAAGTCTACGACTACCCCCAACGAGGCTATATCTACGACAGAAATGGCAAACTTATGGTGGGAAATCAACCAGCTTATGATGTCATGGCAGTCCCGCTAGAAGTTAAGTCGTTTGATACTCTGGAACTTGCTAGCTTACTGAAGTTATCTAAAGATCGTCTGAAGACACAACTGGAAAAAGCTTGGAGATATTCACCTAGACTCGCTTCAGTGATTACGCCTCAACTTACTAAAAAAGAATATGCCTTTTTACAGGAGCGCATGCATAAATATCCTGGCTTCTACATTCAGAAACGGGCATTACGAGATTACAATGTGGATCATAGTGCTAATATTTTAGGCTATATCGCAGAGGTGGGCGATCAGGAAATCGCACAAAATCCTTATTATCAGTCTGGGGATTTGAAAGGGAAACAAGGCGTCGAAGAGCAGTATGAAGAAGTTTTAAGAGGAGAGCGTGGTGTCAAGCATTACTTGAGAGATATCCATAACAAAAATATCAAACCTTTTAAAGAGGGTAAATTTGACACGCTTTCTAAAAAAGGAAGCGACCTGCAATTGACGATCGATTCTAAGCTTCAGGCTTATGGTGAAAAATTGATGCAAGGCAAACGTGGAGGCATCGTGGCAATTGAACCAGGTACTGGAGAAATACTGACCCTGGTAACTGCTCCTTCTTACGATCCCGATTTATTGGTGGGTAGAAAGCGGTCCAGAAACTTCACTCGCTTATGGTATGATACCATTAACAAGCCTCTATATGACAGATCACTTCAGGCCATCTACGCGCCTGGCTCTCCGTTTAAAGCCTTGACCGGACTGGTGGCTTTACAAGAGGGTGTTGTTGGCTTGGAAGAAAACTTTAGATGTAATGGGGGTTATACTTATGCCAGGGGAAGACGAATGGGCTGTCATCATCATCCCAGTCCGGTACAGATGATCAATGGGATTGCGCATTCCTGTAATTCTTATTTTGCACAAATTTATAGAAGAACTATAGAAAAATATGATACGCCACAGGAAGGTATTGATGCGTGGCGAGGACATATGGCCAGTTTCGGTTTAGGGGATTACTTAGGATACGATCTTAAAGTTGGTCAACCAGGACTCCTACCAGACTCTGAGTATTATAACAAAGCATACAGATATCCAACTTATCAGTGGTATGCCAGTGCTACATTATCTAATGCGATAGGACAGGGGGAAGTGCTTACTACACCTATTCAGTTGGCTAATGCTACAGCTGCTATTGCTAACAAAGGCTGGTTTTATCGCCCACATATCATCAAATCTATCGATGAACAGCCAGTACAAGAGGAAAAGTATACCACCAAACAAGTCACGACTATAGATAAAAAACACTTTGAACCGATCATACAGGGAATGCATGATGTATTCAATTATGGTACGGCTTCATTTCTTAGGGTTCCTGGAATTGAAGTCTGTGGAAAAACTGGAACTTCAGAAAACTACGTCAAGATTGATGGAGAGCGGATGCAACTTACCGACCATTCAATTTTTGTAGCCTTTGCCCCAAAAGACAATCCAAAAATTGCTTTGGCTGTCTTTGTTGAAAACGGCTACTGGGGTTCTCGTTATGCTGGACGTATTTCCAGCCTTATGATTGAAAAATACCTAAAGGAAAACATCGAAAGAAAAGACCTGGAACGCTGGATTCTGGACCACACACTTGAAGATGAATACGCTAAGCCTTACTCTGGGGAACCTTTTAAAATCAACCAGTAAGTATGCCAAAAACCATAATGCAAATAGATTGGCTTAGCATTCTGATTGTGGCAATTCTTATAGGTTTTGGCTGGGGAAATATTTATTCCACAACTTATATCGGCCCCGAGGAACCTATATTTGACTTATCCAAAATATATGGCAGACAGCTTTTGTTTATAGGCTTAGGTGTGTTAATTTCTGTAGTGGTACTCGCCTTGGAGAGTAAGTTTTTTGAACGCTTTGCCAGTGTATTTTATGTCATAGGCATCTTGTCTTTGCTGGGGCTTTTTGTCTTCGGAAAAACCATTGCAGGTCAAACCGCCTGGTATTCTTTCGGAGCCTTTGGTTTACAGCCTGCAGAATTTGTAAAAACAGTTGTCGCTCTTGCCTTAGCCAAATACATCAGCGACTTTGGGAGTGATTTGAAGAAATTTACCAATCAACTTAAAGCCTTTGCAATTATAGGCCTTCCACTTCTTCTTATCATGTTACAGCCAGATGCAGGGAGTGCTCTCATTTATTTGTCATTTGTCATCCCCCTTTACAGAGAAGGACTTCCTCATGCGTATATCAGCATAGGGTTTATGGCAGCAGCCATTTTTATACTGACGCTTAAATTTGGATTTATCGTGTTTGCTCCGGTTTTTGTGGCTTTACTTATCCTTGTATATCTCTTCAACAAAAAGAAAAAACCAAAACTATGGAAGTATGCTTTAGCGTTTTTATTTGGTGTTGGCTTTTCATATTCGGTGAATTTCATTTTAAACTCTGTACTTCTGCCTCATCAAAAAGAGCGTTTTGATGTCTTGATTGGTGAAGCCAACGACATAAAAGGCTCTGCATTTAATCTCTATCAAAGTGAAGTGGCCATCGGCAGTGGTGGCTGGACGGGTAAAGGCTGGCTAAAAGGCTCTCAAACCCAGGGCCGTTTTGTTCCAGAACAACATACCGATTATATTTTTAGTACCGTTGGTGAAGAATGGGGCTTTTTAGGAACAAGTGTCGTTATCATTTTATTTACATTACTCATTCTGAGACTTTTTCATCTGGCTGAACGCCAAAAAAGCCAGTTCAACAGAGTGTATGGCTATTGCGTGATGTCAGTGATTTTCGTTCACTTCTTTGTTAATATCGCCATGGTGATAGGCTTGTTTCCCACGGTAGGAATCCCTTTACCTTTTTTTAGTTACGGCGGTTCCGGGCTCTGGGGATTTCTAATCTTAGTCTTGGTCTTCTTGAAACTGGACGCTAAACGGAATAGCTTGAACTGAAAAGCAGTCATTACTGACTAAGAAATTAGACCTCTTCGCTAGAAGAACAAAGAGAAAAGACTTTGGAGTTTAATTTTAAGTTTAGAAACAAGACAGGCTTAAATATTGAGACTTAAGAATCTATTTACTCATTAGGATAATTTGATTTAATTCAATTTTAAATTCAAAATTCTTAATTCCTAATTTTTGAATTACTCCTCCAGATACATATCGATAAGGCCTTCGGGCGTTTCAAAATAGATAATCTTCTCGTCCTTGTCTACTTTGGTAATGAATCGATCATTGACAGGGATAATGATTTCTTTGCCATTGAAATCAATAAAGAAAAGTGCCTGCATGGTTTGATCGTTCACAAATTTAATCTCACCAATTTCACCTTTGGAAGCATCAATGGCTTTGTAGCCGATGATTTCGTGATAGTAAAACTTGTTCTCACCAAGTGGCGGTAGTTCTGTAAGTGGTAAGTAAACATCCCTTTTGAGAAGATCATCCGCATCAGCTTCTTCATCCACCTCTTCGAGTTTCACCCGAAGTAGATTGCTTTTCTGTAGGTTAGATTTTTCCACAAAAAAAGGAATCAATTTATTGCGGTAATCCACAAAAATTGATTCCAGATGATCATAGAGTGCAGGTTCGTCGGTATCGAGTTTGATTTGCAACTCCCCTTTAAAACTAAATTTACTCACGATGTGACCTAAATAAAAGCACTGGTCTTTAGTCATCGTAATCTAAACTTGGTTAGTCCTCTTTTTTAGTGTCTTCTTCAGAAGCAGCTTCATCGGTAGCTTCTTCTTCGGCAGGAGCTTCTGCTTCCGCTTCTGCAGCAGCTTTTGCCTCTGCTTCTTCTTTTGCTTTTGCTTCTTCCTCTTCCTGAGCAGCTTTCGCTTCAGCTTCACGCTTCGCATTCACTTCGCGTTCTGCTTCTAAGGCTTTTTGTTTTTCTGCTTCTTTAGCTTTAGCCGCTTTATCAGCAGATGATGATATTTTATCTTCTTTTTCAGATAACCAAGCTTGGAATTTCTTCTCTGCTTCTTCTTCTGTTAACGCTCCTTTGTCTACACCTGCAAGCAAGTGCTTTTTCATCATAGCGCCTTTGTAAGATAAAATACGTCTGGCTGTATCTGTTGGCTGTGCCCCATTTCTTAACCATTTTACTGACGAATCTACGTCTAGCTCAATGGTGGCAGGTTGAGTTACAGGATTGTAAATCCCTAATTTCTCAAGGTACTTACCATCTCTTTTTGCACGTACATCTGCAGCAACAATCCAGAAGAAAGGTTTTCCTTTCTTACCGTGTCTTTGTAATCTTATTTTAACTGGCATAAAAATTAAATTTTGGAGTTCCCGACTCCCGTTATTAATAATGAGGTGCAAAAGTAAGTTTATTTTTTGAAATACAGAGGTTTGGGTTTAAGATAATTGGAGTTGTTTTGAGAACAAGTAGTAAAAATTATAACACGCAAAGCTGAATTTCAGTTTCTCCGAATAATTCTTAAATTAGTTCACCTGAAAAACTTCATCTCATGCTTCATAAGCTTAACCTAGAACATATTCTTTTTCTGGACATCGAAACCGTTCCGGAACAGGAGGCTTTTAAAGACTTATCTCTAGTCAAACAAAAACTTTACGCCGATAAAACCCAGTATCAGCGCAAAGAGGAGTTTACTCCAGAAGAGTTTTATGATCGAGCGGGCATCTGGGCAGAATTTGGAAAAGTTGTTTGCATTTCGGTGGGGTATTTCAATTTTAAGGGTAACGAACGCAAATTCAGAACCACCAGCTTTTTTGGGGAGGAGGAAGATTTATTAAAACGCTTTAAAATCCTGGTGGAAGATTATTTTAGTTTACCTCAGCATCTGATGTGCGGGCATAATGCCAAGGAATTTGACTTCCCCTACATCGCCAGGCGTATGCTTATTCATGGAATTTCGCTGCCAGAAAAACTTCAACTTTTTGGGAAAAAACCCTGGGAAATACCCCACTTGGACACTTTGGAATTATGGAAATTCGGGGATTACAAACACTACACCTCTTTAAAATTACTCACCGAATTGTTCCATATTCCTTCTCCTAAAGATGATATCGATGGTAGCCAGGTCCGGGATGTGTATTATAAAGAAAAAGACATCGATAGAATTGTGACCTACTGCGAAAAGGACGTTATTGCGGTAGCGCAGGTGATTTTAAAACTGCGTCAGGAAGCACTTCTGGAAGACCATGAACTTATCTCGGTGTAATGCTAAACATTAAAAACCTTCACATTCACTTCGGTGATGCCCATGTCATCAAGAACCTCAGCTTTGAGTTGCAGCCCAACCAAATTTTAGGCATTGTCGGCGAATCTGGCTCAGGAAAGTCGGTATCTACTTTATCCATTTTGGGTTTATTGGGTGAAAAAGCAAAAGTAGAGGGCAGCATTTTATTTCAAGATCAGGAACTCACCACCTATAGTGAAAAGCAGTTTCAACAGATTCGAGGGAATGAAATTTCGATGATATTTCAGGAGCCTATGAGTTCGCTGAACCCGTCGATGCGTTGCGGAACACAGGTCGAAGAAGTCTTACTTCGACATAAAAAATTATCTAACGCTGAAGCAAAACGAGAAGTCTTAAGCCTTTTTGAAAAGGTAAAACTTCCAAGACCGGAAGCCATATTCAAAAGTTATCCTCACGAAATTAGCGGCGGCCAAAAGCAACGCGTCATGATTGCCATGGCGATTGCCTGCAAGCCCAAAATTCTTATTGCCGATGAGCCTACGACGGCGCTGGATGTGACTGTTCAAAAAGATATTTTAAAGCTGCTCAAATCCCTTCAGCAGGAGACGGAAATGAGCATCATCTTTATCTCTCACGATTTGGCTTTGGTTTCAGAACTTGCAGATCGGGTGGCGGTGATGTATCAGGGAGAAATCGTGGAACAAAACGATGTGGTTTCTATCTTCAAAAATGCCCAGCACCAATACACCAAGGCTCTTTTAGCCTCCAAACCTTCGAGCAAACATCGGCTTAAAGCCTTGCCTACGGTTAAAGATTATATGCAGGAGCTTACAAACTCTGCAGTGGAAACTTCAGAAGAAAGACAAAAAAGACACGAACTCATTTACTCCAAACCACCTCTGCTTGAAGTAAGAAACGTGAAGAAGACTTTTATTTCCAAGGCGGGTTGGTTTGCAAGGACTGAAAAGGTGAATGCTGTAGATGATGTGAGTTTTAAACTCTATGAAGGGGAGACCTTAGGCCTGGTTGGAGAATCTGGCTGTGGAAAATCCACGCTTGGGAACGCCATCTTAAGGCTGGATGACCCGACTGAGGGCGACATTTTGTATCAGGGTAAATCGATTACTCAATTGAGAGGTGAAGCTTTACGTCAGCTGCGAAAAGACATTCAGCTGATTTTTCAGGACCCATTTTCCAGCTTAAATCCCAGGCTTTCGGTAGGCAAGGCCATTATGGAACCCATGAAAGTTCATGGCTTGTACGGCAATGCAGAATCCAGGAAACAAAAAACCATTCAGCTTCTGGAACGTGTAGGTTTATCTGAGGAGCATTTTGATCGCTATCCCCATGAATTTAGCGGAGGTCAGCGACAGCGCATCGGCATCGCCAGAACGATTGCGGTGGAACCTAAATTGATTATCTGCGATGAGTCGGTGTCGGCGCTGGATATTTCGGTGCAGGCGCAAGTGTTGAACTTACTCAACGAATTGAAAGCTGATTTTGGATTTACCTATATCTTTATCTCTCATGATTTGGCGGTGGTTAAATACATGGCCGATCAATTGCTGGTGATGCATCAGGGTAAAATCGTGGAACGCGGCGAAGCGGATACGGTGTATGCCCAACCTGAAAAGGACTATACACGACAACTGATCGAAGCGATTCCAAAAGGAATTTAATTGAAATAAAAACCACAAAGTCACAGAGAACACAAAGTGTTTTCTCAGCGTATTCCCTATTTTTGTACATGGATTTTAAAGACCATCTCCGCAAAATCATTCACGTCGATATGGATGCGTTTTATGCGTCTGTAGAGCAATTGGACGATCCGAGTTTGGAGGGTAAAGCTTTGGCGGTTGGTGGAAGTTCCAAACGCGGTGTGGTAGCGGCTGCAAGTTATGAGGCCAGAAAGTTTGGCGTTAAAAGCGCGATGAGTGGTCGACAAGCAGCAAGATTATGTCCGCATTTGATTTTTGTAAGACCACGCTTCGAACGCTACAAAGAAATTTCTCAACGCATTCGTAAAATCTTTTTTGAATATACCGATTTGGTAGAGCCGCTTTCCCTAGATGAAGCCTACCTGGATGTGACCGTCAATAAATTTGACTTCCCCAGCGCAACAGTCTTGGCCAGAGAAATCCGAGAGAAAATCAAATCCAAAACTGGGCTCAATGCCTCGGCGGGCATCTCCATCAACAAGTTTATAGCCAAAATTGCCAGTGATATCAATAAACCTAACGGACAAAAAACCATTCCGCCAGAAGAGGTGATCGAGTTTTTAGAACACTTGGACATTCGGAAATTTTACGGGGTTGGAAAGGTGACTCAAGATAAAATGTACCGCCTGGGTATTTTTACGGGTGCCGACCTTAAATTAAAATCGCTAGAGTATCTTCAGGAGCATTTTGGTAAGAGTGGTCAACATTATTACAACGTGGTTCGTGGCATTCATTTAAGCGATGTCAAACCCAGCCGGATTCGAAAATCTTTGGGAGCAGAGCGCACCTTTTCTGAAAATATTTCATCAGAAATTTATATGCTGGAAAAACTGGAAGATATCGCCGATGAAGTAGAACGCCGCCTTCAAAACAGCAAAGTGGCAGGAAAAACTATCACTTTAAAGCTGAAATACAGCGACTTCAGCATCCAAACCCGCAGTAAAACCCTAAAGCTGTATATCGCCTCCAAAGCTTTGATCATGGAGGAAACTAAAGCTTTGCTGTATCAGGAACCTATCAAGGATTCCATTCGCTTGCTAGGAATCTCACTTTCCAACCTCAACACAGAAGATCAAAAAACGGTTAAAGCAGCTTCTATCCCCAAAGAAGAGCAATTGAAATTGCCGTTTTAAACTCAACATAAAGATTTTCTCTGTGTACTCTGTGACTTTGAGGTGAGTTTTTCAACCACGGAGGCACAAAGAACACGAAGAATAAAGAAATTTAAACTAATAACATCCAAACCGCCATCACCAGCATAATGGTGTTTTCAATAAACGTGGCTTCAGTCATCGGTAAATTGAGCGCTGTTCCTAAACAGGCACATTTGATGACTTTCTTAGAAAATAAGGATCGAGTTACTCCTATGGTAGTGATTCCTAAAACGACGATGGTGGCGACCAAAGCTATATCAATTTCGAATCTCAACAGAAACATTAACCCCAAGGCCGTTTCAATGAATGGATAGATCCAACCGTAAGCTGGTAAGGCCTTAGCCAACGGATCGTACATTCTAAACGAGTCTGGAAATCCCGTATAGTCCAAAAATTTAAAGAAGCTGAATACAATGTAGAACAGACCCATGAAATCGAACATAAAACTGCTGAGTTCCCAGCTGCTATAATTCAATAGCACAGACGCTACAGAGATGTAGCCAAAAATTAAGAACAAAGGAAACAGCTGCTGAACTTTGGATTGTTCCTGTATGTTCTCGCCAGATTTAGTCTCAAAATCGGATTGCTTCGAAATGGTGTATTTATCTTTAAGAGCGTCCTGGAGCGTGTCTACTTCAATATGCTTTTCCATATCAATTACAGCTTCTTCAGCTTCTAAATCTACATTCACAGAAGAGACATTTTCCAAATTTTTAAGGCTTTCTTCCACACTGGCTCTGCAGTGCTGGCAAGTCATTCCTGAAACTTTATAGGTATGTGTCATCATTATTACTTTTAATTCGGTTTTACAAAGTTAGACCGTTGTGCATTTTGAGTTAAAATACTTAGCATAATGTCAGTTCGAGTGATCCCGATGTATATCGGGATCGTATCGAGAACCAATTCATATTAAAATATTCTTACTCTCAATAGTTTCTGATAACTGAACCAGAAATACAAATTTCGTTAATTTCAACTTTAATTCATTTAAATTGACAGCATTTTATAGTAATCCACATCGGATAAAGTTACTTATTGTATAGAATCTACAACACTTCCACATTTCAACATGGCGTCTCCATAATAAGGATTCTTAATCTGACTGGAGAAGCTCAACCAACGGGCGCCTTCTCCTCTATCGGCCATAGGACAACGCTGCACATATAATTTAGTATCTGTCGGATTCGACGCTTTAGCAATAGCAATCATTTCTTCTGAAAGCAGGATAAATTCCTCTCGCAAGTCGTCAATATCGTTGATCTGCTTTGAAACTTTTAACTGACTACTCGTCAATTGACTCATCAAAGAATTCACTTGCTTATATGCAGAACGAGATGTTTTAAAATCGCTTTTCACCAAAGCATCTTTCAAACTTGAATATTGGTTGATGAGCTGCTTCACCACCTCTGTTTTGTTTGAAACGGTTTCCTTTGAAATCGGCGTTTCCTCAGGTTCGGTTTTGGGATTCATCATGCTCGGTTTACCGGCTAATTGCGCTTCAGAATCTACACTGAAGACTCCCTGTGAAACGATTTCATCTCCAGCCTTGAGGCCTGAAAGGATTTCAACTTCATCTGACAATGAAGACCCTGTTTCTACTTCTATCATTTTAAAATAAACCCCGTTTTCATTTTCTAATTGCTGGTACACTACCGAGCGTTTCCCCGTCCAGAGGACAGCAGACTTTGGAACCATCAGGGCTTGATTAGAAGTTGGTTGAGATTCAGGATTAGCTAACTCAGCAGTGATGAAAATACCTGGTTTTAGATTTCGATTCGTGTTAGTAATGACTACTCTAGCATTAGCTGTCCTGGAATTAGTGTTCAAAACAGGAGAAACAAAAACGACTTCCCCCGTCTCATTGTCTTCATTAGGAATTCTAATGGTGAGTTCATCTCCTTTTTTAATTCGATTTAAATCGCTTTCATAGACATCAAGAATGGCCCAAAGTGATGACAGATCGGCTATACTAATTAAATTTTGACCTGCTTTTACATTATCGCCTTGCTTCACATCAATAGTTGATATCACACCCGATGTTGATGCTCTCAGCTTTAGTCTTCCATCTTCCAAGGACTGAACATCCCTAACTGATAATTCATAATTTTGAATTTTTCTGGTGACGCTTTTCAGAAGCATTTCATTTTCCTGTCGAGTAGCCAGTTCCAGTTCTTCTTTTAGAATTTGAATTTCTGGCGCATACAATTCAGCAATCACCTGCCCCTTGTTCACCTGCTCACCTTCTTCATTGACGTATAATTTTTCAATTCTGGCTTTAAAATTGGCTGATATCGAAGAGATATTATCCTGATTCATCTCTAAGCGACCAGATAAGTTTAAGCTTGACCCGCTAGATTGACTTCCCACCACTATGGTTTCCACCTGCGCCAGTTGCCGAGCTGTTTTACTCATTTTGATGGCATCTGGGTCTAGGGTTTGGTCCATTTGACTCGCAGGAATGAGGTCCATCCCACAAATAGGGCAATCGCCTGGTTCTTCATTTCTAATCTGAGGATGCATGGAACAGGTCCAAATCTGTCCTTCAGCCTGTACTTGTGAGTGATCGTGCTCCGCTCCGTTTGCTTGATTACCAGAAAACAGTAAAGCTCCTAGAACTAGGCCAAGCAAAAGAATAGAAGCTGCTATCAAATATGTTTTGAAATTATTTTTCATCTAAAATTATTTTAAAAATTGAGTATGTATTTTACCAAAATTCCACCCGCTAACCAGAAGTAGCTCACAAAAGCAAGGTATTTTAAAACCTTCTCCAAAAACGGACTTTTAGGAGCCATTTCCTTCATATAAGAAATGTCGTTATGTTTGGAGAAAAAGCCTAAATAGACTAAAACACCAGACATCAGTAGGAAGGCAATATTCAAAAAGAAGGTGTAATCGATTTGAAAGTGTTCTTGCTGGGTCATATTGCTAGTGGTAAAATCTGGAATGATGTCTATAAGATTAAAACTATAATGTAAGAGCAAGGCCGTAGCTATTAAAGCAGAAAACAGTAAAAAGAGCATAAAAAATGACATTTTCCACCCGTAATATTTAGCATTGATTCTTAGGACTGGAAACACCACCAGGTCACTAAAAATAAAAGCCATGACTCCTGCAAAACTCACTCCTTTGCCAAACAACAATGCAGCCAAAGGAATATTACCCATCGAGCCTATAAACGTAATAAACGCGGCAAAAGGACCAATAATAACATGCTCCAGAAGCGTGAAAAAACCAAATGAGGTTTGACCCTCTCCCGTGTTGATAAACAAGATTTGGAAAAAAGAATCGGGAACAAATGCTGAAATAATACCTGCAATGGTAAAGCCTATGGTAACATCTTTCCAGACCATTTTCCATTCCATCCCATACTGCTTACCCACTTTTACCCAGTTAGTTTTAGTTTTAATTTTTTCTGAAATCGGCTTGGTATGCTTTTTCTCTTTATCAGCTTCTCCAAGCTTTTTTCTCGCTTTAGATACCAGTGAGTCCGGGCGTATTAAGCTTATAAGCGCCCAAACCAAAAGGATTAGCAAAATTCCGCCAATATATTCTCCTACAACAAACTGCCAGCCCAGAAAAATAGAAATCACAATTCCCAGCTCAATCACCAGATTTGTGGAGGCCAGTAGAAAAGCCATTGAAGACACAAAACTTGCCCCTTTCTTAAAAAGTGACTTAGTGGTGGCCAAAGCAGAAAAACTACAAGAACTGCTTATAAAACCAAAAAAACTTCCTAAGAGTACAGATTTAGCATCGGAAGCACCCATGGCCTTCTGCATATTTTGCCTGGTCACAAAGACCTGGATAAGGCTGCTCAAAGCATAGCCTAGGATAAAGGCCCAAAGCGCCATCCAGAAAAATCCTAAGGCTGTATTAGCTGCGTTTCCCCAGTTTTCTAAAAAGTGATTAGTATTCATAAATCTGAATTTATAGTGAGGTAGCTTAACGTTTCGTTGATTTTTTGAAGATCTACCAAGGTTCTTATTTTCATCTTATGATGCATCAAATGCTCTTCCTGAAGTCTTAAAACTTCTTCTATTTGCATTTCAGCATTGGCAAAAGCCACAAGAGACAAGTCTAAAATATCGTCTAGTTTTTGCATTTGCTGGTCGTGGAGTTTCACTAATTTTGACTGTTCTCTGTACCGGTAGACAGCTACTTGAATTTCGCTTTGCAATTTTGATCTCTCATGTTCCAGCTGAAACTGTAAAGATTCCCCATGAAGTAAAGTTGCTTTTTTTCTGGATGTATTTTTCTTCCCAAAAATGGGCAGACTTAACGACAGCATGGGCATGAACGCATCCTGTCCTGCGTCTGTATTCATGACATTCCTATCTCGAATAATCGCATAATCCAGGCCTATCCCAAATTGAGGTAAGCTTTGTTTTTTGGCCAGTAGACGTTCTGCTTTATTGGATTCTTGTAAATTCCGAATGGCTTCCAGTCTTGGATGACTTTTCAATTTTGATTCTGGTGTAGACAATGAGCTTACCTCTAAAACTTGCTTTGGGTCAGAAATAATAACTTCGGTTTCTAGAGGTCTATTCATCATCTGGTTGAGCTGAGTTAACAACACCTTATCCTGATCTTTCAAAGTTTCAATTACACTTAACTGTTCTTCGATCTGAAGCTCCACTCTCAACACATCCACCAAATTTACTTTATTATTTTCGTAGTTGGATTCTGTGATCGATTTTAAGTCTTTCAAAATCTCGAGCTGTTCGGTTTCAAGTTCAGCGATACGCCTAATTGCTGCTAGGTCATAATAGATTTTGGCCACTTCCAGAAACAACTTTAATTTTTGATCTTGAAAGGTTTCATATTCGGCTTCAGCTCTAAAAGCAGCGATATCCCCTTTAGCTTTGTAAGTGCCAAACCAAGGGAGCATTTGCGTGAGTGAAAATCTAGCAATTTGAGGTCCAACCCGCGTTTCAATAGGACTGATGAAATACCCAAAACTCAAGTTAGGGTCTTGCCAGGATTTGGCTTGAGTCACACCTTCAAGTTGAGCTTCAAAAGCTTTGAATTGGGCTTTCAACTCCAGGTTATTTTCGGCTGAAATTGTTTTCAATTCTTCAAGGCTTTGGGCTTTCAAGTTGAAACCAAAGCATACCAAAACCCCAACTATCAAAAGTTGAGTTAAGCGGCCAATCGGTTTTATGTGTGTGGTTTTAAACATAGATGTATCTTTTATGGTATTCAGTTGAGATCAATTTCAGAGGAGTTTTTTAAGGCTCTGCTGTAAACGATGTAAAATAAAATCGGCAGTAAAAAATAGGTCAAACTCGCCATCAGCATGCCTCCAAAAGCTGGTATAGCCATGGGTACCATAATGTCTGAGCCTTTACCTGTGGAAGATAATACCGGTAAAAGTGCAATCACAGTGGTTACCGATGTCATCACTGCAGGACGAATCCGTTTGAGGCCACCTTCCATCACCGCTTCTCGCAGCTCTGCTTTGGTTTTCGTAGGATTGGCTTGGAAGGATTGCTTTAAATAGGTCGCCATCAACACCGCATCATCGGTGGCAATACCAAATAAAGCGATGAAACCTACCCAGACGGCGACACTCAAGTTGATGGGTTTCAACTGAAAAATATCCCGCAGATTTCCTCCAAACCAACTAAAATTGAGAAACCAATCTTGTCCATAAAACCAAATCATGATAAATCCACCACTAAACGCTAAAGCGATGGAAGAAAACACCATCATACTAATGCGTACGGACTTAAATTGAAAATATAAAATCACAAAGATGACGACCAACACCACAGGGATAAGCAAAGACAAACGCTTTTCAGAACGGACTTGATTTTCAAAACTACCGGCAAAGCGATAACTTACCCCACTTGGCACTTTTAAGTTGCCGTTGTTGATTTCAGTAAGAATGGCATCTCTTGCCGATTCCACAGCAGTGACTTCGGCGACACCATCGGCTCGGTCGAAAAGCACATAAGAGTTTAAAAACGTGTCTTCTCTTTTGATCATTTGGGGGCCGCGCTCGTACTCCATAGTGACCAATTCTCCTAAAGTCACTTGTATTCCACTGGAAGTAGAAATCAGCATATTTTCTATAGCTTCAGGTGTATTTCGTAATTCTCGTGGATAACGAACTCTCACGCCATAGCGCTCACGCCCTTCTACCGTTTGCGTTAGTATCTCACCACCTATAGCTACCGAGATATAATTTTGAACCTGCTCGATGCTCAATCCATATCTCGCTAACTTGTTCCTGTCGAGATCGAGGTGCAAGTATGGTTTGGCTACGACTCTATCGGCAAAGACCGCTTGGGTTTTGATATCGGGGACTTGCTTCAAAATTTCTTCCAGTTCTTTTCCAAAGTCTTCTATAGTTTGCAAATCCGGGCCAGACACTTTGATGCCCATAGGGGCTCGCATTCCCGTTTGCAACATGATCTGTCGAGTTTCGATAGGTTGTAATTTTGGTGCAGACGTAATCCCTGGAATTTGTGTAACCTCAGCTATTTCAGTCCAAATATCGTCTGGCGATTGGATGTGTTGCCGCCAGTTTCGAAAGTAATTTCCGTCTTCATCTTCTATTAAAAAGGCTTTGAAATTGTTATTTATTTCATAGAATAGTTCAGACTGAATTTGATCTGAAAATACCTTTCCTGAATTATCCTGAAATACAAATTTAGAATTATCAAACCAAATTACATCTTCAGAATTTTTAGTGACTTCAATCTGAGAATTTTGAATTTTTAGGCCCTGAATCTTAAAATGCCTATCTCCATTCACTTTGAAAGCCTGGCGTTTGCCATTTGCATTTAAGATGAATTCAGTTTTGTAAGTAATCAGATTTTCAAACATGGAAATAGGCGCTGGATCGATGGCCGACTCTACTCGACCTAACTTCCCGACTACCGTTTCAACTTCGGGAATTTGCTTTACCAACATGTCCATCTGCTGAAGCTTCTCTTTGTTGAATTTGATACCAGAATGCGTCATGCTGGTTGGCATCAAGATAAAACTACCTTCGGCCAAACTGGGCATAAATTCTTTGCCAATGCCAGGAAAGGTTTGGTCCAACGACTTCCAAAATCCCGTTTCTTCTATCGCTAAACCCATAGCATTAGAGGCTTGTTTCGGCCAATGAAATACGGTTGAAAACCCAAGCCAAATCATCAATCCAATAAAAATTGCCAGCACTGGTAAGACTAAAAATGCCTTGACGTGTTTTAAAAATAAGGTCAAAATTTGAGCGTAATAGGTTTGGAGCAAGAGGTAAAACGCCAACAAAACACCCACTAAAATCCCAACAAAAATGATATTGGAAACCATGGACTGTTGAGGTCCTAAAGGCAACCATAGATTGGAAAGCAAGACCAAAACGCCAGCCACCAACACGTAAAAGTGAAGATTTTTGAGCTTGTATTTTTCTGAATAACTTTGATAACTGAGGAAATAGCTTACCGTATAAAGAATAATAAATAAGCCTAGCCAGAACTCATAGAAAATCGTCCAAATCCCGATTAAACCAAGAAAAGCATTGAGATAATAAGCTGTTTTGGTCTTATTGATTTTGATTTTAAAAAGCACATAGATCAAGGTGGGCAATACCAGAACAGTAACCAAAAACGCTGCGACGAGCGCAAAGGTTTTGGTATAGGCTAACGGGATAAAAAGTTTCCCTTCTGCAGCTTCCAAAGCAAACACAGGCACAAAACTGATGACGGTGGTCAAAACCGCCGTGAGGATCGCTGAACTTACTTCAGCAGAGCCTTCATAAATATTTTTAACTAATGAGTCCTGTGGTGATGCTTCAAGCTTCTTCAGCACATTTTCAGAAAGGATAATGTCCAAATCTATCATAGTGCCGATGGCGATGGCAATTCCTGATAAAGCGACAATATTCGCCTGGATATTAAACAGCTTCATCGCTATAAAGACCAGTAAAACAGAAATAGGCAGTACGGCAGAAATGACTATGGAGGCTCTCAAATTGAACACAATGATAATCACCACTAGAAGGGCGATAATCAATTGCAAACTGATGGCTTCTTCTAAGGTACCAATGGTTTCGTTAATCAATTCTGATCGGTCGTAAAACGGAACGATTTGGAGTTGACTTGTCGTGCCGTCAGCTAAGGTTTTACTCGGTAAACCGGGAGAAATTTCCTGGATTTTTGCTTTAATATTTGTAATAGCTTCCATAGGATTATAGCCGTCCCTGGCAACCACAACTCCGCCAACAACCTCTGCTCCAGCCTTGTCCAAAATACCGCGTCTTTGAGCTGGTCCAGTTTTGATCCGGGCCACATCCTTCAAATAAACAGGGACATTCTGATACTCATCGACTACAATAGATTCAAAATCCTCGAGATTTTCCAGATACCCCAAACCTCTTACGATATATTCCACCTGGTTGATTTCTAAAGTTTTGGCCCCAACATCACGATTGCTTTCTTTGACTGCTTTAGCCACCTGCATCAAGGATATACCATAGGATTTAAGAGCGTCTGGATTCACATCAATTTGGTATTCCTTGAGGAATCCTCCAATAGAAGCCACTTCTGAAATTCCTTTTGCACTGCTCAATCCGTATCTTACATAAAAATCTTGCACGCTTCGGATCTCGTCTAAATTCCAGCCACCGGTTGGTTCATTATTTTTGTCTCTAGGCTCTAAGGTATACCAAAACACCTGTCCAAGGGCTGTCGCATCTGGTCCTAAGGTTGGCTTTGCTTCGGCAGGTAAAAGACCTTGAGGGATGGAACTGAGTTTTTCCAGAATACGCGAACGCGACCAGTAGAATTCCACGCCCTCCTCAAAAATGATATAAATGCTAGAAAAGCCAAACATAGAATTACTTCGCACCGATTCTACTCCTGGTAGTCCTAATAAATAGGTTGTGAGCGGATAAGTGATCTGATCGTCGATATCCTGCGGAGAACGTCCAGGCCACTCGGTGAAGACAATTTGCTGATTGGCACCTGTATTGGGAATAGCATCAACAGGAATAGGAGCTCTTGGCAACAGATCGTCTGCCCATTGAAATGGAGAAACCATCAACCCACCAATTACAATAGCTGCTAAAAGGATAAACGATAACAGTCGCTGATTAAGAAAAAACTTAATAATAGTATTCAACATAACATTTGATATTAAAACATACACATAGGTTTTGATGTCAAACTGAATTAGATTCAGATTGAATCAATGAGGTAAGTTTTAAAGTATCAAATACGGAACACCTGGTGAAGCACCAGTAAGTCGAGGGAATATTGAGGGGGATCGTAAACTTCAGTTGAAGCAATCTTTTTAGCAAAAAAATCAGGTGAGCTAAAATGTATAAAGCTGAATATCGCCAACTCCAAAGGCGGGTCAAAATCAAATTCAGCCTTAGTTAATTGGAGAATGTCCTGACCTTTTATGAGGTCTAGTTCATCATCACAACAATCTGATTCCTCACCTGCTGGCATTTCCTGATGCATATCACAGGTTTGCGCTGGAGACAGAATAGCTTTGTCTACCATAATGTTTCCACAGTAATGTGTACCCACCGTAAAAGACATAGTTGAGAATAGCACAAGTATTGCTAAAGAAAGGGATGCTAATTTAGTAATGACAGAATTCACGTAACAAAAGTAAGCAATTATTTGATTTGAAGAGTCTTCTTTTGATAGTAAAAAGCTGGTAGTAAAATCAATACAAAAATGGGTTGTATCAAAAACCGTCTAATGTAAAAGATAATGAGGTGATGTTCTGCACTTATATCTGAAATAAAATACCAAAATAAAAGAATCAAAACAACGTAAGAAAAACCAAAAAAAACCAGAGTAAAGACCAGTGTTTTTTTCGCAGGAAACGCAAGCCAAATGATTAAAATGGAGAGTACGGAGTTAAGAAGATACCTCCAAGAGGTTGTTTTTATCAATTGAATAGTTTCAAACTCTGGAGCGTCTTTGTGGCTAAATTGTGTTTTAAAAAATGAGAGTAACGGGTCTGAGAAAAGCTCTTGCTCAAAGAATCGGACTAAAGCTAAAGCTATGATGAGTATGAACATCAAGCCAAATCTCAGGTATTTATTCATCAGTTGTTTTTGCTTTGGTTTTATAACTGCGTATCCAAAAGATCCACAGTAAAAAAACGAATCCATAAATAAAAATGGGAAACAAGGTGCCGTGCATGAGTTCCTGATATTGAGGAATTTCGTAGATGCCAATCGTGAGTAAAGCAATTCTCAATACATTAAACGCATAAATCAACACACTGCCTGCAAAAATAAAAAGTAAAGTAGTTTTCCAATCTTTTTTGAAAGCCAGGATAAAGGCCAGAAAGAGAATGATTACACTTACAGCGTTGCAACCTTCTATCACCCTTACAAGATAATCTCCATTGATACCAACACGCATGGAGGGGTCATAATGACTGGGAATTATTTTGGTCTCATACCCAAAAAAGCTAATTAAACTTTCTGTCTGTAAGGCTACAATATGAGTTATAGGTTCAGGAAAATAGATCTGAGATTGAGCATTATCTAAATAAACCTGATAAAGCAGAGTAAGCAGAATGTATACCCCAAAAAAAATTCCGAGAAAACGAATAACAGCTTTATTTTTCTTTAGTATTTCCAAATCGATTATTCAGAGTTATTTTAGGTAAAATCCTAATTTTGACGTTTTTAAATGTTTAACAAATTTATAGAAAATGGACTATCTGTAATGAGGTTATAATAAATACTTTTGCATTAAAACAGAGGCGATGAACTTCGAGACTTTAAAACCAAGGGTTGAGCAACTTATTACTCAGGAAAATCTGAATATAAATCATAGACTCACAGAGGTATGCGACTTGCTTCAAAGCGAAATAAATACCTACGACTGGGTGGGTTTCTATTTTAAAAACGGCGATAAACGAGAGCTTATTCTTAAAGCATTTGCAGGAGAACCTACAGACCATACCACGATACCGTTCGGAAAAGGAATTTGTGGACAAGTGGCTGAGTCTAATCAAAATTTTGTAGTAGATGACGTGTCTGCTCAGGATAATTACATCGCCTGCAGCATTCATGTTAAATCTGAAATCGTGATTCCTTTATTTGTAAAGGGTGAAAATATTGGACAGATCGACATTGATTCTCACACTAAAAATGCGTTTACTAAAGCAGATGAAGATTTCTTAGCCTGGGTGAATGCTCAGGTGAGTAAGCAACTTGAAGTTTAATCAAACAGCATTGCGTTGTTGATTTTTTTCTGAAAGCGAGATAAACTCAGGCACCAGTTTTTTAAGGACCTCAACAGACTTCAATTCATTATTGTTCAAAATCTGGTTCTGAAGATTCTTAAGCAAGATTAATTTTTCGGTATCAAATTCATGGCTGGCTTTAGCAATAAGAATCTTTTGATGATGTGTTGGTAAGGTATTTTCCTTATCGGCTAGTAATTCTTCATAAAGTTTTTCTCCTGGTCTTAAGCCGGTATACACAATATTGATATCCTCAAAGGGTACAAAGCCAGATAAGCGAATCATCTGTTTGGCTAAGTCGATGATTTTGACAGGTTTTCCCATATCAAAAACATAGATCTCCCCTCCATTTCCCATGGCTCCTGCTTCCAACACCAATTGACAGGCTTCATCTATGGTCATAAAGTATCGGGTAATATCTGGATGCGTCACTGTTACAGGACCCAAGTTTTCGATTTGCCTTTTAAAGTGTGGAATCACAGAGCCATTAGAACCTAACACATTACCAAACCGAGTGGTGATAAATCGAGTGGAAATCGACTTAGTTTTAGCTAAAGATTGTAAATAGATTTCTGCACTACGTTTGGAAGCTCCCATAATATTGGTAGGATTTACAGCTTTATCTGTAGACACAAAAACAAATCTTGAGATTTTATACATCAAGGATAGGTCTGTCAAATTTTTGGTGCCTATAAAATTAACGTCTAGAGCTTCAATTGGGTTGGCCTCCATCATTGGAACATGCTTATAGGCTGCACCGTGAAATACAATTTGTGGCTGAAAATGATCAAATATGGCTTCCAAACGTTTATAGTTTCTAACGTTGGCTATAATTTTTTCAAATTTGAGTTCAGGATGATTTGCAGCAAGTTCAAGACTCATCTCATGCAAAGGTGTTTCGGCCTGGTCCAACATAAGAATAAGCTTTGGTTCGAAGCGTATCAATTGTTTTACGATATCACTTCCAATAGAACCAGCGGCTCCCGTTACCAGAATTACTTTACCTTTATATATGGATCTCAATTTATCACGCTGAAGTTTTATGGGAGTTCTTTGGAGCAAGTCCTCAAGGTTAACTTTTTTAATTTCAGAAGAAATTGATTCTCCACTCCAATCCTGCAGATCTGGTAATTTATAGATCTTAAGGTTCAATTCTAATAACTGGTTTAAGATGTCTGTATCTGCGGTGGCCAATTCTCTTAGCTTTTGGCTTGAGACTATCACAGACGTTCCCCCTCTGATCTTTTTATGACTTAACTGTTTTATAGTGACAATAGGTAAGGTGAGAATACGAGTTCTTTTTAGTTTAGTAATCTCACTTATAAATCCAACGATATCAAATCTTGTTCTTGAGTCTGAGATAATACTTTCAGCTAGAGCAACATCGGTAAGACTGGTCCCTAATAAATAGGCTTTTGTAGAGGAAGACTCAGCATTTATGAGTTGATAAGCTCTCTTCACAATCACTCGGAATAGAAATAATAGTGAAAAAACAATAAAACCATAGATAATAGCTCCTCCATTCAACAGAATTTTAACTTGATAAATGTTGTAAATCAATTCATTGATGACCAGTAAAGCTGCTACAGCAGAAATTGTTGTTTGAAGCTGCTTGATGGAATCTTTAAAGCCTGTATACCTTACTATACCAGAGTATGACCTAAAAATCAAGAAGAAAATGATTTGAATAAAAACTAGGCATGCAAACTCCCAACTCAGATGGATAAGCTTGAGCTTTCCTTCAGTAACAGATGAAATCAGAAAAAAAGTTAATTGTGCTGAAACTATCGAAATACATACGTCGATTAAAAATATGACTATTCTAGGCACGTAATTACGGGCTAATCGCTTTAAAATTTTTAAGCTAAAACGCTTAAGTACTAGGATTAGATTCATGGCTAGTGGTTAAAGACCAAAAGGTTAACAAAATTAGAAATTAATCGTGATTTAAGTTTATTATTATTGCTTTATTCTGAAATACCCAAGAAGTAAAAGCATTTTTGATCCAAAAGTTTTTCTTTTGATGAAAAAAATGCGCTAATTTGTACTTAATTTGATTAACAAAATCTTAATGAAACACTTCATCTTTTTTCTGTCACTTTTTGCAATCATAGGCTGCTCTACGAGGCAGGAAATTGTGTATTATCAAGATATAGATACAAGGGAATTTTCCCCAATTACATCTATAAATTCCCATCCCAAAATACAAATTAATGACATTCTAAACATCTCAACTGCGGCTTTAAATCCTGAAAGTGTTTTACCTTTTAATTTAAACACTGGACAGAATACCTCTATGCAACCAAACCAGGTGGAGCTTTTAAAATTGACTGGTTATCTGGTCAATAGCGATGGTGAAATCAATTTTCCCCAACTGGGTAAGATAAAGGTTAAAGGCAAGACTACTCAGGAGATACAAGATATGCTTGAAGAAAAGCTATCCGTTTATATTAAAAATCCTACCGTCAATGTGAGAATTATAAATTACAAATTCACTGTACAAGGCGAAGTAAGACAACCTGGTACTTTCGAAATTATAGAAGAAAATATGACTTTACCACAGGCTCTGGGTATGGCAGGAGATTTGACTATCAATGGGAAAAGAGAGAATGTCATAATTTTTCGTCAAGAAGGTGAGAAAAGGGAAGTGAAGCGTGTAGACTTGACACAAACGGATTGGGTAAATACTGAGTATTTTTTTATTAAGCCTAATGACATTATATACGTCGAACCGAATAATCCAAAAGTTAAGTCTGCTGGATTTGTTGGTAATGTCGGAACGTTACTCTCTGTAGTTTCAATCATATTTTCTGCTATAGTCTTATTAGCCCGATAACCTCTTTTTATGGAAAACCATACCTCACAACTCAATTCACCATCAACTCCAGAAGATAACAGTGAAGATCTCAAAAAAATTGTACTTCAGTATTTAAAATACTGGCCGTGGTTTGTTATTTGTGTGATCATATCGGTATCGGCAGCCTTTATATATCTTCGCTATTCGACGAATATTTATCAGACCAATGCCCAGGTTAAGATTTTAAAAGATCAGAATGGGCTCGACCTTTCTGGTCTTAGCGGAGGCTCTCCCCTGATAGACATGAGCAAAGTCAATTTAGAAAATGAGAGAAGTGTATTAAAATCTAGAAGGATTTCTGCAAAAGTTGTTGAAAAATTAAACTTAACCAGTAGATATTACAAATCAGGCAATTTTAAAACATCAGAAATTTGGGATGAAGAGAGACCTTTTAGAGTATCATGGATAGATAATGATTCTGTGTTTGATACTGGAACACCTCTATACCTCGTAGAATTTGAGTCCTTAAACGAATTCAAAATTCAAAATACAGAAACCGATTTTTCAGAAAAATACACTGTGGGTGAGCCGATGACTATTGAAGGCTATCCCTTGGTTTTAAATTTCAATCCAGATTATGATGGTGATTTAACTCAAATAGTAGGATCTAATTACAGTTTTAGTTTTCAGTCATTATCACAGGCTGTGAGTTCACTTACCAACAAAGTGAGTGTTGAACCTTTAGGAGACAGAAGTGAAATTTTAGACATTTCTATGAAAGGGCAAAATAAAGCTAAAAATGAGGCTATACTCAATGCCCTGATCGATCAATTCAATGCAGATGGTATTGATGATAATCGATTGGTAGCAAAACGAACCGAGGAGTTTGTTATCGAGCGTTTAGAATTTCTTGTTAGCGAGTTAGACACTGTAGAAGGAGGATTGGCGACTTTCAAAAGCGAAAACGACATCGTTGAAATTGAGAATAATGCTACTGCTTTATTTGGTAAAAGCAATGAGGCCGAATTACGTGTCTTTGAATTGAGCAATCAATTATCACTGACTAAAGACTTTAAGGAAGAACTTTTGAAACAAGATGAATACGAACTTCTTCCAGCCAGAATAGGGATCAATAATGACAATATCAACAGTTTTACTGAAACTTACAACGATAAAATTCTTGAGAGGGAGCGTTTACTTATTTCATCTACAAAAGAAAATCCCGCCGTTAAGGAAGCCGAAAAGTTGATTGGACAATTGAGGAAAAATATCCTTAACACCATCAACAATTACATCAGTAGTTTGGAGTATTCTCTCAAAGAGGTTAGACGCAGAGAACGCGAGTTCGACTCAACTATTGGCAAGCTACCTGAACAGGAAAAAGAAATCAGAAACATTAAACGACAACAGGCAGTAAAGGAAAAATTATATCTCTTTTTACTTCAAAAAAGAGAAGAGGCCGCACTCTCTTATGCCATAACAGCTCCGATTATAAAAGTGGTGGATTATGCTTATACACAACCAACACCTGTAAGTCCTAAGTCTCAAATCATTCTGCTCTCAAGCCTGGTAGTGGGTCTTATAGTTCCTTTTGGAGTGCTTTATATAGTTTTCTTATTTGATACAAAAATCAAAACTAAAGACCAGATTAGAGCTTTTTTACCACATATGCCCATTGTAGCTGAAGTTCCTCAACATCAAGATAGAGAAAACAAAATTATTTTACCAAACGATAGATCTTCAGTAGCAGAATCCTTTAGAATCATGAGAACCAATCTCAACTTTATGAGCCTAAAAAAAGAGCAAGGCTCAACAATAGATTCTGAAGTTGTATTTATAACTTCGACTACAAAAGGCGAAGGAAAAACATTTGTAGCAATCAACCTTGCGTCTTCTCTAGTCGCTGCAAAAAAGAAGGTGCTTTTGATCGGTTGTGATTTAAGAAATCCTCAAATTCATAATTATCTAAATTTAAAGAAGGATCTTGCTGGAGTTTCAAATTATCTATATAACGATAGTATATCCTTTGATGAATTAATTATTAAAAATTCAATTGAAAACTTAGACTTAGACGTTTTGCTTTCAGGAGATATTCCACCTAACCCTGCTGAAATGTTGATGAGTTCGAAATTTGAACAGCTTCTACAAGAGGCAAAGGCTAAATATGACTATGTTATTGTCGATACTGCGCCTACCATTTTGGTAACAGACACTATCCTGATTTCTCATCATGCAGATATCACCCTTTACATCACTAGATCTGGATATACAGATACTCGCCTTTTACCACACATTCGCGATATTCAAAAACAAAAAAAGCTGCTGAATATGGGAATTGTCATCAATGGCCTTGATGAAAGCGGTATCAATGCTTATAATTATGGATATGGTTATGGTTATGGAGAGCAGCATCAACGTAAAAAATCATGGAAATTTTGGTAAGTCAAATCAGGCATATTAGCAAAGGTCTATACAGGTTAACTCTTTTAGTATTGGTTGTTTTGTTAAGCTCCTGCGGAAGTTCTAAACGGGCTAAAGAAGCAGAACTAAAAAGAGAAAATACTATTACCAGTATTGTGAACTACTCTAAAACCTATTTGGGAACTCCTTATCAATATGGAGGCATGACGCCTTCTGGCATAGATTGTTCTGGATTACTACACTTATCATTTATTCGCTACGGAATTGAATTGCCCAGAACTGCTCGACAAATGTCTAAAATTGGTGACAAAGTAAATCTAAAACAAATTGATGTGGGTGATCTTGTGTTTTTTAGAACATCAAAAAGCAGCAGAAGAATCAACCATGTCGGCCTGGTGGTTTACAAATCCAATAAAACTATAGATTTCATCCACGCCAGTACATCTCGGGGCGTTATGATTTCTTCTATCAACAATCCCTACTGGAAGAAAAACTACGTAAAAAGCAGGCGTGTGATTTATTAAACTGAATTACATCATGAAGTATGCTAACCAACCTTTACTCCAAGTCTGTTTAGTCTTCTTGCTTGGGATTTGGTTTGGTTTTACTGAGTTGTCATTCGATATTTCATTTTACGTAGTTATACCATTCATCCTTTTCCTATTATGCCTGGTCACACTCATTTTAGCCCGCTCTAAGGTACAATTTAAGATCCTTTTTTCAGGTATTGCGCTACTGCTGGTATTCAGTCTTGGAGTATTGAATACAAAAATGCATTTTCCAAAATTTCAGCAATCCCATTTTACTCAACTTCAGAATAGAGATTCGTTGCATAATACCCTTGTGAGTTTTGAAGGAAAAATAACGAAATCTTTAAAGTCTAATAGGTTTAAAGATAAATACAAGTTGGAGCTCGATTTTCTTCAGGGAAAACGCGTCAATGGCAGCGTTCTTTTTCAAATTCAAAAGAAGAATGAAAGCCTCATACACCCAAACCTTAAAATTTCTGGCTACGGTAAAATGAAAGCGTTTCAAGATCCTACAAATCCTCAGCAATTCAATTATAAAGACTACATGGCCAGCTTACAAATGAGCCACTCTATAGATTCTGATATTCATCAAATTCAGCTCATGGAACTTGATGAATTTGACTATATTCAGTTTTTTGAAGCTGCCAGAGAATACATTAAATCTTCGTTGGCTGAACATGATTTTACCAAAGCTCAAATGGATATCATGCAAGCTTTACTCTTAGGCCAGAAACAAAACATTGATCCAAAGATCTACGATCAATTTTCAAAAGCAGGTGTTGTTCATATATTAGCAGTATCCGGATTGCATGTTGGTATACTTCTGTTGATTCTCCAGTATATCACAAAAGCTTTACTCCGCGTTAAAAACGGTAAAGTTGTAAGAGCTATAGTAGTTGTCCTAGGAATTTGGTGTTTTGCAGCTCTGGCTGGATTTTCAACTTCAGTCTTAAGAGCAGCCGTAATGTTTTCATTGTTGAGTATTGCGCTCAACTACAGGAGAAAAACAAGCGCTATTAACACCTTAGCGATCTCTGCCGTTCTATTACTCAGTTTCAATCCTTATTTTATCTACCAAGTAGGATTTCAATTGAGTTACTTTGCAGTTATTAGTATTGTTACTCTTCAACCTAGATTATCAAAGCTATACTCACCTGCTTCATACATCCATAGAAAAATCTGGGACATTCTTACTGTTACTATAGCCGCTCAAATCGGTGTTTTACCTTTAAGTTTGTACTATTTTCATCAGTTTCCTGGGCTTTTTTTGGTTAGCAACTTAGTCATTCTCCCGGTTCTTGGACTTTTGTTGGCTGGTGGAATTTCAGTTATTATTCTAAGTCTATTAGAGATATTACCTGAGTTTATAGCTGTAACTTATGCCAAGCTTCTTGATCTTTTGCTGGTATTTGTCAACTGGGTAAGTACCAAAGAAAGCCTGGTTTTTACTGATATTTATTTTACTAAACCAATGCTAGTGATCAGCATGATTCTCATGCTCTTTATCTTCTTTTGGAATAGTAAGAAAAAGGTCCTTAGTTATTCATTTATTAATATTGCTTTGCTAGCACTAATGGTTAGCCTTTATTTAGAGAAGCAGGAACAACTACAGCAAAGGGATGTTGTCGTCTTTCATACTTATAAAACATCTCAGTTGGGCTTTTTAAATGGCTCAGCCTTGCATTTGTTTTCAGATCGTTTACAAAATGAGGATTCTATCTATAAGTCTTATCATATCAGAAATTATAAAACGTTAAAAGGTATTGATACCATAATTTTAAAAGAATTTGATGCTGTATATGATCTCGGCAATTCTGAATTTCTCCTCGTCTTAGATAGTATACCAGCTTATCCAAAGAAGGGATTTAAGGCAACCTATCTCTTATTAAAAAACTCTCCTGATGTCAATTTAGAAAGAGTTTGGAGCGATCTAAAGCCTAAATATATCATCGCCGATGGTAGCAATTATAAAACTGATGTTGACCGCTGGAAAAAATCAGCACGGAAACTCAATTTAAAATTTCATTCTACATGGGAAGATGGAGCCTTTGTGATCTCTGAAGATCAATTCTCAAAAGTGCCTTTAAAATTAGACTGATAATTCTTCCAGGCCTCCTGAGTCGTTAATTCCTTATAATCATCTGTAGCGATCATCTTAAGAAAAATTTCAAGCTGCTCTGCAGTTCTATAGCCTACAACAGGAGATATAACATTAGCATTCTCATCAAAAAACATCACTGTAGGATAGCCCGAAATCTTCAGTGCATTAGCGAAAAAATGCTGAGCATTTCGTTTTCCCTTCCGTTCTGGTTTATAGTTTGGGTTGGTATACTCAAACCCTTTATAAACAACGGTTTCTGTACCTTCTGCATTAAATTTTACCGGATAGTAATGTTTATTGACATAATTGACGAGATCTGCATTGGTAAAGGTATTTCCATCCATCTGTTTACAAGGTCCACACCAGTCTGTATAGATATCAGCAAATATTTTTTTCGGTTCTTTTTTTTGTGCTTCTAAAGCCTCATTCATGGTCATCCATTCAATTTGAGCTTGAATGGAATGCACCATAAAACAGAGAATTAATACATAGATATATTTCATAAGAATTACTTTACTTCATCATCTGCAAGTTCAAAACCTTCAGCTTCAAGGCCTTCAATTTCTTTTTCTTCAGCTCCATGAGTTAAGCGTTTCAATGGTTTGAGAAGTAGTATGACCAGTACACCGAAAGCTACAGTAAATACAATAATGCCTGAGAATGTTTTAAATTCTAAGTCAGTTTGAAATTGATCTACATCAACTCTACCCAAATAGCTCCCATCTTTATAGTCGAACTTAAGATAGGTTATTAGCTTATCCTCTGCCGATGGAGAATAGGTGTCTATTCTATCTAATAGTTCTTGCTGAGAATTCTCTCCCTTAAATGCAAATAACGAATTAATTTTTTCACCTGTAGTCACTTCCTCAAATACGAGTTCACCAGAAGAGTTGGTATATAACTCTGTTTCTAAAGTGAAAGCTTTATTATTGATAAACGTGCTATCTGCTTCATGATTTGGAACAAAACGCTCAAGCTCTTCCTGAGAGCTTGACAATTCAATGTTGATTCTCTCGGCTTGTGAGGATTCCCCAATAATTCCCGCTACTTTATTTCCTAAACCAGTAGCAGCAAAATAAAGACCCATCATTAGGGCTCCGTAGCGCAATGGCGCTAGTTTGGTTATAAAGGATAAGGCAACAGGAGAAGCAGATAACTCTCCAATGGTATGCAAGAGATAAGCAAAAATAAGCCAGTAAATAGCAGATTCTCCGTTAGCCTCATAATCCATGGTCGCAAATACCATAAAGACAAAACCTAGTCCCATGATAATGACGCCCATAGCCATCTTAAAGATAGAAGAGGCTTCTTTACCATTTCGCTTCATCCAGGCCCAAAAGCCTGCCACTGGAATACCAAATATGATAATATAAGACGGATTTAAAGATTGGAAGAATGCTGCAGGTATTTCCCAAGCAGAATCAAGATTAAATAAATTTATGAAGAAATCAGGAATCGCTCTATCTGTCTTTTGCTGAGCATAAATATTCAATAAGCCTCCTGCTTGTTCAAAAGCTCCCCAGAACACGATCACGATTAAAAAAGATAGTAGTAGAACGATAAAACGGTCCTTTTCCACCTTGCCATTCAGATCTTCAAAGACGGTCATCATAAAGCCAACGACAACTGATAAAAAAATAAAGAATATAATATAGGCTGTCACTTCAGTTTCCATAAATTGAATTGGGATCACAAAAGATAAGGCTATCAAAAGAAGGACTACCAAAAGCGACTTTTTGGTAGACAACATGCGTTGAAAAATCTCTTTGATAGATACCGACTGTTCATCTGCATCGATAAGACTACTCGGCTTATTCCCAACATGAGTTAAATAACGCTGACCAAAAATATACACCAATTGCCCTAAAACCATTCCTATAGCTGCCAAACCAAATCCATAATGCCAGCCATACTCTTTGGCTACAAGACCTACGAGAATAGCAGCTACTGCAGCTCCCACGTTAATTCCAATATAAAAAATGGAAAAGCCCTTATCACGTCTTGGATCTCCTTCTTTGTAAAGGCCGCCAACCATCGTAGAGATATTCGGTTTAAGCATCCCAACCCCTAAAACAATCAAAAGAAGACCACTAAAAAAAGCCCAATCCTGTTCTATCGACAAAACACCATGACCTGCGACTAGCAACCAGCCACCAATCATCACGGACTTCTTTTGCCCCAGAATTTTATCGGCTATAATTCCTCCAGGTATAGACACCACGTACACCAGCATGGTGTACCAACCGTAAGTCGCTAAAGCCTTGCCTTCCTCCCAGCCAAGGCCAGGATTATCGGAGCTTACTTTAGCAAGCATGTATAGGGTCAAAATGGCGCGCATTCCATAGTAGGAAAAACGCTCCCATAATTCTGTAAAAAATAAAATGTAAAGACCTGCCGGATGGCCAAATAGCTCTTTTTGATATGCTGGTTTAACTGTGGCTTCCATAGGGTCTATAAGTTTTCTTTAATAAAGTTAGTCATCAATGTATAGAGATGAAGGCGAGTGTTTCCGCCATAAATACCGTGATTTTTATCTGGATAAATTCTCCAGTCAAATTGTTTGTTGGCTTGTACTAAGGCTTCTATAAGCTGCATAGTATTCTGTACGTGAACATTATCATCTGCACTCCCGTGAATCAATAAATAGTTCCCTTTATCAAATTTATCAACGTGTGTAATCGGAGAATTATCATCGTATCCTGATGCATTTTCCTGTGGTGTGGTCATATAACGCTCTGTATACACCGTATCGTAAAATCTCCAGCTGGTCACAGGCGCTACAGCAATAGCGGTCTTGAAAACGTCATTGGCCTGGAACATGGCATTGGAAGCCATAAATCCTCCATAGCTCCAGCCCCAAATACCTATCCTGCTAGCATCAATAAAGGGCTGATTTCCAAAATATTTTGCTGAGGAAATCTGATCTTCAAGTTCATATTTTCCTAATTCTTTCTGAGTTACTTTCTTAAAGTCTCTGCCCTTGTACCCTGTTCCTCTTCCATCTACGCAGGCAACGATGTAACCTTGCTGAGCCAGCATCTGGTACCAGTAGTCATTAGTGCCAAAAAAGGTATTAGACACCGACTGAGAGCCAGGTCCAGAATATTGAAACATCAATAGTGGATAGGTATTCTCTGGATTGAAGTTAGACGGCTTAATCATCCAGGTATTCAACTCGTTCCCATTGATTTGAATGGTTGATAACTCTTTTTTAGAAAGGTTGTAACTCTCTAGTTTATCTAGCAAAGCTGAATTATCCTTTATTTCTCTTACCAGTTCTCCGTTACTGGCTTTATGTAAGGTGTAGACTGCAGGAGTGGTTGTATTGGTAAAGGTATTGACAAAGTAAGTGAAGTCTGCACTAAAGTCTGCACGATGCGTTCCTGTTTTTCTGGTCAATCTTAATTTGTTTTTACCATTCGCTAAGACAGAATACACATCTCGGTTTACACTACCGTTTTCTGTACTTTGAAAATAAATTCTGCCCGAAGTATCGTCAAACCCATAGTAGTTGGTCACTTCCCAGGCGCCGTCTGTAACCTGATTAATCAGGCTGCCATCTTGTGCATAATGGTAGATATGCTTCCATCCATCTTTTTCGCTGGTCCAGATAAAGCTGTTATTGTTTAAAAACGTAAGATCATTTGTTACATCGACGTAAGCATTGTCTTTTTCAGTTAAAATCAATTTTGGAGTTTTAGTATCAACATCTACAAGATGAAGCTTCAGTTCATTTTGATACCTGTTAAGGCTTTGAACACTAAACAGATTTTCATCCTGAGTCCAGTTCAATCTCGGTAGATACTCGTATTCTCCAAGTTCTATTTTTGAATTGTTGCCCGAAGCAAAATCGAATAAATGCAAACTTACCTTAGCATTGTCTTCTCCGGCTTTTGGATATTTGAAAACATCTTGAGAAGGGTATAAATCTCGGCCATATCTACCATAAAGATCCATAGAGAATTCCTGCACTTCACTTTCGTCAAATTTTAAGTAAGCGATCTTATCTCCACCTGGACTCCACTCGTAAGCTTTTACAAAAGCAAATTCCTCTTCGTAAACCCAATCCGTTACCCCATTAATGATTTTATTCTTCACCCCATCGGTCGTGAGTTGCACTGTAGATTTACTATCTAAGTCCATCGCAAATATGTTATTGTTTTTTACATAGGCTACCTTATTCCCTTTTGGTGAAAAGGCTGGAGATTGAATTTTTGCATCCTCTATTTTGACAAGGTTTTTATCAGTTAGGTCATATACATAATAAACTCCACGTCTCGATCTTCTAAAAATGGATTCTACTTCTGTTCCTAAAATAACCTTAGTTTCATCATCACTAAGTTTGAAGGTTTGAAATACCGATAGCCCTGGGATAGTCTGACTGCTAAAAAGGGTCCCTGTCTTTTCTCCAGTTTCATAGCTGTAGATATCTACAGTCATGTTTTGATTGGCTCTGTCATAATCCTGTACGATGTAAGATTTACCGTCTTTTAAAGACTGTAAATTTTGCATTCGCTCCTGGCTGAACTCTCCACTCCAGATATCTTCTAAAGTTATGTCTTTAGACTGAGCATATGTAGATGATATTACACCTGTTGATAAAGCGACGACTAAACTTAATACGATAGTGCGAATTTTCATGGTAATTTAATTTGAGGGTCAATTTTACTAAAAAAAGACCAAAAATCACTTACTTTTTGTATTAAAACTCCAATCTATATTCGATTTGAAAGGACATGGGGTGCGATTGCTAGCTAAGCGATATCAAAAAATTGAAATCACAGATTGAAGTTTGTTATTAATTATGAAGTGTATCTTTGTTATTCATAATTTAAAAGATTCTAATGTCGCAAATTTCTGGCTTCTCAAAGTTGTCCAAACTTGAAAAAATAGACTGGCTTACAGAACACTATTTATCGGATTATCCTTCTGCTAAAACAATCATCAAGCAGTATTGGAATTCGGACGAAAAACTTCAGAAACTCCACGATGAGTTTACAGAAAATACCATATCCAATTATTATTTGCCTTTGGGGATCGCTCCCAATTTTGATATAGACGGTCAGCTTTTCGCTATTCCTATGGCTATAGAAGAAAGCTCTGTCATTGCAGCTGCCAGTAAAGCTGCAAAATTCTGGCTGGAGAAGGGTGGATTTTCTACCAAAATTCTAGGAACTACCAAGGTAGGTCATGTACACTTTAATTTTAAAGGAGATCCTAGTGTCCTGAAGACTTTCTTTGAAGACCTAAAGCCAAAACTTTTTTCAGAAACGGCACCCATCACCAAAAATATGGAGAAGCGTGGTGGTGGAATCAAAGCTATCAAACTTATCGATAAAACCTCAGAGCTAGAAAACTATTATCAGCTGTATTGTACTTTCAATACCGTAGATGCCATGGGAGCCAATTTTATCAACTCCTGTTTAGAGCAGTTTGGGCAGACCCTGGAAGAACAGGCTAAAACCTACGAAGCATTCTCTTCTAAGCAAACATTCCCTGAGGTCATCATGTGTATTTTATCCAATTATGTTCCGGAATGTCTTGTGAGAGCTGAAGTATCTTGCCCAATAGCTCAGCTAGGAAATACGGACGAAGAAGCACAGCAATTCGTCAATAAATTTACGCAGGCTATCAAAATTGCTGAAATTGAACCCTACCGAGCAGTCACTCACAATAAAGGCATCATGAATGGAATAGATGCTGTGGTTTTAGCGACAGGTAACGACTTTAGAGCTATAGAGGCTGGTGTTCATGCCTATGCTGCAAGAAACGGCCACTACAGCAGTTTAACGCACGTGAGCGCAAAGGATGGAATTTTCAAATTTTGGATAGAAGTGCCTCTGGCCTTAGGAACCATCGGTGGGTTAACAAGCTTGCACCCTTTAGTCAAGTTATCTTTAGGTATGCTCAATCACCCTTCGGCAGAAGAGTTGATGAGAATTACCGCAGTGGCTGGACTTGCTCAAAATTTTGCAGCTGTAAATTCATTGGTAACTACCGGTATTCAAAAAGGACATATGAAAATGCACCTGATGAATATTCTCAATCAATTTGAAGCTAACGAAAAAGAAAGAGCTGATGCTGTCGAATACTTTAAGACCCATACGGTCACACATTCAGAAGTGATAAGTTTACTGGAAAAATTGAGGGCTTAGTGAAAACTCAACGCTATTACAGCCACGGCAAACTCCTCCTTACGGGAGAATATTTGGTATTGGATGGTGCTAAGGCTCTGGCCATTCCCTGTAAATACGGCCAACATCTAGAGGTAAGCTCAACGACAGCAAATAAATCGTCCTGGCATAGTTACGATTATCAAGATAAATTATGGTTTTCTGCTGAATTTAATCTAGCTGAAGTTATCACTCATAAAGTTAAAGGTGAGAATGAGATAGAGCAGCGTCTTTTTCAAATTCTTAGAGAAGCTTACCAACTCAACTCAAAAATATTTCATCAAAATTATAACTTCAAAACTGAGCTTGAATTTCCTCAAAACTGGGGACTTGGTACTTCTTCTACATTAATTACTAATTTCGCCCAGTGGGCCGATGTGGATGCTTACCGGTTACTCTACAATACTTTTGGAGGTAGTGGTTATGATATTGCTTGTGCCCAGGCTAATTCAGCTCTTAGCTTTCGGTTGAAACAAGACGCGCCTGAGGCACAAAATATTGATTTTCCTGAAGCTTTAATCCCCTTCACCTATTTTTTACATTTAGGAAAGAAGCAGAATAGCAGATCTGCGATAAAAAACTACAGAGCTCAAAAACCCTCTGACCTTGAGACAAAAGTTGAAGAAATAAATAAGCTCAGTGAAGCTTTTCTGAAAGTAACTTCATTTCAGGAAGGACAAAATGTCCTGAAACAGCATGAACTACTGCTCTCCGAAATTTTAAAACTAAACCCCATCCAATCAAGAGAATTTCCTGATTTTGATGGACAGATAAAAAGTCTCGGGGCTTGGGGTGGCGATTTTGTTTTAGTCTTATCGCAGACCAATCCGAGAGATTATTTCAATGAGAAAGGCTATGCAACACTTCTCACTTTTCAAGACATGGTCTTATAAAAAAAGTGCTATAGAATCTATAGCACTTTTTTTTGGTCTTAAAATTAACTTTTAGTAAACAAGATGACGATTGTCCTCAATGTCTTTACTGTTTTTAAGTGCCTCTATAATAGGGCTCGTTCTTGGATTCATGAGCGAACGTGTTCTCTTTTCTGTTTCTTCTTTAGCAACTGCTCTATAAGAAGGCAATGCCTGAGCCTCGCTCTTTTCAAGAAGTTGAATCACGTAAACTCCTGAATTTCCTTGAAGCGGTTGTGAGGTTGCACCTTCTTCCATTGCAAAGGCTGCACCAACTATTTTAGGTTCTCTACCAGCGCCTGGAACAATAGGGTTACTCATGTTGATAGACGTTGCTTTTTGTTTTGTAACTCCAAACGTACTAGCAACTGCATTAAGATCGCTACTTGAAATTTGAGATTTGATTTGCTCTGCTTGTTTTTGCTTTTTTAGAATTGGAGTGACCACTGCAGAAGCTTCTTCAGGGCTCTTCAATCCTTTTTTGCTTTTCTTTGTAACTCTTGCCACAATATAGCCGTTTCCTGTATCGAAGCTTTTAACGTCTCCTACTTTTGTTTCTTCTTCAAAAGACCATTTAACGATAGATCTTTGTCGTCCTGCTCCTGGAATCGTCTCGTCCAGCTTGTTGATACCACTTACGGGTTTAACCGTTTTATTAAGTGAATCTGCTTCGGCGCGGAAATCACCTTCCTTAGCAGCTAGCTCAAACTTACTAGCGGCACGATATAACTCATTTAATGTTTTTTCTGAAGGCTCTACGGCTTTGGTAACCGTTGCTAGCTTGACTGCTGCTTTTGGAGAGGTTCTTTCTTCAAGGTAAATAACGTGGTATCCAAAATCAGTTTCCACAACGCCGTAGCTGTCTACACTGGCTTCTTCAAAAACATAATCATTAAAAGCTGGGACCAAGGCTCCGTAAGTGATCCAATTAAGGTCACCACCATTTGCAGCACTTTGGCGATCTGATGAAAATTCTGAAGCTAAGTCTGAAAATTTATCGGAATCTCTTTTCACTACCGATGCAATACTATCTGCTAGGCTTTTTGCTTCATCCTGAGTTCTTGTGACAGACCCATCTACTCGGGTTCCATCATAAGTCACTAAAATATGGCTTGTTTTTACAGAATCTGGTTTTTGAGTACGTTCAGTAAGTTTGGTTAGTTTATAGCTTTCGTTTTCAAAATAAGGACCATAAACCTCGTTTAGATCCAGGTTTAAGATATCCTCTGAAAATTCTCCAGTTACATTGTATTCAAAAACATAATTGTCGTTGTAAGGCGTTTCAGAATGAACAGCTACAAATTCTTCTACATCCTCTGTAGATGTAAAATTATTTTCACCTGTAATCAGCTTTTCAATTTCAGTTTTCACTGTAGTATTGTCTTCCTCGGAAGGTTCTTCCTCAAAAGAAACATATTCTATATCCCTTTTTTCGTCTTGCTGAAAACGCTCTTTGTGATCATTGATATAGCTCTGGATGTCAGATTTTGACACCTCTACATCTTCAGCTTTGGTGAAAGGAATTTTTACAAATTCAAAAGTTAGATTATCATTTTCCTGATGATAGGCTTGTTTCCCTTCAAGAAGTGTTGCCTTTACACCTGCTCTTACCATATTGAAATACAATTGAGATTTGGCGTTCACTTCCATCGACTTTTCGAAATTCACCCATTGCTGGTACTGCTCCGGAGAAGTGACTTTCAACTCTGCAATAAATTGCTTGAGTTTACCTTCATCAAAAAAGCCTGCTTCATTAGAAAATCGTGGATCACCAGCTAATTGCTCCGACATAGCATCTGTAATTTGATCGGCACCAACTTCTAGTCCAAGCTTTTCGAACTCCTGCTTCAATAAGGTTCTTCTCAAATTATTTTCCCAAGCTTGTTTTGCCGCTTGCATTGTGCTAACTCGTCCTTGGCTTTGCTGAACAATATTTTCAACTTCAGCAGCAAATTGCTCTCTGCTGATTTCTTCATCACCAACTACACCTACAGTATTAGTCGCTTTATCGGATGAAAAGCCACCGTTTCTAAATAAATCTGTCAAGACAAAAGCAAAAAGCGCTAATGCGATGATAACTATTAGAAAAACTGTACGTTCTCTAATTTTACTAAGTATTGCCATTTTAGGATATTTTAAGAAATATAGGGGGCGAAAATAAGATAATTAGGCCATATATAAAACCTTGTTGTTCAAAATATTTGAGCGGATGTTTCTAAAGATCAATACGACCTGTCATCATGAAAATTACGAGAACTTTAGCCTAATCGCCAGAATTGACTTTTACAGAAACGAGCTCGATTTTTTTATTGGAAGCTTCCATGATTTTGATGGTAAATTGATCGATACGCACCTCTTCGCCTACTTCGGGAATTTCTTCGGTCGTATTCACAATCATGCCCCCTAAAGTTTCATAGTTTTCGCTCTCGGGAAGATCTAGGTCATACTTCTCGTTAATATAATCCACATCTAGCCTTGCAGAAAACTTATAAAGGTTTTCTCTAATGGTTTCTTCTACGAGAATAACCGAATCGTGTTCATCTTCAATTTCACCAAAAAGTTCTTCTACGATATCTTCTACAGTCATCATACCGCTTGTCCCACCGTATTCATCTACAACTACGGCTATACTTTTTCCTTTCTTGATAAGTGAGTTTAGGATTTCTTTTACCAGCATGGTTTCTGGCACAAAGACAACGGGCATCAAAATGCTTTGGATATCTTTTGGCTGACGAAACATTTCGAAAGAGTGAACATAACCTACAATATCGTCGTTGCTTTCCTTATAGACCAAGAGTTTTGATAAGCCCGTTTTAGTGAAAATTTCGGTTAGGTTTTTGGTATCTTCAGATATATCGACAGCCACTATTTCATTACGGGGAATCATTACTTCCCGTGCTTTGACCTCCGAAAATTGAAGAGCATTTTGGAAAATTTGTATTTCTGAATCTACATCCTCTTTAGATTCAATTGTTTCCATTTGTTCGTTGATGTAATCTCCTAATTCCACCTTACTAAAATTAAGTTGCACTTTGTCTCCTTCAATTTTGAAAATATTCTTCAGAATGATATCTGAAATCCAGATCACAAAGCTAGACACAAAGCTGAACAGATAGTAAAACACAAAGGCAGGAAGACTAAAGACCTTAAGCAGAACATTAGCATAGATTTGAAAAAATACTTTAGGCAAAAATTCTGCAGTGAAAAGAATCACTAATGTGGAAATCAAAGTCTGAGTAAAAAGGCTGGCATCGGTAATCAGATAACTTAAAAACTGATTTTGAAGCGGTTGCATACCAGCAAACCATTCCATCACCAGATCTCCCATAAAAAATCCATAAACAACCAGGGCTATGTTATTGCCCACAAGCATAGTGGCAATAAATTTAGACGGCTTTTTAGTCAAGATTTTGAGAATACTCGCAATAATATCTGTCTTGTTCTTTTGAAGTTCAATATGAACCTTATTGGAAGACACAAAAGCAATTTCCATTCCTGAAAAAAAAGCAGACAATAGCAAGCACAATATAATAATGAGGACTTCTGTGCTCATTAAGGCTTGTTTTTATTTTCAACTTTTTTTCTAAATCTTCTTTTAAAAAAGAACATAAAGACTGCTAGGGCGGAAAAGAAAAGATAAAGATATGCTCTGCTTTCACTTTCAGACCATATCCGTATGGCTTCTATAATAAAGAAGATAGCGAAGGCGATGTAAGCATACTCAAAGTATTTGAAAAATTTCATTGGTCTTGTATGTATTGTGTACCCGTATTGGATCTGGAATTGAATGTACTAAATTTCTGGTCGGAATCAAAACCCTCCCCTTTGTTCCTCGCTCCATTGGGTAGTTGCAAATCGTATGGATAATCTGTAAATAACCATTCCTGTCGTTGATCCCAATACAATTGAGGCCCACGTAATATCGTACTGTCTGAAGTAACAATCTTCACGTTTGTTCTCAAATCAATTAGTCCAGTTTCTAGATATTGTATAGCGTAATCTGAGTAAATTGTATTCTTGCTGGAGTCTGCTTCAAAAAAATCAAGCTCTATACCCTCTGGAAATTCCCGAAAAGGGAAGGCTCTGTTGGAATAGTCCAGCATCATTGTACTCCTGAGATTAGCTCTCACAGAACCGCTATCGGTGTAAAATAAATTAAGATCATAAACTTTGGATTGAGGTTCCAAAAAGTCCTTCTCCATTTGTTTGACTTCCTTTAGGTTGCCTTCACAAGCAAAAAGCATTGCTGTAAATAAACATACAGCAATGCTTTTGTAAAAAAATGATTTGTTATTGCTCATTCTAAAGGTTTGGAACCGTCACGCTTTCTCCAATCCAACAGTTTGAGAATGAGATTTTCTTTCCAGCTGCATCTTCCTGGAAGATGTCAGACTTTTGAGGTGCTCTTCCTCTGTAGCTCTCTGCTGCTGCGTTAGCATTAGAACTAATAGAAGGGTCGACACGACCAGCTCTCTTTGCATAATCTGCCGCTAGCCAGTATACTGCTCTTTTGTTGAATACTGAATCACCACAATTATTTGCGCTTTTGGCGTACATATCTGCAATTTTCAAATATGCAACTCCCATAGAAGGCTTGTTTTGTAAGGCCTTACGATAATTGGTTCTAGCTTGAGAATAACTCCCCTGATCTTTATAAATATTTCCAATTCTATAGTAAATTCTAGATTTTCTACCTTTATCTGTTGCAAGTTGTGCAGCTTCATTGAGGTATTCTAAAGCTTTGGCTCTGTCGCCTTCAGCTTCAGCTAACTGTCCTAAAGAATAAGCAGAGTTGGCAGAAGGTTCCATTTTATGCAAAGCTTCAGACACTTTGAAAAATAAAGGATCTTCTGTACAGTCTTTTGCCGATAATCTAGCGTTAGCATTTCTTAACCACTTCACATCAGATTTTTTCTCGTCGAAATCTTTATTATATAAAGGAATCAAGTTATCACAATCAGCTTTAGAACCTAGTAAAGAGTTTACACTCCCTTTTATCTTGGTATAATTTCTCAAGTAGATCTCAGAATTCTTAAGGATTCTGGATTCTCTAGAAGTTAATTCTTCCTGAGCTTCTTGCTTTTCGATAAGCGGCTTAGCATTTGCTGCTTTTTCGTTTTCTTGCGTCTCTATCAATTCAATAACCTCATCATATTTGTCAAACAAAAACTGAATATCTCTTTTACCCGCATCATTAAGCTCATTAGCGATTCTAAAATAGGCATAAATGGCAACTGGAGAGGCAAAATTTTCTTTGTCTGCTTCAATGACGTCTTCAAAAGCTTTGAGTCGATCTTCCAGAGTTCCGACTTCATTTTTGTACTTGATCATGGCAATATCAGAATAGATATCTCCTTTCTTTGTTTTTTGTGGAAACTTTTCCAGACGCATCATTTGGTTATCGATGTATTCCTGAACCAATTCCATTTTTCTTTCTTCAGTTTCAGCATCATCGATCATTCCTTCCAGCATCTTCTCACCACGTTGAAATATGAGTATCTTATACTGATCATTCAATTCTTCAGATTCTAAGCAATTTTCAACAAGTTGCTTATATTTAGGATAAGCATCGCTAAAGTTATTGACTTTGGCACTTTCGTTAAACAAACTTAGTGTTGCCGTGCAATTTTGAGCACTTGCTGTATTAAAGGCGAAGAGCACTCCTAAAAGTGTGAAAGCAATTTTAAACTTCATAATTTTAAGTATTTAATTATATTTAGATTTAATGAACCACTTGTCGTTGAAAGAGAAACTCATGAAGACGCTAATAAAATTTTCCTGAATCAGTCCGTTATCTGTTGTCCCCCTTTCGAAATATTCAACTCCAATATTGGCATTGGTAAACACCCGACCGGCAGGTAAACCTAAACCAAATGATATGCCAAACTCGTTTATGTCCTGTCCTTGATATTGTAATCCTGTTTCCTCATACCTTATCCCAGCTCTATAAACTATTCGTTTTAAGTAACTTACAGGGTCGTTGTACCTAGGAATAAAATATCCACCAAATTTGAAAACATTAGATTCCTTCTGTACCACTTCGGGGCCAAAATTAAATGCTAGCGCAGAAAAGTCTCCTGCCTGATAGTTTTCGTACTCCAATCCTGCAAACCATTTTCTCTCTTGCCCGATGCCTAATCCGAAAGCATACATTTCTGGAAGTTGAATTTCAGAATCTAAAGATTCTATGTTGACTTCATTGATTACAATTTCAGATTGATTTTGTCCTATTTGTATGGTCGCTAATTCCCTTCTTCTATCTATACTCAAGGACGAGCCAGTTTTATATCTGGCAGAAGATTTTAAAGTTAATTTTTTTGAAAGTTTGAGATCATAGAGCGCTCCGGCATCAAACGAAAACCCACTGACATCTGTAAAATTAATTTCTCTGGAAGAAAACTGGACTCCTCTTGTTTCAATAATAGCTTTATTCTCTATATCTCCAAAGTTATAATTGGCAGTTGCGCCCAATCTCAAATTCCTGATAGGTTCAAAACCTAGTGAAAAGTAAACGGAATTGACACCTCCACGTCCGTCAAACCTAGAAAGTTGATTTGACGATAATTCTTCAAGCTCATAACCAACAGCACTTAGAGGTTTTACACCAAAACCCACTCCTAAAAGATTAAAAGGCAAGCCGATGGCTACATAATCTAAAGTTACATAATCTAGGCTTGTAGCATCAGATTCGGTTTCCAAATCCACAGTATTATAAGTTCCTCCTGCTGTAAATGCTGTCAATTTCAAGTCTGAATACGCTGCTGGATTTCTCAAATTTAGGTGTATACTATCTCCTAAAATTGCTAACCCCCCCATAGATCTGTTTTCTGCAGTCCCTCTAAAGGCTTTTGTCCCTATTCCAAGAAATGAATAAGGCGATGAAGACCCTTGTTGGGCAAACACAGATGAGGCTCCAATTAAAAGTATCGAGACAAATAGAAAAAATCTTGTAAACATTAATTTGAGTTGAGTTGTAGAATTATATTTAATCCTTTTAATAAAAAATTAGGAGTGGCAAATATGCTATTTTTTATAGATGCTGACAACAAATAATAATCTCCGCCTGTTAAAACCACTGTTAAATCTTCATAATCAGCAAGGTAATCTTCAATATACCCGTCGATTTCGTAGGAAATGGATTTGCAAACCCCAATTTGCATAGCTTCTTTAGTCGATTTGCCTAAATAGGTGGAGTCCTGAATAGATTCAGTAATGAGGGGTAATTTTCCGGTAAACTCATGCATAGCTTTATAACGCATTTGTAAACCTGGCGAGATAGCCCCTCCCTGATACATAGATGACTTATCTAAAAAATCGTAGGTAATACAAGTTCCAGCGTCGATTACCAGTACAGGTTGACCAGGATAGTGGTGTGCAGCAGCTGCTACAAGGGCAATCCTGTCTAAGCCCAGGGTTTCTGGAGTCTTATAGTTATTTTTGAAATTCAGTTGACTCTGATGGGAAAATTCCACAAGGTGTAGGTTGTTCGATAATGTTTTTTTCAGAATCCCTGGAAGTTGTGCTGTTGAAGAAATAATTCCTTGGGATAAATTTGGAAACGCTTTAAAGAGATCACGAAGTGAAGTTTGGATTTTCTCTGGATTTGAACTTTTTTTTTCCAGCAGCTCATCTCCGTCAAATACAGCGAATTTGATTTGTGTATTTCCTACGTCAACAACTAAATTCATATGAAAAATAAACCCCAAAGATAAGGATAAGAATAATTCATCTTTTCTTTTGTTTAATTAAATAATGGTTTTATATTTGCCCCCGCAATAAAACTGGTGCCTTAGCTCAGTTGGTAGAGCAATGGACTGAAAATCCATGTGTCCCTGGTTCGATTCCTGGAGGCACCACCTTTTAAACCTCAACGTTCGTTCGTTGAGGTTTTTTTGTTTCTAACAGTTCGAAAGATATTCTGGAAAAAATGGTCCCTGGTTCTCCCCAAAGCCTTGGGGACTGGACAAAACTTGCAAAACCAAAATTTTTGTATTTTTAAGACCTTAATCATCAGTACGTTGTCGCGTTAATTCAATAGACGATTAGTAGTAAGCGTGCTGTTTCGAAATCTTAAAGAGGATGAAGAAAAACAATGGTGTTTTAAATTACTTAAAAGAAATCACTATCGTGGTCATAGGTGTGTTGATTGCCGTTTTTATAAGCAACTATAAAGATGGTATAGATAACGAAAAATACATTGAAAAAACACTACTGGCCATAGAAAATGATATCAAGTTAAGCCAATCAGATCTGGATACTGTTTATAATCGTCACCTCGAGCTTTTTGAAATACTTCGGGAAAAGTTGGAGGAAAGTGAACCTTTAGACCCTGAATTAACACTCGTTGAATTGATATCAAGTTCAGGGGGATTTCAAGTCACAACCAGCAAGAATATAAGCCTTAGGTTTTTTATCAATCAAAAAGCGGAGTTGCTGGAGTATGATATTATCTCAAAACTCTTAGATATTGAAACTCAATCGGAATTACTTCAGTTAAAAACAAGAAGATTAACCGACTTTTTCTATGAAAATATTGATGAAGGTGGTGAAGAGGTGTTTATGAAATTGGCTTATTATTTAAGTGATATTTTAGACAGTGAAAACACTCTTTTAGAATCTTATTCAGAATTTTTGGATAAAAACCAAAAGAAATTAGAATATGAAAAAGAATAAAGCCTATCTGCATAAATACTTAAGAAATTAAGCGAAACATAAACTCCCTAATTTGGAGGATTCTTGTCCTGATTTTGTTCGATGGATACACTTCCAACTTTATACTTCCCCACTTTTCATGGCCTTATTTTCAAAATAATATAGTATTCAGCTGTTAATCATCATTGAATCCACTATAATTAAACTCTACTTGCGAATTTAGAAATTGAACTAGTGAGTACCTTTTAAACCAGTAAGAATTTATAAACTCTTAGATAACTATTAAAATAAACAACACAAAAACGCTATTGTCTTTTTGACTTCGCGCAAATGTGTAAGTTTATCGCTTCGTAATGTAAGACTAGCTCTGTGTAGGGCCTCAGCTACATTTTAACTAAGAAACTTCTGGTGAAGCGTTTTAAAATTCCTCATATTTTTATTTTCCTGTTTTGGATTATTGTCAGTTGTTCTTTATTAACCTATATCATACCTAGCGGGAGTTTTGAGCGAGAACAAAAAGACTACGGTAAAATTACTCAAACGGTTATTGTTCCTGACAGCTATTCAGAGATTCCAAAAAATTACTCGTTACAAGCTGCACTCCTGGAAGAAAGCGTAGAAAGAAAGTCGTCTCCAGTTTCTGTTTTAGGCACTCTTAGCGCCATACCAAAAGGTCTTGCAGATTCTGCTGTACTTGTCTTTTATCTTTTTATAATCGGCTCCGTGTTTACAGTAATCCAATACACTGGAGCTATAAATGCGTTTTTATTTGCCTTGATTGCCAAGTTCAAAAACAAGCCAAAACTCCTTTTGTTCCTGATCTATATGACGGTCTTTTCGGCATCATCTTTTATGGGGATATTGGGTGAATCTATCGCTTTAATTCCTGTTTTTTTGTTCTTGTCCAAAAGTTTAGGATACGACCGCATTTTTGGTTTAGCCCTCATTAGTGTTCCTCTTTTTTTAGGCTGGAGCTCTGGGGTGACCAATCCATTTACGGTCCAAATCGCACAAATTATAGCAGAACTTCCCATTGGCTCCGGGATTGGGTTTCGATTCTTCATTTACCTAGTGTATGCAGGCGTTGGTTTTTACTTTATCATTCGCTACGGTGATAGAATTAAGAAAAACCCTTCCCTTGGCTTAATGAAAGATGATGAATTCAATTTAAAGGAATTTGGATCATTTGAAAAAGAAATATTAGAAAAAAAGCATATTTATATTCTTTTGTTCTTTGTCTTATCTTATGCCGCTATTCTCTTGGCTGTACAATGGATAGGCTGGGGATTGATTGAAATGACCGGATGTTTTATAGGAATGCTCATCATCATTGCTCAGATAGCAGGAATGTCTGGGGATGAGTTGATGAACGCCTTCACCAAGGGCCTTAAAATCATGATTGTGCCCGCACTAGTGGTAGGTATAGCTCGCGGTATTTCTGTGGTTCTTGAGGAAGGGATGATTATTGATACCATTCTGTACCATTTCAGTGAAGCCTTATTAACCATACCAAAAGTCTTTGCAGCAGAGGGCATGTTATTTTTTCAAACGCTGTTGAATTTTTTCATCCCGTCGGCATCAGGTCAGGCCTTAGTCTCAATGCCTTTGATGACACCTTTATCAGATATTTTAGGAATTTCGAGACAGACGGCCGTATTGGCCTTCCTATTAGGCGACGGACTTTCCAATCTTATTATTCCTACAAACGGGATACTGATGGCTATGTTAGGAATGGCAGGAGTCTCCTTTCAAAAATGGCTCAAATTCATCTTTAGCCTCTTTATTGTCGTGATAATTCTAGCCCTGGCATTTATAGCCATAGCAGTCCTTATGGGTTATTAAGATTTAAAAATACAGGTGGAAATTTTAAAACGCTCAATTACTATAAACGATATAGAAACAATAGCTTCATAACCAATTGTTCATTATGAACTAAAATAAATTGCATAAGGTCAATTCGAGTGATTTCGATGAATATCGGGATCGTATCGAGAACTCATTCATATTAAAAAATTCTTATTCTCGATACAAATTTCACTCATCTCAATTGTGAAATTCACTCGAATTGACAGAATTTTCAATAATCCGAAACAGCTGTCGTTCATTATAAAGTAAGGATACAACTAAACTCTAAAAGGCAACATTAAATTATAGCTATAAAAAAAATCCCCAACTGAATACAGCAGGGGATTTTTCATTCTAAAAGAAATGCTTACAATTCCTCGTAACCCATATTGTAAAAAGTAAACGCGAAAATATCGGCGTATTCCTGAATGATTTTAGAGGTTGGTTTTCCAGCACCGTGACCTGCATCGGTTTCAATTCGGATCAACGTCGGGTCCTCACCAGCTTGCTTGCTTTGTAATTCTGCCGCGAATTTAAAGCTATGTGCTGGTACCACTCTGTCGTCATGATCTCCAGTCGTGACTAGAGTTGCAGGATACTCGGTTCCCTCTTTAACGTTATGCAATGGAGAGTAACCTTTGAGGTACTCAAACATCTCTGGGTTATCTTCTGAAGTTCCATAATCATAGGCCCATCCGGCACCTGAGGTGAAGGTATGGTAGCGTAACATATCCAACACACCTACCGCTGGTAAGGCGACCTGCATCAAGTCTGGACGTTGCGTCATAGTGGCACCTACCAGAAGTCCTCCGTTGGATCCTCCACGAATAGCTAATTTATCTGACGAGGTATACTTTTCATCAATCAGGTATTCTGCCGCAGCAATAAAGTCATCAAATACATTTTGCTTTTTCATCTTGGTTCCTGCGTCATGCCACTCTTTACCGTATTCACCACCACCTCGCAGGTTGGCTACTGCATAAACTCCTCCATTTTCTAACCAAACGGTGTTGGCTGTGCTAAAAGAAGGCGTTAAAGAAATATTGAAACCTCCGTAACCATAAAGCATGGTAGGGTTTGTACCATCAAGCTCGATTCCTTTTTTATGAGTGATAATCATTGGAATCTCGGTACCGTCTTTAGAGGTATAAAAAATCTGCTTGCTTTCGTAAGCTTCGGTATCAAAATCGATGTTTGGTTTTTGATAGACTTCTGCAGAGCCATCTTTAGGATTGAATTTATAAATGGTTCCTGGAGTGGTATAATTAGTAAATGAGAAATACAGCTCTTCAGCCTCTTTTTTTCCACCAAATCCGCCTACTGATCCCACTCCTGGAAGTTCAACGTCTCTTACTAAATTTCCTTCATAATCATATTGCTTCACCTGAGATACGGCGTCCACCATATATTCTGCAAAGAAATATCCAGCTCCTGTAGACGGGGAAAGCACATGCTCAGTTTCCGGAATAAAATCCTCCCAGTTTTCAGGTTGAGGAGCGCTGGCATCTACGGTCACGATTTTACGATTTGGTGCATCCATATCTGTGCCGATATAAAGTTTGCTACCCTCGTTTTCAATGATGTACACATCATTATCGTAGGAATCTACAACATCTACAAATTCTGAATTGTCCTGAGTTAGATCTTTGATCATTAAACGGTTCCCGGAAGTAGATTTAGATGCAGAAACGATCAGATAGCGATTGTCTTCAGTCACTCCGCCAGAGACATACCTATGCTTTTCTTCTTCTGTTCCTCCATAAATCAGTAGATCTTCATCCTGTGAAGTCCCTAGTTTATGGTAGAATAACTTATGCTGATCTGTTTTTGCTGAAAGTTCGCTGCCGTCAGGTTTATCGTAGCTGGAGTAATAAAACCCCTCATTTCCTTTCCATGAAATTCCAGAGAATTTGACATCTACAATCGTATCGCCTTTTTGTTCTTTGGTTTCAGCGTCGAGAATGATAATTTTTCTCCAGTCGCTTCCTCCTTCAGAAATCGAATAAGCTAGCAGGTCTCCATCTTCTGTAAAACTCATCCCTGCCATGGAGGTAGTTCCATCTTCACTAAAGATGTTAGGATCTAAGAAAACTTTGGCATCCTCTGGAGATTCATCATTTTTATAGCGGTAATACACATACTGATTCTGTAAGCCATCATTTTTAGAAAAGTAAGTATACTCCCCTCTTTTGAATGGCGCCCCAATCTTCTCATAGTTCCAGACTTCAGATAAACGCTCTTTCAAAGAATCTCGGTAAGGAATACTTTCTAAATAACCGAAGGTTAGATCGTTTTGAGCTTTCACCCATTCTCCAGTTTCGTCGCTGCGGTCGTTTTCCAACCAGCGGTACGGGTCTTTAACTTCCGTGTCGAAATAAGCGTCAACAGTATCGACTTGTTTGGTTTCTGGATAAGTCAATGTAGCTTGATTTTTTTCGCCTTCATTGCAGGATGCTAAAAGACAAACTGCAGCTGCAGGTATAATTAGTTGTTTCATGGAATGATATTTTGAAGTAAATATAAATAAACCTCAATAATATTTCATCCTCTCATTTTTAAGAATAATACAGGTATAAAAACACCTTTTCAAACTCACAGGAAAGGCGCTTAAATTATTCTATTTATTTCGATTATGCTTTGAATCGATTCTTCAGGAGATACTCGGCAATTTGAACCGCATTCGTCGCAGCTCCTTTTCTTAAATTATCAGAAACAATCCATAGATTCAGTGCATTATCTCTAGTAAAATCTCTTCGAATTCTACCAATAAAGACGTCGTTTTTACCTTCAGCATAAATAGGCATAGGATAAGTGTTCACGCTTGGATTGTCTTGTAGCGTAATCCCTTCTGTTTCACTTAATAACTTTTTGACATCAGACACTTCAAACGCTTTCTTAAATTCGATGTTCACCGATTCTGAATGTCCTCCAACCACTGGAATTCTCACCGCAGTTGCAGCCACTTTCACACTATCGTCTGATAGGATTTTTTTGGTCTCATTAGTGAGTTTCATCTCCTCTTTGGTGTAGTCGTTTTCTAGAAACACGTCACAATGCGGAATGGCATTTTTATGGATGGGGTAAGGATAGGCCATTTCACCAGTTTTACCAGCGTATTCATTTTCGAGTTGCTCGACAGCCTTCACTCCAGTTCCGGTGATCGACTGATAGGTAGAAATCACTACTCTATCGATTTGAAAGGCTTTATGAAGAGGTTGCAGAGCCATGACCAATTGAATTGTAGAACAATTAGGATTGGCAATAATCATATCCTCGTCTGTAAGCTCTGAGGCATTGATTTCTGGAACTACCAGTTTTTTGCTAGGGTCCATTCTCCAGGCCGAAGAATTATCGATCACGGTAGTACCAACCTCAGCAAACTTTGGTGCCCATTCTTCTGAAGTTGCTCCCCCAGCAGAAAACAAGGCCATCTCAGGTTTTCGTTTCACTGCGTCTGCAAGACTTACCACTTTGTAAGACTTTTCCTTATAAGTGATGGTTTTACCAACAGACCTTTCGGAGGCCACTGGAATTAATTCAGTTAAAGGAAAATTTCGCTCCGCTAAAATCTGGAGCATCACTTGGCCTACCATACCGGTAGCGCCGACAACAGCTACTTTCATTTGAATTTGATTTTATTTTTAGTTACAAAGCGCCAAAAATAATCTTTATGAAAGAAGTAAATACTGGTTTTTGAAATATTATAGAGTCTATTAACAACCTCTGAGTCGGAGAATTAGTTTGTTCAGCTGGACTTAAGTACTTTTGCAAAAAAATTATACGCCTTGAATTATTTATCAGTCGAAGAAGTTTCTAAGTCTTACGGAATGCTTGAGTTGTTTGACAACCTTTCATTCGGAATTAGCCAGGGACAAAAAATAGCACTCATTGCCAAAAATGGAACAGGTAAAACGACCTTATTGGATATCATTTCGGGCAAAGAAGCGCCAGATAGCGGGCAAGTGGTTTACAGAAAAGGAGTGAAAGTAGGATTTCTGCCACAGGAACCCGATCTAGAGCCTACCTTGAGCATTAAGGAAACCATTCTATCTTCTGATAATGAAATTCTTAGCATCATCAACGCCTACGAGAAAGCGCTTCAAAATCCAGATGATTCTGAAGCTTATCAAAAGGCTTTTGACCAGATGGAGGCTAAACAGGCCTGGGATTTTGAAACGACCTACAAGCAAATCTTATCCAAACTTAAGCTAGACGACCTCAGTAAAAGGGTTGGTGATCTATCGGGTGGACAAAAAAAACGCCTGGCTCTGGCGGACTTGTTACTTGGAAAACCAGATTTATTGATACTTGACGAACCTACCAACCATTTAGACCTTGAAATGATCGAATGGCTGGAAGAGTTCTTAAAGAGTGAAAATCTTACTTTATTTATGGTCACACACGACCGGTATTTTCTGGACCGGGTGTGCAACCACATCATCGAGCTTGAAGATAAAACGCTCTATAGCTATAAAGGTAACTACAGTTATTATGTTGAAAAAAGAGCAGAACGCATTGAAGTAGAGCAAACCACGACTGCCAAAGCCAAGCAACTCTATAAAAAAGAGCTAGACTGGATGAGACGCCAGCCGAAAGCTAGGACTACAAAGTCCAAATCCAGAATAGAAAGCTTTGGAGAAATAAAAGACCGCGCCAGCAAACGCCGCAACGATCATAAAGTGGAATTGGACATCAACATGGAACGACTCGGTTCCAAGGTTTTGGAAATGCATAATATTTCCAAAAGTTTTGAAGACAAAACTCTCTTTCGGAATTTTGAATACATTTTCAAAAAGAATGAACGCATAGGTATTATTGGAAAAAATGGAACTGGAAAATCTACGTTTCTGAATGTGCTTACAGGAGGATTAACGCCAGATCAAGGTAAGGTAGTTCATGGTGAAACGCTTAAGATTGGCTATTATACCCAAGGGGGTATCCAAGCTAAAGAAGGCCAGAAAGTCATCGAGGTCATAAGAGATTATGGAGATTATATTCCGTTATCTAAAGGAAGGCAGATTTCAGCTTCTCAGTTATTGGAGAAATTTCTGTTTGATCGCAAAAAGCAATATGATTTTGTGGAAAAACTCAGCGGTGGAGAGAAAAAACGATTATACCTGTGTACGGTGTTGATTCAAAACCCTAACTTCTTAATTCTGGATGAGCCGACCAATGACCTGGATATTGTCACCTTGAATGTGCTGGAAAATTTTCTTCTGGACTTTCCCGGCTGCTTGATTGTCGTGAGTCATGATAGATACTTTATGGATAAAATCGTGGACCACCTCTTCGTGTTTGGCGAAGGTAAAATCACCGATTTTCCTGGAAATTACTCAGACTACAGGGAATTGAAAGCGCTGGAACTCGAGGCTAAATATGAAGAAAGTAGCCAGTCCAACTCAGGACCTGCTGAACAAAAGCCAAAGCAGAATTTAGATCCTAAAAATAAACTTAGCTTTAATGAGCAGAAGACTTATAAGAAGCTGGAAAAGGAAATCAATACGCTGGAAAAGAAAAAGGAAAAAATCGAAGCAGAGTTTCTGAACGATTTAAGTCCGGATGAGATCAAAGAAAAAACCATTGAACTTCAAAACATTTCCAAAGATCTGGAAGACAAAACTGAACACTGGTTTGAATTGTCGATGAAGCTAGAAGCTTAAGCGTTTTCTTTGCTTTGTTTTTCTTCCCGTTCTTTCTTTGCGGCTTTAGAAATATAATAGATCACGAAGCCCACTAAGCTTACGATTACCAGTCCAAAAATAGCGGTCATAATGAAGGCACCATTAGTCCAGTTGACGAATATAGTTTGTAAAAGCATGTCTGTAAATTTTTTACAATTTTACGCTGATGCTGCTTCAAAAAGTATGATTTTTGTCAGTTAAATCAACTTAAGCAGAATGTGGTTTAAAGCAAAAGCCTATTTAAAATTTTTGTGGTCTTCCAAGAATCAACACGGTATACATTCCCCTTTTGTCTATAAATTGATTACTCAATGTTTTTATAACAAACATCATTTTGATGAGTATACTTTTTGGGATCAGGCACAACAACAAGCGCTTGATTCGGAAGAGGTCCTTGACGTTAAAGATGTTGGAGCTAGCTCTAAAGTCTTTGATGGTAATTTGAGACCTGTATCTAAAATAGCTCAACATGTTTCGATCTCTAGAAAACGAGCGCGGCTTATGATGCGTGTTGTCGATTATCTATCTGTAACCAAAGCTTTAGAGCTTGGGACATCTATAGGTTTAGGAAGTGTAAGTATTGCAGGAAATCAAAAGGTGAATCTAAAAACAGTAGAAGCTTGCCCCAAGACATCAGCATATGCGCAGCGTCAATTTGATAGCTTAAATTTATCTAAAATTACTGCAATTAATTCCTCTTTTGCAGAAAGTCTAGCTCAGCTAAAATCAGAAGAAAAATTTGATCTGGTGTTTATCGATGGTCATCATGATGGCAAAGCGACTTTAATGTACTTTGAAAGCCTTATTAAACACAAGCATAATGATACAGTGTTCATTTTTGATGATATTCACTGGTCTCCATCCATGGAAATGGCCTGGGAAAGCATAAAAGCTCATGATAAAGTTCAGGTCACGATCGACACCTTTCAGTGGGGACTTGTTTTTTTTAGAAAAGAACAGGTGAAGCAGGATTTTGTAATACGGGTGTAAGTTTTAGAAGTGAATAGACTCCTTATATTTACAAAAATTTAAGCCATGCTCGATCAATTTTCACCAGATATGCAATTCATCATCGTTATTGTGATTATTGCTATTCTATTTCTGTTGGTTTTATTGAATAACAAGCGCAACAGAACAAAAAGATACGACAGAAAAAACAGAAATTTTAGAAGAAACTTTTACGAGAAAAAACAAAACAAAAAGGAAGATTAAAAAGTTGTGTCATCCTTTGGTCATGCTTATGCATTTGAGTTTTTCTACTATCTTTGCGCGCGATGACAAAAGCTGAACTCACAGAAAAAATCTCCAACCATCCCGCATTTGGGAAACTCAAAGAAGTCCTAGCTTCTGAACAACGTCCAACCATCTTTCTAAAAGGCCTAGTTGGCTCTGCGGTTTCTTTTGTTCAGGCAGAAGCTTTTAAAACTTCAGAACGGCCATTCCTGTTGATTTTTAACGATAAAGAAGAAGCAGCCTATCACCTTAATGATCTTGAACAGCTGGTTGACGAAAAAAATGTGCTCTTCTATCCTGGTAGTTACAGAAGACCTTACCAAATTGAGGAAACCGACAATGCAAACGTGTTATTGAGATCGGAAGTACTCAACCGCATCAATTCTAGAAAGAAACCCTCCATCATTGTGACGTATCCGGAAGCGCTTTTTGAAAAAGTCGTCACCAAAAAAGAGCTAGACCGCACTATCCTGAAAATAAAGTTGAACGATGAACTCTCCATAGACTTCGTAAATGAAGTGCTTTTTGAGTATAAATTCAAGCGAGTCGATTTTGTCACAGAACCTGGTGAATTTTCGGTAAGAGGTGGAATCATCGATGTGTTTTCCTTTAGTAATGATGAGCCATATCGTATCGAATTTTTTGGTGATGAGGTAGATAGTATCCGCGCCTTTGACGTCGAAACACAACTGTCTACCAATCAAAAGAAGCGTATCGATATCATGCCCAATGTTGAAAAGAAACAATTGGACGAAGTTCGTGAAACCTTCTTAGATTACATCAGTGATTCCACCACCGTATTTTTAAAAAATATGGATGTGCTATCCAACACTATTGACAATCTGTTTTCCAAAGCTGAAAAAGCATTTACTGAGCTTTCTGAAGATATCAAACACAGTAAGCCCTCTGAGCTTTTTTGCGAAGGAAATCTTTTAAAAAAACAACTTATTGACTTAAATGTAGTTGAGTTTGGCACTCAGGCTTTTTTAAATCGTGAACAAACTATCACTTACTCTACAAGCCCTCAGCCTTCTTTTAATAAAAAATTTGATCTTCTTATTGAAGATTTAAATACCAGACATGAGAAAGGTTACGAAAACTGCATTCTCTGTTCGAGCGATCAACAAGCGAGACGCTTTAAGGATATTTTTGAAGATCAGGACCAGAAAGTTCACTACAAGACATTAGTGCTTTCTATGCATCAGGGCTTTATCGATGAAGTGAATAAATTGGTATGCTATACAGATCATCAGATTTTTGACCGTTACCATAAATTTCACCTTAAAAATGGCTATGCCAAAAAGCAGGCTATCACGCTCAAAGAACTCACAAGTCTTGAAATTGGAGATTATGTCACCCATATTGATCATGGAATTGGAAAATTTGGCGGACTCCAAAAAATAGATGTGGAAGGCAAGATGCAGGAAGCAGTGAAACTGGTTTACGGTGACCGGGATATTCTTTACCTTAGCATACATTCCTTGCATAAGATCTCAAAATTTAATGGCAAGGACGGCAAGCCGCCTCAGGTCTATAAGTTAGGCAGTAAAGCCTGGAAAAGCTTAAAGAAAAAGACCAAAGCCAGAGTCAAAAAAGTCGCCTTCGACTTGATTAAACTTTACGCCAAGCGAAGGTTGGAAAAAGGTTTTCAGTATGGTCCCGACTCCTATCTTCAACACGAATTGGAAGCTTCGTTTTTATACGAAGACACTCCAGACCAAAGCACAGCCACACAGGACGTCAAAACCGACATGGAAAAAGAACAGCCCATGGACAGGCTGGTCTGTGGCGATGTAGGATTTGGTAAGACTGAAGTTGCTATACGCGCAGCTTTTAAAGCAGTAGATAATGGTAAACAGGTAGCGGTCTTAGTGCCCACCACCATCCTGGCGTTTCAACATCACAAGACCTTCTCGGAGCGCCTTTCCGAATTTCCTGTGACCGTAGATTACCTCAACCGCTTTCGAACAGCCAAAGAACGCAAAGGCGTGTTAGAAGGCCTGGAAAACGGCAGTGTGGATATTGTGATTGGCACCCACCAGTTGGTGAATAAAGCGGTGAAGTTTAAAGATCTTGGGCTTTTAATCATCGACGAAGAGCAAAAATTTGGCGTCTCGGTAAAAGACAAGCTAAAGACAATCAAAGCTAATGTTGACACATTAACTCTTACGGCTACCCCTATTCCAAGAACGCTTCAGTTTAGCCTGATGGCTGCTAGAGATTTATCGACCATCAAAACACCTCCACCAAATCGCTACCCTATAGAAACTCATGTGATTCGGTTTTCTGAAGATCAAATTCGGGATGCGGTGTCTTATGAGATTCAAAGGGGCGGACAGGTCTTTTTTATCAACAACAGGATAGAAAATATCAAAGAAGTTGCTGGTCTCATCCAGCGCCTAGTACCCGATGCCAAAATAGGCATTGGTCACGGACAGATGGAAGGTAAAAAGCTGGAAGACCTCATGCTCCGGTTTATGAACAATGAGTTTGATGTATTGGTGTCTACCACGATTATTGAGAGTGGATTGGACGTGACCAATGCCAACACCATTTTGATTAACGATGCTAATAATTTTGGTATGTCCGATCTTCATCAGATGCGAGGACGGGTTGGACGAAGCAACAAAAAGGCCTTTTGTTACTTGATCACTCCTCCGTTGACAATGATGACAGATGATGCCAGAAAACGATTAACGGCCCTGGAGCAATTCTCAGATTTAGGCAGTGGTATCAACATCGCTATGAAAGATCTAGAAATCCGTGGAGCTGGAGATCTGCTTGGAGGCGAACAAAGTGGTTTTATTGGAGATATTGGCTTTGATACCTATCAAAAAATCCTTAACGAGGCAATACAAGAATTGAAAGATAACGAATTTAAGGAGGTTTACCAGGACGAAGAAAACGAAGAAGATAAAGTCTACGTCAAGGATGCTCAAATCGATACTGATTTTGAGATCCTTTTCCCAGACGACTACGTCAACAGCATTAAGGAACGCCTAAGTTTATACACTAAACTGAACTCCCTCCCTGACGAAGAAAGTCTGCAAAATTTTGAGAAAGAACTGAAAGATAGGTTCGGGAACTTACCAAAAGAGGCTCAAGATCTGATCAACAGTGTTCGTTTAAAATGGATGGCTGCCAGTGCAGGCTTAGAGAAACTAGTCTTAAAAAAAGGAAAGATGATAGGGTATTTTATAGCCAATCAGGACTCTGGTTTTTATAATTCTTCTCGTTTTCGAGAAATTTTGCAGTACGTTCAATCGCATCCTCAAAAGTGCCAGATGAAAGAGAAAAACACACGAAATGGATTGAGATTATTGCTAACCTTTGACAATGTAAAATCGGTGGATAAAGCTTTGCAACTTTTGCAACCACTGGAGCGAAAAGAAGCAGTGACTAACAAGGAATAATGAATCCTGAATATCGAATATTTTCACTTCACCTCTCATCTCTAACTGATCAAAATCCAGAGAAAATCTCTGCGAACTTAGCCGCTCTGCGGTAAGATCAAAATTTTAGAAATGAATATTAACTTTCAACTCAAAAGACTAAACAATTACTCCACTTCCTTCAATAAACCAACCAGGCTTTCTCGCCAATGAAGAATTTTAGTACCAAATGTTCTTTCAGTATGAGATTTGTCTAATACACTAAACTTAGGACGCTGAGCTTTGGTCGGATAGGAAAACGTAGCTTTCAGATCAACGTCGTTTTTAAGTTGTTTTTGCTCCAGAATCAGTCTGGCGAAATCATACCAGGTCGCTTCGCCCAAGTTACTATAATGGTATAGTCCAAAGGCTTTAGAATCAGTCTGAATCAAATTCAGAATAAATAAAGCTAAGTCGTTGGCATTAGTTGGTGTACCGATTTGTTCGGTGGTGATATTGAGTTCTGCTCTTTCGTCTGCTTTTTTCAAAATAGTATTAAAAAAGTTGTGACCAAATTCAGAGTATAACCAGCTTGTCCTTAGAATAAAATATTGATCCATAAATTCAGAAATCATGGCTTCACCCTGAAGTTTGGAAGCTCCATAAATATTGATGGGATTTACTGAATCTGTTTCTAAATACGGACTTAATTTTAACCCGTCGAAGACGTAATCTGTCGAAATGTGAAACAACCGTGTATGATGAATCTTACATAATTCCGAGATAAACTTTACAGCTTCAGCATTCACTTGAAGTGCTAAGTCTTTTTCTTCTTCTGCCGCTTCCACATTGGTATAAGCCGCACAATTGACACAATAATCAATTTTTTTTGAGCTGAAGTAAGTTTCCAGTTGTTCTTGGGAAGTAATGTCTAAGGTTTGGAAAGATTCAAATAAAAACTCAAAGTTCTGAAACTTACCTGCATGCTTTTGAAGGCATTTACCCAATTGTCCGTTGGCCCCTGTCACTAATATTCTCATGAGTTTAAGTAAGCATCTAGCGTTGGAAGATGTTGATCTTTATCTGAAACGATCTGATCGTTCTTCGGAATTTGCCAATCGATGTTTAGAGTTTTATCGCTGAATAAAATTCCGCTTTCTGAAGCTTTGTGGTAGTAATTATCACATTTGTAGACGAAGATAGCTTCCGGAGACAAACAGGCAAAGCCATGAGCAAAACCTCGGGGTACAAATAATTGATGATTATTTTCTCCAGTAAGCGTATACCCAAACTGCTTAAGATAGGTCTCTGACTCTGGCCTCATGTCAACGACCACATCCAAAACCTCACCTTGAGCGACCCGTATCATTTTAGCCTGAGCAAATGCACCCGTTTGAAAATGTAGCCCACGAATTGTTCCGTATTGAGAGATAGACTGATTATCCTGAACAAAATCAATATCAATCCCTGTATTCTCTTTAAATTTTTTTTGATTAAAGCTTTCAAAAAAACTTCCCCGATCATCTTTAAACACATCAGGTTCTATAATAAAACAATCCTTGAGTGGGGTTTGCTTAACTGTCATTTATTTGGGGTTTATGTTTTTAGCATATCCGCTTTTCATGAAAGATGCTGTAATTTTTTGGAGTTGATCCTGAGAAATGAAGCCCATTTTATAAGCGGTTTCTTCAATAGAACCGATTTTGAGCCCCTGGCGTTCTTCGATGACCTCTACAAATTGTGAAGCTTGCATCAAAGAGTTGAAGGTTCCTGTGTCTAGCCACGCAGTTCCTTTGTCTAAGATACTCACACTCAATTTTCCCTGTTCAAGATAAGCATTATTAACATCTGTAATTTCTAACTCTCCTCTGGCACTTGGTTTTATAGACTTTGCGATTTGAACCACATCATTATTGTAAAAGTAAATGCCAGGCACAGCGTAATTGGACTTTGGTTGCTTTGGCTTTTCTTCGATAGAAAGAACCTTTCCGTTTTCATCAAAATCTACCACACCATAACGCTCGGGATCATGAACATGATAGGCATAAATGATACCACCCATCGGGTTTGTATTATCCTGAAGCAATTGATCTAAACCTGTTCCATAAAAAATATTGTCCCCCAGAATTAAGGCGACTTTATCCTCTCCAATAAACTCTTCCCCTATGACAAAAGCCTCGGCGAGTCCATTAGGCTCTGCCTGTACTGCATAATCAAATTTGCAGCCTAATCTAGACCCGTCGCCTAATAGTTTTTCAAAGAGTGGCAAATCGTTGGGAGTTGAAATGATCAAAATTTCTCGGATGCCTGCAGACATTAGAGTTGATAAGGGATAATATATCATAGGCTTGTCGTAAATTGGCATTAATTGCTTACTTACGGCAAGCGTCAAAGGATGTAAACGTGTACCTGAGCCACCTGCAAGAATAATTCCTTTCATACTAATGAATTCTGAAGTTAGTTATATTTTGCAAGGTACCATTTTACAGTTTTTTTAATTCCTGTTTCAAAAGTTTCTTTTGCAATCCATCCTAAATTTTCTTCGATTTTACTGGCATCAATCGCATAGCGGAAATCATGACCAGGCCTGTCGGTCACATATTCTATTAACTCCTTATGAGGAGCATGTTCTGGTCTTAATTGGTCTAAAATTTCGCAGATTTTGCTTGCGATATAGATATTCTGTCTTTCGTTTTTCCCGCCGATATTATAGGTCTCACCTAACTTTCCTTCATGTAAGGCAAGGTAAATTCCTGTACAATGATCATCGACATAAAGCCAGTCTCTTACATTCTTACCATCTCCATAAATCGGGATAGGCTGTTTTTGAATAGCTTTTCGGATAATCGTTGGAATCAATTTTTCATCATGCTGGTGAGGCCCATAATTGTTGGAGCAATTAGTGGTCACCACAGGAAATCCATAAGTATGAAAGTAACTCCTGGCTATCATGTCTGATGATGCCTTTGAGGCACTATAAGGACTGTTTGGAGCATAAGTGGTTTCCTCTGTAAACAAGCTATTATCATCTTCTAAGGTACCGTATACCTCATCGGTAGACACATGAAGAAATCTGGCGTTTTCAAATTCTTTTTTAAATTGAAATGGTGATTCCATCCATAGGCTATAGGCCTGATGAAGCAGGTTAAAGGTCCCTGTTATGTTGGTTTTAATAAATGCGTCTGGATTGGTGATCGAATTATCGACATGAGACTCTGCAGCAAAGTGAACTACATAGTGAAATTGGTATTTTGTAAACAAATCGCTTAAAAGTTCAACATCACAAATATCCCCTTCAATAAAGGTGTAGTTCTCGTGATCTGAAACTTCCAGATTATTTAAATCGCCGGCATACGTCAACTTATCCAGATTGATAAAATGGTATTTTTTCTCTGGAACAAAAAGATTTAAGAAGTTTGATCCGATAAACCCGGCACCTCCTGTAACTAAGACTGTTTTCATAAATTAGGATTTTAAATTTTGAACAGCATTCGTAAAAATCTGTTCTAAAATCTTTTCAGTAATTAAATAAGTAGGTTTTACGCCAGCTGTACCAAGGCCTCCTGAGGCTAATGTACTTCCAGTTTCAAGTGGGTTATCGCTGGCATAATAAGCATACCTTAATTTGACTTCTGGAGAAATATTACCCCGAAGTTTAGCAGCAGCTTGTATTGCTTTTTGATAATGGGCCCCCTCCATTTCAAGACCAATGACATTCCAGGTAGAGTCATGGAAGAATCTTAGTAAATCCTTATTTTGAAGAGAGGTTCCTAATACAGTCACCATCGACCCATCATAAACTCCCAGACCATGGCCTTCAAAATCTGAAGTTTTCAATTCGTTGGGGAAGGGATAATTATCTGCAGTCCCTTCAAATAAATGGGCATCAGGAATCATCAGATCGCCTTTGCCTCCTTGTAAGATCCCTGCTTTACCCATAATGGAAATTGAATCTAGATTCATATAAATTTGCTCGTCATCAACTTTATAAGGCTTCAAAAGTTCATCCATCGTCTCATAAGCTTGTTCTCCAAATGCATAATCCATAACGATAATCACCGGAGCCTCTTCTTTTCCATTGAGCTGATTATTCCCTTTGTAGTGGCTTAGCTTAGCCAAATCAAAAATCTGGATATCGATATTTGTTCCACTATTATCTTTTAGTTCGATCATGCCCTCTTCAAGCGCTTTATCGTTTACTGTTTTTCTAAGCTTGATATTTTTGGGGCTACTCAACTCTTCGTAAACCTGAAAATTTGATTTTTCTTTGAGTGTATCTTCAAGGGCGATTGGCGAAAAAAGTGTGTTCATGACAGAGTGCATGTTGGCACTGATAATATGAATGTCACGTTTCAACAAACCATGTTCATGTAAGGTTTTTTTGATGGTGTTGGCCCAAACTTCACCATGGATGTGGTGACCTAATCGCTCTCTGACAATAGGGCTAAAGGTAATAACACGCTTATCTCCATGAACAGCTTCACGAATAGCCAACTTTCCCAAACTATGAATCAGATGTAAAAATTTATTTGGATTATCCTTGGTTGCAAAACGATCATAAACTTGATTGATTTCTGAAAAGGTTCTTCCAAGTATATTGGCGGTATGAGTTATGGCAATCTCCTTTTCATTTTGCGTAAGCTCCTCTTCCTTAGTCACTGCAGATGTAAGCTTTACCCAATCTCTTGAAGTTTGTCCTGCTTCATTAATAACGACAGCTTGCATGATTTTATGAGACTCAATAAACATAAACGTAAGATGAGTGAGAATGTCATAAATCTCTGAACGTCCGCGAGTGATTTCAATATTCATTTGCTCATCATCTATTCTGTAGCAATTTCGACGACGTTTTGGTGGAATGATAGGCTTAAAGTGAGAATTAGAATAGCCTTCATCACTGGTAAGGTTGATAAAACTACATTCTTCAATACCTTCTGGAAGTCGTTCAATAATGTACTGAAGTCCGCTTAATTCTACTTTAGATTCAGCAATTGTTCCATAAATTTCAGGTCTCAGCGTCAACAGTGCCTCCCTTAAGGTTTCACCAGAGACTCCCATAGGTTTGTAAAACCCCCTGATGAACAAGTGACGCATAGTTATATACATCCGTTCTATAGCATTCGTACTTTCTTGTGCTCTATTTCTTCCTATATTTAAAGGCTCTGTCATATGTTATGTCTTTTTAACTAAATCTGTTTTTCTAATTCTGATGCTATTTTTCTATCGTTGGAGAGTCTCGGCACTTTATTTTGTCCACCAAGTTTACCAACGGATTTCATATACTGCTGAAAGCCATCTTTAGGAACCTCAGTTATGACTAAAGTTCTAAGCATATTTCCATTAATTAAATCCTTATAATAAGCATTTTGCTCTTGTACTCGTAAATCGATGCTTTTAGCAAAAGCTTCCATATCTTTTGGTTGCTTTTGAAATTCTATGAACCACTCGTGATAAGGCAAGCCTTTTTTAGGATTTATTTGCGGAGCAACAGTAAATTCATTGATCTGCACATCAAATTCTTCTGAAGCTTTAATAATAGATTTTTCTACTTCCTGAGCAATAACATGCTCTCCAAAAGCAGAGGTGAAGTGCTTTATACGTCCAGAAACTTTTAAACGATAAGGGCTTGTATTGGTAAACATCACTGTATCGCCCACGTTGTAACGCCATAAGCCCGCGTTGGTCGATATTATCATGACGTAGTTTACACCTACTTCTACTTCTCCAATAGTTAATACGTTGGGAGCTTTGTCAAAAAATTCATCGGCTTTGATAAACTCATAAAACATGCCTGAATCCAGCTGTAAGAGCATTCCTTCTTCAGTTCTGGTATCCTGGAAGGCAAAAAATCCCTCTGAAGCCGGGTATAATTCTATACTATCTACGGAGCCTCCAATCAAGTTTTCAAACTTAGTGCGATAAGGTTCATAATTGACACCTCCGTAAATAAATAGCTGTAAGTTGGGAAAAAGCTTTGAAATTGATTGTCCGGTTTTAGTCTTGAGTTTTTCAAAATACGTCTGTACCCAAGAAGGTATGCCGCTTATGATAGTCATATCCTGATCGTAGGTTTCCTCTACGATCGCATCAATTTTTTGATTCCAATCTGGGATTGAATTTGTTTCCCAGCTGGGAAGCCTGTTTTTTTGAAGATAATTGGGAACAAAGTGAGCTACGATGCCCGAAAGTCTTCCAAAATAAATACCATTCTTTTGGTCTAGCTTAGGACTGCCCTGAAGAAAAATCATTTTACCATCTACAAAACTAGAATTTCCTGTCTCTGCGATGTAGCACAAAATAGCATTTCTGGCTGCATTGGTATGATTGGGAATAGACTCCTTCGTTAACGGTATATACTTCGCACCACTGGTAGTCCCTGATGTCTTCGCGAAGTATAAGGGTTTTCCCGGCCATAAAACATCTTCTTCTCCATCTACTACTCTATCGACATAAGGTTTCAATTCTTCATAGTCCTGGATGGGAACCTGTTTAAAAAAATCCTGGAAATCATTTATAGAATCAAACTTATGATCTTTACCAAATTCGGTTTTTCTTCCCTCAGCTATGAGCTCCTTAAATACTTTCAACTGGGTTTCCAGCGGACGGGTAGACCAGCTCTTGATTTGTGATGCTATGTATTTGGCAAACAGCTTTGCTCCAAAAGATTTTAATGACATAGACTATTGTTATTCAAAATTAATGTAATCTGAAGGATTTACAGAATATCCATCTACCCATAATTCGAAATGTAAATGTGGACCGTAAGAAAATTCTCCAGTATCACCCACTACAGCAATAGCTTCTCCTGCTGTCACAAGTTCGCCTTGAGTTTTCAATAGAGAATCGTTGTGTTTATAAACAGATATCAATCCAAAATTATGTTCAATAATAATCACGTAGCCCGTTTCCACAGTCCATTCTGCAAAGATTACGGTTCCATCCAAAGTGGCTTTCACCGGTTCATTTTTCTCGGTAACGATATCTACAGCATAGTGTTTTTGTTCTGCGTCATAGGGCTCAGAAACCCTACCAGAAACCGGTGGAAACAAGGTGAAATTGGTACTAAAAGTTGCCCGTTCCAATAAACTGTATTTATCTTCCTGCTCTACTTTAGCTCTTAAAATTGAATCTTGTTCTGAGGCTGATAAATTAACTGATTCTACTTCAACTTGCCTAATCTCTTGGTCGGTGCTGATCTTATTTGTATCTAAAGAGTCTATTTGACCAGACAGTACATTACGTATAGAGGTTAAATAAGCTGTATTTTTATCGACGACTGTCGTTAAAGAATCAACCGTTAAAGTAAGTCGTGTAGCTTTGTTTTTTAGGGCTGTAGAAGAATAACCTGGTATATATTCACGTATGGGTGTAAAAGCTATCAGCAAAGCCGTTCCTGAAACCAGTATAAGGCCAGAAAATGTTGATAGAATTATAACATTGAGCTTGGAAAGTTGAAACGATAGGCGTTCTTCAAATGTATCCTCATTTAAAATCACCAACCTATACTTATGAAGCAGTTTTTGCTTAAATTTTTTCTTATCTTTTTTTGATGATTCCATAACTTTTAAACTCGTACAAAGATAGAATAAAGTTAATTTATGTAGGTTTTAGATACATAAACCTTTGAATTAGATTTTTATCACTAATTTTGTATTAAATTTAAAGTTATGAATGCACTAAACGTAATAATGGGGATGGTAGGTCCATGGCAGTGGGTTATCATTGGTATTGCAATTCTCCTTTTATTTGGGGGTAAGAAAATACCAGAATTGATGAGAGGTTTAGGTAGTGGTATCAAAGAATTTAAGGATGCTTCCAAAGAAGATGAAACCAATGAGACCGACAAAGAATCGAAGTCAATCAAGTAGATTTTAGATATACTTTTTAAATAAACCCTGTTTACGCTGTATTCAGGGTTTTTTGTTGATTAAGTTGTTCTAATGAAAACTCCTTCCCATCAAATACACCAAAGGTATAATGCACAATCCAATCTCCCAGATTGTAGTAAACAGAAGTTTCTCCCACTTGTATTTTCATAGGCAAATGCCTGTGACCAAAGACAAAATAATCGTAATGTTTGGTTTCAAGTTTTCGTTTAGCGTATAAAGCTAACCATTCGTTTTCATCCCCTAGAAATCTGGCATCTTCATCTCCAGAAATCAATTTGTTTTTAACCGAAAGATGTCTTGCCAGTCTCACTCCCAAATCGGGATGCAACCACTTAAATAACCATTTAGAAACAGGATGAATAAAAACCTTTTTCATGCGTTTGTAACCTTTATCCCCCGGACCTAAACCGTCTCCATGCCCTAGGAAAAAAGATCTGTCATTAAAGTTGAATTCTTGAGGTTGATGAAAAACAGGGATGCCTAGCTCCTTTTCAAAGTAGTCTTTCATCCACAAGTCGTGATTTCCAACAAAATAGTAAATCTCTATTCCAGAATCTTTTAATTCTGCAAGCTTACCGAGTGTTCTCACAAAGCCTTTAGGGACGACTTCTCTGTACTCAAACCAGAAATCAAACAGATCTCCCAAAAGGAAAATACAATGCGCATCTTCTTTAATTTGATCTAGCCAGGAAATAAAAATTTTTTCTCGCTTCAGACTTTCAGAATGCGTAGGCGCTCCCAGATGATTATCACTAGAAAAATATATTTTTTTGCCTTCGGGAAGTTTCATGCCTTGTAAATCTTGTCCAAATATACTGAAACCTTAAAATTAGGATGTTGAAGTTTTAGCTAAAATTTAATGACCCTAGAATACAGAATCTATTACATTTGAAACCCAACCAAATAATACATACTCATGAAAGCTAAAATTAACTACGCAGTTTTTCTGTTTATTATCACCTTAACTAGTGGTTTTGCACAGGTAAAATCCATTACCCCTGGTCAAGACTTTACGTCTATTAAAGTATCTACAGGTTTGTTTGTTGACATTCTTACTGGGGCAGAAGATAAGAAAATTGACATTAAAGGTTCGGCTAGAGATAAAGTTAATGTTGAAGTAGATGATGGTGAATTACAATTGAGTTTACCCGTAGGACAATTGTTCACTGAGGCCGAAATCTTAATTACGGTGTATACGGATAAGGTTGAAGAGCTTAAAGTAAGAAGCGGCTCTGAAGTAGAGTTTAATACTATTGTAGATCAGAAAGAATTAAGCCTCATTGCCTCAGAAGGCAGTTATATTGGTGGCGAGTTAAAACTCAACACCTTATCTGTAAAATCTGTGACTGGGTCTAGTGTTAGTGTGGTTGGATTTGCAGATACAACCAGTGTTGAAGTCAAAACAGGAGGTTCTTACGATGGAGAGGGTTTAACAACTGAAACGACTAGCGTAAGCATAAGTTACGGGGGAGAGGCTACTGTTCATGCTACAGACACATGTTCTGCTAATGTAACAGCAGGAGGGTCTATTGAAATTAATGGCAATCCATCCACCTTAAGTCAAAAAACTAAATTAGGCGGAAACATCAAAGTAATTGAGTAAAAGGATAATGAGCTTATGAAGCAGCCCTTATTGGCATTCAACCCTAACGGTATTTATTGTGCAGAAGCCGATGTCTATCTAGACCCCTGGAAAAAAGTTGATAAAGCAATAATTTCTCACGGCCATGCTGATCATTCTCGTTGGGGTAATAAAAAATACATCACGCACCATAATAACATTCCTATCATTAAACACAGATTGGGAGATATCGATGTGGAGGGCAAAGCTTACGGAGAAACCTTTACCATTAATAATGTAAAATTCAGTTTACACCCAGCGGGACACGTCATAGGAAGCTCTCAAATTCGGGTGGAACATAAGGGCGAAGTCTGGGTGTTTTCCGGAGATTATAAAGAGGAGGTAGACGGTGTATCCACACCTTTTGAACCTGTGAAATGTAATACGTTTATAACAGAGTGCACATTTGGCCTCCCTGCTTTTAAGTGGAAGCCTCAAGTTGAAGTGATGCACGATATCAATCAGTGGTGGGCAGAGAATAAAGAAGAAGGGAGAACGTCTGTCTTATTTGGTTATTCCTTAGGCAAAGCACAGCGACTACTAAAGCACTTGAACCCAGAAATAGGAAAAATTTACACCCATGGGGCTATCGAGAATATGACTGAAGTTCTGAGGCCTATGGTGGATTTTCCAGAAACTACTAGGGTGACCCGGGAGACTACAAAAAAAGAGTTGAATGGTAATTTAGTCATTGCTCCACCAAGCGCTCATGGTGGCACCTGGATTCGTAAAATGGTGCCTTATGTGACCGCTTCTGCAAGTGGGTGGATGACCTTTCGTGGAGCGAGACGACGACGTGCTATCGATAAAGGCTTTGTCATGAGTGATCACTGCGACTGGGATGGCCTTCTGAATAGCATAAAAGCAACCGGATGCGAAAAGGTGATTTGTACTCATGGCTACACCGACATTTTTTCAAAATACCTTCGTGAATTAGGCTACGATGCCAGAACAGAAGCAACTCAGTATGACGAGGAGTCTGCAGACTCGGATTTGTAAATGCTTTTTGATAACAGGTTCTAGTTTACGACATAATTATAACCTGTGACAGAAAACTTTATTCATCTTAAAAATTGATTTACAGACCTCACAGGTTTTAAAAACCTGTGAGGTCTTGAGATATGTTTTTAAAAATGCTTATCAAAAAACGATTTCAATTTTATTTTTAAGAAACCTGTAACATTTCACTAAAAATCTGACATATAGATAATGTATAACTATAATCTATTTTCAGATGAATACACTTCGCCTACTCAATGTGTCCAAAACCTATAAAAACGGTGTTAAGGCCTTAGATGATGTCTCCATTGAAATCAACTCTGGCATGTTTGGGCTTCTAGGTCCTAATGGAGCTGGAAAGTCTACGCTTATGCGAACCATTGCCACCTTGCAACAACCTGATCAAGGAGAGATTCATCTGGATGACATCGATATTTTAAATCAGAAAATGGATTTGAGAAAAGTCTTGGGATATCTGCCTCAGTCTTTTGGGGTGTATCCAAAACTCTCTGCCGAAAAGTTACTGCATTATTTTGCTGAATTGAAAGGGGTTTCCAACAAAGCAGACCGTAAGAAAATCGTAGATTATGCTTTAGAAGTGACTAATCTATACAGCGTCAAAAACAAATATGTGGCCGGCTACTCAGGGGGAATGAAACAGCGCTTCGGTATTGCCCAATTATTGCTGAATAGCCCTAAGCTTATTATAGTAGATGAACCTACAGCTGGCTTGGATCCAGCAGAACGCCATAGGTTTCTCAACGTGTTAAGAGAAATAGGCACCAATCATATCGTGATCTTGTCTACCCATATTGTAGATGATGTTAAAGAATTATGTACAGATATGGCCATACTGAACGGAGGTAAACTTTTATGCCATAAAAAACCAGCAGATGCGGTTCTAGACCTCAATGGCAAGATCTGGGGACAAACCATAGATCGAGAAGAGTTAGAAAACTATGAGACAAAGTTTAATTTGATTTCTTCAAATTACAATCAAGATAACTCTTTAAATATTCGCGTTTACGGAGACGTAAAGCCTGGAGAGGAGTTTGTGCAAGTCCAACCTGATTTAAGCGATGTATATTTTGTCCACCTCAAAGCAGACGAAACTGAAGCTGTTAACTCTTAATCTTAAACTCCATGTTTTCTACAATCTTTTCCTTTGAGATTAAGTCCTGGTTTAAAACACCTATAACTTACATCTACTCTATCATTATGTTTCTGTTTGCCTTTTTTACAATGGCAGCAGCAGGCGGATTATTCGATAATTTTACGGTAACGACGACCTCACCTACCTATCAAAACACCGCATTAGCTATCAACGACTTAATTAATGGCTTGTCGGTTTTTTTATACTTTTTACTACCATCCATCATTGGAGCTTCTATCAGTAAAGATTTTAAATATGAGATGCACCAAGTGTTGTATTCTTACCCTATCACAAAAGCAAGCTATTTATTTGCAAAATTTTTGAGCGCTTTAAGCATCATCATTCTAATCATTCTATTCATCTGTTTTGGGGTCTATCTAGGCACTGTTTTTCCCGGCACCAATCCAGATCTGTTTATCGGTTTCGACATTTGGAATTACATACAGCCGCTCTTACTTTTTGTACTTCCAAACATGATATTTTTTGGAGCAGTGGTTTTTGCCGTTGTGACCTTTTCAAGAAATATTTTTATAGGCTTCATCAGTGTATTGATTTTAATTATCATTCAAGGTTTGGCTCAAACGCTTACGGCAGATATCGATAATAAAACCTTAGCTGCCCTTATCGACCCACTTGGAAGCTCGGCACTAAGGTTCGAGACCGAATACTGGACCGTTTTCGACAGAAACAACAACTATTTACCTTTTCAAGGTTATATTGTTTATAACAGAATGCTTTGGTCTGCCGTGAGTCTCTTGATTTTTGTATTTGTCTTTTTCAAATTCAAATTCAACCAGCAGGCTATACAATTTAAGCTCTTCAAAAGAAAAGCTGAGCGTGTTATCAAACGAAATTTTGGAAGTTTAACTCAGATCAAATTGCCACAGGTGAGTAAAGCTTATCACTTCAAGCACTGGCTTAAAATGGCCTGGAAACACAGCCGTTTTGAAGCCGCTTATATTTTCAAAAACTGGGTGTTTATTTCCTTTGCCTCCGTTACTGTTCTTATAACCCTCATCACTCTGGCTGTAAGAACTCCTATTTACGGCACCTCCACTTATCCTGTAACAAGGGAAATGATGGACAATGCCTCTGGAGTGGTAAGTGGATTTATGATCATCATTACGTTTTTGATCGTGGGTATGCTGATCAATAGAGCGAAAAACACCAACATGAATCAAATTATAGATGTGACGCCTTTCCCCAACTGGTCATTCTTACTTGCTAAATTCATTGCTGTTTTCAAAATGCAGGCCTCTTTTTACCTCCTGGCTTTGGTCTTGGCTGTTGGTGTCCAAATTTATAATGGCTACTATAAATTCGAAATAGACTTGTATTTATTTCGCTTTTTTGCCATCGACTACTTAAGGGTACTGTCCTGGACGATTATGGCCTTCTTATTTCACACACTGATCAAAAACCACATCGTCGGCTTTGTTTCCCTTCTTGCCTTTCTCATTTTGCTTTCCTTTTTCCCACAATTGGGGATAGAACAAAGTGTTTTTAGGTACGCCAGTGGGGGTGGTGCTACCTACTCAGACATGGCAGGCTACGGCCCCGGACTCACAGTATTCTACGTCTACAGACTATACTGGCTGGCTTTAGGTGTTGTACTCTATGCCCTAGCTGTTTTATTTTATCGCAGAGGGGTTGCCTATTCTGCTAAACAGCGCTTAGAGCGTTTTCAAAAGAATTTGAGCCTCCCCTACCTTGTATCCATGGGAATGGGGTTAATCTTATTTTTAGGAATAGGCTCCTGGATTTATTACAACAATAATATTTTGAACGATAGGTATACTGGTAAAGAACGGGAACAACTTCGAGTCGATTACGAAACGCAATACGCATATTTACAAGGTCTGGACCAACCTCGTATTACAAGTGTTTCAGTCGATTTGGATTTATATCCTGAAGAACGCAACCTGAAGGCTAAAGGAGAATATCTCTTGAAAAACAAAACGGAGTTCCCTATAGATTCAGTAGTCATTTCGCTTAACGATTATAAGCAGTCCTACAGCTTCGACAGAGAGGGCAAAGTCGTTTTAAAAGACAGTCTTTATGATATAGAGATTCTCAAATTCGACCAGGCCTTGAAACCTGGAGAACAAGTGAAGTTTAGCTTTGAAATGGAAAACGAACCCAATACGATATTAAACTCAAATTCTCCAGTAAGAACCAACGGGACGTTCATCAACAATAGAATTTTTCCAAGTTTTGGATATAACGACAGCTATGAAATTCAGAACAATAAAACCAGAAAAAAATATGGTTTAGCCCCGAAAGAGCGAATGATGTCCCCCTATGATTCTACAGCTTTGGGCAATACTTATATTTCAGATGATGCCGACTGGATAGATTTTGAAACCACAATATCGACGTCCAAAGATCAAATTGCTGTAGCTCCGGGCTACCTTCAAGACCAATGGACTGAAGGAGACAGGGCTTATTTTCACTACAAGATGGATAAAAAAATCTTAAATTTTTACGCCTTCAATTCAGCTGAATATGAAGTCTACGAGGACCAGTGGAACGACGTCAACCTACAGGTATTTTACCACAAGCCACATGATTATAATCTAGAAAGAATGGTAAATTCTGCGAAGAAATCGCTGGCATACTATTCTGAACAGTTTAGCCCATATCAATTTAAACAGCTTCGAATTTTAGAATTCCCATTGACGTCCGGATCTTTTGCGCAATCTTTTGCCAATACGGTTCCCTATTCTGAAGCTATCGGTTTTATAGCCAAAGTGGATGAGGAAGACGATGAAAGTGTAGATTATCCCTTTAGTGTGACCTCTCATGAAGTAGCTCATCAGTGGTGGGCCCACCAGGTAATTGGAGCCAATGTAAGAGGTGCTACTTTACTTTCTGAAAGCATGTCTGAATACAGTTCTCTAAAAGTTTTGGAAAAAGAGTACGGTGCGGCGCAGATGCGTACCTTTTTAAAGGATGCTTTAGATAAGTACTTGAGGGGTCGTCGTTTTGAAAGTCAGAAGGAATTGCCTTTGATGTTCAATGAAAATCAACAGTACATTCATTACAGAAAAGGCTCCCTGGTCCTTTATGCTATGAGTGATTACCTGGGTGAAAATAAAATGAATGCCATTTTAGCCTCTTATATCGACAAAGTGGCTTTTCAGGAACCTCCTTATACCACATCAGTTGAGTTTGTGAATCTATTGAAAGAAAACACACCAGACACACTGCAGTACCTCATCAAAGATATGTTTGAAACCATTACGCTGTACGACAATGACATCAAAAAAGCGACTTATAAGGTTCTAGAGGATGGAAGATATGAAGTTACTTTTAGTGCAAATGTCTTAAAGTATCGGTCTGACGAAAAAGGGGAAAAAGAGTTTCTCAATAGTGAAGGTGAGGGGTTGAATGTAGAAACTGATGAAGGCGAAAAAGAATTAAAATCCCTTCCATTAAAAGATTATATCGAAGTTGGAGTATTTGGTGAATCCAAAGAGTCTGTAGACGGCTTAAAAAAGGAAAACATCCTTTATCTAGAGAAAAAATTGATTTCAGAAATCCAGAATGATTTTACGATCATTGTAGATGAACAGCCAGTAGAAGTTGGTATAGATCCATACAATAAATTAATCGACACCAATTCTGGCGATAACCGAATGGAGGTAAAGATTGAGGAATAGTGATGAATACTAAGTATGTGAGTCGAGGAGTAGTCTTGGATAAATTAGCCTAAAGTAGAACTAAATTTAAAGTTCTTTATCTATAGAAAGCATTTATTAAAAAGAGAAATATTGAAGTCAGAAATGTAAATATAGAATGATAAATTGTTAGCTTTTTAGGTTTTATAAGAGGACAGATTTTAGAGTAAGTGACTGAAATAGAGATTAAGGTAAATAGGCATGAAAAACTTTAAGTCAGCATTTAGTTGGTAGTGAAGGCATTCTATCACCATAAACCGATAACTAATAACAGTAATCTAAACGACTATTCCTCGTATTTCTCTTTCAGTTTGCGAGAAAGTAGAAGTATAAATAAGAGCACGATAATACAAAGGCATACTAAAATACCAAGAACTCCAGTAAAGCTTTGTTTATCTCCAACAAGATCATCTGGATTGACTAAAGTCCCGCTAAAAACCAGTAATCCTATGGCTGAAAGAATCAGAAAATAAATAAAATACTTCATAATGTGTTATATGAATAAATCCTGAATATTAGCGACAAAAAGTTTGACAGCTATGGCCAACAAAATTACACCAAATATCTTCCTTACCACAGAAATTCCCTGTTTTCCCAGTATTTTTTCAATTTTTTTAGAGGATTTTAAGACTGCATAAACAACAATTACATTTAAAACAATAGCAACAATAATATTGGGCGTATCAAATTCAGATTTAAGAGACAGGATGGAAGTCATGGTTCCTGCACCAGCGATTAAAGGAAATGCGAGTGGAACGATGGCAGCCGTTTCTGGCGCATCATCTTTGTAGAGTTGAACGCCAAGAATCATTTCTATAGCCAGAAAGAAGATGATAAAAGCTCCTGCCACCGCAAACGAATTTACATCGATACCGATAAGATTAAGGATAGTTTCTCCGATAAATAAAAAGAGAATCATCAACACACAAGCAACAATGGAAGCTTTTTCACTTTGGATATGACCTACTTTTTTTCTAAGGTCAACAATGATAGGAATGCTCCCAACGATATCGATTACTGCAAATAAAATCATGCCTGCAGTGAAAATTTGTTTAAAATCGAACATAAACTGAAGTCTGAAATTTTTTGCAAAAGTAAATCGGTATTTTGGATTGACAATCTCCTTAAAATCAATTAAAAACAAATTTGTGTTAAATAATTGTTTCTACATCAGACTAAAGAATATCGAATCAAAACTGAGCTCTAATGCCCAATTTCAATTAACTTTGCCACATGATAAAAATCGATAAAACTCTTATTTCTGAATCCATTATAGACAATGACTTTGCCTGCAATTTATCGGCCTGTAAAGGAGAATGTTGTGTTGCAGGTGATGCAGGAGCTCCTTTGGATCAGGAAGAACTTTCGATTTTAAAAGACATCTATCCTAAAGTAAAGCCTTACTTGAGAGCTGAAGGCATTGAAGCGATCGAAGAACAAGGCACTCACATCCTTTCGGATTTTGACGAACCAGAAACTCCTTTGGTGAAGGGTAAGGAATGTGCTTACGTTAACTTCACCGATAATGGCACGGCCCTCTGCGGCATTGAATCGGCCTACCGTGCTGGCGAGATCGATTTTAAAAAGCCGGTCTCCTGTGAACTTTACCCTATTCGAGTTCAAAAGTTATCTGAGCTTCAGGCGGTCAATTATGACCAGTGGAGTATTTGCAGCGATGCCTGCGATCTTGGTAAAAGCTTGGAAATGCCTGTTTATAAATTCACCAAGAATGCCCTCATCAGAAAATTTGGTGAAGACTGGTACGCTGAATTAGAGCATAGAGCAACTGAAATAAATTCTTAGCAATTTTGATGCATTCATTTTAGAGTTAAAAACTCAACAAATCATAAATTTTAAATTTTTTAAGTTGAAGAGCTTACTATTGATAAGTGACGACAGCAATTGTGGAAAACTTTGTGGATAACTTTCACCATCTGGAGAGAAAATTTCAGGTATTTATTTACATATTTGTTTAGAACAATTTCAAATACCAAACCTCTCAAAATCATAAACCTATGGCTCAGATGGAACCCATTCTAGAAGAAAATGAAAACAGATTTGTACTCTTCCCTATCAAGCATCATGATATATGGGAATGGTATAAAAAATGCGAAGCAAGTTTCTGGACTGCAGAAGAAATTGACCTCCACCAGGATCTATCCGACTGGAAAAATAAGCTTAATGACGATGAGCAGTATTTCATCAAACACATCCTTGCATTTTTTGCTGCATCCGATGGAATTGTGAATGAAAATCTGGCCGAAAACTTCGTCAATGAAGTACAATATACCGAAGCAAAATTCTTTTATGGTTTCCAGATCATGATGGAAAACATCCACTCTGAAACTTATTCATTATTGATCGACACTTACGTTGATGATGATAAAGAAAAGGATAAGCTTTTTAAAGCCATAGAAAACTTCCCAGCTATTAAGAAAAAGGCAGACTGGGCCTTAAAGTGGATTGAGTCCGACTCCTTTGCAGAGCGCTTAATCGCTTTTGCCGCTGTAGAAGGAATTTTCTTTTCTGGAGCCTTTTGTTCTATTTTCTGGTTAAAAAAACGTGGTTTGATGCCAGGTCTTACGTTTTCTAACGAATTGATTTCCAGAGATGAAGGTGTGCACTGTGACTTTGCAGTTCACCTCCATAACGAGCACTTGGTGAATAAAGTGCCTAAGGAGCGAATCCGAGAAATAATCGTTGACGCACTAAACATAGAAAGAGAATTTGTCACAGAATCTCTTCCTGTTAGTTTAATAGGTATGAATTCTAATCTGATGACTCAGTATCTGGAATTTGTTACCGATAGACTGCTTGTTGAATTAGGTTGTGACAAAGAGTATGGAACAACCAATCCATTTGACTTTATGGACATGATTTCTCTGCAAGGTAAAACTAACTTCTTCGAAAAGCGTGTTGGAGAGTACCAAAAAGCAGGTGTCATGAATAAAAACAAGGAAGAAGATAGCAAAATTAGTTTCGACGCTGATTTTTAAATGAATCTATGGTAGCTATGGCTACTGTGTCACTATAGTAGCGATAGAAACCATAGTAGCTATAGCAACAAATAATGTCCTGAGCCTGTGAGCTATCGCAAACTTGAAATATGGCAATTGGCTCGTGACCTAACTATTGATATTCATAAAATGACTTTGCAGTTACCTAAATATGAAATGTATGAGGAGGCTAGTCAAATAAGAAGATCAATGAAATCGGTAAGATCTAATATAGTTGAAGGGTATGGAAGAAGACGTTATAAAAATGATCACATAAGGTTTATAGTTTATGCGCTTTGCTCTAATGACGAAACTGTAGATCACTTAGAAATGTTATACGAGACGGGGTCTTTAAAAGACAAAGAATTATTTTATAACCTGCGAGAGCGTATTCAAAAGTTAGGAATAAAGATCAATAATTTTTTACAAGCAATAGAAAAAGTCAACTAGTATATAAAGTCACATCAACTTTAGATACCATAGAAACAACAGAAACAATAGCAGCTATAGTAACCATAGAGCAAAAGAAACTATAGAAGCAATAGAAATAAAAAAATTCACAATAAAACTACTTCATTATGCACGTCATCAAAAGAAACGGACAAAAAGAGCCTGTAATGTTCGACAAAATTACAGCTCGAATTAAGAAACTATGTTATGGACTTAATCCACTTGTGGAACCTACCAAGGTAGCCATGAGAGTTATTGAAGGTCTGTATGATGGCGTGACTACGAGCGAATTGGACAATCTTGCTGCAGAAGTTGCGGCTACAATGACCGTAAGTCATCCGGACTACGCTCACTTGGCTGCACGAATCTCTGTGTCCAACCTTCATAAAAACACGAAGAAAACCTTTAGTGAGGTGATGACAGATCTTTATGAGTATGTCAATCCACGTAACAATAAAAAATCTCCACTCATCGATGATGAGATTTATAAAATCATCAACGATAACAAAGATGAAATCGATTCTAGAATCATCTACAGCAGAGATTTCAACTATGATTATTTTGGATTCAAAACTTTAGAGCGTTCGTACTTACTAAAATTAAACGGTAAGATTGCTGAGCGTCCTCAGCATATGCTGATGAGAGTTTCTATAGGTATTCATGGTGAAGATCTAGAATCTGCTTTGCAGACCTACGAGCTGATGTCTAAGAAGTATTTCACTCATGCCACCCCTACCCTCTTTAATGCAGGTACGCCCAAGCCACAAATGTCATCTTGTTTCTTATTGACTATGAAAGACGACAGTATTGATGGGATTTACGATACTCTCAAGCAAACGGCCAAAATCTCTCAGTCTGCGGGTGGTATAGGTTTATCTATCCACAATATTCGTGCTACCGGATCTTATATTGCCGGAACCAATGGGACCTCAAACGGAATAGTACCTATGCTACGTGTATTTAATGATACTGCGCGTTATGTTGACCAGGGTGGTGGTAAACGAAAAGGATCTTTCGCGATGTATGTAGAGCCTTGGCATGCCGACATCTTTCACTTTTTAGATCTTAAGAAAAACCACGGAGCAGAAGAGATGCGAGCACGTGATTTGTTCTATGCGATGTGGATTCCGGATTTATTCATGAAGCGTGTAGAAGAAAACTCCACCTGGACACTGATGTGTCCAAATGAATGCCCAGACCTTTATAATGTGCATGGCGAAGAGTTTGAAAAACTTTACATCAAATACGAAGAAGAAGATAAAGGCAGAAAAACTATCAAAGCCAGAGAGCTTTGGGAGAAGATTCTTGAGTCTCAAATTGAGACCGGAACGCCTTACATGTTGTATAAGGACTCTGCTAACCGCAAGTCTAACCAAAAGAACCTGGGAACAATCAGATCTTCTAACTTATGTACTGAGATTCTGGAGTATACCAGTCCTGATGAAGTGGCGGTATGCAACCTGGCATCTATCGCGCTTCCAATGTTTGTGAAGAACGATAGTTTTGACCACAAAGAGTTGTATAAAACGACTAAGCAGGTGATCAAAAACCTCAATAAGGTCATCGACAGAAATTACTATCCTGTGAAAGAAGCAGAAAACTCCAACATGCGACACAGACCTGTCGGACTTGGAATTCAAGGCTTAGCTGATGCCTTTATCATGTTGAGAATGCCATTTACTTCGGATGAAGCTAAAAAACTAAATCAGGAGATTTTTGAAACCTTATACTTTGCTTCCGTGGAATCTTCTATGGAACTGGCCAAAGTAGAAGGCCCTTATTCGTCTTACGAAGGCTCACCAATTAGTAAAGGTGAATTCCAATATAACTTATGGGGCTTAAAAGATAAAGATTTAAGTGGTCGTTGGGACTGGAGTAAATTGAGAGATAAAGTAAAAAAACACGGTGTGCGTAACTCTCTATTGATGGCACCGATGCCAACCGCTTCTACGTCTCAGATTTTAGGTAATAACGAAGCCTTTGAGCCATATACGTCTAATATTTACACCAGACGAGTCCTTTCTGGAGAGTTTATTGTTGTGAACAAGCACTTATTGAAAGACCTTGTAAGCTTAGGCCTGTGGAATGATGATGTGAAAGATGCGATCATGAGAGCCAATGGTTCTGTACAAAACATCGACATTATTCCAGACGACATTAAAGAATTATACAAAACGGTTTGGGAGCTTTCTATGAAAGACATTATTGATATGTCCAGACAACGAGGTTACTTTATCGACCAGTCTCAGTCGCTTAACTTATTTATGGAAGGGGCAACCTTTGCGAAGCTAACGTCGATGCATTTCTATGCCTGGAAGAGCGGCTTAAAAACAGGGATGTACTACTTGAGAACTAAATCTGCAGTCGATGCGATTAAGTTCACGTTGAAAAACGAAAAGAAAGAGAAAGAAGTGCCAAGTCAGGTAGCTGAAAAAGCGGCAAAAACCTATCAGGAAGCCCAGACGCAACAAGTGAGTGTCTCAGATGATTCGTCATTGAGTCCAGAAGAACTCAAAGCCTTGATCCAACAATCCAAAGAGTCTGAAGGCGATGATTGCCTGATGTGTGGGTCTTAATCAGGAAATTCACAAAATGATAAAACCCCCAGTTCATGAGTAATGACTGGGGGGTTTTTGTTGGATGAAAGTTTTTGATGAAATGGTTTACTCTAATTTTTGGTTGTGATTTGAATCACTCCACTTACCTTTTCAGGGTCATAGCCCTTTTTCTTTAAGTTCACAGCGCCTTTTACCACGAACATAGTTTTGATTTGTTTTGGGTCTAATTGATCTATTTCCTCCTGACTCATGACTTCGCCATCTACTAGATAAATGATTTTTTTGTTGGAAGATTCTAGTTCACTTTTATAGTTTTCTAAAGCTTTATCTGGATTCAAGGCGGTTTCTCCCTCTTTTAAACTGACAATTTTAATCAATCCATCCACTTCTTCAGAATCGTAGCCTTCTGCTTTCAATTGTTTTGAATCCTTGATCACCGTTACAGATTTAATTTCATCAGGCTTAATCGAAGACATTTGCCTTTCCTCTATTTCTTGATCATCTAAAATGAATATGATATTCTGGTTAGGATATTTGTTGATAAAATTAGGAGTAGAAGTATGGTACTGGCTAGCATTTTCTGCACTTTCGGAAATTTTGAAATTATTGATAGTCATCACAATGACATCGTCATCTTCAACTTTATAATAAACTACACCTTCTGGTTTTTCCCCTTTTTCAAATAGGGCATTAAGTTCATCTTTGGCCTCAAACATTCCGTCATAGTAGGATTTAGAAAATTCTGATCGAGTAGTGATATATAAGGTGTTTTGATCTTCCATAAAAGTATATTGCTTCACAGGAATATACTTGTTAAGCAATTCAGACTTGTCAAATTTCTGCTTATTGATAATGAAGGTCTCAACATCTTTAAAATCTTCAGGCTCTGTCAATGCCGTCTGCTCATCATCCCTTACAGTTCCTACCCCAAAAGGCTTTTCTACCCCTTCAGAATAGTCTCTATAGAAATACACCGGCAACTTTTCCACATTTGGAGAGGTGACTGAACCTTTAAACCCATCGTTACAGTCGACGTCAAGGGTGATGGATTTCAACTTACGGTCTGAAGTGAATTTTAGCATAGAATAGCTTACATCTATGTTAAACTCCTGTTTTAGAAATTCCCGGTCAGAGTTGAGTTCTTCTCTGGTTGTGTTTTCATCGTAGGTAATTTCAACTCTTGTGATTTTAGCTTCTGGAGTGGTCTCTGCTTCCTTGATCTGGGCTTTAGTTTCGATTTGAAAAAGTAAAAAGAAAGTAACCAGTAAGGGAGACACGATAAAAAGTTTCCAAAAGGATGAGTTGTGTTTGTTTTTGTTGAGCATAGCGATTCGTTTTTTGATTGGAGATTGGTTAAAGGAATGTTGCAATTGATGTTTATACTGTTGTTGCGTGATACTGTACAAGGTCATTTGATAATCCCGCTTAGCCGTGGTGTCCACAACCTTAGCATCAGCTTCATATTCCAGGTTCAGGACTAGGCTTTTTTGATAGAGCCAGGCAAAGGGATTAAACCAAAAAAAACATTTATAGACATGAGCTAATAAAATATCGAGGCTATGTCTCTTATGGACGTGAGCTTGCTCGTGTGCCAAAATGATTTTCAGTTCATCTTCAGTATAAAGGTCTGGATTGTAAACGATGTAATTCAAAAAAGAAAAGGCGCCCTCAGGAATTGGTTTTTCAATGAAAAAGCTTCCGTTGCCTTTAAGGACTTTTGAGTTTTTCAAAAATCGTAGAAGTTTAAATAACTTTAAACCAAGGTGAATAACAAATACCAATGAAATGGCTAAATACATCAGCTCGAGGATGGAATGTTCAGTCACAAATGCCCAAAACAATTCCATGGGTGATTTAGTTATTTCCACGGGAAGAAATCCAGAAGAACTCGGCACAAAACCTGTTGAGGCTAAGGTGATTTCTTCTATTCTAGTGAAGGTAAAAAGCGGCAACATTAGACTTAAACCGTAACCTGCTAGTAGATATATACGCTTAAATCTATGGTAAGTTTCGACTTCCAAAAACAGCTTATAAACCACCCAAAATAGAGTGAGTACAAGTGAAGCTTTTGCGAGATAAATAAAAAAATCCATTAGCTTTTATTTTTAATGAGTTCTAAAATATCTTCTAAATCTTGTTTTGAGATCTTATCCTGTTGGGCAAAAAACGACACCATATTTTTGTAGGAGCCGTCAAAAAAGCGTGAAGACGTCTGCTCCATTACTTTTTCACTATACGTTTTCTTATCAACTACGGGGAAGTATTGATGGCTTTTTCCAAACGCCTGATGCGCTACATAGCCCTTATCTTCCAGCAATCTAACTAATGTTGAAACGGTGTTGTAATGCTGCTTTCCTTCAAGTTCCTTTTGTATTTCTTTGACGAAAGCCTTTTTCAGCTTCCAAAGAACGCCCATGACTTCTTCTTCTTTAGCCGTTAATTTCTCTGATGTTTTCATAGATAATCTAATTATAAAAACAAATGTAAACTAAAAATACAGTTATATAACTAAAAAAACAGTTTTTAACAATTCGAATCAGGATAAAGTATCTTACCTGCTTATCACTAGTAAGTTTAATTTGCAGGGTTGATCAAAAAGCCTTCAGAAATCTATCGTTTCAATCTATTGTTAAATCCTAAAAATAAAATATTAATTATTCAAAGGTCTTGTAGCCTGTGTAGTATCTATGAAGAAAAGACTGTCATACATTTTTAGAGGAGATAATTTATAATAGTCTGCTTCAGATTCTTCGCTATATCCTAATAATTTTAGGTTGGTGTAAATGTCTTTATCTTTAATGTCTTGGGTATGAAAATAGAATGCAATATCATTAATTTCACTTAAGATAGACTCCCATGAATTTTTGGGCTGAGAGTTTAAACTACTTTGTTTGAGCTTGTCATCATAAGAATGATCACCATTTATAAATCTATTTTTTATGTGGGAATAGCTCCCTTTTAAGGAACTCAACCCAATAGCATGATAATCATCTCCAAATTCTTCTTTAAGTTTTTGACCCATCAAGCCAATCTCTCCATCCATAACCACAATGTTAGAAATATGAGCATTATGTGCCCAAACCACAAGTTTAGAGTCTGGATCTTGAGCCAGATAAGCAATTCTTTCGGCCATGACCTCATCACGGCTTTTGATTGGTTCTTTATTGGCCATCAGAACAAAGTTGATATAGGTATTTTTTATATTAAATAAATACTCTTTAATTTCATTGTTTAATAATCCTTTAGCTTTAAGAGCTTCTTCTAAATCTATTGCTAATTGATAAGTGAGCTTACCTAATTCATTTTCATCACTAGCCTTTTTCCATGACTTTTTATATTTCCTGTTATATTTTCTCACAGATAAAGTAGCAGCATCGTTGAGTTTCTCAACAAGTTCCTTTATCTCATCATCTTGAACTTCAGAAAGTTTATTTTTTAACAATTCATGCAAAACCCAGTACGAATCATCCGTTCCTTTAAAAGCTACCTTTGAACTAATGCTGTCGGTTTTGTACCAGTCTAAAAATGATTTCATTTCCTCCGTTTGATAAATAGAAAAGAGGTGTTTTCTCATCAAATTGGAAATTTCTTCTTTCTTGATATCTTCCGTTAATGATTCTATATCATCGTAAGGATTCTCCAGGACAACCACATTAAATCCCTTTTCTGTGACCAATCGTTTTGTAATTGCTTCCCTTAGCTTGTAATACTCAGAGGTTCCATGCGTGTCTTCTCCAATCGCTACGATTTTCTTATCCCCAAGAGATTCAATCATTGGTGTAAGGCTTTTTTGTAATTTGTCTTCACTGGAAATATCCAGATCATTTTTATTTTCTTGGATTTGTTTGATCACTGAAAGCTTTACCTCTGGTGTCAGTTCTATTATCCTATCGACATCCTTTAATTCTTTTCCATCGATGGTAACCTTAAGGTCATCAATCCAAATTTTACCTTTACCAGTAAGCAGACCTCCAAATACTATAGCTTGAGCATTACCACTATTGAAATCTAATTCAAACTCATATTTTTGCCAATCGGTTGTTCCTTTTATTTGCTGATCTGCCATGTTATAAAATGCTACTTTTGGATCAACTCTCAACCACAGACCGGCATATCCATCTGATGATACATTCTCAGTTTTCATGTAGCCAGTCAGTTTAATTTTATTTCCGATAAAATTAGCTGGGATGTAATAAGATAAGGCCCCAAATGTTGTTGCATTCTCTTTAGATTTTATATATCCTGAATTTTTACCACTTTTTGAAATGAGTGTATCAACTCCTTTAATATAATTTGGATTTTTAAAATCAGTCCAACCTTTAGCATTAGTGCCATCTACGATCTCAAAATCTAAATTGAGTTTTTCTAGATTAGTAGTTTGTGAGAATGAGCTGGATGTAATTAGGATTAAAAAAATAAGATTGAGAAGGATAAGTTTCGAATTCATAATATTTATAATTGATTAGTTCGTAAACTTAGTCTATCTTCATTTTTATGCAAAGCAATTCATATAAGTTTAAGTAAGTGCAAACTGTTTTCAAAGAATAAGAATTCCTTACATTTGAAAACAAAACTAAAGGCATGCCAACCTGGGAAACTCTTTTATCTTTAAAGCGCCAAGGCGATACCAACAAACGTATTCGTAAAGAACAGGACGATACCCGTTTGGGCTTTGAAGTGGATTACGACAGGATCATTTTTTCTTCAGAATTCAGAAGTTTACAGGACAAAACGCAGGTCATTCCGTTGTCCAAAACCGACTTTGTACATACCCGCCTTACTCATAGTCTAGAAGTCTCTGTCGTAGGAAGATCCTTAGGCAGACTGGTGGGCAAAAAAGTCCTGGAAAAACATCCTCAACTCAAGGGTACTCACGGTCATCACTTTAATGATTTTGGTGCGATTGTCGCGGCAGCCGCTTTGGCTCACGATATTGGGAATCCACCCTTTGGGCATAGTGGAGAACGCGCGATAGGGGATTATTTTAAATTCGGCAATGGGAAGCGCTTTCAATCTCAACTTTCTGAGCTAGTCTATCAGGATTTATCAAAATTTGAAGGCAATGCCAATGGGTTTAAATTGCTCACCGATGATAATTACGGGTCTGCAGTCGGCTTGAGGTTGTCTTACGCCACCCTGGGAGCCTTTACCAAATACCCAAAAGCTTCCTTACCCCACAAACCTACAAAACAAGTAGCCGATAAGAAGTTTGGCTTTTTTAACCAACAACAAGAAAAATTCAAAGATATCGCTGAAGAACTCGGGCTAGAAAGCAATTCTGATCATGGCGAAGTTCGATACAAGCGTCACCCGTTAGCTTTTTTGGTAGAAGCAGCCGATGATATATGTTATACCATCATCGATTTTGAAGATGGAATCAATCTGGGATTGATTCAGGAAGACTATGCGCTGGAATACCTCTCCAAAATAGTCCACAAAAACATCAATACCGATAAATATTCAAAACTGACCACCACCAAAAACCGAATTAGTTACTTAAGATCTTTGGCTATTGGAGCGCTTATTGAAGATGCTGTGAACATCTTTATGAAGAATGAAGACGCTATTCTTAAAGGTGAGTATCATTTTGCGTTAATGGACCAATCGGCTTACAAAGTGCAGATTGAAGATGTGATCAACATTAGTGTGAAGAATATCTATCAGAGTCAGGAAGTGCTGGATAAAGAAATAGCCGGTTATAAAATATTGACTCAAATTTTGGATGATTTCACTACCGCTGTAGAACACGAGCATACCGGGAATGCTTCTAATTTCGACAAACTCATCCTCAAAAATTTTTTGAAGGACTTCGACTTTTCTAACAGTTCTCTGGAAGACTGGCTCATCGATGTCTGTTCCTATGTAGCTTCCCTCACCGATAGCAATGCTTTGAGAACTTATCGAAAGTTGACGGGGAGTGACTTGTGAAGCGCTAGAAAGTGGACTGGAAGACCGGTTAACCCGTCTACTGGTTTGCCTTACTCATCGACTCAAAAACTCCTGAACCGTCTTCAGCAGCAAATCAGGAAACTCCATATGGCTCATATGTCCGCCGAGCAGGATTTTCAATTCGATACCAGCTTCCTCTGCTATAGATTTGGTTTTCTCAAAATTGATGACGCTGTCTAGTTGGCCTAAGACCAATAGACTTTTTGGGCCATTCTGTTTTAGAACATCAGTTCTGTCTTTTCGATCCCGCATGCCTTTTAAGGTATTGATAATGCCTTGTTGAGAACATTTCTTGGCTTCAGTAATGGCCCAATCAATTTCAGCAGATAAGCACTTTTGATCCTCTGGTAAAAACAAATGCTTAACCGCCATGCTCACAAAGGCTTCGGGGTGCTTTTGGATCATGGTGATCGCGCGGTTACGTTCTTTCTTCTTGACTTCAGAATCAGCTAATGAGCTGGAGTTTAAAAGGATGAGTTTTTTAATCCTATCTGAAATGGATTCAGCTAAAGCTAAGGCCACATAACCTCCCATAGAATGTCCTACCAAACTAAAGTTGTCCAGTTGTTGATGGTCTGCAAAGGCTAAAAGCAGAGCCGCATACTCTTCCATCGTATGGATATAACCAATGGCTTCGGTCTTTCCGTGCCCTGGTAAATCAAGAGCATACACCTTATATTTTTTAGAGAGTTCTTTTTCAAGGCTATTCCACATGCAGGAATTTTCTAAAAACCCGTGAAGTAAAATTATGGGCTCGCCTTCTCCTTTAGCAGTGTAATGAATTTTAGTTTGTTTATAAATAAGGGTCATGTTCTTAAATAAAACTAGTCAACTGATAGGGCCAGTTGACTAGGTGAGAATATATTTCAAAAAAAATTAAAGACGATTAGCTATTCATCAAGTCTTCAATTTCTTCGATTTCAATTGGAATGTTAGCCATGAGATTTTTTGGCGATCCTTGTTCCTGGATCACGACATCATCTTCAAGTCGGATACCCATATTCTCATCTGGCAAGTAGATCCCTGGTTCTACGGTATACACCTGATTGGCTTTCATCGGTTCGTGCAACAAACCATAATCGTGAGTGTCTAGACCAATATTGTGAGAAGTCCCGTGCATAAAGTACTTTTTGTATGCCGGCCAGTCTGGATTTTCGTTTTGAACATCAGCTTTGTCAAGGAGATTAAGGTCAAGCAATTCTGAGGTCATCAATTTGCCAACTTCCACGTGATAATCTTTCCAAATCGTTCCAGGCACCAGCATATCGGTGGCCAGATTTTTCACTTTATTCACTGCCGTGTAAATCTGCTTTTGACGATCGGTATACTTTCCAGAAACCGGGATAGTTCTAGACATATCGCTGGCATAGTTGGCATATTCTGCACCCACATCCAGTAAAATTAAATCACCATCTTTCAGCTGATGTTTATTTTCGATATAATGCAATACGGTCGCATTTTTTCCTCCTGCAATAATCGGAGTATAGGCAAATCCTCGCGATCTGTTTCTCAGAAATTCGTGCATAAACTCAGCTTCCAATTCATATTCCCATTTGCCAGCTTCTGTAAAGTTCAGGATTCGTCTAAAGCCTTTTTCAGTGATGTTACAGGCTTGCTGCATCACCTCCAGTTCTAAAGGATGCTTTACGGAGCGAAGTCTTTGCAAAATAGGATTGCTTTTGGCCACCTGATGGGCCGGGTAATTTTCTTTGAGCCAGATATTGAATCGATCTTCACGGGTTTGTGTCGCATGCGCTGCTCTATAGTGCTCGTTGGTATTGATGTAGACCGTTCCCGTTAACGCCATCAATTCATTAAAGACTTTAGTAAAATCTTTGAGCCAATAGACGGTCTCAATTCCTGAAGTTTCCAGAGCCCGTTCTTTACTGAGCTTCTCTCCTTCCCAAACAGCGATATGAGGATTGGTTTCGGTGAGGAAAAGAATTTCGCGATGCTTAGGGTCTGGAGCATCTGGAAAAAGGACAAGTATGCTTTCTTCTTGATCGACGCCAGATAAATAATAGATATTGCGGTCCTGCTGAAAAGGAATCGTGCTATCTGCCCCAATAGGATAAGTATCGTTGGAGTTGAACACAGCCAGGCTTACGGGAAGCATCTGACTCATAAAGTTTTTTCTATTTTGAATAAATAAGTCTTTAGAGATAGGGTCGTAACGCATAGCTTTCTTTATTTTTTTCAAAGGTATGAAATGGGCATTGAAAATGGTGGAGAGAGGTTAAATCAAACCTGAAATCTAATTATCAACTACAAGCTTTTCGTAAAATGCCTTCAATGCGTTTTAAAATTGTTCTAAATTATGTGTAAAACCTTGACTTCATTTGTTTCAGAGTTAGTTGTGGTGTATTTTTGCACAAAATCAAACACAGAATAATGGCTGGAATAAGCAAAACATCAATAGCAAGGAAAGTTGCTATGGCTCTTTCAGGACTTTTTTTAGTCCTTTTTTTAGCTCAACATTTTACAATTAACTTTACCTCGGTGGTAAGTCCCTCAACCTTCAATGAAATTTCTCATTTTATGGGAACCAATTTTGTAGTGCAGGCTATTTTACAGCCTATTCTTATTGCTGGAGTGGTATTTCACTTTGTTATGGGATTTATCCTCGACATCCGTAACCGCAAAGCCAGATCGGTCAACTACGCCAAGTTTAATGGAGGAGCAAACTCGCCTTGGGTGTCTAGAAATATGATTATTTCAGGAATTGTTGTACTAGCTTTCTTAGGGCTTCACTTTTACGATTTTTGGATTCCAGAACTCATTCACAAATACGTAGAAACACATCCAGACGATCCATTTAGATATTACGATGAGACTGTAGCAAAATTTGCTGGAGATCCTATCAGAACGGGACTTTATGCCTTTGCCTTTGTGTTTTTAATGTTACACTTATTGCATGGCTTTGGGTCTTCTTTCCAGACCATGGGTGTGAACAACAAATATTCAGGTGCTATCAATATTTTTACCAAAGCTTTTGCGATTGTTATTCCAATGGGTTTTGTATTTATTGCGATATTTCACTACTTTAATAACTTATAAGCGAAAGGATTATGTCAGTTTTAGAATCAAAAATACCAGAAGGTCCAATTGAGAAAAAGTGGACTAAACATAAAAACGAGATTAATCTTGTCAATCCTGCTAACAAACGTAACATCGATATTATCGTTGTCGGTACAGGTTTGGCAGGTGGAAGTGCCGCTGCTACCTTAGCAGAACTTGGCTATAACGTAAAGACATTTTGCTACCAGGATTCTCCAAGACGTGCACACTCCATTGCTGCACAGGGAGGAATCAACGCTTCAAAAAATTATCAGGGTGATGGTGACTCCGATTACAGATTGTTTTACGATACTGTTAAAGGGGGTGACTACCGTTCCAGAGAAGCTAATGTATACAGACTTGCTGAAGTCTCTAGTAACATCATCGACCAATGTGTAGCTCAAGGAGTTCCTTTCGCCAGAGAATATGGTGGTCTTTTAGACAACCGTTCTTTTGGTGGTGTTTTGGTTTCCAGAACTTTTTACGCTAAAGGTCAAACTGGACAACAATTACTTCTTGGTGCCTATTCTGCCATGAACAGACAAATCAATCGTGGAAAAATCCAATCTTTCAACAGACATGAAATGATGGATTTGGTCTTGGTTGATGGAAAAGCGAGAGGAATCATAGCTCGTGATTTGGTGACTGGAGAAATTGAAAGACATTCTGCACACGCGGTCGTCTTAGCTTCGGGAGGATATGGAAATGTATTTTACTTATCGACCAATGCGATGGGTAGTAATGTGATGGCAGCCTGGAGAGCTCACAAAAAAGGAGCTTTTTTTGCTAACCCATGTTTTACACAAATTCACCCAACCTGTATCCCAGTTTCCGGAGATCTACAGTCAAAGCTGACCTTGATGTCAGAATCACTTAGAAATGATGGACGTATTTGGGTGCCTAAGCACAAAAAAGATGCAGAAGCTATTCGTGAAGGCAAACTAAAGCCAACGGAGCTTTCTGAAGAAGATAGAGATTATTATTTAGAACGTAGATACCCTGCTTTTGGTAACTTAGTACCACGTGATGTGGCTTCCAGAGCAGCCAAAGAGCGTTGTGATGCTGGTTTCGGTGTCAATAAAACCGGACAAGCAGTCTACTTAGACTTCAAAGCCGCTATTGAGCGTTACGGAAAAGAAAAAGCCTTTACTTCGGGTCATAAAAACCCAAGTAAAGAAGAAATTATAAAATTGGGTGAAGAAGCTGTAGAAGCTAAGTATGGTAACCTTTTTGAAATGTATGAGAAAATTACAGATCAAAATCCATATAAAACACCAATGATGATTTTCCCTGCGGTTCACTACACTATGGGTGGACTTTGGGTAGATTACAACCTGATGACTACCATTCCTGGATGTTATGCTGCCGGAGAGGCTAACTTCTCTGATCACGGCGCTAACAGGCTAGGTGCCTCAGCCTTGATGCAAGGCTTAGCTGATGGTTATTTCGTATTACCTTACACCATTGGTGATTATTTAGCCGCGGACATTAGAACTGGACCTATCCCTACAGAAACTGAAGAGTTTGAAGCTGCTGAAAAAGAGGTTAAGGAGCGCATTGAAAGGCTGTTTAGTACGAATGGTAAAAATCCTGTGGATTATTACCATAAGAAACTTGGAAAAATCATGTGGGACAAATGTGGTATGTCTCGTAATGAGAAGGAATTGAAAGAGGCTATGGAAGAAATCAAAACCTTAAGAGAAGATTTCTGGGAAAATGTAAGAATAACAGGAAAAGCTGAAACTAAAAATGCTGAGCTTGAGAAAGCGGGACGTGTTGCAGATTTCTTAGAATTAGGAGAGCTGTTTGCTAAAGATGCTTTAGAACGTAATGAATCTTGTGGAGGTCACTTCAGAGAAGAATATCAAACTGAAGACGGTGAAGCTTTGAGAGATGATGAAAACTTCAGATTTGTATCGGCTTGGGAATATGTAGGGAACCCTAGAGATGCAAAACTTCACAAAGAGCAATTGGAGTTTGAAAATATTGAATTAAAAACAAGAAGCTATAAATAATCGAATTATGAAGCTTAAATTAAAAGTATGGCGTCAGGAAGATGCCCAGGATAAAGGAGGATTTCAAAATTATGATGTCGACGGAATAGACGGAGACATGTCATTTCTTGAAATGATGGACGTTCTCAACAATAACTTGGTAAATGAAGGTATTGATCCAGTAGAATTCGACCACGATTGTAGAGAAGGTATTTGTGGGTCTTGTTCATTACAAATCAATGGTGAGCCTCACGGACCAGACAGACGTATTACGACTTGTCAATTGCACATGAGAAAATTCAATGATGGTGATGAAATCGTTATCGAACCTTTTCGAGCCACTGCATTTCCAGTGATTAAAGATTTAGTGATCGATAGATCAGCCTTTGATAGAATTCAACATGCTGGTGGTTACATTTCTGTCAACACCTCTGGAAACACTCAGGATGCTAACTCTATTCCAATCGAAAAACAAGATGCAGACGATTCGTTCTATGCAGCAACCTGCATAGGCTGTGGAGCTTGTGTAGCAGCTTGTAAAAATGCCAGTGCGATGCTCTTCACTTCTGCTAAGGTATCTCAGTTTGCCTTGTTACCACAGGGAGAAGTTGAAGCTCACGAGAGAGTTATTAATATGGTAAATCAGATGGATGCTGAAGGCTTTGGTAACTGTACCAATACTGGGGCCTGTTATGTAGAATGTCCAAAAGGGATTTCACTAGAAAACATCGCCAGATTAAATAGAGAATATTTAAGTGCTAGCGTATTTAGCTAAATCGATAAATCTTAAGAATAAAAAAAGCGTCTCAAAATTAATTGAGACGCTTTTTTTGTGTTATATTCATAAATGTTATTCTTTATTTAAAATTGGAAATGAAATCTTTGATACTCAGTCTATTGTTTTTTTTCAACTTATCTGTCTATGCTCAAAAAGCATACATGAAAAAACATAAGGAATATTTCGAATTGCCCCGTGAATCTATATTTGTTCACACTAATAAATCAATATTTACGGCAGAAGAGTATCTATGGTACAAAGGTTACGCTTTCAATAGA
>Ga0207419_1000005_pt1 | contig 259540 bp, 217 predicted proteins | sample ElkSloMetagenome_4_FD_184723 | JGI IMG/M metagenome (GOLD analysis project Ga0207419, IMG submission 184723) | Hot spring microbial communities from Elkhorn Slough, Monterey Bay, USA - MD2A (version 2) | ecosystem: Environmental > Aquatic > Marine > Intertidal zone > Estuary: Microbial mat ...
AATGTGCATCTTCAGTCTCTCATGGGCGTCCTCAGATTCGCCAATGTAGAACCTGTCGATTGATTTTGAGTATATGATGTAAAGGCTATGCATCTATAAAAATAAAGCCCAATCTAAAGAAGATCGGGCTTTAAGGTGGTGCCTCCAGGAATCGAACCAGGGACACAAGGATTTTCAGTCCTTTGCTCTACCAACTGAGCTAAGGCACCAGTCGCGTTAAACGCGGATGCAAATATAGATTCATTTTTAATAATCCCAAAAGGAAAAATGAAAAATATCATTCGATTTTAATTTCAATTATGGCAAGCCCTAATTGCTTGATATGTTATAATTTGGTTAATGAGGTCAATGAGATAAATACTGGTTTCGTAGTTTTAGACTTTTGACACTAACATGAACCTTATTGTTGATATTGGAAATACCTTCGTAAAACTTGCTGTTTTTAGCGAGAAGAAAACACAATTTCATACCTCATTGGAGAAGGTTGATTTAAAGGAAACTTTGGATCAAGTGAATGCAAATTATCCTAAACTTCAAAAGGGCATTGTATCATCGGTTGGGGCACTAGAAAACATGGATTCTTTATTTTATAATCTCAATATTCCCGTATTAAAATTAAGCCACGATTTAAAGCTGCCGTTTGAAAACCTGTATAAAACACCAAAATCACTAGGGGTAGATAGGATTGCACTGGTTAGTGCAGCCACAGAACGATTTCCCGGTAAAAACACCTTAATAATTGACTGTGGTACCTGTATCACTTACGATTTTCTTAATTCCAAGAATTCGTATCTGGGCGGTGCCATATCACCTGGCTTGAGGCTACGCTACAAATCACTTAACGACTTCACAGCAAACTTACCCTTACTGGAAACGAAGTGGCCAGATGCCATTATAGGTAACAGCACCTCAAACTCAATTCATTCCGGAATTGTATATGGCGTAATCAATGAGATTAACGGTGCAATTTCACAATATAAAATACCATACCCTGATTTAACAATTATTTTAACAGGCGGGGATAGCGAATTTTTGTCAAAACAATTTAAAAATGGCATATTTGCCACTTCAAATTTTCTACTAGACGGTTTGAATTTTCTTTTAGAATATAATTCTTAATATGATTAAAAAACTTATAGTAGTTTTTATCGCCTGTGTCTCTTTGTTTGGTTTTGCTCAGGAGGGAACAGCCTCCCCTTATTCCTTTTATGGTATAGGAAGTTTAAAGGCCAAAGGTACGGTTGAAAACCGCAGCATGGGAGGATTGAGTATTTATACAGATAGTATCCACGTTAATCTTAGGAATCCAGCGGCTTATGCGGGGTCTAATCTTAAAATATGGAATGAGGAGAATCGGCCGGTAAAATTTTCGGTCGGTGGGAGTTATAACAGCACAACACTTAAGGCAGACTCTGGCGAAGCAGAAATAAGTGCTACGACTTTTGATTATTTGGCATTGTCACTACCAATTAGCCCTAAAATGGGTTTTGGTTTTGGACTTCTTCCCTTTACGGCTGTGGGCTACAGTATAGAAGACTTTGAGGGTGAGGATATTGTTAACCAATATCAAGGTGAGGGTGGCGTTAATCGCGCTTTCTTGGGATTTGGTTATAGGATTACGGATAAATTAAGTGTGGGTATTGATATAAATTATAACTTTGGAAATATCCAGAACACGGCTATAGAATTTTTGTACGACGGTGATAACCTGACCCAATTTGCTACAATTGAGGAAAACCGTTCAGATTTAAGTGGGTTGAACGTTAATATCGGTATGACCTACCGCGATATGATTTCAGAAAAATTAGAATTACAGGTAGGTGCGACGTATATGCCCAGAAGCAATATTACCTCAAAAAACGATAGGTCAATTTCTACAACCTCTCCTTTTAATCCTGAGACTATAGATGTAAATTTGGCTTCAAGGGGATTGGAGGAAACAAATTTGACCCTACCGTCTAAATTCTCGATTGGAGGCGGGGTAGGAGAACCGAGAAAGTGGTTTGCGGGTTTTGAATACACACTTCGAAATACCAGTGAGTTTTCAAATCCGTTTATTACGGCAAATAACACTAATTTTGTAAATGCCTCAGGGATATCATTTGGAGGATTTTATATCCCCGATTATAATTCCTTTAATAGCTACTGGAAACGTGTTGTTCTTCGTGGCGGAATCTATTATGAACACACAGGTCTTGAAATCAAGACCGAGCCAATAAATGAGTTTGGCATAACCTTTGGAGTAGGGCTACCCGTTGGCGGATTATTTTCAAACGCTAACATAGGTGCCGAAATTGGAAGGAGAGGTACAAGAGAGCAAAATTTAATACTTGAAAATTTTTTCAATCTACATGTAAGTCTTTCACTTAATGATAGATGGTTCGAAAAAAGAAAATATAACTAACGTAAATTAAAACAACATGAACATGAGAATCATAACATTCATAGCAGCCTTGGTTATTGCTACAAATTTTGGTCATGCACAACAAGATCAGGACTGCATGTTAAACTTAACTTTGTTGAACGATTATTACAAGAGCAAAAAGTACGATGAAGCTTACGAGCCATGGAAAAAGTTAAGAAATGACTGTCCCCCCAAATTCAACAGGTTGGTCTATCAAGGCGGAGTAAAAATTCTAGATCATAAAATTGAAAACTCTACCGGAGCTGAAAAATTAGCTTTCATTGAAGAGTACATGAAGTTATTGGATGATGCTAATGTTAATTTTCCCAAATACTACCCATTGGGTGAGGTTTACGAGAAAAAAGGGGTAATGATGTACGATAACCAGAAAGAGTTGGGTAAATCTGATAAGGATATCTACGATATTTTTGATAAAGCATTTACAAAAGACCAGAAGAATTTTACCTCTACAAAAGGACTATACGTTTACTTTACTAAAACAGTTGACTTGTATAAATCAGGCGAATTTGATTTACAAAGGGTTTTTGATAAATACGATGATGTATCAGAACAATTAGAAAGCTTAAATGAAACCTACACTAAAAAAGTAAATATTTACGTCGAAAAAGAGGATGCAGGTAAAACGTTGAGCAAGAAAGACGAAAAATATAAAACCTACTATTTTGCTAAAATTGAAGCAAACGATAAAATTTCAAGTAGCTTGGATAGCTATTTAGGGCAATTGGCAGATTGTGATAATTTAATACCGCTATATGAGAAACAGTTTGACGAAAAGAAATCTGATGCGGAGTGGCTCAAGAGAGCGGTGAGTAGGATGTATAATAAAGAATGTACCGAGGATAAGCTTTTTGTAAAACTGGCTAAGGCTTACGATGCGGCATCACCATCTGCCGATACTAAGGTTTTCATGTCCCAAGTTTTATATAAATCGGGCGATACCAAAGGTTCTGAACAATACTTGAAAGAGGCTTACGAGTTAACCACGGATAAGTTGAAGAAAGCCAAAATGGCCAAGCGTATTGCAAATAGCTTTAAGAAAAGGGGAAGCTACGGTACAGCGAGAAACTATTACCGTGAGGCCTTGAAATTGAATCCTTCTGATGGAACCCCACACTTATACATCGCATCCATGTACGCTAATAGCGCAAACAGTTGCGGTGATGAGAACTTTACTAAAAGAGCCGTATTCTGGTACGCTGCAAACGAGGCCGAAAAGGCAGGGAGAGTTGACCCTAATTTAAGAAACAATGCAGCGGCATCGGCTAAGTCCTATAGAGCCAAAGCACCAACAACTAGTGAGATATTCTCTAAAGGTAACGCTGGGGAAACTATTAAAATTGGATGTTGGATTGGCGGAAGTGTTAAAGTGCCAAACATTTAAAATGAATGTCTTTTAAATTATTGGACTATAAAATCACAATTAAATTCATGGTCACGGCATTAGTCGTGACCATTTTTTCTTCATGTAAAAACAATTTTAAGGAAGTTCAGCAAATAGGCGTTCTTCAGAATGAACCCGTAGGTGTGGCCGAGAACATAAATTTAAAATACACCGAAGCTAAGGATTCAATAGGTAGGCTGATCGCCAATTTAAAAAGTCCAAAGATGCTCAATTATTCAAATAGGGAATTTCCATTTATTGAATTCCCGGATGGGGTCACCCTGTATCTCTACAATAAGGAAAACGAACGAAATACAGTTCTGGCAGATTATGCCCTAGTTTATAGCAAAACAGACCTTATTGACCTCCAAGGCAATGTTATTTTAATCACACCACAAAGCGATAGTCTCTTCGCAGAGCAAATGTACTACGACCAAAAGCAGGAATGGCTATTCAGTAATTTACCGGTAAAACTAAAATCTGCCACGGCTAACAGTGGTGATGGGGATATTTTTGACTCAGATACAGGTTTTAAAAACTACACAATCTTAGAAGGCAGTGGTAATATGATTCTTAAAGATTAGATTTCGATTCTAAAATATTAAAATCGCTATCTTTGTCAATCATCAAATCGCCTCATCTGTAAATGAAAATACTGCAATTTTTCCAATACGTTTATTTGTTTTTTGCCGCCCTGTTTATTTACGACGCAATAAGCAATATCGGTAAGGATAGTACCAGGGTCGTCATTTCCTTAATATTCGCTGGCCTAGCGATATTTATGTTTTTCTTCAGAAAAAAATTCAGAAAAAAGTTAAAGAATAAAAAGGGCTCTTAATGGACTTAAGCATCGTTATAATAGTTTCCATGCTTCTGCTTTCAGCGTTTTTTTCAGGTATGGAAATTGCTTATGTTTCCTCCAACAAGATTCACATAGAAATTGAGAAGAACCAGGGTGACTTCCTCGCTAACATTTTAAAGCGTATAACAGCCAAGCCCTCAAAGTTTATTGCAACCATGCTTATTGGTAACAATATTGCCCTAGTAATCTATGGTCTTGTAATGGGTGATGTACTGGTGGAGTGGTTTCGGTCGTTTTTACCTTCAGAATATCAAGTGGTAACTTATTTGCTAAATGATCTGAGTCTCTTAACGCAAACTGTCATTTCAACCTTGGTGATTTTGATTACCGCTGAATTTTTACCTAAGGTTTTCTTTCAAATTTACGCTAATTCCTTTTTAAAAATATTCGCCTTTCCGGCCTATTTATTCTACCTGCTCTTCTGGTTTGTTTCCGCTTCTGTGATTTGGGTCTCAGATTTTATTTTAAAGCGTTTGTTTAAAACAGAAGGGGATAACGTTCAATTGGCCATGACAAAAGTTGAGCTCGGCAATTATATAAGTGAGCAAATGGAATCGGTGGAGGAACACGATGAGGTGGACAGTGAAATACAGATTTTTCAAAATGCCTTGGAATTTTCAGAGGTAAAGGCTAGGGAAGTTATGGTGCCTAGAACCGAAATAATTGCCGTTGAAGTCAACGAATCCATAAAGACCATTAGCTCACTTTTTATTGAGTCGGGCTTATCCAAGATTCTGGTATTCAAGGAGTCAATTGATGATATTTTGGGTTATGTTCATAGTTTTGAGCTTTTCAAAAAACCCAAAAGTTTAAAAAGTGCGACGATGCCAGTTGTATTTGTCCCCGAAACGATGTTGGTTAAGGATGTACTCAATTTATTGACTAAAAAACGCAAAAGTATGGCCGTGGTCATAGACGAGTACGGTGGCACTGCGGGTATAATGACCATTGAGGATATCGTAGAAGAGCTCTTCGGTGAAATAGAGGATGAGCACGACAGCGTGGCTTTAATTGAAGAGAAATTAGGTGAACACCATTTCAGGTTCTCGGCTAGGACCGAGGTGGATTATGTGAATGAAACATATAAACTAGAACTGCCCGAAAGTGAGAATTATGAAACCTTGGGTGGACTCATAGTACATGAAACTGAGGAAATACCCCAAGTCAATGACACCGTTGTTCTCAATAACTATAGGTTTAGGATTTTAGAGGTGTCGTCAACAAAGATTGATATTGTGGAATTAGAGGTCATTGCCCAAGATTGATTCTTTAGCATTCCAAAAAATAAATTGTTGGGTTTACGTCCTAATCATAAACTGGTCAACATTTCCTGTCAACAATTTAGGTATTTAGCATAGACATGTTTTAATTGGGTTTCTAATTACCTGCGGGAACTGTCTTCTCGGCATGATTTATTGGTTAGTCTAAAACTCCATTTTATAGCCAAACAAAATCATGCTTCAGGCTTTCATAATTAGTTCTAAAGTGGTATTTTCGCGCACTTAATTGTTTCAAAGAATTTTTAAAAAATGGCAGTTTTAAATAAAATTAGACAACGTTCGTTATTCTTGATTTTAATCATCGCACTGGCGTTGTTCTCTTTTGTGTTGACCGATTTGTTTAGAAATAGTGATGCGCTCTTTGGAGCTTCGCAAGATGTTGTGGCTACGGTAAATGGAAAGAACATTAATCGTACGGAGTTTATGTCTAAAGTTGAAAACGTACAACGACAGCTTGGCCCCAATGCAACCTCCACTACCGCAATGAACCGTGTTTATAACCAAGAGGTAAGGCGTGCCGTAATGGAAACCCAATTTGAGGAGTTAGGTCTTACGGTTGAGGAGGCTCAAATGCGTGATTTGCTAAAGCAGAGTTTTTCTAGCTACCCAGAATTTCAAAACGAAGCCGGCTTATTTGATGAGGCCAAACTCAATGAATTTGTGGCGAATCTAAAGGAAATCAGTCCAGAACCTGCGGTGCTTAGCAATTTTCAAATACGCTACAGCGATTGGGTAAACAACGAAGAAAATATTGCCATTTCAGCAAAGGAGCGTTCCTATTACAATATGGTAAAGGCTGGCGTTAACGCCAATTTAAATGAAGCCGAAGTAGATTACAAGTTGGAAAACTTTACCCGTAACCTGCGTTTTGTACAAATACCTTATTCTACTATACCCGATAGTTTGGTTGAGGTATCCAAATCTGATATTAAGGCTTACATGAGTAAGGACAAAAATAAGTATGAGGTCGAGGAATCTCGGGATATTCGTTACGTTCATTTTAAAGAAGAGCCAAGTTTAGATGACGAAAAAAATCTAGAAGCTGAGTTTGATGCTTACATTGAAGGAAAGGTTGTTTTTGAAAACGGCCAAAATGATACAATAAGGGCTTTTGCTCAAGTAAAGCCAGAAAACATAGGTGAATACCTAAGTTTTACTGCTGAGTCAGAGGTTGATTATAATGACTCTTTCGTTAAAAAATCTGCCTTACCTGATGTTGCAGCAGATTCCATTTTCAATATGAATGAAGGTGAAATTTACGGGCCATACAAGGATAATGGGATGTTGAAATTAACCAAGCTTGTGGCAGAGCGTCAAATACCAGACTCTGCAAAAGTTAGGCATATTTTAATACCATTTATCGGTGCGAGTAGTGCGGGACCAGATGTAACAAAAACACAAGAACAAGCAAGGGAAACTGCCGATAGTGTTTTGGCAATTGTAAGGGCAGACCGTTCAAAATTTCCAGAACTGGTAACGGCCTTGTCTTCAGACCAAGGTTCGGTTGACAAAGGCGGTGTTTATGACTTTCACCCAAGCACACAAATGGTAAAGCCTTTTAGTGATTTTGAATTTCAAAATGAGGTAGGTGCTATAGATGTTGTACAAACTCAATTCGGTTTTCACGTGATTGAAATATTAGATCAAAAGGGGTCGTCTCGAGCTGTAAAAGTAGCAACTATTGCTAAAAAAATTGAGCCGTCTGTTGAGACTATTGACAATGTGTTCACCGAGGCCTCAAAATTTGAATTGGCATTGCAAGATGGGGAGTTTCAAGAAGTGGCGACCGAAAATGATTACAGGGTAAGACCGGTAAATGGCATTAAGCTATTAGACGAGAATATACCGGGGCTTGGGAGCCAAAGGCCTATAGTTCGTTGGGCTTTTGAAGAGGGCACTAAAGTAGGTAGCTATAAGAGATTCTCAGTTCCTGGAGGTGGTTACGCCGTGGTGCAGGTTACTAAAAAAACCGATAAAGGTCTAATGGCGCCAGAAAGTGCATCAGCTTCGGTACTTGCAGAAATCAGGAAAGAAAAGAAAGCAGAAATGATTCGCGAGAAAGTTTCTGGAACAACCTTAGAAGAGGTCAACCAGACTGAAGGTGCTAAAATGAATACTGCCGCTGCAGTTAATATGAAAACTCCAACGCTTTCTGGAGCTGGTTCTGAACCAAAGGTAGTAGGCGTAGCTTTTGGATTGGACAAGGGAGAAACTTCAGAATTGATAAACGGTAAAAGTGGTGTTTTTATGGTTGAAGTTACAAAGGTTGACGAAACGGCGTCCTTGGATAATTATCAAGGCATTGCAAACCGTTTAAGTAAAACTAGAGTCAACTCAGCCCAAAATAAAGTTTATAATGCTTTGAAGGAGACTGCTGATATTGATGATAATAGAAAGACCTTTTATTAAAGAGACCATAGTTTAACAAGTACACCTTAGCGAACGAAGATAAATTCGCTTAGTCGAATTAATTCCGCACCCATTTTAGGCGGGGTACAATGTTAACTTAGGGTGAAATATTACAGGAGGACATAATTAAGGAAAAGCTCGGCATTTGCTGGGCTTTTTTTGTAAAGGCTTTTTTTTTTGATCATTATTTTTCATTAGAACAAGAAATTTATTTTGTACTTCCAAAATTTCCCAATGGGGTATTTTATCCTATGCCTTGCGTCCTTAGCCCAAAACCATATCCCGGTAAGCAATTACAGTTTCATAACCCTTATCATGAAAGTATGCTGTTGGAACGTTTTCACTGGCTACCATAATAAAATCGCCACCCCATGCACCAAGACTCTTTATGCTTCCATTAAAATCAGGAAATAGTCTTTCTTTGACTGGTTTTAAACCAATTATTTTAGAGATTAATGCTTCATGAAGATCAATGAGTTTTTGAAATTGGGATAAGGATTCACTGTTAATCAGGTTAATGGTAATTTCAGTAATGGTCTTAAGATGTTCGCTTATATCAACCGGGCTCGCCTGATATAGTGCAATACCATCACGACTATTTTGCTTTTTGTTCAAATAAGCGAAATAAATGTATTCGGAAAATTTTGGTTTGAAGTCAACTTTAGAAATAGTTCTCTTATCACCACCCAAAAGCTTATAGGTAATCGACTTGTCGTTTGAAGCGCAGGCAATATCGTAGCCACTCCCGCCAAAGGTTAACTTTAATAAGTTATAAGGGTCAATTTTAGCCCATTGTGATAAATTATTTATCAAGGTTGATGAGCTACCCAACCCCCAATCTCTTGGAAACTCTAAGTAAGTTTTGATGTCGTAACCATGGGATTCACCTAAAAAATCCGGATTCAAGGATCGGGCGGCGTTTAACATTTTGGCAAGACGATTGGCAATGTCGTTTTTTTCCAAAGGTTTAATAGCGCCATTTGGTGCTGTCTTGAGGTCTGTTCTAAACCATACCTTACCATTGTTATCGTAGCTTTTCCAATGCAGTATGCCTTTGCTGTTGGGCTTGATAGTTAAGGATTGGCCCAATTGGGTCGGTACAGCCAAAGCCCTTGCGCCATCCAGCACTAAATACTCGCCGGTAATTAGGAGTTTGCCGTTACTGCGGAACGAAAGTGGTTTCTGGTTCAAAGCTTAATTTAGATTAGGCTGTATAGGTGAAAAGTTCGTTATGAATTAGTCCGTTTTTAGGTTGTTCCTGCCTTTTTGATGAATTTGTACGAGGGTTATTTTTAAAAGCAACTGTTCAATAAAATGCAGCTTTGATGTTATAATCAAAGGGTGACTTGGTCTGCAACCTTTTAACCATTTATATTGCCTAGTTTATTTATTCTATAGCCAACTAAATTTTCAATCTCCATGCTACTTGTTCTATGCTCTATTTTTATTTTTAGTTGCCTTTTCTTGGAGCTTGCGTTCTCTTATACGTATCAACTCCGCTTCAACCTCACTAACGGATACCGTATGACTTTTAAAATAGAAGATTAATTTATCTTTTTCTTCCCTAGTAGCTCCAAATTGATTTATAATGTTCATTAAATGCATTTTCATATGTCCTTCCTGGATACCCGTTGTGGTCAATGAGCGCAACGCAGCAAAATTCTGGGCCAGACCTGCCGCAGCAATTATTTGCATGAGTTCTTTGGCTGATGGGTTACCCAAAAGTTCCAATGACCACTTTACGAGCGGGTGTAGTGAGGTCAACCCACCTACTGTACCAAGAGCTAGCGGGATATCCATCCAAAACGAAAATATCCCATTTTCAATTTTAGCCTGGGTTAAACTTTTATAGTGGCCATCCTTTGCGGCGTAGGCGTGGACGCCAGCTTCAATAGCCCTAAAATCGTTGCCGGTAGCCAAAACCACGGCGTCTATGCCGTTCATAATACCTTTGTTGTGGGTCACCGCGCGATAGGGTTCAACTTCGGCAATCTTAACAGCTTGCAGCATTTTCGTAGCAAACTCCTTGGCCAACACGTTTTTATTTTCTGTTAATTGCTCTACTTTACAGCTAACCTCGGCCCTCACCAAGCAATTTGGGACGTAGTTGGATAAAATGGACATTACGATTTCAATATCCTTTTCCTTCTCTGAAAACATAGCGAACGCTCTTGCTTCTCGTTTAAAGGTTTGTGCGAACTGTTCTAAACAGGAATTGATAAAATTAGCACCCATAGCATCCACCGTTTCAAAAGTTGCATGGAGCTGATAGTAGTTTTCAAGCTCCTCGGTTTTATCGACCAATTCAATATTCAGAATACCACCGCCACGTTTTTCCATACTTTTTGTAATGGATTTTGTGTCAGAAATTAGTTTCGGCTTAATAATTTCATAAAACGATTTTAGATGGTTCACATTTCCGTGGAACATAAAATGTACCTGCCCGATTTTTTCGGTAGAGATTACCTTGGTTTTGAATCCGCCACGTTCCAACCAAAATTTGGCCGCCTTACTTGCTGCGGCCACAACAGAACTTTCCTCGATGGCCATAGGTATGGCATAAAGTTTACCATTTATCAAAAAATTTGGAGCAGCACCCATTGGCAGGTAATAATTGGTAACGGTATTCTCTATAAACTCATCGTGAAGCTGTTGCAGTTTAATGTCGTCGTTCCAATATTGTTTTAAAGTATGCTTTGCAGTTTTGGAATCCTTAAAATAATTTGTGGTGAGCCAATTGATTTTCTCTGATTTTGAGAGTTTGGAAAAACCTGAAACGGGTTCAATCATTAGTAGAGAGTTAGTTTGGGACAAAGATAATACTCTTGGTAGTATTATAGTTGCTGCTACCATGGCAAAAAGCATTTCTTGATTTTAATAGAGGATTTTTGCTTATTTTTCATTAAACTTGACACATTCTTAGCGTAAAATTAACCTTATGAATATTTTGAAATCCACTACCCTTTTTTTTCTCTTAGTATCGGTTATTTCGATAGCGCAAAATAAAGAAATAACCTTAGAGGAAATCTGGAGTGGGACCTTTTCAGCCAAGCGTCTTGATGCGCTACATTCCATGAACAATGGTAAAGAGTACGCCGTCTTAAATTTTGAAAACAGAAATGGCCAAATTGATATTTACGACTATGAGACGTTGGAAAAAGTTGAAACTTTGGTCAATTCTGCTAATTTGCCTGCCATAGCCTATTTTACGGACTATACGTTTAGTGCCGATGAGAGTAAAATTTTACTGGCCACTGGAGTTGAGGCCATCTACCGGCGTTCGTCACTTGGCAGCTACTATGTTTACGATACCAAAACAAAAAAAGCGACCTTAATTTCAGAGGATAAACTTCAAGAGCCTACCTTTTCTCCAGATGGTTCTAAAATTGCTTACGGTAAAAACAACAACCTGTACATCTATGATTTAGAAACAGGTGTTGATAAGCAGATAACTACTGATGGCGAGTTCAATAAAATCATCAACGGGATTACCGACTGGGTCTATGAGGAAGAATTCAGTTTTGTAAGGGCATTTGAATGGAACGCAACTGGCGATAAAATTGCGTTTATTCGTTTTGATGAGACCGAAGTGCCAGAATTCTCCATGGATGTTTACGGAAAAAATCTCTACCCCTCGCAACAGGTTTTTAAATATCCTAAAGCAGGAGAAAAAAACTCAAAGGTTTCATTGCATATTTACGATTTACCAAGTGCTCAAATTTCTGAAGTAAAACTTAGCAAGACCTACGAGGATTTTTACATACCAAGAATTAAATGGACCAATGATGCCGAAACATTAAGCGCGCAATACATGAATCGCCACCAAAACGAACTCGATTTATGGATGATAAATGCTGAAACGTTAAGCGGTGATTTGGTTTTAGCCGAAACTGACGACGCCTACGTTGATGTTACATTCAATCTCACTTTCTTAAAGGACAACAGTTTTATCTGGACGAGCGAAAAAGATGGTTTTAACCATATTTACCATTATGATAAAGACGGTGAATTAATTAATCAAGTTACCTCGGGCGAATGGGAAGTGACCGATTATTATGGCTTTGATGAGAGCAGTAAGCGCGTATTTTACCAATCTACCGAGGATGGCTCGATCAACAGAACGGTTAGTTCTGTAAGGATAAATGGAAAAAATAAAAAGAAATTATCTGAAAATACGGGAACACATTCGGCAGACTTTAGCGCCGATTTTTCCTATTACATCAATACCTTTTCAAATGCTACTACACCCGCGATATATACGCTGAATGATGCAAGATCAGGAAAGGTCTTGAAGGTCATCCAAGATAACGCGGAATTATCTGAAAAATTGGAGAATTACGAAATCTCTGAAAAGGAATTCAGTACCATATCAGTAAACGGAAACGATTTGAACATGTGGATACTTAAGCCAACCGATTTTGATGAAAGTAAGACCTACCCGCTGTTTATGTTTCAATACTCAGGTCCGGGTTCCCAGCAAGTCGCTAATCGATGGAACGGAATCAACGATTATTGGTATCAAAGTCTAGCGCAACAGGGCTACATCGTGGCCTGCGTTGATGGACGGGGTACAGGCTATAAAGGTGCGGACTTTAAAAAGGTTACGCAAAAAGAACTAGGCAAGTACGAAGTTGAAGACCAAATCGCAGCCGCCAAAAAATTAAGTGAGCGCGAATATATTGATGCTGAAAACATGGGTATTTGGGGCTGGAGTTACGGCGGATTCATGAGCAGTAACGCCTTGTTTAAGGGCAACGATACTTTTGCTATGGCCATTGCAGTTGCTCCCGTAACGAGCTGGCGATTTTATGATACCATTTACACCGAGCGTTACATGACCACACCGCAGGAAAACCCATCTGGCTACGATGAGAACTCACCCATCAATCACGTTGATAAATTGAAGGGAGACTTTTTATTGGTGCACGGTACTGGTGATGATAACGTTCACGTTCAAAACACCATGCAGATGGTTGAAGCTTTGATTCAAGCAGACAAACAATTTGAATGGGCATTATATCCAGATAAAAACCATGGCATCTATGGGGGCAACACTCGTTTGCACCTATACAAAAAGATGACCAATTTTATCCATCGTACTATTGGGGATGGTAGGGATGACATTTATCTCTCGGAGTAATCATTTAAAATCAACTAACTAATACTATAACATTATGTCAGCATCAGTCAAACAAGCACACCAAAAAGAACTTTTTGGTCATCCAGTAGGATTGTACATTTTATTTTTTACTGAAATGTGGGAGCGATTTTCATACTACGGCATGAGAGCCATACTGGTTTTATATCTAGTTGCTTCATCACAGGGAGATAATGCGGGATTGGGTTGGACTAATGGTGAGGCTCTGGCATTATATGGATGGTACACGATGTTTGTTTATGTAGCCTCAATACCAGGTGGATGGATAGCAGATAAATATTTAGGTCAAAAAAAATCAGTGCTATATGGTGGTTTTCTGTTGGTTGCTGGTCACAGCGTTTTGGCTATTGAAGAAATGTGGGCTTTCTATACGGGTTTAGCATTAATCATTTTGGGGGTTGGTATGCTAAAACCAAATATTTCAACCATGGTTGGTGGATTGTACAAACCAGGGGACATAAGAAGAGACAAGGGTTTTACTATATTTTATATAGGTATAAATGTAGGTGCTTTTTTATCAAGTCTGGTAGTGGGTTATGTAGGTGAAGTGCACGGATGGCATTACGGATTTGGCCTTGCTGGTATTGGGATGGCCTTGGGTTTGTTACAATATTTAATTGGTCAAAAGTATCTAAGGCATGTTGGTAATTATACCGGTGATTCTGAAAATGAGGAGGAAAAAGAAGCAATGAAAAGGCCGCTTTCAAAAATTGAAAAGGACAGAATCGTTGTTTTACTTGTTTCGTTTCTGCTGGTCATTGTTTTTTGGGGGGCTTTTGAACAAGCAGGAGGTTTAATGAATATTTATGCGATGGACAATACTAACCGAATGCTCATGGGTTGGGAAATACCGGCTTCATGGTTTCAATCTTTAAACGCTATGTTTATCATTTTCTTGGGAACATCTGTTGCAGCTTATTGGGCAAAACGAAAATTAAAGGGTAAGGTAGCTACTTCATTATTTAAAATGATTATCGGACTAATTATAATGGGCACTGGGTTTTTCTTTATGTCAGCTGCATCCGCTCAGTTTCAAAGTACCGGCTCTTCAGCGATGTATTGGTTGGTGTTGGCCTATTTGTTTCACACCGTTGGGGAATTATGTATTTCTCCAGTGGCTTTATCCTACATAACTAAACTGGCTCCATTAAAATACGCCTCCTTGATGATGGGTGTATATTTTGCAATGACTGGATTTGGTAATAAGCTCGCTGGATTACTTGGTGAAGCGTCAGAAGAACTCGGTGAATTCACCATCTTTACCGGTATTGCCGTTTTCTGTGTTGCTTTCGGGGCAACTGTAATGATTTTTAGAAAAAAGCTAGAGACCTTAACCCACGGCGCAGAGGATAACGAAAGAGAGATGCTAGAACAGGAAAACTATGAGCTGGCAGATCCGGCTATCAACAATTAAATCTATTTTGTGAGCACCGACATCCAAAATCTGTTTAAAGACAAGGTCCTCGGTCACCCGGCTGGACTGTTCGTTTTATTTTTCACTGAGATGTGGGAGCGCTTTTCCTTCTATGGAATGCGGGTTTTATTGGTCAATTTTTTGACTATGGCTGCCATTGGCTATAATCCAGGTTGGGAATGGTCGGTTGAAAATGCCGGTGCATTATTTGGGACTTATGCTATGCTTTTGTATATCACTCCTATTGTGGGTGGCTACATCGCCGATAAAATTACGGGTTACAGGTTGGCGGTTATCATAGGATCGCTAATTATGACTTTAGGCCATGCATCAATGGCAATTGAAACGGAATTTTCATTATATCTCGGTCTAGCTCTTTTAGTAATTGGAACAGGCTTTTTCAAACCGACAATGACTTCCATCATCTCTGAAATGTATAAAGAGAATCCTGAAAAAAAAGATGGGGCATATACCATTTATTACATGGGCGTTAATGCCGGTGCGTTTTTTGGGATGATGCTCTGCGGATATCTCGCTGAAAAAATCGGCTGGGCCTGGGGATTTGGTCTCGCTGGAGTTTTCATGCTATTGGGAACTTTGCAATTCTGGCTTGCAGGTTCGTTATTTGGAAAAATTGGGGCGAGACCATCAAATCTACGAATGGTTGAACTTCCGCAAAAAAATAATGAAGAAAACGGTATAGCCAATAAGAAGGACGTCGAAGAAAAAACAAATCACTTTACACTTTTCGATAAAATTTTACTTATCGTTTCTTCGGTCATTGGTCTGGGATATGCTTTTAATGATCCATTGTCCAAAATTGGGGGTGTTGATATGTTCTCAGCAGTGCAAATTGGGGAATGGGAAGGTCAATATGTAGCGGTATTATTTGCACTTGCACTATTTTTGATTTTAGTAATTGGCAGAATTCTTAGATATACAAAGGTAGTCAGAGACCGAATGTTTGCGTTTATCATTTTTGCCTTTTTTACGGTATTCTTCTGGATGTGCTTTGAACAGGGCGCATCTTCCTTAGTGATTTTTGCACGTGACAATGTGGATAGATTATTGAGCGGAAATGCGGCTACCATTTTTAATGTGGTTAACACATTACTTACAGTTATCCCCTTAATAATTATTTCTTGGGTGCTTTATTTACTTTGGAAAAAAACCTACAACAAAATCCCAGGTTCTAATATAGTATTGGTGGTCTGTTTTTTACTAATGTGGGCGATAGTTGGTTGGATGTTGAACCGTGATTTTAACACCACGGCTTACGATGTTAGCTATTCTGCGATTGAAGTGCCTGAACTTGATAATGGCGGAAAACAAAAGCGGGATGACACTGGAAATATGAAGTTCATTTACATTCCGGTTACTGAGGATATGAACGTTTCAGATTCTCAAAAAGTAGTTACAAGAACTACGAGTATCACCGAACCATTGGCATTTAATATAGGCGATAAACTAAATATAATCGCGAAGGATAATGATGGCACCAATTATGGCTTTCTCGATGATGGGCGCTTAGAACTCGCAAAGCAAAAAGCTATAGAATTAGACAGGGATAGTGGCATAGTTAAGGCTATAGTTACAAAAGCGAAGGATAATGAAATTGAGATTACGGTGTCTTGGTTCAGTATTCTAAATTCGTTTTTTATTATTGTTTTTGCTTCGTTTTTCTCAAGCTGGTATGAAAGCAAGTATAATCCGTCTGCAGCAAGCAAATATGCAATAGGTCTGAGTGTGATGGGAATAGGTTTCGGGCTATTGGCTTTTGGCTCTTACGGATTGGTTGATGGTGTAAAGGTGAGTATAGTCTGGCTAATATTTGCTTACTTGTTTCACACCTTGGGCGAATTGGCATTATCTCCTGTTGGGCTCTCTTACGTGAGTAAATTAGTTCCTGGAAGAATGATTGCACTAATGTTTGGGATGTGGTATTTAGCAATTGCTATCGGTAATAAATTTGCAGCTGTAATTGGTGGTCAAATTGAAAATATTACTGAACAATATAGCCTTTCTACGTTTTTCTTAATATTCACGATAGTACCAATGTCTGCTGGGTTATTGGTTTTTTTACTTAATCCTGTTCTTAAAAAGCTAATGCATGGTGTTAGGTAAATGATTAAAATTTACTTTCTAAACCGTTAAAAAATATCAAAATATACTGCTTTACTCGCATTTTTTGTAAGTTCGGAATCACTTTTGATACACATACAATATGAAAAAAACCGTACTACTTATAGCAGTAGTGTTGATGGTATCAACAGCTGCAATCGCCCAAGAAATTAACTGGATGACTTTTGAGGAAGCCATTGCCGCACAAAAGCAGAATCCCAGACACATTATGGTTGACATGTATACAAACTGGTGCGGCCCCTGTAAGATGTTAGATAAAAATACATTTCAGAATAAGGATGTGGTTAAGTACGTCAATGAAAATTTCTACGCCGTGAAATTTAATGCCGAAGGCAACGACGTTGTAAGCTATAAAGGCCAAACCTTTAGTAATCCTAATTATAAAGAGGCGCTAAAAAACCGAAGAAATAGTTCCCACCAACTGGCCCGATACTTTAAGATCAATGCCTACCCAACCATTGTTTATTTGGATAAGCAAGGCGAAGTGATAGCCCCAATCAAAGGGTATCAAAAACCGCAGCAGATTGAGTTTTACTTAAAGATGTTTAACAGCGGTGATTATAAAAAATTGAAAGACCAACAATCATTCAATGACTATTCAAAGGCTTTTAAGCCTGAGTTTGAAATGTAAATCATTTAAGTTATTGCCTTATGGCAGTTATCTTAATGGTGATTTGTTTATAAATAGTTCATATATTATTCTAGGTTAGGATATTTTTAAATGTCTTAGTAAAACAGCAACAGTTATTTCAATACAAATGCACCATCCCTCCGTGTGTTGTGAAAACTAACACCACGTGTATCACAGGTTAACTTCCATTGTTTTACATACGATTTATAATTACTACCATCGGCAATGATCTTCTTCGGTTTAAGCGAATCTAATAGTCTATGTAAATTTATTTTTGGCGAATTTCTAAGTAGTACGTAATCTGGTTTAAAACTCTTAATGTTATAGACGCCAAGACTATCCACCACCAACATCTTTTTCTTTTTGAAACTATAAACCGATTTAATCGGTGCAGAAGCTAATGAATCTATAAAGTTTCCGATAGAATAATCTTTTATAGTGCTTTCCTCTTTAAAATACAGCGAATCTAGATTATGAAAGACCGTCAAATGTGTATTTGATTTCTTACCAATGAGACTGTATCTGCTTTTGTGGAAAACAGTGAGTTCTTCTCTTTGGTGCTCATATTTCTGAAGGACGAAACTGGCTTGTATCAAGAGGATACTACCAATAGCAATTGCCAGATGTTTATATCTTGGCTTATTGAGCCATAGTACCGTTGTTAGGAGAAAAAGATAAATTGATAGCATCTGGTATAGACTCAAGGAAATATGTTCTAATAGAAATTGTTCTTGTTCTGAAACCCATTTGACTATTGAATTCATCAAGCTAATGACGGCGCCGTAAAAGTCCACAAGTAAATCCGGTAAGCCATCCAATAGGCCAAGAACTATGACCAAAAGCCCTAATCCCAAAATGAGGGGTAAAAATGGTATAATCGCCATATTAGCGACGAAAAATAAACCTGGAAATTGATGAAAATAGAAAATACTTATCGGTGCGACCCCAATTTGAGCAGCCAGTGTAACGCTGAAAATCTGCCAAAGATAATCGGTTACCTTCCATTTTGCATGCCATAAGTTGTAAAGCATTGGTTGAATGGTCACAATGGCAATGACCGCCGTATAACTTAATTGAAACCCAACCTCAAATAAAAACAACGGCTTAAATAGCAGAATGAAAAACATGGAAATTGCCAAGGTGTTATAAATATTTGTCGGCCGTTTCATGTTCATGGCAATAGCAACGATACTAAACATAGTGACCGCTCGGGTAATAGACGCCGAAAGACCAGCAATTACCGCGTAGCTCCAAAGCAAGGCTAATAGTGTCAAGGTTTTTATAATTGCACCATGCTCAATTCTTCTAATAGGATTGAGCAGCTTATTTAGAATGAGTAGAATAATGCCGATATGAAGTCCTGAGACCGCCAAAACGTGCACAACCCCAGCGTTAATGAAATCTTGATATACCGCCTTATCCATATCCTGGCGCTGGCCTAGCAATAGGGCATTGATAATCGCTAGTTCATCGAGCTCAAAATCGCATTGTTTCAATTTGGTGTTTATTTTATCGCGTAATTTTCCTGCAAAGCCGAAAGCGGAAATTCGGCTTGACTCCACTTGGTGCACTACATCGCTTCCAACCAAAACTTGATGATAGATATATTGCCGTTGTAAATAGGCACGATAATCAAATTGATGTGGATTTAAAGCCGTATTGACTTCCGTAAATTTAATGGGTACAAAAATGACGTCATTAACCTTAAGATTAAAATTAGTACTGTCCCTTGGGATGGTGAGTAGAACTTTGCCACTAACATCAGCGTCTTCAAGCTTAAGTACATTTGCAACGTACTTGCTGTAATAGAGATTTGGCTTAAGGCGTTCTTTGATTCTTAGCAGAGCTAGATTTTCATGATGATTTGTATCTATAATCTGCTTTGAATAATGGGTGCTGAAATGCTTTTGGTCGTGAAGATTTTCAATTAAAACGCCAAAAGATATCATGGTTGCAAAGCTCAATATTCCAAACCCAATTGATGTTGTGACCTTACTCCGTAAAATTAGATACACAATTGCCGTTGAAAGAACAAGTGAGGCCGAAATTACAATTGAGCTTGAAACAGAAATAGGAAAGTAAAAACCAACCAAAATACCAATTATAAGGCATAAGGTTAATTTAATAATCGTAAAATTCAGCAACTTCATGAACCTAAATTACTGAAAACAAGATTATAAACGAAAAAAAATTAAGCGCTATTTTAAAACTACCAACTACAAAACCCGCCGTGCTTGAACGTAGGCCAAATACCAATATCGTTCTGAAAGGTTAGAGGTAATTACACCTCGACTGGTTGTAGAATGTATGAATTCAACGTACCCCGGTCGGCTATTGGTGACGATTCCGACGTGATTTACCTTTCTACTGTTTTTTCTCGTTGCAAAAAACACTAGGTCGCCTTCCTGTAATTCCTTTACATCAACCCAATTTCCGTATTTTGAAAGTGCGCCAGTGGTTCTTGGCATTTTAATATCTTCCTTTAAAAATGAAGTATAAATTAATCCCGAGCAATCCATACCACGTTTTGTGGTGCCACCGTATTTGTAGCGCGTTCCTTCAAACGATTGGGCGTTTTTGATAATCCTTGAAATACTTTTTGAGGTATGTTTAGTGAATCTTGGTTCGGTACTGCTCACCGTTCTCGTGCTACGCGTTCTTTTTGTAACCACACCTTTTTTGGATTTACAACTATTTAAGCAGACACAAAGGCAAAGAAAAAAGGCAAATCTATTCATTTGGGGAAATGGTTTATGCTAAAATACTGGAAATATTAAACGTGATTTTTAAGAAGAATATTTTAATCAACAGATTTTTCAACAGCCAAGAGTAATACAATACTATTTACCAAGACCTTCAAAAATTAACTTAGCGGTTTTTAAGCTTGCTCCTTTTCCGCCAAGTTTTTTCTCTAGGTCGTAGTAGTTAATAAAAAATTCTATACGTTGATTTTCATCTAAAATTTTTTCAAGTTCGATTTTTAGACGTTTGGTGTTCAGGTCATTTTGAATAAGTTCGGTGACTACTTCCTTGTTCATTATTAAATTAACCAAGGAAATGTAGTCTAAGTTAACGACGCGTTTCCCAATCTGGTAGGAGACCCAACTGCCTTTATAACAAACAACCTCTGGTACCTTGAACAGGGCCGTTTCCAAAGTTGCTGTGCCCGATGTAACTAGAGCTGCAGTAGAGACACTCAACAAATCGTAAGTTTGGTTATTAACTAAGGAGACGTTTGCCTTTTTGATGAAACCTTTATAAAATTCATCGTCTTGGCCTGGTGCCCCGGCTATTACAAATTGATAGTCCTTAAAGTCATTGACCACGCTTAACATTATTGAAAGCATTTTTTTTATTTCCTGTTTTCGACTGCCGGGTAAGAGTGCGATAATTGGTAAATCTGAAAGTTGGTGTTTTTTTCTAAAATCAAATTCGCTGATCTGTTGACGATTGCCAATGGCATCTATTAGAGGATGACCCACAAAATGTACGGGGAAGTTATGTTTCCTTTCATAAAAATCCTTCTCAAAGGGAAGTATAACGTACATGGCGTCAACATCTCTTTTTATAGATTTGATGCGCCCTTCTTTCCAGGCCCAAATCTGGGGAGAAATATAATAGTGATTATTATAACCCCTTTGCTTTGACCATTTTGCGATGCGCAGGTTAAACCCTGGATAATCAATAAATATAATGGCATCTGGCTGGTAGGACTCAATATCGCTTTTGCAGAACGAGAGGTTTTTGGCAATGGTTCTCAGGTTCATAAAAACCTCTATAAAACCCATAAAGGCCAAATCACGATAGTGTTTTACCATTGTGCCACCGACACTTTGCATAAGATCGCCACCCCAAAACCTAAAATCAGCATGCATATCTTGGTTTTGTAGTGCTTTCATTAAATTAGAGCCGTGTAGGTCTCCGGAGGCCTCGCCAGCGATGATGTAGTATTTCATCCTTATCTTCCGCTAAAGCGGTAATCTTAGTTATTTATGGTTTCATATTATTCTCTTGTAGAGACGCTAAAATCCATGGATTTATATCATGAAATGTTTTTTTGCTTATCGATTTAACCCTACTATTCAATAAGTTTAATTATTTAAAAACTATTGCAGGAAGACTCTGTAAACAGCACCACGTTCCGTGTTGTAATTGACCCGTGTTTCTATTTTGGCGTCTAATCCACTTTGAGGGATGGGTGCTATTACATTTTCTCTTTCAGTGACTAAGTCATCTGCATTATTCCCTGGGCTATTGTTTTATAGGACAGACAATTTTTGTATTCATCAATCATGATGTAATTCCGTTCTGCCAGAGGCGGAAGGTTGGGAAGGGTTTTCGTCATAACTCCCAAGTATTCAAGCTCGCAATACTCTCATGCGCCGTCATGTCAAATTGAACCGGTACCACCGAAACGAAGCCATTATCCAGGGCCCATTGGTCTGTATCTTCACCTTTGTCCAGATTCACGAACTTGCCTGCCAACCAGTAATAATCCTTTCCAAATGGTGTCTTGCGCTTATCAAACTCTTCCTCCCAATTAGCACGGGCCTGCCGGCAAACCTTTATCCCTTTTAAATCTGCTTTATCCACTTTAGGAATATTCACATTCAATACGACGCCATCGTTTAAACCATTTTTTAAAACCTGCTCAGTGATTGCTTTAACTGGTGCTTTACAGACCTCAAAATCAGCATTCCAATTGTAATCACAGAGTGAAAAACCAATGGCAGGAATACCTTCTATACCAGCTTCTAATGCAGCACTCATGGTACCGGAATAGATGACGTTGATAGATGCATTTGAGCCGTGATTGATGCCAGAGACGCAAATATCCGGCCGCCTTTCCAAAACCTCTCTTATCCCTAACTTTACGCAGTCTGCAGGAGTACCTGAGCAGCTAAATTCTATAAGTTCACCATCCTTTGATACTCTTTCCAAGTGTAATGTAGAATTTACGGTTATGGCATGCCCCATTCCGCTTTGGGGGCTATCTGGTGCAACCACCACTACTTCGCCTATAGTTTTCATAACCTCAATTAGCGTTCTAATTCCTGGAGCCGTAATCCCATCATCATTAATAACGAGAATAAGTGGTTTTTTAGTCATAGTCTAAACTTGATTCATTAACAAAAATAGACAAACAGCATTTGATTTCCTATGAATCTTTGTTTAACATAAAATTATTAAGGCTCAACATTATTGGCATGGTTTTTTCAATTAATTTAGTAAAATAATTGTAGTAAGTTTAATATATCACCTTACTGCTATTTATTTTTTTATATTGCAATCCTGATGAAATTTATATTAGATATGATGAAGAGGAATTATAAACTGGTTTTAATTACCTTACTTTTAGCATTTGCATCTTGTAGTTTTACAGCTAAGAAGTTTGAAAATCCCAACAAGGACAAGCTACTGATCCAACTAATTAAATATGTGTTGGAAGAAGGCCATTTTAGCCCACAGGAAATAAATGATGAATTTTCAGAACGTGTTTTTTACGATTACCTAGAGCAACTAGATCCTTTCAAAAGGTATTTCTATACATCAGACATAAAGGAGTTTGAAAAATATAAGGATGAGATTGACAATCAATTAAAAGAGTACGACCTTTCTTTTTTTAATCTTACGCATCAACGCTTGTTGGAGCGCATAGAGGAATCTAAGGCTATGTACACAGATGTACTTTCAAAGCCATTTGATTTTTCTGAAAATGAAATATTTTCCACAGACTACGAAAATTTAGATTACGCTTCCTCAAAAAAACAAATGGAGGAGCGTTGGAGAAAACAACTCAAATTTTCAACCATCGCGAATTTCGATGATCTAATAGCACAGCGCGAATTTTCAATTGAAAGAGCGGAGAATGAGCCAGAATCAGAAGAATTCAATAATATTCCAGAAACAACAGATTCTGCCAGCGAGACTATCCATAATATTGAAAATAAATCTGATTCTGAACTCGAGGCCGAAGCTAGGGAAACCACGCTCAAATCCTTAAATGAACTTTATGATTTTATTGACGATAGGCAGCGAAAAGATTGGTTCGCGGTTTATATTAATGCCATTGTAGAGGAATTTGACCCACATACCTTTTATTTTGCACCAGAGGACAAAGAACGTTTTGATGTTGCTATGTCGGGCAATTTTGAAGGAATTGGAGCAAGACTTCAAAAGAAAATGGATAACATTACAGTAACCGAAATTATAAGCGGTGGCCCTGCATGGAGGCAAAATGAACTAGAGGTCGGTGACCAAATATTAAAGGTTAGACAGGAAGATGAAGCTGAAGGTGTTAACGTAGTAGGTATGCGTTTAGACGATGCCATAAAGTTTATAAAGGGAACAAAAGGCACAGATGTTACGTTAACCCTAAGGCGCGTTGACGGTATGATTGAGGATATTACCATTACGCGAGATATTGTAGAAATAGAAGAAACCTACGCAAAATCTTCCACGGTTGAAAAGGATGGAAAATTGTTTGGAGTGATTAACCTTCCAAAATTCTACGTAGATTTTGAGGATTATGCTAAACGAAATGCAGCGTCAGACATTAAGTTGGAGTTAGAACGTTTAAAGAAACAAGGTGTCGAGGGGATTGTATTGGATTTAAGAAATAATGGTGGCGGTTCGTTACAAACTGTTGTAGATATGGGCGGACTTTTTATTAAGGACGGCCCTATAGTACAGGTAAAAACGGCAGGCGAGTCTAAAGAGGTGTTAAAGGATAAGGATCAATCCATTGTATGGGACGGGCCTTTGGTTATTTTAGTAAATGAATTATCGGCCTCTGCCTCTGAAATTTTAGCAGCAGCCATGCAGGATTATAAGAGAGCAATTGTGATTGGTAGTAAGCAAACTTACGGTAAAGGCACGGTTCAAAATGTGTTGGATTTAAACCGCATGGTGCGCTCTAACGAGAACGGAGATATGGGAGCGCTTAAGTTTACAACCCAAAAATTCTATAGAATTAACGGTGGTTCAACCCAGCTCGAAGGTGTTAAGAGCGATGTAGTTGTGCCAGATAGGTACAGCTATATAAATATAGGTGAGAAAGATCAAGAAAACCCACTACCTTGGGACAAGATTTCTCCAGTTGAGTACGAAAAATGGACCAGCTATTACGATTATGAAACAACCATTTCAAAAAGTAAGGAAAGAATGGCCAATAACGAGCAACTAAAACTTATAGATGCCAATGCAAAATGGGTAAAGAACATTAGGGATAGGGAGACTTACTCACTTAACTATGGGGATTATAAAATGGAAATGGAAAAAAATGAGGACGAGTCAAGACGCTTTGAGGAAATTTCAAAGTACACAACTAACCTTACCTTTGAGTCCTTACCGTACGAACAAGAACTCATGGCCCAAGATTCAGTGCTATTGGAAAAAAGAAACCGTTGGCATAAAAGCCTAAGCAAGGACGTTTATATAGAAGAAGCGTTAAACGTGCTTAACGATTTGAAGATGACCTACAATATCAAAAATAAAGTAGCTACTTCCGTGAAGAATTAAAATGGAAAGAACACAAGGTTCATTAACAGCATTAGCGCTCCAAAAGTTTAAAAAAAACTTTTGGGGCGTTTTCAGTTTATGGATTATTGTCATCATTGGCATAATAGCCGTATTTGCCTACTTTCTCGCGCCAGATGATTCCGGTAATGCCAATCAAATGCATTTGTCCATTCATTCCAAGCGACCTGGTTTTCAGGTTAAGATGTTAAAAATCCCCTCTGAAACTATGGTGCAACAGAACTGGTTTTCCAAAAATTTCTTTGGAACTACATACGCTTCAACAGAAGTTCCAATTTCTGAGTACCATGTGAAAGATAAAACCTTATTCTATACTGAATATGCATCTGACGGTTTACTGGGAAATGAAAAAAGTTTAAGTTTGGATGTTTTTCCAGATGCCAATGCCGAGAATTTCATAGAGACCCGAACATTTGTTTTTGGGACAGACAAATACGGTCGCGATTACCTAAGCCGAATTTTGATTGGCTCCAGAATTTCATTTTTTATTGGGTTTATAGCGGTTTTCATTTCGTTGGTCATTGGGTTGTTAATGGGTAGTTTAGCCGGTTATTTTGGTGGAAGGATTGATGCTATTATCATGTGGATTATAAATGTAACTTGGTCCATCCCTACGCTTTTACTGGTTATAGCAATTACTTTGGCGCTTGGAAAAGGCTTCTGGCAGGTATTTATCGCCGTTGGTTTAACTATGTGGGTTGAGGTCGCTAGGGTGGTTCGTGGGCAAATTATTAGTGCAAAGCAAATGCAATACGTCACGGCCGCGCGAGCATTGGGTTATAACGACTATAGAATCATTACAAGGCACATTCTACCTAACATCATGGCGCCAATTATCGTGATATCGGCCGCAAACTTTGCCGCTGCCATTTTAATTGAAAGCGGACTTAGCTTTTTAGGTATAGGTGCACAGCCTCCAATGGCTAGCTGGGGTGCCATGATTAAAGACCATTATAATTATATTATTTTAGGAAAACCTTACCTTGCCTTAATACCGGGACTTTGCATCATGCTTTTGGTAATGGCTTTTATGTTGATTGGTAATGCCTTGAGGGACGCTACGGATGTAAAAGGCTAATGTTGCATATTGTTATTTTTTATTAAATTCTTAAATATTCGTAAGTAGCAAACTGCGCCCGAACTTTAACACCAGAACTCTCAACATATTCATTTTTTTGTTTAGCATCAATAATTCTACTTTTCACATTATCTGAAATCTGAATATCAATCAAATCACGTAAGGTTTTATGGATGTCGTTGTCAAGAATAGGCGTTAACACTTCAATACGATGGTTGAGGTTTCTAGTCATCCAGTCTGCAGAACCTATGAACATTCTCTCCTCGTCATCATTCCCAAAAATGTAAACTCGGCCGTGTTCTAAAAAGCGGTCTAAAATACTGGTTACAACAATATTTTCACTTTGCCCTTTTATTCCTGCAACTAAGCTACAGATACCTCTCACCAATAACCTTATTCTTACACCAGCGTTACTTGCCTCATACAATGTTTCTATCAACTCCTTATCCTGTAGGCTGTTCATTTTCAGAATAATGTAAGCCTCTTTGCCAGCTTGGGCGTTCAGGATTTCCTGGTTGACCAGTTGCTTTAGGGTTTGTCGGGTGGTGTAAGGCGAAACAAGAAGCTTTTTGGTTTTTGGTATAATGGTAATTCCTTCTAGTACCAAAAATACCTTATTCAGGTCTTTAGTAATTTTTTTATGGGCGGTCATCAGCCCAAAATCAGAGTAGATTTTTGCGGTCTTTTCGTTAAAATTACCGGTACTAATGTAGGCATATCGCTTTAAGATACCATCTAACTCCCGTTCTATGTAAAGAATTTTGGAATGTACTTTTATATCGGCATAGCTATATATCACCGTTGCCCCATTTTCTTTAAAAATATGACCCCATTTAATATTGTTACGCTCATCAAAGCGCGCTTTGACCTCTATAAACACTATAACCGTTTTCCCGTTTTTGGCGGCCTTGGCTATAGCTTCGTTTAAACGAGATTCGCTTGCTAGGCGATACATGGTCATCTTTATCGTAGTTACTGCAGGGTCCAAAGCCGCCTTTTCTATCAACTCAATTACAGGTTGAAAGGATTGATACGGAAAATGCAATAATTGGTCTTTATTTTCAATACTATCAAAGATGTCTTTTGACTGCGATAGCACAGGATGCGGTAGCGGTGGTAGCGGTTCAAAATTCAGGGAGGTGTTGTTAGTGGGGTTTGGAAAGCTAAAGAAATCCTTGAAATTATGGTGTCTTCCACCCAGAATTAAATCGGCGTTATAGACATTTAACGCTTGCTTTAAAATATTTCTGAATGTCTCTGGTGTGCGCTCATCAATAAGCACGCGAGTGGGTTGACCTTTATCCCGTTTTGGTAGTGAATTCCTGATTTTTTTCATGAGGTCGCCAGAAAACTCATCTTCGATATACAATTCGGCATCGCGTGAAATTTTCAAGGCATAATAACGAACCTTGTCGTTAGGATGTAACTCAGCCAGACCAAATTTTAATATATCATCTATAAAGGTGATGTAGTGCTTTCCACCTTCTGAAGGAAAGGTAAAGAAACGGGATTCATCCTCGGGGATTTTTACCAGGTGGATGGTTTCTCCAGACATGGTTGTTAAATATGAGGCTTCGTTCTCAACAAATATTTTGCTTGTTTTTTTGTGGTAGGAATTATCTAAGTTTAGTTTAGACTTCAGGTTTTGATTAAAATAAGATTCGGCAATATTCTTCTGGGATTTAGAAAATTCGTGATAGTCAATCAGGAAAATAGAATTGGCCTCAAGTTCTGGGATAATTTCATTTTTGAAAATTGAACCAAATTCCTCCTGTAACAGATGAACTTGCTTTTTAATTTCCTTAAGTACTTTATTTGGTTTGGTAATGAGTTTTTTACGTAGCGGTTTTTCAACTTTTTTTATTTGCCTGATGTCTGAAACGCGCACTCTAAAAAACTCATCTAAGTTGGAAGAAAATATAGCAAGAAACTTTATTCGCTCGTACAGCGGATTTTTTTTATCGGCAGCTTCTTGAAGTACGCGATGGTTAAAGCGTAGCCAAGATAAATCACGGTGATAAAATTTGTTGTTGTATAACTTCATAAAGGAAAATTACACAATATATGGTCTTGAAGTGTTAGCTAAACACTAATAATTAAAACAAACCATTGATTTCGGCATCAATTCTATTGATAACGTTACCTAGGTCTTCGGGTTTATCGACAAAATTGAGATTGTCAACGTCTACAATCAAAAGATTTCCCTTATCATAACCGTGTATCCAAGCTTCATAGCGCTCATTAAGCCTGCTCAAATAATCGATGCTAATGGAGTTTTCATAATCGCGGCCACGCTTGTGAATCTGTGCCACAAGGTTTTGTATGGAACTGCGAAGATAAATTAGTAAGTCGGGGCCCTTAACAAAGGATTCCATAAGCTCAAAAAGAGAACGGTAATTCTCAAAATCACGATTGGTCATTAAGCCCATGGCGTGAAGGTTAGGTGCGAAGATATGTGCATCTTCATAAATAGTGCGGTCTTGAATGATATCCTTACCACTTTCACGAATTTGTGCCACTTGGCGAAATCTACTGTTTAAAAAATAAACCTGTAGGTTAAAGCTCCAACGTTCCATTTGATTGTAAAAATCGTCTAGATAGGGATTGTCAACAACATCCTCTAATTGCTGTTCCCAGCGGTAGTGTTTAGCCAATAATTTTGTGAGCGTGGTTTTACCAGCGCCAATATTTCCTGCAACCGCAATGTGCATATTTATTTAATTTTCAGTTGGTATTTGTGAAGCGTATCATGTGTGTAAATATACAAGGTTTCACCAGTCAATAAAAGTTGATTTATTAAAATATCCCCTATTTCAATTGGTATCAATAGATTGCTTGCTGCGGGTTTATAAACTAGCCCACTTTCAGTTTCAATAATTAAATTCTCATTGTTTACAGCGAGACTTTTGAAGTTTGTATTACGAATTTTTGAAATTAAGCTTCCAAAATAATTATATTGATAGAGGTAGTTTTCTGTTAGAAGCCATGCATAGTTATAATCGCTTTTTAAAGATAACACATTAGATTGAATGGGTACAGCGGTCGCTCTTATCTTGCCTGAGCCATAATCGTAAATTTGAAGCTTTTGTAAATCCTGATTGAAAATCCACAAGCCGTTATCGGCACCAGTGGAAAGATGACTCACGTTTAAGTAGGGCTGCCTTTGATTAAAATCAATTTTAAATATTTCGGTCATGCGATTATCCAGACCAATTACGGTGTTAAAGTCCTGATAGAAAATGGTTATTTTTAAGGGATTAAAAGTGTCAACACTGGTAGGGGTACCTAATTGAATATTGCCGTAAGTAACAAGTGGTTTGTCTTTTGGTTTTTTATATAAGCCTGCACCTTTGGTGTAGTAGATGGTTTCAAATTTGTCAATACCGACTATTTGGTCCACTTTTATTTTCGTGGAATCGATGAGTTTGGTTTGAATAGAGTTTTGGGAAGAGGCAAAGCACCCTATAAGACAAATAAAAACGTTCAGGAATCTGTCAAAAACAATCCTTGATTTAACCATTTTGATTCTTCTATATGATTGTTAATTATTGTTGTAACTTTTCGAAGTTAATAATGAGTTCGAATTAAAAGCTCGGATACGTTTTTTCATTTCTGTTCGAAACTTTTCAGTAGTCAAGCCTTCGTCAAAGGCTTTATCAAAATCAAACTCAGTATGAGCTTTTATAGACTGTATTTTCATAAGTACTTGCTTATCACTAAACGTTTTAATCAATCTACAAGTTTTTCTTTCTTTGACAGCGTTTGCATAATAAACTTTAAAGCAATTTACAAAAACCTATCTAACTGTAACGTTCTGGTTTTTTAGAAACTATTTATTAAGCATTAAGATTTTTATCAGTATTCCTATTATCTGAGCAAAACTTATGCCGGCCATCATCTGTAAATTTAAAATCAAGTATTATTTTCCCGCCTGCTGTGGGTTTTGGGGTTAATAGGTCAACTTATAGCCAAATCCTCGTACATTAATAATCTGTATATCTTTATCCTGTTTAAGTTTTTTCCGAAGTTTTGTAATGAAAACATCCATACTTCGGGCTGAAAAGAAATCGTCATTTCCCCACAACTTATTTAGAATTAAGGATCGATCAAGCACTTGGTTCTTATTTTTTACAAGATGAAATAGTAGATGTGATTCCCTATGGGTGAGTAGTTGGGTATGATTTTCAAAATGAAGTTGCTGTTTGGGAAAGTCAAAGCTAAATTTCCCAATCTTTAATATTTCTGAAGTTTCCTGTGTTGCCTTTCGCTGCAGCAAGTTGTTAATGCGTACAATTAGCTCTTTCATGCTGAATGGTTTTTTGAGATAATCGTCGCCACCTATGCTAAAGCCTTCGACCACATTTTGGGTTTGGGATTTTGCGGTCAAAAAAATAATGGGGATAATATCATCAATGGCACGCACCTCTTTTGCCAATGTAAATCCATCTTTTTTGGGCATCATCACGTCCAAAACCAGAAGTTTTGGTAGTTGTGTTTTGTATGTATTGAAGGCTTTTTCGCCATCCTCACAAAGTAAAACGTTAAAATTACGGGTTTCTAGACTTTCTTTTATAATCTGTCCTAACGCTGGCTCGTCTTCAGCGAGTAAAATTGTAATGTTTTCAGCCATTGGGAAGTACGATTTTAAATGTGGTTAAACTTGATGCTAAGGCAAGTTGAATCGCCCCACCGTGCTTTTCAATAATTTTCTTAGTGTAATATAAACCTATACCAAACCCTTTAACATCGTGGGTATTCCCTTTCGGGACTCGGTAGAATCTTTCAAAAATGCGTTCTTTAGTGTCTTTGTTAAGCGTGTTTCCGTTATCTGAAATCGCAATTTCGATACTATTTTGCGTAGTTTGAAGATTTAATTCTATTGCATTGCCGCCGTACTTGAAAGCATTGTCAACGATGTTGCTAATGGCGTTTTCAAAATGAAACGCATCTACATTCGCAATAATATTTGGCTCAATCTGAAATTTGAAGACCGTGTTCCCGTTGTTGAACTTGTATTTTAAAGCAATGGTCTGTATTATATCAGAAATATTGTGCTCAGCCTTTTTTAATTCCAAGTGTTCACTATCTAGAGTAGCGGTTTCCAATAGTTTTTCAACCATATTGTTCAGTTTTGATAACTGTAGGCTGCTCATATTCAAATAGGTTGTTGTTTTCTCTTTATCCTTAATCGAATTGAAATTTTGAAGACTTTCCAACGCAACACTAATGGTTGAAATGGGCGTTTTAAATTCATGCGTAATATTGCTTATCAGGTCATTTTTTACTTCTGCCAATTGCTTTTGCTCATTAATAACGTTCAATAGGTAAAATAAACAGGCTATCACGGCCGAAACCAATATAAATGAAATGAAAATACCGCCAAGCATTCTTTTGTAAATAATCCAATTCTCATTCTTAAAGATCATGCTTATTGTGCTATTTTTAGGTAAAAGTCTTGAGGTTGATGCTAGGCTAATGGCAGTAGAATCTGATAAGATTTCAAGGTTTTTTTCAGTATCTATAACAATTTGTTTTTTACGTAAGGGATTCGATTTATTGATTTCCTCAAAATCTAAATTGTAGTTTATATTAATTGATTTCTGTTCCATTTCAGTTTTAAGCATACTATCAATTGTTCGCAAATTTAGGGTGTCATTCGTTATCGATATAACAACTTTAGACGTCAAATCTGCAATCTTAGCAAGTGTTGAGGAATCCTGAAATTTAGAATCCTTATAATCTCGGTTGACGCTATTTACTCTGTTTGAATTCCCAACTGGCTCTGTATCTGCAAGGAAAAGGTTTGTATTGCGTTTCACATCTAGACTACCCATTAGCGAATCTGCTCGAAAGCCTCTAAAAACAGAAATGCCTTTTATAGAATCCACATTAAGTGAATCTAACCTCTCAAGCCGTCCTTTACTGCCATCAATTCTCTTTGTGAGTCTATCTAAAATACCCCCCGCTTTCCAAAAGTCCTCGCCCTTTGAGTCGTGAATTTTAATCCCCATGGTGCTCTTTTGGGCTAATTCGGTATAGTAATCATCTACCGCTTTATCCAGGCTTGTCTTTAATTCATTAATGAGCTGCTGTTCATTGATTTTAAAGTTTTTGTAATTCCAATACACCTGTATCCCAATTGTAGCAATAATTACAATTATTATTATGTAAAGGGTGTTTTGGTACTTTGAACTGTTCATGGATCAAAAGTAGGTTTTTGAGTCTAATAAAAGCAAATCGGTTAACACTCGTTAACGCTGGTTAACTATCAAAACACCGTATGGCATTTAAGTTTGTGCTGTACTAATTTTAAAACCATATAAAAATGAAAACTCTAATCAAAACATGTTTGATTGCCATCACTACAATTTGTTTTGCACAAACTAAAAACGTGTCTGGTGAAATTGAAATGGAGAACATTAAAACTGAAGGAATGTCAGTTTCCGTCACCGTAGATTCAGCTTTAGATATTGAAAGAACATTTAAAACCGAGGATATTGCGCAATTATTTAAAATGTTAAGCAAAGACCAAGATGTATCCTTCGAGATGATATGCAAAACAAAAACGCTTAAAAATGGTGTCTCAAAATCGGTGACCTATCGTGCAAGAGGAAATTCTGATAAGAAAGAAGTGTTTATAGCCTCAGTTGTAAACATTAGAAATGCGGCTATCAAATATTATGACTTAAAACAATAAGACCATGAACTATTTATCAAGACTAATTATCGCAATCGCCTTGTCATCAGTTCATAGCTTGAACGCACAAGAATTTTCAGGAATCGCCACTTACAAATCACATCTAAAAATGGATTTGGATTTGGATGAAGAGAAGTCCAAAATCAATGATGCAATGAAAAAACAGATTTACGCCCAGCTAAAGCAACAATCTCAAAAAACGTATTTTCTTAGTTTTAACAGGGAAGAATCAATTTATAAGGAAGAAGAAAAACTCGCCGCTCCTACACCGTCATCTGGTGGCATTTCTATTACGGTATTTAATGGCTCTGATGTTAGATATAAAAACATCAAAGAGCAACGTTATGTTAACGCCAATGAAATTTTTGGTAAGGCATTTCTCATTAAGGATAGTATCAAACCCATTGATTGGAAGTTGGTAAACGAGACCAAAAATATAGGCAATTACACTTGCTTTAAGGCTGAATTTACTGAAACCTACATGGGTAAGACCATAACAGACGAAGGACGGTTTGAAAACGTTGAAAAGGAAAAAACTACCACTGCTTGGTACACCCCTCAGATTCCGCTAAGTCATGGTCCTGGGGATTTTCAAGGTCTACCCGGGCTTATTCTCGAAATTAACGACGGCGAATTAACCTTGATTTGTAGTAAAATAGTTCTCAATCCCCAAAATCCGGTAGAGATTAAGGAACCCACAAAAGGCACGAAAGTAACACAATCTGAATATGACGCCATAGTTGACAAAAAAATGGAAGAGCAAATGGAGCGTTTCAAATGGAAAAAAGACAGGGAGAGCTCGATTAGGGTCATAGGCTCGGGAGGTTAATTTTTATGAAATATTTAACTCAATCTAATTTAACTTATATCAAACTTCATAGTCTAATCTTTTTGAGAGAAATACATATTCATATAAAATCCCTTTAAATGCTTAGAGTTTATTTCAAATTAATTTTAATTGGTTTTATTTTTCCCGCAATTAGTGCTGCACAGGATTTTCAGGGCCAGGCGATTTATCAAACCAAGACCACAATGGATATGAGCCAGTGGGGTGGACGGCAAATGAGTGAACAGCAGAAAAAAATAATTGCAGAGCGAATGAAAGGTATGCTGGAAAAGGTTTACGTGCTCAATTTCAATCAAAGTGAATCCACATATAAGGAGGAAGACAAGTTAGAGGCTCCTGGTTCTGGGTCAAGTCGCTGGGGAAGTATGATGAGTAGTTTTACGGCTGGGCCCCAGTATAAAAATATCAAGGAACAATTAGTATGGCAGGAGCAGGAATTTTTTGGCAAACAATTTTTAATCAGGGACTCCTTGCCAAACTTAGAATGGAAATTGGGAACAGAAACCAAACAAATTGGTCAATATACCTGCTTTAAGGCAACGACAACAAAAAAAGTGGACGAACTGGATTTTAGTAAAATGCGTCGAAGAAATCGCGACAAGGCAAAGCAAGATAAAGAAAGCAAAAGTGAAGCCGCAAACGACACAACAAACACTAATAGCCCATTTGATGAGATTGAAGTTCCCGAGTTTATAATCGTTACTGCTTGGTACACGCCTCAAATACCCGTGAGTACTGGCCCTGGAGTATATCAAGGTCTTCCGGGATTAATATTAGAGATAAATGCTGATAAAACCGTAATGCTCTGTACTAAGGTTGTGATGAATGCCGATGAAAAGAATGCTATTGAAAAACCAGAAAAAGGTGAGATTGTAACTCGAGAGGAGTATAATACCATTGTAAAAAATAAAATTGAGGAAATGCGCCAGATGTATGGTGGTAGGGGAGGAAGAAGAAGGGGAAATTGAACCCTCATTATTTGGCGCCTCAGGCGCAGAACCCTCACCCTTATTAAAAAAAGTAAAAGTAAGGTTTAAAATAAATTGACCAAACTTTTCGCCACCGGCCGTGTGCTAGAAATAAAACAACTTATAAGCTTTGCGCTGCGGTAGCACTACGCGATAATTATCCAACTAACAAAAATGAAAAAACTACTTACCAGCTTAATCATCATAATCTCCCTAAGTTCCTCATATGCCCAAGTGACAGTGCGGGGTGTGGTAAAGGACAGTATAGGGCAACCCTTGGAATTGGCAAACGTTATTGCCATCAATAAAACCACTCAGGCCATGGCATCTTACGCCATAACCAATGAACAAGGAGAGTTCAAACTAAATTTGGAAAAAAACACCACCTATACGGTTCAAGTAAGTTATATCGGTATGGAGACCTTTTCTGAGACGTTGTCCACTCAAGAAGTAGGCATAAAGAAAGATTATATTTTAAAAAACGATAATGCATTAGATGAAGTTGAAATCACTTACGAAATGCCTGTAACCATAAAAGGGGATACTTTGGTCTATAATGCAGATTCATTTAAGGATGGCAGTGAAAGAAAATTGGAGGATGTGCTCAAAAAACTACCAGGGGTGGAGATTAATGATGATGGGCAAATTGAGATAGAAGGTAAGGTTATAAACAAACTTATGGTAGATGGTAAGGATTTTTTTGACGGGGACTCCAAATTGGCTACAAAAAATATTCCCTCAAATGCGGTGGACAAGGTTCAGGTACTTAGAAACTATTCTGAGGTAGGTCAACTTAGAGGGGTAACAAATAATCAAGACAATGTTGCAATAAACATTAAATTAAAAGAGGGAAAAAAGAATTTTTGGTTTGGTGATGTCACTGCAGGCGCTGGTGTTGCCGATAACGAGGGCTACTACCTTACCCAACCCAAGCTGTTTTATTATAGCCCAAAATACAGTATTAATCTAATAGGTGATTTAAACAATATTGGCGAAGTGGCCTTGACCAATCGTGATATTCGAAATTTTGGAGGCGGCTTTCAGGCTCCTAGCCGAAGTAGCGGTACCAACATTAATTTAGGAAACAATGGTCTCCAGGGCTTAGGAAACATTGCGAGTTCGCAGGAGGTAACTACAAAGCTGGGTGCGGCAAACTTTAGCTATTCCCCACTTGAGGCGCTCGACCTTAGTGGATTTTTAATCTACAATAGCTCAAGATTATTAACCCGTGAGGAAAGTTTTGTGAGTTATATAAATGCCGATTTAGGAATACCCGATGAAAGAACAATTCAAACAGGAAGAGAGTCCACAAATCAATTCTTGGCTAAACTTAGTGCCTCCTATAAACCCAACACAAATAACCAATTAGACTATGATGTTCTCGGCAGAGTGTCAAATGACCGAGAGACACAAAACCTATTTTCTACAGTTGTTGGCAATATTGCGCAAGTTGATGAGGTCAAACCCTATAGCATCAACCAAAGCTTAAATTACTATTATACCCTAGATGAAACAAATATATTCGCACTTGAGGCCCAACACCTTATAAAAGACGAAGACCCGTTTTATAATGCACTTTTAGAAAATGACCCGTCCAATAACAATCAGGCAGACCAAGATGCTTATGATAGTACAGCCGAGGGATTAGGGTTTAATGGAGAGCAATTGGCGTACAATATAAACCAGAACCGAAGAGTTCAATCAAATCAACTCGATGCTAAATTAGATTACTACAATATCCTTAATAACAAAAGCAATATAAATTTCACTCTCGGTACCATATTAAGTCGACAGACATTTGACTCAAGAATCTTTCAGTTTTTGGATGATGGGTCATTCTTTGATCCAGTACCAACAATTAACGGCGGTTTGAATGAAAATGATACCGAATATAATTTTAGCGATATTTATCTAGGTGCTAGATATAGATTAAAAACAGGAAAATTCACCATTACACCCGGAGTTTCAGCCCATGCTTACGGTAATCAAAACACACAATTTGGGGAAACCTTTGAAGATAACTTCTTTAGAATTTTACCTGAATTCGAAACGAGAATTGATTTCAAAAAAAGTGAAAATTTGACTTTGCGATATAATATGAGTAACACCTTTACCGATGTTACCAATTTAGCCAGAGGTTTAGTGCTCAGTGACTATAACCGCATTCAATTCGGAAACCCCAATCTTGAAAATGCGTTGAGCCATAATTTAAATTTAAGCTATTTTAGCTTTAATCTTTTCAATTATACCAACGTATTTGCTATTTTAAATTATAGTAAGAATATTGACCAAATTAGAAGCATCTCTAATTTTAATAATGTAATTAGTACAAACACCTTTTTCAATTCTGCCTTTGCAGACGAAAGTATTACGGCTTTTGGTAGGGTACAGAGAACATTCAATAAAATTAGGGCAGGTTTAAGAGTCAATTTTAACTACAGTAAAAACAATCAGTTTGTACAGGGTGTACGTTCTGTTAATGAGCGGTTTACACAAAGTTACAGGCCAGAAATCCGAACTAATTTTAGGGAAGCTCCCAATGTGAGTTTACGTTATCAGTACACAATTGCCAATAATGACCAGGGTACAAACTCCACTACATTTAGAACAAACTCCCCGTCTGTAGAAGTTGATGCCTACATTTTAGACGCTTTTACTTTTAGAACAGATTTTACCTATACCACCCAAAGCGGTGTAGGGCCTTCACAATCATTTCAAACTTGGGACGCCTCATTATCTTATAGAAAAGATAGGGACGCTAAGCTAGAGTATGAAATTAAAGCAAACAATATTCTGGATATTGATTCTAGGGTGAGCAACGGAGCCTCTAATATCTCTGTATTTAGCTCTGAAACCTTCATCTTACCCCGAATTGTAACATTCCGCATGATATATACATTGTAGATTAGGGAAGAGGAAATAGGGAACAGACAAATGAAATAGCGTTCTGCAATTTGTCTCCAAAAAGCTCTCGGATTTTATATTATTTGACTATCGTAAACCTGCCTACCGTTAAGCAGGTACGCAAAGACCTAAAAGGTAAATTTGTAGCAATCAAGTGGTCTTTTTATCCTTGCTCTTTTCTGATGGCTCTTTGCTCTTTTCTCTAATCTCTCATCTCAAACCTTCAAAACCTATATAATATCGTCCTTACTCAAATGATTTTCAGAAGCTAAGCATGTTAATCTTATCGTAAACTGAAATAGTTTGTTTTGGGAATTACTAATTTTATGGCAGTAAAATACAAAAGCATGACGAAACAACTATTAACTACCTTTTTTTGTCTGGGTTCATTAGTACTCTTCAACCCAAATACCGAACATAAAAATGCAGAATCCTTAAACGATTTCCAGGGCAAGTCGATTTATATGTCAAAATCAACCCTCGATTTAGGTCGATGGGGACAACGAATGAGCGAAGAGCAAAAAAAGCAGGTCAAGGCACGACTCAAAAACCGACTCGAAAAAACCTATACGCTAGTTTTCAACAAATCTGAATCGCTCTTTACTGAAAATGATAAACTTGATGCCATGTCTGGTGCTACTGATAGTTGGGGAAAAAATTTCGCTGCGGGCGACTCCTATAAAAATGTGAGATTAAATACACAAATCCAAGATCAGGAATTCTATGGAAAGCGATTTTTAGTCAAAGACAGTTTACAATCAATCACCTGGAAAATGGGTAGCGAGACTAAAACTATCGGAAACTACACCTGTTTCAAAGCCACCGCGGCTATACCCTCTGATGAATTGACTTGGTATTCCTTCTCATGGGGTAAACTAAGAAATAGCTCCCAAGACGGTGAAGAAAAAGAAATAGCGATGACCGAAGTGGAAGCGTGGTACACGCCACAAATTCCAGTAAGTCACGGGCCGTCTGAGTACTGGGGACTGCCGGGATTGATTTTGGAAGTAAGCGCGGGTGATACCACGATGCTCTGTACAAAAATTGTACTAAACCCTGAGGAAAAACTTAAAATTGAAGCTCCAGATAACGGCAAGGAAATTACTAAATCAGCCTATCAAGAAACCATTGTAAAAAAAATGAAGGAGTTTAGAAATCAACGCATGGGCGCCAGGCGTGGTAGATAATTTACGACCTCAATAATAGATAAATAGTTTGAAATCCCCGATTTTATGTTGTTATAATTTAAAATAATACCCTGCAACACATTTAAATTCTTTTAGGTATATTTTAGTGTAAATACCTTTGCTATTAAAATTGTTAAATATCGGGTCATAACCGTAAGAAAAATAAATTAAACTGCACCTACTGCCCTTAATTGTTGATTTCGGTATTGGCTAAGTTTTAGATTAATTTTTTTAATATCTAAAAAGTTGTTTTTACTTTGATGTTCAATTTTACGTTTACCATTGAAGGAGATGTGAGGGCTAAATTCCAAACGCTTCCTTGATCTTATCCACATAATCCAATTTCTCCCAAGTAAAGAGTTCCACATCCATACTTACTGGTTCGCCATTTAGTTGAACAAAACTTTTATTTACGGTAACGGGGGTTCTGCCCATGTGTCCATAAGCTGCGGTTTCACTGTACATCGGTTGCCGTAGTTTTAATCGCTCCTCAATGGATGCTGGTCGCATATCAAAGATTTCTTTTATTTTCTCAGCAATTTCACCATCAGTTACATTGAAAGGGCACGTACCGTAGGTCTCCACAAAAATAGACGTAGGCTCTACAACCCCAATGGCGTAACTAACTTGAACCAAAATTTCGTCACAAACACCGGCCGCTACCATATTTTTTGCAATATGTCGGGTAGCGTATGCCGCGCTTCTATCCACCTTACTCGGGTCTTTCCCAGAAAAAGCACCGCCGCCATGGGCACCTTTGCCACCGTAAGTGTCAACTATAATTTTTCTTCCGGTTAACCCAGTGTCACCGTGTGGACCACCAATTACAAATTTTCCAGTCGGGTTGATATGATAGGTAATATCATCGTTAAATAGAGCCTTAAGGTTTTCGGGAAGTTTATCGACTACCCTTGGGATTAGAATATTAATTATGTCTTCTCTTATTTTGGTAAGCATCTTCTCGTCGCTATCAAATTGGTCATGTTGGGTAGATACAACAATGGCATCAATTCTTTCAGGCACATTATCGTCACTATATTCAATGGTAACTTGACTTTTTGAGTCTGGACGTAAATAGGTAATGTCTTTATTTTCACGTCTTAATTTAGCGAGCTCTATCAATATGCGGTGCGATAAGTCTAAGGCCAAGGGCATAAAATTTTCAGTTTCACGGGTTGCGTAACCAAACATCATACCCTGGTCACCGGCGCCTTGCTCTTCTTTAGTTGCGCGGTCAACCCCTTGGTTGATTTCTTCAGATTGTTCATGGATGGCCGAAAGCACACCGCAGCTATTTCCATCAAACATGTAGGCACCCTTGGTGTAACCAATCTTGTTAATGGTGTCTCTGGCTATTTTCTGCACATCTAGGTAGGTGTTGGATCTGACTTCGCCCGCCAGTACAACCTGGCCCGTTGTAACCAAAGTCTCGCAGGCAACCTTGGAATCTCTATCAAACGCTAAAAAATTATCGATTAGTGCATCACTAATTTGATCTGCAACTTTATCTGGATGACCTTCAGATACACTCTCTGAAGTAAATAAATACGACATAAAATTTCTTTAAAAAGTTAAAAAACGTTCATTTAGGAAGGATTAAACCGAGAGTTTCCACTAATACCTTGCTTGCGGAGAGGTCAATACCGAAAATTCGGGAGGTTTTCCACAATTCCGGGAGAGGACTCTGTTTTAGCATTTAGTTCCCAGTAAAACTGGAAATCTTCCAGTTAAGTTGGAAAAATCGATTATAGAAAACAATTTACTTCTAAAATCGACGGAGGTTGCAATCAGAACAAATCTTTCCTCATAATTACTTTGGCGCAAAAATCAAAGGCTGCAACCATGTAATTATTTGTATGCAAAAATACAGATATTATCTAATTTGGGAAATACAATTATAATAAAAACGAAAATCCCTGAAAAATCAGGGGTTCTCTGACATTAATCAATAAAAACAATTAAAATAAACCTTTTAATAAGGTCATAACCTATCGGCCCAAGGCTTATAAAATTTGCTCGCCTAGGGAAATTAAAATAATAACTTTAAATCGCGGTCATGTGCCTTAGTTTTTGGTGGGTGCTGCGTTATCAATGCTCGTTCAAACCAAAATCAGGATAGGCATTCATCCCATGTTCATGAACATCCAAGCCCTCGTATTCCTGTTTTTCAGAAACTCTTATTCCCATAATTTGCTTAAGCGAATATAGAATTAAAAAAGAGGTGAGAATACAGAATACGGCGTAGCAACCAACACCAATTAATTGACTAACAAATTGCGATGTTCCTGCTAAATTTCCAAAGATGCCAACAGCCAAAGTGCCCCAAATACCGCAAATTAAATGAACTGCAATTGCTCCAACGGGGTCGTCTAGCTTCAGCTTATCAATAAAGGCAACCGCAAAAACAATAATTGCACCACCAATACTACCAATAATAATTGCATCAGTAGGCGACATTTGGTCAGCTCCCGCGGTAATGGCCACTAGTCCACCCAGTATGCCGTTTAAAAACATGGTTAAATCCATATTTCTATAGCGCAACATGGTGACCAAAGCGCAAATTGAACCTCCCGAAGCCGCAGCCAGAGATGTTGTTACCAGCACGAGAGACGTTGCCCCTGGTTCTGCCGATAGTACTGAACCACCGTTAAATCCAAACCAACCTAACCACAAAATCAAAACACCAGCTGTAGCCAAGGGGATATTATGCCCAGGAATGGCCTGCACCTTTCCATTTTTAAACTTACCCAATCTTGCCCCTAATAAATAGACCGCAATGAGTGCTGCCCATCCACCAACCGAATGCACCAAAGTAGAACCGGCAAAATCATAAAATGGAGTGTCCATGGTGTGCAGAAAGCCCTCTCCCCACTTCCAAGACCCGGCAATAGGGTAAACCAAACCAACGTACATAATGGTAAAAATCATAAATGGACCGATTTTCATACGCTCAGCAACGGCGCCAGATACAATTGTGGCTGCGGTTGCCGCAAACATGCCTTGAAATAAAAAATCTGTCCAGTAGGTATAACCCCCGTTGTAGTTCAAATCAAGTTTACCATCTAACATAGGTGCTTCAAGACCAAAGCCCGAAAACCCCAAAATACCAGATGAATCAGCATCAAAACCGGGATACATTAAATTAAAACCAATTAAGCAGTAAAGCAAAAGCCCTACGGTAATAATAAAAACATTCTTAAATAATATGTTTAGTGTGTTTTTTTGACGTGTCAGGCCAATTTCCAAAAAGGCAAAGCCCATGTGCATAAAAAACACGAGAGCCGTACAAATCATCATCCAAATATTATTCGCGGTCAATAAATCCATGGTATTAATTTAGCGTGTCTTTTCCTTTTTCCTTGGTTCTAATTCTATAGGCTTCATCAATTGTAGATATAAAAACCTTGCCATCACCAACGGTTCCGGTCCCTGCGGCATCAAGTATCGCCTTTATGGCTGCTTTCTCAAAATCGTCATTTACAACAATAGACAAATAGCGGCGTTGAATATCGCTCGTGCTGTACGATACACCGCGATAAACGTGTCCTTCCTGTTCGTTTCCAAGCCCGGTAACGTCCCAATACGAGAAAAAGTTCACACCAACATCGTGCAATGCTTCTTTCACTTCAGAAAATTTCGACTTTCTAATAATTGCTTCTATTTTTTTCATCGTCTTGCCCGTGAGAAAAGATAGTATTTATTGCCCTGAAAATTAGGCGTTTATAAGATAGAAAAAAGGGGGCGCCATTAAAAATGGCCGTTTAGAACAAACCCAAAAATAAGTTTAAATCGAAATTCCAAGAATTTCAAACTTGAAAATTTTAGAATGGCGTTTAATTTTTATGAAAATCTGATTTTGAGCGCCTACATTTAAAAATTTACAAATATAATTCTTGCTAAATTGATAATATGGCAAGCTTATTTCAAATGTTTCAATGAGTTTTCAATCAAAGCAATATTTATATATAAAATTGTTATCATAATTGGTGTTTATTTATAAAAATGATAATATTATTTCGATAACAACAATTATTAGAGCCCATAATTACCAATTTGTGAAAAGTACTGATTGTGTTTTATTTATCGCCCTTCAGGTCGTATCTTAGAAAGTCCAACTACATTATATATATAATTCTCAATACATGTTAAAACAACAAGGTCTCTATTACCCAGAATTTGAACACGACAATTGCGGTGCTGGGTTTATATGCAGTTTAAAGGGGGAGAGGTCCAATGATATTATTCATAAAGCACTTGAGATTCTGGAGAAATTAGAACATCGTGGAGCGGTTAGCTCAGACGGAAAAACAGGCGATGGTGCGGGTATTCTAATTGACATCCCTCATGACTTTTTTTCGGAAAATTGTAGTTTTACACTTCCTCAGGCAGGGGATTATGCCGTAAGTAATGTCTTTTTGCCAAAGCGTGAGAATCAGCGAAATTATTGTATCTCGCAGTTCGAAAAAAATATAAAGGCGCAAAATCTAAAGATTTTAGGTTGGCGGGATGTTCCTATTAACGCTGAGGTTCTAGGCAAAACAGCCTCAGAAACAGAGCCATTTATTAAACAAGTTTTTATAGGTAAGACAGATGGGAAGGAAACCGAATTTGATTTTAATCTCAAATTGTTTACAGCCCGAAAACAGACTGAACATCAAATTATAAGCTCAAGATTATCAGAAAGTCATTTTTTCTACCTTCCCAGCCTTTCGGCTAAAATAATTATCTACAAAGGGCTCTTAGTTCCAGAGGATATTAAATTGTACTACACCGATTTGCAAGACCCAACCTTGGTCACCAGATTGGCTTTAGTGCACCAGCGATTTTCCACAAATACGTTTCCCACATGGGATTTGGCGCAGCCATTTCGTTACATGTGCCATAACGGCGAAATAAATACCCTACGCGGTAACGTCTCTCGTATATTATCCCGTCAGGAATTGATGGAAAGCGAGTGGTTTGGGGAAGACATCAAACATATTTTCCCAATAGTTTTACCGAAAAAATCAGATTCGGCCTCTATGGATATGGTGGTGGAGTTATTGCTTATGACCGGTCGTTCGCTTCCAGAAGTCATGATGATGCTCGTACCCGAAGCTTGGGAGCGAAATCCCGACATGTCTGAAGCAAAACGCGCCTTTTATGAATATAATTCCTGTTTAATGGAACCCTGGGACGGGCCGGCATCAATCCCATTTACCGATGGAAATTACATCGGTGCCGTACTTGATCGAAACGGACTGAGACCCTCGAGATATTCGGTAACAAAAGATGGTTACGTGGTCATGTCCTCCGAAACCGGAGTAATTGATATCGACCCTAAAAATATAGAACGTCACGGCAGGCTTGAGCCGGGTAAGATGTTTTTGGTGGATATGAACCAGGGCCGAATTATTGATGATGAGGAAGTCAAGGAGGCCGTAGTCAACAAGCATCCCTATAAACAATGGCTGGACGAAAATTTAGTGCATCTCGCTGATATCCCGGCAAAGCAAGGCCCCATTGAACACGAGGAAGATTCCCTGCCAAAGCGGCAAATGGTTTTCGGCTACACCCAAGAGGATTTAAACGTACTTATAAAACCTATGGCGCAATTGGCCAAGGAACCAATTGGCTCTATGGGTAATGATACACCAATTGCGGTGCTTTCAGAAAAGCCACAGCTCATTTACAACTATTTTAAGCAGTTGTTTGCCCAAGTTACCAACCCGCCTTTGGATGGTATTCGGGAGAAATTAATCACGGATATTAGTTTAACCTTGGGTGAGGACACCAATCTTTTTGAAATCAATGCCGACCAATGCCGAAAATTGAAAATCCAAAACCCGGTCATTTCAAAGCACGACTTGGATAAGATTAAAAACTACAATACCAACCCCGATTTTGTGGTTACCGCGATTCCTATTTTATACGAAGTCAACAAGGGTTTGAATGAATTGGAAAGAGCCCTTGAAAATCTAGTAAAACAGGCTTCTGATGCTATTGATAACGGTGGAAATATTATAATCCTCTCCGACAGGGGCGTCAATGATAAATTTGCACCTATCCCAGCGTTGTTGGCCTGCTCTTACGTAAATCACGAACTTTATAAAATTGGTAAACGGGCAAAAGTAAGTTTAATAATTGAGTCGGCTGAACCTCGGGAAGTACATCATTTTGCCTTATTGTTTGGGTATGGTGCAAGTGCTATTAACCCATACATTGTTAACGAAATTGTTTACGAGCAGGTAGCCGATAAGGAAATTCAAGGTTATGATTATTTAACCGCTATTCGAAATTATAACAAGGCTATTGGGAAAGGCATCCTAAAGGTTATGAACAAGATTGGGATTTCTACATTGAATTCCTACCGTGGTTCTCAGTTGTTTGAATGTGTAGGTCTTAATACCCAAGTGGTTAATACCTATTTTCCAAATACGGTTACCAGACTACAGGGCATAGGGCTTCGTGAAATCGAAAAGGAAATTTCAAAACGACATAAAAAAGCCTACAGAAAAGAGCAAATTATTGCCGACTTGGATTTAGAATTCGGAGGGCAGTACAAGTGGCGACGTCACGGCGAAAAGCATACCTTTAATCCACTTTCAGTAGCGAAATTACAGGAGGCCGTAAGGGGCAATAAGCATAAGACTTATGAGGAATACTCTAAATTGGTTAATGAGCAGAGCAAACAGTTAATGACCATTCGTGGTTTGTTTGAGTTCACTAATTATGACCCGATACCTCTAGAGGAAGTCGAGCCTTGGACCAAGATTGTTAAGCGATTTAAAACTGGCGCCATGTCCTACGGATCCATTTCAAAAGAAGCACACGAAAATTTGGCCATTGCGATGAATCGTATCGGTGGTAAGAGTAATTCTGGCGAAGGAGGAGAGGATGAAGAGCGTTTTTATAAGCATTCTAACGGCGATTGGAAAAATTCAGCCATAAAGCAGGTTGCTTCGGGACGTTTTGGAGTAACTTCGAATTATTTAACCAACGCTTCAGAAATCCAGATTAAAATGGCTCAGGGCGCAAAGCCTGGCGAAGGTGGTCAATTACCTGGGCCAAAAGTGAATCCCGACATCGCCAAAACTAGAAATTCAACGCCTTACGTTGGCTTGATTTCGCCACCACCGCATCACGATATTTATTCCATTGAGGATTTATCGCAGTTGATTTACGATTTAAAGTCGGCCAATCGAGAAGCGAGAATCAATGTTAAGCTCGTTTCCGAAGTTGGTGTAGGTACTGTTGCTGCGGGCGTGGCTAAGGCCAAAGGGGATGTGATTTTAATTTCCGGTCATGATGGCGGTACGGGGGCTTCGCCTTTAACTTCCCTTAAACATGCTGGGTTGCCCTGGGAACTTGGCCTGGCCGAAGCCCAACAGACCTTAGTCATGAATGATTTGAGAAACCGTGTGGTGTTGGAATGCGATGGCCAAATGAAAACCGGTCGCGACGTTGCCATTGCCTGTTTGTTAGGTGCCGAGGAATTCGGTTTTGCAACTGCACCCTTGGTGGCCTCGGGATGTATCATGATGCGGGTTTGTCATTTAAATACCTGCCCAGTGGGGATTGCCACCCAAAACCCAGACCTACGCAAAAAGTTCAATGGTAAGCCGGAACACGTCGTAAATTTCATGTATTTCGTAGCACAAGAATTACGAACCATCATGTCTCAACTTGGTTTTAGAACCGTTGACGAGATGGTGGGACAGGTGCATAAGCTAAATCGGAATAAAACAATTGAGCATTATAAGGCTTTAGGTTTGGACTTATCCCCAATCTTACACCAGGTTGCTGTGCCAAAAGATACCGTGCTGCATAATACAGACATGCAGGATCATGATCTGGAAAAGGCTTTGGACTTTAAGATTATTCGTTTGGCGCACCCTGCCTTGTTCAGAAAAGAGAAAACCGTTTTAGAGTCAAAAATTACCAACAGGGATAGAGCCTTTGGTGCAATCTTAAGTAATGAAATTTCGAAGATTTATGGTGCGCAAGGGCTTCCTGAAAACACTTTGAAAGTTAATTTTACAGGTTCGGCCGGACAGAGTTTTGGGGCATTTGCAACTAAGGGATTGACCTTGGCGATTAATGGAAATGCCAATGATTATTTGGGAAAAGGGTTGTCGGGAGCTAAAATTTCGGTTCAGGTTCCAGAGGAAGCCACCATTATTCCTGAAGAGAATATCATTATTGGCAATGTTGCACTTTACGGAGCAATCTCGGGAGAAGCGTACATCAACGGAAAAGCCGGCGAGCGTTTTTGTGTAAGGAATTCTGGTGCCAGAGCGGTTGTTGAGGGTATTGGCGACCATGGCTGTGAATATATGACGGGCGGTCGAGCGGTAATTTTAGGTGAAGTCGGTCGAAATTTTGGAGCGGGAATGAGCGGCGGTATTGCGTACGTTTACAACCCCAAAGGTACTTTTAAAAAACAATGCAATCTCGAGGGATTAAACTTGGACCCGGTTGAAACTCCCGAGGATATTTCAGAATTAAAAGGAATGGTCGAAAACCACTACAACGCAACATTAAGTCCGTTGGCACAACGATTGCTCGAAAACTGGCAGAAGGAAATTCCAAAGTTCGTAAAAGTGCTTCCAGAGGAATACAGGCAAGCTTTAATTAGGTTGGAGGAAGAGAAGAAGTTAGAGGTGTGAGGAAATGAGACATTAGAAGTTGGAGATTAGAGAGAGAAGAAAATTCAATGAACCTAAGTAATTATTAATAAAAAGTAAAATCAAGTCCTACTTCTTACGTTAACAGTCCCAATCACTATCGGGGCGGTCTTACATCTTATTACGATATAACTTGATTTAACAGAATAATCAAAACCCTTTAAGAAGGATATTGAACTTAAAAACAAAAACCGTGGGAAAGACAACAGGATTTTTAGAATACAAACGCATGGACGAACCTTACGTCAAGGTTGAAAAACGTATAAAGAACTACAAGGAATTCACAATCCCCTTAAAAGAAAAGAAATTAAAAGACCAGGGCGCTAGGTGTATGGATTGTGGTATACCATTCTGTCACAGCGGCTGTCCATTGGGGAATTTGATTCCTGAATTTAACGATAAAGTATATAAAGGCAGGTGGAAAGAGGCTGCGGAAATTTTACACGCCACCAATAATTTCCCCGAATTTACGGGGCGTTTATGCCCTGCACCCTGCGAAGAAGCCTGTGTTTTAGGAATTAATGAAGACCCGGTTTCCATTGAAAATATAGAAAAAAATATTGCCGAACGTGCCTTTGAGGAAGGCTGGATAACCGCAAACCCACCAAAATACAGAACCGGTAGAAAAGTGGCCGTCATTGGCTCGGGACCTGCGGGATTAGCCGCGGCCCAACAACTAAATCGAGCCGGTCATCATGTCACCGTTTTTGAGCGGGACGAAAAAATTGGCGGACTCTTACGCTACGGTATCCCTGATTTTAAAATGGAAAAAAATGTGATTGACCGACGTTTAAAGATTTTAGAAGCAGAAGGCATTGACTTTCAGACCAATGCAGAAGTCGGTAAAAATATAAGTGTAGAAACCATCAAAGCCGATTATGATGCGGTGGTACTTTGTGGAGGCGCGACCGTGCAACGAAACATTCCCATAAAAGGCAATCATTTAAAGGGCGTGCATCAAGCGATGGATTTCTTGAAGTTGAGCAACCAGTACGTAGATGGACTGATTGATTTTGATGAAATTATTTCCGCAAATGATAAAAAAGTGATTGTGATTGGTGGTGGCGACACCGGTTCAGATTGTATTGGCACCTGCAACCGCCATGGTGCAAAATCGATTAATAATTTCGAGATTTTAGCAAAGCCAACTGAGGGCCGCCCTGCGCATCAACCTTGGCCCTATTGGCCAATGCGCCTTAAAACGACATCTTCACATGAGGAAGGCGTTGAGCGCTTTTTCAGCGTAAGCACCAAGGAGTTTATTGGGGATAAAAATGGAAATCTTACCGGATTAAAAACCGTTGAGGTCGAATGGATATTTAGTGAAGGTGAGCGCCCAGTATTAAATGAAGTTCCAAATACAGAAAAACACTGGGACTGCGATATGGTTTTACTTGCCCTTGGATTTACCGGCGCGGAAAAAACCTTAGCAGAGCAGTTTGGTCTCGAAATGGATTTTAGGACCAATATAAAAGCAAATATTAAGGATTATGCAACCAACGTAAAAGGAATCTTTACCGCAGGCGATATGCGTCGAGGCCAAAGTTTAATTGTTTGGGCAATTTCCGAAGGCCGGGAAGCCGCTTACCACGTAGATACCTTTTTAATGGGAAAATCAGATTTGCCTCGCAAGGAGGGAGGGGATTTGCCTAAAATTTGAATGTTTTAATCAAACCCCTAGTACAATGCTAGGTTCAATACTTGATTTCTTGCTAATTCTCCTTGCAATTTTCAAGATAGGTTCACTTTTTCTATTTAAATATTCACTTACTCTGGAAGTAATTACCCCTAAAAGCCCTGACAGGCGTCTTTGATTTGACCCCAACTCCAGCATCCGTAATTTCAAAACTTCGGTAAATGATGGTTTGCTGGTAGGATGATTTTTTTCCTCTTAGACTGCGACAAGGTCAAATAGACATTAAGTTCTACATTAACTTTGGCATTGCGGTTTTTAATGCTATCTGTATCGATTAAAAGTTATTTAACACGTTCAAGTATAGCTTCATATAATTTTTGATCAGTTATCGTTGATAATGGACTTAATGCTTCTAATTTTATCGTATTCATCATGTGTTCCAATAAATCGGATATAAACATTTTGGGCGTTAAAGGAAATTATAGTGACCATTCGATAATTATCCTATAATGGTGAAAACATATCTATTATTGCCTACGTCATCAATATTAATAAAAGACTGCTTTATATCCTTTAGATTTTTCCAGCTTTTAGCTCTCATTGCATGATACCAAGAGTTCCAACCTGCTGATGTTTAATTGTATATTCCTGTATCCTTTTGCAAAATACAATGCACATATAAATGATTTATCGAAAATAAAAATATGTTCAATAATTTATAATCTGAACATCATATTTAATTACAGATAAAGTTTTAATAATCAAAATTTTATATATTTTTTTTAAATATTGAATTTAACCCGCCATTATTTATTTTCTTACACTTAATTAACAAAATCCTACATTCGTTTTAAAGTGCGTTTTTCCAGAGATAATTAGAATGAATCAACTTAATAAGTACAGTAAAACAGTTACCCAAGATCCAACCCAACCAGCCGCGCAGGCCATGCTGCATGGTATTGGTCTCACGAAGCAAGATTTTAATAAACCTATTGTGGGTATTGCGAGTACCGGATATGAAGGAAATCCTTGTAACATGCATTTGAATGACTTGGCCAAGTTGGTAAAAGAGGGAACCAAGAATGAGGATATTGTAGGTTTGATTTTTAATACAATTGGCGTTAGTGATGGCATTTCCATGGGTACCCCGGGTATGCGCTATTCTCTACCATCAAGGGACGTAATAGCGGATTCTATGGAAACTGTAGTTCAGGCCATGAGTTACGACGGGCTTGTAACTGTTGTGGGCTGTGATAAAAATATGCCTGGCGCACTAATGGCAATGATTCGTTTAAATCGACCTTCGATTTTAGTTTATGGCGGTACAATAGATTCAGGTTGTCATGCTGGTAAAAAACTCGACGTGGTCTCCGCCTTTGAAGCCTGGGGATCTAAGGTGGCAGGTACAATGAGTGAGAGCGAATATCAAAATATTGTTGAAAAGGCAATACCTGGAGCCGGTGCCTGTGGTGGGATGTACACGGCCAACACCATGGCCTCATCCATCGAGGCACTCGGTATGGCACTACCGTATAATTCTTCAAATCCAGCTATAAGTAAAGAGAAAAAGCAGGAGTCAATAAAAGCCGGTGAAGCCTTGAGGCTTTTACTAAAGAAAGACATTAAACCTTCAGACATTATCACAAAAAAATCCTTGGAAAATGCAGTTCGGTTGGTCACCATCCTTGGCGGTTCTACAAATGCGGTACTTCATTTTCTGGCTATAGCCAGAGCAGCGCAAATTGATTTTACACTTAAGGATTTCCAGGAAATTAGTGATTCTACACCTTTTATTGCCGATTTAAAACCAAGCGGAAAATACCTAATGGAAGACGTTCATGCCGTTGGGGGCATTCCCGCGGTAATGAAATATTTGCTCAAAAAAGGACTGCTCCACGGCGATTGTTTGACGGTAACGGGCAAAACCATTGCAGAAAATCTAATGGATGTCCCGGATTTGAAAGCGGGTCAAGAGGTTATAAAAACCATAGAAAACCCCATTAAAATATCTGGACATCTCAGAATGCTATACGGAAACCTAGCGACGGAAGGTAGTGTCGCAAAAATTACGGGTAAGGAAGGCCTAAGATTTCAAGGAAAGGCAAAAGTGTTCGAAGGCGAATATGCAGCCAATGATGGTATAAGGGATGGTTTAGTTGAAAAGGGTGATGTTGTGGTTATTCGCTATGAAGGTCCCAAGGGTGGCCCCGGCATGCCCGAAATGCTGAAACCAACGGCAGCCATCATGGGAGCAGGACTCGGTAAGGATGTGGCGCTAATTACCGATGGAAGATTCTCTGGTGGCACTCATGGATTTGTAGTCGGGCATATTACTCCGGAAGCTCAAGAAGGCGGAAATATAGCTTTAATAGAAAACGGGGATGTCATCACTATCGATGCCGAGAGCAATACGATTTCAGTTGATATTTCTGAAGAGGAATTACAAAATAGAAGAAAAAACTGGAAAGCGCCAGAGTTGAAGTTTAAGCGAGGGGTGCTTTATAAATATGCCAAAACGGTATCGCCGGCCTCAAAGGGTTGTGTTACCGATGAATTTTAAAATGGGAAAATAGAGTAAAGAATAAAGAAAAAAGAATAGAATATAGAAAATATGATTAGATGCATCGGTTAGTTGATATACAGTCTATTCTTTATATTCTCTCCTCTTTTTTCTGATACAAAGTATCTCGAAAGTATGGAAGTAAAAACAGAAGAAAAAAAGTCAATTAAGGCGACTTCGCCCGAGCGTATTTCAGGTAGTGAAGCCATCATTAGATGCTTACTGGCAGAAGGTGTGGATATTATTTATGGCTATCCAGGTGGGGCAATAATGCCCGTTTATGACGAGCTTTATAAGTTTCAGGATAAAATTCATCATGTCTTAACGCGACACGAACAGGGCGCAACCCATGCTGCCCAAGGCTTCGCTAGGATATCAGGTAGGGTTGGGGTTGCAATTGCTACCTCGGGCCCAGGAGCAACAAACCTTATAACGGGTATTGCAGATGCGCAAATTGATTCTACCCCAATGGTCTGTATTACCGGTCAGGTTGGCTCCCATCTTTTGGGGAGTGACGCTTTCCAGGAAACCGATATTGTGGGTATTTCCACACCAGTCACCAAATGGAACCACCAAATTACCAAGGCATCTGAAATTCCTGAGGTCATGGCAAAGGCGTTTTATATTGCCAAAAGCGGAAGACCTGGCCCAGTTTTAATTGATATTACCAAGGACGCCCAATTTGAGCAATTTGATTTTGAGTACGAAAAATGTACTTGCGTGAGAAGTTATAAGCCAATTCCAACAATCAATCAGTCTAATTTGAAAGCGGCGGCTGAATTAATAAACAACGCAAAAAAACCACTTGTGGTTTGGGGCCAGGGTGTTATACTTGGAGAGGCCGAAAAGGAATTTAAGGCAGTCATCGAAAAAGCTGGCCTACCTGCAGCTTGGACAATTTTAGGCGTGTCGGCAATTCCCACATCGCACCCCTTGAATGTCGGTATGGTTGGCATGCACGGTAATTACGGCCCTAATGTCTTAACGAATGAGTGTGATGTGCTTATAGCCGTGGGTATGCGGTTTGATGACCGAGTAACCGGCAATTTGGAGAGCTACGCCAAACAGGCAAAAATCATCCACTTTGAGATTGATCCTGCTGAAGTTGATAAAAACGTAAAAACCGATGTGGCAATTCTTGGGGATTCCAGGGAAAGTTTACGACAGTTACTGCCATTGCTCAAGCCAAATTCACACCCAAAGTGGCACCAAAATTTTAAGGATTTGGATAAGATTGAATTTGAAAAGGTCATCAATGCCGATTTACATCCTACTAAGCAAGGTTTAACCATGGGTGAGGTGCTCAAGGAAATTAACCTTCAGACCAAAGGAAATGCCGCGATTGTGAGTGACGTGGGTCAACACCAAATGATTGCATGTCGCTACGCAGATTTCAATGTTTCAAGGAGTAATATAACTTCGGGCGGCTTGGGCACAATGGGCTTTGCGCTTCCAGCCGCTATCGGAGCTAAAATGGCCGCTCCCCAACGCGAGGTTGTTGCTATTATCGGTGATGGTGGTTACCAGATGACCATTCAGGAATTGGGTACAATTTTTCAACAGCAAGTACCAGTGAAAATAGTTGTTCTAAATAATGAATTCTTGGGTATGGTTAGGCAGTGGCAGCAGTTGTTTTTTGATAAGAGGTATGCATCAACGGAAATGGTAAATCCAGATTTTGTCGCTATCGCTAAAGGCTATCACATTGAAGCGCAAAAAGTGACCGAACGTGCTGACTTGAAATCTGCGGTAAAACAAATGATTGATTTTGATGGGCCTTATTTTTTAGAGGTTAGGGTTGAAAAAGAGGATAATGTCTTCCCCATGATACCAACAGGGGCGAGTGTTTCGGATATTCGGCTCGAATGATAAAATAGAAGCGGGAGCTTGGAGATGGGAGACAAGAAAATATAAGTAAAAGGATAAACAGCATAACCTACAAAGTACAATGAACAAAGTACAAAGAACGAAGTGAATAGAGTTTTCGTATGGCTATAAGAGCCAAGCGCTAAGGGTTAGGAAGAGAAATTAATAATAAACTTAAAGTTCCCTCTTTTGGAGGGTTAGGGAGGCTTATGAGTGAAAAAAAATTATACACCGTCTCAATTTACACCGAAAACAACATCGGGTTATTGAACCGTATTTCGGCTATTTTTCAGCGTAGACACATAAATATAGAAAGTATCAATTCTTCGGTTTCAGAAATTGAACATGTTTCAAAATGGACAATTGTTGTTCATATTTCTGAAGACCAAATGAAAAAAGTAATCGGTCAGATTGAAAAACAAGTTGAGGTGATTAAGGCGTTTTATCATTCCGAAGAAAATATCATCTATTTAGAGTCTTGCATGTTCAAGATCAACTCGAAATTATTATTTGACGAGCGACAGATTCAGAATATAATAAAGGAAAGCAGCGCGAGAATCGTAACGGTCAATAAAAAATTCTTCGTAATTGAAAAATCCGGTCGAAAAGAGGAAATCGATTTATTGCATAGGGAATTAAATGCATTCGGTATTATGCAATTCACACGTTCTGGAAGAATTGCCGTGACCAAGGATGAGATGAGGATTTCAGCGATGTTGAAGGAAGCCTTGGCTTAAAATTTTGGGATGTTAGCTTTGAAGTGAGAGATTATAAATGAGAGAAAAGAACAAAATATGAAGTATCAAGTGTCAAGTATTAAGAATCAAGAATCAAGACTGTAATTTAATGTTAAAATTTGAATGAATTGAAATATAATAACGCTAGCAAAAACAGTCTAATTTCTAATTTTTCATATATAATTTATAAATAAAAGGAATACGAATGGATTTTCAAGATTCTGTTCACCCGATGATTTTTTGGGACGATATTTCGGTAGAAAAACACCAGGCGATTTTAGAGGGCCTTAGGTCATAATAAAACATAACAAGATTATAAAACCAGAGATAAAATGTCAAATTACTTCAACACCTTATCATTGAGAGAACAATTAGCACAACTTGGTAAATGCCGTTTTATGGATGCGTCTGAATTTGAAGATGGTGTAAGTGCCTTAAAAGGAAAAAAAATAGTCATTGTTGGTTGTGGTGCACAAGGGCTAAACCAAGGCTTGAATATGAGGGATTCTGGTTTAGATATTTCCTACGCATTGCGCCAAGCTGCCATAGATGAGCAAAGGCAGTCTTACAAAAACGCGATTTCAAACAAGTTTAAAGTAGGTACTTACCAAGAATTGATTCCCGATGCAGATTTAGTTCTCAATCTCACTCCAGACAAACAGCATAGTAAGGTTGTAAATACCGTCATGCCCTTAATGAAAAAAGGTGCAACCTTAAGCTATTCCCACGGATTTAATATCGTAGAGGAAGGTACAGAGATAAGAGAGGACCTAACCGTAATTATGGTAGCGCCAAAGTGCCCGGGAACCGAAGTAAGGGAAGAATACAAGCGCGGTTTTGGCGTACCGACCTTAATTGCAGTACATCCTGAAAATGACCCTGATCAAAAAGGTTGGGAACAGGCTAAGGCTTACGCTGCTGCGACTGGAGGCCATAGGGCTGGGGTTTTGGAATCTTCTTTTATCGCAGAAGTAAAATCAGATTTAATGGGCGAACAAACCATACTCTGTGGATTGCTACAAACGGGCGCAATACTATCGTTTGATAAAATGGTCGAAAACGGAATTGAAGAGGCCTATGCTGCAAAACTTATTCAGTTCGGCTGGGAAACAATTACAGAAGCTTTAAAGCACGGTGGCATTACCAACATGATGGATCGCTTAAACAATCCATCCAAGATTAAGGCTTATCACCTTTCTGAGAAATTAAAGAACATTATGCGGCCCCTATTTGAAAAACATATGGATAATATCATCTCTGGGCACTTTTCAAAAACCATGATGGAAGATTGGGCCAATGGTGATGAGAATTTACTCAAATGGCGAGCAGCAACCGGGGAAACCGCATTTGAAAAAACAGGTTTGACCCCCGACCATATTTCTGAACAGGACTATTTTGACCATGGCGTACTACTGGTCGCCTTCGTAAAATCTGGGGTTGAGTTAGCATTTGAAACCATGTTGAGCGCGGGGATTGTAGAGGATTCTGCATATTATGAGTCACTGCACGAATTGCCTTTAATTGCCAACACCATTGCCAGAAAAAAACTGTTTGAAATGAACCGTGTGATTTCAGATACAGCAGAATATGGTTGCTATTTATTTGACCATGCTTGTAAGCCTTTGCTAGAGGATTTTATGAAATCTGTTGATGTTTCCGTTATAGGTCAATCTTTTTCAGATTCTAATGCGGTTGATAATCTTGAGTTAATAAAGGTTAACGATGCCATAAGAAATCACCCCATTGAAGACGTTGGTAAACGTTTACGCTCTGCAATGATTGCTATGAAGGCAATAAAACAGGAAGACTATACGTCTAAGGCTTCGGTATTGGCTTAACCAAAAAGGCAAAAAGGCGGCAGCTATCATTTAGAGAGAGGGCCGTGCCTGCCGGCAGGCAGGAGCAGCGACCCAAGAATCGTATAATCAACAGCCAATATATTTCATGTGCAAGAGATAAAAACCAAAACATACTACCCAGCCCTAGAATCAATTGAGGCGGCCGCAAAAAATTTAGAGGGTGTTGCCGAGGTCACGCCCCTGCAGAAAAACCTGCAATATTCAAGGAAGTACGGTTGCAACGTGCTCTTTAAAAGAGAGGATTTACAGCAGGTACGCTCTTATAAAATACGAGGCGCGTACAATAAAATGCTGTCTTTAAAAGGTTCTGAAATTGAGAATGGCATTGTATGCGCAAGTGCGGGAAACCATGCTCAGGGCGTGGCGCTATCCTGCAGATTATTAAAAATCAAGGGCATTATTTTTATGCCCGCTCCAACACCCAGCCAAAAAATAGAACAGGTCAAATTCTTCGGTGAAGAGTACATTGATGTCGTTCTAGATGGCGATACCTATGATGATGCCTATCTCGCTGCGTTAGCCTACGGCAAAAAAACAGCAAGGACGTTTATCAACCCGTTCAATGATGAAAAGGTCATTGAGGGCCAGGCAACGGTAGGTCTCGAGATTATTGACCAGACGATTGAGCACCCGATCCACTATGTTTTTGTACCAGTTGGTGGCGGTGGTCTTTCTGCTGGGCTATCATCAGTGTTTAAAGAACTGTCACCCCAAACAAAAATCATTGGCGTTGAGCCAAAGGGCGCACCTTCCATGTCCACTTCAATCAAAAACAAAGTGAATACAAAACTTAATCACATAGAGAGTTTTGTTGATGGTGCAGCCGTAAAGCGCGTTGGTGATTTGAATTTTGAAATTGTAAAAGCAAATCTTTACGATGTCATAACGGTAGATGAAGGCCATATCTGCCAAACAATCTTAGACCTGTACAATAAAGAGGCCATAGTCGTGGAGCCAGCTGGAGTAATGAGCATTGCCGCTTTAGCGTATTTCTCAAAAGAGATACAAGGTAAAAACGTGGTTTGTATTGTTAGCGGGAGTAATAACGACATTACCAGAACTGCAGAGATTGAAGAGCGCGCCTTGATCTATGCAAATCTAAAACACTATTTTATTGTAAAATTTCCACAAAGAGCAGGAGCATTACGTCAGTTTGTAGTTGAAATTTTAGGTCCTGATGACGATATAACGCATTTTGAATATACCAAAAAAACAAATCGGGAAAACGGAGCAGCAGTTGTTGGTGTGCAATTAAAGGATTCTAAAGACCTTAAATCTCTGATTTCAAAAATGAAAAAACATAATTTTTACGGCGATTACTTAAATGATAAACCAGATTTGTTTCAGTTTTTGGTTTAAATTACCAATGCACAAACTGATTTGCGCATTCGCGGAAAGTGAAGATGAAAAGAGCAATGATAGGAGCGGGTCATTTTAGAGTGTTTATCGTGAAAGGTATGTGTTGGCAGAAATTAACGATAGATTACATTTAGCAAGCCGAGAACTGAGCGGGCTGTATGATTTTAAAGTTATTGAAAATATGATAGACAACTGCGATAACTCGGTAGCAATTTAAGATCCTGATATTTAAATTCTTTCCGTTCAGCCAAAGCTTGTTGAAGGCATTTTCGAAGATTATAAAACACTTATCGCTAAAAAGCAATTGATTATTTAAAGGATAACAGCATATTGAATTCAGCATATTGAGTTCAGCATATTGAATTCAGCAAATTGAAGGTAATCTTATGCCATGCGTCCATGTAATTAGAGCTGTGATAGATACGTAATAACTGTAGGGAAAAGCACGACCGGACTATGTTGTAATGAAGACGGGTCAATCCAATATTGGTAAAGCAGAAACCCTATGTTAGACTTTAGGGACTAAACGTTTTATTCCAAGAAACTCAAATGCAAGCGGCAACCCATGTTTGCGATGGCCGCATGCATTCTGGATGCGGTTCAGCCGGGCAACTACCCAGGCTGCCATTCAACTGGGCTTTGATGCTAAAAATATAACTTTTTAGATTACACATAATTGTGAAGCTGCTGTAAAGTTTTTAATATCAACTGGACATCATCACCAAAAGCAAATAAACAAAGTGACTATGCTAAAGCCTATGCGCTTACAGATTTACATGACATACAACATCGCAGATTAAGCTCATTTTTGATTACAGGTTTGGTTACACTATTTGAAAAAATAGTATGAATTGATTACATATTTATTTAATTTGAACAAAAGCTTATCGTCTCCCAATGTCCAGTTTTCAATCTGATTTAAAACAAGAACAAATTTTAGCAAAACATCTGGATGCTTTGTATAAGTCTAAAGGTTGGAATTTTAAAAGAATTTCAAATATTGAAAAGCAAAAGCAAGGTATAGACTTAGAGATATTTTACGGGGATAAAGTCTATCGTATTGATGAAAAGGCCCAGCTTCACTATCTAAATTCTAGTTTGCCAACATTTACCTTTGAACTTTCATACTTAGATAAACACAACAATCCCAAGTTAGGCTGGCTCTTGGATGAAAATAAAAAAACCGATTATTACTTTTTAATTACATCGATTAGAACAAAACGAAAAATTAAAAAATTGGAATCTACTTCAGATATCTCGTCGATAAAACTAACTAGTGTTAATCATAAAAGGTTGTTAGCCTATCTTGGTCATTTGGGTCTCGAAAAGGATATGCTGCTAGAGTATGATTTAATTCTAAGGGATAACTATAGCTATGGGAAGAATAGTCTTGTAGAATTAGACGCGAAAACCCAGGGATTAATCTATTTCACCAAACATTTTAATGAAAAGCCCATGAATTTACAATTGAGATTACAATATTTAATTGAAACTGGAGTTGCAAAAAACATTCAATAAAAAAAGCACCTATTACAGGTGCCTTAGTCGCTATTAATAATGATTTGTATTTCCCGCGAAAGCCTAAGCCTCAGTTGGTCACGTTTTAGATAATGGTTGATTGGCCCAAATGAATGTTCGCGAAATTCATATTAGTGTCGTTGGGGTTGTTGATAAAGTCTTCTATAAAATCACCAACTTTCCCCGTGGTGATGTGTTGGTATTTCGAGTTTAAATCGGGTGTGGTAATATTTAGTTTCAAGGATTTTTCAACGCCCTCACGAATGAGTTCTGCCTCTTCGAACAATTTAAAATGCTCTAGTAACATGGCGGCCGATAAGATAGAGGCAATTGGGTTTGCAATGCCTAAGTTCTTTGCCTGGGGGTAGGACCCATGGATGGGTTCAAACATAGCATATTTATCACCTACGGAAGCCGAAGCCAATAAGCCAATGGAACCGCCAATAACACTGGCCTCATCACTTATAATATCACCAAACATATTTTCAGTCAAGATCACATCAAATTGTTTTGGATTTAGAATCATTTGCATGGCCGCATTATCCACAAACAGGAAATCTAATTTAATATTTGGGTAAATTTTTGCAACTTCGGTAACTACTTTGCGCCATAGACGAGATGTTTCAAGAACATTGGCCTTATCTATCAAGGTTACTTTTTGTTTTCGCGTTTGTGCTGCAGTAAATGCCAAATGGGCTACACGTTCTATTTCGGCTCTTGAATACTCGCAAAGGTCGGAGGCACTGTTGCCGTCATCACTCGTATGTTTCTCGCCAAAATAAATACCACCCGTTAATTCCCGATAAATACTGATGTCTGTCCCCTTTATTATTTTTTGTCTTAAGGGCGATTTTTCCAATAGACTGTTGTAAGCTTTCACAGGTCTGATGTTTGCAAATAAATTGAGTTCCTTTCTCAATTTTAGTAAGCCCTGTTCGGGGCGAACTTTTGCCGAAGGGTTATTGTCATACTTAGGGTCGCCAATAGCTCCAAACAATATGGCATCGGTAGATTTACATAGTTCCAATGTCTTTTCAGGTAGCGGGTCGTTGCTTTCGTCCATTGCAATAGCACCGACCGATGCGTATTTAAATTGAAACGAATGATCAAACATTTGCGCAATGGCCTTTAATACTTTAACGGCCTCAGCGCTAACTTCAGGACCGATGCCATCGCCCGGTAAAACAGCTATTTTTAATTTTGTCATTTTTATTGCCCATGTCAATGGGTATCTTCATTTTAGTTAAACTTTTTTTGCAAGCAGCACTAAGTTTCGTTTTTCTAACTTACTATAGTTGTTTAGTCACAACAGTGTTTCAAAAGCTTCAATTTTTGATGTCTTACTCAAAAGATAATCAATATCATCGTAGCCGTTTATCATACAGGTCTTTTTATACGTATCAATATCAAATTGGGTGTTCAATTTTGTGTTTTCAACTTTTAATGTTTGGTCAAAAAGATTTACGGTCAACTTAGTTTTAGGGTCTAGCTTAATTACATTAAACAGGTTTTCTAAAAAATCGTTTGAAACTTCTAATGGCAATAAACCGTTATTTAGGGCATTTCCTTTAAATATATCGGCAAAAAAACTAGAAATTACTACTTTAAAACCATAATCAGTCAAGGCCCATGCGGCATGTTCCCGACTTGATCCGCAACCAAAATTATTACCTGCAACGAGAATGCTGCCAGCATATTTTGAATTGTTTAAAACGAAACCCTTCTTAACAGTTCCAGATTTGTCAAATCGCCAATCCCTGAAGGCGTTGTCACCGAAACCTTTTCTGTCGGTGGCTTTCAAAAAGCGCGCGGGGATAATTTGGTCAGTATCGACATTTTCAATGTCCAACGGAATTGCGGTTGAAGTAAGTGTTGTAAATTTTTTCATCTTAGTAACCGCGTAGGCGGGTAATTCATTATTACTTTGTCTATGACATTATTTCTCAGAGCCACACGAATTAGCACCAACCTGCCTGCCGGTAGGCAGGGTTTCACAGAGAAATTTATATTCATTTTTATGGCTTGCTTTTGAATACAACTATATCATAAAATTTGTGTCCCAAAGCGTCTGGATGTGACATTATCAATTCAATTGTTGTCTAATATCCACAATCTTCCCTTCAACCGCCGTTGCTGCAGCCATTAATGGACTCGCCAATATGGTTCTGGAACCCTGGCCTTGTCGCCCCTCAAAATTTCTATTACTCGTTGAAACGCAATATTCGTTTTGTGGAACCTTGTCATCATTCATCGCCAGACAGGCACTACAGCCAGGCTGTCGTAACTCAAACCCAGCCTCATCAAAAATTGTTTTTAAACCCTCTTTAACGATTTGCGCTTCAACCTGCCTGCTTCCGGGAACCAACCATGCGGTCACGTTTTTAGCTTTTTGCTTTCCCTTTACATATTGGGCCGCAACCCTAAAATCCTCGATACGGGAATTTGTGCAGCTACCAATAAATACAAAATTGATTGGCTTGCCTATCAAGGATTCTCCCTTTTCAAAATTCATGTATTTCAATGACTTCTCAAAAGAAGCATCGCTGGTTTCGGGAATGGATTCTGAAATTTTAATTCCCATTCCAGGGTTTGTACCATAGGTCAACATAGGTTCAATTTCTTCGGCATCAAAGTAATACTCCTTATCGAAAACAGCACCTTCATCGGTAGGTAGTGTTTGCCAATAGGCTACTTTTTTGTCAAATTCCCCGTCCTTTGGAGCAAGCTCCCTTCCTTTAACGTAATTAAAGGTAGTTTGGTCTGGAGCAATCATTCCGCCCCTTGCGCCCATTTCGATACTCATATTGCACACGGTCATTCGGCCCTCCATAGACATGTTTTCAAAAACCTCACCGGCGTATTCACAGAAATAGCCAGTACCGGCGTTAGTTCCTGTCTTTGAAATGATATAAAGAATGACATCTTTAGGTAAAACGCCTTTTTTTAATGTGCCATTAACTGTAACCCTTAGGCTTTTAGGCTTAGTCAACAATAGGCATTGGCTTGCAAAAACCTGAGCGACCTGGCTGGTGCCAATACCAAAGGCTATAGTGCCAAACGCGCCGTGGGTAGAAGTATGGCTATCACCACAAACTATGGTCATTCCTGGTTGGGTAATTCCCAATTCTGGAGCCATAACGTGAACAATGCCATTATACTTATGTCCTAGTTCGTAGAGCGTGATATTGTTTTTCTTGCAATTTTGAGAAAGTTGTTTCAGTTGTTTTCGGGATAGCTCATCCCTAATTGGTAAATGTTGATTAAGAGTGGGTGTATTATGGTCTGCCGTTGCTACAATCTGTTTAGGCCTGAAAATAGGGATGTTTCGTTGCTCCAGTTCATTAAACGCCTGCGGGCTCGTTACCTCATGGATAAGGTGTTTATCTATGTATAATATTTGCGGGCCGTCACTAATGGTATCCACCACATGCGCGTCCCAAACTTTATCGAATAGTGTTTTTTTCATAGTTGTTCGCGTTAAAGCGAGACCCTTTTTTATTAAACCTAAAGGTAAGGTTTTGTTTTTCTATGATTTTTAAGCCGAAATTATCTGAGGATAAATTTTACTTTTTTCCACAATTTGGTGAATGTCATCATCATTCACTTCTTTTTTTACATCTGCAAAATTCAAAAAATTTGCATAAACGTCATCCAACTGTAATTTGGTCAATTCATAGCCCACATTTTTAGCACGATAGGCCAGTGCGGCACGGCCACTTCTTGCTGTTAAAACAATTGCAGATTGGTTGACGCCAACGTCCTTAGGATCTATAATCTCGTAGGTCGCTCTGTTCTTGATTACACCATCTTGGTGAATGCCAGAACTATGGGCAAAAGCATTTGCCCCAACTATAGCTTTATTAGGCTGGGTGTAGATCCCCATGCTTTCACTAACCAATTGGCTAATACCGTATAGGTGCTTGGTATTGATGCTAGTATCTAGTTTTAAGTAAGGGTGTTGCTTTAAAATCATCACAACCTCTTCCAATGCGGTGTTCCCCGCGCGTTCGCCAATGCCATTGATGGTGCACTCTATTTGCCTGGCACCGTTTATTACGCCTTCGATGGAATTAGCGGTAGCCAAGCCCAAATCGTTATGGCAATGGCAGGATAAAATAGCCTTTTCAATGCCCTTAACGTTTTCCTTAAGGTATTTGATTTTTGCACCGTACTCGCTCGGCAGGCAGTATCCTGTGGTATCGGGTATATTTAAAACTGTAGCGCCGGCTTTTATGGCAGCTTCACATATGCGAGCTAAAAATTCATTTTGGGTTCTTCCGGCATCTTCAGCATAGAATTCTACATCCTCAACAAAAGACTTAGCGAATTTTACAGCCTCATAAGCGCGTTGAAGTATAGTGTCTTGATCAGATTTGAATTTGTGTTTTATATGTGATTCTGACGTACCTATTCCGGTATGTATTCGGGGATGTTTTGCCTTATCCAAGGCCTCTGCTGCAATTTTTATATCATTCTCAACTGCTCGCGTTAAGCCGCAAACCGTGGCGTTCTTAATCAATTTTGAGATTTCAACAACAGATTTGAAATCGCCGGGGCTTGAGACCGGAAAACCGGCTTCAATCACATTTACGCCAAGCAAATCCAGCTGTTCTGCTATAACCAATTTTTGTTCGGTATTGAGTTTACAACCGGGCACTTGCTCACCATCCCTGAGTGTGGTATCGAAAATTTGAACGTTGTTATCAGACATTTCTAGCAATTTATTTTTCTGTTGACTTACGAATTTATACTTTGGTTATTCTTAATTGTAGTTGTTTTTATTTAGTTTACGACGTTCAATCAAAATCGAAATAAACAAATAGCTAAAAAACAAAGAGATACGTATATATTTGCTTGATGACTAAAACCAATAAAGACAACCTTTTTTCGCTTGTAAAATCATTGACTAAGTCAGAAAAGCGCCAATTTAAGCTTTACGTAGGACGATTGGGTGTTAACCAGGATTCTAAATTTTTGAATCTGTTTAATTTTTTAGATAAGGCCAACACTTATAACGAGGCCGCGATTTTAAAGACTAACATTGTAAAAAAACAACAACTCGCCAACGTTAAGGCTCATCTTTACAAACAGATTTTAATTAGTTTAAAATTAAGCCCGTCACATCAAAATGTACGTTCACAAATAAGGGAGCAATTGGATTTTGCTTCCATTTTATACCACAAGGGGCTATATAAACAGAGTTTGAAAATTCTCGAAAAGGCTAAGGAAACCGCTATCCAAAACGAGGAAAAAACAATGGCCTTTGAGATTGTGGAACTAGAAAAAATCATCGAATCCCAATATATAACAAGAAGTATCAGTACAAGGGCAGATGAGTTGGCGGTACAAGCTAAGCAATTGAGTTCGCTTAATGTTGTAGCCAGCAAGCTGTCAAATTTATCGCTTCAACTATATAGTTTTATTTTAAAAACCGGCTACGTCAAAAATGAAGAGGAGAGCAAATTAGTGAGTGATTACTTCAATGAAAGATTACCAAAATACAACATCCAAGAGCTTGGTTTCAGGGAGAAATTATGGTTGTACAACGCCAATTTGTGGCATGCCTTTTTGATGCAGGATTTTTTAAATTGCTTTAAATATGCCTCAAAGTGGGTAGAGTTGTTTGAGCAATATCCTGATATGATACGATTGAACCCAGTGTTTTTCCTCAAGGGACATAATTACCTTTTGGAAGCATTGTTCTACATTCAAAATAAAAAGAAGTTTCAGGACACCTTGATTAATTTTCAGATTATAACTTCTGAAAAAGGATTTCCCGACGATGATAACGTTCAAGCACTTACCTTTCTTTATCTCAATTTAAATTCCATCAACCTTTATTTCATAGATGGTAGTTTTGATGATGGGCTTAAAATTATTCCCAAGATAGAAAAAGAACTGTCAAAATATCTAGACCGTCTTGACATCCATCATACCATGATTTTCAATTATAAATTTGCAAGTATGTATTTTGGGGCAGGAAATAATAAGGAGTGTATAGTGTATTTAGGTAAAATCATAAATAATAAATCCCTATTGATGCGTGAGGATTTGCAATGCTTTGCCCGGGTCCTAAATTTGGTTGCCCATTACGAAGCAGGACTAGATTATCATATTGAAAAGCTGTTAAAGAGCACTTATAAATTTTTATTGAAAATTAACGATTTGTACGAAGTGCAAAAGGAAATGATTAAATTTATTAGGGGTCTTCAAGACATTTATCCGCAGGACATAAAAGCGGCATTTGTTAAACTACATAAAACCTTGAAAGCTTATGAAGACCATCCCTATGAACGCCGAGCATTTTTGTATCTAGACATTATATCTTGGTTGGAAAGTAAGATTGAGGATAAACCGGTAGGTCAAATCATAAGGGAAAAATACCAAACAAAACGTTTGGCTTAATTGAGAATGAAAGCATCATCCAAACCATTATCAAAACGAAAAAAGCGCGGTTTTAAAATCGCGGCGGTCTTTATGGCCTTTCTTATCTTGGTTTTGCTCGAACTCGCGTTAAGGGCCTTTGGTTACGGGAAAGATTACCCACTATTTATTATAGATAAAGACAATGCGGATTCCTTGATAATTAATCCTGAAATAGGCCAAAAGTATTTTTTCAATCCAAAGGATGCGACCAGGGCACTACCCCGGGCTTTCAAAAAAGAAAAAGACGAGGGAACCATTAGAATTGTAGTTATGGGAGCCTCAACCGCCATCGGGTATCCCTATAAATACCACGGCGGTTTCCAGAATTGGCTGGAATATGCGCTTAATAGAACCTATCCCGAGCAAAAGTTTGAGACTATAAATACCGCACTTACAGCAGTAAACTCCCATACACTTCGTGATTTTATAGACCAAATCATCGAAGTTGAACCAGATGCAGTGCTTATTTATGCGGGACATAATGAATATTACGGTGCACTTGGGGTGGGCTCTACCAGCTCCTACGGAAACAGTCCCTGGGTGGTCAATCTTGTGCTTAGTTTGAGGGAAATGCGACTCGTTCAATGGATAACCAATACCATGTTGTCCTTTAAAAATGAAAAAGAGCAAAAAGAAGCTCTCGATAAGAACCTAATGGAAAAGATGGTAGAAGACCAGAAGATTCCTTTGGATTCTGAATTATATGAAGCGGGAGTCCACCAATTTGAAACCAATCTAGCTAAGATACTCAACGAACTAAATACTGAGAATATTCCCACCTTTTTAAGTTCGATTGTTAGCAATGAAAAAGATTTAGAACCCTTTATCAGCGACTCTACTTCAAGCGAAAAATCGGCCGATTATTTCTTTAAAAAAGCCATGCAGCAATTAGATTTAGGAAATTATAAAGAGGCAAAATTAAATTTTGTTCAAGCTAAGGAACTGGACATGCTTAGATTTCGAGCCCCCGAAGCGATGAATAAAATAATTGGCGAACAAGCTGAAAGACATAATAATGTCACCTTGGTCAAGACAAAACAGTATTTCGAGGAAAATACCGAAAACAAAATCATCGGCGATAATCTCCTGTTGGAACACGTGCATCCAAATCTTGAAGGCTACGGATTGATTGGCTATTCGTTCTATGACGCTTTAGTAAATTCTGATGTATTAACAGAAACTGAAAAGACATTTACATTTTCAGAATTAAAAGCCCAAATGCCCATTACGGCAATTGACAGTCTGCACGGAAGGTTTGAGGTCATGATGTTAAAGGACGGCTGGCCGTATTATGAACCTTTCCCCAAATTGGATGTGAAGAAAATGACCGAGCCTGAACGCATTTCGGGGCAATTGACCGCAGAACAAATTTCTTGGAAATCTGCTACCGAAAGATTATTTCGTCACTACATAACCAATGGGGACTCTTTAAGTGGGCTAAAGGTTTTGGAGTCCATGAGCCTGAGGTTTCCAAACCAAGCAGTCTGCTATTCAAGCCCGGGACATTTGGCACTCTCTCTCAAGAAATACGATAAAGCAAGGTATCTGTATTCTAAGGCGGTAAAATTGGACAACTCCCAGCAATCGCTTGCTATCATAAGCCGAAAATTGATTGAGGCCAATCAATATAAGGACGCCCTTCCTTATCTTGAAAAAATGAAGGGGCAAGAGCCTGCGGGAGGCTTTGCTCATCAAATAGTTGATGTAGTGACCAGAATTTTGGAGCTGACTAAAGATGCATCTTTAGAGCACATTTCGGCAGCGTCAAAAATTGAATTGGCAAAAAACTACCTGCTTCTTGGTAAACGAGACCAAGCTTTGGTATCTTTAAATTCGGTTTTGGTGTTAGACCCAAATAATACCGAGGCCAAAGCGCTTAAACGGGACATCGATAAATAATATGGAAACACTAAAGGAGTTTTGGGGATTTTTAACTACCAGAAAAAAGTATTGGCTTATCCCATTGATAGTAATGCTTTTTTTGATTAGTTTTTTGGTATTTATAACGGCTGGTTCAGCACTGGCTCCTTTCATCTATTCGCTTTTTTAATGCTTTATAAACAGAAAATTACCAAGCAGAAATGTACCGAGACTGCCATTGTTTTGGCCGCTGTACTTCTTTTTTTGGGTTGGAAATACGAGGACTGGCAGTATGCGATCACATCGTTTGTAATTTTGGTTTTAAGCCTTTTAATTCCCATGTTATTTTATCCAATTGCAAAATTATGGTTCGCTTTGGGGTCTCTGCTGGGATTCATTTCAACTAAGGTCTTGCTGAGTTTGATTTTCATCACTATGCTTACCCCGATAGGTGTAATTCGTAAACTAATTGGTAAGGATTCATTGCATTTGAAATCCTTCAAAACAAACAAATCCTCGGTTTTGAAAGTAAGGGAGCATCAATTTTCTGCAGATGATTTAAAAACGCCTTATTAATGGCAGAGGCAATTCTTGGGATTTCGGCTTTTTTTCACGATAGTGCAGCAGCGCTTTTAGTCGATGGAAAAATAATTGCCGCGGCTCAAGAGGAACGTTTTACGAGAATTAAAAATGATGCTTCATTTCCAATAAACGCTATAAAGTTTGTTTTAAAACAAGGTGGAATCGATGAAAACGGTTTATCGGCCATCGCATTCTACGAAAAGCCATTGCTCAAGTTTGAACGTTTATTAGAGACCTATCACGCTTTTGCGCCAAAAGGGTTGAGGAGTTTTTTAAAGGCTATGCCCATTTGGTTAAAGGACAAACTATTTCTTAGAAAAACCATTTTAACAGAGTTAAAGGCATTAGGTCAACACCAGGTTCCACTGTATTTTCCAGAACATCATTTGTCGCACGCTGCTAGTGCTTTTTATCCATCGCCTTTTGAAAGTGCCACAATTTTAACTATAGATGGTGTAGGCGAGTGGGCGAGTATGTCTATCGGTTTGGGTCGAGCAAATGGGATAAAGGTCTTGAGGGAACAGCATTTTCCGCATTCAGCAGGATTGTTGTATTCTGCGTTTACCTATTATTTGGGATTTGAAGTCAATAAAGGCGAATATAAGCTCATGGGATTGGCAGCTTACGGTTATGCGGAAGAAAAGGAAACGGAGCAATTTATTTCGCATATTAAAAAGGAGTTAGTTGACATTCGGGATGATGGGTCTATTCTACTCAATATGGGCTACTTCAAATTTGCGACCGATTTGCAAATGACGGATAATGCTAAATGGGCGTCACTTTTCGGTTTAAGAAAAAGAGAGCCTGAGGAGAAACTTAAGCAATCCCACGCCAATCTGGCCTTTGCAATTCAACATGTGACCGAAGAAATTATCTTTAAATTAGCCAAAACCGCTATTAACTTAACAGGAAATAATAATTTGGTAATGGCTGGCGGGGTTGCTCTTAACGGCGTTGCTAATGGTAAGATTCTTGACTTGCAAGACGTCGAAAACCTCTGGATTCAGCCTGCCGCCGGTGATTCTGGTGGGGCGTTGGGTGCTGCATATGCGGTTTACCATATTGTGAAGCAACGCGAGCGAAAATTACAATTACCTGATGCCATGCAAGGAGCTTATTTAGGACCTGATTTTACCAATAGCCAGATTGTATCTGCAATAAAGGGTTTTAAGGGCAACATTCATCATTATTGTGACTCCCAAGAAAAATTAGTTGCAAAAACAGTAGAGTATCTTATTGATGGTAAGGTTGTTGGATGGTTTCAGGGTAGAATGGAATTTGGCCCGCGTGCCTTGGGAAATCGCAGTATCCTAGCAGACGCGAGAATCCCGGAAATGCAGAAACGGATTAATGCAAAAATCAAGTTTAGGGAAAGTTTTAGGCCATTTGCACCAAGTGTTTTGGAAGCGGATGTTTCAGAATATTTTGAGCTAAACAAACCATCGCCCTATATGCTTTTGGTAAAACCGGTAAACGGTTCAAAAAGGAATGTATTTGAAACCAAAAAAGATGCAAATTTCATGGAAAGGTTGAGTTTAAACCGTACTGAAATTTCCTCGGTAACGCACGTAGATTATTCCGCGAGAATCCAAACCGTAAGTAAGGAGTCAAACGCGCTTTACCATAAATTACTCCAGGCCTGTAAGCAAAAAACAGGTTGTGGTTTGCTCATAAATACGAGCTTTAACGTTAAGGACGAACCAATTGTTTGTAATCCCTCGGATGCGCTTAGGTGTTTTGAGGCCACCGACATGGATGTTTTGGTTATTGGCAATTATGTTGTTGAAAAGCATTGACACTTTATTGAAAGTTATGTTAGTGCAGTCTTTTCAATCACAATCTAAAAAGGGATGGGCTACTACAGCCAAGAATAATCCTTACGTTCAAGACCCTTAGTGCTGCCCTGTTTCTATGGATTAGCTCACATTTTACAGCTATAAAACTAAAATTTTCCAAAAAAACTCCCAATTATTTGGGATTGTAAAAAAACCTTTGCAATATTTGTATTCACAAAGTTCAACAACTTACTGAAATGTTATCAAGAAAGGTGGAGGGATTAGACCCGATGAAACCTTAGCAACCTACCGCACTTAGCGGAGACGGTGCTAAATTCTACTAAAATTTGATTCATTTATCAAATTCTTAGATAGATAACTTAAGTGTAATTACCCATCTGTAGTTACCGTTTTCTTATAACATTTTTCTTAAAGTAATACCATAATTGGTATTTCCGTTAGTGTTTACGCATTCTACGGATTGAATTAATTATTAATTAACTCAAAATTTTAGAAAAATGAGTACTCAAAAATTCGCAACCCAAGCGTTGCACGCAGGACACGATGTCAATCAAACAGGAGGAACAAGAGCTGTTCCCATTTATCAATCCACAGCCTATGTTTTTGACAATGCCGATGATGCTGCTGGGCGTTTCAATTTATCCGTTCCAGGGTTTATTTACACCAGGCTAAACAATCCCACGTGTGATGTTCTTGAGCAGAGACTAACTGCGCTAGAAGGTGGATTGGCTTCTGTGGTTACCGCCTCTGGCGCATCAGCCATCTCAACCACACTTTTAACCTTACTAAGGGCTGGCGATCATATTGTAGCGTCCAACAGTCTTTACGGGGGGACGTATAATTTATTGAGTGTCACTTTACCTAGACATGGCGTTGAAACCACCTTTGTTGACCCATCAGACCCAAAAAACTTTGCAAGGGCAGCCAAGGAAAACACCCGTGCTATCTTTATCGAGTCACTCGGAAACCCAAAATTGGATGTTTTGGACATTGAGGCGATTTCAGAACAGGCCAAAGCACATAAGGTACCTTTAATCGTTGATAACACAGTTGCTACCCCCTATTTACTCAATCCAATTGAATATGGCGCAAACATCGTTATCCATTCATTAACAAAGTACATCAATGGAAATGGAACTGCCCTTGGAGGCGTCATAATAGATGCTGGAACTTTTGATTGGACTAACGGTAAATTCCCGGAGTTCACAGAACCTTCACCAGGTTACCACGGCTTAGTTTACAGCGAAGCGCTCGAGGCAGCGGCATTTATCGCTAAAGTAAGAATCGAAGGTTTACGCGATTACGGTGGTGCTTTGAGTCCGTTTAATGCATTCCAAATCATTCAGGGCTTGGAAACCTTAGAGGTTAGAATGACTAAGCATAGCCAGAATGCCCTAAACCTTGCCAAATGGTTACAAGAACAAGAGGAAGTCACTTGGGTCAATTATCCAGGTTTGGAAACTAGCAAGTATAAGCATTTGGCCGATAAATACTTGCCAAAAGGCCAAAGTGGTATCGTAACCTTTGGGATTAAGGGCGGTTTTGAATCGGCCAAGAAAATTGCAGATAATACCAAGGTGTTTTCGTTACTGGCAAATATTGGCGATACCAAATCGCTCATCATCCATCCTGCAAGTACCACTCATCAACAGTTGAGTGACGAAGCGCAAGAGCATACCGGGGTAACCAAGGATTTGATTAGGCTTTCCGTGGGTATAGAAAATGTTGATGACCTCAAGGCAGACCTCAAGGAGGCTTTTGCAACAATCGATAAGAGTGTTCTAGCTTAAAATTTCAGATGTACACTGATTGGTAGATAGGGCATCCTGTACGCAGTTCGGGGTGTCCTACAACACTCTAAATTAAAAGGAATATGAAGTCATTGGAACATATCAAAATTCAAAATTTTATTACAAAATCAGGGTTTAAGACTGATATCAATTTATCTTATGAAACGTTCGGTAAACCACTGCATTCGGCACCAATTGTTTTGGTAGTCCATGCCTTAACGGGGAACTCCAATGTTTGTGGGGTAGGAGGTTGGTGGACAGATTTGATAGGAAAGGGTAAGTGTGTCGATACTGACGAATTTACTATTTTAGCTTTCAATATTCCAGGAAATGGCTATGAAAATAATCCGAAATTGTTAATTGAAAACTATAAGGATTTTTGTGCCTTTGATATTGCTGAAATATTTTCTATTGGAATTCAAAGCCTGAAAATCGAAAAACTGTTCGCTGCAATTGGTGGCTCGGTCGGTGGTGGAATTATTTGGGAGTTGGCAGCGCTTAAACCAAATTTGATTGAAAACCTAATCCCCGTAGCAACCGATTGGAAATCTACAGATTGGTTAATAGCAAATTGCCACATTCAGGATTCGATTCTAAATAATTCCCAAAAACCGCTGTTCGATGCTCGTTTACATGCGATGACGCTATACCGAACACCAGAGTCTTTTAGAAAAAAATTTAAAAGAACAGTGCGCGATGAGGGCTATTACAATGTAGAAAGTTGGCTCGACCATCATGGTGAGGTTTTAGAGAATCGTTTTCAGTTGTCAGCTTATAAATTGATGAATCAAATTCTTAGAACAATAGATATTACTAAGGATAAAGAGGATTTCGTTGAGGTCGCGGGCAAGATTGAATCAAATATACATGTAATTACCATAAATTCAGACTTATTCTTTAAGCCTGAGGAAAACTGGAATACCTACGTAGAGTTAAAATCGGTTAAGGAAAATGTGTATATTTCCGAAATTAAATCGGTTCACGGGCACGATGCCTTTTTAATCGAATTTAATCAACTATCAAACTTTTTAAAACCTGTATTCAAACCTGAAAGTATAACAAATTACCAAAGTGTTCTTAAAAAATGTGTATGAATAAAGGGATTGAAAAAACAGATATTAAAGAAGAGCTAAAAAAAAGAATCCTTGTCCTAGACGGTGCCATGGGTACCATGTTACAGCGGTATAATTTTGATGAAAACGATTACCGAGGAGAGCGTTTTAGGGATTATCCCTCTCCATTAAAGGGTAACAACGATTTACTTTCATTGTCCCAACCAAAAACCATTGCCGAAGTACACCGAAAGTATTTTGAAGCAGGTGCCGATATCGTAGAGACAAACACGTTTTCAGGTACCTCTATAGCCATGGCAGATTACAGCATGGAAAATTTGGTTTACGAACTTAACTTTGAATCTGCAAAAATCGCAAAGGAAGTAGCCGAAGAGTTTACCTCTAAAGACCACAATAAGCCAAGATTTGTTGCGGGAAGTATTGGCCCTACCAATCGTACCGCGAGCATGTCTCCCGATGTGAACCGACCGGAGTATCGCGCAGTAACTTTTGAGGAATTGCGCGTAGCCTATAAGCAACAGGTTGAAGCTCTTATTGATGGAGGAGTGGACCTGCTCTTAGTTGAAACTATATTTGATACTTTAAATGCCAAAGCGGCCCTTTTTGCTATTGAGGAAACTAAGGATGAACGTTCTATCGACATCCCGATTATGGTCTCTGGTACAATTACCGATGCCTCGGGACGAACCCTTTCTGGTCAAACTGTAGAGGCTTTCTTAACATCAGTGTCACACATTCCCTTATTGAGCGTAGGTTTCAATTGTGCTTTGGGAGCAGAGCAATTACAGCCCTACCTACGTCGATTGGCCCACGAAACCGAATTTTTTGTTTCGGCGCACCCCAATGCGGGGCTTCCAAATGCCTTTGGGGAATATGACCAATCCCCTCAGGAGATGCAAAAATTGATAGAAGCCTATCTAGAAGATGAAATTATAAATATTATTGGAGGTTGTTGCGGCACCATGCCAGAACATATTGAAGCAATTTCAGGGGTGGTTAAGAACTATGAACCTAGACAAATTCCCGTAAAAGCGGAAATCTCATTTTAAATTGTGAATTTTTGAGAGTTATGATTGGTAATGACGATAAACAAAACAGTAATCAAGTCTCCTCATTTTCAAGTGAGGGTGGAGGGTGCCTTTTAACCCTCTCAGGCCTTGAGCCCCTAGTCGTAACTCCAGAAAGTAACTTCATTAACGTAGGCGAACGCACCAATGTCACGGGATCCAGAAAATTTCTTAGATTGATAAAGGAAGAGAAATTTGATGGGGCACTATCTGTCGCAAGAGATCAAGTAGAGGGCGGAGCGCAGATTTTAGACGTTAACATGGATGAGGGTATGCTCGATGGCAAATATGCCATGGTCAAATTTCTTAATCTCATTGCCTCTGAACCCGATATTGCCAGAATTCCCATTATGATTGATAGTTCAAAATGGGAAATTATCGAGGCGGGACTTCAAGTTGTTCAGGGAAAATCGGTCGTAAATTCCATTAGTTTAAAAGAAGGCGAAGCCGAATTCAAGCGCCAGGCAAAATTAATTAAACGCTACGGTGCAGCCGTCATTGTTATGGCTTTTGATGAGGTTGGCCAAGCAGATACTTACCAGCGACGGATAGACATTTGCAAACGCTCGTACGATATTTTGGTGGGTGAAGTTGGCTTTCCGCCCCAGGATATCATATTCGACCCTAATATATTTCCGGTAGCTACGGGTATGGATGAGCATCGATTAAATGCCCTAGACTTCTTCAAAGCCACAAAATGGATTCGTGAACATTTACCTTACGCTAATGTTTCTGGTGGTGTGAGCAACGTATCATTCTCTTTCCGTGGAAATACCACCGTGAGGGAAGCGATTAATTCGGCGTTTTTATACCACGCCATTCAGCATGGTATGAATCTTGGCATTGTAAACCCAACCTTGTTGGAAGTTTATGATGAAATCCCCAAGGCGTTATTAAAACACGTTGAGGACGTTCTTTTTGACAAAAGTGATGATGCAACCGAGAAATTGCTCGATTACGCAGAGAAAATAAAGAATGAAAATTCAGGAAAAACGTCTAAATCAAACGCCAATAAAAACGAATGGCGCAAAGGAAAGCTGCAAGAGCGCATCACACATTCCCTGGTAAAGGGCATAGATGAATTTATTATTGAAGACGTCGAGAAAGCCCGGCAAGAAGTAGAAAAGCCAATTGAGGTGATTGAAGGCCATTTAATGAAAGGCATGAACACTGTTGGCGATTTGTTCGGTAGCGGGAAGATGTTTTTACCGCAGGTGGTTAAGTCGGCGCGGGTTATGAAAAAGGCCGTAGCCTATTTACAACCCTTTATTGAAGCAGAAAAGGACGGCAAACAGGAATTTTCGGGTAAAATATTAATGGCCACGGTAAAAGGCGACGTGCACGATATTGGAAAGAACATTGTTAGTGTTGTACTAGGTTGCAATAACTATGAGATTATAGATTTAGGGGTAATGGTACCGCCAGAAAAAATAATAGACACCGCTAAGAAAGAACAAGTGGACGTTATAGGTTTGAGCGGTCTTATTACGCCGTCCTTAGATGAAATGGTTTACGTCTCAAAAGCCATGGAAAAGGAAAATCTCGATATTCCGTTAATCATTGGTGGCGCCACAACCTCAAGGGCCCATACCTCGGTAAAAATAGCTCCCAATTACAGCAATACCGTGGTTCATATAAATGACGCCTCTAGGGCAGTTACCGTTGTTGGCAATTTGTTACAAAAGGACAGTGCCATCTATAAGGAAGGGATTCGAGCCGAATACGATAAGTTTAGAGCACAATTTATGAATCGTGGCAAGCAGAAAGCCTACATTTCAATCGAAGCTGCACGTAAAAATAAATTTAAGATTGATTGGGGCAAAGCCGAAATCGTCAGGCCTGAAACATTGGGTGTTCAAGTCATACCGGATTTCAAGATTGAAAAATTAGAAACCTACATCGATTGGAGTCCATTTTTTAGAAGTTGGGATTTACACGGCAAATTCCCTCAGATTTTAAAGGATGAAGTTGTTGGTCAACAAGCCATAGAGCTCTTTGATGATGCCCAAGCTATGCTGAAGGCTATATTTGATAAGAAACTATTAAAAGCAAAAGCTGTTTTTGGTTTGTTTCCCGCAAACACAATCAATCACGATGATATTTCTGTGTCTTCTGAAAAGGTTATGAAATTTTTATCGTTGCGCCAGCAATTAAAAAAACGGGAAGGTGTGCCAAATCTCGCCTTAGCAGATTTTATAGCACCTAAAGAAACAGGAATACAGGATTATATAGGCGCATTTTGCGTGAGCACAGGATTTGGTACAGATGCCCTGGCCAAACAGTTTGAGACCGATAACGACGATTATAATTCCATAATGATAAAGGCACTGGCGGATAGGTTGGCAGAAGCATTTGCAGAATATCTACATAAAGAGGTAAGAACCAAATCCTGGGGTTATGCAAAAGACGAAACCTTATCCAATGCCCAATTAATAAGTGAAAGTTACAAGGGTATTAGACCTGCACCGGGTTACCCAGCCTGTCCAGACCATTTGGAAAAGTCAACTATTTGGGAGTTATTGCAGGTCGAGAAAAATATAGGTGTAAAGTTGACCGAAAGCTTAGCCATGTGGCCAGCGGCCAGCGTTAGCGGTTATTATTTTGCTAATCCTAAAGCTAAATATTTTGGTTTGGGAAAAATCAGCAGGGATCAATTACAGGATTATGCAAAGCGAAGAGGGGTTTCAGTAGATGAGGCAGAGAAGTGGTTGAATCCGAATTTGTCGCAGTAAAATATTCACGAACAGATTAATACCTGAAAGGGTTTTGAAAACTTTGGGGTCTGAACACCTTTGAGGTCTTAAGATATAAAATAAAGAGATACCCGCTTGAACGGGCACAAGATGAAAGTAACAGAGCACATAAAAAAAGCAAACGGGGAGACACAGTTTTCGTTCGAAATTTTACCGCCCTTAAAGGGGCAGGATATCAGGTCTATATTTGATAACATAGACCCTTTAATGGAATTTAAACCGCCGTTTATAGATGTGACTTATCACAGGGAAGAGTATGTGTATAAGGAGTTGGATAATGGACTTTTACAAAAAAAGGTCGTGAAGAAGCGGCCAGGAACGGTCGGGATTTGTGCAGCGATTCAAAACAAATATAACGTAGATGCCGTCCCACACATACTTTGTGGTGGATTTACCAAAGAGGATACAGAAAACTTTTTGATTGATCTTAACTTTTTGGGAATAGAAAATCTAGTAGCCTTACGGGGTGATGCAGTAAAGACTGAAACGTATTTTAAGCCCGAAAAGGAAGGTCATAACTACGCCAGTGAACTTGTGGCACAAATTACCGATATGAATAAGGGCCAATATTTGGATGAGGAACTTGAAAACTGTTGCGAAACCAATTTTTGTGTTGGGGTCTCTGGTTATCCTGAAAAACATATGGAGGCGCCAAGTCTTGACAGTGATATTCATTTTTTAAAGAAAAAAATAGCCGCTGGCGCAGAATATATCGTGACCCAAATGTTTTTTGATAACTCAAAGTTCTTCGAATTTGTAGAAAAATGTCGTAATGAAGGTATAGATTTACCAATAATTCCTGGGTTAAAGCCAATATCCACAAAAAAGCAATTGAACTTATTGCCGCATAGATTTAGCGTAGATTTACCAGAAGAGCTTATCATAGATGTGGTAAAATGTAAAGACAATAAAGGCGTTAGACAAGTTGGTATAGAATGGTGCATCCAACAAAGCAAGGAACTTCTGGAGTCGGGCAGCCCCGTGCTACATTATTATTCCATGGGAAAAAGTGATAATATAAAGGCGGTCGCGGATCAGGTGTTCTAAATTCCTGCAAAGGCAGGAATCTATTGAATTATATTTTATGACCGTGGGAATTTTGACCGTGCTTTTTTTCGATTTACAAAACCATATTGAAACTGCACTTCAAAAAATCAAGTATAATTTTCAGAACAAAAATTTAGCTTTAATAATTCCCTGTGATTTAGACTTCTCTATAATTTATTCTTCTATTTTTGACCTTTAATTCAAATTGATGCTGCGTAATCTCGCTTACTTTTTCTTGTTAATCAGTGTTAAGGCTTTTGCGCAACAAGAGGAAGACCCCAACCTTTTCAATATCGATGCCAGCACGTTTTACGGGACTATACTTGAGCATAACCCTGATATTTCCCACCTCATTACCGACCACCCCACGGGTTTGATGCTAAGTTATAATAAAAAAACCTACGGATTCAAAGACTGGGAAAGCCGATACAATTATCCGGATTGGGGCTTTTCATTCATCTATCAGGATATGAAAAATTTTTACCTCGGTGAAAATTACGGGCTTTATGCACATTTCAATTTCTATTTTTTCAATCGAAATTTGAATTTTAGAATTGGTCAGGGAATTGCTTATGCTACAAAACCCTACGATAAGATAACTAATTTTATAAATAATGCTTACGGTTCAGATTTATTAAGTTCTACTTACATCGTGGCAAACTATAAAAAGGAAAATATCTATAAGGGATTTGGGCTCCACGGCGGGATTTCCATAATTCATTATAGTAATGCGAATTTCAAGGCGCCTAACAATTCAACCAATACCTTTGTTTTTAATGCGGGAGTCAATTATTTATTTAGATATGATAAGAGACCGGAATATATCCCTTCAACTGAGGAGAAGAAATTCACTGAACCCATTAAATATAATTTTGCGTTTAGAAGCGGGGTTAACGAAAGCGACGTAATTGGCACAGGGCAATTACCGTTTTACAATTTTTCATTTTATGCCGATAAACGACTAAACCGTAAATCTGCAATTCAAGCAGGAACCGACGTGTTTTTTGCAACCTTTTTAAAGGAGCTTATTTACTACTATTCTGTGGCTTTCCCAGAATTGTATGTTTCGGGCGATGAGGACTGGAAGCGAGTAGGAGTATTTGTTGGGCACGAATTATTTATAAATAATTTATCTTTTATTACCCAAGTGGGCTACTATATCTATTACCCCTATGATTTTGAGGGTAGAGTCTATAATAGAATTGGATTAAAGCACTATTTTGGTGATAAGATATTTGGAGCAGTAACGGTAAAATCACACGGCGCCAAAGCTGAGGGTGTTGAATTTGGAATAGGAGTAAGACTGTGAAAAAAATCATTTACATATTTATGTTATCCATGCTGCTGTTAGGCTGCAATGGCGAAAATGTTCCTAATTGTTTACAAAATGCCGGGGACATTATTGAAAGGGACTTTGAGGTAGAGCCCTTCACAGAAATTACGGTTTTTGAGCGTATAGAACTCATAGTATCCGATGCGCAAACCCAAAAAGTGACCGTTCAAACCGGGGAGTATCTTATGAATGACATTGAGGTTAAAGTTAATAATGGCCGATTGGAACTTCATAACAACAATGCCTGCAATTTGTTTAGAGACTACGGTATCACTAAAATATTTGTGAGCGCGCCAAACCTAACCGAAATCAGAAACAGTTCAGGAATCGCAATGCGAAGTGATGGTGTTTTAAGCTACGAGAGTTTACGACTAATTTCTGAAGATGCCAATGAGGAGGATTCTTTTCATACTGACGGAGATTTCAACGTCCAAATTAGTTGTACTGATTTTACCGTGGTGGTCAATAATCTTTCTACAGTTTACATAACGGGTCAAGCCGAAAATGTTTCTCTCGGTTATTTTTCAGGTGATGCCAGATTTGAGGGTCGAAACTTTATTGCCCAGAACGTTAACATCTTTCATAGAAGCAGCAATGACATGATTATTAATGCCCAGCAGTCCTTGGCTGGGGAAATTAGGGGTACTGGCGATGTTATTTTAGTAAGTAACCCACCAGTTGTTGAGGTAGAGCGGTTTTATAGAGGCCGATTGATTATTGAAGATTAATGGGTGGTCTTTTATCAAAAGCCGTTAGAGGGTTTTTCTTTTTAAAACTCTTTCACTGAGACTCACAGAGAAAAGAAGAACTGCCAGTAGGCGGAGAGGGACTCGCTGAGATTGTCTTTTCTCTTTATTCTACTTTCCTTTAACTTAGGTCTCATCTTCAATTTGAATGTCTTCTTAGCTGGTCAATTCTCTAAATAGGCTCTCCAAACTTGCATTTTTTTGGTTCAATTGTAAAATTTTCAATTCATTATCATGTGCAAAATCAAAAACATGGGAACGCATGTCAGAAGTTGTAGAAAAGGTAATTTCATAAACAAAATCGTGGGTGTTCCTAACGGTTCTGGCGTTAGGTAGTTTTAGTAGAAACGTATCTTCTACTCTATAGTCAAACTCTACAATGACAGTTTGTTCTTCATCATCCCTTAACTCCTTCAGCTTTCTGTCGGCCACGATTTCGCCCTTGTTAATAATAATAACGCGGTCGCAAATGGCTTCAACCTCCTGCATGATGTGGGTGGAGAGAAAAACCGTTTTATCCTTGCCCACGGTTTTTATCAGATGCCTTATATCTACTAATTGATTTGGGTCTAATCCAGTTGTGGGTTCATCCAAAATCAATACATCTGGGTTGTGAAGTAGGGCATTTGCCAAGCCAACCCGCTGGCGGTAGCCTTTAGAAAGCTGTCCTATTTTTTTATGGCATTCTGGGCTCAGACCTGTTAATGCAATGACATGGTTTATTCTGTCTTTAGAAATAGTGTACACATCCTTATTAAATGAGAGGTATTCCCTAACGTACATGTCCAAATACAGGGGGTTATGTTCTGGCAAGTACCCCACGCTTTTTTGAACCGCTTTTTTACTGGTAATCACATCATTTCCATTTACCTTTGCTTTACCTCCGGAGGCCGCAATATAGGTGGTCAATATTTTCATAAGTGTGGACTTACCAGCGCCATTGGGCCCTAGAAATCCAACAATCTCGCCTTTTTTAATCGAAAATGATATGTTGTTTAGCGCGTTTTGATCGCCGTAAGTTTTGGTAATATTCTCAACTAATATCGACATATGGAATTAATTTATCCAAAAATAGCAATTTATAAAGTGGGCGGCTTTATTTAAACAATTTCCTGAAAAATATTGTCCTTAAATTTTGAATTCTAAAAATAATACTTAGCTTAGCGATTCAATTACGATGTAATGATTAAAGCAACCACATATTTTAACTGGTTTTATTTCTTTTTTAGCAAGGGGAACGAGACCATGTATATGTAGTTCAAATAAAACATATAATGAAAGTCTCGATATTTATCGGGACTTTTTTTTTAGGTATAATGCAGAATAAGCCAATAGACATAACTCACAAAAAAATCGTGGCTCCTGGCGCAGTTTCAATTCAGGGCATACGTGGTTCGTTTCATCATATTGTAGCTAAGCAATTTTTTAGTGATGATGTAGATGTGATTGAATGTTTGTCTTTTACAGAAACGGTTGAATCATTAATGCATGGTAAATCTGAATACGCCATATTGGCCCTTGAAAATTCTATTGTGGGTTCCATCATCCCAAATTATGCCTTGATAGACGAGAACAATTTACAAATAGTGGGAGAGCATTATTTAGACATTCAACATAATTTGATGGCGCTTCCAAATCAGGGTATTATAGATATTTGTGAAGTGCACTCACACCCAATGGCATTGTTACAATGTAAGGTCTTTTTTAAAAATCATCCTCATATTAAATTGGTTGAGGACAAAGATACCGCCGAGGTCGCACAACGTATCAAACACAATAACATTAAAGGGATAGCAGCAGTTGCTTCTAGTTTAGCTGCGGAGATTTTCAGCTTGGATATTATTGCAAAAAGCATTCAAACCATAAAGCACAATGAAACCCGGTTTGTTGTCCTGAGACGTAAGGACAGTCAAATTGCGGATATTGATTATAATAAGGCTTCGATGAAATTTGAACTCGACCATAAAAGGGGCAGTTTGGCCGCCATATTGAATGTGTTGAGTGATTGTAAATTAAATTTGACTAAGATACAATCGCTCCCAAAGATTGAAACCCCTTGGAAATATGCCTTTTTTGTGGATGTAACCTTTGAAAGTAAGAATGATTTTATAAAGGCCGAGTCCATTATAACTTTGATGGCCCAAAAATTCAAGTTGTTTGGGGTTTATAAAAATGCAAGTTTATGATTAAGGTAGCAGATAGATTACAAACCGTTGAGGAGTATTACTTTTCCAAAAAGCTAAAGGAGGTCGCTCTTCTAAAGGCCCAAGGCAGACCAATCATTAATTTAGGCATTGGTAGCCCAGATCTCCAGCCACCCGAGCGGGTTTTAAATGCTTTAGTTGAAACGTTTGATGACCCTATCGCCCATAAATATCAGAGTTATCAAGGCATCCCAGAGCTGCGGGAAGCTATTGCTCATTTCTACAAAACTAATTTTGATGTTCCGCTAAGCCCCTTGACCAATATCCTTCCATTGATGGGGAGCAAAGAGGGAATCCTGCACATTTCCATGGCATTTTTAAATCTGGGGGATGAGGCGCTTATACCCAACCCAGGATACCCCACCTACACCTCGGTTACTAAATTGGTAGGAGCAAAGCCAGTTTTTTATGATTTGACCGAAAAGAACGCTTGGTTACCAGACCTGTTAAATCTTGAGAAACAGGATTTATCAAAAGTTAAAATTATGTGGATAAATTACCCCCATATGCCAACTGGCGCAGTTGCCACCAATAAAATGTTTTTAGATTTAATTGCTTTTGCAAGGCGTAATAAGATCCTGCTGGTAAATGATAATCCGTACAGTTTTGTATTAAATCCATTTCCTAGAAGTATTTTGAAATATGCAGGCGCGATGGAGGTCTGTTTAGAGTTAAACTCATTGAGCAAGATGTTTAATATGGCAGGATGGCGTGTAGGTATGGTTTCGGGAAGCCATGAGTATATCAATGCGGTTTTAAAGGTAAAAAGCAATATGGATTCTGGGATGTTCCTAGGTATTCAAAAAGGTGCGATTGAAGCATTGAAATGCTCTAAAGTTTGGTTTGCAAGTTTAAATAGCGTTTATGAGGAAAGGCGGGCTCTCGTCTGGCAAATTGCAGAAAAACTAAACTGCATCTATGATAAAAACGCTACCGGAATGTTCGTTTGGGCCAAGTTACCAGACTACCTCCATGCTGAAGACTATATCGATTTGATACTAAAGGAAAAATCAGTTTTTATAGCCCCGGGGACAATATTTGGAACTAATGGTGAAGGCTATATCCGGATTTCACTTTGCGCGAATAGTGATGATTTGGAGGAAGCATTAGCGAGATTTTAATAAGGGAGATTTCCGTTTTTGCGGAAAATAAGTATGAAAAACATCTACATAATAGGGATTGGATTAATTGGTGGAAGCATCGCCTTAGACGTTAAGGCGATATATCCAAACACCAAAATATTTGGAATTGACTCTAACCCAAAACACGCCGACGAAGCTCTTGAATTGGGTATTATAAATGCCAAAGCTCAATACAAAGATCTCGGAAATGCTGATGTCGTTGTTCTTTCAGTACCTGTGAATGTTGCGGTTAGGGAAGTTCCAAAAATATTGGATAATATAAATGATGATACGTTGGTAATTGATATGGGCTCAACCAAGTTGCCCATCTGTTCTGCCGTTAGGAAGCATAGCAGGCGCCGCAATTTTATGGCAGCACATCCCATTGCAGGAACTGAGTTCTCTGGCCCAAGAGCTGCTGTAAGGGGATTGTTTAGGCAGAAAACCAATATCATCTGCGAGGTAGAAGTAACGGCGTTCAAGCTACAGGAGCGGGCACTTAAATTGTTTGCAGATTTGGGAATGCGTATTCGGTACATGAATCCAGAGGCGCACGATAAACACATTGCCTACGTGTCGCACTTATCGCATATCAGTTCGTTTATGCTCGGTAAAACGGTTATAGAAAAGGAGAAAAATGAGCGTGATATTTTTGATATGGCCGGTAGCGGATTTGAAAGTACGGTGAGATTAGCAAAAAGTTCGCCAGAGATGTGGACGCCAATTTTCCGTCAAAATCGTGAAAACGTCATCGAGACCTTGAATGAATACATCAATAACCTTAAACAATTTAAAAGTTTTATAGAAGCTGATGATTATGACGAGATTTACAAAGCAATGAAAGACACCAATCATATAAAGGAAATTTTAAAAGGAATCGAACTAACAAACTCCAAATAACAATCACTTTACTTTGGTATTGGGATTTATGATCTGAACAATAAAAATAAACATGGAAAACAACAAAGAATTGAGAAATTGGTTGGATGCTTTTGGCCTAGACCATCCGTTAGTAATAGCAGGGCCCTGCAGTGCCGAAACTGAAGCACAGGTTTTAAAAATAGCACATCAATTAAAGGATAGTGATGCCACCGTACTGCGTGCAGGAATTTGGAAACCAAGAACCCGACCAGGGAATTTTGAGGGTGTAGGTGCACTGGGCTTAAAATGGTTGCAAAAGGCCAAGGAAGAAACGGGGATGTTAACCACGACCGAAGTGGCAAACCCACATCACGTAGATTTAGCGTTAAAACACGATGTGGATATTCTATGGATTGGAGCTAGAACAACCGTTAGTCCGTTCATTGTGCAAGATATAGCCGATGCATTAAAAGGTACGGATAAAATTGTCCTCATAAAAAACCCAGTAAATCCAGATTTGGCTTTATGGCTTGGTGCGGTAGAGCGATTTTATACGGCAGATGTAAAGAATCTTGGTGTTATCCATAGAGGATTTTCAACCTACGAAAAAACTAGATACAGGAACAACCCAGAATGGCAAATTGCGGTCGATTTACAAAATAGATTTCCAGATCTACCCTTAATTCTTGACCCTTCTCACATCGCAGGACGTCGAGATATTATTTTTGACCTTTGCCAAACGGCATTAGATTTGAATTATGACGGGATGATGATTGAAACCCACCACGATCCAGATAACGCCTGGAGTGATGCGGCACAGCAAATAACTCCAGATAGCTTAATCCAGTACACCAAGGATTTGAGAATTAGAAAAGAAACCACAGAAAGCGCCGATTTCAATAATAAGCTCAACACCATGCGAACCCAAATAGATGTAATTGACCATCAGCTTATAGATATACTCGGTAAGCGTATGACGGTTGCAGATAGTATTGGTGCATTGAAAAAATCTAAAAACGTGGCAGTTTTACAAACTAAGCGCTGGAACGAAATTCTAGGAAAGATGATTCTCCAAGGTGAGGAAAAGAATTTAAGTGAGGAATTTATACTGCGTGTGTTTAAAGCGATTCATCAAGAATCCATAAACCACCAAGAAAAAATAATCAATGGCTAGTCAAATGACATCCAAGCTTTTGAGTCCTGATTTTTTTTGAGCTGCAACTGGATGTTCTGGCCTTAGTTGATATGTATTAAAGAAAATTACATATCCGACAAAAAACCAGTTCATATTATCCGTTCTTAGGTTAAAAACACAGGATATGAGTAAGAGTATATTACAAAAAGAAGCCGATACGCAATACGGGATTGTCAATTTATTAAAAGAAAGATGGAGTCCACGCTCGTTTTCAGACCAACCAATCTCTAGTAATGAAATACACGCGCTGTTAGAAGCTGGGCGATGGGCACCTAGTTCTAATAATTTACAACCTTGGTCAATCGTTTGGGGCGTTAAAGGGAGTGAAACTTACGACAGGCTTTTTAACTGTTTGGATGAATTCAACCAATCCTGGGCAGATAATGCACCTTTGCTTATGATAACGGCGTATAATACTAAAAAACCAGATGGTAAGGATAGCTTTCATGCCCTGCATGATGTAGGTTTGTTTTCAATGAGTATGACCGTACAAGCACAGAGTATGGGCATTGCCGTACACCAAATGGCGGGAGTAAAGCATCAGGAAGCTAAAAAGGAATTTAACTTCCCAGAAGATTATCACGTAGCCACAGCCATTGCAATGGGTTATTATCCTGAGGAAATCGACGGACTTGAAGGCGATTTACTCAAAACGGAAAAAAATCCCGAACGCAAACGAAAACTACAAAACGAATTTGCGTTCAACGGCAATTTTATTGACCGGGCAGAATTGAATGATGACTATTAATGACTTTTTAAATTAAAAGAAAAGCATCGGATGAGCAACAATCCGATGCTTCTTGTTTTAATAACATCCTGTTTTTACCTCCTGTCTTTTTTAAAAATGTATCTCGTTACAAATATACCCTGACCGTCCTGTCTTCCTGCATCACTTTCCACAGCACTCGTAACGAATGCAAGTTCCCAGCCTTCTGTGGTCATTTGGGTAAGTTTTGAGGAAATTAAAGCATCGTTCGAAACGGTATTTTGAAACCTTATTCCACCAAGATTGTAGAAATTGAGAAGTTTGGTTTCTTCAAAATCCTTAACCCTTATGTTCTTTCTTTTGGATTTGTTGCGGGTATTGTCATCTTCGGTTTGTTCTGATGTAAATTCCTCATGATCCCTTTCTGCATTTGATGAAACAAGTCTGGAGCGTCCTAAACCGTTTGGCACGATAGATTCAACACTTGTAATGACTTTGTATTCGGTCTGAGCAAAACCATCGTTAAGGCACATTACCATGATAGCTGCAATTAAGGGTAGTTTTTTCATAATTTTCAATTTAAAATTAATAAAATAAATTTATGAATATCTATTTATAAAAATCGTTATTTTGCCTCAAATCTATTGAATGACAGGAACTGTATATAAATCTACTGGAAGCTGGTACACCGTAAAAACAGAGCTCGGTAAAATCTACCAATGCCGAATTAAGGGGAAATTTCGCATTAGCGGAATAAAAAGCACTAACCCAATTGCTGTCGGAGACTTTGTGGATTTTGAGCTGGAAACTAACAAAGATGAGGTAACGGGCGTTATCAATACAATTCACGATAGGGAAAATTATATTGTTCGTAAGTCTGTAAATCTCTCTAAGCAAACCCACATTATTGCTGCAAATGTCGACCAAGTTTTCTTGTTAGTGACAATCGATAATCCCCCAACTTTTACAACATTTATAGACCGATTTTTAGTCACTGCCGAGGCGTATTCCGTAAAAACAGTTTTGCTTTTTAATAAAACAGATGCTTATGGTGAAGAAGTTCTTGATGAAGTGCGGTATTTGGCACATGTTTATCGTAAAATAGGCTATGAGTGCATTGGCATCTCTGCCGAAAACGGTAAAAACATTGAAAAGGTAAAAGCTTTGATGACAGGAAAAGTGAGCATGTTTGCTGGGCACTCTGGTGTTGGTAAATCTACTTTGATCAACGCGATAGAGCCTAGCTTAGATTTAAAAACAAAGGAGATATCAGAACAACACAGCCAAGGGCAACATACTACGACCTTTGCAGAAATGTATGATTTAAGTTTTGATGCCAAAATTATCGACACCCCGGGAATCAAAGGTTTTGGCGTTGTTGATATGGAAAGGGAAGAGGTTGGCGATTATTTCCCAGAATTTTTTGCCATGAAGCAAAATTGCAAATTTAATAATTGCTTGCACCTAGAAGAACCAAAATGTGCCGTTAAGCAAGCTTTGGAGAATGACGATATTGCTTTTTCGAGGTATAAAAGTTACCTTCAAATCTTAGAAGGCGAAGACGAGAATTATCGGACTGATATTTGGGAGGGATAAGGTAATATGCAGTTTTCAGCACATGGTTCAGATTTAATATGCCGTTTGCATTTGAGGTTTCCGTTCATGTATCTTCCACATGCTGCCTATTTTAAACTCTAAACTTAAAATTATAATATGAAGGTAATTCTCCAAAGAGTTTCTAAAGCGGCCGTTACAGTTGAAAATGAAAAAATTGCTGAAATTGATTCAGGACTTTTAATCTTTCTTGGAATTGTTGACGATGATAACATTGATGATGTACGTTGGCTAAGTAACAAGATTGTTAACTGTAGGATTTTTTCAGATGAAAAAGGTGTTATGAATAAATCGGTACTTGAACTCGATGGCGAAATACTCCTAATTAGCCAATTTACCCTTCACGCCAGCACAAAAAAAGGGCACAGGCCAAGTTATAATCTTGCTGCCAAACCAGATGTCGCTATCCCCATTTACGAAAAATTTATTGAACAGTTAGAAAACGATTTTGGGAAAACAATCCAAACAGGAAAATTTGGCGCAGATATGGAAGTTATGCTCATAAACGATGGGCCGGTGACGATAATTATTGATACCAAAAACAAATAAAAATCCTAAAGTATTTAGTTATATGTCGAATAGTTTTGCTGAAATTTTGATTTTAACAAAATCTTAGTAAATTTATCAAAAATCTACTAAACCCCATTTAATGCCGACAAAAGCGACGCTTACGCTTTGTTTTTTCTTACAATTATATATCGCTTTTAGCCAAGATGATTTAAATGTTAATGTTGAAACAATTCCCGATGACCTAATTAAAGGTGCTAATGCCGTTATAAGACTAGACGAACTTAAAATTGAAATCGAGTCTCAAAAAAGTATGTCTATTTATGGTAATAAAATAGTTACCGTTTTGAACGAGCAGGGCAATTCTGCAGTTGGAGCCGTTTTAGGATACGATAACTTCAGAAAAATCAGGAAAATTGAAGCTGAGATTTATGACGCATCGGGTAAACGCATTGAAAAATTTAAAAAAAAAGATTTTAGAGACCATAGTGCAGTTGACGGCGGGACGCTCTATTCTGATTCGCGCGTACTATATTTAAACTACAGGCCAATCGTTTATCCTTATAGCGTAAGGTTCACTTATCAAATAGACACTCCCAATACCGCCGCTATATACTCCTGGCGACCAATTAGAGAGTACTATGTTTCATTAGTAGAAAGTAGGTATATCGTAAATGACCAAGCTGGTCTAGGATTACGATACAAGCAAAAGCAAATTGAAGGATTTGATATTTCGCGGTCAAACACTGGTACCAACTTAAATTATTCCCTTAAAAATGTAAAGGTTTTTAAACCAGAGGATTTAAGCCCGAATCTTTCTGAAAATACCCCTTCTGTTTTAGCCGCGGTAGAAAGCTTTCATTTTAATGGCGTTAATGGTAAAGCAAAAAACTGGAAAGAATTTGGTAACTGGGTAAACAACTCATTACTAAATGGTAGAGACGAGATTACGAGTACGACGGCAGAGAAAATTAAATTTTTGACAGAAGGTGTAGATGCTCCCCTTGAAAAAGCAAAAATCGTATATCAATTTGTACAAGATCACACCCGGTATATAAGTGTGCAAGTTGGCATTGGGGGTGTACAGCCTATATCGGCGATAGAAGTTGACCAATTGAAGTATGGAGACTGTAAGGGCTTAACCAATTACACACAAGCATTATTAAAACACGTTGGCGTTGAGTCTTATTATACAATCGTTCAGGCGGGAAGAGGCATCGAGAATTTCGAAGATGACTTTGCTACATTAGAACAAGGCAATCATATCATTTTGGGAATACCAAATAACGAAAAAATAATTTGGCTCGACTGCACAAGCCAAGTGCATCCTTTTGGTTTTATAGGTGATTTTACAGATAGCCGAAAGGTATTAATGGTAAAGCCAGATAAGAGCGAAATCGTAAAAACAACAAGCTACCTAAATGAGAAAAATTACCAGGCAACAGTAGCTGATGTAACGTTGAATTTGCATGGGGATATAATAGCGAAGGTAGAAATAAATACAGAGGGTGTTCAGTATGACAATCGGTTTTTCATCGAAGGTCGCTCTAATAAGGACCAGTTAAAACACTATAGATCGTATTGGAGTTATATCAACGACCTAAGCATAAGCTCAAAATCATTTCAAAATAATAGGGATTCCATAAATTTTAAGGAAATTATTGAACTAAAAGCTTCCAAATATGCTTCAAGCAGTGGGGACAGACTAATATTCAATCCCAATATGTTCAACAGAAATACTTATGTACCCAATCGCTACAGAAACAGAAAATCTGATTTGGTCATACAACGGGGCTACCTCGATGAAGATAATTTTAACATCAAAATCCCACAGGGTTATCAAGTGGAGGCTATGCCCGAAAAATTTGAATTAAAAAATGAGTTTGGGGAATATCTCATAGAAAGTAAACTACATGCCAACAAAATAACTTTCAATAGAAAATTATTGATAAAAAATGGCACCTATCCAAAATCCAGTTATAAGAACTATCGGGATTTCAGGAAACAAATAGCAAAACACGATACCTCAATAATTGTTTTAAAACGAATGGAATGAAAAAAACAGTACTTTTTATGATTTTTATTTTTGTTTGCTCTTATGCAACTTCCCAAGATTATGAATTTGGTGAAGTCTCAAAGGAGGAACTCAACGAAAAATATTACGTTAAGGATAGCTCAGCAAATGCAGCCATACTTTACAAAAGGCAATATACCTATATTGAGTCTGCAAATGGCAGACATACCTTGATTACCGAAATTCAAGAACGGATAAAATTTTATAGTAAAGATGGTTTTGAGCATGCTACCGAGCAGGTAAACCTTTATGTCAACGGCAGCACCCACGAAAGCGTAAGTAAAATTAAAGCCTATACTTATAATTTACAGAACGGTAAAATTGAAAAAACAAAATTGGATAAAGACCAAATATTCGAGACTGAAGTAAGCTACAATTATGAGCAGGTTAATTTTACAATGCCAAATGTACAGGAAGGTTCTATTGTAGAGTTTAAATACCAAATTAGGTCGCCATACATTTGGAATATTGATGAATTTAGATTTCAGTATGATATCCCCGTTAAAAAATTAGAGGCTCAATTACGCACACCAGAAGGGTTTAAATTTAGACCTACACCAAAAGGTTTTATTTATTTCAATACGGATTATTCAGTTCAAATGGATCATCGCATTGGTATGAACGTTAACATCAAAACATATGATTTGGTGGATATCCCTGCCCTTAAGGAAGAAAGTTTTGTAGATAATATTCATAATTATAGAGCAGGTGTAGTATTTGAGCTTATTTCTGTAGAATTACCCCAATATTTTAAAAGTTACGCGCATTCGTGGAGCGACGTTGCTGCGACAATAGGCAGTACAGATGATTATAAAAACCAATTAAATAAAACCAATGCGTTTGATGATGACATTGATGCGCTATTAAGAGAAACCGCTCCAGACCAATTGGATAAAATGAAGGCGATTTTTGACTATGTCAAATCCAATATCAAGTGGAATGGAATAGATGGCAAAAACTTTTATAACGGTATAAAAAAGACGCTTAAGGAAAAAACAGGCAACGCTGCCGATATTAATCTTCTAACGGTTGCCATGCTACGATATGCGGGTATCGAAGCGAATCCACTGGTGTTAAGCACTAAAGACAATCTTGTGCCCTTTTTCCCAACTGTAGATCGTTTAAATTATGTTATAGCTCTTGCAGAAATTGAGGGCCAGCAATATTTTATGGATGCTACCGATGAATTTAGCGATATTAACCTGCTACCTGTAAAAGTTTATAATTGGCAAGGACTGTACATCAATAACAATAAAGAAATTTGGAAACAGGTAAGTCTTAAAGAACCCAATAAAGCCCAAACCATGTATATGCTTGATTTAACACTTGAGGAATCTGGTGAAATTGACGGTTCGGTAAAGTCAAGGTTTACCAATCATGCGGCCTATCATTACAGAAATAGATTTAAGGATGCGGACGAAGATTCTTATATTAAAAATCTTGAAAGCCGGTACGATGATATTGAAATTTCAGATTTTAACAATAAAAATACAGACTCCTACAGTGGTTATGTATCAGAATCCTTCAATTTTTATTCAGACAATCTAACAGAGGTTGTCTCAGACAAAATCTATTTCAGCCCTTTATTGTTTTTCGGCATTGAATCAAACCCATTTAAACAAAAAGAGCGACTATATCCCGTAGATTTTGGTACGTCAAATCAAGAAAACTATACGTTTACCATTACCATCCCAAAAAACTATAAAGTGGTATCACTTCCAGAGAATGCTGTTGTTAAACTTCCAGAAAATCTTGGTGAGTTTAGTTTTATGGGTAGAGCCGCAAATGATAAAATCACATTTAAGATAGATTTTGAAATTTCAAAACCAATTATACAGGCGAAGAATTATGTATTGCTTAAAGAATTCTTTCAATACATGATAAATAAAGAATCAGAACAGGTAGTTTTGTCAAAAGCATAGAGATGGACATAAAAAACGCCCAACTAGAGGTAGATGATTGGATTAAGGAACACGGTGTTCGTTACTTCAACGAGTTGACCAACATGGCACAATTAACTGAAGAAGTCGGGGAGGTCGCAAGAATCATTTCACGTCGTTATGGTGAGCAAAGCGAAAAGGAAAGTGACAAAGACAAGGATTTAGGTGAAGAACTTGCAGATGTGCTGTTCGTGGTACTTTGTCTTGCCAACCAAACCGGTATTAACCTTCAGGAGGCCTTCGACAGGAAGATGGTTAAAAAAGCAAAGCGTGACCATAATCGCCACCACAATAATCAAAAATTGAAATAGTAGCTTCCAAACATGCATTTAAAGCTCTATAAATCCAAAGTACAGAATAGTACAGAACTTACCATCACAGGTTCAAAGAGCGAGTCTAACCGTTTATTATTACTTCAAGCCATATTTCCCGAACTTGAGATTGACAACCTTTCAAATTCAGACGATTCTCGGGTTATGCAACATGCCTTGAACAATAATGATGCTATTGTTGATATTCACCATGCTGGCACTGCCATGCGTTTTCTAACGGCCTATTTCGCTTCAAGTGAAAATAGGGAGCTTATCTTAACAGGGTCTGAGCGTATGAAGCAAAGGCCAATCGCCGTTCTAGTAGATGCCTTACGCAATTTAGGCGCCGAAATAAGCTACACGGAAAACGAAGGCTGCCCGCCACTTAAGATTGTGGGGCGGCGATTTGAAAAGGGCAAAGTGACTCTTAAGGCCGATGTTAGTAGTCAATACATTTCTGCCTTACTGCTTATCGCTCCTAAATTAGAAAATGGACTCGAGCTAACCTTGGAAGGAGAAATCACTTCCATCCCTTATATCAATATGACCCGCACACTCTTAACAGAAATTGGGGTTGAAAATTCGTTCGACTCAAATGTCATTAGGGTGTTACCAAAACGCGCGCCAACTACTAACAAAACGATTACTGTAGAATCAGACTGGTCATCGGCTTCTTATTTCTATTCAGTAATCGCCATGTGCCCAATAGGGACTGAAATAACTTTGTCCTCCTACAAAAAAAATTCACTACAGGGTGATGCAGTACTGTCTAAAATATACCGGGATTTTGGAGTAGAAACTTCTTTTTTCGACCGAAAAATTAAGTTGCAGAAAATTTCAGAAGCACAAAAAAGCCGTGTTGAGCTAAACCTTAACCAGGCTCCAGACATTGCGCAAACCATAGTCACAACCTGCCTTGGAATGGGGTTGAGCTGCAAATTAACAGGGCTGCATACCCTAAAAATTAAAGAAACCGATCGCTTAGAGGCCTTGAAAAATGAAATTGGGAAATTAGGTGGAAATATTCAAGTTTCAGATGACGCGTTGCACCTTGAATCCGCTATAAAAATTAAAAGTAACGTCTCAATCGCAACTTATAATGACCACAGAATGGCGATGGCTTTTGCACCTTTGGCACTTAAAACTAGCCTCAATATTGAGCATCCCAATGTTGTAACAAAGTCGTATCCGAAGTTTTGGGAAGACCTAAGATTACTTGGTTTTAAAATTTCCCAATAAAAACCAAGGATTTACTTGACAACCCCTATCTGTAGATTGTATATTTGCGATTTCAAAATTTGAATATAATTAAAGGAAGCACCAATAATTTAAAGTTAACCACAGGGCGGTATTATGAATAGGGTGTTTTATCCGCTTGTAAATGGTCGGCCTCGACCAATAAAAAATGTATTAAATGAAATTATCCAACTTCAATTTTAAACTTCCAGAGGAATTATTGGCAGAACGACCATCAGACAATAGGGATGAGTCGCGATTAATGGTTCTAAACCGAAAAGACCAAACCATCGAGCATAAATTATTTAAGGACGTCATTGATTATTTTGAAGAGGACGATGTAATGATTCTCAACAATACCAAGGTTTTCCCGGCCAGACTCTTTGGCAACAAAGAAAAAACTGGTGCGAGAATAGAGGTGTTTTTATTGAGAGAGCTAAATGAAGACCAGCGTCTCTGGGACGTATTGGTTGATCCAGCCCGTAAAATAAGAATTGGTAACAAACTATATTTTGGAGAAGATGAAACCCTAGTAGCAGAGGTAATTGATAATACCACCTCAAGGGGAAGGACTCTTAGATTTTTATACGACGGCTCTTACAGTGAGTTTCGTAGAAAGTTGACCGAGCTGGGAGAGACGCCACTCCCAAAATATATAAAAAGAGAGGTTGAACCAGAGGATGAGGAGCGTTATCAAACCATCTTTGCTAAAAACGAAGGCGCCGTGGCCGCTCCCACTGCAGGCCTGCACTTCTCAAAACACCTGCTCAAACGTTTAGAAATTAAAGGGGTTCATTTGCCAGAAGTTACCTTACACGTTGGTCTGGGAACTTTTAACCCTGTTGAGGTTGAAGATCTTTCAAAACATAAAATGGACAGTGAGGAAATAATTATAAGAAAAGAGGCAACCCAGGTTATCAATAAGGCTATTGCAGAAAAACGACGCGTTTGTGCCGTTGGGACTACGGCCATGCGAACTATAGAAAGCTCAGTGTCCTCAAGCGGAACCTTGAACGAGTTTTCAGGATGGACCAATAAATTTATATTTCCTCCTTACGAATTTAGTATAGCCAATAGCATGATCACTAATTTTCATACGCCAAAATCAACGTTGTTGATGATGGTGTCAGCCTTTGCCGGCCATGATTTTGTTAAAAAGGCCTACGATATAGCAGTCGAGGAAAAATACAGATTTTACAGCTACGGTGATGCTATGTTGATTATCTAATTAATATGTACTTAAATTAAAAAAGCCCGATGAAATTCGTTTCATCGGGCTTTTTTAATATTAGAGGGTGAGTTTAGTTGTCATCTCCGTCTTCTCCCTCGACGGCTCTTTCAACAGATTCTCCCGCTTCTTCTGTTTCTTCTACAGCCTCATCAATCTCACGTCCGGTTTCCTCTAGTGCGCCTTCAACCTCACGGCCAGCTTCGTCGAGTTCCCGTCCAGCTTCTTCCATGGCGCCTTCAGTTTCGTTCTCAAACTCTTCAGACTCTTGTTCCACTTCTTCTTCAAGCTCATCAGCTTCTGTTTTAGTTTCTCTGCAAGAGGTAATAGAGACCAATAAGGCCATTACCAATGCTAAATTTAATACTAATTTTTTCATAATACTCGTTTTAATTACTGCGATGTTTGATGCAGTTTAGTTAATGTTAGGGGCTAAATTAAAAACATTTTTAATTTAGGCACACTCTTTTCTACAATAGTTGAGTTTTATTTACGAAGAAATGACATGATTTGGACTACCGCACCCTTATTTCTTTCTATGAAAGCTCGGTTAAGTTTACCTTCCTTTAACCTGAACTCCTCATTCTTTAGATAGGTATCCATTACTGTTTTTAACTCTCTGGCATTTTTTACCGAGGTTACTCCGGCGTTCTCAATCATTGCTTTTGCTTCGGGAAATTTGTCAAAGTTTTTACCAATCACCACCGGAACTCCAAAAACCGCGGGCTCTAAAATATTATGCAGTCCCGTATTGCCCATAGCACCGCCAACGTAAGATATATCTGCGTAAGCATATATTCTGGAAAGATAACCCACGGTGTCTATAATAAATACTGAATGGTTTTTTAAGGTGTCACTTGTTCGCTTTGTGAAAAGAACAGTTTCCGATCCAAGTCTGCTTAAGAGCCTTTCGATATTTCCTCGGGTTATTTCGTGTGGCGCAATGATGAACTTTACGTTATTGGATTTGTTATTATTGATAAAATCTAACAGGATGTCCTCATCTTCGGGCCAAGAGCTTCCAACGACAATGCACAAACTGTCATTTTTGAAATCTGAAACAAATGCTAAACGGTTATCTTGTTCTAATTGCGCATGTACCCTATCGTAGCGTGTATCTCCAGAAACGGTCACAGCTTTATAATTAATGGTATGCAATAATAACATTGATTTTTCATCTTGTACAAAAATGTGCTCAAAGGCATAAAGGGCATTTTTGAGACGCTTTCCGTAGAACTTAAAGTACGCTTGATTTTTTCTAAATAGAGCTGAAATTAATATAGCGCGAACGTTCCGTGCTTTAATTTCACTCAGAAAATTTGGCCAAATATCGTACTTTACAAATACAACCAATTCTGGATGAACTAAATCTACAAATACTTTGGCGTTGGTCTTAGTGTCCAATGGGAGATAAACAACAAGGTCTGCCAAATTGGAGTTTTGTCTAACCTCATAGCCAGACGGCGAAAAAAAACTCAGCACGACCTTGTGGTTGGGATAATCTTTTCTAAGCACTTTAAAAACTGGTAAACCTTGCTCATATTCGCCTAAAGAGGCACAGTGAAACCATAGGGTCTTATCTGCAGAATTGATATGGTTTCGCAGTTTTATGAAAGTTTCCGCCCTTCCTAAAACCCCTTTTTTGATTTTAGGATTAAAATGGGAGAGAATTTTAAGTAGAAATCCAAGACTATATATTGCTAGATGATACAATTGGGCATGGCTATTTAACTACGAAAATAATGCACTTTCAATAAAGATTGTAAAATGACCTCGATTTTCGTAATTTCGTTAGGTATGAAGAAAATTCAAATGGTTGACCTAAAAGGTCAATATGCCAAAATAAAAAACAAGGTTGACACTTCTGTTTTAGAGGTTTTAGAGTCAACCGCCTATATAAACGGGCCAAAAGTACACGAGTTTCAAAAAAACCTTGAGGATTATCTTGGTGTAAAGCACGTTATCCCCTGTGCCAATGGTACAGATGCTTTACAGATTGCCATGATGGGGCTTGGATTGAGTCCGGGAGATGAGGTAATAACAGCAGACTTCACTTTTGCCGCTACGGTTGAGGTTATTGCGCTTTTGCAATTAACTCCAGTTTTAGTGGATGTTGATAAAACAAGCTTCAATATTGATATTGATGCCATAAAAAAGGCTATTACTCCTAACACCAAGGCCATCGTACCGGTACATCTATTCGGTATGTGTGCTAACATGGAAGCTATTTTAGACATTGCCGAAGAGCACAACCTATATGTCATTGAAGACAACGCCCAAGGCATTGGTGCCAACTACACCTACAGTAGCGGTAAAAAGCAAAAGTCCGGCATCATAGGTCATGTGGGCTCTACATCGTTTTTCCCTTCAAAGAATTTGGGTTGCTACGGCGATGGAGGTGCTATTTTTACAAATAATGATGATTTGGCACATACCATTCGTGGCATAGTGAACCATGGGATGTATGAGCGCTACCATCACGACGTAGTTGGTGTAAATTCGAGATTGGATTCGGTTCAGGCCGCTATTTTGGATATTAAACTAAAGCATCTTGACCATTACAATGCTAACCGTAGAAATGCCGCAAGGGCATATAATCGAGCATTTAAAGATGAAGCACATATTGTAATACCAACAGGTAGGGACGTTTGTTCAGGAATTTGCGATACATGCGATTGCCATGTATTCCATCAATATACACTTCGTATTTTAAACGGAACCCGTGATGGGCTGGTAAAACATCTAAACGAAAAAGGCATTCCATGCGGTGTCTATTACCCAATCCCGCTGCATCTTCAAAAGGCCTATACCGATCCCAAATACAACGAAGCCGATTTTGAAGTAACCAATCAATTGGCACAGGAAGTGATTTCACTACCCATGCATACAGAATTGGATGATGAACAAATTGAGTTTATAACTACCACGGTAATCAATTACGTAAACGCTTAACTTGATTGAAACCCACGATTAAAAACGTATCACATAAGGGTGATGATGATGCGGGTGTTTCATATAACCGCTTAGTACAACAAATAAATAAAGATGAAAAAAATTCTCGTTACCGGTGGTCTTGGCTTCATAGGCTCACACACCGCTGTAGAACTTCAAAATGAAGGGTTTGAAGTTGTAATTATTGACGATTTATCCAATTCCTCAGAAACTGTTCTGGATGGCATAACAGCCATAACAGGAAAAAAGCCTGATTTTGAAAAATTAGACATGAAGGATAAATATGGATTGTCTCAATTCTTTGAAAAACACAAAAATATATCTGGAGTTATCCATTTTGCAGCCAGCAAGGCAGTTGGAGAGAGTGTACAAAAACCATTACATTATTACGAAAACAACATAAATACCCTTGTTTACATTTTACAGAATATTCTAGGCTTGAATGAATCTAATTTTATTTTTAGTTCATCCTGTACCGTTTACGGCCAGGCCGATACAATGCCAATAACTGAGAATGCACCGGTTAAGCCAGCCGAATCCCCTTATGGAAACACCAAGCAAATAGGGGAAGAAATTATACAGGACACGTGTAAAATTGAAAAAAACTTAAACGCAGTTGCGTTACGATATTTTAATCCTATTGGAGCGCATCCTTCGGCAAAAATTGGCGAATTACCCATTGGGGTTCCACAGAACTTGGTTCCATTTATCACTCAGACCGCAGCAGGGTTGAGAGATTGCTTATCAGTATTTGGTGATGCATATCCAACTCCAGATGGTACCTGCATTAGGGATTACATTCATGTGGTGGATTTGGCAAAAGCCCATGTCGTCGCGCTACAGCGTTTACTCAAAAAGAAAAACCAAACTAATTTTGAAACCTTTAACGTTGGTACTGGTGTTGGTAGTTCGGTATTAGAGGTTATAAAATCATTTGAGCGTGTTTCAGGTAGGCCATTAAATTACAAAATAGCACCAAGGCGAGAGGGTGATGTAATAGCTGCTTACGCCAATACTGATAAGGCAAACCACATCCTGGGATGGAAAGCAGAGTCCTCGCTAGACGATGCCATGCGTTCTGCTTGGAACTGGGAAAAATCCATTAGAAATATCAAGGACAAGGTAAAGCACGCGTAATTAAGAGCGTATTATAATTTCGGGTGGTAACAGGGTGTCTTATCTGTTTCTGTTTAATTAGGGTATATTAAAAAATAATAATAACACATGAAAAATTACTTTAAACTCATTGCCCTTTTTCTGATGTTTTCAGCAAACGGACAAAACACTTTTTTACACTGCGGAAAATTGATTGATACCAAAAATAGCAAAGTACTTTCAGAAAAAACCATAGTGGTTTCGGGAGATAAAATCATTGCAATAGAAGATGGATATCAAGTGCCAAAATCCAAGGAGCATATTCTAATAGACCTAAAGAATAAAACCGTTATGCCTGGTCTTATTGATATGCACGTTCATATTGAAAGTGAAACAAATCCCAAGGCATATCTTGAAAATTACACGCTAAATGATGCTGATATTGCCTTTAACGCACTGCATTATGCCAAAGCGTCCTTAATGAACGGTTTTACAACCGTGAGGGACTTAGGTGGGAGTGGCGTAAATGTATCCTTAAAAAACGCCATTGCAGCAGAAAAAGTAGTTGGGCCTAGAATTTTCACGGCCGAAAAAGCCCTGGCCACCACAGGAGGCCACGCAGACCCCACCAACGGGGCAAGGCGTTCGCTTTCTGGAGACCCGGGACCCAAGCAAGGTGTGGTAAATGGTGTTGATGACGCCATAAAAGCAGTAAGGCAACGTTACAAAAATGGTGCAGATTTGATTAAGATAACTGCGACAGGGGGTGTTTTAAGCGTAGCTAAAAGTGGCCAAAATCCGCAATTTTCCATTAAGGAAATTAAAGCCATCTGTGAAACCGCCAATGATTACGGTTTTCATGTTGCAGCCCACGCCCACGGTGATGAGGGTATGCAGCGCGCCATAAAAGGCGGAGTTAAAACCATTGAGCATGGCACCTTAATGAGCGAAGAGACCATGGAGCTAATGAAAACCTACGGTACTTACCTTGTACCTACAATCACTGCAGGAAAGTCGGTAACCGAAAAGGCGAAAATTAAAGGGTATTATCCAGAAATGATTGTATCTAAAGCTCTTGATATTGGGCCAAAAATCCAGAATACATTTGCTAAAGCTTATAAAAAAGGCGTAGGAATTGCGTTTGGAACAGATGCTGGTGTATTTTATCACGGCGAAAATGGAAAGGAATTTGCTTACATGGTAGAAGCTGGAATGCCAGAAATGGAAGCCATACAGAGTGCAACGCTTACCAACGCCAAAATCTTAAACATGGAGGATAAACTTGGTCAGCTAAAATTAGGCTTTATTGCAGATATTATCGCTGTAGATGAAGATCCAACCCAAACAATTGCAACCATGGAACATGTTGTATTTGTGATGAAGGCTGGTAAAATCTATAAAAATTAATGTTTCAGATTTTTTAAATTTTTGCTGATATAATCATATTTTAATGATCATTTTCCCTAATATGAGTAGATTCCTTAATTAAATTAAGATGTATTGGTATTTAACCGTTTAAATTTGCATTTAATCGTTACGCTTTGTTTATTTGTAGTACTTGTTTAAATGTAAATAAATATAATGGGACTGATAAACGTTAAAAGAAAAACACAGCAAGAAGGTCGATTTTCTGAAAAAATGGGGTCTTTTACAACAAACGTAACCTACATTAAAAAGCGATTTCTTAGCTTTCCAATAAAAACCATACATAAATACCGTGAGACGTATTACGGTAAAGTCAAATCTTGTGACGATTGTAATTTATCAAGTTAAACCTGCCACACGCAGATTACAGTTTTAGTTTTATTAATTTGAGTTTTTCATTGCGACGCTTCAGCAGTTGTTTTATGTATAAAAAAGTTGCTGAACAATAGGGTTAACATGCCAAAGGTAACCGACATATCTGCCACATTGAAAATGCCCGTGTGGAACACCCCGCCAAAATCCAAGTAGAAAAAATCTGTAACAGAGCCGAAGGCTATACGGTCAAAAACATTTGCTATCCCACCACCAGCAATGCAGCTGAGGGCAATTTTACTTGTGGTATCTAAAGCTTTATAAGTTATCACATAATAGATAATGTAACCAAGCACCCCGATAGGGAGTATAAGCAAGAAAATGAGCTTGAGTGTAGGATTCATATCGCTACCCATGCCGAGAAAGGCTCCGGTGTTTTCTACATTCATTAAAATGAAAATATCATCGATAACTGGAATTCGCTCACCAGGAATTATGGTTCGCCTCACCACAACCTTCGAAATTTGATCAATTGCGATATTTGCAAGAATTAATAGAATGATACCGGCAGTACGGGATAGTCTCATTTTTATAATTTAGTTTGCTTTAAAAAGTAGCTGACGCTGTTTCGGCCTCACGGTGAATTTTTTTGACCAGCCCCTGAAGGACCTTGCCTGGCCCAACCTCTGTAAAGTGAACGGCACCATCGGCAATCATGTGTTGAACAGACTGCGTCCATTTAACTGGGGCGGTAAGTTGGGAAATTAAATTTGATTTAATTTGGCCTTCGTTAGTCACCGCAGATGCAGTAACATTTTGATAAATTGGGCAATTTGGTTTTGAAAAGTTGGTGTTTTCTATCGCCGAGGCCAGCTCTTCGCGTGCTGGTTCCATCATGGGGGAGTGAAATGCCCCTCCTACGGGCAATAGCAGGGCACGTCTTGCGCCTTTTTCCCTTAAAGTTTCACATGCGCGTTCAACGGCAGATGTCTCGCCAGAAATAACCAATTGACCCGGACAGTTATAATTTGCTGCAACAACAATTCCATCTGTTTCGGCGCAGACATTTTCAACCACATCGTCGTCAAGCCCAAGCACTGCTGCCATGGTGCTCGATTTTAGTTCGCAGGCCTTCTGCATGGCTTGGGCTCTCTGGGATACCAGTTTTAATCCATCTTCAAAACCTAATCCACCATTGGCCACCAAAGCGGAAAATTCTCCTAGCGAGTGCCCAGCAACCATATCTGGCATAAATTTGTTTCCTAGGGTCTTTGCTAGAATAACCGAGTGAAGGAAAATAGCCGGTTGGGTCACCTTAGTTTGTTTAAGGTCTTCTGCAGAACCTTCAAACATTATTTCTGTAATTGAAAAACCTAGAATATCATTCGCAGTTTTAAAAAGTTCCTGCGCTTGACGGGAGTTTTCGTAGAGGTCAAGACCCATTCCTGAAAACTGTGCCCCTTGTCCTGGAAAGATGTATGCGTTCATCCTGTTTAGAATTTAGTTGGCAAAAATAGATGTTTTAATTAAAATCACTTTCGTTCGTAGGTTAAAAAAGTAAAAGCGTATTCGTTATTCTCATCTTTGGGATGGTATCTGCTATTGGTTTCCCTCCAGTTAAATTCATCGATTTCAGGAAAAAAGGTATCTGCCTCGTAGAAGCTGTGGTGCACGCGCGTCAATTCTATTTTATTAGCTAAGCCTATGGATTGACGATAAATTTCGCCGCCGCCTATTATAAACGGTTGCCGGTCAAATCTTGAGGCATCAAGCGCATCTTCTAGATTGTTTACCAAAATCACACCTTCAGGAACCTTATAATCGTCCTGCCTTGTGATAACTACGTGGGTTCTATTTGGTAATGGCTTTTTAAAGCTTTCAAACGTTTTTCTGCCCATAATTATATAATGGCCGTTTGTTAACGTTTTAAACCGTTTGAGGTCGTCCCTTAAATGCCAAATCAAATCATTATCCTTCCCGATAGCATTATTTTCACCCGCAGCGGCAATTATTGTTAATTCATGCTTTTTTTTTTGATTTGTGACGGTTTTGGCAATTTCATCAGAAGCCTGTTCTTTCGCTATTTTTGTTTCTTTTTCTATAAATTCCTGTCTTAGCTTTTCGATTCTGGCTTGCTGTTTAGCCACTAAGGCTTCCCGTTGCTGATCTTCCCAATCCTTACCCATGAATTTATTGGTGATAAAAACACTGATAAAGTGGTAAATGAAGATAATAAGCCACAGGATTACGGCATAAACAAACCACTCAAGCCCAAAAAACTTAATGTCCTTTCCAATACCAAGCACCGTGTTTGCAACGATAAGCAGCACCGCGCCAATTAGAAAAATCACGAAATGAATGTATAATCGCTTTTTTTGCTTAATCCGCCTTTCGGCATTTTTGATTAGCTCTAATTGTTCTTTATCAATTTGTGGTGTTTGCTTTTTTTTTCCGAACATACTTCTTTATTATGGCGCATTGTAAAATTACTCTTTTTTTCGCAAACGTTGTATCTATCCATAATGGTAAAAAAAGAATTATGGCGCAAACGTTATAGGTCTTAAAACTATGAAAACCAGAATGTAAGAACAGGTCTAATCTTGAAATTTATTTAAACAATACACAAGAATTTCAATTATTCTATACCTAATGGTCTTAAATATTAACAAATTGATAAATCTTTAGCTTTGAACGAACTAATATTTGGATGGAAAATTTTCTTTTTTACTTTTGCCGAAGTAAATTAATTCATTATTTATTATGGCAATTACCAAAAAATACTTAAAGAGCAAACCGGTCTGTAAAGTAACTTTCGCTGTACCAGCAGAAGAAGCTAAAAAAGTAGCAGTTGTTGGAAGCTTCAACGATTGGAACGAAAAAAAAGCCCTTGATCTTAAAAAATTAAAAAATGGTACTTTTAAAGGTACTTTAGATTTAGAAAAAGACAACTCTTATGAGTTTAGATATTTAGTTGACGGCACGTACGTTAACGATGAGCAAGCAGATGCTTACGCTTGGAATGACTATGCCGGGGCTGAAAATGGTGTGTTGAACGTATAAACCCTTATTCCAATAACAATTTTGAAAAGAGCCTCCTTTGGGCTCTTTTTTATTTAGATGGCCACGGCACCTTTAATGTGGGGATGCGGATTATAGCCCACTAAATTGAAATCGTTAAATGTAAAATCAAAAATATTCTTGATTTCTGGGTTTAAAATCATTTTTGGTAGGGGTCGGGGCTTTCGGGATAGCTGAAGTTCAAGTTGGTCTAAATGATTACTGTAAATATGTGCATCGCCGAAGGTGTGAATAAACTCACCTGGCTCGTAGCCGCAAACTTGTGCCACCATCATTGCAAAAAGGGCGTAAGAAGCGATATTGAAAGGAACGCCCAAAAAGATATCCGCACTTCTTTGATACAATTGTAATGAAAGCTTTTGCTTTTTAGTTTCCTCAGAGCGGTCTGGTGAGGAGACGTAAAACTGAAAAAAAGCATGACAGGGTGGTAACGCTGCTTTGCCGTTTGCCACATTTTCACTAAAGGATTTCGAGGTGTCTGGTAATACCGAAGGGTTCCAAGCCGAGACCAACATTCTTCTGCTATTCGGGTTGGTTTTTAAAGTTTCAATAACCTGCTTGATTTGATCTATTTCATCGCCGTTCCAATTGCGCCATTGGTGACCGTAAACTGGACCTAGGTCGCCGTTATCGTCTGCCCATTCGTTCCAGATTCTAACACCGTTTTTAGTTAAATAATTGATATTGGTATCGCCTTTTAAAAACCAGAGCAGCTCATAAATAATACTTTTTAGGTGTAATTTTTTTGTGGTAACCATGGGGAAACCCTCACTTAAATCAAACCGCATTTGGTAGCCAAAGACACTTTTGGTACCCGTACCGGTTCGGTCTCCTTTTTCATTACCATTTTCTAAAACGTACTTTACTAAATCGTGATATTGTTTCATATTTGCATAACCCCGTGGCTGGGCAATCTTTATTTGTATCTAACTATATTCTATGTAAGGTGGTTAGAAAAATTGAGTTGGTAATATTTACCAATACGAAAATATCAAAGTGATAAAATCTAGCTACCTCATTAGCTAATATTATATTAAAAACTTATTAACGGGTGGTAAGCTTGACCGTAAAAAGGGGCACCGCCAATTTATCAGAAACCGTTTAACCAATAATCATCCCCGCAATTGTTGCAGAAATCAAGGAAGCCAAGGTACCGCCAATGAGCGCCTTTATCCCAAATTTTGAAAGCTGTTTACGTTGGCCCGGCGCGAGCGAGCCAATGCCACCGATTTGAATGCCGATAGAGGCGAAATTCGCAAATCCGCAGAGCATGTAAGTAGCCATGATGATTGATTTTTCGTATTTTAAATGGGTGGCGTTGGCGACGTTTTTTAAATCTGCAAGCTGTATGTATCCAATAAATTCACTAGCTGCTAATTTGATTCCCAGCAATTGCCCCATTAGAGCCATATCCTCAGATGCAATGCCAATAAGCCACATGAGCGGTGCAAACACGTAGCCTAGGATAAATTCTAGCGAGAGGGCATCGTAGGGCGTATTTTCAGAAATCACTGTATTTAGGGACTTAAAGTGCCAATTGATGTTTAGCATGTCTATTGTAAAGCCATCAAAGCCTGCAAGTCCACCTAATATACCATTAAACATGGCGATAAAGGCTACAAACACCAGTAACATGGCTCCAACATTTACGGCTAGGCGCAAACCTTCGGTAGTTCCATTGGCAATGGCCTCAAGTAAATTGGAGCCTATTTTCTCCTGTGATACCTGAATGTTTTTGTCTATCTGTTGAGTCTGGGGATAGAGTATTTTGGAAATTACAATGGCACCAGGAGCCGCCATTACTGATGCCGCTAATAGATGTTTGGCATAAAATAGCTGTAATTCTGGTTCTTCACCTCCTAAAAAGCCGATGTAAGCTGCCAGTACCGCTCCGGCAACAGTAGCCATACCACCAATCATGACCAGTAGGATTTCAGATTTGTTCATTTTTTCTAAATAAGCCTTTATCAAAAGCGGTGCTTCGGTTTGACCCAAAAAAATGTTTCCTGCTACACTTAAACTTTCGGGACCTGAAATTCCCAGTATTTTTGATAACAACCAACCCATGGCCCTTACTACCTTTTGTATGATACCCATGTAAAATAGTACAGAGGTTAATGCTGAGAAGAAAATAATAGTAGGCAATACCTGAAAGGCAAATATGAATCCAAAAGAGTTTGCATCCATTATATCCCCGAAAAGAAATTCACTACCCGCCTGTGTAAAACCCAGAATGGCAATAAATCCCTTTCCCACAACCTCAAACGCATTTTTAACAGCCACAATTTTGAGAACACCCACTGCAATGATTAATTGAAAGGCCAATCCTAGCCCAACCGTCTTCCAATTTATGCCTTTACGATTACTGCTAAATATAAAGGCAACTAGAATTAAGCAAACCATGCCCAAGATACCACGCCATAAACTATTGATTGAGAACCCCTGGCTCGGTACAATCCCGACAAAATCAACATCACTTTCAGACTGGTTTGCCTCGTTAACCGAGGGTTTCCCATCCTTATGGATCAAATGGAAGTTGTAGTTGTTATTGGTTAGGATTAAGGTGGAATCTGTGAACTCTTCCAATCGAAAACGTTGTGTATCTTCATTGGGGGAGTCATAATAAAGTATTAATAGATTGTTTTGGCGAATATAATTTCCGAAGAAGGTACCCAGGGAATCCAGTGATTCAATTTGATATTTAAAATCCCCATCCTTAAGCTCAAAACTATCAGACGGTTCGATGTCATATATACTAATGCTATTATCGTCTTTTACAGAGGCGATTTGCCATTTTTTTTCTAGATTTTGGGAATAAGAACTTTTTACTACAAAAAAAATAGCCATTAGGGCCAGTACAAAACACCTCATGCGATAGTTAAGCTTAGCGTTTGGATATTTCGTCACGAATTCTTGCCGCTCTCTCATAGTCTTCGTTCGCAACGGCTTCTTCAAGAAGTTTATTGAGGTCTTTGAGGGATTTATCCTTGTAATTTTCTTTACTGCTCGTTTCAATTTCCTCTACGACCATCTCGTCCACTAAAATAGAATCCTGTTCTTCTTCGTCTTTTTTAGGATTTACCTTAAGGTAAATTCCAGCTTTATCAAGAATGTTTTTATAGGTAAAAATTGAGGCCTTGAACCTCAAAGCCAAAGCAATGGCATCACTGGTTCTGGCGTCTATGATTTCCTCAACTTTATCACGTTCACAAACTAGGCTAGAATAAAACACCCCGTCAACCAGTTTATGGATGATTACCTGTTTAATGACAATATCAAAGCGATCGGCAAAATTCTTGAATAAATCGTGAGTAAGTGGTCTTGGTGGTCTTATTTCCTTCTCGAGGGCAATGGCTATGGATTGCGCCTCAAACGCACCAATAACAATGGGAAGTTTTCTATCCCCATCTTGTTCATTTAAGATTAGAGCGTAAGCACCGTTTTGGGTTTGACTGTAGGATATTCCCTTTATGTTTAATCTTACTAAACTCATATACCGGTAGAACACATTTTAAGATGCGAATATTAGTTTTATCTTTTAAATACTTAAAAGGATAAAACGCAAAGAACTGTTTAAATTAGGACTTTACCAAACTGCCTAACACAGAATTAGAGATAAGCTACAATTTAAACAGTCCTTAAGACTACAATTTATAAAAATTTAGGCGTTCTGAGCCTTAAATGCCTTTAATTTTTCGGTCAATGCAGGTACGACTTCAAAGGCGTCGCCCACAATGCCATAATCAGCCGCCTTAAAAAACGGCGCTTCGGGGTCTGTATTGATGACCACTTTTGTTTTTGAGGCATTGATACCGGCTAAATGCTGTATGGCCCCAGAAATACCAATCGCAATGTACAAATTAGATGCTACTGGTTTACCGGTCTGGCCCACGTGCTCGCCGTGTGACCTCCAGCCCAAATCTGAAACGGGTTTTGAGCAAGCTGTGGCAGCGCCTAAAACGTCGGCTAATTCCTCAATTATTCCCCAGTTTTCAGGACCTTTCAAGCCTCGTCCTGCAGAAACCACAATCTCTGCATCGGCGATGGTCACCTTATCCGTAGCTTTATCAACGTTTTCTACGTGTACGCCAGATTCCAATATTGAAGGGCTAAAATCTTCTGCCGTTGCATCAGCCGAATTTTCCACTAAACCAAACGCATTTTTTGAAACACCGATAATTTTTATATCGGTATCAATGGAGGTCATGTTGAACGCCTTATTTGTAAAAGCCGTTCTTTTTACTGTAAAGGGTGATGTGCTTGAAGGCGCATCAACAACATTAGAGGCGTAACCGGCCTCAAGACCAACGGCAAGTAGCGGCGCTAAGTATTTACTATCGGCACTTGAACTTAAAATAACAACCTTAGAACTTTCCTTTTCTGCAGCTTGTTTTAACACATTGGCGTAGGACTTAGCATTAAATTTTTCTAAATCACCTGAATTAACTTTCAAAACCTTATCCACTCCATAAGTGCCTAGTTCTGAGGTGTCATCGGCATTAAAAGTAACCGCAGTTACGGTTGTACCGAGTTGATCTGCAACAGCCTTGGCGTAGGATGCGACCTCAAAAGCTGTTTTTTTAAATTTACCTTGTTCTGATTCTGTATATACTAATACTGACATAATTCTATCAATTTTAAAATTTCAAAAAAAAACTAAATCCCAAAGGGAAAAATTAATTATGAAATTGAATTTATTTTAGCTTTAAATTTCACCATAATAATTACCGTGCTTTGAAGGCGTTAAGGGAGACTATGTTTCCCTTATTTTATGGATAATACTTAGTATTGTGATACTTCGGTTTTCTAGATAGCCTTTGCCTCATTGTGAAGTAAATCAATCAATTTATCCAAATTATCGGCATCAACCAAGGTAACTTCTCCTTTTGGTTCGGGCTTTTCAAATTTTACAGATGCCGTTTCAGCATCGGCGCTAGTTGGTTCAACCACATTCAACGGTTTTTTACGCGCCATCATAATACCTCTCATATTGGGTATCCTGAGGTCACTTTCCTCTACCAAGCCTTTTTGGCCACCAATAACTAAGGGTAGGGTTGTGCTAACGGTTTCCTTACCGCCATCTATTTCCCTAATAGCTTTAGCATTGGTACCATCAATCTCTAGACTGATGCAGTTTGTGACAAAATTAGCATCGGTTAACTCGGCCAACATCCCTGGAACCATGCCCCCATTATAATCAATGGACTCACGACCGGCAATAACCAAGTCATAACCGCCATCCTTTACAACTTTAGCAAGCTCTCTGGCCACTTGAAACCCGTCTTTAGCTGGAGTGTTTACCCTAATTGCAGAATCTGCTCCAATGGCTAATGCCTTTCTCAACGTTGGCTCTGTCTCAGGTCCACCTACATTTACAACATCCACACTGGCACCTTGCTTTTCTTTAAACCACATGGCACGGGTCAAACCAAACTCATCGTTGGGATTAATGACAAATTGAACTCCATTAGTGTCGAATGTCGTATTATCATCTGTAAAATTAATTTTTGAAGTGGTATCAGGTACGTGACTGATACAGACTAATATTTTCATCTTTTATCTATTTATATCGTTTTCGTAAACCATTGCGAATATAAATATTTAAAATCGAATTTACTATGCATGCATAATAAATTTTTGTGAAAATTTGTTATTCTTGGTGCAAATTTTTCGATTTCTTCAAAATATGAAAAGAGTTTAAAGAATTCTTCCTTTTTGCAAGCTGTATCAAATTTTGATATTTCTGCTGAAAACCAAATTTCTTGATATATAGCTTACCTATTTTTTATGGTAACTAGCATGGGACGTTATCTGCTATTTTTTATGACTAATTATAGTCTATAATTCTTATTTTTGCTACGCGAAAAAATTTCAAATATGAAAACCATTCAATTTAGAGAAGCAATATGTGAGGCGATGAGCGAGGAAATGCGTCGCGATGAAAGCATTTACCTTATGGGAGAAGAGGTTGCTGAATATAATGGAGCCTACAAGGCCTCAAAAGGAATGCTGGACGAGTTTGGTGAAAAGCGGGTCATTGACACGCCTATTTCCGAGCTTGGTTTTGCAGGTATTGCAATTGGGTCAACAATGACAGGTAATCGACCGATTGTTGAGTATATGACCTTTAATTTCTCACTAGTTGGGATTGATCAGATCATAAATAATGCGGCTAAGATTAGGCAGATGTCAGGTGGGCAATTTAAATGCCCGATTGTTTTTAGGGGGCCTACAGCCTCGGCGGGTCAATTGGCCGCAACACATTCCCAAGCATTCGAAAGTTGGTTTGCTAACACACCAGGACTCAAAGTGATAGTACCATCAAATCCCTATGATGCCAAAGGGCTTTTGAAATCGGCCATTAGGGATGACGATCCGGTAATTTTTATGGAAAGTGAACAGATGTACGGCGACAAGGGCGAAGTGCCAGAAGGCGAATATACCATCCCCATTGGCGTAGCTGAAATAACAAGGGAAGGAACAGACGTAACTATTGTCTCCTTTGGTAAAATTATTAAAGAGGCTTATAAGGCTGCTGAAGAATTAGAGAAAGAGGATATTTCCTGTGAGATTATAGATTTAAGAACCGTGCGACCGATGGACAGGGACGCGATTGTAAAATCTGTTAAAAAGACCAATCGCCTAGTTGTTTTGGAAGAGGCATGGCCCTTTGGAAATGTGTCAACAGATATTACCTATTTAGTACAAACGGAAGCTTTTGATTATCTGGATGCCCCGGTCGTTAAGATCAATACTGCAGATACACCCGCACCATATTCTCCAGTTTTGTTGGAAGAATGGTTGCCAAATAAGGATTCGGTCATTAAGGCCGTTAAAAAAGTACTTTATAAATAAATGACGCTTTAAAGCGTTATATAAACTTCATTAGCCATTGGCACTATAATTTTAGCAATGGTCAATGAAGTTTTTTTGCTTATGATCAAAAACCTACTTTTTCTTTTTTTCCTTATCGGAATCCAATTTGGGAATGCACAAACCAAAATCAGCGGTTATGTTTTTGACGAAAACGACCGGCCTGTGGCCTACGCCAATGTGCTTTTTGATGGTTCTACCGAGGGCACTACGAGCAACGAAGAGGGGAAATTCTATTTAGAGTCAGAAAACACCTGGGAATATGCGGTAGTCTCGTTTTTAGGTTACGAAACGCTAAAGGTCCCATTGAACAAAAAAGTAAATTATAATTTAAGGCTCGTTTTGAAAGAAGAGGCTTCCGCCCTAAGCGAGGTGGTGATTGTTTCGGGCAAACAGTCAAAAAAAGCTTCAGAAAATCCTGCAATTGCGATTTTGAGGAAAATCTGGGCGAAGAAACGACAGAATGGGTTAAGGCAATTTAAGCAATACCAATACGATAAATACGAAAAGGTTGAATTTGATTTAAACACCATTGACAGTGCATTGATAAAAAGCCGCATTTTCAAAGGTATGGAGTTTGTTTTCGAAGAGGTTGATACCTCAAATATTACCGGCAAGACCTATTTGCCTATATTCATTAACGAATCTGTTAGTAAAGTTTACGGTGATAATCAACGCAATGAGGAAAAAGAGGACTTAAAGGGAAATAAAAACTCGGGATTTAGTAACAACCAAGTGATTATAGATTTTGTGAGTGATTTATACGCCGATTTTGACATTTATAACAACTACCTAAAATTTTTTGACAAAAGTTTCGTAAGTCCACTATCAAAAACAGGCATCAATACTTACAACTACGTACTTGCTGATAGTGCGTTTATAGACAATAAATGGTGCTACAACATTATTTATTACCCTCGGCGTAAAAATGAACTGACCTTTAAGGGCGACTTTTGGGTAAACGATTCTACCTATGCGATTAAGGACATAAATCTCCAAGCCTCAAAGAGCGCCAATATCAACTGGGTAAAGGAAATCTACATTGAGCAGGAGTTTGAAGTTTTAAACGATTCTGTTTTTCTGCTGAAACGTGACTACATGATGTCTGATTTCGCCTTGAATAAAAAAGAGACATCGCGCGGAGTTTATGGCAAACGAACAACATTATATGATAACTATAAGTTTGATATTCCCAAGGCTGAAGAATTCTATAGCAGGGCGGTGTATCAATATGATAGCGACCTTTACAATCGTGAAGATGACTTTTGGGAAAAAAACCGAATGGAATCCCTCAGTAAGGATGAGCGTGCCGTTTACAAAATGCTGGATACCCTAAAAACGGTAAAGAAGTTTCAAACCCTTTATAATGTAGGCAGTATTTTGGCATCGGGCTATATAGAAGTCCCGAGTATCAATATGGATATTGGCCCTATATTTTCGGTATTTGGATTTAACGAAGTTGAAGGTGTAAGAATACGGGGAGGGGGAAGGACTTATTTCGGTCAAAACGATTTATGGCGATTGGAAGGTTTCATGGCCTACGGTTTTCGTGATAATAAATTTAAGTATGGTATTTCTGGCAAGTGGTTATTGGATAAACGTTTGCGTTTAATTATATCTGGAGGAAATCGTCGCGATATAGAACAGACCGGGGCCAGTTTAACTGCATCAACCGATGTTTTGGGCCGTAGCTTGGCTTCCTCGGCCGTTGTTACAGTTGGGCCTAACGATAAGCTTACCAATATTAATTTAACTACTGCTGCTGTACAAATAGAACCCTCACGTAATTTTTTGATACGTGCGAGTGGGACTTATAAAACTTTGGCATCGGCCTCGCCTACCTTTAGTTTGGATTACAATAATTTTGAGTCTAACACAATAGCCTCTGAGGTTGAACAATTTGAAACCGCCCTGTCCCTGTCGTTTTTTCCAAAACGAAAAATGACCGGTTATGGTGTAGAGCGGCGGATTGCCAATGATGATTTTGCCAGCCTTTTTGCTCAGGTTACCCAAGGTGTGGACAATCTGCTGGGTAGTGATTTTGATTATACAAAGGTGCAATTCTCATACATCCAGCCTTGGCAGATCGGTGGTTTTGGCCGGTTGACCACCACCCTAGAGGTTGGTAAAACCTTTGGTGAGGTTCCCTTGGCCTTGTTGAGCGTTGTGCCCGGTAACCAAACCTTGTTTTCTATTTACAATACGTTCCCACAACTCGATTTTTATGAATTTGTGACAGATACCTACTCATCCATGCACCTTGAGCATAATTTCAACGGGCGTATATTCTCACGAATCCCATTTTTAAAAAAATACAACCTTAGGGCAATTATGGGCTTACGCGGGGCTTGGGGCGAACTCTCAGAAAAAAACATAGCTTTGAATACCACTGGTAACCCTGCTGAAATTTCCCTTATAGCACCAGATGCTGAAATTTACTATGAGTACAGCTTCGGGGTTGGTAATATTTTTAAAATACTTCGAATAGACTTCAACTTTAGAGGGAACTATCTAGACAGGGCAGAGGCGAGACGCTTTGGTGTAACCGGAAGTTTTGGTTTCAGTTTCTAAATTCAAATAAAGATGCCGAGATTATTTAGTGAATTCCTAATCTTTTCATCTCATCCACGCTAACAAGTCTAAATAATAGCCATTTAACAATTATCTTTTCAAAATGAGATCAGAATTGTTTAAATTTAATGTTGTCATAAAGACATCTAAAAAAAATTACTATGAAAGCAATGAAACATTTTTTTGGTAAAGGTTGGGCAATTTGCATGACTTTGATTTTTACAATATCAATGGCTAGTGCGCAATCAAAATTAGTTGAGCTAAAGGGTAGTGTGTTGGCTTCTGAATCAGAGAAGCCTTTAGAATCGGCTATTCTAAGTGTTAAAGGAACTAATATTTCCACAGTTACAAACGCTGACGGGCAATTTAGTTTAAAAATTGATGCCAGTACCAACGCAGATAAGATTTTGGTGTCGCATCCAGGGTACAAAAATAAAGAGCTACCGGTAAATAATTTTCAACAAGATAACTTGACAATATATTTGAATGAAAACCTAACAGAATTGAGCCAAGTTTTTCTGACCAATTATACCGATGCTGAAAGTCTAGTAAGGGAAGTGCTTAAAAAGAAAAAAGAAAATAACTTAAATCAATCCGTTTTGATGACGGCTTTTTATCGTGAAGCGATTAAACGACGACGTAAAAACGTATCCTTGACCGAGGCTGTGGTTGAATTAGAAAAAAAACCCTATTCATCCAGTAAGCGCGATGAAGTTCATTTACAGATTGCGCGAAAAAAGACCAATTACAAAAGGTTAGATACCTTAGCCTTTAAATTGCAGGGTGGGCCTTTTACAACGCTTTACATAGACATTATGAAGTACCCTGAGTACATTTTCACCTATGAAACATTGGGTGACTATGAGTTTACTTTTGCCCCGCCATCCAGTATCGATAATCGACCGGTATATGTAGTAAACTTTAAGCAAAAAGAGGGAATCACTGCACTTAGATATACGGGTACACTATATATAGATGCAGAATCTGTAGCCTTAGCCAGTGCTAACTATAGACTTAATCTTGAAAACAAATCGGCTATTAGAAATGCCTTCGTAAAGAAAAAGCCCCGAGACGTTATAGTTTACCCAACTGAAACCGCTTATAAAGTTAAATATCGCCAAAAAAACAATAAATGGTATTATACCTACGGAAGTGTTGAATTGACCTTTAAGGTAAATAAGAAGAGAAAGCTATTTAACCAAGTTTACAGCGTGTCTAGTGAAATGGCAGTTACAGACTGGGAGATAGAAGAGACGGCCAAACTAAATAAAAAAGGCAAAGATAAATTAAGACCCTCCGTGATTTTAGCCGATAGGATTTCTGGTTTTTCCGACCCAAATTTTTGGGGGGAATACAATCTCATAGAGCCTGAAAAATCGATAGAAACAGCAATTGAAAAAATAAAACGACAAATTAAGAGGGAGGAACGGCGTAAATCCTAATATAATTTATGTAAATGGGGCCGATTTAAATTGAATTGGCCCCTGTTTTATTTAATTGCCTTTTTCTTTTAGTTCTGCGCGTCGCATGGGCATGGCATCAATAATGCTAAAAAGCTTTTGGGCCGAGAGAAATTGAGTTTGTTCTAATTTTATGCTACCATCAAGCCCAATTAGGATAATTTTAAATGCCTTTTGTTTGGGATTGAATGTTTCATAAAGTGCTACGCCAGATTGCCAATGATCTTTTTCGTCTAGCCCAATGTTATATGTATCTGGTTCAATTTGGTAAATTAATAACTTACGCTCTTTAAGTCCTTCCTCGTATCGTTTCAATTCTGAAATTTGCATTTCAAACATCTCTATCTCTAGTGTACTATTAAAAACGAGGATGATTCTGTTTTTCCATCTGTGTTCCTCAAAATGTTGTCCCATTGCGGTTGAGCTAATTAGAATTAAAATACACAAGATGGTTTTTGAAATTGAAATACCAAAAAATCGCATGCTTTAAAGTTCGTGATTTTCAGTGTTAAACCCAAGTGTAATTTAATTGTTTAAGCTTTTACATTAGTTTATATTTGCAGCCCTAATTAATAGACCGTTATATAACATTATCATTTCATGGCAGAGCTAGAACAATTAACCTTTGATGTGCTTATCGAAATTCCAAAAGGAAGTAGAAACAAGTACGAGTACGATTTTACCTTACATAAAATACGTTTTGACCGAATGCTTTTTTCATCCATGATGTATCCTGGGGATTACGGTTTTATTCCTGAAACATTGGCATTGGATAAAGACCCCTTGGATGTTTTGGTAATGGGGGCAGAACCAACTTACCCAATGGTTGTTATGGAAGTGAGACCTATTGGTGTTTTTCATATGACCGACGAAAAAGGACCTGATGAAAAAATTATCTGTGTACCGGTCTCGGATCCAATTTGGAGTAAGAATAAAGATATTTCAGATTTGAACCCTCATCGTTTAAAGGAGATAGAACATTTTTTTCAGGTCTATAAGGATTTAGAGGAGAAAAAAGTTGATGTAGGCGGTTGGGGCGATGCCGGCGAAGCTCGAAGAATCTACAATGAATGCGTTGAGCGATACAACAACAGTGAGCATAAAAAAAACAGAAGCTTTACAATTTAAAAGGTCTTAAAACATTCTTTGGTCCACAACATCAGAAAGTAGCGGACTTTTTTTGTTTTATTAGATTTGATTACTTTTGCCCATCATTTTAACAAAATAATACAACTATTTTATGGAATCATTAATGATTTACATGCCAATAGCCATGGCAGTGCTAGGCTTAATTTATATGCTTATTAAGCAGTCTTGGGTTATGAAGCAGGACGCAGGTGATGGTAAGATGAAAGAAATTTCAGATTACATTTATGAGGGTGCCTTGGCATTCTTAAACGCAGAGTACAAACTACTCTCCGTTTTCGTAATTATCGTGAGTATATTATTGGCAGTGGTATCTTTTGTGGTTCCTACTACCCACTGGTTAATTATTATAGCTTTTATATTTGGAGCGTTTTTTTCAGCTTTTGCCGGAAATATCGGAATGAAAATCGCTACAAAAACCAATGTAAGAACCACGCAAGCCGCGAGAACAAGTTTACCGCAAGCACTTAAGATTTCGTTTGGAGGGGGCACGGTAATGGGTCTAGGTGTTGCAGGTTTGGCAGTGTTGGGTCTAACGGGCTTCTTCATAGCATTCTTTTATTTCTTTATGGGAAGTACTTGGACCAACACCATGGATATGACCATTGTTTTAGAAACCTTGGCAGGCTTTTCATTGGGAGCTGAAAGTATTGCCTTATTTGCAAGAGTAGGAGGTGGTATATACACCAAGGCAGCAGATGTTGGTGCTGATTTAGTGGGTAAGGTCGAGGCAGGTATCCCAGAAGATGATCCCAGAAATCCAGCCACCATTGCAGATAATGTTGGGGATAATGTAGGCGATGTTGCAGGGATGGGAGCAGATTTATTTGGCTCCTATGTAGCTACTGTTTTGGCCGCAATGGTGCTTGGTAATTATGTAATTAAGGACATGGGTGGTAACATCACCGATTTTGGTTTTGGTGGAATTGGTCCCGTTCTCCTGCCTATGGCGATTGCCGGTGCAGGAATTATAATTTCTGTGATAGGAACGATGCTCGTGAAGATTAAAAATAATGACGCCAAGGAAGCGCAAGTTATGGGGGCATTGAACATAGGTAACTGGACCTCAATATTTCTGGTGGCGGTATCCTGTTTTGCCCTTTGTAAATGGATGTTACCGGAAACCATGCAAATGGACTTTTTTGGAAGAGAAAATTTAGTAGAGATTTCCTCAATGCGTGTTTTTTATGCAACTCTAGTGGGACTGGTTGTAGGTGGTTTTATATCTTCGATAACAGAGTACTATACGGGTTTGGGTAAAAAACCAATTTTGGCAATTGTCCAAAAGTCAAGTACTGGTGCAGGTACCAATATTATTGCTGGTTTGGCTACCGGTATGATTTCAACCTTTCCATCCGTATTGTTGTTTGCCGGAGCTATCTGGGCATCCTATGCATTTGCTGGTTTCTACGGTGTAGCTCTTGCGGCGTCTGCTATGATGGCCACTACCGCTATGCAATTGGCAATTGATGCCTTTGGCCCAATTTCTGATAACGCCGGGGGTATTGCTGAAATGAGCGAACAAGAACCAATCGTTAGAGAACGTACCGATATACTTGATTCTGTTGGTAACACCACTGCAGCAACTGGTAAAGGCTTTGCCATTGCCTCGGCTGCATTAACCTCTTTAGCATTATTTGCGGCTTACGTTACCTTTACAGGAATAGATGGCATTAACATATTTAAGGCACCTGTGCTGGCAATGCTTTTTGTAGGGGGAATGATTCCTGTGGTATTTTCAGCCTTGGCAATGAACGCTGTAGGTAAAGCAGCAATGGAAATGGTTTATGAGGTACGTCGCCAATTTAAAGCTATACCAGGTATTATGGAAGGTACCGGCAAACCTGAATACGATAAGTGTGTTGCCATATCCACCCAGGCATCGTTGAAGGAAATGGTGCTTCCGGGACTATTGACTATAGGGTTCCCTCTTTTGATAACCTTTTTACCAATGCTTTTTGGAATGGATTATCAGGAAATTGCCGAAATGTTAGGAGGTTACATGGCAGGTGTGACCGTAAGTGGTGTGCTTTGGGCAATATTTCAAAATAATGCAGGTGGCGCCTGGGACAACGCAAAAAAATCCTTTGAAGCTGGCGTCGAAATTAACGGAGTGATGACTTATAAGGGATCTGAAGCCCACAAGGCGGCAGTTACGGGAGATACTGTGGGGGATCCGTTTAAGGATACCTCAGGTCCATCCATGAATATATTGATCAAACTAACCTGCTTAATAGGTTTGGTTATTGCACCAATTTTAGGTAACCACATTGAAGATGGGGTTAGTTTTAATGAAAACAATCTGGAGGTGAAAAAGGAAATTTCAATAGAGCCAGAAGCCAGTAAACCAATTGTAAATACTTTTACAGCTGAAACAACTGAGCAACAAAAGGTTGGTAATTCAAAAACGCGACTGGTTGAAGAGGAATTTATAGGTAGTTTACAAGCAGTAAGCGACATTGTTATAACTAAGGCCAACGAGGAGATTACGAACTAATAGCACATACATAAATTTAAAAAAGTCGCGATTTCTTTACTTAGAAACCGCGGCTTTTTTTTAATTTACATTATAAAATATTGAGTCTATGTCATTGTTTTCAAAGGATCCCTTACAGTTGGTCACTTTTCAAAGCTACGGAACGGATAGTCACTTGTATGTTCGTGGTCGCGCTTTAGAGGATGAATCCATAGATTTAGAACAAAAGGGACTTTGGGGGCTATTAGTAAATTCGTGGAAGCGTTTTGAGAGTGACGAGATTAAACATACGGCCGTAAACCTGAAGTTACCTAACGGTAAGATTTTGAAAAGTCTAACGGATAGTCATGGGTATTTTAAGTTTGATGAAATGGTCACCGGTTTAAGAACCATGACAAACTCAGAGGGATGGCTTAAGTTTGAGCTGTCTTATAATGACGTTAAAATAAAGCGAACCATTCAAAATAATAATAGATTTCCGGGAGAGCTACTTATTCCGTCGAGCAGAGCGGAATTTGGCGTTATAAGCGATGTTGATGACACTATTTTACATACTGGGGTAGTTTCAACCTTAAAGTGGCGAGTTTTGTTCAATACCATATTTACCAGCGCGGGAAAACGGCTTCCCCTAGAGGGCGCTGCCAGGTTTTACCATTTATTACATCGAGGTAAATCTGGTGATAATGCAAATCCCGTATTTTACGTAAGCCATAGTCCTTGGAATCTCTACAGATACTTGGCATTTTTTTTGAAAACAAACAACTTTCCAAAAGGTCCCATACTACTTAGAAGCTTCAAGACCATATTCACCAAGAAATCAAAACAGGGAAAGCCCCAGAAACAGAAAGAGATTTTGGATATTTTAAAAACATATCCCAAATCCAAATTCATATTAATTGGGGACAGCGGCGAATACGATGCGGATATCTATATAGAAATTGCGAAAACCTATCCAAATCAAATCATAGCAATTTATTTACGAAGCGTAAAGCATAAAAAGAAGATGAAAAGAATTGAGGGCCTTTTCGAAAATTATACTCAAGTACCTGTTCTATTAGTGCATAGTAGTAAAAGTGCTAAAGAGCACGCTAGATCACATGGTTTTATAAAGTAATCCCTTAATATTTTTAGATAATTAAATAATTCCTCCAGATACAAAAAAGGCCTAAACGATAAAGTTTAGGCCACTGAAATTAATATTTTAAATCTCAGGGAAATCTACAATCTAAATGTAGCCTGTATAGAATGTATCCAGTGGTTGTTATCAACTCGTCTATCGGGATGGTTAAAAGCAAATTTACCAGCACTTTGTAATCTTATACCAATGGTTCGAGTTCTATTGACCCAAAAATTAACCCCTCCTAAAACGTTGAAAGACGAATTTACCTTGTCAATCGTAAATATCCCCAAACCAGTAGCAATGTATAAATCAACCCAATTGGCATCATAAAGATAATCGGAGAAGTAGAATTTTACATTTGTATTTGTAGAAAAATACAATACGTCATCGTTCAATATGGCGTTATCTGTAAATTCGCCCTCGTCATAACCATTAAAAATAAAATCCTGCTCGATTGATAGAAAATCAAACCATTTATACTCAAAACCTAAAATCACGGGATTTTGTAAAGAAAAGTCGCCGAGATCTTCAACTGGATTGCGCGTTCCTAAATTTCCCAAGGCATTTACACCGGCGCTTAGGATAAAATCACTCTGAGATCTTCTAAAGGCTTGTTTTGACATGGACTGCCCCTCGGCAAGAATGCCGCCTAAAATTATAAGCGCAAACAGTAAGTTTTTCATATCTTTAGTTTGCCCAAAAATAGATAATTAGATTAAATTACGAAATAAAAATAGATGAACTTTTATTAATTACCTTGTTTTTCCAAATATGTTTTCTATAACTAGGATTTTTCAGCCATAAACCTATCCTTTGTTTTACTGCAAGCCCTGTAGATTTAATATTATAACTAGATGTTTCTAGCACCTGGTGACTCGATTTTATTCTATGGCTTAATAATTGAAGTTGGTTAAGTATGGGTTTATCCTTACTGGTTTCATTCTTTTGCCAGTAATCAAATAAAGCATGGTATGATTTAAAATATTTGTTACGTGCCTTAAAGTATTTGGTTTCTAGGTTGCACTTGGTTAATAGAATATGATTATCGTAAAAGTTCTTAAAGGAGATATTATTGTAATAATGACCGTTATTGTTAATTTGGGCGTTTAAAACGTTAATTTTATATAGATTCTCGGCATTTGCCGTATAAAGACTATTTTGCGCAATTGCAGTTAAGAACACCTCCTTTCGATTTAAAAAATGCTGCTTCTTATCATTGAGGATATGACGATGAAGTTCTACTGCGGCCAATTTTCCTTCATCAATTAATCTTGGTTTATGCCTAAATCCTTTTTCGTTATAATTGAATCCCTTAGATTTATCATAACCGCAATTTTTTAATAACTCATAAGCCTTATCAAGAGCATCGGGCGTTATTAAAATATCAATATCCCCAATTAGCCTTTCCCCTACGTCTTGGTAAAAATTAGAAATGAGCATACCCATGCCCTTGAAATAAACATGCTCAATATTATTTTCATGAAAAAGGTTTGAGATTGATTTGGCTTCTTCAATTAATCTAATATTTCGGTTTCTATTTATTTCTGTTAGGTTTTTTAAATACTCAACTAATTCATCAGGCAGGAGCTCAATTAATTTTTTTTGCTTGAGCCTACAGTACATTGTAGTTAAAACCAAATGCTGGCTGGAGATTTTCACGACCTCTTCCCAATTGATGTTTGTCGATTCCAGCCGCTTTTTAAGTTGGGAGGGTTGGCTGTTAAAACTTAAAATATCTGCAATTAAATGAAGATGATCACTGTAATTCAAAATTTATGATGTTTTTACGGTTGAATTTAGGCTGGAAACAGCAAAATCATTGTCATTGTAATATAATTCATAGAAATTAATACCCTTAAGCCAGGATAGAAATTTTTTTGCATGATCCGGCTTAGGGGATGTCCAAGAATCGGGAATCAAGGTTTTTAAAACCTTTTCTTCATTGGTTTTTAGGAAGTCCTGTTCACCATGTGCTATATATTTCACATAAACTATCGTTCTACATGAAGCACTTATGATATTACGGGCAGAATTAACTTTTGGCCAGAGATACTTAACACCCAGTTGTTTGTTAGTATGGAAAGCGCTGGGAATTTCTGCAAAATCATCAATATATTCTCTTAGCGCATCAAAGGCACCAGGTTTTATGGATATCGCGTTTGGATATTTATACAATTTTAAATCATCGGCATACATTGGCGTAAAATCATCGGCTAGTAATTCAAATCCATTAGATGTAAGGATTGCCGTTAGTGTGCTTTTACCGTTACCAGAGTCGCCCATCAACATGATTGATTTGTTATCCTTTACAATGGTTGAGGCGTGAAAACTAGCTAGCCAATGCGATTTGGACTTTTGATGGACAAAGTTGGTTAGTTCCATCGCAAAATGCCCTTGCATAAAATGGTATTCTGTTACTAAACATTCATAAATTAGTTGATGCTTAGAAGCTAATACCAGCTTTTCTCCGTTTTTAAATACGTTGAAAATGGCATCTGGGTTGCTTGTTTCATTAGTTTCGATATAGTACAGGGAGGGGTGAAATAAATTCTCTATAGTTTCAGAACTAAAATTCACCTCAATAACAAAATTGTTGTACTTATAAAATCTAGTGATATTTAAATTTGGTATAGTTATCGCCTCATGACTTAAAGAGAACTTAGAGTAAAGGTATTGTGGCGTATTTGCCGATTTACAAAGCTGTGAAAATTCACGATGTAGTAACCCAACATCAGTAGTGTTAGGCACTAGATTTTTTGTGGCTTCTACAAAGCCCTGCTTGGATTTAGACTTTAAAAAAAGATTAAACAGCTCAAAGTTTTCAATCGATAATATAACATATGAGTTTGAGCGCTCAAACCAAATCGCATAAGTTTGGTCTAAGCGTTCAATATGTATTGGAAATATTTCCGTACTCAAAAGGGTCTCCTATATTTTTAAAATTTAATTGAAACGTTAAAAACCACCTCCTGGATCCGGTGGAGAAGTCGCGTGTGCCTGTTTTGGGTTTAAAATCATAAAAGTACCGAGAGCCGTTAGGGTAGCATATTTGCCCATCTTTTTGATAGCTTGCTTTCGGGTAATTTGGTCTTGAGTGTTATTTTTCTTCATTCTGCAATCATTAATTGGTACAAAATTAATTAAAATAAAACACATGCAAGCCTCACTTTTAATAAAATACACAGATGAATAAAACCTTATTTTGCGCCTTCTCCGGCATGTTTTAACGCTTTTAGAACTACATGATTTACATTCGATAAATTAAATATAATTTCGTGTTAACGGGTCAATGTAAAACTGTATTTGAACTTGTTTTTAATGCCTTTCTCTCTTGTCATGAATACAACTTTGATGTTATTCGTTTCATTTTTACAGGTTCTAATATTATTAAGTCATGAGGGTCTCTAATCCATTTCATTAATTTTAAGTGGTGTCAATCAACAATTAATGCCTATTGACGAAATTTATCATTCTTTATAATAAAGTATTAACTTCAATTATAAAATGAGCTAGCACTAACATGGATCTCAAATCTATAGGCCTATTACTTTTACATCAATTAAATATTGAGCTAATTCATAAAATTAAAATAATAGAAACCTAATTTACGTAGGGTATAGTGGCTTTAGGTATTAATTTGTAATGATTCAAACTAGTTAATTTGATAATACGAATTTTACACCATCTAATAAATAATAGAATCTCATCATCAAATAATAAAAAAAGCGCATGGCATAAATAGACCTGCGCTTGTGTATTATTGGAATATGTTAGACCTACTTCAAGATAATCTTTTTACTCATGCCTGATGTTTCAGAATCAACATTCAAAATGTAAATACCTTGGCTTAGAGCCGAAACATCTAGACGCTGTTGTTTTTTACTGCTGTTTAATTCGAACTCTTGTACCAATCTGCCCTGTAAATCATATAACATTGCTGTCGTGCCTTTAACAACCTGACCATTTATAAAAATCTCGTGGTAATCACGCGACGTAAAGATATTTAAGAGTTTTAGCTCATTAAAACTATTAGACAATGTTGAATTGGCAATTCTCAGAAAGAATCTACCCGTACCATCTAAGAAAGTACTGCTGGTAATCACATAGTCGCTATTATTGAGAAGTACCGAAGTATTGGCTTGCGTATCGTTTAAATACACCTCGATGCCTTCAGGTAATTCCATATTCTCTAAACTAAAAGTCAGTTGCTGGCCCTGACTGGCCTTTACGCCCAATGGCACTGTAACATCATTAAGATTAGCTTCATCTAAGGTTTGTATAGCCATGTTTCTGCCCTCATTCTCCTCTACGAGGTTAGAATAAATCAAGAGATTAGAGGAGAACGCACCCATAACGGCAGCATCAAAACCTGGGTCGAGACCCAAGCTGGCATTACTATTAAAGTAGATTTCAGTGGCGTAATCATTATCTGAGCTTTCTAATTTTAGTCTTAGCATATTTGGTTCTTCCGCATTTCTGCCTAAAATAAAGTCGTCACTACCCACCGTAGTCGCCATGTCCGGAGAAAATGTGACACTCGTATCGGTGTTATTTGCTGCATCATGAGCAACGAAAAATCCCTGTCCCGGCGCTATATTTACAGAACTGTTAGTAGCATTATTGATAATTGTAAAATTACCAATAGTTCCCACACCTGATGTAGTACCGTCGCTGTATCCATATATAGCCACTGCTTCTTCATCTAATGCTAACGCATTAGTAGCATTTAAGAAAAAATCGGTATCTGGACCAGTGCCAGTTGATTTTAAATAGCTCGGGTAGGGATTACCAATTAAATTCCAAACCGTTCCTCCTACTGGATTTGAAATTACTCGAGTAATATTGCCGGTCTCAACGGTACCTTCAAAAGTTAATGTTTGTCCAGTTTCAGTGGCTGCTCTATATCCCTTACCCCTTTCAAGATTTTGGGTCTCTGCCAACACAAAGTTTTCATAAGCTCCCGTAGTATTATTGTAAGGACCAAAAAGATATACGGTACCATTTTCAGCCAAAACATTAGAATTTAAGGTGGCCGGTGTCTCCCCAAAGGTCAAAAAGTTGTCAAAACCTTCATCAACTGCTAATAACGGTAATGAAATCAAATCATTACCGTCTGTGGTTCCACTGCCAACAACATTCGTGTAGCGTTCGTATTTTACGTTGCCAAAGACATTTGCAGTGGGGCTCAAAACAAAACTTGCGTACGCCGTAGCGTTAGATTCTAATAGAATATCAGTTGCTGTTAAATCGGTATCAGCGTCTAAGCTTAAAGAAGCTCCAGGATTTACGGTTACGTTATTAAAGGTTAAATCACTAGTTAGCAATGCATCACCAGTTTCAATGACCACATTATCAATTATAGAGGGTGTATTGGTATTAGGGTTCTCTGGTGACCAAACGCCATTACTAAATGTAAATGTGGTCGGTATTTCAGGTTCAAAATTGACGGTAATATCGTCTAGGGCAAACTGATCACGACCTCCAGAGGACGTACCTGCTTCATTATTAGTTTCCCATCTTAGATAAAAATATGCACCATCAGGGATAGATAAGCCAGTTATTTCGGCCATTCTAGTATTTGTTGACCACTCAGGGCTCGCATCTGGAGTTGTTGGGGATGTATAATCTAATGAAGCTACGTTAGTATAGGTGCCATTATCCACACTGTAGGAAAAATTAAATTCATTACTCCTCTCCTCATCGTTCAACACGTAAAGGATATACGATATGTCCACTGCACCAATCGAACTACCAGTTCGGTTTTGGGCTCTTAACGTTACCGTACCGGGAGTGAAGTCTGAAGTTGACGGCTGAACCCCAAATGAAAAGTCATCAGCGCTTGTTTCAAAAGCATAAAAGCCTCCATTTGAAACACTGCCGGCATTATTTCCCCTGGCAAAATCTCCGCTAAGCTTGTTTTCGCCAAAGGCGACATCCGTATCACCAGACATGCCGGTTGTTGCCCATGCGTTTGCATCTAAACGTCCAATTGTTGCTGTTGCAGCCTGAAAACCAAAACCTTTATAGGCTCCCTCGTTGACGCCATCAACGGTTGTGTCAAAATTGACCATAAAATCTGTATTGGATTGGGTAATTTGCCAACCTAATAAAAGTTGTTCCAATACGTCAAAGCTACTGCTTGTAACGTTTAAAGAGCCATCACTTGCGGTTAATTGCACATCGCTGGCTGTAGCGGTATGTAGTATGTTGCTGAAATTAGCCGTACCCATTGAGGCAGTTTGGGTTAGTGGAGAGGTGGCTAGATCCCCTGATGACGTAATCTCTATATCCAACGTATATTCTGTATCTATACTACCATTTACATCTGTGGCTACAACCACTACATCGGGTGCCATAGCATCATTTAGCACCACGTTCGACGGTTGCTGGGCAAAGGCTAAATTGGTGGCAACTACATCAATTAAAAACTCATTACCTACAATATCACCTGCCGTAAGCGGACTAATAAATTTTGAGCCCTCGTTGTTTGCCGTAAAGCCACTAGAATTTGCATTTATTTGAAATTGAACCACGTCTTCATCTGTAATTCCAATAGTGTTGAGATAAAACCCTAAGGTAAATCCTAATGACGAACCATCAGCAATAACAATAGGCGATGATGAGAAGTTTAAAAAAACCTCATTAGCATCAATAATAGTTGTAGGACTATACGTAACGTTATTTTCATCCTCCAAAACAATATCCTGCAAAATAACTGACCAATCAGCACTATTATTATTTCCTGCAACAAAGCGCATACCTGTTATATTGGTTGGCTCGCCATCACCAGACCCTGGGTCTGCAACCGTAAATGAGAGTGCATCAACCTTATTTGCCAATGTAGTTGTGTTAGCCGCAATAACCGTGGCACCAGGCTCCTGGATGGTTGTTGCAATAACTTCTGTGGTTTCATCATTGGTAACAATAACAGGGGTTCCTTCAACATTTATGCGTTCAATCCTAGTCTTTTCATTATCCTGGTTATTGATTATACTTATTTTCAATACTAAAGAACTCCCTGAAAGGTTATTGATATTTATGGTTTCATCGCGCCAATCATTGTTTCCACCATCAGGAGCTCTACCTACATTACCTTTTAGGGTGGTTGTTGCATTGCCTTGCCCGTTCCAGTCTTGCACTAATACAAAGCTGCCTCCGTCTATGCTATATTCTACATTAAGGAAGTCGGCATCCTCTTGGGTACCTTCGGCAGAAACATCAATGGTAAAAGAAACGTCTGTAAAATCCGCAATATTTATAAGCGAGGTTGTGAAAATAGCTAGACCGTCCAAATCGCTGCCTTCAAAATCACCGTTTTCCACCCTAAAATAGTCACCTGTAGTTAAGTTTGTATCGGTAACATCTATGGAGTAAGATGTAATACCAGATACATCAATATTTGGATTTCCAGATGCCGTTCCACTTGCGCCTTTTCCGTTCTGGCCGCTAAAATCCTCAGAATAAATTGTGGTTTGACTAAAACCAAATAATCCAATCATTAAACTAAATATTAAAAAATAAAGGTGTTTCATTATAATGGTTTTGAATGAATGATAACAAATTTAAAAAATTCTAAAACCAACACTTAAATAATTCGCGCAATTTTGAGTTATGGCTTATATGTTTACACAGCGGTAAAATAATAAAACCAATACCAGTTATTGAAATTGCAACATTGGCCATCCTACCAAAAAAAACATTACCTCACTACTTATATTATCATTCCATCAAAAGCTGCAAGGATGTTTAGCTCCCGATAAAAGGACTCAAAACCTAAAAAAATGGTAAGGCTTAATTTCTTTTATATACATAGCCTTCTTGAAGCTCCAGTCTTAAACGATGGCAAAATGTTTATAGCGAGCTGGATACAGATATTTAGTGTGCTACGGTAAAAGGGTCAAAAATACGTGATGTTAGATATACTTGTTTAAGGTTTAAAAATTACTGCCAATACCTATTGTAAACTAACCTTAGCCTATTAAATAAAGGTTGAGAAGCTTAATCAAATAGGTTACATTCCCAGGATATTCTAAAACACGCAAATAGATGTCATTTGAAATAGGAAATAGTTTAAAATTTCATAGATCTGTTTGTTAGTAAGGTCTTACAATTTTCAAGATTTTAATTAGGAGGGTTTAAAAGTAAGATTAAACAAAACTAATTTGCATTAATGTTATATTTGGCATACGTAAGACAAAAAATCTTTAGTTTAGATTTAAAATAAATTTAAAAAATTGCCAAAAACAAAATTACTTCTCGTAGTTGGTACTCGACCAAATTATATCAAGATTACACAATTCAAGAAAGTGGCTTCGGCCTATTTCAAAGACGAATTTGAAATTAGGGTGGTGCATACAGGTCAGCATTTTGATGCATCTATGGCAGATGTTTTTTTTGAACAACTAGACCTGCAGCCGGATTATTTTCTAGATATACCGCAATCATCGCCCAATATACAAATGGGAGAGGTTATGATAAGGTTAGAACACATAATCAAAAGGGAGTTTTCACCAGATTTAATGTTGGTGCCGGGTGATGTGAACTCCTCATTAGCTGCTGCTCTAACCGCCAACAAACTTAAAATACCCTTGGGGCATCTTGAAAGTGGGCTCCGTAGTTTTGACCGCTCGATGCCAGAGGAAATTAACCGTATTTTAATTGACGAGATTTCAGACCTTCATTTTGTTACCGAGCAGAGCGGGATTGATAATCTTCTGGAAGAGGGCAAACCTAAAACCAATATCTTTTTCGTGGGCAATACCATGATTGATACCTTAGTCGCATTTAAGGATCGTATCGCATCTCAGCAGAACCTCGATGATTTAGGCATCAATAAAAAGGAATTTATCCTTATAACCCTACACAGACCTGCTACGGTTGATAATCAAGAAGGCATCGAATTAATGCTTGAGCTTATAACTAGGTTAACCAATCGTTCTCTTGTGGTTTTCCCTATGCATCCAAGAACAAAAAAGAACATTGAACAATTTAATCTGAAGCCGCGTTTTGACGCCTTGGAAAATCTCAGAATTCTAGGTCCGACCGATTATTTTGGTTTTCAAAACCTTATAGGTGAATCTAAATTGGTGTTAACCGATAGTGGAGGGATACAGGAAGAAACCACCTTTAAGGGCATACCGTGCATAACACTAAGGCCAAATACAGAAAGGCCTTGTACGATAAACCAAGGAAGTAATTGCTTGATGAATTTTAAAATTGATTCTATTATTGCGCTTGTTGATGATATTATTAAAGGTAATTATAAAACATCAGAAGTACCAAAACTCTGGGATGGTTCAGCAACTAAAAGAATATTAGAGGTCATCAGTACTTTAGATATCAATGAAAACAGATTAAGTACTTAATTTATGCTAGAAAAAAGCAAATGGTACGTGCTTCTAACCAAGCCAAGGCATGAGAAAAAAGTCGCTGCCCGCTTAGAATCTATGGGTATTGAAGTATATTGCCCTCTTAGGAAAGAGGTTAGGCAATGGAGCGACAGAAAAAAGAAAGTTGAAGTGCCCTTACTCCCCTCTATGGTCTTGGTTAAGCTTACCGAAAACGAGCGTCATTTGGTTTTTGATGTTCCAGGGGTTGTTAGGTACATGTTTTGGTTGGGTGAGCCTGCCGTAGTTCGTGAAAAGGAAATAGAGGGACTGCAAAAAAGCTTAAAATCGGGATTCAAGGTTTTAGATGTTAAGGAACTTTCGGTAGGTGATACCATTGAAATCGACGGTCTTGGATCCTTGAAAAAAGAAAAAGGCAAGGTAAAGTATATCTCAGGAAATCAATGTTGGGTTGTACTAGAAAGCTTAGGCTATGTTGTTAAAATGAATATTTGAGTTGAAATTCCCTATTAAAAATTGCATTCTTTGTTGATTAATGTATTTTCGCAAGTTGAAATTAGCCTTTGGTATCCAAAAGTTGATAAATTATAATTAATTATTAGTAAGCTATGCACATAATCCCGTTGTGGCTTACAGCGGCGAAGCCATGTAATATTGTACTTAGCAATGATTTAAAATGATATTAAAATGCAGAAAACAAAGAACATCTGTTGTATTGGAGCTGGCTACGTAGGCGGGCCTACTATGGCGGTTATTGCTCAAAAATGCCCTGAGATAAACGTTACCGTAGTTGATATTAATGAGGCAAGAATAGCGGCATGGAATGATGAGAATGTCGAAAATATACCCATTTACGAGCCCGGTCTTCCAGAGGTCGTAAAAGAGGCAAGGGGTAGAAATTTATTTTTTTCTACCGAAGTGGATGCAGCGATTGAAAAGGCTGAAATGATATTTATTTCGGTAAACACGCCGACCAAAACCTACGGTATAGGTAAAGGCATGGCTGCCGATTTAAAGTGGATTGAGCTTTGCGCAAGACAGATTGCCAGAGTCTCCAAGACCGATAAGATAGTAGTTGAAAAGTCAACACTGCCCGTAAGAACCGCAGAAGCGTTAAAAAGTATCTTAGAGAACACAGGCAACGGGGTAAATTATCAAATACTTTCAAATCCAGAATTTTTAGCAGAAGGCACGGCCATTGAAGATTTAATGGCGCCAGATCGGGTGCTTATTGGTGGGGATGTCGATACTGAAAAAGGGCGCAAAGCCATTGAGAGTTTGGTGGATGTTTATGCCCATTGGGTAAATAGGGATAATATTCTTACCACAAACGTTTGGTCTTCAGAACTGTCAAAATTAACCGCAAACGCCTTCTTGGCTCAAAGAGTTTCCAGCATTAATGCCATGAGCGAGCTTTGCGAAAAAACAGGCGCCGATGTAAATGAGGTAGCCAAGGCCATTGGCATGGACTCTCGAATTGGGCCAAAATTTTTAAAATCTTCCGTAGGTTTTGGTGGTTCTTGTTTTCAAAAGGATATTTTAAATCTTGTTTACATTGCCAAGAGTTTTGGTCTTAACGAAGTGGCCGACTATTGGGAACAAGTAATTATCATGAACGATCACCAAAAGAGACGTTTTGCCACCAACATCGTAAATACCCTCTTTAACACGGTGTCGGGTAAAAAAATAGCCTTACTCGGTTGGGCTTTCAAAAAAGATACTAATGACACCCGGGAATCTGCAGCCATTTACGTTGCAGATTACCTATTGAACGAACGTGCAGAAGTAGTCATCTACGACCCACAAGTAAAGGCAGAACAGATATATGCAGATTTGGACTATCTGGGCACGAGAAGTGAAGAGGAAAATAGGGAATTGATATCCATTAATCCTGAGCCCTACGAAGCCTGCAAGGATGCCCACGCTATTGCGATACTCACCGAGTGGGATGAATTTAAGACCTACGACTGGGAGAAAATTTATAAAAACATGCTGAAGCCGGCTTTTTTGTTTGATGGAAGAAATATATTAAATGATGACGAATTATCTAAATATGGGTTCATTATAAAAAGTATTGGTAAATCAAATTAAGCTAAAACTGCTTTAGCCTCAGCTATGCAAACCAAGGAACTCAAGGTTTTTGTAAATAAACCGTCGAAGGAATCTAAAAAGGAAATATCCTTAAAACAGATGGTTATCGATTTGATGTCTGCTAGGTTTTTAGGGCGTCAAATTTTTATTAGGGACCTTAAGGCCATGTTTAGGCAATCTCTTCTAGGGATGGTTTGGGCCATTTTCCCGCCTTTTTTATCTGCGGGGCTTTGGGTATTTCTAAATGCATCGGGAGCAGTAAATATTACCGATGCGGGGGTGCCTTATCCCATATTTGTAATGTGTGGCACCGTCCTTTTTACAACCTTTACTCAAGCACTTAATATGCCAGCTGATGCCGTGATGGCCGGTAAAAGTATTATGGCAAAACTTAATTTTCCCAGGGAGGCCTTGCTTATCAATGCCTTTTATAAAGTAGGTTTTGACTTTAGTCTAAAGTTTTTTGCATTGGTTCTAATTACTCTAGTCTTAGGTTTTAAGTTTAGCTGGGCCGTTTTGTTATTTCCAATTGGGGCTTTAGTGGCGATTCTTTTGGGTTTTAGTTTTGGGGTGTTTTTAATTCCCTTTAAAATGCTTTACGGTGATTTTAAACGTCTGTTGAGCATAGCCACTCAAGTTTTAATGTATATTACTCCAATTGTATATCCCATGCCAGAAAGTGGCCTTGCTCGCACTTTTAATACCTACAATCCCGTTTATTATATGATTAATATACCGAGAAGTTGGTTTACCGGTATTGAGGTAAACTTACTGTGGCCATTACTTGCTTTGGTTACAATCGCCTTGGTGGTGTTGTTAATTGGCTGGGTAATGTACCGCATAACTATGCCCATTATTGTAGAACGGGTAGGTGCCTAACTTTGAAATAATGAATAGAGAGACTTCTGAGGATATATTAATAAATTGCGAAGGCCTTTCAAAAAAGTTTTGTAAAGATTTTAAGCGTTCCTTATGGTACGGAATTAAGGATGTTAGCCTTACATTTTCCAATAGAGGCCAACACCACAATACTTTAAGAAAAGATGAATTCTGGGCGGTCAAGAATATTGATTTTGAACTACGCCGTGGGGATTGTTTAGGTCTCATTGGTCATAACGGCGCCGGAAAATCAACGTTACTTAAAATCTTAAATGGTTTAATCAAACCAGATGAAGGCCAAGTAACCATGAGAGGTCGAGTAGGTGCTTTAATTGAGTTGGGTGCAGGCTTTAACCCAGTACTTACAGGTCGTGAAAACATCTACAATAACGGGGCAGTATTGGGGTTTTCAAAAGCCGAAATTTCTGCTAAACTTGAAACAATTATTGATTTTTCTGAGTTAAGGGACTTTATCGATATGCCCGTACAGAACTATAGTTCAGGGATGAAAGTCCGTCTGGGTTTCGCAGTAGCTGCACAGATGGAACCGGATATTCTACTGGTTGATGAAGTATTGGCAGTTGGGGATTTAGGCTTTAGATTAAAATGTTTTAAAACCATTGACGAGATTTTACCTAATACGGCAATTATATTTGTATCCCATTCCATGCCTATGGTGTCTAGGATTTGCAATAAGGTTATTCTTATGGATGGAGGTGTAGCCAAATATCATGGTACTGATGTCTCTAAAGCTATTGATTTGTACTATACTAGGTTTGCATCAAATACTAGTAATATAGTAATAGACGATAAGAGTATTATACTAGAATCCTTGAAAGTCCTAATACATAATTCAATTCAAGGCAATAAGCTGTTAAATTGGGGAGAGGACTTGGTGTTTGAATTAAAGTTTCAAATCAGTAAAGCAGACATTAAAAATATTGATATTGTTATAATAATTCAAGATAAGGAGCAGAGACCTGTCGCAGCGATAACAGAGAGAAATTTTGAAATTAAAAACAAAAAAAAATACCATTTAAAATTTACTAACCAATCCCTGCAATTATCAAAAGGAAGTTATTCAGTAAGCTTAGTAATTAACGTTGACGAATCGCCTGCATATCGTCAAAATGACATCACAAGTTTTCAAGTCACACACGATAGGGACACCTGGGAACCATTTTTACTTAAAACAAAGCTTGAGCGCCTATGATTAATGTTACCAAAACGTTCTTTCCGCCGCTAGCTGAATATCAGAAACAGATTAAACGTATCTGGGATAACCAGTGGCTCACTAATAACGGCCAATTGTACAAAGAATTGACCAGTAGCTTAAAAGAATACCTAGGTGTAAGTTATGTAATTCCAACTACCAACGGCACTCTGCCCATCCAAATCGCTTTAAATGCCTATGGGAATAAAGGTGAAGTCATTACAACGCCCTTTAGTTACGTAGCTACAACCTCAAGTATCGTTTGGGAAAACTGCACACCTGTATTTGTAGATATCCATCCCGAGCACCTTACCATTGACGAAACAAAAATTGAGGCCGCGATTACTGAAAAAACGACGGCTATTTTAGCTACTCATGTGTACGGAAATCCCTGCGCTGTGAATGATATTGAGGCCATTGCCAAAAAGCATAACTTAAAGGTCATCTATGATGCCGCACATTGTTTTGGGGTAAAGTACAAAGGGCAATCCTTATTTAATTTTGGGGATGTAAGCACCTGCAGTTTTCATGCTACGAAATTATTTCATACTGGAGAGGGTGGAGCGGCATTTTGTCAAGACAAAAAAACCCACCAAGATATTTGGTATAGGCATAATTTTGGGCACGATGGCCCAGAAGTATATCATGGTTTAGGGATTAATGCAAAAATGAGTGAGTTGCAAGCAGCTATGGGATTAGCGATGTTGCCTCATATGGAACACGTTTTAACAGAGCGTAAACGTGTTTGTGATTATTACGATAACCATTTAATGTTTTCGAAATTATCTAGATTAAGATTAAGAGAAGGCACCGATTGGAATTATGCGTATTATCCAATTATATTTAAATCAGAAAACGACCTTCTAAAAACAATGGAGAAATTAGCAGATAAATCCATAAAACCAAGGCGTTATTTCTATCCCAGTTTAGAGAACCTACCCTACATTAACTCAAAACAATGTCCAATTGCAGAGTCAATAGCTAAAAGGGTGCTATGTTTACCCTTATATACTCAAATAGGCGAGCAGGACTTATGTATTATTGCAACTATAATAAACGATGCAACCAATTAAAAACAAGTCTATTGCTGTAATGCAGCCATATATCTTTCCTTACTTAGGGTACTTTCAATTAGTAAATGCTGTAGATGAATTCGTGTTTTATGATGATGTCAATTTTATTAAGCGGGGTTGGGTAAATAGAAATAAAATTTTGATTAATGGCAAGGAAAATTTATTGAGTTTCCCTTGTATCAAGCCAAGCCAAAACAAACTCATTAATCAAATAAACATAGACACCTCTAAAAAGGAATATCGAAAAAATTTAAATTCCATTGCTATGGCTTATAAAAAAAGCCCATATTTCGAGAATGTATATCCGATTGTTGAGAAGGTTCTTAAAGGGAGTTACAATACAATTGCTGATTTGAATATAGCAAGTTTGGTAGAAGTTTCAAAATTTCTAAATTTAGACACCAAGTTCAAAACCTCCTCAACACAATTTCCTGAAACATCGCACCTTGGTAAAAGTCAAAGATTGAAAAAAATAACAAAGCTTGAAAATGCTTCGACATATATAAATGCTATCGGGGGAATAGCTCTTTATGATAAAGCAGACTTCCAAAACAGTGGAATTGATTTGTATTTTCTTAAGCCAAATTTAAAACCTTACAAACAATTCAACCAAGAGTTCGTTCCGGGGTTATCAATTATTGATGTTCTAATGTTTAATAATAAGAATGAATGTATTGAGCTTATAAAGGATTATCAACTAATTTGAAATATATAAGCCTGCATAGTGTTCCTAGGTCCGGTTCAACCTGGTTGGGCTCAATTCTAGATTCTTCCTACAATACTTGTTATAGATTTCAGCCTCTATTTTCATATACGCATAAAGGATATTTAAACCCTGAATCTAAAATTGAAGACATTAATAGATTTTTTGAAGATATCTACAAGACAAAAGATGAATTTGTTCTTCAGAAAAAGCCAAAACAAAATGGTTTGATTCCAGAATTCAAAAAAAAAGAGTTAACCCATATTGTATATAAAGAAGTGCGATATCATCATATATTACGAAATATATTAAATCAATCTGAGAATATTAAAGTGATCGGTCTCATAAGGAATCCATTAGCAGTAATAAGTTCTTGGTTAAACGCACCTAAAGAATTCAGAAAAGATTTGGGCTGGAGCATTGAGGACGAATGGCTAAATGCACCTTCTAAAAATCTAAATAAGCCAGAGGAGTTTTACGGTTATAATAAGTGGAAGGACGTATGTTATTCGTTTATGGATTTAAAAAAAGATTATCCTAAGTGCTTTCATTTGATTAATTACGATGACTTAGTTGAAAATACAGAAAAGACAGTAAAACAACTTTTTGAGTTTTGTGATTTGGAATATTCAGATCAGACTGACCGTTTTTTGAATATAACAATTAGTAACAACTCCAAGAATGTAAATACTTATTCAGTTTACAAAAATAAAAGCGATGATAATGCTTGGGAAAGGGTTTTACCCATTTTCATCAAGGAGGAAATAAAAAAGGATTCTGATTTTGTTCAACTAAACAAGATATTCAAATGGATTTGATTAAAGATTGGCGTATAATTTTTTTATTATGTAGCGAACGTAGTGGAAGTAATTTTACTACCAAACTTATGAATAACCACTCGCAAATTTGTGGTCCATCAACTAAGCATATTATTAATCCGTTAGCTAGAAATTCATTTAGATATCAACCCTTTAATGAAAAGAACTGGACCTTTCTCTTAAAGGACTTGCTTAATTTGTTCAACGTTACCTTTTCAATCTGGAAAATAGATTTAACTCTAAATGAGTTAAAAGAGAATATAGAAACAGGTGATTTGAAGCAGCTAATTTTTTACATATTTAATAAAGAAGCTCAATCGCATGGTAAAAGTCACGTTTTCATTAAAGAGATTGGCTTCTATGAATTTTATCCCTTTGTAAAACATTATTTTCCCAATGCAAATTTTTTATTTCAAATCAGGGATCCTAGGGATATGGCACTGTCTTGGAGAAAAAGTAAGATACATAGGGGAGGAGTTGTACAAGCTGCCAAAAGATGGAAAATAGATCAGCAGCAATTTTTAAAAATACAACAACTAGAACAGGCAAACTCAAATATAGCAACTTTTAAATACGAGGAACTTGTGAGTGACCCTAAATCAAAGCTGTCTATAGCTTTAGATATGATAAATCTTGATTTCGAAAGTAACATGTTGAAAATGGATGCAGATGAATTGACTAAAAAGAACTCAGAGCAGTTATCATCATGGAAGAATATTTCGGGTCCAATCTTAAGAGATAATTTTAATAAGTACAGACTAGAGTTGAACAATAGTGAAATTGAAATAATAGAAGCAATCTGCTATTTTGAAATGGTACAGTTAGGCTATAAACCAGAGCATTCATGGGAGTCTTTAAGTAAAATTAGTAATGATCGTATTGAGTCCTTCCACCAAAATGAATTAAAACAATTAGATTACGGACCTTCAAGCGGTGTAAGGGAAAACATGCTTGCCAAACAACGCTTTTATCAGCATGTTAAATAAATAGGTTTTGAAACTAGCAGATTTTAAATACAATACGCAAAGTAAACCATTGGTTAGCATTTGTGTTACTACTTATAATCATGAAAAATACATTGAGGAGGCTATAGAAAGCTTCTTAATGCAAGAGGTTGATTTTGAAGTAGAAGTTGTGATTCACGATGATGCGTCAACAGACAAGACGCAAACAATTATAAAACGCTATCATAAAAAGTATCCAGGTTTGTTTAAGCTACTGCTTCAAACCGAAAATCAACGTTCAAAATATGGGGGAGGTATGCAACCTAGATTTAATTATCCTAGAGCTAAGGGCAAATATATTGCGCTTTGTGAAGGTGACGATTACTGGACCGATAGGTTAAAGTTGCAAAAGCAGGTTGATTTTTTGGAGAATAATCCAGATTACATTTTAAGTGCACATTGTGTAAAGTATTTTTATGAAGCTAAAAACACCTATGGGATAGACGCCCATAAGGATGGAAATTTTTCCGCGATTGATATTGCAACTAAAGTACCATTTCAAATGGTTTCAGTAGTGTTTAAAAAAATCTCTAGATTAAATAGCCTGCCATCTTGGTATTTTCAAGTTCCTCTTGGGGATTGGATGCTGTACACGTTTCTGCTCCAATTTGGAAAAGCAAATAAAATGAGTGAAGTAATGTCTGTTTACCGCATTCACTCTGCTGGTGTCTGGAGCGGGCAAGCTTCAAATAAAAACAGTAAGATGCTTAAAAGTGCATTTGTCATGAAGGATAAATTCTCAACTGAAATCAACAATAAGTTACATCAAACTTTTTTGCGCTTTTTCATGCAATCTTATACAGGCTTCATCAATACTAATGATTTTGAAGGGGCTAATAAGTTGGTTGCAGACTATGACAGCCATTTACCACAAGAATATTTGGCCCTATTTAATTCAATTAAAAGATATGCCTTAAAAGTAAACTTGGAGTTAGAGCAGAAAAATGGGCTAATAGATGAGCTTTTCTCTTCTTGGTCATATAGAATTGGAAATAAGTTTGTTGGTATTTTTGGCTTTTTTAAAAACAAAAAAAATTAAAAGTTCAACAAGCAACACCTATCACATGAAAGATTTGGTTACAGTTGTGATGCCGTGCTATAATATGGGAAATTATATATCCCAAGCCCTTGAGGGGGTTGCATCCCAAACATATATCAATTGGGAGGTTATAGTGGTAGACGACTGTGGGCCCTCTGATGGTTTTGAAGACATCGTACTTGACTTTAAGGAGAGGCACAAAAAAAACAGGGTTAAATTAATAAGGCACCAACACAATAGAGGCGTGTGTGCTGCAAGAAACACGGCAATAGATTATGCCAAAGGAGCGTTTATCGCCCCGCTAGATCCTGATGATTATTGGATGCCAAATCATTTAGAAACGGCAGTTTCATACTTTTTAGCAGATAGGGATTTGTATTTCTATTCTTGTTTTGCCAATATTTTTTATCTTGAAAATGATTCTAGGATAAAGCAAATTGAGCGTTACATGGAATGGGAACTGCGCTTTTTCCCTTATTCCCTCGCTTTACGAAATGCAATACCAAACTCATCGGCGGTACTCAGGAGGGCGGTTTTTGAGGAAGTTGGCTACTATGACGAAAATAAGGATATCCATCAAGTGGGAGATTATGATCTTTGGATACGTATTATAAAGTCGGGGCTAAAAACAAATATTCACAACGCATCTAATATCTTTTATAGAAAACATCCTACTGGTGCTACTAGTAACATGGAAAAGATGATTGAGGCAAAATCTCTGCTGGTGAAAAAACACCAAGAATGGTTTACGAATTATAGACATGAGGTAATCGAGCGACTATCGGGTAACTTGATAACCCAAGACATACATATTACCAAACTTAAAAACAAACATCAAGCTTTGGAACGACGCATAGCAGTACTTGAGCAGACCATTGCAAAACTAAAGTCGCTCCCAATACTAAAGCAAATTTTAGGTCTAAAAAATTCGCTAAGTAAATAAATAACCTTATTTTATGATAGAATTGGATGCTCAAAACCAGATGGTTAGTAAATCAATGAATCTTGAAAAGTACAGTAAGCTTAAGGGTCAAACCTTTATCTTCCGTATTGGTAGCTATAATAATTTGGGTGGAGCCGAGACTAAAGCGATTACATTGGCCGAAATTTTGAAGAATGATATTGGTGCAAACGTACTTTTCTTGGCCAATGGAGGAAATGGTGTAGTAAAGCAGGTTTTAGATGACAAAGGTTTTAAAACCTTAGTTTTTAAGTATGATTTGAAAGCCAAACCATTTAAAAAGGCTATTAACATATTTAGGCAAATCCAATTTCTTAAAAAATATAAGCCAGATTTTATTTTGCCTTGGAGCAGCGATAATTGTAAATCCATTTTACCTTTTTGGAAACTCACGGGAGCAAAATACGCCTGGTGGAATATGCAAGATGAAGGCCGTGGACTTTATAAAACAGCAAACGAAAAAAAATTACTTTTGAGTGCCTCGGAGATTGTCTCAAATTCGCTTGCAGGTCAAATGTTTATAAATGAAACCTATAACATTCCAAAAAACCAGATAAAGCTTTATAATAATCCTACGGAACTTCCAGAAATATCTAAAATAAAACCGGTTTGGAAACAGCGTTTAGGCCTAAGTAAAGATACCTTAATAGTAAGTATGATGGCAAATATCACCAGATGGAAAGATCATGAAACACTATTTAAAGCCTGGAAATTAGTAGTCAACCATTTTGAGCAAAAACATATAAAAATTAAGTTGTTACTGGCAGGTGACTGTAGGGAAATCACCAAAGAGTTAAAAGTTCTTGGCTTTGATTTGAATATTTCGGACTCTGTAATTTTTTTAGGTTCTATTTTAGAGGTTAATGCACTTATTCTTGAATCTGATTTAATAGTTCACAGCTCTAATCATGAAGGCTGTCCCAATGCTGTTTGTGAGGCTATGGCCTTAAAAAAGCCAGTGGTTGGTACTGATATACCGGGTGTACGAGAAGCATTATCGAATAAATATGAGCAGTACACACTCACGTCTCCAAACGACGGGAAAGACCTTGCGGAAAAAATAATATATCTCATCCAGAACCCCGAATTATCAGATAGTATCGCAGCTTTTAATCGTAATAGAATAGCTGAAAACTATACCTTACATGGTATGGTAGATACACTTTTTGAAGGATTTGTAAATCATCTGGATTAACTTTTAATGAATACTACATGGGGCTATATCCTTTAACATATATACCTCCAAAATGATAATATTAGTAATTTAGTTGTTGAATGTATCTATATGTCCTTAAATTTTAAGAATATACCAAATAATATAAAAAATAAGTGGCGAGATGCCCACTTAAGTAAAAACCATTTAAAAGTAAATAAATATTGGCGTTTTGATAAAAGTGAAAAAAAATTCTATAATATAAAAAATGTAGTGCCTAACTTGTTGGTTATAGGCGCACAAAAATGTGGTACTACCTCTTTATGTGCCTATATGGATGAGCATCCAGATATTTATATAAGCTCTCCTGAGAAAGAGCCAGGATATTTTATCTTTGAAGAATGGGCTAAATCATATTGGAACAGCTGGGGTATTCAACTCAAATCTAAGTCTGAATTAATGCTCAAACTTATGATTGACGACACATATGTTGGACAAGAATATTTTGGTGATGGTTCAACACATTATACCATTGCAAATAGAGTTGAGGATTTTAATTTAGTGTCAAAATTGAAACAAAAGGTGGGTAAGCCAAAAATCATTTACAGTATTAGAAATCCATTCGATCGTATCAGTTCTGCATATTTCCACATGAAAAAATTTTGGAATTATAAATCGTCCTTCGATCGGTTTTTAGTTGATGATCCAGGAGCTATAGAAACAACTCTTTATTTCAAGCAGATAAAATCCTTAATTGACGAATTCGAAGATGATGTGTTCTTGATTTTATTTGAAGATTTTATCAATAGCCCGCAATGTACCCTAGATGACATCTATTCGTTTTTAGATTTAGAGCCCTATAACGCTTATCAAGATTTTAAGGTGCACAATAAAACTAGGCCTCGAGCTACATTTAAAATTTCAAACAATGCATACAACACGTTAATTCCTCTTTTTGATCATGAAAAGGAAAAAATTCAAGACCATTTTCAAATTGAATTGAATTGGGATTTAGCTAAAGAAACCTGGGTAGCTTAATTGAGTAAATTTTGAATATTTTAATTTGTGCCAATGATAGGCCAGGTCATTATGCTACGGGTCCAAATGCTTGGCTTCAGCGTTTAGTAAAGGATTTGGTAACTAATCACGGTTTGAACATTACAACCGTCTTTCTTTATAAAGGTAAGCTTAAGGATTGCCCAACAATTACCTACTTTAAAAGTGAGGGACTACCAATTAGCTTATTGAAAGAAAAAAACCTGCCCTATGTTGCAGACCAGGTGCTGGCTTTATTAAAAATAGTCAAGGATTTAGACATTACTGTAGTAATTGCCAACCTTTTAGTTCCGGCTTATTACGCTACACCCTATTTAAAAAAGGCTCATATACCTGTAATTGGGGTTATGCATTCCAATGATGCATTTTATAGAGGGGTCATTGAGAAATTTATAAAGGGTAAAACAGAGAATCAATTAACCGTAAGCGTGTCCGTATCCGAGTTTATCGATAAATTATCGCATAACAAATCATCAAACACCCAATTAGAAATTATACCATGTGGTACCCCTGTTCCGCAGATTAAAGCGAGCCATGACGAGACAGAGGTTCTTGAAGTTGTCTATGCTGGTAGATTGGAGGTAGAACAAAAGCAAATACTAAAATTAACTAAGGCCTTTTGTGATGCTGCAATCCAGGACTCAAGGCTTAGGTTTTCTATTTATGGGAGTGGTACAGCGCAGATTGACGTAGAAAAAATTATTAAAGAAAAATCTAAATCAAATGTAAATTACATGGGAGCGGTTAAGCCAAGTGATATTTTAAATTGCCTGCGGAAACATCAAGTGTTCACCTTAATGAGCGATTATGAAGGTATGCCAGTTGCCCTAATGGAGGCCATGGCTTGCGGGGTAATACCAGTATGCCTAGAGGAATCCAGTGGGGTGAATGAAATCATAGAGCACGGGGTAAACGGTTTTATTGTTAAAAACCGCACTCAAGACTATTTAAAACACTTACAATTATTATTGGATAAGCCCGAACTTCAAAGAACCCTTTCCCAAAATGCTATTAAGACTATTGAAGAAAAGTACAGCAGTTTTATAACTCATCAACGTTGGATAACACTTCTGCGAAGATTCAATAATCAAACTGTAAAGCCATTGCGTGTGCCTAATCGTATTCGCTTATCTGGAAACCTGCTGCATTACGGTGATAACAGAAAGCCTAGTTTAAAAGAACAAGCACTCCGCCAAATAAGTGATAATTGGCTAAAAATCCGACTATATGTAAGGCCTAGGGCTAGATTAAGAACATTTTTAGGGTATGAGGAAAAACCATAATATTCTAATCGTATCGCCCCATAAAGTGGCGTTGACTGAAACCTTTATTAATTCGCATATCGAGAGATTGGATGCTAACAAGTTTTATTTATACGGCTATGATTTAAATTATAGGGACGGCAACGACAAGAGCCTCGCGGATTTTTATAAGGATAAACCAAACTTCTTTAGCCGGTTTAAGTCTTTGCTTCCTCATTATCTGTATTATAAGCTAGAGCAACATAGAAAAAGGCAGAATTCTAATGAAAATCTTATTAGCCGATATATTAGAGAAAATAAGATAGACTTAGTTTTAGCTGAGTATGGTATTGCAGGGAGTTATATAGCACCAATCTGCAAGGTTCTAAACATTCCACTCTTGGTTCACTTTCATGGATATGACGCGTCTAGATATGATATTTTAGAGTCATATAAAACAGGTTATCAATTGATGTTTCAGACAGCGCAAAGAATAATAGTTGTATCGAAGGCCATGGCTAAAGCTTTAGAAAGTTTAGGATGTCCCAAAAACAAGTTAGTTCTCAATACTTACGGCCCTCATCCAGATTTCACTAAAACGACAGTAAATTACGGATCGAATTATCTTATTTCGGTAGGTAGGCAAACTTTTAAAAAAGCACCTTACTTACTTCTTCTAGCTTTCAAAAAGGTTATTGGGCAAAACCCAGAATTAAGACTTAAAATTATTGGGGATGGCGAGTTGTATGGCATAACTAAAAATATGATAAAAAGTTTAGGTCTGGAAAAGCAAGTTTTTTTGTTGGGAGGCCTCGAACGTCCTGAAATTATTAAACAGATGAAAACCGCTTTTGTATTTGTTCAACACTCTATTGTTGCTCACAATGGCGATTCAGAAGGAACGCCTGTAGGGATTATAGAAGCAATGGCTGCAGGATTACCAGTGGTTTCTACCAAACATGCTGGAATACCTGATGTCGTGAAACATAAAAATACTGGCTATCTAGTTGAGGAAAACGATGTAAATGAAATGGCAAAATATATGCTCGACTTGTCTAGGGATAGAGATTTAGTTGAGCAAATGGGTCAAAGAGGCAAAGAATTTATTAATTCTAATTTTACTATGGACGGTCACATAGAAACCTTAAACTCCACGATTAATGATATATTAGTCAATACCTGATGCAAAGTAATCCAAAGGTTTCAATAGTAATCCCACATTACAATAGGTTTGATTTGCTCAAGCAGACCTTAAATTCTGTATATCACCAAACGTATTCGGATTGGGAAATTATTGTCGTTGATGATTATTCGACTTCCGAATGTCTTGAGAACATCAAGATTTTTATTGAAAATGAATCTAGAATTCAACTTGTTGTTAAGAAGAATGAGTTAAAGGGAGCTCCTGCCAGTCGAAATTTAGGCCTTAATTTAGCCAGAGGATTTTATGTTTTATTTCTAGATGCAGATGATGTTTTAGCTCCTTTTGCCTTAGAACAAAGAGTTGGCGCTTTTACCAACGCAAATCAACTTTATGATGCGGTAATCGCTCCCACCCTCAACTTTAAAACAATACCGGGCGACCTACTTGAGGTTTGGAGCGATTTTAAAAAAAAAAATTCAGTATATGACCTTTTGGAAGGGAAACCTTACTTTCAAACCATGGGGCCTCTGTGGAAAAAAAACTACTTAAATAAAATAGGAGGTTGGCACCAAGAATTAAAGAGTTATCAAGATTGGGAGCTCCATATTAGGGCTTTGTTAAGAGGAATGAGTTATAAGGAACTTGAAGAACACGATAACTTTTATAGAATTGCCTCAGATGAGCACTCCATAGCCAGTAGATATTTTCAAGATGAAGTTATACGTGGGCGGTTTGATGCTTTTAAAGCTGTTTACAATGAAATTAAAACAAGCGCGCCTACTTTAAATACCGCTCCATACCGCGCTTATGTGATAAGACAGTTTATTCAATTGATCGATCATGATAAAATAAATGTAGTGAGCAATCTGCTCAAATCATATAGGCACTATGGTTTAACTGTTTTAGATCAAATGCTTATAAGGATGATGCTTAGGGATGGTAGTTCTTGGCGTTATAGAAAAGTTACTAAATTTTCAACTAACTTTTTTTGGAGCCACATTGATTTCGACCCATGGAATAAGACCACCAAAGCTAATAAACCAAACAATTCAGGCATTAGGGCTCTAAACTACAACTACAAAGAACTACTTTCTCAATAATTATTACCTATGCCAGAGTTTACAGTAAGTGTTATTATTTGTACCTATAACCCCAACATCTCTATTATAAATAGGGCATTAAATGGACTAAAAAACCAAACAGTGAATACCTTTGATTGGGAACTCATCATCGTGGACAATAACAGTACAGATGACTTTCAACATAAGTTAGATATATCATGGCATGACTACGTTAGGTTTATCAATGAAAATCAACAAGGACTTACCTATGCACGTATTGCAGGTATGGAAGCTGCTCGAGGAGAGTTATTAATTTTTGTTGATGATGACAATGTTTTAGATAAAGATTATTTAGTAAATGCCATTAAAATTGGTGAAGAGTTTGGATTTTTAGGGGCCTGGGGCGGCTCAACAATAGGTGAATTTGAGGTGGAGCCACCTTCTTGGTTTAGTGCCAAATATTTTGAAATGTTGGCTGTTAGAACCATTGATAGGGATAGCTGGTCAAATAAGCGCTTTGACCGCGATACGAATCCTATTGGCGCAGGGCTGGTTATTCGAAAGGATGTTGCCGAAGCATATATAAATGCTCAAAAATCCGGTAAAAAGGAACTTGTGTTAGATAGGAGTGGAGATAGTTTACTAAGTGGCGGTGATAACGAGATTGTTTATACGGCCATTGAACTAGGTTACGGTACAGGTAATTTTCAGCGTTTAAAACTAACGCATTATATAACCGCCAAACGTTTAACAGCTGATTATATGATAAAATTAATGGAGAGCATAGCAATGTCAAATGTTATACTGTACCATAAGTACGGCAGGGATTACCCATTCCCCATTAGACCCAGAGGTGTCGCTACCGATGTGTTATATAAAATTCAGCAATTACGAATGGATCCCATAAAAAAAGCCTTAAAGGATGCCGAAATAAAAGGTATTACAAGAGGTAAAGCATTGATAGGGTAAATCTATGACTGATTCCTTACCATTGGTCTCTGTCTTGATTGCCAATTATAATAATGGTGCTTTTTTGAAAGAGGCTGTTAACAGTGTTTTAAACCAGACTTACACCAATTGGGAAATTATCATTGTTGACGATGCCTCAACAGATAAAAGCAATTCCATAATTAAACAAATGCAAAGGGCGGATATTCGTATAAAAGGTTTTTTTAATAGCACTAACATGAAAGTGGGTGCCACAAAGTCTAAAGCAACGAATTTAGCTAATGGTGCAATTTGTGCCATATTAGATCCAGATGATAGTTTGGAACCAACCGCTTTGGAACGTCATGTATTATGTCACCGTAAACATCCTCATAGCAGTGTTGTAGGGTCTAATTATTATACTTGCGACGAAAATTTAAAAATAATTGAAAAGAATAAAGGCCTATATCGTCCCAAACATTATACCTCCTATTTAGCATCACAGGGAGGCCTTCATCATTTCTGGTCATTTAAAAAAGAGCAATATGATAAAACTTCCGGATTTGATGCCTTTTTCATTTTGGCAGAAGATCAGGATTTATTTTATAAAATGGAAGAAGTTGGAAAGATTGAGGTATTGGATGAGCCACTCTACTACTACAGAACGCATGGCAACGCTATATCTCAAGGCGATAAGGTGAGCCTAGCGTATGCATACCATATTTTTGCCCAGTTGGACGCGCTCAATAGAAGAACTGCGAAAACATCAGAAGCTTCCCGAGTAAAGCGTGCGATACTGGAATTTATGGATTGGGGCTTTCCAAAAATAGAAAAAGACTTTAGGATAAAGTTATTGGCAGGAATTTTAAAAAGATTCCCTCAATTAGTATGCAAACGAAGCGTATTATCTGGTCTGTACGGTTTAGCTAAATAATTAGGCGATATAAGTCATGAATCAACCTTTAATTTCAGTCATTGTTACCTGTTATAATCAGGAAGCCTCAATAAACAAAACCTTAGACAGCGTAAAAAATCAAACCTTTACAAACTGGGAATGCATTGTTGTTGACGATGGCTCAACTGATGGTGGTGCCGCAATAATTAAAGATTTAGCCAAATCAGACAGCCGATTTATTTATAAGTACCAAGAGAATTCAGGCGTGGCAAATGCACGCAATATTGGATTTAAATTGGCAACCGGAACCTTCATAAACTTTTTAGATGGTGATGATACATTTTTACCTAAAAAACTAGAGCATCAACTAAACGTTTTTGACGAACATCCAAATATCTTTATCTGTATATGTGACCACCAGCACTATATTGAAAACACCAAAAAGGTAGTTTACTATCCATACGAAACATTAAATCACAACCCTTTAGAACAGCTTGTTTATAAATGGCAAATAGGCGTAGCTTTCCCCCAACACGCGCCTCTATATAAAAAATCCCTATGGTCTAATAATGAATTACCTTATCCCATTGACTACGCCAAGAGAAGTGAAGACTGGGTGTTCAATGTTTTAGTGGCCTTAAAAGAAAAACCCTATTACTTTCTTAATAAAGTGCTATGTACCTATCATCATGATGGCAATAATTTTACAAAAGATGTTATGAACAGTGCCGTTTCGGCGATACATGCGGCAATGTATCTAAACCCTTACCTACCAAAAAACTATCAGGTTAATTTTATTGATCATACCATACGCAAGTCGATGAATAGATATTTAGAAAGCCAACGTCCTGATATTCTCAGGGAATCAGGAAATTGGCGCCTAGGTAATCTAATAACAAAGCCTTTGTTTAATATCAAAAAATCCATTAGAAAGGGAATTGAAAAAGCCTCATTCTAAATATTATAGAACTTTCGATAAATTGAAAGACGAAAGTCATAGGCCGCAATGGTCAGTGATAATTCCAACCTATAACTGTGCTAAATATCTCGAACAGACCTTAAAAAGTGTTTTGCTTCAGGATTCTGGGGACGATCAAATGGAAATTATTGTCGTTGATGATTGTTCTACCAAGGATGATCCTAAATCTGTAGTGCAAAACGTTGCCGGAAGCCGTGTGCGCTTTTACCAGCAAAAAGAGAATGTGGGCAAGAGCAGAAACTATGAATACGGCATTGCCAAAAGTAAGGGTTACTATATTCATTTATTACATGGCGATGATGTTGTCAAACCAGGATTTTACAAAGAGATGAACCGTCTTTTTGAACTATTTCCCAGTGCTGGTGCAGCCTTCTGCCATTGTATTTATATTAACAATCAAAACAGTTATATCGGTGAAAGCAAAATCTTGGGTGAAGAGGCCATGCTACTCAAGGATTTTTCAAAGGATATTGCAAAGTGGCAACTGATTCAACCGCCTTGTTTGGTTATCAAGAGGGAGGTTTATGAAACAGTTGGGGGCTACGATAGGCGACTCCACTATATTGAAGATTGGGAGTATTATGTGCGCTGTAGCCTAAATTATGACTTTGCGTATTCTCCACAGCCCTTAGCAGAATACCGTATTTTCCCAGAAAATTCATCCAGTAGGTCAGCCAAAGGTGGCAGACGTCTCAAAACGCTTAAAAAGGTGCTTAAAATAATGGACGCTTATCTGCCAGAAACACTGCTAAAAGACATTAAGTCTAAGCGCAATCAGGAGGTTGCGCAGTATTGTTTAGACTATATCCCTAAAATGGTGTACACAAAGGATGTCAAAGGATTCGTTCTATATTCCAAAACATTCTTTTTTCGGAATAGAAAACCTAGACTTTGGCTCAGATGGTTTCGTTTTGTTATTCAGTTTAAAAAGTTTAAATAAAAAGTTTAAATAAAAAGATTACACCAAAATATTGAATGTTATTAAGAATATTCAGATTTTGTAATTAAACCCTTTATAAGATATATAGTGCCAACACCTCAGATTTCTATAATTACAACAGTTTTCAATAGAGAAAAGTATCTGGAGGATTGTATTAAAAGTGTTTTAGCTTCCAGCTTTGAGAATTGGGAATTGATTATCGTTGATGATAAATCCAAAGATAGATCGGTAGAAATTGCTGAGAATTATGCAGCCAGCGATGCGCGAATTAGAGTTCAAGTTAATGAACAAAATTTGGGTCAATTTGAAAACCGTAATTACGCAGCGAGCTTAGCCAAAGGTAAATACTTAAAATACTTAGATTCTGATGATGTTCTATACCCTCACGGTCTTCAAGTATTTATGAAAGCCGCTAGAGAGCATCCAGAGGCAGGTTTGATTATTAGCCACGATCAACTACATGAATCTCAGCCTTATCCCATTCTAATGAATTCGCACGAGGCTTGGGCCTCTTTGTTTTTGTCAAGAGGTTTTCCTGCTTCGGGACCTACTGGAGCACTAATTAAGCGTCAGGTGTTTTTAGAATTGGATGGCTTTCCAAAACCATTTTATGTGGGTACAGACATCCTTCTATGGCTTCTCATTGCCAGTCGTTATCCAATCGTTAAAGTACAACCTGCACTCACGTGGTACCGTACTCACGACGAACAGGCACTATCCCAGGGCCTCTTGAATAACGAGTATCTTAGGGAGGACTACAATTATATGGTGAAATATCTAATGGCTTCCAAAAATCCTTTAACAGGAGAGGAAAAGTCAAGAGGCTTGGTTAAACTCAAAAAGAGACAATTGCGGCAAATAGCTATATACGCGTTAAAAACAGGAAAAGTGTTAGACGCATTGAAACTTTTACAATACAATAATTTTAATTTTAGGGATATTAAGTACCTTATTAACTAAATGCCTGGTTTGGTTTCAATAATTATTCCTGTTCATAATGCCACAGGTTTTATTCAAGAAACGATTAATTCTTGTTTACAACAAAGCTATTCTGATTTAGAGTTGATACTGGTAGAGAATGGCTCTACAGATGGGAGTTGGAGTGTAATAGATTCAATTAATGACAAGCGAATTCGACCTTTTCAGCTTAAGATTGGCAACGCCGCCGCCGCTCGGAATTATGGATTTGAAAAGTCCAGAGGCGACTATATCATGTTTTTAGATGCAGATGACGTACTTGCAACTAATAAAATTGAAAAACAAATTAAAGCACTTCAAAAAAAGCCCCATGGGTGGATTGCCTCTTGCGCTTGGGCAAAATTCACTGATAATATGCAACAGGCTAAAATTGAAGAGCAAGCGGTTTGGAAAATTCAAAGCCCTTTAGATTGGTGCGTTAACGCTCTTGATGGTAAGGGTATGATGATTCCTGGTTGTTGGTTAATACCCAAATCTATAATAAAAAAATCGGGCTTATGGGATGAGACTCTTACCCTTCATGATGACGGTGAATTTATGTTACGCGTTTTATTGGCATCCAAGGGAAATGTCTTCGTTGATGGCACGGTAGTAAATTACCGGCAAGTTCCTGGTAGCTTATCTCGTAAGAACAAAAACTTGAAAGCCGCAAAAAGTGCGTATAGCGTAGCAAAATCTTATGAAGAACATCTTTTGAAATTTAAATATAGTAGAGAGGTGCGTCGTGTTTTGGCAAAAAATTACTGTCAATTTATTTATGAGTACCATCCCAAGCATTCAACCCTAATTAAAAAAGCTAAAATTCGACTTCAACAATTAAACATTAAACCTTTGCCACTAGTGGGTAGCGAAAAATTTAAATGGCTTACTAAATGCTTTGGTTTCTATAATAGCTTAAAAATTGTTGCAATTGCTAGAACATTTAAGTATTAAATTAAGGTGAAACGACTGCTGTATATTTCAACTTTACCAAAAAATAGCCAGTCAGGTGGTGCAAATGCTGTAAACTTCCATACGTTTAAAGCGCTTAATAACTATTTTGATTGCCATTATAAACAAATAAATCCTCCCGAGCCTAAGTTGGGAAAAAGGCTTTCTCAGATAAAACGCAAACTTTTAAAGGTTCCAGCAGCTTTCAATTATTTTTCAAAAGAACGATTGATACAAATCGCATCAGAGTTCAACAGCATAGTAGGAAATTATGATGTTGTGTTTTTTAGGGATTTCGCGCCATGGGTGATGTGTGAACCTAAAGTTCCTTACGTAGCTTATAACGATGTTCATTTCCTTCAGTTCTTTAAAAACACATTTAGCAGTAAGGAATTCAGCCAAGGTGATATACAGCGTATTTGTAATCAAGAAAAAGTATGGCTAAGCCAGGCCAAAGCCTTGGCCTTTGAGTCGTCCTGGGGGGCTAAGCAGTGCGCTAAGGACTATCAAATCAAGAATTCAGATTTGGTCTCAGTAGGTCGAGGGGGGCATATCCCAATACCCGAGCGCGATACTTATGCAGGTAGCCTCAATCTGGTAATTATAGCCAATAATTTTTATCAAAAAGGTGGAGACCTCGTTTTTGAGGCGTTCAAATCACTGAAAAGCTACTATCCAAAATTAGAATTACACATTGTAGGTGGGCATCCGGGCAGGGCTGTTGAGAAATTTCATGGCGTAAGATACCATGGTTATATATACAAAGAGGTGCCTGTGGATTTAAAAAAACTTACCGATATTTTGTCACAAGCGTTTTTATTGATGCACGTTACGAGGGAAGATACAAATCCACTGGTAATAACTGAAGCTGGTTATTACGGTTGCCCTTCTATAAGCGTAGATAAATTTGCTATACCAGAATTGGTTTTGCATAAAAAAACGGGAATTATCATCCCGTGTCCTGTTCAAATAGATGATATAATAGAGTCTGTTGCTAACCTAATCAATAGTAGGGAAGATTATAAAAAAATGCGAAAGGCAACCATAGAGTATAATCAATTAAATTTTACTTGGGAAAGTATCGGCAAGCAGTTAAAGCATTTAATATCTCATTAATAATTTGAAGCGAATACTTTATATAGGGCAATTTTCAGAAGGAACGACCTCAAAAATGAGGGCCGAAGCCTTAAAAAAAATTACAGGTCCAGTTGATTTTCAAATTATAGACACTCATATACCGTTTTATAAATGCCATCCCTTATGGCGGTCTTTAGCCTTTAGATATAAAACAGGTAAGGTTTTACAATTAACCAACCGTTACATATTAAACAATATTTCAGGTTACTATGATGTTATTTGGGTGGATAAAGCGGTTTTTATAACAAAAAAGACCACTCGGATACTTCGGCTTAATTGTGAAAAACTTATTCACTATACACCTGATCCGGCATTTAGAATCAATTCATCACGGCATTTTTACCAAAGTCTACCCTTATACGATTATGTGATCACGACAAAATCCTTTGAAAAAAAGGATTATATCAACCATATAGCAGAAGATAAATTAATTTATATACCCCAAGGTTATAATCGAGAACTACATTATCCCAGGCATTCATTTGAAGCAAAAAAAGAGCAGGTTTTATTTATTGGATTACATGAAAATTCTAGGGAAAAAGTAATAGATAATCTCTTGAGCCACGATATACCTGTTGCCTTAGCTGGAATGAATTGGGAGCGGTATGTAGCCAAGCGAAAAGACAAATTACTAACTTACTTGGGTAAAGGGGTGTTTGGGGAAAAATATGCCTCAACAGTTTCTGCATCTCGTTTTGGATTAGGTTTGGTATCAAAGCGCTTTCCTGAATTGCATACTACTAGAACCTTTGAAATCCCCGCTTGCGGAACTGCCCTGATCACTGAAAGAAACGAGGAGACAATAAAATACTTTGATGAGGAAGATGTTATATTCTACAGTAATGCAAAGGAAATGGTCGAGCGGATCAAATTTTTTATGGACCGACCGGATGATTTAAAGAGAACTACCAACAATGGTTATCTAAACGTTATTGACGGTGGCTTGGATTATAAGGAACAATTGAACTTTATCTGCAAAAAAGCCAAAATAACCAGCGGTTAGCCTTATTTGCAAAAGGGTATATTTACAACATAATTTTTTAAACTTCAAGAGCCATAACAGCAGGTGCTAGTACGCAAGCCCCATGTAATCGACTATGATTTTTTTTAAACTTAAACTTTAAATTTGAAGCGTCTCTTTATTGCTCACCTATTACCCGTGGAATATTATCCCTTAATGATTAATTTCATTGAGGAACTTGAATATGAGCCAGACGCACAGGTTATGGTCTTTTCAACTCACAACAATATGGGAAGGGAAGTCGTCAACTCCTCGACCGTAGGTATAAAAAGAACTGAAAATTATGCCTTTACTAAACAACCAATTTTGAAAATATGGAGATTGTTTCTATTGGTTTTAAAGTCTTTTTGGCAAGCCATTAAAACAAAACCAGATGTCATTATGTACTTTGAACCACATTCTGCAATCACTGCTTATCTCTACATGCGTTTGGTAAACCCGAAGGTCAGACTGTACATCCATAATTACGAATATTACTCGAAAAACGATTTTTTGGAGCCCAATATGGTTTCGGTAAGATGGTTTCATTATTTAGAGACATCTTATTTATATAAGAAGGCAACTTGGATTTCACAAACAAATGCCGCGCGATTGAAGTTTTTTCATGAAGATTATCCCTTCGTTGAAAAAGATAATCTAAAGATTGTACCAAATTATCCCCCTAAAAAGTGGCTTAAGTTCAAAAACCCTATTAAGACGCAAATTGAAAAATTACGTTTGTTATATATTGGTTCGTTGTCTTTTGAAAATACCTATATCCGCGAAATTGTAGATTTTGTGAACCATAATAAAAACGATGTTAGTTTAACTATCTATGGGTTCAATGTGAAGGATGATGTTAAAACCTACTTAGAAAATCAAGTTGACGATATTGTGAAATTTCACGACAATGGCATACCTTACAATGACATACCCAAAATCGCTGGCCAATTTAATGTTGGTCTAATTCTTTATAAAGCCCACAATATAAATTTTAAATATAATGCTCCCAATAAATTATTTGAGTACCTAGCCTGTAATCTAAGTGTTTGGTTACCCAATGTAATGCAGGGTTGCCGGCCATATTTAGACGCCACTTCAAGGCCTGTAATAACAGCAATTGATTTTGAAGCCCTAGATTTGAATAGTATAGAGAACTTTAAGAAAAGTTTGACCTTGCCATTTGCACAAAAAGTCTATACTAGTCAAGAAGCGCTAAAACCCCTTAAACAACATTTGCTAGCTTCCTAACCTGTAACTATGACAATTTGGGCTATTATAGGACTTTTACTGGTTGTATTCATATTCATGCGATTTGTAAACAAACTTGGCCAATCGGTACCAATACTTGAATTAATGTTACTTATCGCCGGACTACAGTGGATTATCGGGCCTCTTATTGAATATAATTTCCCTACCTACCATTACAAATATTATATGTATGTGGCTGAGAGCGAATATATGGGATACGTTGTACCTGCTTATGCCTTTTTTGTTTTTGGGGTATTGATTGGACTTAAGCATTCTTCTAAATTTAATATCCCAGTTGTTGATTTGAAGAAGTATAAAAAGTATGGCGTCTGGATATTCCTTATTGGTGTCTTTTTTGATTTGATATCTGGGCGGCTTCCGGGCACTTTAGGTTTTTTTGCTTTTATAGTTGCAAATTTCAAATTTGCAGGTGCTATCATTCTATTTTTCTCCGAAGACTCTAGACTTAAAAAAATATTTTATTTTTCATTGGTTTATCTTTTTCTAAGGGCGGTTCAGGCCGCGATGTTTCATGATTTAGTTTTGTGGTCGGTATTTTTTTACATGTTTTGGGCACTTAAAAACAAACCTTCAAGAAAACAGGTTTTAATTACAATCGCTGCTGGCTTGTTCGCATTATCTACTTTACAAACCATTAAGGCAGCTTATCGTTCCCAAGTTTGGGAAGGGTATCAGGGAAACCGTCTAGAATTATTTGTAAGTCTTTTCGTTGAAGCTGTATTTTTTGAGGAATCAGAGAGTACTAATACTAACCGTAATTTAAGGGGCGATGAGAACAATGTGCGTCTTAACCAGGGCTGGATCATAAGCGCGATTTTAGATGAAATACCACAACGCGTGGATTATTTTGAAGGTAAAACCATTACAGAGGCCATAACGGCTTCAATTTTCCCCAGATTTTTAAATCCTGATAAAAAGAAAGCAGGAGGACGGGATAATTTTATGAAATTTACCGGCCTTTCTCTGGGAGAAAATACTTCAATGGGAATAAGTATCGTTGGAGAGGCCTACGGGAACTTCAAGGTATATGGGGGAATACTGTTCATGGGTGTCTGGGGGTTTCTCTTAACCTTATATTGGAATTTTTTAATGTCTAGAACAAACAGCAAAATTGTACTATTGGCGTTTTTACCCATTATCTTTTTACAGGTTGTAAAAGCAGAGACTGAACTCGTGGTTGTATTGAATCATTTAGTAAAGGCCAGTATCGTGGTGTTTTTGTTTTTTTGGGGTGCTAAACATGTGCTTAAATGGAAATTAAGTGATGGCCAAGGTAATTAATTACATTAGTCGTTATAGGCTTCCCCAATATAATAGTATTGAAGAACTGTTTAAATCGATTAGTGAACAGGTCTCAAAACAAGAAATAACGCAATGGACCGCTTTACCAAGGTACGGTGCTTCCATAACCAGTATATTCAGAAATCTAAAATCTATACCAAAGCAAAAAAATACGATATACCACATTACTGGCGATGTCAATTATATGTCAATTAAATTTGGAAAGCAATCTATTTTAACCATACATGATGTACATTCAGCAATCCAAGGTTCATTTTTAAAAAAACGCGTAATTTCTTGGTTATGGTTTAAATTGCCTGCGAGACAGGTCAAGTTTATTACTGTGATATCAGAATTTACAAAGACAGAGCTTTCAGCTATAATTCCTAGATATCAGCACAAAATAAATGTAATTTACAACCCCGTAAACCCTCAAATTGTCCCTGATAAGGATTATAACTTTGATACAATAAACCCTAAAATTTTATGTATCGGTACAAAAAAAAATAAAAACCTAAATAGAATTGTGGCAGCCGTGAGTGGTTTAAATGTGGAACTCTTAATTTTAGGTGGGCTAAACAATGACCAAATCCAGATATTGAAGAATAACAACATAAGCTACAAAAGTTTCAAGCAATTATCTTTTGATCAAGTCATTCAACTTTATAAAAATGCAGATATGGTTTGTTTTCCATCTTTATATGAGGGCTTTGGTATGCCAATTATTGAGGCCCAAGCAATTGGCCGGCCTGTCTTAACATCTAACCTTGGCGCCATGAAAGAGGTGGCCGGAGATGCTGCCTGCTTGGTTGACCCTTATAGCGTAAAACAAATAAGAGATGGTATAACCTCGATGATCAATAATCGTAGAATTAGGGAAAATTTAATACAAAAAGGCTTCCAAAATGTAAAACGCTTTCAAATCGAAAAAATTTCAGGCCAATATATGGAACTATACAATCAAATGCTTTAAAAACCTTAACGTTATTGCTAAACAAAAAATAATATTGACCATTGATTGGTTTTTACCGGGAACAAATTCTGGAGGGCCCGTACGCTCCTATGCTAACATGATCTCACATCTTGAAGATGATTTTGAGTTTTATGTCATTACCCGAGATACGGATTATTGTTCAGATAGGCCATATGATACTATAAATCCAAACGCATGGAATAAGATTGACCCTAATACCAATGTTTATTATTTTTCCAATACTCAACTAAATATCCCAAATCTCAAAAAAATAATAAACGAAGTTGATGCAGAAATTCTAATGGTAAACGGTATCTATAGCTGGTATTTTTCGATATTACCCGTTTTGTTATACTCAAAAAAAAGGAAAATTATAGTATCGGCAAGAGGGATGCTAAATCCACAGGCATTTTTAACTAGAGCAAAAAGAAAGCTGTTTTTTTTACAATCTGCCAATAAACTTAAATTCTATAAAAATGTAAGTTTTCATGCCACCAATGAAATAGAAAAAAATTACATAGCGAATAGAATTAAAACCTTTTCTGAAATCAAGGTTGCCTCCAATCTTCCTAGGAAAATCACCCAGAGGCAATTTTCTAAAACAAAAAAGGGAAAACCAGTACGTTTTGTAAGTCTAGGCAGAATCTCTCCCGAAAAAGGGTTGCTAAGAGCCTTGAGATACTTGGAGCATATTGATAGCGAGATAATATTCGATATATTTGGCCCAATATACCACGATAGTTACTGGCAAGAATGTAAAAAATTAATTGATAGATTGCCAAAAAACATCTCAATTGAATATAAAGGTATAATTGACAGTGACGAGGTGTTGAAAACCCTATCAAATTATGATTTTTTTATGTTCTTTACCGAGGGTGAAAACTTTGGACATGTCATCTTAGAATCCTTTTCAGCAGGCTTACCCGTAATAATATCAAATAAAACCCCTTGGCAAGACTTAAAAAAGATTAATGTGGGTTGGGCATTAAACGTTGATGATGAGGTTGAGGTCTTGAGCACTATTAAAGAGGCCATCTCAATGGCAAATGAAACCTATCTTAAAATGTCGCAGTCTGCTAAAGCATTTGCAATAGAATTTTCTTCAAATCCTGAACTAATAAAACAAAACAAGAATTTATTTATCTAAAAATTATATGAAAAGAATTTTAATAACGGGAGGAGCCGGTTTTGTAGGGTCCCATCTTTGTGAACGATTATTGAAGGAGGGAAACGAAGTTATCTGTTTGGATAATTATTTTACCGGGAGCAAAAAAAATATTGAGCACTTGATGGACAATCACTATTTTGAATTGGTTCGTCACGATATTACCAATCCCTACATGGTAGAAGTTGATGAAATCTACAATATGGCTTGTCCTGCTTCGCCGGTACATTACCAATACAATCCAATAAAAACAATCAAGACCTCTGTAATGGGCGCCATCAATATGCTTGGTTTGGCAAAACGGGTAAATGCAAAAATCCTACAGGCATCAACCAGTGAAGTTTACGGTGACCCAGCAGTTCACCCTCAGCCAGAAAGCTATTGGGGCAATGTTAACCCTATTGGGCTGCGATCTTGTTATGATGAAGGGAAGCGATGTGCTGAAACATTATTTATGGACTACCACCACCAAAATAACGTGAACATAAAGATTATTAGAATTTTCAATACCTACGGCCCTAATATGAACCCCAATGACGGTCGCGTAGTTTCTAATTTTATAGTTCAAGCTTTAAAAGGAAATGATATTACCATATTTGGTGATGGTAACCAAACCAGAAGTTTTCAATACGTCGATGACCTGGTAGAGGGAACCATTAGAATGATGAACAGTCGTGAGGGCTTTATCGGACCTGTGAATTTAGGCAATCCAGGGGAATTTACCATGTTGGAACTTGCAGAAAAAGTAATTGAGTTGACTAATTCTTCATCAAAACTTAGTTTCTTGCCATTGCCAAAAGATGATCCCATGCAGAGAAAGCCTGTAATAGATTTGGCAAATAAGGAACTCGACGGCTGGAAACCGGAAATTCAACTAGAGGAGGGCCTAACCAAGACCATAACATATTTTGATGATTTACTAAAAAATAAGTAAAGAATTGAAGACTAATCTTTCAGGCTTTAACAACGATTGGTATGAACCTGGCTCTAAGTCAAAACGCATTTTTTGGTATCTCATTAACGAGTTAGTTATTAAAAATACCTTAATCCCTTCCTCAGGCTTAAGAAAATACCTGCTTAGGCTTTTTGGTGCTAAGATTGGGAATGGGGTTATCATAAAGCCTGGGGTTAATGTAAAATATCCCTGGAAATTGACCATTGGAAACCATTGTTGGATCGGTGAGAATGTATGGATTGATAATTTAGACAATGTCACAATAGAAAACAATGTCTGTGTCTCACAAGGCGCCTTATTACTCTGCGGCAATCATAATTATAAGTTACCATCATTTAATTTAATTGTAAAACCCATAATCTTGAAAGAGGGATGCTGGGTTGGCGCAAAATCCATTGTTGCGCCAGGGGTATGTGTAGGTGCACAGGCGGTGCTTTCATTAGCCTCTGTGGCCAGTGATGATTTAGAGCCCAATTTTATTTATAGGGGTAATCCAGCCAAGAAAATTAAAGTGAGATACGTTTCAACTGTTTAAAATGAAAGTCTCTATAATTACTGCTACCTTTAATAGTGAAAAAACACTCAATATTTGCATGACGTCTGTTTTAGAACAGACGTATAGCAATATAGAATATATTTTAGTTGATGGACAATCATCTGACCATACTGTAAAGTTAATACAGGAGTTTGCTTTGCAGTATGAGAATATTCAATACATATCAGAACATGACGATGGGATTTATGATGCCTTAAATAAAGGGATTAAAAAAGCTACAGGAGATGTTATTGGCTTTGTTCACTCCGATGATTTCTTGGCCAATCCTAATATTGTTGAAGATATTGTGTGTTGCTTTAAACGTTATAATGTTGATGGAGTTTACGGCAACCTGCATTATGTGTCCTCGACCAATATAAACAAGGTGCTTCGTAATTGGGAGAGCAGGCCTTTTTCAAAAAAACTACTTAAGCTAGGTTGGATGCCCGCACACCCTACGTTGTTCTTAAAAGCATCAGTTTATAAAAATAAGGGCGTTTTCAATAAAACCTTCCGTATTGCCGCAGATTATGACTTTATATTACGAATATTTACGGATGATGATTATAGCTTTTATTTTCTTCCGAAGGTTATAACTAAAATGAGGGTTGGAGGTAAAAGCAATAATAATTTGAAAAATATTATCAAAAAAACCAGGGAAGATTTGAATGCCGCTAAAAATAATGGACTATCCCTTCCTTATAAAGTTATATTTAGTAAGAATATATCTAAACTTCCCCAATGGTTTAAAATATGAATAATACCATATTACTGCAATAATATATGCATTAAAGTTAATCTATTTACAAAGCATTGGTAACTTTGCCAGCCCGAACTGAACTAAAGAACACTGATGATAACCAACTATTTTTTAGTTTGTTATTCATTAATTATATATTTGTTCTAAATCTGTTTGTTCTGTGATAACAAGGTACGATTGAATAGCAAAATGTAATGATACAAGATTTTTTACTAGATTTTAATCCGTTAGATTATCTGTGGGTTTGGTTAATTGTGGCTTTTACTATTGCTTTCTTTGTATCCATGAGTACCTTTCCTGCTATCTTTAAAATTGCCGAGGCTAAGCATTTAATGGATGAGCCTGGAGAACGCAGCACCCACTCCGTTAGAACTCCTACTCTTGGGGGTGTTGGGATTTATATAAGTCTGGTAGTGGTTATGACTATTATAGGAGGTGTTCTGGATACAAAAATCCTGCTTCTTATTTTAGGCAGTTTAACAATTCTGTTCTTTTTAGGTCTTAAAGACGATTTGCTCATCCTGTCACCTAGGAAAAAATTGATTGGTCAAATTTTGGCAGCCTTGGTTTTGATTGCTTTCACTGATACAAGAATTCTGGGGTTTTCAGGGCTTTTCGGTATAAGCATTCTGCCTTATTGGCTATCGGTAGCATTCACAATGTTTGTATATTTGCTCATCATTAATGCCTATAATTTAATTGATGGCGTAGATGGATTAGCAGGCAGTTTAGCGTTATTGGCAGCTGGTAGTTTTGTATTTTTATCTGTTAAAATAAATGATGTCACAATGGCTACTATTGCCGTCTCCTTGGTTGGTGCACTTGTTCCATTTTTGCGCTTAAATTTTTCGAATCAGAAAAAAATCTTTATGGGAGACACTGGCTCAATGATTATAGGTTTTTTAATTGCGTTTTTTTCGGTTAGATTTATTAGTAATACCCAAACAAATCCCACTTCCCAGTTTTTTAATTGTTCACCGATTGTTGTGTTATCAATTGTTTTTTTCCCATTACTTGATACATTAAGAATTTTCCTAATAAGATTGGTTATATTCAAAAAAAGTCCTTTTTCTGCCGATAGAAATCACTTACACCATAAATTTTTGGATTTGGGCTTTAATCACATACAGACTACTAGCTACATTGTGATATTGAATTTTATGCTTATTGCATTTTCTTACAGCTTAAAGGATTTGGAAATTATCTACCAGTTGATTTTATTGATAATTACCGGTCTTTTTCTGTATTCATCCTTGTTCATTTATAATTGGATTATGACTAAAAATTACTTACCCCAATTTATAGATACAATAAAAAATTATAAACTTTAATTACTCATTTTTAATTTGCTAGTCTTTTAATTGAAATTATATTTGTGATTCAAATTACCAAACATGCTTCATCGCAGTATAATTTTAATCTTTTCCATAATTGTTTTTAGTTCATGTTCTACCAGAAAGGAAATATTATATCTGCAGGATATAGATTCCCAAAATAATTCCCAAATAAATTATACGGAAAGCGAAATACAGCCCAATGATGTATTGAGTATTAATATTGTAGCATTAAATGTCGAGACGTCAGAACCTTACAATTTACAAAATAACAATAATCAAGCTGGTGGTGGCCAAATGTTACAATTGCAAGGATATTTAGTCACTCCTGATTATACAATAAACCTCCCAGTTCTAGGAGAAATTTCTGTTAAAGGTAAAACTACAAGGGAATTATCAAATATTATTAAGAACGTATTGGAAGACGGCGGCCACTTGATTAACCCTACTGTAAATGTAAGACTTCTAAATGCAAAAATTACCATCCTTGGTGAGGTTAATTTACCGGGAACTATTGAATTTACCGAACAAAACTTGACTTTGCTACAGGCACTTGGTTACGCCGGTGGCTTGACCATAAACGGGGTTAGGGAGGATATCATTATAATTAGGGACGATGTTGGTGTAAAGAAAATTAGTCATATAGATATAACGACCTCTGATTGGATGAATGGCCCTTTTTATTTTGTAAAACCAAACGATACTATTATTGTAAACCCTAATGGCCCAGAGGTTAAAAGAGCGGGATATATACCCGATTTGGCAGGTCTCATATCATTGGTTACCCTTAGTTTAACCTTAACCATTCTTCTTACCAATTAATCGTAATGGCGAACAGCGATTTGAATCAAAATAAGAACCAAGCCGAAACTATTAAGCTTGAGATAAAAAAATACTTGAGGTATTGGTATGTCTTTTTTATTGGTCTTGGATTGGCATTTTTGATTGCGTTTTTATATTTAAGATATACGCCTCCTATCTACAGCTCAGAAGCCAAGATTAAAATACTTAATAAAAATAAGGGGCTTGAACTTCCATCTGTTGCCTTTTTGGGTAATAATGCCAATATCAATTTGGAAAATGAAATAGAAATTTTAAAGTCCTCAAGAATTATCAGCAAAGTAGCAGAGAATCTTGACCTTACAATGCAGCTTTTCGAGGAGGGTAATATTTTAACCACAGAGGTAAATCAATTTCCCTTTGTCGTTGTCAAAACCGTGAGTGATGCCAAGGTTAAATGGGCGGAATATAAATTGGAAGTAACTAAGGCTGGCTTTAAAATTGGTAGGGAAAATTCAGAAAATCCTCAGCTATTTCCCGATTTTACAACAATTGGCGTAACCCATGACTTGCCCTTTGAGGTAAACCCAGGCAGATACAAAGATTTTTCACATTTAGTAGATAAAATTTACCTTATAAAATTTATTCCGCTAGATGCCGTCACTCGAAATGTTCAATCCAAACTGGAAGTGTCCAAACTTGGTAAAAGCAGCGATCTCATTGAACTTAGCTACAAAAGTGAAAGCACAACTAAAAATGAGAATATTCTAAACGAATTGATTAAGGTTTTTAATGAAGACGGTATTGAGGATAGGAGAAAAATATCCTTAAGAACGATAGAGTTTATCGATGAACGCTTTGAGCTTATAGTTGAAGAGTTGGATTCTATAGAAACCGGAATTCAGGTCTTTAAACAGACTAACGACTTAATTTCAATTGAAGCTGATGCTGAGCTAGGCATGACCTTGAGAACTGAGACACAAGCCGGTATTTTTGAAATAGAGAGCCAAATACTTCTTTTAGACCTTTTAAAGGAAAGTTTGTTGGCACCAGATAGTGATTCTAATCTATTACCACAAAATATTGGTCTGGATAGTGGGGATATAAATAATTTAATAGACCAATATAATACACTTGTTTCTCAACGGGAGGAAATGAGGTCTAGCGCAGGGCAGAATAATCCTCAGGTTCAATTACTCTCCTCACAAATGGAAGATTTAAAATCTAACATATTGGCTTCAATCAGTGCCTACGAAAAACAATTGTCCGCCACTAAAGATCAATTGGAGAGCAGAAATACAAATTTTAAATCTAAAGTTAAGAGCATTCCACGAAAAGAAAAAATTTTTCTGGATATAAAGAGACAACAAGCCATAAAGCAGACCCTTTACACGTTTTTATTACAAAAGAGAGAGGAAGCTGCAATTAATTATGCAATTACTGAACCTTCCATCAAGGTTGTTGAATATGCTCAATCCAGTGGTTGGCCATTATCCCCCAACTCAAAATCCATTTACGTCATGGCTTTTGCCGGAGGTATTGCAGTGCCTTTTTTAATTATCTATCTCATATTCTTTCTAGACAATAAAGTCAGAAATCAACAAGATTTTGCGGTTTCAAACTTCGAAATACCTTTAGTAGGCGAAATACCAAAAATTGAAAAAAACGAAAGTCTATTATTTAATAATCCAAATGACAGCTCGGTTAAGGCAGAGGCCTTTAGGATTTTGAGTGCTAATGTCAATTATATTTTACCCGTTAGGGAAAATGATATTGGCTCGGTCATATTTTGTACCTCAAGCATAAAAGGAGAAGGTAAAACCTACACAAGTATTAATTTGTCCCTAGCCCTTTCTAGCATAAATAAAAAAGTGCTCTTAATAGGAGCTGACCTTAGAAATCCGCAAATTCACGCTAATCTAGAATTGGATAAAAATACACTAGGTCTAGCCGATTATCTTTATGATGTAAGTATTAATTGGGATGATTTAATTGTAAAAGGCTTCGAAAAGCATTCAAATCACCATATAATACTTTCTGGAAGTATGCCTCCAAACCCAGCCCATTTATTGACTAACGGGCGTTTTAAATCTCTTATGAAAGAGGTAAGAGAAGTTTATGATTATATCATAGTTGATACCGCTCCAACTATCCTAGTTACTGATACGATGTTGGTTGCAAATGAAGCTGATGCAACAATATATTTGATAAGGGCCAATTACACAGATAAACATTTACTCGAGTATTCAAGAAAATTATTTGAAGAAGGAAAATTAAAAAATATGGCTTATGTTCTAAACGGTGTAGATAAAAACTCCTCTTATGGCTATGGCTATAATTATGGCTATAATTATGGTTACGGAAGTGAGGAAGTTAAGAAGAAGAAATCTATCTTTAAGAGTTAATTAATTCTTTCAGATTTTTAATGACTTCAGCTTTTTTATCGCTTTTAAAAATATAACTCCCAGCGACCAGAACATTAGCACCAGCATCAATAAGCGCTCGTGCATTTTTATCGGTCACACCGCCATCAATCTCAATTAAGGTGTTTAAATTTCGGTCATCAACCATCTTCCTTAATTTTTTTATTCTGTCATAGGTGACGTCTTCAAAACCCTGCCCGCCAAATCCTGGGTTAATGGACATGAGCAGCACCATATAACACTTTGGGAGAATATCTTCCAAAACCGAAACTGGCGTTGTAAGATTCAATACGACCCCAGCCTTACATCCCGCATTTTCTATCTGGGTTAAAGTTCTATGCAAGTGTATTGTGGACTCGTAATGCACCGTAATTATGTCTGCCCCAACCTTAGCAAATTCTTCAATGTAACGCTCAGGTTTCTCAATCATTAAATGTACGTCTAGAGGGTTCTTGGCGTGTTTTTTTATGGCTTTGATTACTGGCATGCCGTAGGAAATATTGGGCACAAAATGACCATCCATCACATCAATGTGAAACCAATCGGCTTCACTTTTATTTACCATTTCCACATCCCGTTGCAGATTTCCAAAATCAGCAGCAAGCATTGAAGGAGCAATTAAATTTAAGGGCATTAATTAAAGTTTTTAAGTCGTTTCAAAGATAAACAAGATTTTCACATCGCAAGGCTAATAAATCATCAATAAATTCAAGGCCGTTTTTGGAATCTAGATTTCAAACCTTGATGAACCGCGACTAAAATCCTAAATACAGCCTAAGGCTTAACCAGTGGTTGTAGAATTATGATCTAAATTTTTAAAACCTCTTTTTGAATGTATTATACGTTTTGTATCGTTTAAAAACAAGCTTTAGATAAGCACTAGATACTCCATGGATAGTCCTTTAAAATTTACATCTGATAAAAAGCCTAAAAACTTTATGCTGCTTGTCATTTTAATACCAGTATTATCTAAAATTATTAATGATTTCGAAATCTGAAATTGATTATATTAAATGCAAATCTAGTTTTATCATATTTTTGATATGTGCCGAATTAAAATATTGAATATTAAAATAATTCAAGTGATTCCTGATTGCTAAGAAAGACACAGGACAAATCAGATTTCCATCCTTAAATAAGAATGACTTGGGAAAAACTTATTCTCCTCCTTCAGTAAAGGGCTAGGGATGGACCTAAAAGCGAAACCACGGTAATCAGCCGTGGTTTCTTTCATCAATCAAAAAACGAACAGTTTCATTCCCGTGCAAACGGGAATCCCAAACGGGATTTAAACTGTTGTTACTTTAAATTCGTGTCTAAATAAAACTAAATATACATATCTAATGGAAACTAACCTAAATAGGTTTTTAGAATTTTACTTCTTGAGGTGTGTTTAAGCCTTCTAATCGCCTTTTCCTTGATCTGCCTCACCCGTTCCCGGGTTAAGTCAAACGTTTCACCTATTTCTTCAAGGGTCATAGGATGCTGGTTTCCTAATCCAAAATATAAACGGATAACATCGGCTTCCCTTGGGGTTAAGGTTTCGAGTGCACGCTCAATTTCCGTACGTAAAGACTCGTGCAATAAATCCTTATCGGGATTTGGCGACTCGCCACTTCTCAAAACATCGTAAAGATTAGAGTCTTCACCCTCTACAAGAGGCGCATCCATAGAAACGTGACGTCCAGAATTTTTCATAGACTCCTTAACGTCATTAATCGTCATGTCCAACTCCTTGGCAATTTCCTCAGCACTTGGAGGACGCTCGTGACTTTGCTCTAAAAACGCAAAAGTTTTATTTATTTTGTTTATGGAACCAATTTTATTTAAAGGTAATCTAACAATACGTGATTGTTCGGCTAATGCTTGAAGTATGGATTGCCTAATCCACCAGACAGCATAAGATATAAACTTAAAACCTCTGGTTTCATCAAAACGCTGAGCAGCTTTAATTAGGCCTAAATTTCCTTCATTAATTAAATCGGGAAGCGTTAGCCCTTGGTTTTGATACTGCTTTGCGACAGATACTACAAATCTAAGATTGGCTTTTGTCAATTGCTCTAAGGCAGTTTGATCTCCGGCCTTGATGCGTTGTGCTAACTCTACCTCCTCATCAGCGGTAATTAAATCAACTTTACCAATTTCCTGCAAATACTTGTCTAATGAAGCGGTTTCTCTATTGGTAACTTGCTTCGTAATTTTTAGCTGTCTCATCTAACGAAAGTTTAGGGCGTTATAAATTGTTGCATTTAGTTATACGCAACAAATAGAGAAAATGTTACAAAACGGAAATTTAAATCTTAATTAGCTTCTTATCATTGAGATTGATATCGTCCAGCATTTCATTAGTAAATTTGTAATGCCCGCGAGTGGTTATCAACCTAAATCTATGTGATTTTAAGGAGCTGAGTGTATTGAGAAACAACCATTTTGATTTTAATAATCTTGGTTTTGCACTCTTCAAGCTGATATCAAAATAATGCTTTCTACCTTCCTTTACAGCGGTAATATCGGGAGTTATATTAATATCACTACCCTTTTTGTTGTAAGATTTTGGGGTTTCATAACCCTCAATATCGGCCTTGATGTTTTCGTAACCACGTTGCTCTAAATAACTAACTGAATCGTTTAGAATGTCGGCGTATTTTTCTTTGTCTAATTGTATCATAGCTAATAATATAAGGCTAAAATTGAAAAAAGCAAATTTTTGTGAAAATTTAACTTTTCAAAAGTTTGAATTTGCTTTTTATATACATGTCACATGGCTTACACCCTTACGTGACCGTTACCATAAACGTAATATTTATTGGTAACTAATTGTTTAAGTCCCAGTGGTCCACGGTGATGCAACTTATCTGTACTTATGGCTAACTCTGCACCAACGCCCATTTGACCGCCATCTGTAAATCGGGTAGAGGCATTGTGGTAAACAGCAGCGCTATCTACCTGCTCCATGAATTTTTCGGCCAATTCACTATTTTCGGTTAAAATTGATGCTGAGTGACCGCCAGAGTAGGTATTTATCATGTCAATGGCTTCATCTTCATCATCAACGCTTGCAATTAATAATTTCATTGCCAAAAATTCCTCATACCAAATGTCTTTATGATTAACTTTCTGTTCATCGCTTAATATTTCGGCTACATTGTTATCAACTAGAAGCTCTACTTTCAATTTGGTGAGTATGGTCTTAAGTTCTCTCAATTTTGAGTTGAAGTTGGGTATGTTTTTGTCAATTAGAACTTTGTCTAAAGCATTACATCCCGAAATCTTGTCGGTTTTGGCATTTATAATAACCTTGACCGCTTTAAGCCAGTCCGCGTCTTTGGCCACATATAAAAAATTGTTACCACGGCCACTTATTAGAACCGCGCAGTTGGCATTATCCTTTACGAATTTTATTAACCTTTCGCCACCACGAGGTACGATTAAATCTAATTTCTCGGTAGGATTTTTCAAGAATTCCTGGGTTTCTTCGCGTTTTAAATGCAATAACTTTATCCAATCTTTTGAAAGCCCATTGGCCTCTAAAGCCTCGTGCCAACATTTCTCGAGAATCAAATTACTGTTTAAGGCCTCCTTACCTCCCTTGAGTAGGATTTTGTTATTGGCTTTAAATGCCAATACCGCAGCTTCAATGGTCACGTCGGGTCTGGATTCATAAATAATCATGATGGTTCCAAACGGTGCCGTTTTATTTGTGATTTTTAGCCCGCTATCCAGTGTAATATCAGAAATCTCATCGCCTACGGGGTCTGCTTGTGCCTTTACTTCTTCAATAGCCTTGATCATCCCATTTATTTTGGCATCATTAACGACCAGGCGGTCGTAAAGAGCTTGGTCATCTCGATTAAACGCATCTAAATCCTTCTTATTAGCATCTAATATAGCCGCTCGTTTATTATCGATAATGGCTATCATTGAGGAGAGTACCTTATTTTTTATGTTTGTATCTATTAACTTCATATCTTTTATTTGTTTATAAATTTTGTTCCAATTTCCTTATTGTCTATAATGTCCACAATCACATTTTGACGTTTCCCATTGGCAATAACTGTTGGAATTCCTTTTTTCGCGGTGTGTTTTGCAATCTTTAATTTAGATTCCATACCGCCACGACCTTCACCTTCTTTTTTATTAGAAGCTTGGACATAATGTTCAACACTTTGGTCAACTAACACTTCGTTTAATTTCCGCGAATTATCATCTTCGGGATGACCGGTATAAAGCCCATCGGTATCAGACAGGATTATCAGTCGGTCAACGTCCAGTAATTCTGAAACCAGACTTGCCATTTCATCATTATCTGAAAACATGATATTTGTTAGAGACACGGTGTCATCCTCATTAGCAATGGGTATAACCCCTTCAGACAATAAACCTTCGTAACAATTTATCATGTTTTCACGGTGTTTTCCCGGATCAAAATCCCGTTTGGTTGCCAAAACCTGTCCACAGCGCATCCCATAGTCGTGGAAAATACTGTAGTAGTGGCGCATCATACGCGGTTGACCAACCGAAGAATATACCTGCCGCCTTATGGTTGAATCCTTTATATGGGTATCGCCCAAAATCTCGCGGCCTGCAATGGCGGAACCAGAGGAGACTAAAATCACTTCAATATTACGTTCGTTAAGTATTGAAATTTGTCTTACAAGTTCCCTAAGCACCGGTCCTAAAATCCTATTGTCCTTATTGGTCAATACATTCGTACCAACCTTTACAACTATTCTCTGTCGTTTCATGTAATAATATTTATTTTTTTCCCAATTCCACCGCCCGATCAAAAGCTGCATAAGCCGCTTCTTTAATGAGCTCATTAACATTGTTGTCTTCCATAGAATCTATTGCGGCTTGGGTGGTTCCACCCTTAGAGGCCACTCTATCTATCCATTTTTGGGGCGAAATGCTATTTTGATTAAATAGTTCAATGGCGCCTTCGAACGTATTGCTTACCAAAACTTTGGAATCATAGTCAGAAAAGCCCATTTTTAATGCTGCTTCTAACATAGATTGCATGAAATAGAACACGTAAGCTGGCCCACTCCCAGAGATACCGGTCGAGGCATCGATAAATTTTTCAGTACCAACGTGTATTGAGGTTCCCGTGGTGTCCAATAAGCTTCTTATCATTATCAATTCAACCTTTGAAACATCACTGCTCTCGGTATACGAGGTCACCCCTTTGCCTACTTGGGCTGGAAGATTTGGCATGGTTCTCACCACTTTTTTAGCACCTAATTTGTTCTGAATGCTTTCTATCGTCACACCTGCCATTAGGGAAACCACAATCTGCTCATCCCTAAGCATGGATTTCATGCTCGAAAACAAATCATCACTATGGTAAGGTTTAACCGCAATAAAGACTATAACAGAATGTGGAAGACAATCCTCCAAGGATTCATAAACATCGAACCTTCCATCCTCTCTTAAAGTTTGGATTTTTTTTGGGTCGGTATCAAATATCCTAAGTTTATGCTTGCTAAGCAGTGGGGACTCTGACATACCTTCAGAGTAGGTTAATCCCATATTTCCTGCTCCAATTACTAATACTTTCATCTTTATGTTTTTTCTAATAGCATCAAGTACTGTACGAATCCAATCAATATTCAATCTATTTTGAAAAATTTAAGAATTGTCAATTATTCTACCTATTGTTTTAAAGTTCTTAGAAATTTTGAGTAAATACCAAGGTTTTTTTAATTTGGGCAGTAAATGCGTCAAAGTAAAACGTGACAAGCTGTCGTGTTTTAATGAAGAAAGGTCTTTAAGCTAAACTTAAGGACCTTCTAAATATAATAATTTTGAAAACCTATCCTGACTGCTACCAGATTAAATCAAAACGGCTGATAATTAATATCATAGCGTAGGGATTTCGGAAAATTTAAATTTTTTAGCTGTATTATTTCTTCTCCACTAAACCTCGTGTTAACCACCCTCTTCTACTTGCCGTAGCAATGGCGTATGGGGTTATCCAGAAAAGTCCAAATGTATAAAGGATACTATAAGAGTAGGCCCAAAATGCTTCTTTAATGTCGTATCGATTTGAGTAAAAAATGACCGAAAACGTTGAAAGAACTAAAATACTAGCCAATGTTGAACCAATGAAAAGTATGGGATGGGTTAATATAAAAAACAACATAAATATAATAAACGGATAACACATAATAAGTTTAAAAGCCTGGCTCAAGAACAATAATCTCGCCCCTGATTTTGCACCAAGACGAAAGTCCGTAAATACATATTTTGCCATCTGGATATTTTCCCTTACGTTACTTCGTCCCCATCTTATAAACATTTTATAAAGACCTCGGTATTTTTCAGGCACATTGGTATAGGCTACAGCGTTTCTTTGAAACAAAACGTGTTTACCCTGTTTTAATATCATATTGGTCATAGCACGATCTTCTCCTATATCAGAAGCTTTTCCCATAAAGGTTTGATTAATCCATTCTGGCAAACAATTATGTACAGCAGTACTTCTATATGCAGCTAAGGCGCCAGGTGTACATAATACAGATTTCAGGGTACTTTCAGCAGATCTTACAAATTCAAAACTGAGTACAAAACTTACATCCAACATTCTGGGTAGAATAGCTTTCTTATTATTCAATACTCTGATATTGCCAGCCACTGCACCACAATTTTTATCGGTTACAAACGGACTTACTAATTTTCTAAGGGTATCCGATTTGACTATTGAGTCGCTATCAACAGTAACGTAGACATCGCCTGTACCAAGATTAAAACCACGGTAAAGTGCATGGCGTTTACCCATATTTTTGGGTTGTTGATAGATTTCCAGTTTAGTGCCCAATTGTTTTTTAGCATCCAGCATCCATTTCCAAGTGTCATCCTTACTGCCATCGTCAATAGATATCAATTGTATTTTTTCTGCTGGGAAATCACTATTTGCCAAACTTAAAAGGGTATCGTAAACTTGATTACTTTCATTATAGGCAGGTACGATTACCGTAACTGTTGGTAAGCTATTATCGGAAACGGTTTCTATAGCCTTATACTTAAAGTATCTGAAAAGCATGTAAATAAAAAAACTGACCTTGAAACCAAATAGACCAGTGGCAAGAATTAAGAAGGACATGCCCCAAAAAGAACTCATTCGTTCAAATCGAAATTGCTCATATTCCGCTTGCAATTGAAAGAACAGAAATATGGCCGCAATCATCATTAAAAAAGAGGCAAATCTAACAAAAACGCCAAGCGGCGTTGTCGTTTTTGAATTTATGTCTGAAGACTTCAAACTATTTTTTCTAAAACCAAAGCTATAGGTCTTGTTTTTGAGGGATATGGGTTTTTTTATGTTCATTAGTTTTCGATATGAAATCTATAGTTAATTTCTGAATTGATTTTATGATTGATTGGTATTAAGAGTTACGACAGTAACAAAAGTTTGGACGTGCCTTTAACCATAATTGGGAAAATATTAATAAAGTCAACTTTTGAAAAATGTTCAGTTAGTCCCATAAAAAAGCCCGACTGAATGCTTTCAGTCGGGCTTTAAAAACTAGTTGAACTAATTAATCTTCTTTCCTATTTTCTCTAGGTTTACGATTGTCACGGCGATTATCCCTACCTCGATTATCACGTCCCCCACTGCGGTTATTGTCTCTTGGTGGTCTTTCCTTAAATCCTTCAGGTTTTGGCAAAAGTGCTTTTTTAGAAACCTTTTCTTTTCGGGTTCTGCTATCGATGCCGAAGTATTTCACATCAAACACATCTCCCATGTTCACGACGTCCGAAACGTTCTCGGTTCGTTCCCATGCGAGTTCGCTAACGTGCAATAACACTTCATTTCCTGGAGCATCCATATATTCTACCACAGCACCAAAGTCGAGCATTTTTATGACTTTTACTTCATAAACGCTACCAACTTCAGGTTTGAACATTAAGGCATCTATTTTAGCTAATACCGCTTCAATTCCCTCAGCGCCCGTACCAAGAATTTCAACAATTCCCTCTTCGGTTACTGGGTCTTCATTGATTACGATAGTCGTGTCAGTTTCCTTTTGTAATTCCTGAATCACTTTTCCGCCTGGTCCAATCAATGCCCCAATAAATTCATTCGGGATAATACGGGTAACCATTTTTGGCGCGTGAGGTTTAACGTCCTCCCGTGGTTGCTCAATCGTGTCGGTTAGTTTTTCAAGTATGTGCATTCTACCCTCGCGGGCTTGCTTTAAAGCATTAACCAAGATTTCATAAGATAATCCTTTTACCTTAATATCCATCTGGCAAGCAGTAATACCATCGGCAGTACCGGTTACCTTGAAATCCATATCGCCTAAGTGGTCTTCATCGCCAAGGATATCAGAAAGTACGGCATATTTTCCTGAATTAGCATCAGAAATCAATCCCATGGCAATACCAGAAACCGGTTTTTTTAATTGAACACCCGCATCCATCATGGCCATTGTGCCAGAACACACTGTTGCCATAGATGAAGAGCCGTTGGATTCCAATACTTCTGAAACCACTCTTACGGTATAAGGACAATCATCTGGTACCATGCCTTTTAAAGCACGTTGGGCTAAGTTACCATGACCAATCTCGCGACGGGATGTTCCTCTTATAGGTCTTGCCTCTCCTGTGGAAAATGGAGGGAAATTATAGTGTAAGTAGAAACGCTCTTCGCCTTCATGTGATGGCATATCTATCATATTTGCGTCTCTTGACGTACCTAAAGTTACAGTTGCAAGCGCCTGGGTCTCGCCCCTTGTGAAAATTGCTGAACCGTGAACAGACGGTAAGTAATCAATCTCACACCATATTGGTCTAACTTCGTCAGTTTTTCTGCCATCTAAACGTAAACCTTCATCTAAGGTTAAATTTCTTATGGCTTCTTTTTGGGCTTTCGCCACATATTTATGTATAAGTTTTCCCAATTCATCTTGGTCTTCCTCAGAAAATGATTTAAAAACATCTTCTTTAATATCGCTGAACGCTTGACCTCTTTCTTTTTTTGAAGAGCCTGCTTTTGCAATGTCGTAGGTTTTATCATAAACCATATCGTGAATTTTCTTTGCTAATTCCTCATCCTCAGCTTCAGCATCGTATTCACGTACTTCTTTTCTCCCAACTGCATTCGCAAGTCGTTCTTGCGCCTCACACTGCTTTTTGATAGCTTCGTGCGCAAATTTGATGGCCTCTGCCATTTCCTCTTCAGAAATTTCGTCCATTTCACCTTCAACCATCATCACAGAGTCTGCCGAAGCACCAATCATCATATCGATATCAGATTCTAACAACTGCGCTCTGGTTGGATTGATAACAAATTCGCCGTTTACACGACCAACTCTTGCTTCAGAAATAGCACATTCAAACGGGAAGTCTGACAGTTGAATTGCAGCAGATGCGGCTAGTCCTGCCATGGCATCTGGCATAACCTCATCATCATGGGACATCAATTGAATCATCACCTGTGTCTCTGCATGGTAATCTTTTGGGAACAGTGGTCGTAACACACGGTCAACTAATCTCATGGTTAATACCTCACCATCACTTGGTCGCGCTTCTCTTTTAAAGAACCCACCAGGATAACGACCTGCAGCGGCAAATTTCTCACGATAATCTACCGTAAGTGGTAAAAAATCAACGTCTGCGGCGTGATAGTTTGATACAACCGTACACAAAAGCATACACTTTCCTGATTGCACTACGACGCTGCCGTGAGCTTGCTTTGCCAATTTTCCGGTTTCGATGGAAATTTCTCTTCCATCTCCAAGGTCAATGACCTCTCTAAATGTTTTTGGAATCATAAATTTTTAAATCTTGCCCAAAGTATTCCATTTGGGTATTTGTTAAATCCCGAGGTTTCGGGAGTCTTTGCCACGATGGCAACCCTTGTTGTTGTGTTGTGTAGTTTTGAGACCAATGAAAAACCGCAAGCCTTAAATGTGTTTTAAGACTTTATCTGCTCATTTTACTATATTTAAACTCTTTCGCCTGAGTATTATATGAAAAAACCACGCTATTGACGTGGTCTTTATATTCAAATTATTTTCTTAATCCAAGCTCCTTAACGATAGCACGATATCTTAAAATATCTTTTTTGGTAAGGTAATCCAATAAGGCCCTACGCTTACCCACTAACTTTACCAAAGACCTTTCGGTTGCGTAATCCTTGTGGTTCTTTTTTAGGTGTTGGGTCAAATGATTGATCCTGTGTGTGAACAATGCAATTTGCCCCTCGGCAGAACCGGTGTTCTTGGCATCTTTACCGTGTTTTTTAAAAAGGGCTTCTTTTTCTTTTTTGTCTAAATACATGCTAATATTATTGTAAATGATTGTTATGTATGTTGAAAGGTCTTCTTTCAAGTTTGCAAAGATAGAAAAAAATGAAAATTAATGTCATTAAATAGTATTTCTTTTGGAAATTAAGAATGAAATTAAACCTTTTTAAAGTGGCTTAGTCTTAGGTCTATATAAATTTAAAACCACAAATCATGAACATTCTAAAATTAGTGTCAAGGCTTTTAATGATAACGCTGTTTTTTATTTTGGCGTTCTACTCTTGTAGTGAGAACCAAGATGGGGAGACTGCGGGAGACCTAAGTATCAATATAAAGGAAGTTGAACTTGCAACCGAAATAGACCAAATGGACAACCTAATCGGTGATATTGTTATTGAAGCCTTTGAGATGCAACAACTAGGCGATGCCAACCGACTCCAGTACAACAGCTCTATACCAGGATGTGTCACTGTTATTGTAATTATTGAAAAAAACTACACTGAAGTGACTCTGGATTTTGGAGTTGAAGGGTGCTTAGTAAAGGGTCGTTTACTAAGAGGGCAAATTGTATTAGACCATACAAAAATTCGCGATGCCCGAGAAATTAGAATCAACTATGGTTTAGTGGACTTTTTTGTGGATGACAAGAGTGTAATGGGAAGTCGCTCAATATTACGTGAACGCACCAATGAAAATGGAAACCCCCAATTTACGCACACTATTGATATCACCGTATTTTGGCCAAACGGTGCGCAAGCCTCAAGAGAGGGAACACGAGTTAGGGAATGGGTTAAAGGTTTTGGCTCAGGTACGTTTAGCGATAACGTATTTGAGATTACAGGGAGATGGACGGTAGATTTTGTTAATGGAAACACGCATTCATATGAAGTTCAAAAGCCTTTACGTCGCGAAATAGGATGTGAATATCTGGTTAGTGGCACAGTTGCGGTAGAACGAACCAATTTTGGAGGTTTATTTGACTATGGTGATGGTGAGTGCGATAATCTTGCAACTTTTACATTCAATAACAATCAAATTATTGATATTACACTCTAGGCGGAAATTAAGATTTATAAGCAAAAAAAGCTGCGTCCAAACGCAGCTTTTTTAACTTATAGTCATTGCTTTATTTTAAATAGCGTCAATCGTTACCGTTGTATCTAGATTTATGATGACGTCAAACAGGGCTGGAGTAGCGCTGATGGTTCCCATTAGAGTAACATTCAAAACGGGGTTATTTTCTAAGAAATCACCAATGGCATTCAATTGTGAAGCATCTTCAACTTCATAAACAATATTACCATCGTCAGCGGTTTTCAAAACTATATCCGAAATATTTATTGAGCTATCGCCAAAACTAATTGAAGCATCTGTAATGGTTACATCTTCGGCACCAACATAATTATCAATTTCAAAGGTTAACGCTGTAATCGTGACATTTTGGATCAAATTGAGATTGTCTGCTATATCCGGATTGGAAGAAATATCAATTGCCGCGGTTTCTGTAAGGGTAACTGGCTCGCCTTCTGAGTCATCGGTTAAGTTGACATCAATTGTAGAGTTAAAGCTTCCACTAACATCAAATTCGGTTAGTTCATCAAGTTCATCACAGCTAAAAGTAATAGCCGCAAACATGAATAAATAGGTAAAAATTCTGTAAGTTTTCATTCTGAAAAAGATTTTATGTTCACCATTAGTGTCGCAACTTACTCAATAGTTAACATAAATCTAAAAAAAACTAAAAAAATTTTCTATTAATCAGTTTTTCTAATGGGCTGATTCAAAATTAAATCGATATATAAATTGATTTTATCTTTTAAATCCTTTCTATGGCTTATAAAGTCTAGAAAGCCATGTTCCAATAAAAATTCTGAAGTTTGAAAGCCTTCGGGCAATTCTTGTCCGGTGGTGTCTTTTACAACTCGTGGTCCAGCAAAACCTATCAAAGCTCCCGGTTCGCTAATATTAATGTCGCCCAGCATGGCAAAGGAAGCTGTTGTGCCGCCGGTGGTTGGATCTGTTGCCAAGGAGATATACGGTATTCTAGCATTGGCAAGTTGAGCCAACTTAACCGAGGTTTTTGCTAATTGCATTAAGGATAGGGCTGCTTCCATCATTCTTGCACCTCCAGATTTGGAGATGATCATAAAGGGAATGTTATTTTTAAGGGAATGGTCTGCCGCTCTTGCAATCTTTTCGCCCACAACGCTGCCCATAGACCCACCTATAAATGTAAAATCCATACAGGCTACGACCAATTCCTTACCTTTCGATTTTCCCACAGCCGTGCGCACGGCATCCTTTAACTTGGTTTTATCTTGTGCGGCTTTTAAACGATCTGGATATTTCTTGGTATCCTCAAATTTTAAAGGGTCTTTAGAAATCAGGTTCTTATTTAGTTCCTTAAACTTGTTATCATCAAATAAGATTTCAAAGTATTCCTTGCTTCCTATTCTAACGTGGTAATCGTCTTCTGGGCTTACGTAAAAGTTTTGCTCAAGCTCTTCAGTATCAATGATTTTACCCGTTGGGCTTTTGTACCAAAGTCCTTTTGGCGTATCTTTTTTCTCTTCAGTTGTGGTGGTAATCCCTTTTTCTTTTCTTTTAAACCAAGACATATTTTTGATTTATGCTATTAATTGTAAATATAGACTTGATAGCTTTAAAGCGTATTAACGTTGTTTAGATCTTCAAAAGCTTTTTTCAAACGTTCAACAAACGACTGTTCGCCTTTTCTCAACCAGACTCTTGGGTCGTAGTATTTTTTATTGGGGACATCGTTACCATCGGGATTGCCGATTTGCATCTGTAAATACTCTTTTTTGTCCTGAACGTAGTCTCTGACTCCGCTTAAAAATGCCCATTGCATATCTGTATCTATGTTCATTTTTATGACGCCATATCCAATAGCCTCTCTAATTTCCTCAACCGTAGAACCAGAACCGCCGTGAAATACAAAGTCGATATGGTTATGGGAAAGATTGTGCTTTTTAGAAAGATACTCCTGCGAGTTTTTCAAAATTTTTGGAGTCAATTTTACGTTCCCGGGTCTGTAAACGCCATGAACGTTACCAAAAGCGGCGGCAACCGTAAACTGGTCGCTTACTTTACTTAATTCTTCATAAGCATAAGCCACTTCCTCTGGTTGGGTATATAGTTTTGAGTCATCAACATCACTATTATCAACTCCATCTTCCTCGCCACCAGTAATGCCTAGCTCAATTTCTAAAGTCATTCCCATTTTGCTCATTCGTTCTAAATAGGTCTTGCAGATTTCTATATTTTCCTTTAAGGGTTCTTCAGATAAATCAAGCATATGCGAGCTATAGAGCGACTTACCGTGTTCTTTGTAATGTGCCTCACTCGCATCCAGTAACCCATCGATCCAAGGCAGTAATTTTTTGGCGCAGTGGTCTGTATGAAGTATTACCGGCACGCCGTAGGCCTCAGACATGTGGTGTATGTGTTTTGCTCCTGCTATGGCGCCTGCTATGGCGGCTTTCTGGTTTTCATTACTTAAGCCCTTACCCGCGTTAAACTGGGCTCCACCGTTAGAGAATTGTATGATAACGGGCGCGTTAAGACTTTTCGCAGTTTCTAAAACCCCGTTAATGCTATTGGAACCTATAACATTGACCGCAGGTAGGGCAAAGCCCTTTTCCTTTGCTAGTTTAAATATGTCCTGAACTTCCTTTCCAGTAGCAACACCGGCTTTTATATTGTGACTCATAATTTGATTTGGATTAATTAGGCTTCAAAAATACGTAAAATTTGAGTAACCGAGTTGCTGTTTAGCTGCTTTACATAGACTCGATTTGGTAAAATCGACTTCAATATCATTATTATATAGTACTCAAAACGGATAGTTTATACCTATGTTATAAACTGCATTTCCAAAATTATACTCCTTAAACCAACGCTCACCTCTTTCTAACGCGGGATTATAGGTTTTAAAACCAATATCAAATCTAAGCACGAAAAAACTAAAATCATAACGCAGGCCAAAGCCAGAGCCTATTGCAATATCCCGGATAGCGTCTATCCCATCAAAGGTGCGCTCATCTTCTTCGGTATTGTCTAGAACATTCCAGATGTTACCGGCATCCACAAAAAAAGCTCCGTTGAAGCGTCCTAAAATGTTGAAGCGTTGTTCTGCGCTCAAGGTAATTTTCAAATTGGCCTCATTAAACTCATCAGTGCTATTTGAACTGCCGGGACCTAAATTAAAGGCCGTCCAGGCTCGTACATCATTGGGCCCACCACTAAAGAAACTTTCAAGAAAAGGAATACTTTGCGAGTTTCCGTACGGTATGGCAATACCAAAAAAACTTCTAACCGCAAACTCATTATTGTTTCCTGTATCCCAATGCTTTACATAATCAAACTCGGTTTTTATGTACTGTGAAAAGGGAACGTTTAAAATGTCGTATCTTCCATCTTCGTCCTTTGGGGCGTTTATGGCACTTGATATTGCTGATAGCGTATTTCCTGCAATTTCCACCCTCGCCCTAATTATAGAAAAATCACGGTCAAATAAATTCTCCCTTCTATCCTTGGTATAATTGAAACTGGATGAAATTATTAGATTATTTTCAGTCAACCGCGCTTGTCTTTGTTCAATATTACTAACAGTAATAAATTGGGGGTCTGAGGGGCTAAGGGTGGTGTTTCCTTGTAACACATCATTTATAAAGGTGTTCGCCTGGTTTGGGAACGTCAAGGTCGTCTCTTGTGGAATGTAGCCAATGGATTCTGCAACTTGATTGAGTAAATTGAACGAATTTTGGTAAACACCAAAATAATTACCAATGTTGAGGTTTCTTATAAATTGTACGTTAAGTAAATCTACGTTATTGGTGACTGTTTCTGAGGGGTACCAATTGTAATTCATCGTTCCCGTAAGGGTCTGCCTATCTAAACCAATATTTGTTTGCCCAGTTGCGCTAAAATTTATGCTCGTGCTCGGCGACATGAATTTAGGGATAATGCGATCGGTGTTAAAGGGAAGAAATAACCTTGGAATACTCAAACGAACATTGGCTCCAAGCTCGTTAATATCAAAAAATTGGTCACCTCTTACTGAGGCATCTGCCGATGAACCAATTGCCGTTAAGGCCGATATCTGTAAATTCTCAGCACCTCCAAAAATGTTTCTTATGGTTAAGCCACCGTTAAACCCAAAACCTACTGCCTGAATATTGTCTCTGGATACCTCAAAATTAGCATTGAGCTCAAACTTTTTCCTCGGTACTAAATATATGTTGGCCGTTAAGGTAGAGTCCTCGTCATTTTCCACATAATCAATATTTGGATATCTAAATGCCCTAAGTTCGCTTAAATAACGATAGGTTCTACTGCGGTCTAAATCCCTAAAAACCTCATCCTTATGTATAAAAATGGCATCAGTGATAGCCTTAGGCCTAAATTTTAGCTCGTCATAGCTATAGAGATTAAAATCTTTGTAGTTAATAGTATCCTTAATGGGTAGGTTACGATTTTCATACTTATAATCTGTATAGATATTAACTTCCTTAATTTTATAGATCTTAAAGGGTTCCCTCCTTATTGAATCCTCCAATCTTATCGCTCGCTCGGCAATTACCAAATCGGTTTTTACTTTTCGATTAGTGCCAATAGTGTCTATATCAAAAGAAATATAGTCTTGCGCGAAATGGTAAAATCCCATATTTCGCAGCTTTATGGCCAAACGGTCACGCTCAGCACCGAAATTAGCGTCATCGTATTGCTGGCCTTTGGTGATTAAGGATTCATCTTTAAGTTGTTTATTGTAAATAGAGTCTATAATCGGCGTCGCGATAATTGAGTTTATACTGTCTAAAATATAGGGCTTGTTTTTTTTTACCTTGTAGGTAACGGTTGCCCGTTTATTACTGTCTTTTTCGACATCATAAAATGTCTCAGCATCAAACCAGCCTTTGCTAAAATAGTATTTTCGCATTCCATCGGCTGTTTTTTGGGCTAGTTGCCCGTCATAAATTACTGGAGGTTCACCAGTGTTCTTTAGCCATTGGTTAAAATTTTTTCTTGATTTTAATTCTTGCACAAATTGTTTCTTCGATAACAGGTTGGTCTTCCAGGCCACCTTTCGAGGATTGTCCAATACCTTGGCCTGTAAAATTGAATCAATATTAGGCCTGGCCAAGTTATAAATGTGTAGTCGTAGCGGTGTGCCAAATAAGGGCAGCCTGCCGTTGGGTTTTTGATAAATGAGATTGTTAATGGTTTCCGTGTTGGTTCTTTTGCCATCAACTTCAACCTTATTTTCAACTAAGAGGTGCTCATTTTCACCCACCCTTTTCATGACATCGCACGAATTTAGGCTAACCGCTAAGAGAAAGAAGAATATTAGATATAATCTTTGGAAATTCAAAAGGCACTTTAGTCTTAAGCTATGAACATTCAAAAATACAGTTTATTCTACTATTGGTCTCAACAAAATATGAGCCAAAAAATGATTACTTTGTAAATTGGTTTTAACGGAAATATTAAGTGGTGGATATGATTTCAAAAAAGGACATTAAATTAATAAAGAGTCTAGGTCAAAAAAAGTATAGGCAGCAATTAGGATTATTTGTTGTTGAAGGGAAAAAGGCGATCGATGAATTTCTTGATTCTGATTTTGAATTAGACAGACTATTTGCAACAGCGCCTATTTTTGATATGGGTTTTACCCAGATTACTAGCAAAGAACTTGTAAAGATCAGTCAATTGAAAACCCCAAATAATGCTTTGGCCATGTTCAGGATTCCCGAAATAAAAGTTGAAAGAGTTAAAGGCTTGGCCTTGGCTCTAGACACTATTAGAGACCCCGGAAATTTGGGAACTATCATTAGGCTTTGTGATTGGTATGGCATTGAGAATTTAATATGTTCTAAAACCACGGTAGATTGCTATAACCCAAAGGTAGTTCAAGCCACCATGGGCTCATTGACCCGCGTTAAATTGCAGTACCTGGATTTGGAAGACTACCTACAAGCATCAAATCTCGAAATTTTTGGGACGTTTATGGATGGAACTAACATTTACACCAAAACACTGCCTGAACAAGGAATAATTGTCATGGGGAATGAAGCGAACGGAATATCGGAGCGCATCGGTAAATTAATTGATAAAAAACTAAGCATCCCTAGATTTGGAACATATAAAGCGACCGAAAGCCTTAACGTGGCAATGGCAACTGCCGTGATTTTGAGTGAATTTAAAAGGGGGCAACCAGTATCTAAATAATAGGTTTGTAAAGCCACCAAAAGCGCAAAGGCTTTGCTAAGCGCAATGATTAATGCCGAAAATTAATATGCTAAGGTCTGTAAAAATTAAAGTGATAAGCCGTTTTCGGTAATATACACCCTCGCATTTGGACCCCTTTCGAAAATTTTAATTAATGAAGGGATACGTGAATTTAACTATAAAGAAAATACATTTGAATCTTTCAGACGAAGAGCATTCAATGAATTTATATATTAATATTTCTACCGTCTAACGGCTATCAACTACTGAAATGTAAAGTTAAGGAAAACCCCTCTCGTTCTCATGGCATTTATATTTCCGGTCCATGGGCTATTGGGATCTGCATCTGGGACTATTTCATCTGTGATTGCGAAAATACCGCGTATTGACGGTGTGAACTTAAACCACTCTAAGTAGAAATCTACTCCAAAACCCAATTCGTAGAACAGTACGTTTCTTTTGGTTCTAAATTCTCCCGCGCTGTTATCATCGGGGTTATTTTCATTACTTGATAGATTGATTGAGGTTGAAAGCCCCCCGACTAAAAAAGGTTTGAAATTATTGAGACGTTTTGTGGATACTTTAAGCAAAAGAGGAAAATGAACGTAGGTGGACCTTACCTCTCTAAGTAAACTAGCATCATTAAAATCTAAGCCATCGAAATAGCTTTCGTCGTACTGAAGATTTCTTTGGGTAATAAATAATCCCGGCTCAAATCTAAGGTTAAAATAGTCATTTAGCCTTAGGTCTGAGATTAGACCAACACTAAAACCGGCCGAGGTTTCCACTAAAATGTCCTTTAGGTCCTGTTCGTATTTAAACTGATAATCATATTGGTTAAGCCCTAAAAAGAAGCCCCATGATAGTTTCTTTTTATCAAAATTTTCTAGATTCTTAATTTTCTCTTCGCTAAATATTTGCGAATATGCCAATGGCGACACCATTACAAGTATAAAAAGGACTATTGTATATCTCACAGGTTTTACGAAAATTGGAGTTTTGAGGTTCAATATTATTTATTTTGATGCAGAATAAATGGTGGCAACCCCAAAAGTCTGCGGTAAGTCTTCAACATTTGTAAACCCAATTTTACGTAAAATATTGTTCATTTCCTCACCATAGGGGAAAACTGATGCCGATTCAGATAAATAGGCATAAGCCGAGCGGTCTCTGGAGAAGAGTTTTCCAATATTGGGTAGAATATTTTTAGAATAGAAATTATAACCTTGTTTAAACGGTGTTTTTGTGGGAACGGAGGTTTCAAGTACAACAAAAATACCAGATGGCTTGAGTACTCTTAATATTTCTGATAGTCCTTTTTCCAGATTTTCAAAATTTCTAATTCCAAATGCAACGGTAATGGCGTCAAAGCTATTTTCCTCAAATGGTAAGTTTTCAGAATCGCCAATAACCATTTCAATGAGGTTACTCAAAGATTTTGTCTTAATTTTTTGACGACCTACCTCCAGCATCCCATCGCTTATATCTAAACCAACAATTTTACTAGCACGTGTTTTAGCCAGAGAAATAGCTAAATCGCCAGTTCCGGTCGCAATATCCAAAATAGATTCAGGTTGCTTTTCGGCAACCATCTTAACAACTTTATTTCGCCATTTAATATCAATTCCGAAAGAGATGACGCGATTAAGGCCATCATATTCTTTTGAAATGTTGTCAAACATTTGGGTAACCTGCTCCTTTTTGTTGAGGTTGCTATTTTTATAAGGCTTTACTTTTGAAGACATTCAAAATTTTTGGCAAATATACCAAGAACTCGTGTAATCCAATTGTATTCGAGCAAATATCAATCGATATGTGTTATGTGAGTGAATCTAATATTATGGTATATTTGCATGTTTTTTTAATCGTGCACCAGATGAAACAATCATAATTAAGGCCTCACCACGGGAAATGATGATTTGGTTGTTACACGCGTCCTTAGGGAAAATAGATACGAACACATGAAAATAATAATCGCTGGAGCTGGCGAAGTGGGATTTCACTTAGCCAAACTACTTTCCTACGAGTCCCAAGAGATCACTCTTATAGATATCGATAAAGACAATCTGGCCTATGCTGGAGACCACCTAGATATTAGAATTATAAAAGGCGATGTCACCTCGATTAAAATTTTAAAGGACGCGAGGATAAATACCGCAGAGTTGTTTATAGCAGTTACCTCCTCAGAGACCACCAATATCACCGCTAGTGTTCTTGCCAAACAGCTTGGTGCAAAGCGCACGGTAGCAAGAATTTCTAATGATGAATTTATAGAAAATAAGGATGAGGTCGGTTTTACGAAATTCGGTATAGACGAGCTCATTTCCCCTGAAAACCTTGCGGCCCAAGAAATAGAGTTATTGCTAAACCAATATGGCTTTAATGATACTTATGAGTTTGAGGAAGGTGCATTGACCATGCTTAGCTTGCGGTTGTCGAGAACCGCCAACTTTGTAGGTAAGACTGTAAAGGAAGCCGCCGCAGTGTTCCCCGAGTTGCATTTTGTACCTATTGCCATTCAACGTTTTGGCACACAGTACACAATTATTCCTAGGGGCGATACCGAATTTAAGGAAGGGGATAAGGTTGTTTTTATTACTTCTAAGGGAGGGGATGAGGAACTTTTTGAGCTTTCTGGAAAGGTCAAGACAGACATGAAAAACGTTATGGTACTGGGCGCAAGCAATATTGGCTTTAAAACCGCAAGGGATTTGGGTCAAAGTAAATTTAAGGTTAAGCTTATTGAAAATAACAAGGAGTTAGCCTTTGAATGTGCGGATTCCATACCATCAGCATTAGTCATAAATGGGGATGGGCGAAACCTTGAGTTGCTAGAGGAGGAAAATATTGCCGATATGGACGCATTTATTGCCGTAACGGGAAACTCTGAAACCAATATAATGTCCTGTCTCATGGCAAAATCTAAGGGTGTAAAGAAAACCATAGCTCTAGTAGAGAATATGGATTATTACCAATTGTCTCAGTCTATTGGCATTGATACCTTAATTAATAAAAAACTACTGGCAGCCAATAACATATTCCGGTACATACGTCGTGGAGAGGTCGTGGCAATGACCAAATTGAATAATATGAACGCCGAACTTTTGGAGTTTGAAGTAAACAGTAATTCGAAAATTACCCAAAACATAATTAAAAATTTAGACTTTCCGCGTTCTGCTATTATCGGCGGAGTTATTAGGGATGATGTTGGTTTGATTCCCTTAGGCGATTTTCAAATTAAGGTAGGTGACAAGGTTGTGGTATGCTGCCTACCACGCTCAATTTCTAAGGTTGAAAAATACTTCTTTTAAGCCCGTTTCATGAAGATTAATTTTAAGATTATCTTTCACTTTTTTGGATTGCTTTTCCTCTTTAATGGAGGCTTTATGCTATTGTCATCAGCTATAAGCTTAATTTATGATGATGGGGTTACCTTGAACTTATTTTTTTCGGGATTGATCATCTCCCTTATTGGCGCTCTAGTGATGTATTTAACCAAAAATCACAGAAAGGAACTTAATAAGCGTGAGGGTTACATTGTGGTGGCTTTTGGGTGGATAGTGATGTCACTTTCAGGAACCGTGCCCTATGTGATGACGGGGTCTATACCAAGTTTTACCGATGCTTTTTTTGAAACCATGTCGGGCTACACAACAACTGGTGCCACAATACTAAGCGACATTGAAGTCATACCCGAAGGTGTACTGTTTTGGAGAAGTCTTACCCATTGGATTGGTGGAATGGGCATTATTGTGCTTGCTATTGCCATTTTACCTTTACTCGGTATAGGAGGGATGCAGCTGTTCGCAGCAGAAGCGCCTGGGCCTAATGCAGATAAATTACATCCAAGGATAACCGATACGGCAAAACGTTTATGGCTCATTTATTTTGGCTATACCGCGGCCGAAACTATCCTACTACAGATGGCAGGGATGTCTTTCTTTGACGCTATAAATCATTCTCTATGTACTTTGAGTACGGGTGGGTTTTCGACTAAAAATGCCAGTTTGGCGCACTGGAACGGGCAGCCCTTAATTCAGTACATCGTAATCGTCTTTATGTTCTTGGCTGGGACTAATTTTGTATTGAGTTACTTTTCGTTCAAAGGTCGGATTAAGCGAGCCATTTTCGATGAGGAATTTAAGTGGTACTTCAGGTTTATTGTCACCTTTACTGCGGTTACGGCAGCAATCATTTATTTTAGGGCTGATTTGTCAATTTCATCAATTGACCATCCCGCTGTCTGGGGTGAGGCCGAGGCGGCTTTCCGTCATGCGCTGTTTCAGGTGATTTCAGTTGTAACAACTACTGGGTTTATTACCGCAGACTATACGCTATGGACGCCGTTTTTAGTGGTGTTCTTTTTCGGTTTGATGTTTCTCGGCGGTTCTGCCGGTAGTACTTCTGGGGGTGTAAAAGTGGTGCGCCACATGATAATGATTAAAAACGGCTTTTTGGAATTTAGGCGCGCTTTGCATCCTAACGCTATTCTACCGGTTAGATATAACGATAGGGCAGTACCTGGAGACATCGTTTTTAATATCCTCGGTTTTTTTATTCTTTACATGTTATCCTTTATAGTTGGTGCAATTGTATTTTCGATGTTTCAAATAGATTTTGAATCTGCAATCGGTCTTTCTGCATCAAGCCTTGGAAACGTTGGGCCAGCCCTCGGTAATTTTGGACCCGTAAATAACTACGCCGCTTTGCCCGATTTAGGAAAATGGTGGGCCACTTTTTTAATGTTGATTGGCCGTCTTGAGCTCTTCACAGTACTGATTTTACTGTCGCCTTTCTTCTGGCGGAATAGATGATTGGGTATAATTCACTAAAAATTATTTTTTCGCTGAAATATTAGTGTTTACGATATGTTCGGTTAAACTGTGCTTGATTTTTAAGGATTTAGCAACGATATATTGTAACAAAATGTTTCGCTTCTCGTCATATAGTTGTAATTAATCAAAATAATAACGCTGGATAGTTCAGCTGCTAAATCATCAATCATGGAAATCACTTTAACAAAATCAACCGCGCTTTGCGCCACTGAAATAAAATCAATATCCAAACTACCGCCCGAACGGCCTGAGGGCATTTTAAATTCAAACTACAAGGCTCTGGTTAGAAATAACTTCAAACACATGAAATCAAATTCAATCTTTGGAGTACGTCAAGCCATAAAAAGCAGACAGTACGTTTCTAATTCAAGTATTGACATAATACTTAAACTATCGGTATTCGCCATTGTTTTGAGCATAGTGCTTTAAAAGGAAGTGCTATCAAAAAAATTTTCTGTTGTTAGGGAACTGCCAACATTTAAATCTAAATTAGGGCGGCATTTTACTGTCGCCTTGTTTGTTTAAACATTGAGATGATTTGTCATGTGTTCAATTCTTGGGACAGACATTGCCTAAAAGGCTATCAATGTAAGGAAAACCAAAGCCATAAAGCAAAACTATTTGGGATGTTGTTATTTACTAAAGTAGCCCAAATGGTGAGAATACTATTGCTCTTAATTTCTAATAAATACAAGTCAAGCCCAACAAAAGGAGCATTACAAAAGGTGCTTGGATTTCAACTTGTAACGGATTTTCTTCGCCCGTTATTTTTTATGCCATAAACCAAGGAACTGACAAAAGCTTACAAAGATAAAGCCGTGCTAATCCTTTCCATTGCCTGGTCAATTTGTTCCTTCGAGGCGGCATATGAAATCCTAATACAGTTCGGATTTCCAAATGCTTCACCCGTTACCGTGGCAACTAAGGCATGCTCTAAAAGAAATAACGAAAAGTCTGTTGCATTATGAATGGTCTGACCCTTCAATGTTTTTCCGAAGTAAAAGGAAATATCCGGGAACACATAAAAAGCGCCCTCAGGCTCATTAGTTTTAAAGCCTTCTATATTATTTAACAAATTTAGAATCAATTTTCGGCGTTCCTTGAACTGCTCAACCATAAATTGAATCTTTGAAGGTGGCTCCGTTAACGCTGTTATTACGGCTCGTTGCGCAATGCAGTTTGCGCCACTGGTGACCTGCCCTTGCATCTTAGTGCAAGCCTTGGCAACCGCTTCAGGCGCGCCTATATACCCTATCCGCCAACCCGTCATGGCAAACGCCTTGGAGACACCGTTGACCGTAATAGTGCGATGATACATATCATCAAACTGGGCCATACTTTGATGGCCACCCATAAAATTAATATGTTCGTATATTTCATCTGAAACCACAATAATATCAGGATATTCCTTAAGCACATCTGCAAGTGCTCTTAATTCGCCCCTACTATATACCGAACCACTGGGGTTGCAGGGTGAACTGTACCATATCATTTTTGTTTTGGGTGTGATTGCAGCTTTAAGCTGCTCTGGTGTGAGTTTAAAATCTGAATCGATTGACGTTTTAACCTCAACTGGAATCCCGCCATTTAGTTTCACAATATCACGATAACTTACCCAATAGGGGCAAGGTAAAATAACTTCGTCGCCATCATTTAATACTACCGCAGCGACATTTGCCAAGGACTGCTTGGCTCCGGTAGAGACCACTATCTGTGATTTTGAATAGTCTAGATTATTGTCCCTTTTAAACTTGGTGATGATAGCCTCCTTTAGTTCGCTATACCCATCAACAGGCGTATAAGAATTATAATTTGCATCTATGGCCTGTTTTGCGGCTTCCTTAATAAAGTCTGGTGTGTTGAAATCCGGTTCACCTAAACTAAGTCCTATAATATCCTTTCCCTCTTCCCTAAGCTCTCTTGCTTTTGCAGCCATAGCTAAGGTGGCCGAAGTCGCCATATTCAATACGCGGTCCGAAAGTTGTGTCATTAGTAATTTTTAATTGATAATTATGCAGTTAACGTATTTGGTTTCATTCCCATTTCTTTTAGGAATCTAAAGTGCGCTGCAATTGCTTTCCTTGTGGTTTTATATTCTTTGTAAGGCAGATTAAATTCCTTGGCCGTCTCACGAACAATTTCTGAAATTTTATCATAATGAATATGACTTATATGGGGAAATATGTGGTGTTCGACCTGATGGTTCAATCCACCGGTGTACCAGTTCACCAATTTGTTTTTCGCTCCAAAATTGATTGTTGTTTTTAGTTGGTGGATGGCCCAGGTGTTTTTCATGGTTCCACTTTTTTCTGGTAAGGGCATTTCAGCCTCATCCATAACGTGAGCCAATTGAAATACAACGCTCAAAATCAATCCGGCCACGTAGTGCATGACAAAAAAGCCCAAAAGAATTTTCCACCAAGCTATATCAAGTATTAGCATTGGTAAAACAATCCAAACAGAAATGTAAATAATTTTTGAAATGACCAACTTACTCCAATTTACTACAGGATTTGGCATTTTTCCATAGGAAAGTTTTCGTTTCATGTAGCGTTTCATTTGTTGCCAATCTGTAGTAATAGCCCAATTAATAGTTAAAAGCCCGTACAGTAAAACCGAATAATAATGCTGAAATTTATGATGCTTATGCCACTTGGCGTGTTTTGAAAACCTTAAAACCCTACCTGCTTCCAAATCCTCATCATGGCCGTGGATATTGGTGTAAGTATGATGTAATACATTATGCTGTACCTTCCAATTATAAACGTTTCCGGCAAGAATATATATACTGCTACCCATTAATCTATTTACCCATTCCTTATTTGAAAACGAACCATGATTGCCGTCGTGCATCACATTCATGCCCACGCCAGCCATACCAATGCCCATAACAATTGTTAACAGGAGTTGGGCCCAACCGGGAATGTCAAGTGTAAGTATCAAAAAATAGGGTGTTAAAAAAAGAGAGAACATCACAACGGTCTTTACCCAGAGTTTCCAATTGCCAGTGCGTTTGATATTATTTTCCTTAAAATAGATATTGACGCGCTTATTGAGCGTTCTAAAAAACTTTGCTGAATCAGCTCGAGAAAAGGAGAGGGTTTGATTTTCCATACGTTTTATGTTCTAAAAGGCTACAGGCCCAAAATAATGTACTATGAGCAAAGATAATTAATTATTACCTCGGTCTGGGCGACAATTTAAGAATTAGAGGGACTAAATGTCTATTTTTACCGAAATTTGATGTAATGAAACCTATTGAGAAGTACTTCCCTGACCTAACGGACCTGCAGATTGAGCAGTTTTCAAAATTAGAAACTCTATATCAAGATTGGAATCTTAAAATTAATGTGGTTTCCAGAAAGGATATTGATGAACTGTACCTCAGGCACGTCTTGCATTCCCTAGGGATTGCTAAGGTAATTGATTTTAAGGAGGGCTCGACAATATTGGATGTTGGTACAGGCGGTGGTTTCCCTGGGATTCCACTGGCTATTCTGTTTCCGGATTGTCAATTTCATATGGTGGACAGTATTGCGAAAAAACTGAAAGTCGTAAATGAGGTTGTTACAGGGTTGCAATTAGACAATGTAAAAACCACGCATAGCAGAGTAGAGAACATTGACGGGACCTACGACTTTATTGTGAGTAGGGCAGTTGCAGCAATGCCCACTTTTGTAAGATGGACTAAAGGAAAAATTAGGAAAGAGCAAAAAAACGAACTTAAAAATGGCATTCTTTACTTAAAGGGCGGTGACCTTACCGAGGAACTTGCCGTCTATCAAACAAGCACTATTTACAATTTAGCTGATTTTTTTAAGGAGGAATTTTTCAAAACAAAGAAAGTTGTGCACTTACCAATTAAATGGCGAGGTTAAAAAAAAACAGTAACAAAATTCCAAAAAAAACGCCTATTTTACTATAGGCGTTTTAATATTTCAAAATGAAACGTCATTAAATCCTTAAAAGAACTTAATAGGTGTTTATCCTAAAAACGGATATCTATAATCAGTGGGCGTCACAAAGGTTTCCTTTATCATTCTAGGCGATACCCATCGCAGTAGGTTTAAAGCGCTACCCGCCTTATCGTTTGTGCCAGAAGCCCTTGCACCACCAAATGGTTGTTGTCCAACAACTGCACCTGTAGGTTTGTCATTGATATAAAAGTTACCTGCACAATTCTGCAGTGCCTTTGTGGCTTCCTGTATAGCATATCTGTCTTGGGCTAAAATAGCTCCAGTTAAAGCGTATTCACTAGTGCCATCAACCAATTTTAGCGTTTCTGAGAAATCCTGTTCATCGTACACATAAATGGTTATTACCGGGCCAAAAAGTTCGGTGCACATGGTGGTGTATTTAGGGTTTGTGGTGACAATTATAGTAGGTTCAACAAAATACCCCTTGCTTTTATCGTAATTTCCTCCAACGATGATTTCGGCATCGTCATCATGTTTTGCCCCATCAATATATTTTGCCAATTTATCAAAGGATGCCTCATGGATTACTGCAGTTACAAAATTTTCTAAATCGGCAGGGGAGCCCATTGTGAAGGACTCCACGTCCTCAATGACATATTTTTTGACATCTTCCCAAATATTGGAAGGGATATAAGCCCTTGATGCGGCACTACATTTCTGGCCTTGAAATTCAAAGGCACCTCTTGCTATTGCCGTAGCAACTTGTTTGGCATTTGCGGTTTTGTGAGCAACAATAAAATCCTTACCTCCAGTTTCACCAACAATTCTTGGGTAGGTTTTGTAATTATGGATGTTATTTCCAATTTTTTTCCAGAGTTCCTTGAAAATATAAGTAGAACCGGTAAAGTGCAAGCCAGAAAAATCCGGGCTTGCTAAAATGGTTTCCGTTATCATTTCAGGGTCGCCAAACACCACGTTGATAACTCCAGGGGGTACGCCAGCTTCCTCAAATACATCCATAATGACTTTTGCAGAATAAATTTGGTGGTCACTCGGTTTCCAAATCACTACATTACCCATTAACGCCATACAGGACGGTAAATTTCCAGCAATAGCCGTAAAATTAAAAGGAGTGACCGCATAAGTAAAACCTTCAAGTGGTCGATACTCCAATCGATTCCAAGCCGCAGAAGTACTTTCGGGTTGGTCGTGGTAAATATCGGTCATATACTGTACGTTGAAACGTAAAAAGTCAATTAACTCGCATGCAGAATCTATCTCAGCTTGATGAACAGTTTTTGACTGGGCAATCATGGTGGCAGCGTTTATCTTTGCCCGATAAGGACCAGCGATCAGTTCGGCTGCCTTTAGGAAAATTCCTGCACGCTGTTCCCACGGCAATTCAGCCCAGGCGGTTCTGGCTTGAAGGGCGGTTGAGATTGCCTCCTCGACCTGCTTTTTTTCGGCTAGGTGGTACGAACCAACCACATGTTGGTGGTCATGGGGCGCCGAGAGGGTTTTGGTGTTGCCCGTAGATACGTGTTCACCATTAATATATAACGGGATTTCCGTTTTACTGTTAAAAAGTTCATTATAGGTTTCAAGAACCTCTTCACGCTCTGGGCTTCCAGGTGCATAAGTCTTTACAGGTTCATTGATCGCTATCGGTGGGTTGAAAAATCCTTTTCCCATTTTTTGATTGTAAATTTTGTGTCAATAATCTGACTGATTTGTTTATTTGTAAAATGTCCATAAAGTTACAATATTAAAGAAGCTTACCTCAACACTACTTATTAAAATCACGTTAAAGCTTAACGAAGTTTCGTATGTTTTATCTTAAGTGGATTTTATGCGTAATGCACTAAAAAAAGACCATGTGCAATGGTTTCGAGTGTCTTGCAGCGAGAGCTTGGTAGGTACATTATGGTTGACCGAATACCAGCATACGTGGATTTAGGAGAATCTCGCCGAAAGCAGGACTGCATTCTAAATTTTTCAAGCAGTTTGATTGATGTTGTGAGTTTGATATTTACAAAAAGTGTAATGATTAGCTCTAAAAATTCTAATCAATCCATCTAAGGCGAGTTGGTAGGGTATTTTTAATTTAAAGCAAATGGTGCGCTCAATCTAAATGTGGGTATCAAAACCTTAAGCGGTTTTTTGTATTTAAAATTTAGCATGTTGTAGTGCCCGTTCATAGCACCAAAGGGTGAGGACAATACACAACCTGAATTGTAGGTGTGTAACTCTCCAGGTAGTATTATGGGCTGCTGCCCAATTACGCCGTCTCCTTCAACGATTTCAGTATTGTTCAAGGCGTCCTTAATAGTCCAAAATCTTGATTTTAATTGAACAGAATCCTTACTTTGATTTTCTATGGTAATCTTATATCTAAAAGCAAAGTGCACATTGTAATTTTTGTAGAACGTGCCTTCAAAATCGGTTTCGACTGAAATTTTAATGCCTGATGTAACTTGCTGAATCATATTTTAGATGAACTGTTGTAAAAATAAGCATTTTATCAGTCTTTTAGAACTATAAACGAAGCAGATCATTTTTATTAGGTGCTCTGTCTATGGTTTATACTGTAACTGGTGTTCTAAAAAGTTATGGATAGGCCTGATTTATTATTTCATTATCAATATGATGAAGCTAATTAAACCAAACACAGATTACAACGTCTAAAGAATGGCAACCCCAAATTCCCATCAAAATGTTTAGACCATTAATAATTTAGATGTTACTATTTGTAATTATTTTCCAATCCTGCAATAGTGATGATATTTCAAATGCAATTTCTTTACCAGCTTTTCAATTTAAATGAGCTATATTATTGAGTGGCCCAACTAATAGAAGATGAGATTATTGCGGTAGTTACAGATAATTAAGGTGACGTATATTTAAGTTGAAAGTTTGAAAACAAATTACATATAGAAGGAGATTCCCAGACAATTTCTAGTAATGGAATGGCTGATATTATGGTTGTGAAATATGACAAAAATGGGATTTTGCAATGGACTTTGCATCTCGGTGGTTTAATAACAGATAATATTTTTGATGCAGTTTGTTATAATCAAGGCAATTTGGTATTAAGTGGATGTGTTTAAGGTAAGGTGCAATTCGGGGATTTTAATTCGACCTCTAAAGGAGGTTTTAATATGGTTCTTTTAGAAATTGCAACTGACGGTTTAGTGCTTAATGCAATTAATTTTTTTTGTGGGGGGGTAGTCGCAACTAGGGAAAAAATGAGGTCGCTATAGGAAATGACAATCAGATTATTGTTGGAGCACAATCTTATGGCACTTTTGAAGGCATCCCAAATACTGGTAACCAAGACGCTCATATAATGTCCATAACAAACGATTTCAATATAAATTGGATTCGCATGATAGAGGGCTTAGGTGCTGCAAGGGCAAAGGCAGTAGATGTGGACAACTTCGGAAATGTATATATAGGTAACTATTATGAAAATGATAATTCGATTGATAATGCTGGCAATCCCGTGCGCCTAGAAAATTTCGGTGTAAGAGATACTTATTTGGCAAGTTAGACAGGGAACGGGACATACAAATGGGTAAAGAATTGGGGAGGCTCGGGAGACGACTTATGCAAGTGAATTATCCTTACATCTCAAAATACTATTTATGCTGTAGGCCAGTTTACTGATACAGTGGGTTTTTACTGTTCATCCTTAACTTCTGCCAGCGGTAGTCAAGATTTATTTGTGTGGATGTTAGACCACGGAGGCACATCAAAGCCGGCGAAAATTTAACTGGTGCAGAAATTACGACAGATAATCAGGACAATTAATATTAAGGGTTTGGAATAAGCGGCAATATGTTATTGCAAACTTTAAATTACGACTTTAAAAATGTTACATCTTGCGGTGGGCAAAACGGCCCGATTTTGTTAAATACAATTCTAACGGTAATTTTTCAAGTTCATTCCAAGCCGAACAAATCGATAATTCCCGTTTCGGGGGAAATCGCCTTTAGCGATAATATTATTGTTATAGATTTGTTATAACGGGCGGACCAAATATTTTTGGAGATGATATTCTCGAAAGTCAAAACGGAACAAAAGACGCTTCAATACTAGCTATTGGAGTAAAATAATGGGCTGCAAAACCTTAGTAACCAATGGCTAGGTAGTTGCTATTATGTAGTCTCGTAGTGAGCATCTGTCTTGTTTATAACCAAACAGATATCGCTAGTTTTAACGCGAGGAGCCAAATATATAACCGTTGAGTTGGTGCAACCGGTGTATCTTAAGCTATTGTTTCAGCACTTTTAAAATGTATGTGTTTCAACAAATTTTTCAATGGTTTTGAAAAATTCAATAATATCCCCTTCTGTTAAATTGCTGTTGATGGTTACCATCCTAACGAATTCCTCATCCTTAAATTTTCCGAAGCCAACCATAAGCGCTCCATTACGATATAATGCGGTGCACAGTTTGTCTGCAGGTATGTCTTTATAATTGAAACAAACCGAAATACTATCCTCAAAACTGTATAGGGTATAATCTGGATGCGCTGTAATATAATTTCTGGCAATTTCGCCAAGATGAAATTGATAATCAACCAACTGTTCTAAACCTTTACTGCCAAGGGATTTCCATAGCGTCCAAAGTTTTAAAGCATCATTTCGACGCCCGCATTGTAGGGAGGTTTTGCCTAAGTTAAAATCGTCGTTGGCCGTTTGGTACAGGTAGTCTGCATCATTCGCAAATGAGTCGTAAAGGTGTTTTTTATCTTTCGCTACAATTATGGAGCAACTTAGAGGTGTTCCCAACATTTTGTGAGCGTTAACGCTAAACGAGTCGGTATGCTCAATCCCGCTAACCAAATGCTCGTAATTATTGCTAAAAATAACGGCACCGCAATAAGCGCCGTCTAAATGCAACCATAAACCGTAGGTTTTACAGATAGAGGCAATTGCTTCCACATCATCAAATGCGCCAAGTACCGTTGTACCGGCGGTTGCATTTACGAAGAAGGGTAAATAACCTTTATCTAAATCGGTTTTAATCTGTGATTCTAAATCAGATGCCAGTATTTGGCCTTTATCATTGTTTTTGACAGAACGGACCTGATTTCGCCCAACGCCTATAAAAGAGGCGTTCTTCGCGATGGAATAGTGTGAGGTTTCTGAAGTATAGAGTATCATTTTTTTGGTGACGCCCTCAAGTTTGGACTCTCGGTCGTATTTATCCCGCGCCATTAAAACAGCCATGTAGTTGCTCATGGAGCCTCCTGGGGCAAAGGTTCCGTCTGCAGAATTTGGGTAGCCAATCATCTCACATATTTTTGTGAGTATGATTTTTTCTACCCCAACCTGTGGCCCCGCAACCTTGTAGGTGTACATACTGTTGTTGAGCATTACGGCTAAGAGGTCGCCCAGTGTAGCCCTGTCCATTCTGCCTCCAAATAATTGATTAAAAAATGAGCGAGACGCCGTTTTGGGTGTGTATTTGATTAATTGTTTCAGCGTTGAGACAAATTCGCTATCAATGACGGCCTGCTCAGGAAGACTAAGATCTATTGTTTCATATAATTTTTCGGCATCTATTGGCGTGGCTACAGGAACAGATTTTTCCTCCTTTAATAATAATTCTGATAATTCTTGAAACAGCGCTAAGTCGTTCTGCATTTTAAAAGTGTTGCTATTTTTGACGATTGCAAATTTATTCCTATTTTTTGCCATATTAAAATTACTGCAATTCTATCTTTATGAAAATTAAAATGGAGGACTCAAATCGTACAATTGAGCATTTCGTAAACCTACTGTCAAAAGTTAGCCGTCAGGACTATATCAAGACATTCGAAAATTTTGATTTCAAATCTATAGATTTTGAATGCTACGAAAGTTGGTGTCATGACCAATATACCCGAAACTGTATTTATAAAAACCAAGAGTTTGAGCTGTTATTGATTTGCTGGGATAGACATCAGGAAACTTCAGTACATAATCACGATGGCGAGGATTGTTGGGTACACGTTTTAAAAGGAGAAATAGAGGAGATTTTTTACAACTTTGATGAAAAAGGACACTTGCGTAAAATCAAATCGCACATCGCATCAGAGGCTTCAACTTCTTTTATAAATGATAAAATTGCACTTCATAAACTAAAGAACAATTTTGATGGTAAAACCATGAGCTTACATTTATACGCGAAGCCAATAGAAAAATGCCGAAGTTATTGTGAGGATAGCGGGCATTTTGAGGAAAGGGTTTTGGAGTATGACAGTCAAAATGGGGTGAATGAGAATTGATTTCGGTTTGGAAATTCAAACTTTTTTGAAAGGATAAATTGCAGATTTTCTAATCATTGATTAGGTTCCTTTTTAAATCTTAATAACATTGTTATGCTTTTGCTAGCCACTAATTGGAAAAACCGGCGTGAAGTTGCGATTCTAGCCGCTTGTAATAAGGCTATCACAAAGTGATTTGCTCGGGCAACTGTTCATTATATCGTTTACACAGTTATGTGTAGCGTTTAAAAATATGTGGCTATTAGCTTAGATAAGTTGAGATGAATGCTGTTGTTTTTTATTCGACCTCAATTCGAAATATTAACCGAAGTCGCCTGCCCGTAGCCAATTAAACTATCAAAGCGAGCACCTAAGTCCCTATAGTACACTAATACCTTATAATCGTTTTCAGTTTGCCAGTAGTCACCGCTAATTCTACCTTCATCCAAATAGCCTTCTGCATCTACCACCACGTATTTATAATTATAAAAACCTTGTTTTAGTTTAAAGGCGGTTTCGTAAAGTCCTTTTTCAGAATTGAACAGCAGCTCGTTCTCTGGGGAAAGCGCATAATTATTATAATTACCATAGACGAAAATTCGGCTGCCATCGGTCATTTCAGGATATTTCAGCTTAAAGTGAACCATGGTATAATCAGCTTCAATGTCAATATCCTGTACATCGATTGCCGTGATTAGAAAATTCCCGTTGATATCTGGATTAAATGTATAGGGTTGGCCTTTTCTTGGAGCATCAACAAACAAATAGGTTTGGTAGATGTCTAGTAGGTCTGTAAACTGTACCGCCACGTTAGCGCCCCTTACCTCCTTGGTCTCAAAGAACCGGAACTCATTACTCCCCCAAAAGGCGGTTTTATCGACGTAGCGGTAAATAAGCTCCCTACCAATGGTGTATTGCGGTTTTACGTTTTTTATAGCGGTATATAGATTATTGTTTTGGATAATGAGCACTTTTACGGTTTCGTTTGGGTTATTAAGCACCTGACCGCCTGAGTTTATAACGAGGTCAACAGTTTGCTTCTCGTCTATAAATTTTACATCACGCTTTCTTTTTATCGAAACCCCAACACCAAGCTGAGGTCTGTAAATCATGAATTTTCTAGAAAAAACCAGCTCATCGTATTCATTGTAAATTGACATCAGGTAATTGCCGGTTTTGGTTAGGGCACGGGTCTGCCTATTGGGGATGGTCAATTTATAATGGGAATACAGTTGAAACGCATTCAAGGAATTTTGGTAATTAACAATTCTAAAATTATCAAAACCATCCATGTATTCCAATTTTACTAGTTGGGATTTAGTCCAATCATAGTCATAGTGTTCAATTTTGTAATAAAAATCGGGCTCATCATTGACCAGCGCGTCAAATTCCAAATCAAAAGCCTCTCCTAGCTGCAGGATTGGAAGTTGACCCTGCGGGTTGCTAGCGCTCTTAAACGTTATCGTTTTAATGTAATCTGGTGGATTGGTCTCCTCAACTTGCGAGGTAGCTGAAAGCAAAACGCTTAAAACTAAAATAATAAAGCAATATAACGGCTTAAACATACTTAGTTAGATTTGTTAATAGAGTAAAGATAGTCAAAATCCATACCCAAAATAACTGTGAAATATGACTGATGGGGTATTGAAACTTTAAAAATTGAGAAATCTTTTAAAAAATTTAGCCTTTATTACTCAGAAATACTTCAATTAGACCGTTATTTAGAAATGTTAAAAATAATAAAGTTGAAATAACTGGTTATCATTTTACTCATTTTATTCGTAAATTTGCACGGATTTTTAGCCAATTAATTTCAATTATATTGTATGTCAAAAGACATTAAAATTAAGAAAGGTCTTACCATAAATCTTGTTGGTGACGCTGAGAAAAAAGTTGAGCAGGCTATTGTTAGCAATTACTGCACCATTCGCCCAGAAGACTTTCACAGTATAACTCCTAAACTAGTGGCAAGAGCTGATGCCGAAGTTAAGGCTGGTGATGTTTTATTTTACGACAAGGATAATGAAGACGTAAAGTATGTTTCTCCTGTCTCTGGAAAGGTCGTGGAGATTGAAAGAGGGCCAAGACGCCGTATCGATGCCATAAAGATTTTGGCAGACAAAGAACAGGAATATGTTGATTTTGGAACATTCGATATATCCTCTAATGCTGAAAAAACAAAGGCCCATCTATTGCAGTCTGGCTGCTGGTCATTTATCATACAAAGACCATATCACGTCGTTGCCAATCCAGACACTACGCCAAAGGCTATCTTTATTTCGGGCTACGATACTGCGCCTCTTGCCGCAGACTTGGATTTTGTTTTAGCAGGCAAGGAAGCTGAGCTACAAGCAGCTGTCTCAGCATTGGCAAAACTAACAGAAGGTTCTGTGCACGTAGGTGTAAAGGATAATAATTCATCCCTAGCAGGTTTAAACGACATAACTGAGCATAAGGTTTCAGGACCGCATCCAGCGGGAAATGTGGGTACGCACATAAATAAAATTAGCCCAATTAACAAAGGTGAGACGGTTTGGACCGTTAGCGCCATTGATTTGGTGATTATTGGAGAACTTTTGTTAACAGGAAAGTTCAATGCAGAACGTATCGTGGCCTTGGCCGGTTCATCAGTTCAAAAACCTAGGTATTTCAAAACCAAGATTGGTAGCGAAGTATCAACTATGGTCTATGATAGCGGAGTTGAAAAAGACGGTAACGATAGGATTATTAGTGGAAATGTGCTTACGGGAAAACAGGTTAAGCCCGATGGCAGCTTAGGTTATTATGATAATTTAATTACCGTAATCCCAGAAGGTGACGATTACGAATTCTTCGGTTGGAACAAACCTGTTTTTGATAAAATTTCACCGTCACGCGCGTTGACATTTTCTTGGTTAAATCCTAAGAAAAAATATGATTTGGATACCAATACAAATGGTGAGCATCGTGCATTTGTGGTAACCGGTAGCTACGAAGAGGTTTTTCCTTTGGATATTTACCCGATGCAACTTCTCAAGGCTTGTATGTATGAGGATTTGGATGAAATGGAAGCGCTTGGTATGTACGAAGTTGCGCCGGAGGATTTTGCATTAACCGAATTTATTTGTGTATCAAAACAGCCGCATCAGCAAATCATAAGGAAAGGCTTGGATTTGATGTTAAAAGAAATAGGATAGGCACAATAATTGCATTAAAGGAATAAAATTATAGTTGAAAAAGATAAAAAATGAGTCTTAAGAGTAAATTACACGAGATTAAGAAAAAGTATGAGGGCAAGAAAATGGCCCCTGCTTTTAACGCTTTGCACACATTTTTATACACACCAAACGAAACGACCCATAATGGAACACATGTTAAGGCGGCCGATGATTTAAAGCGTACCATGAATACGGTTATCATTGCGTTGATACCTTGTTTGATTTGGGGGATTTTTAATGCGGGATATCAGCATTATTTAGCTTTGGGTGAAATTGAAGCCTCAAGTGGTTTTTTCGCTTCCACATTCTGGACCTGGGACAACTTGGTAATTGGTCTATGGACAGTTCTACCTTTGGTAATCGTTTCCTACGGCGTTGGTCTTCTCATTGAATTTATTTTTGCCGTCATAAAAGGCCATGAGGTTGAAGAAGGTTATTTGGTAACTGGTATGTTAGTACCGCTAATTGTACCTGTTGACATCCCGTTATGGATGCTTGCCGTTGCGGTTGCTTTTGGGGTTATAATCGTTAAAGAGGTTTTTGGCGGAACTGGAATGAATATTTTAAACGTAGCACTAACCATACGTGCCTTTTTGTTTTTTGCTTATCCAACGTGGATGTCTGGAGATAAGGTTTGGGTTCACGGGGCGGTAGAGCGCGATAACATGATTGCCAATGGTGCCAATTTAGATGCCATTTCTGGAGAAACAATTTTGGGAACTTACGCACAAGGTCAGGAGGTGGCTTATAGCTACGCCGATATGTTTTGGGGCTTAATTCCGGGCTCGGTTGGCGAAACCTCAAAATTCTTAATTATCATAGGTGCAGCTTTTTTAATTTTTTCTAAAATTGCTGATTGGAGGATTATAGTAAGTGCGGTTGTTGGTGCCTTGGCCATGGGCTTAATCTTTAACGGCGTTGTTGATGCTGGATGGATTGGTGAAACCAGTACGTTTTACGGTTTAATGAGCGTACCTTTTTGGCAGCATTTAATTATTGGTAGCATACTTTTTGGTGCGGTTTACATGGCAACAGATCCGGTTACGGCGTCACAGACCAATAGGGGTAAATATGTTTACGGATTTTTAATTGGATTTATTTCCATTATGATTCGTGTATTTAACCCAGCTTATCCAGAGGGCGTATTCCTCGCGATACTTTTAATGAATGTGTTCGCACCAACAATTGATCATTACGTGGTTCAGTCTAACGTTAAAAAACGTATGAAGCGCGCAAAATTGGCGACAGCTTAAAATTGATTTTAAAAAATATTAAAACTTTTAATATGGCAATTAAAACAGATAAAAATATATACACCGTAATATTTGCGATTGCAATGGTACTGGTGGTTGGTTCGCTTCTGGCTTACACAGCTTCTTCATTGAAACCTACCATTACTGAAAATGAGCGTATAGAGAAGCAACAAAATATTCTCTATGCTATGGGATACAATAACAATGATGATTCTACGGTTAATTTTATTCCTGCCGATGAGGTTGCAGAAATCTTTAAGGAAAAGGTAAAGCAACAACTTGTATTGACCTATCAAGATGGTAAGATTATTAAGCGACAAACTCGTGAAGAGTACATGGAAGATAATGATGGCCAAGAGCCTTACCTTATCGATGTGAAGCTTGAACAAGCTGAAGCCAAAAAGGGAAATCCCAGAAAATTACCCCTATTTGTGGGCGAGAATGAAGGGAAACAACTTTACGTTGCACCAATTTACGGCAAAGGGCTTTGGGATGCAATTTGGGGATTTATCGCTGTTGACGATGAAATGGTCGTGAGGGGAACCTTTTTTGACCATGCCGGGGAGACACCAGGTTTGGGTGCAAACATTAAACAGCGTTATTTTATGGACGATTTTTACGGTGAGCACTTGTTAACCAGTAACGGCGTATTTAAAGGCATAAAGGTAGCTAAGGGTAATAATGACCCTAAGAATGAAGATAAAATGGATAATGAAGTAGATGCAATTGCCGGTTCAACCATTACAGGAGACGGTGTAACCGCTATGATAAAAGCAGATTTAGGACTTTATGTGCCTTATTTTAAAAATAAAAACTCTCAACTCAATTAATTATGGGATTACTTTCTAAAAAGGACGCAAAATTAATTACAGACCCGCTAGCCGATAATAACCCTATTACTATCCAGGTTTTGGGTATTTGCTCTGCACTGGCGATTACTGCAGAATTAAAAGCTTCCCTTGTTATGGGTGTTGCGGTATTGTTCGTTATGGGCGTTGGTAACGTTGTTATTTCGGCTATGCGAAATATAATACCATCAAAAATTAGGATTATAGTACAGTTAATTGTTGTTGCAACCTTGGTGATTATTGTTGATCAGGTACTAAAAGCTTTTGCTTATGAGCTAAGTAAAACGCTTTCTGTATTTGTTGGTCTTATTATTACCAATTGTATCATCATGGGGCGTTTTGAGGCCTTCGCCTTGGGTAACGGCCTGTGGCGTTCATTTTTAGATGGTGTAGGTAATGCTTTTGGTTACGCAGTAATATTGTTAGCTGTAGGATTCTTTAGGGAACTACTAGGTTCTGGAACCCTTTTTGGCATCCCAGTTTTGGGAGATGCCATTGAAAAAACTGGTGTATATTCTATAGGTTACGAGAATAATGGGTTTATGTTAATGCCTCCTATGGCGTTGATTATAGTTGGAATCATTATCTGGGTGCAACGAAGTAGAAATAGGGATTTAATTGAGGATTAATTCGAAATTAAACGATTATCAACCAAAGTAAATTATTATATCACAGTCCCTGAAATAAATGTAGGGCTAAGAAAATAAAGTTATGGAGCACATTGAATTATTCTTTAAGTCCATTTTCATTGATAACATGGTATTTGCCGTCTTTTTAGGAATGTGTTCCTACTTAGCGGTCTCCAAAAAAGTTTCGACTGCAGTTGGTTTGGGCGCAGCGGTCATTTTTGTATTGGCTATTACAGTACCCTTAAACTGGTTATTGGATGTTTACATCCTTCAACCTGGAGCTTTAAAGTGGACTGGTCTAGAAGGAGCGGCCAATATAGATTTGAGTTTTTTGTCTTTTATCATGTTCATTGCTACAATAGCTACTATGGTGCAGTTAGTTGAGATTGTGGTAGAGAAATTTTCACCATCACTTTATAACTCTCTTGGTATATTTTTACCGTTAATTGCAGTAAACTGTGCTATTTTAGGTGGTTCTTTATTTATGCAGAGTAGAGAAATTGCCACTTTTGGTTTAGCACTTAATTACGGCATCTCATCTGGTATTGGATGGTTCTTGGCAATTCTTGCAATTGCCGCTATTAGGGAAAAAATTAGATACAGTAATGTGCCAGGTCCACTTCGTGGATTGGGAATAACTTTCATTATTACTGGTTTAATGGGTATTGGTTTCTTAAGCTTTGGAGGAATGCTTACCGGGGGTGACGATATGGCTAAAGACCCAGAGGAGATACAGGTGGAAGTACAGGAACCCATAGAGATTAAAGCTGATGAGAAAAAAGATTTAGCAGATAACACTAAAATAAACGAATAATCATGATGTTAGCAATAGAAGGTACATTTGGAACGGTATTGGCTACCGTAGCGGCGTTTTTATTAATCACGCTCATATTGGTTAGTTTATTACTGTTTGTAAAACAGAAATTATCGCCCTCTGGTCCTGTGACCATAAAAATCAATGGCGAGAAAGAAATTGAAGTAGCTTCAGGTGGTACTCTATTGTCCACTTTAGGCTCTAATAAAATCTTCTTGCCATCTGCATGTGGTGGCGGGGGAACCTGTATTCAATGTGAATGTCACGTTCTTGATGGCGGTGGTGAGGCACTACCAACCGAGACACCGCATTTTAGTAGAAAGGAATTAAAGGACGGTGCACGTTTATCCTGCCAAGTTAAAGTAAAGCAGGATATGGAAATTACCATTCCTGAAGAGGTCTTCGGCATCAAAAAATGGGAAGCGACGGTTGTTAGAAATTATAACGTGGCGTCTTTTATAAAGGAATTTGTAGTTGAGATTCCGGAAGATATGAACTATAAGGCCGGAGGATACATTCAGATTGAAATCCCTGAATGCGAGATTAAATACGAGGATATTGATATAACAGCTCACCCAGAAGAACACGATTCACCTGATAAATTTCAGGCAGAATGGGATAAATTCGGTTTGTGGCCCTTGGTAATGAAAAATACTGAGACGGTAGAAAGGGCTTATTCTATGGCGTCCTACCCAGCTGAAGGGCGTGAAATTATGTTGAACGTTCGTATTGCTACTCCACCATGGGATAGAAATAAAAACGCTTGGATGGATGTAAATCCAGGGATAGCTTCCTCTTACATATTTGCCCAAAAGCCAGGGGACAAAGTGACCATTTCCGGTCCTTACGGTGAGTTCTTTATTAATGAGTCTGAAAGTGAGATGCTCTATGTTGGTGGTGGTGCAGGTATGGCACCAATGCGTTCGCATTTGTATCACTTATTCAAAACCTTGGAAACAGGTAGGAAGGTGACCTACTGGTACGGTGGACGCTCAAAAAGAGAATTGTTCTACATCGACCACTTTAAGGAATTAGAAAGAGACTTCCCTAACTTTAAATTTTACATGGCACTTTCTGAACCTCTTGAAGAAGACAATTGGAGAGTTAAGAAAGACCTTAACGATGAAGAAGGTGATGGTTTTGTTGGGTTTATACATAACTGCGTAATTGACCATTATTTAAATCATCATGAAACACCTGAAGACATAGAACTTTATTTCTGTGGCCCTCCGTTAATGAACCAAGCGGTTCAGAAAATGGGAGAGGATTTTGGAATCCCTGATGAACATATTAGATTTGATGATTTTGGGGGCTAATTATATTTAGGATATTAAGGTCCTTACAGACCAAACGCCGATATTTAATAAAATATCGGCGTTTATTGTTTTTAGGCGCTAATAGTAATTATGCCAGAGACAATTCGTATTTAGGCTTGTCGTTTTCAATTTCAAACAGTTTTGTGTAGTCCATTACGTTAGGCACATTGTCCAATCTACACAGATAATTTACAACGCTGCACAGACCGTTAAACAGATTGTCCTTGTCGGTTGGGTTTTCAGGTTTGATACATGCTCTATCAATCGGTCCTGAATAACCACAGCCTTTCAAAAATTCAGCTTCAATCTGTAAAAGTTCTAAAGGTGTATAACCGTGGATTCGTTTCCCGAAGTTTTGATTTACTAAACCAACGTAGCTTAATTTAAGTGAGCCGTGAACAGGCGTTAGATGCTTCCAAGTATCAGTATTATCACAGATATTACCAACTGCACATTTTCGGCAACATTCAGGATGTAGTTCGTCGTTATGAAATGCTTTATATAATTTGGATAAAGCCCTATCTAATCGTGGAGTCATGACGTTTTTATTTCTAAGATAAGGAAAAACTTAATAATTCAATGTTAATTCTGACCTAAAAGCTATTTTGAGCACCTTATTCCAAACATTTTAAACTTAGTATAAAACCGTCTATTTTATTTATTCACTACAACCATTCTAATTAACTTTAGTTCCTTGATGCCTTTAGTGGTGTTATTTCAATTTTATATTTTTGGATTTCAGCTCAAATGGGCTATGCCCTAACGTCTGGTTTGGTATAGAGTTTACTCGGGCAAGTTAGAGGATTTGATAAATAGTATATAACTAAAAATTGGATGTTAGTAGATAATATTGTCCAGAATCCGGTCGAGATTTCGCTCCATTTGTTTGAATTTGCAATCGGCAAAGAAAATCTCGTACATTTCACGGCGTAAGTCACCCAATTCCTGATTTGTATATTCTTGGTGTTGGATATTCTCATCAATTTTATCTAGAGCATCTTTTTCGCTATCATTAGAAAACTCTTTGTAGATTTTCTCAAAGGTTGCTTCGTCAACCTTTGGTCTTATCATTGCAATTTCTTCTTCAGTTTCATTCGAGTCTGCATTGGCGCACAAAAGCAGTATATAAATCTGTAGTTCTTTTTTAGTCCAAAGTTTAGTGTTTATGGCCATGTCTTAGTTTAGATTTATTAGCAATTTAAAATTAAGCTTTTCAGGGTTTTTTTCGGCTGATTTCTTCTTCTTTTTTTATTTATTAAGGTTTTACTTAGTCTTACAAGCATTTTGAGTGCATTACCCTCCAAACCAAGGTTTCATCTGCGTAATGAAAATAGCTTTACATCTGTTGCTTTTAAATGATTGTTTTTAGATAGACCGATCAATCAGTTATTTTTACAACATTAGATAAAATGGCGAGTGCCATCTAATTATCCCAAATTATTTTTGGCTGAAAGACACGTTTAAAACACGTAATGCCATAGCTATAGTTTCACTTATAAATATTTTATGCATGTAGCAATATGGTTAAGTCTTTTGTACTTTTGCCATTAGGAGGGATTTGTAAGATTTGTGCTAGTAAAGGCTTCCAATTATTATGGGAACTGAGGCCTGGCTGAAATTTAAAAATCAAATTCCAGACGATGTAGGAAAAAGATTAGCAACCTGTTATAAATGAATATGAGCAAAGCCTTAACAAAACAAGAATTACACAACCTAGCCATGAACCACGTTGGTAAGGACTTGGAGTCGCGCGGTTTTGAATTTATAGCCGTTAACAGTAAACTCAAAAAGCATCCGCAGTTTGTTTGCATTGATAAAAACAAGCAGTATTTTTTCGTAATCGTACGTGCCGTACTTCTTCCCAAAAATCCTAACAATTACGATGTGGTTTGGATGGAGACCTTTAAAAAGCATGCTTTTGAAAAAGATGCCAAGGTGCTTTATGCCGGGGTTGGTTTGGGTAACCCCGATGGAGAGGGGCTTCCTGTGTACCTCAACCAAGAGTATTTAATTGAATATAATGGCATTCAGGTTTTAGAACATAATTTAAATTAATTATTGATGATTATGACGTTAAAAAAGGTAATATCCTTGGTAATGAATGCAAAATTCAAGAGCTCGCTATCGCTTGTTTTTCTTTCCCTCCTATTGTTTTCATCCTGTGAAAAGGAACCTAAAAATATGACGCTTACCGGTCCTGTTTTTGGAACTGGATATAAGGTAATATACTATTCTGATAAAGATTTCACTAAAGACTTCAATGCGCTTTTTGATGAGATAAACCAGTCTATGTCCACTTACATTCCTGATTCTGACATCTCGAGGCTCAATCGAAATGAATCAGTTTCAATTGATGGGCATTTCAAAAAAGTCTTTCAAAAATCAAAGGAAGTTTACAAGGAGACAAATGGCTTTTTTGACCCTACGATTGGTGATGTAGTAAACGCCTGGAAGTTTGGTGCCGAGAATAAAAAATTTCTTACGGATAGTACAACCATTGACAGCTTGATGAATTACGTAGGTTTTGAAAAGGTAAGCCTAAATAATAGTACGGTAGAAAAACCCAAAAACACCTATTTAGAGTTTAATGCCATTGCAAAAGGCTACGGGGTTGACGTCATTGCAGAGTTCTTGAAAGGCAAGGGTATTGAGAATTTTTTAATTGAGATTGGCGGTGAAATTAGGGTAGGCGGTATAAATTTAGATAAGAATGAACCATGGAAAGTTGGTTTAGACCAACCAAGATTTGATGGTGAGCAATCGGTTTACAAGGCTATAACCTTGACCGACGCCGCCATGGCAACCTCAGGAACATACCGAAAATACAAGGTAGATAGTACTGGTAATCGCTATGCGCATATTATAGACACAAAAACGGGTTATCCTTCAAAAACAAACGTGCTCAGCGTATCGGTTATTGCCGATAATTGTATGACAGCAGATGCCTATGCTACGGCTTTTCAGGCTATGGGTTTAGGCAGGGTTGAGCAGTTTTCTGAAATTCATCCGGAGATAAAAATCTTTTTTATCTACGATAATGGTTCCGATGAATTGCAGACCTTGAGTTTGAACGGGTTTCCCGAAAAATGAGACCAAAAATTGTTTCACTACACCTTTGCAATACAACTCTCAAAGTCTATGATTTACTAGAAGATTTAGACATAAAGCTACCACAGAGTCAATAAACGATGACTATGACCTGTACATAAAAATTTTTGCTCTGGAAAAATAGAACGTATATTCAGAAATTTTAAAGCCCTGTTATTATTTTGAAATTGTATTTTAGAAGACAATTTCAGTTTTCAATTGTTGAGACTCTTTGCTTCATTCTTAATCTACTTCTCTTGGCAATTGCTAATTGCCCAGCAAATTTCGAGCATCCAGTTAAGCGAGAAGGATGATTTACCCGATATTGAGTTCTACAATATCATCCAGGACTCAAAGCGTTTTATTTGGTTGGCCGCAGATAACGGTCTATACCGCTATAATGGCAAGGCCTACGAGCATTTTAAGCACCCTTTGGAAAAAGGAAATGCAGTATTTGGGGTCTTTGAGGATGATAAAGCCCGTGTTTGGTGCAACAACATTTCCGGACAGTTTTTTTATGTAGAAAATGGAAAAATGGAACTCTTTATTGATTTATTTGAGCAGCTCAAGGGTCAACTAAGGGAGTTTATCGTAACGCCAAACGAACTAGTTGTATTTACTTCAGATAATATAATTAGGGTTGACCTAGAGACGAAATCGATTTCCGAACAATTTGACCAACCTAAATTGGTTGGAAATATTCAAAGACATGAAAATGGTTACGCCCATTTGGTTGGGGATTTTATTAAGCATAGAGATAGAAATTTTAAAACCATTGACAGCTTTTACATTGGGTCTTCTAGTAAATTCACGAAACAGTTTGGATTGACAGGTACGGTTGGTGTTGCCTTAAATGAAAAAATCAAATTTTTATATTTCAACGGAAAGGGTGTTATAAATATTTATACCTATGGCATTAAAGGCCATAAATTAAGTAGGCTTAAAATACCAAAGCCGCTCAAGTCAAGAAAAATAAATTACATATTCAATCAGAACTCAAAATTTTGGATATTAACCGATTTGGGGATTTTTATTTGTAATTATCATAACGGAGCTCTTAAGCTCGAGCAAAGACTTTTTAAAAAAGACTATACCACTAAAATTATTGTTGACCATGAAGAGAACTTTTGGTTGGCCACAAAGGGAAATGGGATTAAAATTATGCCGAACATTCATGTTTCGCAGTTTAATATTCCCAGTAGCCAACTCAATATTAGCGCTATTGAGAAAGTGGATGACAGTACTGTAATTACTGGTACAAAACAGGGGGTCGGGTCTATACTACATGTTAGGAAAAATAAGATTAAAATTGTTGATTCAAGTTCTGCATACCGAATCTCAGAGATTCTTTATAACGCTGCTTCTGATAACGTACTATGGTTTAGGGAGGAAAAATCCATACAAATAAACTTTAAAAGTGGTACTCTATCTGAAATACCGAATGCAAATTTTAACGGGGCTAAATCAGTATCGTTGACTAATGAAGGTAAGTATTTGTTATCAACTTATCGCAGTGCGGAAATTTATAAGCCAAATTTTGAATTAGAACGTACTGTTTTTAAGAAGCGCTCCTATACAAATTGGTTTTCTGAAGCGCGTAATACCGCATATTTTGCCTCTGTCGATGGTTTGTACGCGTTTGATCATGAGTCACAACTTTTTGAAATACTTTTTAAGAATCGGCATCTCTATGTTAATGTGTTTTCTGAAACTAATGACGGTTCAATCTGGGTTGGCACGTTCAAGAACGGGCTCTATCGAGTTAAAGGTAAAAAAGCGATTCAGCGTTACGGAGTAAACGAAGGTTTGTTATCGGAAAAAATCACAGCCTTACAGAGCGATGACAATGAGTTGTGGGTTGCTACCGAAAAAGGTGTTCAGGTGCTTAATATTTTTGATGGTACAATTAAAAATCTAACCAAGAAAAACGGGATTCCATCTTATCGAATAACGGGAATTGTTAACCTTGACGAAACCATGGTTTTTGCATCCAATAATGGCTTATTTCAAGTAGATAAGGAAAAGGCTTTCAAGACTGAAAAAGTTCCCGAAGTGTATTTTACAGAAGTCATTTTTGGCTCAGAAAATAAAACCTTAAAAAACGAATACAAATTAGAGCATGATCAGAATTCGATTGAAATAGGTTTCAACAGCAACGGTTTTGAGAGTTTTGAAAACAACAGATATGCTTACAGAATGCTGGGCGAAAATGAAGATTGGACGTTTACTAAAATCCCAACCAGTTCAGTAGCTTATGGTAATCTGCACAGCGGCAACTACACATTTCAACTTATGCCGCTAATGAACGGGAAAAGAATTGATACCCAAATGATATCGCTAAATTTTAAAATTGAAAGCCCATTTTGGGAGCAGTGGTGGTTTTATGTTATAGTAGTTTCATCAATCGGCATATTAGTCTATTTACTTTTTAAACGTCAAATAAATAAGCTGAAACGAAAACAGACCGAAGAACTGGAACGCGAAAAAACCAACCAAATATTGGTCGGGTCACAACTGGAAAACCTACGTTCGCAGATGAATCCGCATTTTATTTTCAATGCACTCAATTCTATTCAAGAATATATTGTTTTGAACGAAAAGGATTTGGCGAGTTCTTACCTCATAAAATTTTCAAGATTAATACGTATCTATTTAGAACATAGCCGTAAGAACGAAGTAACCCTAAAGGAAGAACTCCGTGCCTTAAATATATATTTGGAATTGGAGAAAAATCGTTTTGAGGATTTATTGAATTACGACATAAGCGTTGGAGATGAGGTTAATGTTTCCGAAGTAAAGGTTCCCAGTTTGTTCATTCAGCCCTATGTTGAAAATGCTCTTAAACACGGGCTATTACACAAAAAGAAAGATAGAAGATTGAATATTTTATTTCAATTGAATGCTAATAAAACCGCGCTAATTTGTGTAATCCAAGACAACGGCATTGGTATTGAGGCTTCAATGAAAATCAACGAGAGGCGCAATGGCATCCACAAATCATTTGCTACGAATGCTATTAAAGAGCGGGTTGATTTACTAAACGTTAATCGGAAATATAAAATTTCAGTTGAAACAAAAAGTAAAAGCGCGTCAGAACGTAACGGCACAGAAGTGACAATCACAATCCCTTTTGAAAATAGCTTGACAGCAGAACATGTTGAACTTATGAATAAAGATTGAAATATACAGAGCGAATGAAGGTATTGATCATAGATGATGAAAATAAGGCCAGAAGATTACTGCAGCAATTAATCAAGGAGCAATGCCCGGCGATAAGCCAGATTCTGGAAGCCGATGATTTAGAAAATGGAATAACGGTCATAAAAGCAGAACACCCCGATATCGTTTATCTCGATATTGAGATGCCAAATTATTCCGGACTTCAGATTTTGGAGCTTTTGGGCGATGAGGCTAAGAATTTTCAAATCATATTCACCACAGCTTACAATCAATATGCGGTTGAAGCATTTAAACTCTCGGCAATTGACTACCTACTAAAACCTATCGATGCCAAGGAGCTTAAACAGGCCACTGAACGTGCAATTGAAGTGCAGCGAGACAATTCAATTAATACACAATTGGCCGACTTAAAAAAAGCCTTCAATCAATTGGCATTGAATAAAATTGCTCTGGAGATTCCCAAAGGGGTCCTCTTTATTTCGCACGATGATATTGTTCTTTTTGAGGCAGACGGGATGTACACTTCGGTGCAGTTGCTGGACGGTACCAACGAATTAATCTGCAAACCTTTGAGGCATTTTGCTGAACAGTTGAGTGAACTGTCGATTTTCTATAAACCACATCGCTCGTATTTGGTAAATCTGAAGCACATTAAGGAACTCTCAAAAAAAGACGGTCATCATTTAATTATGGGTAACAACAAAACCGTACCGATTTCAAAGGATAAAAGGGATGAGTTTATGACGGTCGTGAATATGGTTTTTAATACTTGACATGAGTTCGCTTAATAATCTATAAGATAATACCTACTTAAAGCATCATTTTAAAAGATATTTCATCCTTTTAGACGTTCAATTGTGCATCATTCAGAAAAAAATTCAAGACATTCAGAAGAAAATAACCTGTAAGCCTCAGCAATAACTTCACATTTGTTTTCATAATCAAAAACCAAATTTATTATGAAAACAAAATTACTTGCGTTGGTATTATTATATACTACTTTTATTTATGCGCAAATTCCAACTAATGATTTAATTGGGAGCTACTATTTCAATAATGGCAGTCCTCATGTTGGTTCATCGGGAACCGAAAATTTTACGCCCTCTGTTGCAACAGCAACATCTCAAGTTACGGATAGAAATGGCGGTAATAATGCGATTGAATTCAATAATGCATTATTTAGGTCAAATTTAGACTTTGCACAAGGGACCACAAATGTTAATATGCATTATTCGTTTTGGATAAAAACGAACCAATCCGATGCCAATGAAAGAACGATTATTGACGATAGTGGCCGAAGTGGCGCTAATTTTTCAAGTACTGACAGGGGATACTTTATTTTTTTAAAGCAAGGAAAAGTCTATTTTAAAGCGCAATTTAGAGATGCTAACAATAATTATACTCCAATTGAGTTCTCAACAGATGTAACGGTAAATGATAATAACTGGCATCATATTGCTTTGAATGTGTCCCAAGTTATCGTTAATACCTCTTACGATTTTGTCGGAGAATTTTATGTGGATAACGTTCTACAGCAAGGCGCCATCAATCAACCATTTACGGGAGGCAATGTTGTATCGTTTGATAGAAATGGCGATGTAACTTTAAATAACAACAAAGATCGAAATTTACCTCCTGCCAATCGCTTTAACGGGCAATTGGATGATTTACATATTTATAATCGCACATTAAGTACTGCCGAGCAAACGTCTATTTTTAATGATGATAGCAACGGTATTTCTGGTACCAACCCTACCTCCTTACCAGCTATATTCAGTTATTCCTTTAATCCTAACGCTAATTTTGTAAATGACGAAACATCAACGGTCGATTTAACTCAAAACGGCGCAAGTATCATTGATATAGCAGATAGAGACGCAATTGCAAACAGTGCCATAAGTATTCCTTCTGGCGCTAATTTAACAAGGCCTAATATAAGTATAACTGGTACAAATGAATCTAATCAATTTTCCTATAGTTTTTGGTTAAAGACGACCATTAACGACGGAAATCGCAGAACAATTATTGACGATAGTAATAGAAGCGGTAGTGGTTTTACGGGTAATGAAAGGGGTTATTTTTTCTATATATTAAATGGTAATGTAGGTGCAAGGGTCAGATTTAGATCACCACTGCCTAATAGTGTAGCCACATCAGTAGTTAGTAGAGGAGTAGAATCTACTAATGTAAACATTGCAGATGGTAATTGGCACCATGTTGTTTTTACTATCAACAATGAAGATGCGCCTACTGCTGGTAATGACTGGGAAATTACGACATAACTTTATGTAGATGGAACATTAGAGAATACAGACATCGAAAACTACATTAAAGATAATAACGATACGTTTCCTTTTCCGATGGATAGAAATGGGAATGTAACTATAAATAATAATACCATTCCAAACCTTAATACTAGTGAAGTCTTTAGGAGTAGTATAGACGATGTTAAAGCATTTACAGGTGTACTCATACAGACGGATGTTACAGCCTTGTTTAACTCTACTTCCTCACCATCATCGTGTACAGTCAACATACCAGATGTGAATTTTAAAACGATTTTGCTAAATACACCTGGTATAGACACAAATAGTGATTCTGAGATTCAATGTTCAGAGGCATCATCTTTTACAGGTGAAATCAACATCACAGGCGGCTTTGGTAATATTACAGATTATACAGGTTTAGAGGCTTTTACTGAAATTACAACATTAGGCTTTTCTGCAAGTTCCACGTCAATATCAACTATAGATTTAACTGCGAATAGTAAATTAGAAACATTGGTGATTTGGTCTATGCCTTTTACATCAATAGATATCTCAACGCTCACGCTCTTAGAAGATTTAAATATATCTGACTCAGATTTAACAGCTTTAGATATATCAGCGAATACGGCACTTAGAGATTTTAGACTAGATTTAGGGCAGTTAGCTACCATCGATTTTTCAGGCTTAACACAGTTAGAAACTGTACAAATGAACAATGGTCTTTTAAGTAATGTCACCTTTAATAATAATTCGCTTTTAAGAGAATTAAGTTTCAGAAACAATCAGTTATCTGCCATCAATATTTCTAATTTACCTGCATTAGAAGCACTAAACGTAAACTCTAATCAGTTGAGTGCTTTAGGTGTTTCTCAAAATAGTAATCTTGTAAAATTAAGTATTCGGGATAATAGTATCAATACTTTAGATGTTACTCAAAACGTGTTCTTAGAATCTCTAAGTATAGGTAATAATAATCTTTCATCGTTAGATGTAACTCAAAATGCGATTTTACTGAGTTTAGAAATAGGTAATAATAATTTAGCGTCTCTCGATTTAAGTCAGAATGTTAGCTTAGATTACTTAGAATTGATTGGGACTAATCCAAATTTAACCGTTTTAGATGTGAGTAATAATTCTAATCTATTTGGTTTCAGTTTGGCAAATAGTGCTGTAACAGCCGTGGATTTATCTTCTAATGCAAATTTGGGTGAGGCCTTTATAAATAATAATGCTAACATATCTAGTGTGAATATAGCTAATGGAAATAATGCTAGTATTATTGAAGCTCAGTTTGTTAATAATCCAAATTTATCTTGTATTCAGATAGATAGTGGCTTTACACCTGGTCAGTTTTGGATAAAAGATGCTACGGCAAGTTATAGCGATGACTGCACGCCTTGTATTGTACAAATTCCGGATACAGCGTTTAAGGCTTATCTTGTGGGAAATGCCAATATCAATACTAATGGCAACTTAGAAATTGAATGTGATGAAGCTGTCACATATTCTGGTGGAATAATAATAGGCCCCGGTACAGTTTCTGACTTGACCGGGATTGAGTCCTTTGAAAATTTAACATTACTTTTTATAGATGAGAACCAGATTACAACACTTGATTTATCCGCGAATTTGTCTTTAACCTCTATTGAAGCCACAGATAATGGTATTAGTAATGTAAATATCGGAGCCAATTCAAACTTGGAATATTTGAACCTACAAGATAACAGCTTGACTGCATTTGATGCTTCCGATTTGACCGCATTGGATTTGTTGAATATTAGAAACAATGATTTAACGTCATTGAATCTTCAAAACGGCAATAACGCTAATTTAAGTCTAATAAATGTTACCCTTAACCTAAATTTAGATTGCATTCAAATCGATGCAGGCTTTACACCGCCATTCACATGGTATAAAGACCCCGCTGCGGTTTACAGCGATAATTGCGTAAACCTTTCAACCGGAAGCTTAGAAGTTGTTGACTTTGACGTTTATCCAAATCCAGTTAAAAACGAGCTCACAATATTAACCCAGGCAGAGATTAAGACTGTAAAAGTCTATAATCTGGTAGGGCAGGAAATGCTTGAGACTACTACCAACAGTATTAAAGTGTCTCATTTGACCTCAGGAATCTATCTGCTCCATATAGAAACTGAAACTGGTCTTTCAGAAACTAAAAAGATTATAAAGGAATAATTGATTGGATTTTTGATTATGAGGAAGATTCTGGGTCGGATAAAATCGACCCAGAATTTTTATTTTTCAGCAAAATTAATAGCCTTATCGTCTGCGAATATACCTCCTGTAAAACACTTGTTCATAGTTTTAATTTCATGACAAAAATTCTAAATTACAATTAAATGAAAACAATAATATTTATTTATACCTTATTTCTGGCCATGATATCGGGGTACGGCCAAGAATTCGAATTGACCAATCAAATCAATGGTAGCTATCATCTGTTTGAAGCAGAGCGTGGCGTCAATAACAAATCCACCAAAACCAAACTTATCGAGTACGGCGAAAATAACGGCATAAAATTACTGGCGGTTGCAGCTTGTGAAAAATGCATCCCCGCGGTTTATACGTATAAAAAAGAGGAAAGCATCCAAATGGAACGACCGGTCTTTTTTAATTCCTCGGGGCTTTGGGTGGTGAAGTACGATGATGAAAGTTTTGTGATATTTATGCCAGACCCTGCGGCAGGAAGCGATTCTGAAAAACTTTATATTTCCAATTTCTATAGTAAAAGCAAATTTAAAGTTGAAAATATGACTAAGGCTAAAATCAAGGATTTTGTTCTAAACCTCTAAAATAAATCTCTCATTACTATCAAATTAACTTCTGAAAAATTTGAAACTAGTATTATTAGCGTTTGCATAGTAGCTATTCATAGCTTAATTGTAGATATTGATGCACCATTTCTCAAGATTGGGATATGGTAAGGTTGAGTGATTTTCTGAGATAAACTCTGAAAATTGAGAGGGTTAGATTTAATTTCAGAACGTAGCTTAAAGATTGCCAATTTCTTAAATCGGGAAAGCATATTTTGGTTATAGGTGGTTTAAACGAGTAATACAGCGTGTTAAATTAGGTCTTCGAGCGGTATTTGCTTTAATGGTCAATAACAATTCTATTTAAATCGTTTACTGCATCATATAGGTTTTTATAAAAGGTGACACCTAGTGGATAAAATTCTCTTTCAAATTTGGCCGTATGTTCTTGAGAGCTTATGTACAGCACTGCCCGGGTACTCAGAATATTTTCCTCCAAACGTTTAAAATGATTGTAGCACAATGGATTTACAGAAAAGAATGCAATACGATTATTAATGTAATGAATTTTTCTGTTTTTATAGAAATCTTTTATGCTATCTATAAACTCAATAATCTCCTTTTCATCAATATGATACCCTTCAATAACTTCGCTTATGCAATAATTTTTACTACAGAGTAATGTTCCAAAGCTCAGAGGGATAACTTTGATGATTTCATTTTTTAATGGTGATTCGAGTGTTTTCAAATTGTAGATATTGCTGGTATTTAAATTAAAAAAAATCATCTTACATTCAAAACCTATAGATATTTTAAAAAATGGGCATAACTAAATAGTTAAGAGCTTATCTATTTGAAACAATCTAAACATCTCAAATTCGTTTTTTGATAAATATTTTGATGCCGGTAAGTTGAGTAAATTAAAGTTGAATATAAAAGGAATCTTAAGAGATTTTGCTGAAAAACTTAAACCTTTTTGAAATTCGTCTTATTCCTATAAAAATGTAATGATGAGCAACAACCAGCCTATAATTAAAAGAAGCCCTCCTATTGGGGTCACTGGTCCTAAATATTTCAGTTTTTTACCTTTCGCATCAGATAATACCAAGCCGTAAATGCTAAATGAAAATAATACAGTTCCAATCGTAAAGCACCAATAGACCGAAGGTTTAAAGTTAATGCTGCTAAGCCCGATGCTCAGTAAAACAATAGCGTGATACATCTGGTATTTAACACCAGTTTCGAAACTTTTTAACTGTTCAGTATTTAAAATATTCTTCAAGGCGTGGGCTCCAAATGCACCAAATATTACGGACAGTAAACCGAAAATTGAGGCTGTTATTATTATAATTTCAGATGTCATAAGAATGATTTACAATTTATTTTTTAGTCGAATCAGGTTCAGATATCTCGCTGTTCTCATTATATAGTTCAATAGCTTTTAGGTACTTAAGGCCAGTAGTTTTGGTTTGCCCGCTTAAAAAGTCGTTTAACTCAGGATGATGAATGTTAATCCAGGCAATGAGTTTATTCAAGTTTGTTTCCCAAGTATCTTCATCAAAAATGGCATTTCTTCTCTCTATACTTATGATTTTGCCCTCATCAAATTGAATTTTCGCAGTCCAGACAATTGGTTTTTCATGAAGAAAATGGATGCGTTTGTCGGTTTTTGCCATCTTAACCTTTACTAAATCGTTTTCCTCTTTAATACTTAGAAGGTCATAGCTGGGCTTAAATATTGAATCCCATCTCATCCAGTCATTAATATAATCGCTTTTTAAAAATGTTTGCTCATAGTCATAGTCCAATTCCTTAATTAGAATACTGTCTGAGATGAGATTTTTCATTTTAACACTATTAGATTCGTCCAGAGCTTGGTAGTATTGCTTTGCGCTTTCAACAAGTTCTTTCTCAGACTTTGGGGATTTGCAGGATAAATAACATAGTGCAAATAACAATAAAATTGGTATGACTTTTTTCATGCTTAGTTTAAATGCTTCAAATTGATTGCGTTTTAATTTTTTTATCTACGAATTTATTAATTTGCTGGTAAATTACTAAGTGAGGATATTTTCCTGAAATATAAGCTTTAAATGTAGGTCTAATAATTGAAATTAAAATAGGTGCAAAATAATAAGGAATTAGACTTAGCTTGGAGTTTTGTAAACCAAACCGATAGAAATATATTCTTAACGGGTAAGGCTGGTACGGGTAAAACCACATTCTTAAAGCGGCTAAAAAAAGATTCGCTTAAACGTATGGTTGTAGTGGCACCAACGGGTGTCGCTGCCATTAACGCAAAGGGCGTTACTATACATTCGTTTTTTCAATTGGCCTTTGGGCCTATTGTTCCCAACGCTCCAAAACAAACTGGTGGCTTTAATCGAAAGTTCAACAAAACAAAAATAAACATCATCAAATCCATGGACTTACTCGTGATTGATGAGATAAGTATGGTGCGTTGCGATGTACTGGACGGTATTGATGAAACCTTAAAACGATATCGTGACCGTAATAAACCTTTTGGTGGCGTTCAAGTGTTAATGATAGGCGATTTGCAACAGTTATCGCCTGTGGTGAAAGATAATGAATGGCAATTATTGAGACCCCATTACGAAACGGCTTTTTTCTTTAGCAGTCAAGCTTTCAAGGCTTGTGATGCCTTGGCTATTGAATTGAAGCACATCTACCGGCAAGACAATCCGGAGTTTATCAAAATTTTAAATGAAATACGAAATAATAAGCTCAGCGATAGCAGCATCATAGAGTTGAATAAACGCTATGAGCCAAATTTCACTCCATCCGAAGAGGACGGCTACATCTATCTCACGACCCATAACAACAAAGCCAAATACGTCAACGACACCCAACTTGCCAAGCTTAAAACCAAGGTTTATTGTTACGAGGCTAAAATAGAAGGGAAATTCCCCGAATATTCATATCCCAATAATCCCGAACTCGAGCTAAAGGTCGGTGCTCAGGTCATGTTTGTAAAAAACGACAGTTCCCAGGAAAAGCGTTATTTCAACGGTAAAATTGGTAAGGTCATTCATCTTGAAAAAAATGAGATTGTTGTAAAGTGTCCCGATGATGAATTCAATATTGAGGTAACGCCGGAAACCTGGGAAAACGTGAGCTATTCTATAAATCCCGAGACCAAGGCAATTACTGAAGATAAAAAAGGGGCGTACACCCAAATGCCACTACGTCTGGCCTGGGCCATCACCATACATAAAAGTCAAGGTCTCACTTTTGAGCGTGCCATAATCGACGCCCAAGGTGCTTTTGCCCACGGGCAGACCTACGTAGCGCTGAGTCGTTGTAAGTCAATAGAAGGCTTGGTTCTAAAAAGTAAAATCACTGCAAATGAGATTATCAACGACGGAAATGTGAACGCATTTAACAAATCGTCTGAGGAAAACCGACCCGATGAGGAAAACTTACAATCGTCAATGCGAAATTTTCAATTGGGGTTAATTTCTGAAATATTTGATTTTTATAAATTTCTGTATCCCACCCGAAGAATTTTAGATGTCTATTACAATAACAGAAATTCGGTTGAGGGAAATATCGATAAAATCGTACCCGACATCAAGACGGCATTGGCCAATTTGCTGAAAGTTGCCGACGGCTTCAAAAAACAATTACAAGAGCTGTCATCAAGCGGTAACCTACCCGAAAATGATGAGCTCATTCAAGAGCGTTTTACCAAAGCCATAGCTTATTTTAGAAAGGAAACTTACGAAAAAATAACCGAGCCCTTTGAGAAATTAGCATTTACAACCGACAATAAAGCCGTAGATGCCGATTTGAGCAAACCAATTGATGAATTTGACGTATTACTTGAAACCAAACGTAAGTATTTTGAACACCTATCAAAAAGTTTTAGCTTGGAGAAGTTCCTAGAATTAAGGGGAAAAACTAAAGTTGAAAACAATGAACGCGGTCAAAAGAAAAAGCGCCAAAAAATAGTTATTGAACGCACTAGTAACGTTGACCTTTTTGAACGTCTTAGATTACTCAGAAACGCATTAGCTGATGAATTGGATTTAATTCACTATCAGATTTTTACCCAAAAATCGTTATACGAAATGTGCGAACTTCTACCGATAACTAAAGCACAATTATTAAAAATTAATGGTCTCGGGAAAAAGCGAGTTGAAAAGTATGGCGAGGAAATTTTAGACGTTATTGTGAACTATTGCGACGAGCATAATTTAGAAGCCTCACAATTTGACAATCCTGAGCATATCACGATTGAAGAGAAAAATCCGAAAAAAGGCTCAACCAAATTAATATCATTGAAAATGTTTCAATCTGGGAAAACCATCGAGCAAATTGCCAAGAAACGCAAATTGGTTACAGGAACAATATTTGGTCATCTCATAAGTTTCATAAATACGGGGGAAATAAAACCAACCGACCTTATTTCAGAAGAAACATTGAATGATTTAAAAGAGCTAATACCAAAGCATGAATTTGAAACCGTAACCGACTTAAGAGATCAATTAGAACAGAAATATACTTACAGTGACCTAAAACTAGCTATTAAAGTCCTAAAGGCTGAAACTTAAAACAGTATTTACGGTTTTAAGGTGTAGAGTAGGGTAAAAGTAAAAAGACTACCCGTTAATTAGGTAGTCTTAATAATCCTATCAATCACGTATTCAACATGAAGGCTATTTTTGAGTGCTCAAAAAGCCATTGATGACGTAGGTCAAGGCAAACTTCCATTGTGGCAATGTGGTTGCAACTTCGCTTTGCGTGAGCGGCTTTCTGTTTTCACTTAATATCATACTATAAACAGATTTATTTTTATCGGCGCGATAAACCTCGTAAGTTATGTTTACCCCATCTCCATCGGCAGCGGCAGGTTTTTTAGTGGCCCTAGTAGGCTTTTTGCCAAAGTAACCTTGCAAGCTCAATTTCTCATCTACCTTGGGGGCACTGCTGGAGGTTTCTTGAATATTAACCTTAATTATATACTCAGTATTCAGTACCTCAAATAATTTTTTCACGGGTGTAGCACTTAAGCCATCCAAATCTATTTGGGCGTTCATAAGCTGTCTTACCGTAGTGTTTATATCTTGTACCTTTATACCATAAGTACTAGATTTTTGGCTTAGGTAATTTGTGGCGTAATTAGTGGATTCTCCTGCCAGTTCAGAATTATAATCACCATTTTCAATAAAATTAAAAGGTAAAACCGTTACTGAATTTTTTGCATAATCTGGCAAGAGGTAAACTTCGTCAGACTTATAAGTGCCAAGGGTTTCGTTGATTTTTGTACTTACTTCGTTTGCATTTTTTGAGGGTCTAGAAGCTATAGTAGCATTTGGGTTTCTGTCGTTAAACGTGTCATTTGAATTTTCCCCATTAGTTGAAAATTCTTGGGTTCTACCACTGGCAAACACAATTTTTTCCAGTTGGCCCACCTTTATTTCATTTTGTACGGTTTCGCCGGGGTATTGAAAACTAATTGCGTCTGCCGAGACGCGAGTAACTTGAGCCTGGATAAGCTGGCCATTTGATAGCACGATAATGTCATTGGTTTTTGAATTTTGCTGGGATTGAACGCTCACTGTAAGCAGAAGCATGAGGAAAAGATAAATAGTTTTCATAACAATAGATTTATATAATTAATACTCAACCAGCCCAATTAAAATCTGTTATATACTTTTACTCGAATATCGCATCAAAATAGTTCAACGCAAAAATCAAAAATTCAAATACATTAAATCATACAAATTTTGAAAAAAGGGCAATTCTAGTCAACATTTTACCTTAAATGATATCAAATTTCGCACCATAATTAGCTTAAAATCGTTGCAAATGAAAATTTAACGTCTGTATTGTTGAATTTTAACATTAAACGCGCAGATTTATTACGAATTCATCATAGATAGAAGACTTTATCTATTTTTTCGATCTTTTTTGAGGTTTAATGTTCACTAATCCCAAGCAGGGGTTGAGTAGAACGATAAAAGCCTAGGTTTAAATAAAAAAGCCCCGATAAAAATCGAGGCTATTCTAAGTATTAGTTAATTAAGTTTTAATTTCTCAATACACCACGGGAAATCACAATCTTCTGTATTTCAGAAGTTCCTTCGTAAATCTGGGTAATCTTTGCATCCCGCATTAAACGCTCTACGTGGTATTCCTTTACGAAGCCGTTCCCGCCGTGAATCTGTACCGCCTCAACGGTCTGTTCCATGGCCACCTTTGAAGCATACAACTTTGCCATGGCACTGGCCATATCGTAATTTTTGCCTTGGTCTTTTTGCCATGCTGCTTTCATTACTAAATGCTTGGCCGCTTCAATTTCAGTGTACATATCGGCTAATTTAAAGGCTATGGCTTGATGGTTGCAGATTTCGGTACCAAATGCTTTTCTTTCCTTCGAGTATTTAAGTGCCAATTCATAAGCTCCCGACGCAATGCCCAATGCCTGTGCCGCAATACCAATTCTGCCACCTGAAAGTGTTTTCATGGCAAATTTAAAGCCGAATCCGTCCTCCCCAATTCTATTTTCCTTTGGAACTTTTACATCATTGAATTGGAGGGTATGGGTGTCGCTTCCTCTTATCCCGAGTTTATCTTCCTTGGGGCCAATTTCAAAACCTTCCATGCCTTTTTCTATAATAAAAGCGTTAATGCCTTTGTGACCCTTATTTCTATCAGTTTGGGCGATGACTAAATAAATGTCACTTCGGCCACCGTTGGTAATCCAGTTTTTTGTACCGTTAATAATGTAGTGGTCTCCTTTATCTATGGCAGTTGTAGCTTGTGAGGTGGCATCGCTTCCCGCCTCGGGCTCACTAAGGCAAAATGCCCCTGTAAATTCTCCAGTAGCCAGTTTTGTTAAATATTTTTGTTTTTGCTCCTCGGTGCCGTAAGATTGCAGCCCGTAGCAAACCAATGAATTGTTTACCGAAACAATTACGGAGGCCGAAGCGTCTATTTTGGAGAGCTCCTCCATAACCAATACGTACGAAATAGTGTCCATCCCGCTGCCGCCATACTCAGGATCTGTCATAATGCCCATGAAGCCAAGTTCTCCCATTTTCTTGACGAGCTCTTGTGGAAATTCCTGCTTTTCATCACGTTCAATTACACCCGGTAATAATTCGGTATTGGCGAAATCACGGGCGGCATCTCTTATCATTAAATGTTCTTCGGTAAGGCTAAAATCCATATTAAATTACTGATTTGATAAAATTCGACTGCAAAGATAACGGTTTAATGGTTTTCTTTCAATAGTAATATATAATTTTACGGATATGTTAAAGAAAGAATATCGCATCATAGGTGTTATGTCTGGAACGTCTTTAGACGGCATTGATTTGGTTTATGCTATGTTCAACTTCGGGAAAGAGGTTACCTATAAAATCTTATGTACAGAAACCATAACATACAGTAAGTTTTGGGAAAATCAATTGAGGTATCTGGTTAATTTAGATAAAACTGAATTGGATGATATCGATAGGTCTTACACCCTTTATATTTCAGAAGTAATAAAAACATTTATAAAAAAACATGACATTAGCAGTATTGATGCAGTTTGCAGTCACGGCCATACCGCTTTGCATAGACCAGAAGAGGGTTTAACCGTGCAAATTGGAAATCGCCCTGAGTTATCACAACTGTTGGGTTTAAATGTAGTTTGTGACTTTAGGGTGCAGGATGTGGAGCTTGGAGGGCAAGGTGCACCGCTTGTACCTGTAGGCGATAGATTACTTTTTTCAAAATATGATTATTGCATAAATCTTGGCGGCTTTGCTAATGTTTCGTTTGAAAATAAAAGCAACAATAGGATAGCTTTTGATATTTGTCCCGTAAATATTGTACTTAACCATTTTGCAAAACAACTGGGATTGGCCTACGATGATAAAGGGCATATTGCCCAGCGTGGGAGCGTTGATCAAAAGCTGCTTGAGGCTTTGGATAATTTGAATTACTATAAGCAACCACCGCCAAAGTCGCTTGGTCTTGAGTGGGTTCATCATGAAATTTTTCCCTTACTAAATCGCTCAGAGCACGATGTGGCCGATATTATTTCAACCTTTACAGAGCATATTGCCACTCAAATTTCAGCAGTTATACCTAAAGGCTCAAAAGTATTATTTACTGGCGGTGGCACCTTTAATCACTATTTACTGCAACGCATTTTGTCCAAAAAACCCATGGAGCTCATTGTTCCAGAAACCGAGCTTGTTGAATTTAAGGAAGCCTTGATATTCGGGCTTTTGGGTGTGCTTAAACTAAGAGGCGAGATCAATAGCTTGGCAAGCGTGACCGGAGCAGAAAAAAACCATAGCTCTGGCAAGATTTTCGGTGTGTAAAAATAGATTGATTTTAATTACATCCGATTTAAGTTTTTATATTTGTTCACGAAATTTCAATCCATGAGCCAACTTTATCTTTCCCATATATGTTTCAATGTGGACTTCAAATTTGATATATCATCAATCAAAAACCAAACCTTGTAAATGAAGGATTTACTGCAGAAATTTGAAGAAAAAGCACCTGAAATTGTTTTTAACTGGAGAGATCCTGAAACCGAGGCTGAAGGTTGGACGGTCATAAACTCATTAAGGGGGGGTGCCGCTGGTGGTGGGACCAGAATGCGCTTGGGTCTAGATATGAACGAAGTGCTTTCACTGGCAAAAACCATGGAGATCAAATTCACGGTCTCTGGCCCAGCTATTGGTGGCGCCAAATCGGGTATAAATTTTGACCCGAATGACCCTAGAAAGAAAGGGGTTTTAGAGCGCTGGTACGCGGCTGTTTCGCCATTGCTTAAAAGTTACTACGGTACGGGAGGTGATCTTAACGTGGATGAAATACATGAAGTTATACCCATCACCGAGGAAAGCGGTGTTTGGCACCCCCAGGAAGGGGTGTTTGAAGGTCATTTTAAACCGACCCAAGCCGATAAAATAAATAGGATAGGGCAACTGCGCCAAGGGGTTATCAAGGTTATCGAAAACCCCAAGTATTCCCCAGATGTGGCTAGAAAATATACAGTGGCAGATATGATTACGGGTTTTGGGGTCGCAGAAGCCGCAAAGCACTTTTATGAAATTCACGGCAATTCCATTGTTGGAAAACGTGCTATTGTCCAAGGTTTTGGCAATGTTGGTGCCGCCGCCGCTTATTATTTGTCACAGATGGGAGCAAAGATTGTTGGTATTATAGATATATCGGGTGGTCTGATAAATGAGGATGGCTTTAGTTTCAAGGAAATCACAGAGCTATATCTTCAAAAAAACAGCAATAAATTGCTGAGTAAGGATCTTATTCCATTCTCTCAAATAAACAAAAAAATATGGTCTTTACAAACCGAGATATTTGCCCCCTGTGCCGCTTCCAGATTAGTTACCCAAAATCAAATTGACCAAATGATCAGCACCGGGCTCGAAGTTGTCTCCTGCGGGGCAAATGTGCCTTTTGCCGATAAGGAAATATTCTTTGGCAGTATCATGGAGCATACTGATGAGAAGGTAAGCCTTATTCCAGATTTTATTTCAAATTGTGGAATGGCCAGAGTTTTTGCTTACTTTATGGAACGCAAAGTACATATGACCGACGAGGCTATCTTCAACGATACCTCTAAAGTCATTAAGGAAGCTCTGGAAAAGGTGTTTGAAAAAAACAACAAAAAGACAGGAATAAGTGCTACGGCATTTGAAATATCATTAAGTCAACTCATTTAAATCAAATATATGGAAACCATTATCGTTATTGTTTTTGCATTGGGCTATCTCGCCATTACGGTAGAGCATAGTATAAAAATTGATAAACTAATTCCCGCTCTGGTCATGATGGCCATAAGTTGGGCTCTAATATCACTTGGTATTGATGGTTTTTCACAATGGTTCGATTCCGCAAGCCACGGTCTGGTTCCTAATTTTGATGCTTTGGGACATGAGGGCAAGATGCATTGGATGGAAGAGACCCTGCTGCACCATCTTGGTAAAACCGCTGAAATTTTAGTGTTCCTTCTTGGTGCCATGACCATAGTTGAAATCATCGATTATTTTGATGGATTTGCAACCATAAAGAACTTTGTTAAAACAAAAAGCAAGCGAAAAATCTTATGGATATTCGGGTTTTTAGCGTTTTTTCTTTCTGCAATTATCGATAATCTTACCGCTACCATAGTTTTGATATCGATACTGCAAAAATTGGTGTACGATAGAGATATTAGAATCTGGTATGCAGGTCTTATTATTATTGCCGCTAATGCAGGTGGAGCCTGGTCACCCATTGGTGATGTGACCACAACCATGCTTTGGATTGGGGATAAGGTAAGTACAAGCTATTTGTTTTTATATTTATTTATCCCGTCTTTATTGTGCATGCTAATACCGTTTTTTGTGGCAACAGCCTTACCGGTTTTTAAAGGGCAATTGCCCGAGAATACAGATGAGCGTTCAGATGAACCAAAAAATAAATTTAGTGCGACTATGCTTTATTTGGGTCTTGGTGGTATTGTTTCGGTACCAATTTTTAAGACCGTTACCCACTTGCCGCCCTATGTGGGTATGATGTTGGCTCTAGGTATTGTGGCAACGTTTGCTGAGATTTACAGTAACTCAAAATTTGCAATTTCCCAAGTGGTAGATGATGGTCATGATGAGCACGCAAGCCACAGTCCAGTGCACCACTCACTATCCAAGATTGAATTACCAAGCATACTCTTCTTTCTCGGAATTTTAATGGCGGTAGCTGCGTTGGAATCCCTCGGTCTGTTATTTAATTTTGCGACAACCCTACAGGATAGTATGCCTAAAATGGGTACTGAAATGGCCGGAGAAACGGTTTCTGATTTGGTCGTGATTTTGCTTGGCGTTGGCTCTGCTGTGATAGATAATGTACCTTTAGTTGCTGCTAGTTTGGGTATGTTCTCTGCAGAGTTAGACAGTCCCCTTTGGCACTTCATAGCCTATTCTGCGGGTACTGGCGGCAGTATGTTGATTATAGGTTCGGCAGCAGGTGTTGTGGCAATGGGTATGGAAAAAATTGACTTTTTCTGGTACCTTAAAAAAATCGCCTGGTTGGCTTTCATTGGATTTATCGCTGGGGCAATTGCCTTTATGTTTATGAGAACGCTTATTTAAGCCCTAATGTTTTATAATTTCTACCGAAATTTTACGTTACATCACTATAATAAAACCAACTTAACCTTTATACATGTTTTTATTGAATAATTTTCAGGATGGTGCAGAACTTGCCCAAGATGAAGAAACCGTTGAAAAAACCCTTTCGGTCATTGAATTGATAAGTAGCGGTGGTACTGCAGGTATAATTATTATGCTGTTGCTTTTTGTACTTCTAACCGCTGCCATCTATATTTACTTTGAACGCTTGTTTGCAATAAAGGCAGCATCAAAAATTGATGGTAATTTTATGAATCAAATAAAAGATCATGTGAGCAACGGCAAAACCGAGTCTGCCCAGATGCTTTGTGCCCAACAAAACTCACCAGTTTCAAGATTAATAAACAAAGGGATTACTAGAATTGGTAAGCCTTTAGAAGATATAAACACCGCCATTGAAAATGCGGGTAGATTAGAGGTTTATGCACTTGAGAAAAACGTGAGCGTTTTGGCAACAATCTCTGGCGTTGCGCCAATGATAGGGTTTCTGGGAACAGTAATTGGTATGATTCTTTCAATTTTTGAAATTGCCAATTCAGGTGGTCAAATTGATATAAAACAATTATCAGACGGTCTTTATACTGCAATGACCACCACTGTTGGAGGTTTGATTGTCGGTATTGTGGCCTACATGGCCTACAACCATTTAGTGGTTAAGACCGATAAGGTAATTTACCAAATGGAGGCCAATTCCTTAGAGTTTCTTGACCATTTAAATGAGCCCATTTAACTATGAAGATTCGTGGAAGAAATAAAGTGACCCCAGAGTTCAACATGTCGTCAATGACAGATATCGTGTTTCTGCTACTCATCTTTTTTATGTTGGCATCAACTTTGGTAACTACAAATGCCATTGATATATTGTTACCTAAGGCGAGCGGAAAGACTGAAAATAAACAGTCTGTTGCAGTTAGTATTACGAAAGATCTTAACTATTATATCGACCAAAAACTGGTTGGCCAAAGCGTGCTTGAAAATGAACTTATTGGGATACTTTCAAACCAAGAACAGCCCACCATCGTTTTAAGAGCAGAAAAAACCGTACCTGTTGAAAATGTAGTGACCGTTATGGATATTGCCAATCGTAATAAATTCAAGGTCATCCTCGCGGTCAAACCGAATAATTAGATGCAGGCACTGCGGGATTTGTGGTACATGAAAAATTGGGTTAGGTAATTGACAATTTACCCTGTATTAAAATGTTTGACACTTTAAATAATAGAGATGTACGCGCATCGTTTTTTGTACAGAGACGATTAAGAATTGCATCTAGCACTATAATGATATAAGCATACCCCGTCAATAATGAGATACTTAGATACCAAACATGAACGCGATTCTGCTAAAATCACGGCATTAATAGTAATTATCATGTTGCTTCTGTTGTTTATTGTAGGACCACCATATCTCGACCCTCCCGAAGAATACGGCGTTGCGGTTAATTTTGGTAATGCTGAGGTTGGCAGCGGAAATATTCAGCCATTGCAACCCGTTAAGTCTCAACCTAATCCTATAAATAAACCAACCAAATCACAACAAAAGGACGTAGAGGAAATAACTCCGGTAAAAACATCTTCCCCATCTGAAAACGTAATTACTGAAGATAACGCAGAGGCTATCGCTATGAAAAAGCAGAAAGCGCAAGCCGAAGCAAGAGAACGGGCGGAGGCCGAGGCCAAAGCGGAAGCAGAGCGTATGAAACGCGAAAAGAAAGCTGCCGAGGAGAGAAAGCGAAAGGCGGAAGAAGCCAAAAAGAAAAAATTAGACGCCCTAATTGGAGGTGTAACAAGCTCTGATGGGAAAACCAGTGGAGGCGAGGGCCCTGGAGACGAGCCTGGTGATAAAGGACAATTAGATGGTAACCCCTATGCGCCAAGTTATTTTGGCGGTTCTGGCCCTGGTATGGGAGGCGTTGGCTCTGGACTGGGTGGCAGAGGTGGTGCAACAAAGCGAATCTATAAGCAGGATTGTAATGAAACCGGTTTGGTTGTGGTTAAAATTGTTGTGAATAGAAGCGGTAGTGTTATAGAAGCAAAACCTGGAATAAAGGGAACTACAAATACAAATCCATGCCTTTTGGAACCTGCCAAAAAAATAGCCTTGTCCCACAAGTGGCCACCAGACCCCAATGCACCGAAGCGTCAAATTGGTTTTGTAAGTATTAATTTTGATGTCAGTCAGTAAAATGAATTATAAGGAAACTGTCGATTGGATGTTTCAGCAGTTACCGATGTATCAACTTCAAGGTAAATCTGCCCTTAAGAAAGATTTAGACAATATTATTAAATTCGCCGAACACCTCAATAATCCACAAAGGTATTTTAAGTCAATCCATGTAGGTGGAACCAATGGAAAAGGATCGGTAAGCCACGCACTGGCATCAGTATTGCAAGAGGCGGGATATAAGGTTGGCCTGTACACATCGCCGCATTTAAAGGATTTTAGGGAACGCATCAAAATAAATGGACAAGAGGTTTCCGAAGCATTTGTTATCAATTTTATTGAAACGAACAAGCCTTTTTTAGAGTCTAATAGTTTGTCTTTTTTTGAGATGACTGTTGGTATGGCATTCGATTATTTTTCAAAGGCAAAAGTTGATATTGCCGTGATAGAGGTTGGTTTAGGCGGTAGGTTGGACTCTACGAATATCATTAGGCCCCAAGTTTCGGTTATTACCAATATAGGGTTAGATCACGTTAAAATCTTAGGAAATACGTACCAAGCCATTGCTCGTGAAAAAGCTGGTATCATTAAATCAAACATTCCCGTGGTGGTTGGGGAAACCCAAGAAGAAACAGAGCCAGTTTTTAAAAACGCCGCAGAGGCAAACAATGCGCCGCTATATTTTGCAGACCAACTTATAAAAAGGGATTATAAAACTGATTTGAAAGGGAACTATCAGAAAAGAAATATAAAAACTGCGGTTCAAACCCTTAGGGTTTTAGGAAACTTTAATATTTTAGAAAAGAGTTTAAAAGATGGCCTGTTGAAAATCACAAATAATACTGGCTTAAAAGGCAGATGGCAGATATTGGGAACTTATCCAAAAATCATCTGTGACACCGGCCATAATCTTGAAGCATTAACTTATATATTTGGGCAAATTGAGAACATGCAATTTAATGAACTTCATATTGTACTTGGTTTGGTCAAGGATAAGGATATAAAGGCAATCTTGCCAATCATGCCAAAGTATGCCACGTATTACTTTTGTAAGCCAAATGTACCAAGAGGTCTAGAGGCAAAAATATTGCAAGCTCAATTTTTGAGCAACGATTTTAGCGGTGAATCCTATAAAAGTGTGAGTCATGCTTTTGAGGCTGCAAAAAATACCGCCTCTAAACAGGACTTGATTTTTGTGGGAGGAAGCACCTTTAGTGTTGCAGAAGTTATTTGACGAACATCGTATTATGATTTGAACTCGTTATAAACGCGATATCATCAAAACCTTAAGGTTCAATATGATATATTGCATTATAACTAACAATCAAAATATTATGAAAGACAAAATAAAAAAAATGGCGAGAGCCGGTTATGTATCTAAAGGAGTTGTATATGGACTCACCGGAATATTAGCGTTTGGGGCAGCTTTTGGTTTAGGTGGTGGTGGATCAGAGGGTAAATTAGGGGTTTTAAAATTCTTACAAGAACAATCCTTCGGAAATATTCTTTTGGGAATTTTAGGTCTTGGATTGCTCTGTTATTCATTTTGGCGCTTATACCAAGCAACAGTAGATCCAGAAAATATTGGTGATGATGATAAAGGCTCAGCCAAGAAAGTCGGTTTTTTTATAAGCGGGTTAATCTATTTGGGGCTGTCAATATATTCGTTCTATTTAATTTTCAATTCTGGCTCCAGTAGCGGAAGCGGTAGTAGCAAAAGTGGTCTCATCCCAACTGAATATTTACCATATGTATTTTATACCGTTGCTGCTGGTATGGCTATAAAATCCATTTTTCAATTTGTAAAGGCATACAAAGGGGATTTTTTAAAGAAATTTAAAATCAGCGAAATATCTGATAGGAAGAAAGTTAAAACCATTAAATGGTTTGGATATGCGGGGCTCCTTGCTCGTGGTGTAGTAGTTGGTATAATAGCCTATTTCTTTTATAGGGCGGCAGATACGGCAAATACACAAAATATAAAGGGAACATCAGAGGCCTTTAATTTTTTACGTGATAGTTCCGGCCCTTGGTTAATGGGCTTGGTGGCATTTGGTCTTATTTGTTATGGCGCTTATATGTTTGTGATGGCAAAATATCGCAGATTCGACGGTTAATTTGTAAAGATAAATTAAATTAAAAGCGATTGGGAATTGGTTTCCAATCGCTTTTTTATTGGTACTTAATGCCTTAATAAACGTAAATTTCATACGCTGTTGCAGGTACAAGTGCTAAGACATCCACTATTAACGTGTATGTTAATTACTTTTTTAAGTACACGATTATTTTTTTGATTAGGATTTATGATCACTTTAAAACACATATATGAAATTGAATCAGTGAGTGTGGGCTTGTTTATGTTTGTCGTGAGTTAACAAATCAAAATTTGCTATTTGATTAATTGGAATAACAATGTGCTATGCTTTTTGAACCCTTATACGGCAACTAACAAAAATAATTGGTAGGATCGGGTGTAATTGCTTGGCGGTGATGCAAAACCACACCCTTTACCTCAATCATCTATTTGAATCTTGAGAATTAATAGTGAAGGTAATTCAACTAAGATAAATTTTACCAGTTATCGGACGGCATGTTATCTTCTTAAAGACAAGATATAAAGGATTACAATTAAATGAAAAAGCGATTCAAAAATAACATTTGAATCGCTTTTGATTTGATTATTTTTAAGAAAAATCAGTAAATCTTTTTTGGGTTATCAAGCCTACTTTTTAATTCGTCCATGTTACTCAAATACGTATAACGCGTATTAAATACTCTATCTGGTCGTTCTCCTACTATATAATATTTTACGTTCAAATCTGGAGCATTTAAAGACACCTGGTCTGAAACCCTCATTTTCTTATCCCCTATGTCTTGTTCAGTTTCTTCTAATTTTGCAATAACGTACAGGTTATTTTTCGCCGCCCAAATTTCCTTTATATCCAAATTATGTTCGTTACCGGTGACCTCTGCTTCAACCATTATCGTTCTTTCAGATTTTTCGCCACCATCTGGTATATCTACGTCAATGTAGGGCACTTCAACCTCTTCCTCTTCCATAACGATAACAACCTTAGGGACTTCCACGGTTTTCATTTTTGTTCCTACATCCACATCGGCCCAGTTTACTTCGTATTCTGGTAGATTTCCAGCTTCGGTGTCAATGTCTACGTCAACTTCAGGAAGCTCTCCTTTTTCCTCTTTTTTTACATTACAAGCTAATATTGAAAAGCTCATAACGCACAGTATTAATAATGTTCTCATGATTAAATGATTTTTAGATTAGTAATTATAACGGTAAGATAGTATCTAGGTTGCCATCTATCGTGCTGTATCAATTGTATCTTTATCGTATTGAAAATATATAAGGGCATAATTTTTTTAACGCTATTATTCAATGCCAAATCGAAATAGTATCTTACATTAAAATGATAGTAATATATTAATGATTGTAGTATAGTGATGATTGAAATAATCAACCAGATATTTTCTTTGGAAACTAAATTGAAAAAGCAGCCAGACATCAACGCATATCGTAATTTTGAACGAATATATCATGAAATTGCCTTGCTGGGCTATCAAATTGAGAACCCGTTGGGTAAGACCTATCGTAACGAGATGACTGATGTTGATGCTAATATCACTGGGCAGCTTAATGATTCCTCAAAGATAATTAAGGTCCTGAAGCCAACCATTTATTATATGGACAACGGATACACCAAATTAGTTCAAAAAGGTATTGTTATAGTAGAATAAAAGCTCCAAATGAAAACGATCAATTTTGCCATTGATTTAGGCACAACCAATAGTTTAATTGCTAAATATCAAGAAGGCTCGGTTAAAATTTATAACAACCCATTGGGTTTGAAACAGACCTTGCCGTCCTGCATTGCCTTTCGTGGAAATCGGGTGGTCATTGGGGATAAGGCTCTCGATTATCTAGAAAAGGATGCTAAGAACATTTGCATGCTTTTCAAAAGAAAAATGGGGACTCAGGATGTCTATGCTGTACCTTCAAAAAACGCCGAATACAATCCTATTGAGCTGTCTTCAATGATATTGAAAGAGCTTAAGAATTTCCTCTTAGACGACAGCTCACCAGATGCGGTGGTAATTACAATTCCAGCCTCGTTTAACACTGTACAATCCAATGCAACAAAAAAGGCGGGTTACCTAGCGGGTTTTAGGGAAGTAGTGCTCCTACAAGAGCCTATTGCTGCCTGCCTGGCTTTTGCAAACACCTTAAAGCTAGACATTAAAACCCAACAATATTGGCTTGTCTATGATTTTGGTGGTGGTACTTTTGATGTTGCTTTAATTGATGTTAATGATAGGGAATTAAAGATTTTGGATAACCAAGGGGATAATTATCTCGGAGGCGCCGATTTTGATTATCTAATAGCCGAACATTTAATTGTTCCAGAAATTGAAGGCGTGTTAGGCGCTCGTGGTATTTGGAAAGATATAAAATCCAAAAGCTCAAAAAACAAAGGCGTTTATTTTGAAATACTACGTCTTGCTGAAGAAGCAAAAAAAGAATTATCCATTTACCAGGAAACCGAGATTGAGGTTGACCTGATTATTGATGGGGCTGATGTCTATCAACAAATTGTCATTACCAGAAAAAGCTTTGAAGCATTAATCAGCACTACAATAGATGATACTCTGGTGTTTGTTAAAAACCTAATCACAGACAATAAACTATTGAACTCCCAAATAGCCCAAATTATCTTAATTGGCGGTACCTCTTACATACCACTAATTCGAGAACGATTGCGAGAGGCCATTGGTGTTAAGGTGAATACAGAAATAAATCCCACCTCAGCTGTAGTCGAAGGCGCAGCTTTTTACGCAAGTTCAAGACCAATAACCATTGGTGGAACCTCAAATATGGTGTCTTCCGGCAAGGATGCAAATAAAAATTCAAAAGGGTCTGAATCTGCCATTGAAACCAAGGTGTACTACGAACAAAATACGAGGGATGCCGAAGAAATAATAGCCGTGCATTGTACAGATCTTTCGGTTTGTCACTATCGCATTATAAGAAAAGACGGTGGTTATGATACTGGTGTAAAGGCTTTTGAAAATAACGTATTTCAGGAGTTTGTCCCTTTGTTAAAAAGTAGGTTGAACCAATTCAAGATTCAATTGTTGGACAAGGATGTCACGACCTTAAAGCTGATAGACAACGTAAACATAAGCCATGGCAGTTATAACATTCAAGGTCAACCATTACCTAACGATATATGCATGGAAATAGACGACCTTGACTCTTCCACCACTAGGCTTGAAAAAATATTTGGAAAAGGAAGTATTTTACCATTGCGCAAAAAGATTTACAAAACCGCGTCAAAGACCATCTTAAAACAGTCTAAAGCCAGTATTATCATCAATATTATCGAAGGAAGCTCAAAAGGGCTTCCTAGTTCTGGATTAAGTATAGGCTATATTGAGGTTGCAGGAAATCAATTGGAAGAGGATTTAATAAAGGGAACAGATATTGAAATTGACCTGGAAATTACAGAATCGCGAGACGTGAAAATCAACGTTTTTTTACAGGCTTGCGAACAAGAGTTTGAGAATGTATTCAGCCCGACTGAACGCGCAATTTCAGTAAGAAAAATAACTATGGAAATCAATGCCGTGCGTTCTGAGGTTGAGACCTTGATAACAGAAGCAAATGCCGAAGAGAATTTTGAATATTCCCAAAAATTAGAACATATCCGTAAGGGACTTATCGATTGCCAAATTGCTGCCTCTCTTATTGAAGATGATGAAGTTTCAGATAAAAAGTTTCAACTGGATGACAGAAAAAGAAAATTAGTCCAAAATTTTGATGATATCACTAGAAATAAAACAATTGCCATTGAGCTTGATAGATACTTTGCAACCAAGGATACTCTGGAATACCATTTGAACAAAGCAGAAAACAAGGGTTTTATATCAAAATACTCTCAGATTTTAAGCAATGAGAAAGAAGTTATCAATTCTGGTAATAAATACCTGATTAGGTCTAAAATCCACGAAATGGATGAGCTTTTCGATGCTATCATCCAGTCTAGTGATGAAAATTTCATCTCCTATTTTCTAAGTCTAAAATTCTCATCAGATTATAAAGACCAAGAAAAGGCTACTGGGCTCATTAAGCAAGGAGAAAAGGCCATTGAGAAAAAGGATTATAAATCCCTGCGCTATATTGTTTATGCACTCTTCGCGTTGTTACCAGATTATAAAAAAGAGAAGCAAAAAGGTTTTAAGGACGAAAGCAGGACCGGGCTTAGTTAATCATAAATTCTTTGGCAAAAGCCCTTGAAGTGGCTTCCTGTAACGTCATTTTTTGAAAAAAAATGTTCTTGAAATTTAATGAATCTTCTTTCTTGGTCATAATTGTGCTTCCTCTAAAAACCCGTTTTATCTTCTCTGGATGTACATCAATATAATGTTCTGAGTCAGAAGCAAGGCTATCAATTGTATGAAGTTGGCTCATATAGGGATTATCTTTAAAGAATATTTTTAAATCCGCATGACTTACTAAGGTCTTACCTGTATAGAATACTACTGTGTCCTGGGGTTTTAGGTGTAATACAGCGCTTTCATTGGCTGGTATAAAAACAGATTTGTCATCATTTAGGTGAAGCGTAAAGACAATAAGGTCTTTACCCGTTTTATTATGAATATAAGTATCAGATTTTAAAATATCGCGGGCTGTTTTGGGTTTTTGTAAGCTTTGGAATATGGGTTTATAGGGGTTGTCGTATAACTTGTAATCTAAACTTTCAAGTGCTCTGCTTAAAACGATTCTGGGATATTGGGAATTTATTTGGGAAAGCAGGAGGAGGTTTTCCTTTTTGACCATTTGCATAAATTCGTCGTTGAATTTAGGTGTTTGGACTTTAGATTTAAAACCTTCGCCAACATAAAAAACAATACCAATGGCAATAACCAAAATTAAAATAAGGCTCAACGCTCCATTTAAAGACCTAGATGTTTTTTTGGTAAAATTAGGCTCTACATACTCTCTTGCGATAGTAGCGTTTGTCTTAAGGTTGTCACTCAATAATAAATTCAACGTTTCATAGGTGCCAAAGGCTACCATTGTTTTGGCGGCAAACCTAAAGTAAGAATTGGAGGTGGTACCACGCCTTGCATTATAAATTTTTATTATTTCAGAATTCACATCTTGAATTTCTGCATTGAAATTATTTGGAAAACTATTTAGGCATTTAATAAAAGTTTTATCTGAGATAAAATTCACCGGAGTGATTTTGGCGAGATGTTTTTTTTGCTGAATATAGCTAAATGCAAAGTTTAGCTTTGATTTTAAAAATTGCACTATCGTCTGCTTGATGCGTTCAGTGAAAAACAATTTTTTTTCCAATAGAAACAATAGGTTGGTGTAGTAACCCCTAGACATAAAAAAAGACATGCACGGTCTTAGCGAATTTAGAAAGTAGGGTTGTAAAAAATTTCTAAGTTTTGAGCTGTCAATGGATTTGCTAACTGTAGTAAAATCTTTAGTGCTTATGGATTCAAAATCTTCGGTAATTAGTTTTTTTAGCCATGGATGGTATTCAATAAAAATATGTATCTCACGGATGTCCTCATCCTTGAGTTGGCTTATGAGCTTAGAATATTTACGCTGCTCTTCGGTGTGTCCAAGCATGGCTTTTGCCTTCAGCTGTTTTTCTAACCTTATGATGCCTTGAGCATTCATGTTTTTTAAACTATCAAGGTCAAGGCCTAATTCATCAAAAAGGGAAATGTACGGCACGGCGAAAAAATTATATTAAAAATATTAAAAAACTAACTCTGCACAGAGCTTAAGCAATACTATTTAACGTTTTTTGACTTGTTTTTTATAGAGATTGAGTATAATGCAGTATTAGTATCAGCGATGGTTAAAATTAGGGGCTGAAAATGTTTTTTAATAAAATGCTTTGCGAATAAAAAATCTAAGTTATATTTGCATTCCAAAATTAGGGCGCGTAGCTCAGTTGGTTCAGAGCACTTGGTTTACACCCAAGGGGTCAGGGGTTCGAATCCCTTCGCGCCCACATCAAATAGAATCCTGATTTGCCAGAGCAAATCGGGATTTTTATTTTAAAAAGACGCCAAGCCCTCAGTTTGAAGCGTCTTTTTAAAATAAAAATACCAAGTGGCGCGAGAGCACAACTGGGATTCAATTGCAGGAGCGGTCGCACCTAGGGATATGTAATCCCCATGACCAGAATGCTAATGGCGTTATTTGGAATAAAACTACCATTTGGCGTGAAACCGATTCTAGATTTTTTTCAAAATAATACCGTATCAATTGTTGAAGCTATTATCTGTGTCAAAAACACAAGAAACTGTTTTGTGATTTAATCGTTTAATTAATTCGTCCCTTAGATTAAGGCAAACTAATTTTAGGGGAAGGAGAAAATAATGGGTTTGTCTTGATTATATTTACAAATAGAATTACTTTTACAAGTAAGAAAAGCGGTGTTTTTAAAAACATACTTTGGAGTGTTAGCTCAGTTGGTTCAGAGCATTACCTTGACAGGGTAGGGGTCACTGGTTCGAATCCAGTACACTTCACATCAAGTACAATCCCAATCCATTATAAGATGTATTGGGATTTTTAGTTTCGTAACGCTCAAAACATTGTTTTAATAGTTCTATTGGAGCGTTACACGTTTCAAGATTTGTATGAATTGGGATAGGATTATTTGCAGGGCTAGGCTTGTAGCAGACCAAGCGATTTAGTGCAACTTACAAGTATTAAAACACCCACGCATTAAAACTGTCTGGGCATTGGTGCCTCTAGATTGCTGAGCCCCGAGATTTTAAATCTTACCGTTTATACCAAATTCTAGATGTATCTATGGTATTTCCTATGGTGTCTGTAGTTTATTTTAAACAGAGACTAAAAATTAGATTAAAATGCAGGCGAAAGCTCTAGATTTCAAAAATCGTATCACCAACCTTTTTTTACTCTATGATGTCTTAGTATTCTTTTTCCAATACCAGTAAAGCGCAAAAATTATAAGGCTAACGATTGATCCAATTAGTAGGCCGTTTTGTAATCCTTGGGTGCTCTTTCCCAAAATTGCAATAAATATAGTCAATGGTAGTATTCCTAAAATCGTCGCACCTATAAATCGCCAATATCCCATTGTAAGGATTCCCGCTACGAAACTTATGGCATCATTTGACAAAAATGGGTTTAAGCGGGTGACAACTACAGCCCAAAATCCAAACTGGTCGATAAAATCCTCAACAGATTTTTCATTGCTTTTACCTAAAAGCTTTTCTACAAAATTTTGACCCAATGATTTACCTAGAATATACCCTATGGATGAGGCTAAGTAAATAGAAACCACTATTAATAGACTTCCCCAAATGGGACCGTAAGCTAATACCGATACAACCATTAAGATTACTGATGGGATGATGATGAGAAACATTTGTACAATCATCGCTAAAATTATGATCAATGGGGCATACCAGCCAAAACTATCAATCCAATTCTTTATTCGCTCTTTATCATCACTTGTTAAAACTTGCCATGCATTATTGGCAAAATCTTGAAATTCAGGTATGACGTAGTAACATAATATCGTAGCGACTATTATGATTAGGGACGCATAAAGCGGAACTCTGCTTTTGGGTTTTTCATTATTACCCATATATCTGTATCAGTGAATGTATATTAAAGTATATCCAGTACCCGCTCTAAGGCCATGCCCCTAGAGCCTTTAATTAGTAATTTACCGGAGGGTAATTGTAAATTCTGGATATTCGATTTTAATTTTAAATAACTTTCAAAGAAATATATATTCTCAGAGTTTTGTTGATTTGAATAGGTTATGTTTTGTTCGTAAAAATGGCGACCCACAAAAATTGATTTTGCAAAATTCAATTTGAGTACTAAATCGATTATCTTTTGATGTTCCTGTTGTGTTTGCTCGCCCAGTTCAAACATATCGCCCAAGATGACCATTTGTTCCTGGGCTACTGATTTATTGCTAAAACTTTTTAAAGCGGCTTCCATACTTGTGGGGTTTGCATTATAAGCATCAAGTATGATCTCTAAATTACCCTTATTAATAAGTTGTGACCGGTTATTTTTAGCCGAATACCCCTCTAGGGCTGAAACGATATCTTTTTGGCTCACATTGAAATATTCGCCAATTGCAATAGCAGCACAAAAATTATTAAAATTGTAATCGCCCGTCAACTGAGTCCGGATTTGGTTGGAATCGTAATCTAATATTAAAAACGGTTCTGTTTCCAAAAGTTTAACCGTACCTCCAAATTTGATAATAGAATCATAAAACCCTGCTTGTTTTACTTGTAAGGCGTCATTAGCATTTACGAATATGTGTTTTTTATGAGCGCGAAGATGATCGTACATTTCTGATTTACCCTTAATGATACCCTCTACACCGCCGAAACCCTCAAGATGAGCCTTGCCAAAATTCGTAATCAGTCCGTAATCAGGATAGGCCATACTACAAAGAAACTCAATCTCCTTTTGGTGATTTGCTCCCATTTCTATGATACCAATCTCTGTTTCCTTATTGAGTTCCAATAGGGTAAGGGGAACACCGATATGATTATTTAAATTGCCCCGTGTAGCTAAGGTTCTGTAGTTCTTCGAAAGCACGGCATTTATCAATTCCTTAGTCGTGGTCTTACCATTGCTTCCCGTAAGTGCGATTATTGGGGTCTTGATTGCCTTTCTGTGGTAAGTAGCCAACTTTTGGAGGGTACTTAAAACATTGTCAACCAGAAAAAATCGGTCGTTGGCTTCTAGCATTTTATCGTCAACCACTGCGTATTTGGCGCCTTTTTCCAACGCGTGCTTTGCGTAATCATTACCATTGAAATTTTCGCCCTTCAAGGCAAAAAACATACAGCCTTTGGAAATCGTTCTAGTATCTGTGGATGCTCCGGTCGTTTTAAGATAATGTGAATGTAGTTCTTCTATTTTCATAAAATAAATTGCCGTTTCATATCAAAAAAAGTCCTAACCGAAACGATTAGGACTTTATATAAATTCAAGTTACTTGCTTAATTTCTTTTCTTGCCGTTACCTTGGCTTTTGGAACCAACTCTAGACATGGCACATCTAAAACCAATATAATCGGTAGCCATATCTTGAGGGAAGTAACGCCTTTGCGCTGGGTCAAGCCAATACGAACGATCTCTCCATGAGCCCCCTTTATAAACTCTTACCTCATCATTGATAAGGGATGTTCTTTGGTTTGATGTATCGTATTCTTTTTTAATAGTTCCAGAGGAATCCACCGCAATATTATGCCGAGGAGAGTTGTACATCTTACGGGTCATGGTCTCATCATCGTTCATTTCTTCATCAAAGCTATCGGCATATAGGCGTGAAGATCTTGTATCACCATCCCTAAAGTTTCGATTATCACTTTGATCAAAGTTTGTTCTAAGGTAGGTTTCATTTTCGTCAACACCAACCTGTAAAATTTCGCCCGGTAAGTTTCTGGCCACAACTTGACCGTTGCTCAAGGTGTCATAAACAATTTCTTCAGGAGTTACTATTTCAACTTTACCTTCTTCATTTATAGCATTCTTTGTATAAACATTACCTCTGTAGTAATTAAAATCGTTAAACTCGTCATCTACAATTGGTCGGTACACATCGGCAACCCATTCAGCTACGTTACCGGCCATATCGTAAAGTCCATATGCATTTGGCGCATAAGACATGACTTGGGCGGTAATATCAGCACCATCGTCAGACCATCCGGCAATGCCCCCATAGTCACCTTTACTTTGCTTAAAGTTTGCTAGTTGGTCTCCTTTAGTCTTACGCTTTCCAGAACGTGTGTACTGCCCGTCCCAAGGATATTTTTTTCTACCTCTATAAACATTGTAGCTACGAAGTTCGCTCATACCTAGTGCTGCGTATTCCCACTCAGCTTCGGTTGGAAGCCTGTAGTCTGGGGAAATTAATCCAGATTCGCGGCTAGCGTACACATTAATGGTATCTCCAGATGCTGTAGTTTGTACTCTTCTTCTTGATCGTTCTGGGTTAATGATGGAGTCATTTCCTCCAAAAGTCTGGGTTGGCGCATTAATATAGGTATCTACATTAAAATTACTGTCGGCCGAAGAGTTTAAATGCGAACCACGCTCTAAATAACCGGCTTGCTGTAATGCCATTTCGGCTACACGATCTGTTCTCCAGTTTGCAAACTCGGTTGCCTGTATCCAAGATACACCAACCACTGGATATTCTCCGTAGCCAGGGTGGCGAAGATAGTTTTCGGTCATGGTTTCAGCATAGCCCAATCGGTTTCTCCAAACGAGGGTATCTGGTAAAACACCTTTATATATTAGTCTAAAATTTTCTTCCTCTGGGGGATAAGTTCTTTTTATCCAATCTAAAAACTCGAGGTACATCTTGTTGGTTACCTCAGTTTCGTCCATGTAGAATGATTGAATATGCTGTTGGTTAGGGGTATTGTTCCAGTCGTGCATTACATCATCTGCAACCTTACCCATAGTAAAAGTTCCACCTTCAATAAATACAAGGCCAGGTCCAGCTTCTTGTTCTTCAAATTGGTCATTGTACTGAAATCCGCCATCACGGTCGTTAATTTGCCAACCTGTGGCTCTCGAAGTGCCTTTGTTGGAGTTTCGGCTACAACTTACAATTGTCAAGGATACCAATAGGGCAATCAATATCCTAGGGTTAATGATTTTTTTCATGTCCATAATTTTAAGTAAGCTAATTAAATTTAGAGACGCAATATAGTAATTATACCATAACTCACAAGCGATTTTACGAAATTCATCGAAAAAAAGTGCATTTCATCCCTGTTTTTTAACACAATATCGGGTTTTTGACCTTTTTTAGCGGTCAATTCCATTTTTAAAACGAACCAATAAATTATTTATTGTTGTAATTTTGAAATATTAAATTAAACCGTATAATAAGACCCTATTAGAGCCGTTATTTCTTACATGAAAAAGATTTTTTCAATTTTCATCATCTTTAGCTGTGTTTTTGGTTTAGCCCAACAAAAACAATTTGAAATTGGTTGGAAGCAATCTCGTATCCTCTCAACTGAAACTACTAGTCTTGAAATTCCATCTTTTAATCAAGATCATTTTAGCTTTAATGAGGTGTCTGGAATAAGATATTACGCGCAATGGAGCGAAACTTCCTTAGTTAACGAGCAGTCTGCAAAACTATCTAATATTTCATCAATTACTATTTCTGAAGCAGATTTAAAGGATGTACCCAGAGCTACCATCCCCAGTACCCCTTTGCTGGTTTTGAAAAATGTTTCAGAACGTGGTAAAATTTTTATACACGTAGAAATATCTCCTATTATAAGGCAAAACGGTGTTTATAAAAAGATAACCGGATTTACTATTAATTATAAGTATGGTGCGCAACAGCGCAGTTTGGATGTCGTAAGGAGCAGACGCGATGTTACGAATTCGGTTTTAAGCTCAGGAAGCTGGCACAGATTTTACGTTGATAAATCTGGCGTTTTTAGATTGACCAAAGGGTTTTTAGAACAGATTGGCGTAAATACTGATGTTGATCCGCGCACCATAAAGATTTTTGGTAACGGTGGCGCCATGCTGCCATTAAAAAATGAACCGTTTTACCCTATTGACCTCACCGAAAATGCTATAAAGTTTGTAGGTGAGCAGGATGGTGTTTTTAATAACGGGGATTTTATTTTGTTTTACGCCGAAGGACCAAGAGAGTATAGTGAAGAGAGCGATACCAATATCAATTTATATACAGACCGCTCCCATTATTTTGTAAATGTGAGTGGCGGCTCTGGTAAGCGTATTGCTGAAATGACCCAGCCTAACGGTGCCGCTAATCTTCAAATAGATACGTTTCGGGATTATCAGTTTTATGAAGTAGATGAAACCAATATCGCCAGATTAGGTAGACGTTGGTTTGGCGACCGCTTTGATGTAGAGAATGTACGCGAGTACTCGTTTTCATTCCCAAATTTGGTTACTACCGTACCAGCCCGCATTCGTATTTTAACAGGAGCCCTAAATGAAGGGAATACAACAGCAGTAATGACAGCGGCACTGAACGGAGAGGTTCTTGGAGACATGGAGTTTGACCCCCCACCTGCCAACACAAATTTTATTGGCGATTTTGATGCGATTGAAACCTCTGTAAATCTAAATTCCCCCGAACTTAATTTCAGGTTGACTTTTGACAATGGTGGGAACCCTTCGGTTGACGGTTATCTCGATTTTATCTCGGTTGAGGCCACTAGGCGCTTAAGGTTTGAAGGTAGGCAATTTAGATTTCAAAATGATGAGGTTATCAATTCTAGTGGTATCGCCCAATACACTTTGAGTAATGCCACCAGCGTTCAAGAGATATGGGACATTAGTGATAAGTATAACGTAACAAGCGCGGCCAATACCGAAGCCAGTGACACTTTTAGTTTCAAGGCTTCTGCAGGTTCAGAAAAGACATACATAACGGTAACCAACTCAAATTATTTCGAACCTCTTCGTGATCGTAATACCCTTGTTGCTAACCAAAACCTTAAGGGTACGGTTTTCAAAAATCCCGAAGGTGAATTTGAGGATATAGATTATATTATCATAGCTCCCAGAGTTTTTTTTTCTCAAGCTGAACGTTTGGCCCAAATAAACAGGGACAACAACCTGCTAAACGTTAAGGTTGTGGTTCTAGATGACATTTATACCGAGTTTAGCTCTGGTAATCAGGACGTATCGGCAATTAGAAATTTTGTTAAGTACGTTTATGATAATGCCAGCGCCCCAGAGGAACGATTGAAATACTTATGCCTGTTCGGCGACGCCTCTTTTGATTATAAAAACAGAATTCCAAACAATACCAATTTTGTACCGTCCTGGCATTCGTTAAATAGTTTTAGTCTCACCAGTTCTTTTGTTTCTGATGATTTTTTTGGAATGATGGATGCAAACGAAGGAACGCTAGCTACCACAGACCGATTGGATATTGCAGTAGGTCGAATCCTGGCCGATTCACCACAGCGCGCCAAGCAAATGGTTGATAAAATTGAACTGCACTACGGGCAAGAGTCCTTAGGGACCTGGCGTAATAACTATTTGGTGGTATCAGATGACGTTGATAAAAATGGCGAGGGGGAGCTCCAACAGGTTACAGATGCCATAGGTGATGAGGTTTCCGAAGAAAAAGGATTTATCAATACCGTAAAGATACATTCAGATTCTTACCAGCAACAAGCTACCTCGAGTGGGGCTCGTTACCCAGAGGCCAATCAAGATTTTAGGGATGCAATTGAGGTGGGCGCCCTAGCCGTGAGCTATTTTGGACACGGGGGCGAAAACGGTCTCTCTGGTGAACGAATATTTACAAAGGTTGATGCCCAAGAAATTAACAACCTCTGTAAGTTCAACGTCTTTATTACCATAACTTGTGAATATACCCGGTTTGACAATCCACTTAGAGAAACCGCAGGAGAACTTACCTATTGGAATACAGATGGTGGCGCCATAGGTTTGATAACCACTACAAGAAGGGTGTTTCTATCTACTGGAACACGATTTAATAAAACACTTGGTCAATATTTATTTGCATACAATGATGTGGACCGTTCTACAATGGCCGAGGCTTTGAGACGAACCAAGAACGACCCAAACGTTGTTGGTAATAGACAGAAATACCTAATGTCATTTATTGGTGACCCAGCTATGCCTTTTGCCATGGCTAGACCAGATATTAGGCTAATGGCAATCAATGACGTGCCCATTGGCCAGAGTCCTGATGTTTTAGAAGCACTTGGTAGGGTAAAGATGAGTGGTGAGGTCTATGATTCGCAGGGCAATTTTCTGTCCAACTATAATGGCATTCTAACTGCGACTGTTTTTGACAAGCAAATTGAAAGGCAAACGCTGGCAAATGACGGTGTTGTTGATCCCAAGGGTGGCATAGATGAGATTATGGACTTTAATGTGCTTGGCGAGACCATTTTCAAGGGACAGGCCACCGTTACTAACGGGCGCTTTAATTTTAACTTTGTAGTACCGCGCGATATTGGCGTGCCAATAGGTAATGGACGTGTAAGCTTCTATGCCAAGCAAGATGGTTTGCGCGATGATAAAGCTGGCTCGAGTATAGATTTCCAGGTTGGAGGCATAAACGAAAATGCGGCCGAGGATAACATAGGGCCGGTTATCAACTTATTCATGAACGATGAAAACTTTGTCTCTGGCGGTATTACCAATGAGGCACCAACTCTTCTTGCGAAACTTCAGGATGAAAATGGAATTAACACCGCTAGTGGGATAGGCCATGATATTGTGGCGCTAATTGACGGTGATGAGACCAATCCATTTATACTTAACGATTATTATCAAGCTGAGGTTGATGATTATCAAAACGGTAAAGTGAGTTATCCATTTAGGGATTTAGAACCGGGGCTGCATACCTTGACCCTAAAGGCTTGGGATGTTTATAATAATGCATCAACCGCCGAAATTGAATTTATAGTACGCGATGAAGATGAGGAGCTGGTTATTGAAAATGTTTTGAATTACCCTAACCCCTTTATAGACTATACCGAGTTTTGGTTTAACCATAACAGTTCTGGGGTTTTGGATATTTCAGTACAGATTTTTACGGTTTCTGGCAAGGTCATCAGGACGCTCAATGGCCAGACAGCTGGTGGAGGGAAAAATATAAGTTCCCTTTCAAAGGATATTGTCTGGGATGGCCGCGATGATTTTGGCGACAAAATTGGTAAAGGCGTTTACATCTATAAATTGAAAGTACGTTCTAACGCCCTTAACAAGCAAGTCGAGAAAATTGAAAAGCTGGTTATCCTCTAACTCATCTATGCTTTTAGTCTTTAACCGAAAAGTTAAGCCCTCATTACAATAAACATTTATATTTACCGATAGCATAAAGACAATGCGTCATTTTATGAATTTAAATCAAAACATGAAAACATACCTTTTACCCCTAATTGCTATATTCGCATTTAATAATCTTGATGCCCAAGAAAATACAATAATAATCCCTCGAAGCTCGGACTCTAGAGTAATTACGACAGCTGTACCTTTTTTATTAATCGCTCCAGACGCTCGAGCAGCTGGGATGGCTGATATGGGAGTTGCTACTTCAACGGACGCTTATTCACAATTGTGGAATCCCTCAAAATACGTATTTTCAGAATCAAAGTCTGGTATTGGAGTTAGTTACACACCTTATTTAAGTCAATTGGTTAATGATATATTTCTGGGGAATTTGACTTATTATAATCGTATTAATGAACAAAGCGCTTTTGCTGCAAGTTTCAGGTATTTCAGTTTGGGCGAAATAGAATTGAGGGATTTTGCGGAACAGCAGCCGTTGATTGAACAACCAAATGAATTGACATTTGATTTATCATACTCCTTAAGACTAGCTCAGCAATTTTCTATGGGTGTTTCACTAAGATATCTCAGGTCTGATTTAAGAATTAGAGACGAATTTGAAAACGTTCAATCAGCAGGCTCTTTCGGAGTAGATATAGCAGGATATTATCAAAGCGAGGAACAAGCCTATAATGATTTTAACGGAAGGACTAGATTAGGTTTTGCTATTCAAAATATCGGCCCAAGTATATCATATGATGATAATCCCACAGGTGAACCAAATTTTATACCAACAACTCTTCGTTTAGGTGGTGGTTTTGATTTTATTTTCGATGATTATAATACATTAAGTGTAACTGCTGAAGTAACCAAGCTACTCGTACCCACACCACCTCAGTTTGGCGATGAATATATTGATGAAAATAACGATGGGGTCATCGATGATGATGAATTTGCGGCTGGACCAGTAAGGGAAAGAGTGATTTTTGCTGGCGAAAGCAATGATGTAGGTTTTCTGTCAGGAATTTTTCAATCATTTGGAGATGCCCCAGGGGGTTTTAGTGAAGAGTTAAAGGAATTTACGTGGGCGCTTGGAGCTGAGTATCTTTATCAAGATTCATTTGCGTTTAGAGCAGGTTATTTTAATGAAAGTGATGATAAGGGAGCGAGAAAATTTTTCGCGCTGGGCGCAGGATTTAAGTACACTACCATAAATATTGATCTGTCTTATCTATTCTCTGCATCAAGGGTAAGAAGTCCGTTGGAAAACACCTTGAGATTCTCATTGTCTTTTAACTTTGCCGAGGGTGAATACAGAGAATACTAAATCTTGATGGTTTCCCTTCATTACCTGAAATCAATATATTTAAATTATCATACAATAATTTTAACTAACTTCATTACATGAAAGAAGTTAAAATAGAAACCACTCTAGAGGTATATGATAAGCCTTCAGAGCTTCCAGCTGAAATTTCAGACTTAATGCAACAGGCTATTGGTGCAAGGCAAAGGGCCTACGCGCCATATTCCAATTTTCTGGTTGGCGCAGCGTTGTTATTGGATAATGGCGAAGTCCTTACTGGTAGCAATCAAGAGAATGCTTCTTATCCCTCTGGTTTGTGCGCAGAACGCACGGTTATATTTTACGCTAGCTCCAAATTTCCAGACGCGAAGATTAGAATTATGGCCCTAACAGCAGGGCCAGAACATCAAGAAACGCTAACACCAATACCGCCTTGTGGTGCCTGCCGTCAATCCATTTCAGAATATGAGGTAAAACAAGATGCGCCAATCGCGATTTATTTTATGGGAACTTCGGGCAAGGTTGTCAAATCTGAAAGCTTGGCCAATTTACTGCCGCTGGGGTTTGATAGGAGTTTTTTGTAATATTTAATTAGCCTGTAAGGCTTTTATCCTCTAAGACCAAAGAGATTAAAACGCCAGTTGATGCGTTTAAAAGTTGATATACCAAGCTTTTCTAATTGACTTTATTATACTGGTTTTCAATTTTGCCTAATCCCTAATCCCTAATCCCTAATCCCTAATCCCTAATCCCTAGTTCCTAATCCCCATTTCCACCTATTTCAAAGAGCATTCAAAGTCAATAGTCCTCAGTTTTCAATTTTCGGTCTCACTTCTTATTTCTGATCTCCAAATTCTTATCTCTTTTTCTTAAACTCGTTTTTTCCTTCGTGACTAATATGTTATTTTTGTTATTCGTCTTTAAGTTTTATATAAGCCAAAGAATAAGGAGTTAAAAACCTAGACGCGCAAATATTTTTATAGCAACACCCTAATGAAAAAAGTTACAAAGGAAGTTTACCTCAATTGGTACGAAGACATGTTTTTTTGGAGAAAGTTTGAAGATAAACTGGCTCAGGTTTACATTCAACAAAAGGTTAGAGGCTTTCTTCACTTATATAATGGTCAGGAGGCTGTTTTGGCAGGAGCCCTACATGCCATGGATTTGACCAAGGATAAAATGATAACGGCGTATAGAAACCACGTCCAGCCAATTGGTATGGGAGTTGATCCAAAACGCGTCATGGCCGAACTTTACGGTAAGGCAACGGGAACCTCCCAAGGTCTTGGAGGCTCAATGCACATCTTCTCAAAAGAGCATAGATTTTACGGTGGTCATGGTATTGTTGGTGGGCAAATTCCGCTCGGCGCCGGCATAGCCTTTGGCGATCAGTACCACAATGTAGATGCAGTTACACTTTGTTGCTTTGGAGATGGGGCGGCAAGACAGGGCTCACTACATGAAACCTTCAATTTAGCAATGTTGTGGAATTTACCCGTGGTGTTTGTTTGTGAAAACAACGGTTATGCTATGGGAACTTCGGTAGCCAGAACGGCCAACCATACCGATATCTGGAAATTAGGCCTTGGTTACGAAATGCCCTGTGGTCCTGTTGATGGTATGAATCCTGTAAAGGTAGCCGAAGCATTTGATGAAGCCATTGAACGCGCAAGAAGAGGTGGCGGCCCAACATTCCTAGAACTGAAAACTTACCGATATAGAGGTCATTCCATGAGTGATGCCCAACATTACAGAACCAAGGATGAGGTCAAGGAGTATCAAAAGATTGACCCAATAAACCAAGTGCGGGAAGTTATTCTTGAAAAGAAATACGCCACCGAGGACGAATTAAAGGAAATAGATAAACGCGTTAAAAAGCGCGTGAGCGAATGTGAGAAATTTGCCGAAGAATCACCGTACCCAGAAAAAAACGTAATGTACGATGCGGTTTATGAGCAAGAAGACTATCCATTCATAGAACATAAAATATAAGCTATGGCAGAAGTAATAAATATGCCCCGATTGAGTGATACCATGGAAGAAGGGACTGTTGCCTCGTGGTTAAAAAAGGTAGGTGATACGGTTGAGGAAGGTGATATTTTAGCTGAGATTGAAACTGATAAAGCTACCATGGAGTTTGAATCCTTTAACGAGGGGACATTACTGCATATCGGCATTCAGGAAGGTGAAACCGCTAAAGTCGATACCCTTTTGGCTATTATAGGAGAAGAAGGTGAGGATATCTCAGGATATCTTGACGGAAATGCCAATGGCGAGTCCACATCTAACGACTCTAAGGAAGAGAAGCCAGAAAAGGACGGAGGCAAAGACGCTTCTAAAGATGAATCTGATAGTGAAGAGACAAAGGAGGACGAAGCCGCAAGTGATTTATCCGGCGATAATTCACAAGAAACCGAAGAGCTTCCAGAGGGCGTAACCGTGGTAACTATGCCACGATTAAGCGATACCATGGAAGAGGGGACCGTTGCGTCATGGCTCAAATCAATTGGCGATACGGTCGAGGAAGGTGATATTCTCGCAGAAATAGAAACTGATAAGGCCACCATGGAATTTGAAAGCTTCCAGTCTGGTACCTTGCTTCATATTGGATTAGATGAGGGTGAAACCGCTAAGGTTGATGCTCTTTTAGCTATAATTGGACCAGAGGGAACAGATGTTTCTGGTGTAGCCAAAAATTTTAAACCTGGCGGTGAGACTGTAAAAGAAGCTAAGGGTTCAGAAGAACAAGAGTCTTCAGAAACATCTATAAAACAAGAGGAGTCATCTTCAGTAACATCAGAAAGTACAGGTAAGGACGAACCAAAGGATACAGGAACAGCTAAAAATTCCCAAACCGATTTATCTTACGCAAAAACAACATCCTCAAAATCAAGTTCTCCTGAGTCTTCTGGGTCAGGTTCCGATTCATCCCGAACCTTTGTAAGCCCCTTGGCCAGAAAAATGGCTGAAGAAAAAGGTATCAATTTGTCCCAGGTAAACGGCACCGGAGATAACGGTAGAATCGTAAAGCGTGATATAGAAAATTATACACCACAGTCTAGCTCAGCCAATACAACAGAAACATTTGTACCAACGGGTCAGGAAAGCACAGAGGAAGTTGCGAATTCACAAATGCGTAAGGCGATTGCCAAGGCGCTAACCAATTCTAAGTTTACGGCACCACATTATTATCTCAATGTAGAGTTTGACATGGACAATGCGATTGCATTCCGAGCCCAATTCAACTCCGTACCCGATGTGAAGATTTCGTACAATGATATGGTAGTGAAGGCCTGTGCACTAGCTTTAAAAAAGCATCCACAAGTCAATTCGCAGTGGACGGCAGATAAAATGATTCTAAACCATCACGTCCACGTAGGGGTTGCGGTCGCTGTCCCAGATGGACTCGTTGTACCCGTAGTAAGGTTTGCAGACGAGCAATCACTTCCACAAATTGGTGCCCAGGTTAAGGAATTAGCGGGTAAGGCAAGACATAAAAAGCTCACTCCAGACGAGATGGAGGGCAGTACTTTCACGGTCTCTAATTTAGGGATGTTTGGTATTGAAAGCTTTACTTCAATTATCAATCAACCAAATTCGGCAATACTCTCGGTTGGTGCCATAGTTCAAAAACCAGTGGTTAAGAACGGTGAGGTTGTGGCAGGAAATACTATGAAATTGTGCCTAGCCTGCGACCATAGAACTGTTGACGGAGCAACCGGAGCTGAGTTTTTACAGACGCTCAAAGGTTTTATTGAGAATCCGGTGACTATGTTAATGTAGGGTTTTTGAGAAATTTAGAATAATACGAGCCTTGAATTATTTGTCATTACGAGCTAAGAAGCAACCTACAATTTTGTTTTTATCTTTAAATGGTAGTTTACTTCACTTCATTCATAATGACATTTGCTTTTTTTATCAGGTATGGTTACAGATTTTGAAATAATACTCATACAATGAAATACATCCCGCTCATTTTATTTTTTTTAGCCTTTAGCTGTAAATCCCAAACTAAAACCGAAATTAAGCCCGTAACTATCCAAAGCGAGGACGTTAAGCAAATTGTTTCGTTCTTGGCCTCAGATGACTTAAAAGGTCGGGATACCGATACCAAGGGTATTGACAAAGCCGGAAAATTTATTGAGGGTAAGCTTAAGGGTTATGGTGTAAAACCATTTTTCACATCATATCGAAACCCTTTTGAATTTGATGTCGAGGCCTCGGGGCGTAGCCGGGATACAATAAATTCTATTGCTCTAAAAACCAAAAAAGGCTATAATATTGTTGGGTATATTGAGGGTAATGATGAAACTTTAAAAACTGAATTTATCATTTTAGGCGCGCATTACGACCATATAGGTTTTGGTAAAGCGGTTGAAAATGACTCCATTGCCAATGGGGCTAACGATAACGCTGCAGGTTCTTCTGCTGTGCTGTCTCTTGCACGATATTTTGCCGAGCGAAAAACAAATAAACGAAGTATTTTATTTTGTCTCTTTTCCGCAGAGGAATATGGGCTAAGAGGTTCTAGGCATCTCGCAGAACAATTAAAATCCAATGGTTTGAATCTTTACGCAATGGTCAATTTTGAAATGATTGGGGTGCCGATGGAGAATAAGGACTATAAAGCCTACATTACAGGTTTTGAAAAAACTAATATGGCTGAGAAAATCAATGAGTATACAGGTTCAAGCGTATTAGGTTTTCTTCCGCAAGCTAAAGAATATCAATTATTTAAAAGGTCTGATAATTATCCGTTCTTTGAGAAGTTTAAACGACCGTGCCAAACAATCTCAACCTTTGACTTTACCAATTATACACATTACCACGGTGTTGGTGATGAAGCCGATTTAATGGATTACAACTTTATGGCAGAACTTATTAATGATATTGCTCCAGCGATTGAGAAGATGACCCAGACCACAACCCAGGAAATTAAAATGAATGACAACTAAAAATATCATTATTACAGGAACAAGCAGAGGTATTGGTTTTGAGCTGGTACAGCTCTTTGCGAATCAAGGTCACAACATTTTAGCACTTTCAAGAAATGCCATTCCCGTAAACAACCTTCAACTTGATAATGTACGTGCGTTTTCCTTTGATTTATGCGAATCTTCCCAATATCAAAACGTAGAGAAATTCTTGAAAAAGGAATGGGAAGAGGTCGATATCCTAATCAATAATGCGGGCGCGCTCCTAAATAAGCCTTTTGCCAAGACTACATTTAATGATTTCTCAAGGATATATCAAACTAATGTATTTGGCGTAGCAGAACTAACCAGAACCGTAGTTCCCTTCATGAAAAAAAATAGCCATGTAATTACTATAAGTTCTATGGGTGGTATTCAAGGGAGCACCAAATTTCCAGGTTTGGCAGCATACAGCTCAAGTAAGGGGGCAGTTATAACATTGATGGAATTACTGGCCGAGGAGCATAAAGAAACAGGGCCACAATTTAACACCTTGGCACTTGGCGCGGTACAGACCGAAATGCTGGAAGAGGCTTTTCCAGGCTTTGAAGCGCCGCTTTCTGCTAGAGAGATGGCTGAATATGTACAGGATTTCGCCATAAACGGAAATAAATACTATAATGGTAAAGTGCTTCAAGTCTCTAGCTCTACACCTTAGTTAATTAGTTGTCTTCCTCATAAAGGCGTAATCTACTTTTGACCTCAAGTAATTCTGATTGTAATTTTTCCATTTTTTGGAGAAGGTTGACCACCGTGTCTATGCCTTCAAAGTTGATGTTCAGATCTTGGCGTAATCGAATCATTTTTTCAAGATGGCCAATTTGCTCTTGATGGATGCACGGTCTTTGCTCTAAGCTAACAGTTTCAATTAATCCATAGGATTTTAGATTGTCAAAAAATGTGACATCTAATTTATAATGCGTACATAATTCTGAAATAGGTATGTGTTCGGTCTGTTTCATAACTACCTTAATTTTGAGAGTTCTTTAAAAAGTTGTATTTCCTTCTCGGTTAGTTTATCAGGCATTTTCAGGTGGTATGTAATGTAAAGGTCTCCAAATTGGCCATCGTTCTTATAGACTGGGAAGCCCTTGCCTTTTAATTTAACCTGCGTGCCACTTTCGGTTAAGGGTTTAATGGTCAACTTTACTTTCCCATTAAAGGTTTCTGTGGTAATCTCGCCACCTAAAACCGCCTTATACAAGTCGAGATTTACCGTTTTGTAGAGATTGGCGTGGGTTCGTTTAAATTCGGTTTTATTATCGATTTCAAATTCAATCAGCAAATCACCATTTGGACCTCCGTTTGCACCTGGACCACCCTTTCCTTTTATTTTAATGACTTGGCCATCATTTATGCCAGCGGGTATAGTGAGCCTGATACTCTTGCCATTTACATCAATGATTTGTTTTTGGGTGGTATAAACATCGCGGATATCCAATCTTAATTTTGCACTTATATCTTGCCCTTTATATTGAACCTTTGAGCCTCGACTTGAGAAACCACCTCCAAACATAGATTCAAAAAAATCTGAATACTGCCCGCTCTCAAAACCTTCAAAACCCTCAAAACCTTGAAAGTTTTGACCAGAACCTCCTCGATAGCTTTGGTATTGTTGGCGCTGCTGGTTTTGAGCTTGTTCATAAGCTTCCCCATGTTGCCAGTTCTCACCATACTTATCGTATTTTTCCCTGTATTCAGGATTGCTCAAAACCTCATTGGCCTCATTGATTTGCTTAAATTTCAGTTCAGCATCCTTATCGTTGGGGTTAACATCTGGATGGTATTTTCTTGCCAGTTTTCTATACGCTTTTTTAATGTCGGCTACCGAAGCCGACTTGTCGATACCAAGAATTTTGTAATAATCTACGAAAGCCATATTTAAAATGAAATTCAGTTATATGTTGATTGCAATTTAAAGGATTTTCAAACTTTTTATTATTCCAAAACCCATGAAATTGACTATTTTACGTTTTTATTTTGAACGATTGAAAAATTCTAATAAATATAAATGTATCATTTTTGATTGCGATGGTGTTTTAGTTGATAGTGAAACCATTGGTAACCAAGTTATGGTTGATTTATGCAATGAGCTTGGTGCGAATATTGACCTTAATTATGCCTATAAGCATTTTAAAGGGCATTCGCTTTACAGCTGTATGTCACAAATTGAAAATTTAATAAGAAGGGAACTTCCCGATAACTTTGAGCAGCGCTATCGAAAACAGAGTTATGAGAACTTTAAAAATTATATTAAACCTATTCGTGGTGTAAAAGAAATTTTGGGTAATCTTAAAGTTCCATTTTGTGTGGCATCAAGCGGGCCAGAATCCAAAATTAGATTGAATCTTGAATTTACAGGTTTACTCCCATACTTTAAAGGAAATATTTTTAGTTGTTATACCATTCAAAAATGGAAACCCGACCCTGCTATATTTCTTTGGGCCGCTGAAACTATGGGGTTTCATCCTAAGGATTGTGTTGTGATAGAAGATAGTTTGGCCGGTGTAAAAGCTGCCAAGGCAGGCGAATTTAAGGTTTTTGGTTATGTAGAACATGATTTTAATAATGAACTGAAACACAGCGCAGATTTGGTTTTCAACAACATGGACGTTTTACCAAATCTCTTAAAAACCTAAAGGATTCAATATTGATTTTATAATTAGTGGTAAAAAGTATCAGCTATATTAGTAGTTATACTGCCAGCGGATTAGCAAGGTATCCATCTTGCAACAACATTTACAGCTATACGAATAATTAGCTCCCTGGTTTGAGATAATTAAGTATGGTATATTTCCACTCATCCTAATATTTAGATATTGATTGCGAATACAGTTGGCAGGGTTAATAACATCATAACCATGACCGCATATCGCAGTACATTTAAAGTTAATTTTGGGACATTGTTTTTACAGGGACGTTTTCCCCAAGTGTAAATACCCACACCCAATTTTTTTGTAGAAGTTTATCCTGGTTCCCTTACTTTTGCTGTATGATGGAAATGCTTGAAGATTTCATACCAAAACAAGCAGTTGAAGGGGTTGCAAAATTAGTAAACCATGACAATCTCCTAATAAAAATGAAGTCTGAGCGCAAGACCAGACACGGCGACTATAAACCCCTATCTAACGGTAAGCATCAAATTACGGTAAATTCTAATTTAAATGAATATCGCTTTCTAATCACCCTAATCCATGAAATCGCGCATTTTGAGGCTTACGAACATTTTGGAAGGAATATTAAACCCCACGGATTGGAATGGAAGCAAACATTTAAGCGTTTAATGTTACCATTTATAAATCCCAGAATATTTCCCAATCACCTCCTGCCGCTTCTAGCCAATCATTTTAAAAACCCTAAGGCTAGCAGTGATACCGACATTGAGTTATCATTGGCATTAAAACAATTTGATGCACCTAATAATAAAACCTATATTTTTGAAGTGCCTTTAGGCTACGATTTTAAGCTTTACAATGGTAGAGTTTTTAAAAGAGGCAATAAGAGGCGAAAACGCTACGAATGCATTGAGGTTAATACCGGACGCTTGTATTTGTTCAACCCAAATGCAGAAGTAGAATTAATTTGAGTTTGGATTTTAAATTTAAAGATATCCGATATTTCGGAGATTAAAATGGACAATAACTATTACGCCATATTAATGGCAGGAGGGGTAGGATCAAGATTTTGGCCAGTTAGCACCCGGGATTTTCCAAAGCAATTTCACGATATGCTGGGTACAGGCGATACCTTATTACAGAAAACCTTTGGCCGGTTAGCGAATATCATCCCGAGGGAAAATATCTTCATTTTAACTAATGAACGTTATAAGGGTTTAGTTTTTAACCAAATACCAGAGATAACTAAAAGACGGGTAGTTTTAGAACCGGCCATGAGGAATACGGCGCCCTGCATTTTGTATGCCTCGCTAAAAATCCAAAAGGAAAACCCAGATGCGGTAATGATTGTGGCACCAAGTGACCATTGGATTGAAGATGAAACCGCCTTTACAAATGATGTAAAGACTGCATTTGACTTTTGTGAAAAAAACGATGCTTTGATGACCTTGGGTATGCGACCTACTTTTCCAAACACGGGCTACGGTTATATTGAATTCGACAAATCTTCAACGGATAACATCAAGCCGGTGCATCAATTTCGGGAGAAACCTGATTATGAAACGGCAAAATCCTTTATATCCAAGGGTAATTTTTTATGGAATGCAGGCATATTTATGTGGAGTGCAAAAAGCGTAGTTGAAGCCTTTAGAAACAACCAAACCGAATTATTCGAGTTATTTTCAACGGGTATCGATGATTATAATACCGAACGTGAACACGATTTCATTCAACAGAATTATGAGAAATCAGCTAACATTTCGGTTGATTACGCCATAATGGAATCTTCAAAAAACGTGTTTGTTTTGCCTGCCACCTTTGATTGGAATGATCTTGGCACCTGGGGAAGTCTCTACGATAAATTGGATAAGGATGATAATCAAAACGCTGTTGTTAACGCTAAAACGCTCGTTGAGGATGCCAGTGGGAACATGATTAGAAGCAAGAAAGATAAGGTAGTGGTGGTTGACGGTCTCAATGATTACATTATAGTTGACAAAGACGAAGTTTTGCTTATCTTTCCAAAGACAAAAGAACAAGATATTAAGAAAGTCCTTCAAAAGGTAAAATTAAAATTTGGTGAACATTACGGGTAGGTTCAATTACTGCTCATCCGTTGTGTTCATCATTTTCAATCATAAGAATTTTGATTCAGACTGGGTGATTTCAGGTTTCTTTCTTAATACATGATAGCTTGTACTTTATTCATTAGAACATGGGTAACGAACATAAATTTAATTTTTCCGAAGAGGAAGAAAATAAGGCTCAGGCTGAAAAAGACAAAGCGGTAGAGGCATCTAAAAAAGCCGTTCAAAAAGACGCTCAGGGCTTATGGCAGAGCATCTCAAAATTTATGAACGAACTTCTCGATTTTCGGGAAGATACTGACCGCGAAGCAACCGTACAAGCTATAAAGGCAGATATCCCTTTTAAGGGAGCAACCGCTTGGATTTTAGTCTGTTCGATTTTTGTAGCTTCAATAGGTCTTAATGCTGAGTCAACCGCTGTAGTGATTGGTGCCATGCTAATCTCACCACTTATGGGGCCTATTTTGGGAGTAGGACTTTCTATTGCCATAAATGATATTGATACGCTAAAACGCTCCTTAATAAACTTAGCAACTATGATCGTTTTGAGTTTGTTAACCGCGTTTTTGTTTTTTAAGTTTTTTCCAACGGCAGATATAATGACAACCGAATTATTTGGCCGAACAGAACCAGATTTAAGGGATGTATTGATTGCTTTTTTTGGTGGTGCAGCGCTCATTATAGCGCGAACAAAAAAAGGAACGATAGCTTCGGTAATTTTCGGAGTTGCAATTGCTACAGCTTTGATGCCGCCTCTATGTACTGCTGGTTACGGGCTTGCTTACAACTGGGACTATTTTGTTGGGGCCATGTATTTATTTACTATCAACACTATATTTATTGCGCTTGCTACATTTTTGGTACTTAAGATTTTAAGATTTCCTATGTTAAAATATGCCAATTCTAAAAAACGTAAGCGTATTGCGAGATTGGCATCTGTAATTGCCATTTTAGTCATGGCGCCTGCCGTTTGGACTTTTGTTAGTGTGCTGAAGGAAAGTAATTTTGAAAGGGATGCCAACAAGTTTATCGAGAATGAATTAGACATTTTACCCCATAGCGATTATATAAAAAAGAATGCCTCTAAAAATTACAATCCAGAAGCGGTTTCTACCGTAACCTTAAATTCCTTTGGCCTAGATGAGGTTTCTGATGAAACCATCTCAATTTTAAGAAGTAGAATGTCAGATTATGGGGCATTGAATAATACCAAATTGATATTTAACCAAAATAGGTTGGAAAATATTGATAATTTTCGCTATATGGAAGAGTTGCGGTCACGGGATTCTTTAGAGCTAATGGGACAGCAGGAGAAAATTGCATTTTTGGAAAGTAAGGTGAAGAGCCTGTCTAGATTACAAAAAGACCAAATCCCCTTTCAGGATGTTGCTCGAGAATTAAAAATCAATTATGAGCATCTGGAAAAGGTATCGTTTTCAAACCAGATAAGCTTTACAGGTAAATCCGTAGATACCTTAAAGGTGTTTGTGCTGCAGTGGGCTGAATCTGTTTCAGATTCAAATCTTAAAGCGTCAAATACAAAAAAAATCAAATCATTCTTAAAACAAAGGCTAGATTTAGATACGCTGGATGTTCAAAGTAAGAATTAATTGCTTTTTAATTTTAATACTTTTCCTCAATATACATCTGCCTTACTTTTTTAAATAAATCTGAGGAGTACACAAAATTGGTAACTGCCTCATTATCACTTTTAAAAATGTTCTTAGATGAGCCTTCCCATTCTTTGATACCATACTGTAGAAACACAATTTTCTGACCGATTTCCATAACCGAGTTCATATCGTGGGTATTGATTACCGTGGTAATGTTGTATTCATCAGTAATTTCCTGTATTAAATTATCAATTACCATAGCGGTTTTTGGATCGAGCCCAGAGTTTGGTTCATCACAGAACAAGTACTTAGGATTATTAACAATGGCTCTAGCAATGGCTACCCGTTTTTGCATTCCGCCAGATGCTTCGCTTGGCATCTTAAGATTGGCATTATCTAGATTAACGCGTTTTAAGACCACGTTAGCGCGGTCTTCCATTTCGCTCTTACTCTGTTTGGTAAACATTTTAAGGGGAAACATGACGTTTTCAACAATGTTCATGGAATCAAACAACGCACTGCCTTGAAATACCATTCCCATTTCGGCTCTTAGATCGCTACGCTCTTCATCCCTATATTTTGAAAGCGCTTTGCCATCATATACAATCTCTCCACCATCAAGATTGTGCAACCCAAGCAAACATTTAATAAAAACAGTCTTCCCCGAGCCGCTTTGGCCTATGACCAAGCTGGTCTTTCCTCTTTCAAACGAGGTCGAAATGCCCTTTAGTACCTCAATATTCCCAAACGATTTCCTAATGTCTTTCACTTCTATCATCAGCTTAAGAGTAATTGTGTTAAAATATAATTTAAAAGGATAATTGCCACGCTCGTCCATACAAACGAAGTGGTACTAGCCTTTCCTACTTCTAAAGCTCCACCTCGCATAAAATAGCCGTGATAGGAAGGAATTGTTGCTAAAACAAAAGCAAAAACAAATGTCTTTATAAAAGCATAAATTATGTGAAAGGGTATAAAGTCGGTTTGAACACCGGTTATAAAATCGGTCAGGGTTCCAAACCCCCCGAAAATTACTGCGGCTATACCACCAACTACCCCAAGAAACATAGCTACAGAAATCACAAATGGATATAATAAAAGAGCGATAAGTTTAGGAAAAACCAGATAGTTTAGTGGGTTAATACCCATTACTTCCAAGGCGTCAATCTGTTCTGTAACCCGCATTGTACCTATACTCGAAGTGATATAAGACCCCATCTTACCTGCCATGATAACAGAAATAAATGTAGGTGCAAATTCTAAAATCACGGACTGTCTGGTTGCATAACCAATCAAGTATTTTGGGATAAGTGGGTTATTAATATTTAGAGCCGTTTGTATAGTTACAACCCCACCTACAAAAAAGGAAATAAAGCAAACAATTCCTAATGAGCCAATTATAAGGTCGTCAATATCTTTAAAAATCAATGTTCGCATAACCTTCCATTTTGTAGGTTTTTTAAACATGTCGGCAATCATGATAAAGTATGCCCCAATACTGTGTAGGTAAGTCATGAGTTATAGTATTGTGGTAAAAGTAAAAAAAATCTATATGGGAATTAACCTTAAGATAAAAAGATGATTAACTAAAAACTGTATTTTTGAAATTAATAAAAAATTTTGCAATATGAATGCTCATCTTTGGATAATATGTTTTTTGTTTGGTAGTGTGTTTCTGGGTCATGCTCAAGGTGCAAATCCAGCACAAAAAAAGGAATACGATTTCAAAT